>Ga0209426_1000070_pt1 | contig 189176 bp, 172 predicted proteins | sample Deesub1362B_J571_FD_187697 | JGI IMG/M metagenome (GOLD analysis project Ga0209426, IMG submission 187697) | Deep oceanic, basalt-hosted subsurface ecosystem from Juan de Fuca Ridge flank, Pacific Ocean, CORK Borehole 1362B_J2.571 (SPAdes)... ...
TTTGATCTTGTTTTTCAGGATCAAGATCAAAAGATCGCAGCCTGCGGCAGCTCCTACACAAAGCCATCATCATTAATTCGCAACAGGAGACCACCATGCCGCGTTTCGCAGCCAACCTGTCCATGCTGTTCACCGAACAGGATTTCCTTGCCCGTTTCGACGCCGCCGCCAAGGCCGGTTTCAGTGGTGTGGAATACCTGTTCCCGTACGACTTCAGCTCTGCCGAAATCAAGGCAAAGCTCGATGCCAACGGGCTGACCCAAGTGCTGTTCAATCTGCCGGCCGGTGACTGGGCCAAGGGTGAGCGCGGTATCGCCTGCCTGCCGGATCGCGTTGAAGAGTTCCGCGCCGGGGTCGATCTGGCGATTGCCTACGCGCAGGTGCTGGGCAACACCCAGGTCAACTGCCTGGCCGGTATCCGCCCGCAAGGCGTCGACGATGCCACCGTGGAAAAGACCTTCGTCGCCAACCTCAAGTACGCGGCCGACAAGCTGCAGGCGGCGGGCATCAAACTGGTGATGGAAGCGATCAACACCCGCGACATCCCGGGTTTCTACCTGAACAACACGGCGCAAGCCCTGTCGATTCGCGAGCAAGTCGGCAGCGCCAACCTGTTCCTGCAATACGACATCTACCACATGCAAATCATGGAAGGCGATCTGGCCCGCACCCTGCAATCGCACCTGGCCGAGATCAACCATGTGCAGCTCGCGGACAACCCGGGACGCAACGAGCCGGGCACTGGCGAGATCAACTATCGCTTCCTGTTCGAACACCTGGATCGGATTGGTTATCAGGGTTGGGTCGGCTGTGAATACAAGCCGCTGACTACCACAGAGGCCGGTCTGGGCTGGCTCAAAACGCATAACGCAATCTGATCGAACACGGTCATTCCTGTAGGAGCTGCCGAAGGCTGCGATCTTTTGACTTTGCTTTTCAAGATCAAGATCAAAAGATCGCAGGCTTCGCCAGCTCCTACAGAGAGCCACACAAAAACAAGAGGATTTTCTCATGGCTAAAATCGGATTTATCGGCACCGGCATCATGGGCCACCCAATGGCTTCGAACCTGCAGAAAGCCGGTCACAGCCTGTTCCTGTCGGCGCACCACGACGCCGCTCCGGCCGACCTGGTAGCTGCTGGCGCCGTCGCCCTGGCCAACCCGCGCGAAGTGGCGCAGGAAGCTGAATTCATCATCGTCATGGTCCCGGACACCCCGCAGGTCGATGACGTGCTGTTCCGCGCCGATGGCGTCGCGGCTGGCATCGGCAAAGGCAAAGTGGTGATCGACATGAGCTCGATCTCGCCGACCGCCACCAAGGCTTTCGCCAAGAAGATCAACGAAAAAGGCGCGCAGTACCTCGACGCCCCGGTATCCGGCGGTGAAGTCGGCGCCAAGGCCGCGACTCTGAGCATCATGGTCGGTGGCGACGCCGATGCCTTCGAACGCGCCCTGCCGCTGTTTCAGGCCATGGGCAAGAACATCACCCTGGTCGGTGGCAATGGCGACGGTCAGACCGCCAAGGTGGCGAACCAGATCATCGTCGCGCTGAACATTCAGGCCGTGGCCGAAGCCCTGCTGTTCGCTTCGAAAAACGGTGCCGATCCAGCCAAGGTGCGTGAAGCGCTGATGGGCGGTTTCGCTTCGTCGAAGATACTCGAAGTGCACGGCGAGCGCATGATCAAAGGCACCTTCGACCCGGGCTTCCGCATCAGCCTGCACCAGAAGGACCTGAACCTGGCCCTGCAAGGCGCCAAGGAACTGAACATCAACCTGCCGAACACCGCCAACGCCCAGCAAGTGTTCAGCACCTGCGCGGCGATCGGTGGCAGCAACTGGGACCACTCGGCGCTGATCAAGGGCCTGGAACAAATGGCCAACTTCTCGATTCGCGACAAGAAGTAATCTGCGCTTCTGGCTCGCTCCCTGTGGGAGCGGGCTTGCCCGCGATGGCATCGACTCGGTCCGCCTGAATGACCGCGGCGCCTGAATCGCTGGCAAGCCAGCTCCCACAAGGATCGCGTCGCTGCACCGTTGTCGTTCCATCCCAATAACAAGAATTCCGGGAGCCCGCCATGTCGGTCGATCCGCAACAACTGCTGCGTGAGCTGTTTGCCACAGCCATCGACGCGGCCCATCCGAACCAGGTCCTCGAAGCCCATCTGCCTGCCGATCGCACGGGTCGGGTGATCGTCATCGGCGCCGGCAAAGCCGCCGCTGCCATGGCACAAGTGGTCGAGCGCAGCTGGCAGGGCGAAGTCTCGGGCCTGGTAGTGACCCGTTACGGTCACGGCGCCCCGTGCGAAAAAATCGAAGTGGTCGAAGCCGCGCACCCGGTACCGGACGCTGCCGGCCTGGCCGTGGCCAAACGCGTGCTGGAACTGGTCAGCAATCTGACTGAAGACGACCGCGTGATCTTCCTGCTGTCCGGTGGCGGCTCTGCCCTGCTCGCCCTGCCGGCCGAAGGCATCACCCTGGCGGACAAGCAGTCGATCAACAAAGCCCTGCTCAAATCCGGCGCGACCATCGGCGAAATGAACTGCGTACGCAAGCACCTCTCGGCGATCAAGGGCGGGCGCCTCGGCAAGGCTTGCTGGCCTGCCACCGTCTACACCTACGCAATTTCCGATGTGCCGGGCGACCTCGCCACGGTCATCGCCTCCGGTCCGACCGTGGCCGACCCGAGCACTTCCGCCGAAGCGCTGGCGATCCTTAAGCGCTACGGCATCGAAGTCCCGGCGTCCGTGCGTACTTGGCTGCAAAGCCCGGAATCGGAAACCGTCAAACCCGGCGACCCGAGCCTGGCCCGCAGTCACTTCCAGTTGATCGCCCGCCCGCAGCAATCGTTGGATGCCGCGGCGGTGAAATGCCGCCAGGCCGGTTTCAGTACGCTGATCCTTGGCGACCTGGAAGGCGAATCCCGCGAGGTGGCGAAGGTCCACGCCGGCATCGCCCGGCAGATCATCAATCACGGGCAGCCACTGGCAGCGCCGTGCGTGATTCTCTCCGGCGGCGAAACCACGGTCACCGTGCGCGGCAATGGCCGTGGCGGGCGCAACGCCGAATTCCTCTTGAGCCTCACCGACAGCCTCAAGGGCCAGCCCGGCGTCTACGCGCTGGCCGGTGACACCGACGGCATCGACGGTTCGGAAGACAACGCCGGCGCGATCATGACCCCGGACAGCTACGCCCGCGCCGCCGCCCTCGGTTTGAGCGCCAGCGACGAGCTGGATAACAACAACGGTTACGGCTACTTCGAGGCGCTCGACGCGCTGATCGTCACCGAACCGACCCGCACCAACGTCAACGACTTCCGCGCCATCCTGATCCTTGAGAATTGCAAATCATGACGCCTGATAAAAAGGTCAAAATCCTCGCCACCCTCGGGCCTGCCGTCGACGGCATCGAAGACATCCGTGAACTGGTCGAGGCCGGGGTCAACATCTTCCGCCTGAACTTCAGCCACGGCGATCACGCCGACCACGCCAAGCGCTATCAGTGGATCCGCGAAGTCGAGCGCCAGCTCAACTATCCGCTGGGCATTCTGATGGATTTGCAGGGGCCGAAACTGCGCGTCGGCAAGTTCGCCGACGGCAAGGTGCAGCTGCATCGCGGTCAGGCGTTCCGCCTCGATCTGGACCCGACCCCGGGCGATGAACGCCGGGTGAACCTGCCGCACCCGGAGATCATCGCCGCGCTCGAAGCCGGCATGGATCTGCTGCTGGATGACGGCAAACTGCGCCTGCGCGTGGTCAGCAAATACTCCGACGCGATCGACACCACCGTGCTCGCCGGCGGCGAACTGTCGGACCGCAAAGGCGTGAACGTGCCGCAAGCGGTGCTCGACCTCAGCCCACTGACCGCCAAGGATCGCCGCGACCTGAGTTTCGGTCTGGAACTGGGGGTGGACTGGGTGGCGCTGTCGTTCGTGCAACGCCCGCAGGACATTCTCGAAGCCCGCGAGCTGATCGGCGACAAGGCCTTCCTGATGGCGAAAATCGAGAAGCCGTCGGCGGTTGAGCAATTGCGCGAAATCGCCCAACTGAGCGACGCGATCATGGTCGCTCGCGGCGACCTCGGCGTGGAAGTGCCGGCGGAAAGCGTGCCGCAAATCCAGAAGAACATCATCAGCACCTGCCGCGAACTGGGCAAACCGGTGGTGGTGGCGACGCAGATGCTCGAATCGATGCGTTTCTCCCCGGCCCCGACCCGCGCGGAAGTCACCGACGTGGCCAACGCCGTGGCTGAAGGCGCAGATGCGGTGATGCTGTCGGCCGAAACCGCCTCCGGTGAATACCCACTGGAAGCGGTGCAGATGATGAGCAAGATCATTCGCCAAGTGGAAAACGGTCCGGACTATCAGACTCAACTCGACGTCAGCCGACCGAAAGCCGAGGCAACGGTGTCCGATGCGATCAGTTGCGCGATCCGCCGCATCAGCAACGTGCTGCCGGTGGCGGTGCTGGTCAACTACAGCGAATCGGGCGCTTCGACGTTGCGCGCTGCTCGGGAACGACCGAAAGCGCCGATCCTCAACCTGACGCCGAACCTGCAGACCGCGCGGCGCTTGAGCGTGGCGTGGGGTATTCATTCGGTGGTCAACGATCGCCTGCGTCAGGTCGATGAAGTGTGTTCGACCGCGCTGGAAATCGCCCAGGCGCAAGGCATGGCCGAGCGTGGCGATACCTTGCTGATCACCGCCGGCGTGCCGTTCGGGCAGCCGGGATCGACCAACTCACTGCGGATCGAAACGCTGATCTGACCCATATTTTGATGTGAATACAAAACCTGTGGTGAGGGGATTCATCCCCGATTGACTGCGCAGCAGTCACCGCTTCAAGAGAGTGACGGTTTTCACAGAAAAACCGCATTCACCGATTTGGGGCTGCTTCGCAGCCATCGGGGATAAATCCCTTCACCACAGGTAAGCAAGACCTTTTGATTGTCCCACTGCCCAGATTTTTTCAACATGCCTGCCAATCATTTCAACACCCACTGCCCCGACTGGGCCGAGGCTTTGCTCAACGGTTTCAGTCAGATTTTCCTCCAGCGCCACCCGCTGTGCGGCCTGTTGTGCCTGCTGGCGATCCTGCTCACTGCGCCGGTGCTGTTTGCCGGCGCGCTGCTCGGTGCAGTCGCCGGCCTGCTCACCGCGCAACGACGCAACTATGCCAAGGCGGATCGTCAGGCCGGGTTGTTCAGTTACAACGGCGTGCTGCTTGGCTTGGTGCTGAGCCTGTATTTCCCGTGGTCGCCGATGCTGCCGCCGCTGATTCTGGCGGCCGGTGGCCTCAGTGCGATGGTCACTCAGCAATGGCTCAAACACGTCTACCGCAGCCGATCGATACCGGCCTACACCTCACCGTTTGTAGCAATGAGCTGGGTGTTACTGTTGTTCGCCGAACCGTCTGCGCCGATGACTCACATCGAGATGACCACGCTGAACCTGCTCGCCGCTGAACTGCGTGGACTGGGTCAGGTGATGTTCCTCGGTCATCCGCTGGCCGGCGCGTTGATCGGCATCGGTCTGTTGATCGCCGATCGCCGCGCGTTCTGCTGGGCGCTGCTGGCTTCCGGCATCGGCCTGGCATCCAGCCTGCTGCACCACGAAACCGCTGCAGCGTTGCTGGGACTGGGCAGTTACAACGCGGTGCTCGCCGCCCTCGCCTTCAGTTCACAGCGTCAACAACCGTGGCTACCGCTGCTGGGCATCGTCCTGGCGCTGCTGGTCACCCCGCTGTTCGCCGCCCTTGGTCTGGCGACGCTGACCGCGCCGTTCATCCTCGCCGGCTGGCTGATCCGCGCCGGGATCCAGATGCTCGGCAAAGCGGCCGTCGACGCCACGCCTTGCGCACAGGGGGACAATCAACCTAGGCTGCGCTGATCTTCAATTCAGGCGTTATCCATGGACAGCAGCAACAGTTGGCGTGAACGGCTTTACGTGATGATTTTCCAGAGCGACACCCTCGCCGGGCGGCGCTTTGACGGCACCTTGCTGTTGATCATCCTTGCCAGCCTGGTGGTGGTGATGCTCGACAGCATCGACAGCATTCACCAGAACTACGCCGATGTGCTGGCCTACATTGAATGGGGCTTCACCGTCATTTTTCTCGGCGAGTACATCCTGCGCCTGTATTGCTCACCGAAGCCGTTGCGCTACGCCTTCAGTTTCTACGGACTGGTGGATCTGCTGGCGATCGTGCCGGGGATCCTCGCGCTGTATTACAGCGATGCGCAGTACCTGCTGATCATCCGGATCATCCGGATGCTGCGGATCTTCCGCGTACTCAAGCTCAGCCCATACCTCAAGCAAGCCAACTATTTGATGTCGGCGCTGCGCGGCAGCAAGCAGAAGATCGTGGTGTTCCTGGTCAGCGTCTGCACCCTGGTGACGGTGTTCGGCACCCTGATGTACGTGATCGAAGGCCCGGAACACGGCTTCACCAGCATCCCCAAAGGCATCTATTGGGCTATCGTGACCCTGACCACCGTCGGCTTCGGCGACATCGTGCCGAAAACCCCGCTGGGCCAGGTAATTTCCTCGCTGGTGATGATCACCGGTTACTCGATCATCGCCGTGCCCACCGGGATCTTCACCGCAGAACTGGCCAACGCCATGCGCGGCGAACAGCTGCAACACGACTGCCCGGTGTGCAAGAAAAACAGCCATGAACATGGCGCGGCGTTCTGCTCCCGTTGCGGTAATGCGCTGTTCAAGAAACTGGAATAAGCACAGATCTTTTTAATCTTTAAACGACTATGCATGCCCCGTTATAGTCACTAGCAAATTGGCATCACCCACAATCCCTGTAGGAGCTGCCGAAGGCTGCGATCTTTTGATCTTGTTTTTAAAATCAAAGTCGAAAGATCGCAGCCTTCGGCAGCTCCTACACATAAACAACAAGGAATGCGCAGTGAAAAAACTCTTTGGCGCCTCACTTCTCGCCGCCGGTCTTGCCTTTGGCAGCGTGGCTCAAGCCGCACCGACCCTGCTCAACGTCTCCTATGACGTGATGCGCGATTTCTACAAGGACTACAACACGGCGTTCCAGAAACACTGGCAGGCCGAGCACAACGAAAACATCACCGTGCAGATGTCCTTCGGCGGTTCGAGCAAGCAGGCGCGCGCGGTGATCGATGGCCTGCCGGCTGACGTCATCACCATGAACATGGCGACCGACATCAACGCCCTCGCCGACAACGGCAAACTGGTGCCGGACAACTGGGTCACCCGCCTGCCGGACAACAGCGCGCCGTTCACCTCGGCCACCGTGTTCATCGTGCGTAAAGGCAACCCGAAAGCCCTGAAAGACTGGCCGGACCTGCTCAAGGACGGCGTGCAGGTGATCGTGCCGAACCCGAAAACTTCGGGCAACGGTCGCTACACCTACCTCTCGGCCTGGGGCTACGTGCTGAAAAATGGCGGTGACGAGAACAAGGCCAAAGACTTCGTCGGCAAACTGTTCAAGCAAGCGCCGGTGCTCGACACCGGTGGCCGCGCCGCGACCACCACGTTCATGACCAACCAGATCGGCGACGTGCTGGTGACTTTCGAGAACGAAGCCGAGATGATCGCTCGCGAATTCGGTCGCGATCAGTTTGAAGTGATCTACCCAAGCGTCTCCGCCGAAGCCGAGCCACCGGTGTCGGTGGTCGACAAAGTGGTCGACAAGAAAGGCACCCGTGCTGCCGCCGATGAATACCTGAAGTACCTGTGGTCGCCGCAAGGCCAGGAAATCGCCGCCGCCAACTACCTGCGTCCACGGGACCCGGCAGTGCTGGCGAAGTACACCGATCGTTTCCCGAAAGTCGACTTCCTGTCGGTTGAGAAGACCTTCGGCGACTGGCGTTCGGTGCAGAAGACCCACTTCAATGATGGCGGGATCTTTGATCAGATTTATACCGGTCAGTAAGGCGTGAACTGAAATGAAAAAGGCGACCTCAACAGGTCGCCTTTTTTGTGGCGAACCCCTGTAGGAGCTGCCGCAGGCTGCGATCTTTTGACTTGGAATTTAAAAACCAAGATCAAAAGATCGCAGCCCGGCAGCTCCTACAGTTACATCGGCGGCGTGACGCCATCCTTGCCGGCGGAAATCGATTGGGCGGTCAGCGTGCCGTCCGCGCCTTGCGTGACGAACGTCACGATCTTCACCCCAACCTTGAGCAAACTCCGATCCCCTGGCATCAGGTTGACGATCGGCACATCCTCCGGCACCAGAATCTTCTGCTGCCCGCCCTTGTAGTTGACGGTCAGCACCCGGCCATTGCTCACCACCAGATCACCGACGCTGCCATTGGTCATGCTGCTGCCCTTGGCCAGGTCGAACCGCCGATGGCCGTCGCCGCTGCCGGCCAGTTCTGGTGGGAATACATGCACTTCCAGCGCCTTGAGCGTACCGTCCTCTTGCGGCATGGCCGCCGAGCCGATGTAACTGCCGGGTTTGATGTCCTCGATATTGGCCAGGGTGACGGCGCGCACTTTGGTGTCAGCGGTCAATTGAATCACCACGTTCTCGCCGCTATTGACGTGGACTTTCAACGAGTCAGCGCTGACTCCGGTGATCTCGCCGCGTACGCCGATCCGCATCCCCGGGGCATCCGCAGCCTGTACTGCGCTGGCGCCAAGCAGACCGATCAGGACAATCGTAGTGGTGTGACGCAGCAGCCGACGCAACATGGCAATCCTCCGTTGGTAAACAGTTGAACAGCAGCGGTAAACATAAGCACGCTATCGAAGAAGATGTAAGTGAATGTATCATCGACGCTCTCCGGCCGGACGCAAGGTTCGCCGATGGACGACACCGCGCTTGAAGCCAATCATTCCGCAACGGAATAACTGCTATCGATACAAGGCTTCTACCGCCACGTCGGTGCGTCCCTTAGCCTCACCGCATTCCCTTTCGCTGGATCGAGAAACCTTATGAACGCTACAACTCACGCAATGACCCGAGGCATGGTGCTGCTGTTCGCCTTCTGCTGCGGTGCCATCGTCGCCAACATCTATTACGCGCAACCGATCATTGGTCTGATCGCACCGGACATCGGCCTCTCCGACACCATGGCCAGCTTCATCGTCTCGCTGACACAGATCGGTTATGCGCTGGGTCTGTTTTTCCTGGTGCCGCTGGGCGACCTGCTGGAAAACCGCCGACTGATGATCATCACCACCGTGGTGGCCATTGCCAGCCTGCTCGGCGCGGCGTTCACCAGTCAGCCGAACGTGTTCCTGCTGATCTCTTTGCTGGTGGGCTTCAGTTCGGTGTCGGTGCAGATCCTGATTCCGCTGGCTGCACATCTGGCGCCGGAAGAATCCCGTGGCCGGGTGGTCGGCGGGATCATGGGTGGCTTGCTGTTGGGCATCCTGCTGGCAAGACCGGTATCGAGCGTCGTCGCTGACCATTTCGGCTGGCGCGCGATGTTCATGATTGCTGCGGCGTTGATGGCAGCGATCAGCGTGGTGCTGGCGCTGACCGTGCCCAAGCGTCAACCGGATCACAGCGCCACATACGGCCAACTGATCGGCTCATTGTGGACATTGCTGCGCCAGCAACCGGTGCTGCGTCAGCGCGCGTTTTATCAGGGTTGCATGTTCGCCACCTTCAGCCTGTTCTGGACCGCCGTGCCGTTGGAGCTGGCGCGTAACCATGGCCTGTCGCAGAGCGAGATCGCGATCTTCGCCCTGGTCGGCGCCATCGGTGCCATCGCCGCGCCGATCAGCGGACGCCTGGCGGACGCCGGCCACACCCGAATCGCCTCGCTGCTGGCCATGCTGTTCGCCAGCCTGAGCTTCCTGCCCGCCTTCATCCACCCGGCCTACAGCGTCATCGGCCTGGCCGTGACCGGCGTAGTACTGGATTTCTGCGTGCAGATGAACATGGTTCTCGGCCAGCGCGCGGTCTACTCGCTGGACGCCAAAAGCCGTGGTCGCCTGAATGCGCTGTACATGACCAGCATCTTCATCGGCGGCGCCTTCGGCTCGTCGGTCGCCAGTGCGGTATATGAGCACGGCGGCTGGTTGTGGATCGTGATTGTCGGCAGCGCGTTCCCGCTGCTGGCGCTGGTGCGGTTTTTGAGTGCTTCGCAACGTGGTTCATTGGCAACCGCTTAAGACGTCAAAAGCATCGCAAGCAGGTTCGCTCCCACAGGTTGTTCACCGGGCCCATGGGAGCGACGACGCTCAATACCGAACCAGTTTCTCCATCGCCGCATCCGCCAGAAACGAAGAACGGCTTTTGACATTGTGTTCACGCACATAGCGATCGATGCGCTGGATCACATAGCCTGGCAACGTCACGTTGACCTTCTCGGTCTTGCCCATGTACGGCGAGATATCCAGCTCAAGCATGCCCCAGCCCATGTCGGCAAACTCCGGATTATTGCGATGCGCCGCTGCCGACGTCGGCATCGGAATCGATTCCCCGTCCGCCGCCATCTCCTGCAGCATGAGATGGGCGACTTCAACGGCTGCGTTATAGGCGTCCTCGAAAGTGTCCCCGGCCGTGACGGCGCCGGGAATGTCAGGTATCTGAATACCGATGGCGGTGTCGTCGTCACCCCATTCGATGCAGATCGGATATTGCATTATGGATCTCCCTTGCAGCTGGCTGGCGGGTGGTACAACCCGGCACGCCTCCTGATGCTTTTGACCGTCCCCAGCGGCAAATCCTTCTTCGGGTGGGGAACGGGAATGGTGTACGGGTTGTAACGATGCCTGAAGATGTGATGACTGCCGGAGACTCGATCCAGCGTCCAGCCTGCCTCCTCCAGCTCCTTGATCAATAGCCTGCTTTGCACCTACCGCCTCCTTGCTCCGGCCGAATAAAAGTAACTCTAGAGTTATCTTTACTCAAGCACATGAATCTGCAGAACGACGTTCGGTTGTTTTACCGCATGTGATCGATGGCACAGTCTTGTCCACGGATTAAACTCAGCGACTCGCAAAGCTACATCCTGGCCAACACCCTGTTCCCCTGTGGGAGCGAGCCTGCTCGCGAAAGCGGTCTGATATTCAACAAATATGCTGGCTGATCCGACGCCTTCGCGAGCAAGCTCGCTCCCACAGGGCTCCTCTGAATGCTTGAAGATTGCACAAGGACCTGAGATGGATCGCCTCGCCGCCATGGAAACCTTCGTCTGCGTCGTCGAAACCGGCTCGTTTTCCGCCGCCGCGCGACGCCTGAATATCGGCCAGCCCGCCGTGTCGAAAACCATCGCTCAGCTGGAAAGGCGCCTGGCGGTCAGTCTGTTGCTGCGCTCGACCCGTGGCCTGACGCCAACCGAAGCCGGCCTGGCGTTTTTCGAGCGAGCCAGACGCGCCATCGATGAAGCCAACGAAGCCGATAACGCCGCCCGTGGCAGCGCCGGCGGTTTGCGCGGTAACCTGCGCATCAGCGCGGCGGTGACGTTCGGTCGCCTGCACGTCGTGCCGCAACTGGGGGCGTTTCTCGCTCAGCATCCGCACCTGAACATCGACCTGATGCTCGATGACCGCAACATCAATCTGGTCGAAGAAGGCATCGACGTCGCCCTGCGCATGGGCCCGCTCAGTGACTCCAGCCTCACCGCGCGCAAAATCGCCGACTGCCGCCGCGTGGTGCTCGGCAGCCCGGCCTACTTCGCCCGCCACGGTGAGCCGTGCTGCCCGACCGATCTGGATCAGCATCAAGGCATTGTCTACAACCTCAGCGGCGGCGCCACCTGGACCTTCACCAACGGCAGCGAACAGCAGACACACACCTTGACCGGCCGCCTGCGCGTCAGCGCCGCCGAAGGTTTGCGCGCAGCCGTGCTGGCCGATCAGGGCCTGGCGATTGCCTCGCAATGGATGTTCGCCCCGGAGCTGGCAAGCGGCGCGGTCAGGGCGGTGATGGATGATTGGCGGTTGCCGGATCAGGATTTGTGGGCGGTGTTCCCCACGGGGCGGATGGTCAGTGCGAAGGCGCGGGCGTTTGTGGAGTACATGGAAAACTTGCTGACACACCTGAACTGAACCAGCGCCTGTTTCGTTTATTGCGGTTTTCGTTTAATTCGAATAACGTTCCGGCATCTTATTCAGAATGCTGGAATCCATTATGTCGATTGTCCTCCACCCCTCTCTCAACCTCCCGGTGGAGCGCGAAGTCCAAGCCGCCATCGAAGGCAAACGCGCGCTCGCCGCCTATCTGGCGACCCAATTCGAAACACAGCACATCCAGATTTTCGACGAACAGAACCAGGCGCATCAGGTCGAGCTTCCGACGTCGGCACTGCGGCTACTGATGGATATTCTGGCGGAGCTGGCTGAAGGAAACGCCGTCAAAGTCGTACCGGTGCATGCCGAACTGACCACTCAGGAGGCCGCCGACCTGCTCAATGTCTCACGCCCGCACCTGATAAAACTGCTGGAAAGCGGCGAGTTGTCCTACCACAAAACCGGCAAGCACCGACGTGTGCGTTTCGCCGATTTGATGGACTATAAAACCCGGCGCGATACCGCCAGCGAGCAGGCAATGGCGCTTCTCGCGGAGCAGGCACAGGCTTTAAGGACAGGATACGAGTGAGGCATTCCCCTTTCACCGCTGTATACGATGCATGTGTTTTGTACCCCGCCCCGCTTAGAGACTTGCTGATGTGGCTCGCGCTTTCGGGGCGATTTCGAGCCCGATGGACCCAGGAGATTCACGGCGAATGGAAACGCAATTTATTGAAGAACCGAACCGATCTGACGATGGAGCAACTGGATCGCACGTCCGAGCTTATGGATCGTGCGATACCCGATGCCTGTGTCTGTGACTATGAAGCGCTGATCACCGGACTTTCCCTGCCCGATCCCAACGACCGCCATGTATTGGCTGCAGCCATACGCTGCGGCGCTGGGGTGATCGTGACATTCAACCTGAAAGATTTTCCCGATACCTGCCTCGCCCCCTATGGCGTCGAGGCCCAACACCCAGATGAGTTTGTCGAGAACCTGTTTCACCTTGATCCGGCAGCTGTTATCGCGGCGGCGCAACGACAGCGCCAACAACTGAAATTTCCGCCAATGGAGATCGAGCCGTTCCTTGACCTTTTGCGGCGCCAGGGATTGGTCGAGTCAGTTCGGGCGCTAAGCGCCTACCGTGCGATGCTCTGAATACTCGTTTTGGAACACCAGACAAACAAACGGCGATCCAAAGATCGCCGCGTGCTCATCACTGCCCGAACTGTTTGCCCAACCCCGGCGGCACGCCGTGGATGTCGGTGTCTTCCCACGGGCCGTTGGGGCTGATCGAGCGGGTCCAGCCGTTGTTCCAGCGGAAGTACGTGCGCTGGCGGTAGAAGGTGTTGGGCTGATCGTCGAGGACGTAGACGCCGAGCTTCTGGTCCCAGTGGCTGTTGCCGCCCGGTGGCGGGGCGAAACTAGCTGAGGTGCGCGGGACTGGCTTGGACGGTTTGGCCGGGATGCTTTTTCCGGGTGCCGGCGAGGTCGACGGGGTCGGGCTCGGTTGTGACGGCGGGATGGGTGGCAGGTTGGTGGTCGGTTCCGGTCGGTGCACCGCACATGCGCTCATGCTCAAGGCCAATGTAATGACGGTGATGCGGGCGAGGCTGTGCATGGCGGTGCTTTCCTGTGGGTTCCGGGGTTATTGGTCCGGGCTGTCAATGGTCAGTGTTTGCGGCGCGGTGGTGCTGCTGGCCAGCGGGCCGCTGCGACCCACCCACTCCCCGGCGGTCGGTTGACCGGCGCGGGAGATGCGCGCAACCAGTTGGACTTCAGGAAAGTTCGACAGTTTCAACTGCGGCATCATCGCGTCGGCATCGCCCAGTTCGACGGTCACCGGCAGGTCCGCCACGGTCAGACGCTTGGCCGCCAACGGTGCCGGTGGGCCTGAAACGGCGCGGGCGAAGATGAACACGCTGTCGCCCGGTTGCACCTTGCCTTTGAGTTCGCTGGCCAGATCGACGCGCACCTTGAGCAGCGCGGCAACCTTGGCAGCCGGTGCGGCGGCGACCTTGCCGCCGCTGGCTTCAAGCCGTTCGGTGGCGCGGTTGATGCCGCCCTGCAGGGCTTCGCGGGACTTGTCGTCCTCTGGCAATTGCGCCAGCAGGCGATTCCAATAGTCGATGGCTTGCTGATAACGCTCGCCTTCGAACGCGGCGATGCCGAGCAGGCCGAGGCTGGTGACTTCTTTCGGGTCGGCTTTCAGCGCTTCGTCGGTCAGGGCCTGGAGCTTGTCCGACCATTTTTTACCGTCGGCAAAATACTGCGCCTGTGCCCACTGACCGAGCAGCTCCGGCTGGCGACCGGCAAGGTTGGCGGCGCGTTCGAACATCTTCGCCGCGTCCGCCGGACGATCCTGGGCCATGTAGGTGCGACCGAGGAAGTACAGACCTTCCGCCGAATCCGGTTGCGCGGCGACGGCTCGTTCCAGACGCCGGGTCATCTCTTCCATCGACTGCGGCGCCTGGGCGAACTCGCGGGTCAGCTCGACCTTGTCCGCAGCACCGAAATGCAGGTACAGCCCCAGGCCCAACACCGGCACCAGCACCGCTGCCAACAACGGCAAAGGCTTGCCCAGTTTCGACACACGCGGTGCGGCAACGCCCTCGGTATCGGCGAGCAGTTCACGCGCCGCTTCCGCACGACCGCTGTCCATTTGCGCCGCATCGAGCACGCCTTCGGCCTGCTGCGCTTGCAGCTCGGCGACGCGTTCCTGATACAGCGCGACGTTCAGAGCAGTCCGATCCTCTTCACGCTGGGCGCGACGGCCACGCAAAACCGGGATCAGCAGAAAACTCAGGGCGACCAGAAGCAACAGCCCTGCGGCAAGCCAGAAATCAATCATTCTTGGTTTTTATCCAACAGTTGGTCGAGGCGCTGACGTTCTTCGGTGGACAGCGATGACGGGGTTTCGGCGCGCTGACCGCGACGACGGCGCACGATCAGGACAATCACCACCAGACCGCCAAGCAACAGCCCGGCCGGGCCGAACCACAGCAGTGCAGTCTTGGCGTTGAGCGCCGGTTTGTAGCGGACGAAATCACCGTAGCGATCAACCATGAAATCGATGATCTGCTGATTGTCCTTGCCCTCGCCGAGCATGCGGAAAATCTCTTTGCGCAGGTCGGCGGCAATCGGTGCGTTGGAGTCGGCGATGTCCTGGTTCTGGCACTTGGGACAGCGCAGTTCCTTGGTCAACTCGCGGAAACGCTCGCGATCGCCTTCCTTGGCGAACTCGTAGGTGTCAATCGCGGCGTGGGCCACACCAGCCAGACTCAAACCCAAGACCACGGCAGCCATAAAACGCTTCATGGCTTGGCCTCATCGACCAGTGCCTGGTATTTGGCTGCGAGTTTTTCGCGCCAGACCTGTTCGTCGATCACCCCGACGTACTTGTCGCGGATGATGCCCTTGGCGTCGATGAAGAAAGTTTCCGGCGCGCCGTACACGCCGAGGTTCAGACCCAGCGAACCTTCGTCGTCACGGATGTCCAGCAGGTACGGGTTGTGGAATTCGGCCAGCCACTTCAACGCATCGGCGTTGGTGTCCTTGTAGTTGATGCCGTAGATCACCACGCCGCGCTCGGCCAGTTTGTTCAGTACCGGGTGCTCGACCCGGCAGGAAATGCACCAGGTGCCCCAGACGTTGACCAGTGCCGGTTTGCCGAGGATGTCGGCCTTGGTCAGGGTCTTGTCGCCCTGCACATTCGGCAGGCTGAATTCCGGGAAGGGCTTGTTGATCATCGCCGACGGCAGTTCCGCCGGATCGAGGTACAGACCGCGATAAAGAAACACCGCCACCAGCAGGAAAATCGCCAGGGGTACCAGCATCAACCAACGTCTCATGCAGCCGCTCCTTGCAGGCCGAGGGCTTCACGCACCTTGGCTTTGACCTTGACTCGATAACGCCGATCCAGCGCCGCCAGCAATCCGCCCAGACCGGTCAGCAGACCGCCGAACCAGATCCAGCGCACGAACGGTTTGACGTGAACCCGCACCGCCCACGCGCCGTTTTCCAGCGGCTCGCCGAGTGCGACGTAGAGATCGCGAGTGAAACCGGCGTCGATCCCGGCCTCGGTCATCATCGAACTCTGCACGGTGTACAGGCGTTTTTCCGGGTGCAGCACGCTGACTTCCTTGCCGTCGCGGATCACCCGGATGGTGCCCTTGTCGGAGGTGAAGTTCGGCCCCTCGAAGTGCTTGGCGCCTTCGAAGATGAAGTGATAGCCGGCCAGGTCCATCGACTCGCCCGGCGCCAGACGCAGGTCGCGTTCGGCACTGTTCTGGCTCGACAGCACTACACCGAGGGCGCACACGGCGATGCCCAGGTGCGCGATCTGCATGCCCCAATAGCTGCGGGTCAAGGTTGGCAGGCCTTTGATCAGGCCCTTGTGGCGAGTCTTGTCGAAGATGTCGCGCACACCGGCGAGCAGCACCCACGCAGCAAGCAGGAACGTCGCGATCACCGCCCAGTTGAAATCGCCGTAGGCGACACCGGCCACCACGGCCAGTGCAACGCTGCCCAGCAGCACCGGGGTCAGCATGTTCGCCAGCCACTTCACCGGCGTGTCTTTCCAGCGCACGATCACGCCGACCGCCATCACCAGCATCAGCAACGCCATCAGCGGGATGAATAACGCGTTGAAGTACGGCGGGCCGACCGACAGCTTGGCGCCGCTCAAGGCATCGAGAATCAGCGGATACAGGGTGCCGAGCAGGATCATCGACGCCGCCACCACCAGCACCAGGTTGTTGCCCAGCAGCAGGGTTTCCCGCGACCACAGGTTGAAGCCGACCTGGCTCTTGACCACTGGCGCGCGCAACGCAAACAACGTCAGCGAACCACCGACCACGAACAGCAGGAAGATCAGGATGAACACGCCGCGCTCAGGGTCGGAAGCAAACGCGTGCACCGAGGTCAGCACGCCGGAACGCACGAGGAAGGTACCGAGCAGGCTCAACGAAAATGCGGCAATCGCCAGCAACACCGTCCAGCTCTTGAACACCCCACGTTTTTCCGTGACGGCCAGCGAGTGGATCAACGCGGTGCCGACCAGCCAGGGCATGAACGAGGCGTTTTCCACCGGGTCCCAGAACCACCAGCCGCCCCAGCCGAGTTCGTAGTAGGCCCACCACGAACCGAGGGTGATGCCGATGCCGAGGAAAGCCCAGGCGACAATCGTCCACGGCCGCGACCAGCGTGCCCACGCGGCGTCGAGACGACCACCGAGCAGTGCGGCGATGGCGAAGGCAAACGCTACCGAGAAACCCACATACCCCATATAAAGCATCGGCGGATGCACGATCAGGCCGATGTCTTGCAGCAGCGGATTGAGGTCACGACCGTCGGCCGGAATCTGCGGCAGGATCCGCGAAAACGGGTTGGAGGTGAGGATCAGAAACATGAGGAAACCGGTGCTGATCATGCCCATTACCGCCAGCACGCGAGCGAGCATGACTTGCGGCAACTGCCGGGAAAACACCGATACGGCGAAGGTCCAGCCACCGAGGATCAACGCCCACAGCAGCAGCGACCCTTCGTGGGCGCCCCACACCGCGCTGAACTTGTAGTACCACGGCAAGGCGCTGTTGGAGTTCATGGCCACGTAGCCGACGGAAAAGTCGTCGGTCATGAATGCGTAGGTCAGGCAACCGAAGGCAAACAGCAGGAACGCGAACTGCCCCCACGCCGCCGGCTGGGCCAGGCCCATCCACAGACGGTCGCCGCGCCACGCACCGAGCAGCGGCACCACGGCCTGCACCAGCGCGAAACACAGCGCCAGAATCATCGCCAGATGGCCGAGCTCGGGAATAAACAGTGCAGACGTCATCAATCAACCCTCCTTCGCTGGGGTCGGTGCCGATTGACCACTGTCTTTCAGCGCTTTGGTCACTTCCGGCGGCATGTACTTCTCGTCGTGCTTGGCCAGCACTTCATCGGCCACCACCACGCCGTCGGCGTTGAGTTTGCCCAGGGCGACGATGCCCTGCCCTTCGCGGAACAGATCCGGGAGGATCCCGCGGTAGGTGATGGTCACGGCTTTGTTGAAGTCGGTGACGACGAATTTGACGTCCAGCGAGTCCGGCGAACGTTGCAGCGAGCCCTTCTCGACCATGCCGCCGGCGCGGATGCGCGTGTCGTGCGGCGCTTCGCCGTTGGCAATCTGGGTCGGCGTGTAAAACAGGTTGATGTTTTCCTGCAGGGCGCTGAGGGCCAGGCCGACGGCAGCGCCGACCCCGACCAGGATCGCCAGAATGAGGGTCAGACGTTTTTTGCGCAGCGGATTCACTTGCCGTTCTCCCGGCGCAGACGACGCGCCTCTTGTTGCAGATAGCGCTTGCGGGCCGCGATCGGTGCGACCACGTTGAGGATCAGCACCGCCAGACAGATGCCGTAGGCCGACCAGACATACAGGCCGTGGTGGCCCATGGCGAGAAAGTCGCCAAATGAAGCGAAACTCATCGCGCGGCCTCCAGGCTGTTCTGCACTTCTTCTTTGACCCAACTGGCGCGCGCTTCGCGCTTGAGCACTTCAAGGCGCATGCGCAGCAACAGCACGGCACCGAAGAAGCAGTAGAACCCCAGCACCGTCAGCAACAGCGGCAGCCACATTTCAGCGGGCATCGCCGGTTTTTCCGTAAGGGTGAAGGTCGCGCCCTGGTGCAGGGTGTTCCACCACTCCACCGAGTACTTGATGATCGGAATGTTGATCACTCCGACAATCGCCAGCACCGCGCAGGCCTTGGCGGCGCTGTCGCGATTGCTGATGGCGTTGCCCAGCGCAATCACCCCGAAATACAGGAACAGCAGAATCAGCATCGACGTCAGCCGCGCATCCCAGACCCACCACGAGCCCCAGGTCGGCTTGCCCCAGATCGCCCCGGTGACCAGCGCCACGGCGGTCATCCACGCGCCGATCGGCGCGGCACATTGCAGGGCGACGTCGGCCAGTTTCATCTTCCACACCAGGCCGACCACGCCGCACACCGCCAGCATCACGTAAATCGACTGCGCGAGCATCGCCGCCGGTACGTGAATATAGATGATGCGGAAGCTGTTGCCCTGCTGATAATCCGGCGGCGCGAAGGCCAGGCCCCAGACCACGCCAATGCTGATCAGCAGCAACGCTGCGATGCTCAACCACGGCAGGAACTTGCTGCTGATGCCGTAGAACCACTTGGGCGAGCCGAGCTTGTGAAACCAGGTCCAGTTCATACTGTTTCCATCACGGGTGCCGCTCATCGGTGTGAGCGGTCTCAGGGTCTTTGCTGGTTAAATTTTAACCAGACCTCATTATTCGCCGACGCTGATCTTCAGGCCAGCCGCTATTGCAAAAGGTGTCAGGGTGATCGCCAAGGCAGTCAGGCTTCCCAGCCACAGCAGATACCCGGTCGCCGGCATGCCTTGCAAGGCGGCCTGCAAGGCGCCACTGCCAAGGATCAACACCGGGATGTACAACGGCAGAATCAGCAACGCCAGCAACAGGCCGCCGCGTTTCAGACCGACCGTCAGCGCCGCACCCACCGCGCCAAGCAAGCTCAGCACCGGGGTACCCAGCAGTAACGACAACAGCAACACCGGCAGGCAGGCGACCGGCAAACCGAGCATCAACGCCAGCAACGGCGAGAGCAGAACCAGTGCCAGTCCCGAGAACAGCCAGTGTGCCAGCACCTTGGCCAGCACCAGCAGGGGCAGCGGGTGCGGCGAAAGGACCCACTGTTCCAGGGAGCCATCTTCGAAATCACTGCGAAACAATCCGTCCAGCGACAGCAGGACCGACAACAGCGCGGCCACCCAGACTAACCCCGGGGACAGGTTTTGCAAGACTTGAGTTTCCGGGCCGACGGCCAGCGGGAACAATGCGATGACGATGGCGAAGAAAATCAGCGGATTGGCCAGTTCTGCCGGGCGGCGAAACAGCAGGCGGGACTCACGGGCAACCAGCAGGCCGAACACACTCATACTGCCCAGTTCCCCAGATCGATATCGCGATAACCGGCCGGCATCCGGCTCAGCGTGTGGTGCGTGGTCAGCACCACCAGACCGCCGCGTTCACAGTGCCCGGCCAGGTGCTCTTCAAGTTGCGCCACGCCCTGTTTGTCGAGCGCAGTGAACGGCTCGTCGAGAATCCACAGCGGCGGGCTGTCCAGATACAGTCGCGCCAGTGCCACGCGGCGTTGCTGACCGGCGGACAGGGTGTGGCAGGGAACATCTTCGAAACCGCGCAATCCTACGGCAGCCAATGCTTGCCAGATCGCCTCGCGCGCGGCGGGCCGATGCAGGGCGCAGAGCCAGGACAGGTTCTCTTCCGGGGTCAGCAGGTCCTTGATCCCGGCGGCGTGGCCGATCCACAACAGGTTGCGCGCCAGTTCGCTCGGTTGTGCGGTCAAAGGCTGACCGTTGAGCAGCACCTGACCGCTGGTCGGCTGCATCAGCCCGGACAACAGGCGCAGCAGGCTGGTCTTGCCGCTGCCGTTGGGGCCGCTGATCTGCACCATATCGCCACTGGCCAGTCTTAATTCGAGATTTTCGAAGAGCAGCCGCAGGTCTCGCTCGCAGGCAAGGGCAACGGTTTGCAGGACAGGACTGGTCAAGGGATCACGGGCCTTATACGGTTCAAGTCGGCTCTGGCGCGGCCGTTAAAGAGATGCAGGATAAATGCAATGACGGTGCGAACCAGAGAGCTGGATCAAACAATTGCTATGTTTTCTGAACGAAGCGCAAGACGCGCGGCATTATACATGGCGTGCCTTACTCCCAAGAGCGCAATTTCCTCAGGTTGTGTCCGCGTATGACAGGCGAAATGAACATCCTCCCGCTTCCGCCCACCACCCCGGCGAACACGCGCCCGCTGGTGATGAGCGGTGAGTTGCTCAAGCTGCTGACCCCGGTCGAAGGCTTGATCGGTGCCGGGCAAAGCGCTCAGGCCGAGGTGTTGTCACTCAAGCAGGCGGATCAGACTTTTCAACTGCTGCTCAAGGTGACCGTCGACGGCGGCCGCCAGACCACCGTGCAAGCCAGCAGCAACCTGCCGTTGCCGACCGGCACCAACCTGGCGGTTACTCAGCCATCGGCGGGCAATCTGGCGATCACCGTGCAACAGGCGATTGCCAGCAGCGTCGCCGCCCTCACCCGCATCGATACCGCGCAGTTGCCGGTCGGCACACTGCTGCAAGGCAAGGTGCTGACCTCGCAGACACTGCCGCAAGTGCCGGGGCAGCCGACGGTGTACCGCTCGCTGGTCAGTCTGCTCAACACCGCGCAACGTGGCGCCACGCTGGACATCGACAGCCCGACGCCGCTGCGCATCGGCACCCTGCTCTCGGCACTGGTCGAGGATTCGCAAACCCTCAAGTTCGTGCCGCTGAGCAGCCGTCAGGAGCAATTGGCGGTGAGCCAGCAACTGCTCGGCCAGCAGAGTCGCCAAGGCTCGCTGGACGGTTTGCTCAACGCCTTGCAGAACTTGCCGGCCGACGACGATCAGACCTCGCAGGATCTGCGCGCTGCCGTCGTGCGTCTGCTTGCCAATCTGCCCGATGTACAGCAGATGAGCAGCGCCAAAGGCGTGGCCCTGGCCCTGGCCAACAGTGGCGCCTTCCTCGAAGCCAAATTGCTGACCGGACAGAATCCGGCGCTGGCCCCGGACATGAAGGCCGACCTGCTCAAGCTGATCGCGCAGCTGTCGCCGGGTGTGCCGGGCAATGCCAGTTTCAACGCGATCATCGCCGCCAACACCCTGGCGCAAGCGCTGCCGAGTTTCGTGCGCAACGCCCTCGGCACCCTCGGTCAGGTCAGCGCCAAACCCGTGCCGAGCAGTTTCCCGCTGCCCGACCGCCTGCTGCAAAGCCTGGACGGCGAAGGCGATCTGGAACATCTGCTGCGCCTCGCCGCCGCCGCCGTGTCGCGCCTGCAAAGCCATCAGTTGTCGAGTCTGGAACAGACCGGGGTCACCGATGACGGCCGCCTGCTCAGCACCTGGCAGCTGGAAATCCCCATGCGTAACCTGCAGGACATCGTGCCGTTGCAGGTCAAGTTCCAGCGCGAAGAAGCGCCGGAAAGAGAACCGCAACCCAACGAACGCCGCGACGAGCGCGAACCCAGACAACAACTGTGGCGCGTCGATCTGGCGTTCGACATGGAGCCGTTGGGGCCGATGCAGATTCAGGCGCAGCTGATTGCCGGCAGCCTGTCGAGTCAGCTCTGGGCCGAACGCCCATACACCGCCGACCTGATCGAAACCAACCTGTTCGCGCTGCGCCAGCGCCTGCTTGATCGCGGGCTGAACGTCGGTGATCTCGACTGCCACCTCGGCACCCCGCCGCAAGGCAATCAAACCCGTCTCGAACACCGCTGGGTCGACGAAACCGCATGAACGATTCCACTGCTCCACGCCAGGCCATCGCCCTCAAATACGACGGCAACCACGCCCCGACCCTCACCGCCAAGGGCGACGAGGAACTGGCCGAAGAAATCCTGCGCATTGCCCGCGACTGTGAAGTGCCGATCTATGAAAACGCCGAGCTGGTGCGCCTGTTGGCGCGAATGGAGCTGGGCGACAGCATCCCCGAAGAGCTGTACCGCACGATCGCCGAGATCATCGCGTTTGCGTGGAATCTGAAGGGAAAATTCCCCGAGGGACAGGATCCGGATGCGCCGATGGTCGAGAAGGACATCACCGCACGCGGGGATGATTATTGAGCCTTGAAAGCAAAAGATCGCAGCCTTCGGCAGCTCCTACAGGGAAACGCGTTCCAATGCAGGAGCTGCCGCAGGCTGCGATCTTTTGATCTTCAGCTTCAGCTTCTGTGCAGCTTGCGCATCAACTCCGCCTCAGCCTGGGTCAAGCCACAGGACTGAGTCAGCTCATCGACACTCGCGCCCATGCCCACCAGTTTCGCCGCCTGGGCGAACGACAGGCTCGACGGGTCGCGCTGTTCCAGCGCCACAATCTTGTCCGGCAACGGACCGACTACCGAGCGCAGCTCGTGCAGGGCTTCGCCCATGCGCACGTTGCCGTTCTGATAGTCGTCGACGCGCTTGGCCAGGTCCTTGATGCGCTGATCACGCAGCGCATCGCCCTGAGCCTGTTGCGCAGCGATTACGCGCTGCGCCTTGATATACGCCAGAAACATTGCCAGCGTGCCTGCCCAGAACAGAAACAGGACAATGACCGCAACTTCGAGAATCAATCAGATGCTCTCCAGTTCCGACCATTCTTCTTCGCTCATCATCTTGTCCAGCTCGACCAGGATCAGCAACTCGTTGTTCTTGTTGCACACGCCCTGGATGAACTTGGCCGACTCTTCGTTGCCGACGTTCGGCGCGGTCTCGATTTCCGACTGACGCAGGTAAACCACTTCGGCCACGCTGTCGACCATGATCCCGACCACTTGCTTGTCGGCTTCGATGATGACGATACGGGTGTTGTCGCTGATCTCGCCACTGTTCAGGCCGAAGCGCTGACGGGTGTCGATCACGGTGACCACGTTACCGCGCAGGTTGATGATGCCCAGCACGTAGCTTGGCGCACCCGGTACCGGAGCGATTTCGGTGTAACGCAGGACTTCCTGCACGCGCATCACGTTGATGCCGTAGGTTTCGTTGTCCAGCTTGAAGGTCACCCATTGCAGGATCGGATCTTCAGAACCTTTTGCATTCGTCGCCTGACTACTCATACCCTGACCCCTCGAAAAAACCGCACTGGGCGGTGTGTGTTCTGTGTGGAGGCATTGAAAAATGCCATCGCCTGATTGTTATGTCGGCTGCTATGTCGATTTATGTAGCGGCTTGTGGCCGCCCATGTGCTTTGCCCCGCCGCTGGCGATCAACTCGGCCAGCGCGGCTACATCAAGTAATGCACACATGTGCTCTATCACCGTGCCGGCGAGCCATGGCCGCTGACCCCGGTGACTTCTCCATTTGATTTCATTCGGATCCAGACGCAACGAACGGCTGACCTGATGCACCGCCAGGCCCCATTCGTAACCTTGTACCGAAATCACGTACTGCAGGCCCTGACGGAAGTCATCGCGATAGCGATCCGGCATGACCCAACGCGCGGTGTCCAAGACTTTCAGATTGCCGGCCTGGCTCGGCAGAATCCCGAGGAACCATTCCGGCTGCCCGAACAGCGGCGTCAACTCGTGGCCGGCCAGCGAATAGATCGAGCCCAGGCACACCAGCGGCACCGCCAGCGTCAGCCCGGCGACATCGAACAACAGGCACTCGAACGCTTCGGCAGCCCAGGCCGGACGGCCATCGGTGTCCACCGGGGGCGGCGTGTTGCTCGGTGGCAGGTGAACTTCCACCACCGGCGGCACCCGCGTCTGTTCGACGGGTGCCGGCGCAACCGGCGCAGGTTCGGTCACAACCGGCTCCGGCGCGGTTTTCAGCAATTGGGTTTGCAGCAGCGGGGCGAGCGTCGAAACCGGCGCGCGCGGCGGCTCGGCTTGTTCGATCAGCGCCACCGGCGCCTTGGCGATCGGTGCGGCGGCAGGCGCGACAACCGGGGCGGCAGGTTTGGCGGCTTTCTGCGCATCACGCGCCTGCTCTTCCAGTACCGCGGCCTGGAACTCGTCCAGCGCCTCAGAGCTTTCGATCACCTCGACCGGCGCCTCGAGTGGCGGCAACTCGTCAGGAATCTCCTGCAGCAAGCTGTCCAGATAGGACTGCAGCGCCAGTTGCGGCTTCGACGTCAACTTCAGCGGCCGATTCATACGCCCCCCCCTGTAGGAGCTGCGGAACGCTGCGATCTTTTGATCTTTTCAGAAGCACCACAAAGCAAGATCAAAAGATCGCAGCCTGCGGCAGCTCCTACACGAAGAGAGATCATGCTCAGGCCACCTGCGGAACAAGTTGTTGCGCCAGCAGGTGCTTGAGCAGCGCGCGGTACGCCAGCACGCCACGACTCTTGCCGTCGAACTGCGAAGGCGTGACCCCGGCCCGGCTGGCGTCGCGCAGACGGGTATCGACCGGGATGTAACCCTGCCAGATTTCTTCGGGGAATTTGTCGCGCAGCACGCGCAAAGTGCCCAGCGACGCCTGGGTGCGGCGGTCGAACAGGGTTGGCACGATGCTGAACGGCAGCGCCTGTTTGCGCGAGCGGTTGATCATCGCCAGGGTGTTGACCATACGCTCCAGGCCTTTCACGGCCAGGTGCTCGGTCTGCACCGGGATCACCAGTTGCTGGCTCGCGGCCAGGGCGTTGACCATCAGCACGCCGAGCAACGGCGGGCTGTCGATGATCGCGTAATCGAAGTCCTGCCACAGCTGCGCCAGACTCTTGGCGATGACCAGGCCCAGACCACTTTGCCCCGGCGACTGGCGCTCGAGGGTGGCCAGTGCGGTACTCGACGGCAACAGAGAAATGCGTTCGTCGCTGGTCGACAGCAGCAACTGCCCGGGCAAACCCTGCGGCACGCTGCCCTTGTGCAGAAACAGGTCGTAGTTGCTGTGTTCCAGGCTGTCGGGGTCGTAGCCGAAATAGCTGGTCATCGAGCCGTGCGGGTCGAGATCGACCACAACCACGCGCTTGCCCGCCTCCGCCAGCAACCCGGCTAAAGCGATGGAAGATGTGGTTTTACCGACACCACCCTTTTGATTGGCGACTGCCCAGACTCTCATTCGGTTCGTTCCTCCCGGCCGAGATCCTCGACCGAGACATGGCTCAGCGTATTAATGCGGGCGACGGAGAATTGACGGCACTCTCGCGTCCCGGCGTCTTGACCGGGGTCGGTGCAGTTTGTGTGCCAGCACGCTTCAATGCCGCGTCCGGTTGCGCATTGGCGGTTCCGGTCCCCGTCAGACTGCGGCGCACATCGAGGTTGCGCGACACCACCAGCACCACGCGACGGTTTTTCGCCCGGCCTTCGGCGGTGGCGTTATTGGCTACCGGCTGAAACTCACCGTAACCCACCGAGGCCAGACGCCCGGGGTTCACGCCCTGCATCGCCAGCATGCGCACGATGCTCGCCGAACGCGCCGAGGACAGTTCCCAGTTGGTCGGGTATTGCGCGGTGCGGATCGGCTGATCGTCGGTGAAACCTTCGACGTGGATCGGGTTGTCGAACGGTTTGAGGATCGCCGCGACCTTGTCGATGATGTTGAAGGCGATGTCGCTCGGCATCGCGTCGCCACTGCCGAACAACAGGCTGGAGTTGAGTTCGATCTCGACCCACAACTCATTGCCGCGCACGGTCATCTGGTTGGAAGCAATCAGGTCGCCGAACGCGGCACTGATGTCATCGGCAATGCTTTTCAGCGGATCGCTGGCCCCGGCGATACCGGCATCGACCTGCTCGCTGTCCTTGACCAGCGGCTTGGCCGGGGTCACGGTTTTCGGTCGTTCCTCACCAATCGGAATCGGCTTGAGCGAACGATCGGAGTCGGTGAAAACCCCGATCAGCGCTTCGGAAATGACTTTGTATTTGCCTTCGTTGATCGACGAGATGGAATACATCACCACAAAGAACGCGAACAACAGCGTGATGAAATCCGCGTAGGACACAAGCCAGCGCTCGTGATTAACGTGTTCTTCCTGATGCCTGCGGCGAGCCATAGTCCATTACCCCCATCAATCCATGAAGCCCTGAAGCTTCAGCTCGATAGAGCGAGGGTTTTCACCTTCGGCGATCGACAAAATACCTTCCAACAACATTTCGCGATAACGCGACTGCCGCAACGCGATTGACTTGAGCTTGGCGGCCACCGGCAGCAACACCAGGTTGGCACTGGCCACGCCGTAGATGGTCGCGACGAATGCCACGGCAATGCCGCTGCCCAATTGCGTCGGATCAGCGAGGTTGCCCATCACATGGATCAGGCCCATCACCGCACCGATGATGCCGATGGTCGGCGCGTAGCCGCCCATGCTTTCGAAGACTTTGGCCGCTTCGATGTCGCGGGCTTCCTGGGTGTAGAAATCCACTTCGAGAATGCTGCGGATCGCTTCCGGCTCGGCGCCATCGACCAGCAGTTGCAGGCCCTTGCGCGAGTAGTTGTCCGGTTCGGCATCGGCGACGCCTTCCAGGCCGAGCAGGCCTTCCTTGCGCGCGGTGAGGCTCCAGTTGACCACGCGGTCGATGCCGCCAGCCAGATCCACCCGTGGCGGAAACAGGATCCAGGCGAGAATCTGCATGGCGCGCTTGAAGGCGCTCATCGGCGATTGCAGCAGCGCTGCACCGATGGTGCCCCCGAGAACGATCAGCGCCGCCGGGCCGTTGGCCAGCGCGCCGAGGTGACCGCCTTCAAGGAAGTTGCCGCCGATGATGGCGACGAACGCCAGGATAATCCCGATAAGGCTTAAAACATCCATCAGATACACGCCTCGACGATGTGCTTGCCGATGTCGTCCAGGCCGTAAACCGCGTCAGCCAGATCGGCTTTGACGATAGCCATCGGCATGCCGTAGATCACGCAGCTTGCTTCGTCTTGGGCCCATACCGAGCTGCCGCCCTGTTTGAGCAGACGCGCGCCTTCACGGCCGTCGGCGCCCATGCCGGTGAGGACCACCGCCAGAACTTTGTCGCCGTAGGACTTGGCCGCCGAACCGAAGGTAATGTCCACGCACGGCTTGTAGTTCAGACGCTCGTCGCCCGGCAGGATTTTCACCGCGCCACGGCCGTCAATCATCATCTGCTTGCCACCCGGGGCCAGCAGCGCCAGGCCCGGACGCAGGATGTCGCCATCCTCGGCTTCCTTGACGCTGATGCGGCACAGCTTGTCCAGACGCTCGGCAAAGGCTTTGGTGAACGCCGCCGGCATGTGCTGGATCAGCACGATCGGTGCCGGGAAGTTTGCCGGCAACTGAGTCAGCACCCGTTGCAGCGCAACCGGACCGCCCGTGGAGGTACCGATGGCAACCAGTTTGTAGGCTTTGCGTTTCGGAGCCGGCGACGACGCGCTGGCGGCTGGCGCGCGAGCAGGTGCTGGAGCCGGCGCCGGACGCGTCGGAGCAGCAGTGCTGTGGCTGCTGAAACTCGAAGCCGCCGGGGCTGGCGCAGGCGTCGGTGCAGCGGCCGGAGCCGGCGCACTGTAGGCACTGAAACGACGATTGCTGCGCGAGATGCTATGGACCTTCTCGCACAGCAGTTGTTTGACCTTCTCCGGGTTACGCGAGATGTCTTCGAAATTCTTCGGCAGGAAATCCACCGCGCCAGCGTCCAGCGCATCCAGGGTCACCCGGGCGCCTTCGTGGGTCAGCGAGGAGAACATCAACACCGGGGTCGGGCAGCGTTGCATGATGTGCCGCACGGCCGTGATGCCATCCATCATCGGCATCTCGTAGTCCATGGTGATCACGTCCGGCTTGAGGGCCAGGGCCTGATCGATCGCCTCTTTACCGTTGGTGGCCGTGCCGACCACCTGGATGCTCGGATCCGCTGAAAGAATTTCCGAGACGCGGCGGCGGAAAAAACCCGAATCGTCCACCACCAGGACTTTGACTGCCATAAACACTCCATTAGGTGCAGCGGGACGTCATCGCCCCGCTGCCCCGGATTCAAATACGCTTCGTCGCGTAACGCTTGAGCATGCTTGGAACATCGAGGATCAGCGCGATGCGGCCGTCACCGGTGATGGTGGCGCCGGACATGCCCGGAGTGCCCTGCAGCATTTTGCCCAATGGCTTGATGACCACTTCTTCCTGGCCGACCAGTTGATCGACGACGAAGCCGATCCGCTGGGTGCCCACCGACAGGATCACCACATGGCCTTCACGCTGCTCTTCGTGAGCGGCGGAGCTGACCAGCCAGCGCTTGAGGTAGAACAATGGCAACGCCTTGTCCCGCACGATCACCACTTCCTGGCCATCCACCACGTTGGTGGTCGACAGGTCGAGGTGGAAAATTTCGTTGACGTTGACCAGCGGGAACGCAAACGCCTGATTGCCGAGCATCACCATCAGGGTCGGCATGATTGCCAGTGTCAGCGGCACCTTGATGACGATCTTCGAGCCCTGGCCCTTGGTCGAGTAGATGTTGATCGAACCGTTGAGCTGGGAAATCTTGGTCTTCACCACGTCCATGCCGACACCACGGCCGGACACGTCGGAGATCTCGGTCTTGGTCGAGAAACCCGGGGCGAAGATCAGGTTGTAGCACTCGGTATCGCTCAGGCGATCGGCCGCGTCCTTGTCCATCACACCGCGCTTTACCGCGATCGAACGCAGGACGTTCGGGTCCATGCCCTTGCCGTCGTCGGAGATCGACAACAGGATGTGGTCGCCTTCCTGCTCGGCCGCCAGTACCACGCGACCGCCACGGGCCTTGCCCGAAGCTTCGCGTTCTTCCGGCGACTCGATGCCATGGTCGACCGCGTTGCGCACCAAGTGGACCAGCGGGTCGGCCAAGGCCTCGACAAGGTTTTTGTCGAGGTCGGTTTCTTCACCCACCAGTTCCAGGTTGATCTCTTTCTTGAGCTGACGCGCGAGGTCACGAACCAGACGCGGGAAGCGCCCGAAGACCTTCTTGATCGGCTGCATCCGGGTCTTCATCACCGCGGTCTGCAAGTCCGCCGTGACCACGTCGAGGTTCGACACGGCCTTGGACATCGCTTCGTCGCCGCTGTTGAGACCCAGGCGCACCAGGCGGTTACGCACCAGCACCAGTTCGCCGACCATGTTCATGATTTCGTCGAGACGCGCGGTATCGACCCGCACGGTGGTCTCGGCTTCGCTGGCCGGTTTTTCCGGCGGCGGTGCAGCGGGCGCACGGGCCGGAGCCGGTGCAGCAGCGGCAGCCGGTTTCGGCGTTTCGGCTTTCGGTTCAGGCTTGGGCGCCGCTTTCGGCGCAGCAGCCGGAGCGGCAGCAGCCTTGGCGGCAGGCGCAGCCACGGTCGACGCGGTGCCCGCAGCAGCGGCGCCAACGTCGGTGAACTTGCCTTTGCCGTGCAATTCGTCGAGCAGCGATTCGAACTCGTGATCGCTGATCAGATCGCTGCCGGCAGCGGCGGCCGCCGGTGCGGCAGGCGCCGCCGGTGCCGAAGCAATAGCCGACTCCAGTGCTTCGACGGCGAAGTTGCCCTTGCCGTGCAACTGATCGAGCAGTGCTTCAAATTCGTCGTCGGTGATGTCCGAGCTGTCACCGGCAGCCGGTGCCGCTGGAGCAGCCGCAGTCGGTGCGACGGCGTCTGGCGCGAACTGGCCTTTGCCGTGCAGTTGATCGAGCAACGACTCGAATTCGGCGTCGGTGATTTCATCGCTGGCGGCCGCATCGGCAGCCGGCGCAGGCGCAGCAGCGACCGGGGCTTCGGCTTCGGCCTTGACGGCGTTCAGCGAATCCAGCAGCTGTTCAAATTCGTTATCGGTGATGTCGCCCGAATCGTTCGAATCGCCTTCGACGACCAGCTCTTCGATCATCTCGGCCACCGGCGAAGCCGGGGCTTCGTCGGCCGATTGCGGTTCGGCCAGACGCGCCAGCGCGGCCAGCAGTTCCGGAGAGGCGGCCGTGATCGGTGCACGTTCACGGACTTCGCTGAACATGCTGTTCACCGCGTCCAGTGCTTCAAGCACCACGTCCATCAGTTCTGCATCAACGCGACGTTCACCCTTGCGCAGGATGTCGAACACGTTTTCGGCGATGTGACAGCACTCCACCAGCTCGTTGAGCTGAAGGAAGCCGGCGCCCCCTTTTACAGTGTGGAAACCGCGAAAAATTGCGTTGAGCAGATCTGCGTCATCCGGGCGGCTTTCCAGCTCGACCAGTTGCTCGGACAGTTGCTCAAGAATCTCGCCGGCCTCAACCAGGAAATCCTGAAGGATCTCTTCATCGGCGCCGAAGCTCATTAATGGGGTGCTCCTACAGGTCTAAAAACCCAAAAAACCTAAAATTCCAAAACTCTAGAATCCGAGGCTGGATAACAAATCGTCCACATCGTCCTGACCGGACACAACGTCTTCTCGTTTATCGGCATGAATCTGCGGACCTTCACCCTGCGAGAGATGTTTTTGTGGATCTTTTTCTGCAAGCATCGCGGCACGGTCGTGTTCGATGCCCGCAAAGCGGTCAACCTGACTGGCCATGAGGACGAGTTTGAGCAAATTGCTTTCGACTTCGGTGACCAGTTGGGTCACACGCTTGATCACCTGACCGGTGAGGTCCTGGTAATCCTGAGCCAGCAGGATGTCGTTCAGGTTGCTCGACACCGCACGGTTATCCGTGCTGCTGCGTGACAGAAAACCGTCGACCCGGCGCGCCAGTTCACGGAACTCTTCAGCCCCGACTTCACGACGCATGAAGCGGCCCCAATCGGTGCTCAGCGCCTGGGCTTCTTCAGCCAGGCCATTGACCACCGGGGTCGCGCTTTCCACCAGATCCATGGTGCGGTTGGCCGCGGCTTCGGTCAGCTTGACCACATAGCCCAGGCGTTCGGTGGCGTCGGTGATTTGCGACACTTCCTCGGCCTGCGGCATGTGCGGATCGATCTGGAAGTTGACGATCGCACTGTGCAGTTCGCGTGTGAGCTTGCCCACTTCCTGATACAGGCCACGGTCACGGGTCTGATTGAGCTCATGGATCAGTTGCACAGCGTCGCCGAACCTGCCTTTTTCAAGGCTCTCGACCAGTTCGACCGCGTGTTTTTTCAGGGTCGATTCGAAATCGCCCTGTGAAGATTCGTTATGCTCCATAGCTCCCCCGCGCGTTCATCAGCCGATGCGTTCGAAAATCTTCTCGATTTTTTCTTTCAGCGCCTGAGCCGTGAAAGGTTTGACCACGTAGCCGTTGACGCCGGCCTGGGCCGCTTCGATGATCTGCTCGCGCTTGGCTTCGGCAGTCACCATCAGCACGGGCAGGTGCTTGAGTTTTTCATCGGCACGCACGTGGCGCAGCAGGTCGATACCGGTCATGCCCGGCATGTTCCAGTCCGTTACCAGAAAGTCGATGCTTCCGCTGTTGAGCACCGGAATGGCAGTGGTGCCATCGTCGGCCTCGACGGTGTTGGTGAACCCCAGATCACGCAGCAGGTTCTTGATGATCCGCCGCATCGTTGAGAAGTCATCAACGATGAGGATTTTCATGTTCTTGTCCAATTCGACCTCCAAGCAGTCTTAAACGCGCCCAGCACCTGGACGCGCCATTTCAATCAATCCGGCAAAGCACTCGATGACTGTCTGGAGCACAACAGAGCAAGACCGGTGCCGTTCATCACCGCACCAGCCTCGTTCGCAGTGTCCCCACACTGCCTTCAGCGCGCTCGCCACTCCCCCAAACGCCCCCGCAAACGGGCCGCGCACTGGCTGTGTAACTGGCTGACCCGCGATTCACTGACGCCAAGGACTTCACCGATTTCCTTGAGGTTCAGTTCTTCGTCGTAGTACAGCGCCAACACCAGTCGCTCACGCTCCGGCAAATTGGCAATCGCGTCCGCCAGCGCAGCCTGGAAGCGTTCATCTTCCAGATCGCGTGACGGCTCAAGATGAGCACTGGCGCCATCCTCGTGCAGCCCTTCGTGTTCGCCGTCCTGCAGCAGGTCGTCGAAACTGAACAGCCGGCTGCCCAGGGTGTCATTCAAAATCCCGTAGTAATCATCGAGACTCAATTGGAGTTCGGCCGCAACCTCGTGATCTTTAGCATCACGGCCGGTTTTAGCTTCAATTGAGCGAATTGCGTCGCTGACCATACGGGTGTTGCGGTGAACCGAGCGAGGTGCCCAATCCCCTTTGCGCACTTCATCGAGCATCGCGCCGCGGATCCGGATGCCCGCGTACGTTTCGAAACTGGCGCCTTTGCTGGCGTCATATTTGGTCGAGACTTCGAGCAGGCCGATCATTCCGGCCTGAATCAGGTCTTCGACCTGCACACTCGCCGGCAAGCGCGCCAGCAAGTGATAGGCAATGCGCTTGACCAGTGGCGCGTAACGCTCGATCAACTCGTACTGCGCGTCACGTGCCGATTTCTTGTAGTAGTTCATACCGCTGGCGGTCATAACACAGGCCCTGCCGTTTGCTGCACGAGGCGCTCGACGAAAAACTCAAGGTGCCCACGCGGGTTGGCAGGCAGCGGCCAGGTATCGACCTTCTGCGCGATCGCCTTGAACGCCAGCGCGCACTTGGAACGCGGAAAGGCTTCATAGACTGCTCGCTGCTTCTGCACGGCCTTGCGCACGCTTTCGTCGTACGGCACCGCGCCGACGTATTGTAAGGCGACGTCGAGAAAGCGATCCGTGACCTTGGTCAACTTGGCGAACAGGTTGCGCCCTTCCTGCGGGCTCTGCGCCATGTTGGCGAGGACGCGGAAGCGGTTCATGCCGTAGTCGCGATTGAGCAGTTTGATCAGCGCGTAGGCGTCGGTGATCGAGGTCGGCTCGTCGCAGACCACCAGCAACACTTCCTGCGCCGCGCGCACGAAACTGACTACCGAGTCACCAATGCCCGCAGCGGTGTCGATCACCAGTACATCGAGATTGTCGCCGATATCGCTGAACGCCTGAATCAGACCGGCATGTTGCGCCGGGCTCAGGTGCACCATGCTTTGGGTGCCGGAAGCGGCCGGCACGATGCGGATCCCGCCGGGGCCCTGCAACAGCACGTCGCGCAGTTCGCAGCGGCCTTCGATGACATCGGCCAGCGTGCGTTTGGGGGTCAGCCCCAGCAGAACGTCGACGTTCGCCAGCCCCAGGTCGGCGTCCAGCAGCATGACCCGACGGCCAAGCTCTGCCAGCGCCAGAGACAAGTTCACTGACACGTTAGTCTTGCCGACGCCACCTTTGCCGCCGGTCACCGCGATCACCTGTACGGGATGCATGCTGCCCATGTTATTTCTTTACCTTGTCTTGCATAGACGGAGGCCACATTACTGGCTGCGCGTTCACAACCGGAACAATGCATGGCAGACCATCGATGTAGGTACAAAAACTGTTCATTACCTCAGCCAACCTGCTTGGTCGGGCTGTGGTAGATATCAGCGAACATGTCAGCCATGGCTTCTTCGCTGGGTTCTTCCTGCATTTGCACGCTGACGGCGCGGCTGACCAGCTGATGACGGCGCGGCAGATGCAGATCATCCGGAATCCGTGGGCCATCGGTCAGGTACGCGACCGGCAGTTCATGACTGATCGCCAGGCTCAACACTTCGCCAAGGCTGGCCGTCTCATCCAGTTTAGTCAGGATGCAGCCGGCAAGCCCGCAACGCTTGTAACTGTGATAAGCGGCGGTTAGAACCTGTTTCTGGCTGGTGGTTGCCAGCACCAGATAATTTTTTGAACGGATGCCACGCCCGGCCAGACTTTCCAGCTGCATGCGCAGCGCCGGATCGCTGGCCTGCAGGCCGGCGGTATCGATCAGCACCACGCGCTTGCGCAGCAATGGATCCAGCGCCTGCACCAGCGACTGGCCCGGGTCGACGTGGGTCACCGGCACGTTGAGAATCCGCCCCAGGGTCTTGAGTTGTTCCTGCGCACCGATGCGGAAGCTGTCCATGCTGACCAGCGCGACATTCTGCGCGCCGTACTTGAGCACGTAGCGCGCAGCCAGTTTGGCCAGGGTGGTGGTCTTGCCCATGCCGGCCGGGCCGACCATCGCAATCACCCCGCCCTCTTCCAGCGGCTCGACTTCCGGTACGGCAATCATCCGCGCCAGGTGCGCGAGCAGCATGCGCCAGGCCTGACGCGGTTCTTCGATGTCAGTGATCATCGCCAGCAAATCGCGCGACAACGGCCCGGACAGACCAATGCGCTGCAGGCGGCGATACAAATTGGCCTGTGCCGGACGGCTGCCTTGCAGCTGGTTCCAGGCCAGGGTGCCGAGCTGTACTTCCATCAGCTCACGCAGACTGTTCAATTCGAAACGCATCGAATCCAGCGCACGCGGATCGACACCCGTCGATGCCGGTGCAGGTGCCGCAGCCGGACGCGCCGGGGCGGCGTAGGTCGGTTCGCTCAACGGCTCGGCAGCGGTCAGTGGCAGGCCGGCCGTCAACGGCAGCCCGGCAAAGATCTGGCGATTGCTATTGCCATCGGCTTCGCCACGCAGGCTCAGTTCGGCCTGAGCGGTGACGATGCGCGACTGGGTCTTGCGCAGTTCGTCCTCGAGTTCCATGTTCGGAACCCGTGGCGCCAGCGCCGACAACTTGTAATCCAGCGCCGCCGTCAGCTCGACGCCGCCGGCAATGCGGCGGTTGCCAATGATGGCGGCATCAGCGCCCAGCTCATCACGAACCAGCTTCATGGCCTGACGCATATCGGCGGCGAAAAAACGCTTAACTTGCATAAACCACTACCTCAGCCGTTGGGCCCTACTGTCGCAACGATGGTCACTTGCTTGTTGTCCGGAATTTCCTGGTAGGCCAGCACGTGCAGCCCCGGGACGGCGAGGCGACCGAAACGCGAGAGCATCGCGCGGATCGGGCCTGCTACCAACAGGATCACCGGTTGACCTTGCATTTCCTGGCGCTGCGCCGCTTCGATGAGCGAACGCTGCAGCTTCTCGGCCATGCTTGGCTCCAGCAGAACGCCCTCTTCCGAGCCTTGTCCTGCCTTCTGCAGACTATTGAGCAATATTTGTTCCAACCTTGGTTCCAAGGTGATTACAGGCAGCTCGGAGTCAGTGCCTACAATGCTTTGGACGATGGCGCGGGATACGCCGACGCGAACGGCAGCCACCAAAGCGGCGGTATCTTGACTCTTGGCGGCGTTGTTGGCGATGGCTTCGGCAATGCTGCGGATGTCGCGTACCGGCACGTGTTCGGCCAGCAATGCCTGTAGCACTTTGAGCAATTGCGACAGCGACACCACACCCGGCACCAGCTCTTCAGCCAGTTTCGGCGAGCTTTTGGCCAGCAATTGCATGAGTTGCTGCACTTCTTCGTGGCCGATCAGCTCACTGGAGTGTTTGTACAGAATCTGGTTCAAGTGCGTCGCGACCACGGTACTGGCGTCGACCACGGTGTAACCGAGCGATTGCGCCTGCGCGCGCTGGCTGACTTCGATCCACACCGCCTCCAGGCCGAAAGCCGGATCTTTGGCGGTAATGCCGTTGAGCGTGCCGTAGACCTGCCCCGGGTTGATCGCCAGTTCTCGATCCGGGTAGATCTCGGCTTCGGCCAGGATCACGCCCATCAGGGTCAGGCGATAGGCACTCGGCGCCAGATCGAGGTTGTCACGGATGTGCACGGTCGGCATCAGGAAGCCCAGGTCCTGCGAGAGCTTCTTGCGCACGCCCTTGATCCGCGCCAGCAACTGCCCGCCCTGATTGCGATCCACCAGCGGGATCAGGCGATAGCCGACTTCCAGGCCGATCATGTCGATCGGCGTCACGTCATCCCAGCCCAGCTCCTTGGTCTCCATGGCGCGGGCCGGCGACGGCAGCAGTTCCTGCTGACGCTGAACTTCCTGCAGCGCCTGCACTTTGGCGACGTTCTGCTTTTTCCAGAACAGGTACGCGCCACCGGCGGCCAGTGCGGCCATGCTCAGAAACGAGAAATGCGGCATGCCCGGGACCAGGCCCATGACCGCCATCAGACCTGCCGCCACCGCCAGGGCTTTGGGCGAGGCGAACATCTGCCGGTTGATCTGCTTGCCCATGTCTTCCGAACCGGAAGCACGGGTCACCATGATCGCTGCCGCTGTCGATAACAACAGTGATGGCAATTGCGCCACCAAACCGTCACCGATGGTCAGCAAGGCGTACACCTTGCCGGCGTCAGCGAAGTTCATGTTGTGCTGGAAGATACCGACCGCCATGCCACCGATGAGGTTGATGAACAGGATCAGCAAGCCGGCAATGGCGTCACCCCGCACGAACTTGCTGGCACCGTCCATCGAACCGTAGAACTCCGCCTCTTGCGCGACTTCCTGACGGCGCGCCTTGGCCTGGTTCTGATCGATCAAACCGGCGTTGAGGTCGGCGTCGATCGCCATTTGCTTGCCGGGCATCGCATCGAGGGTGAAACGCGCGCTCACCTCGGAAATCCGCCCGGCACCCTTGGTCACCACGACGAAGTTGATGATCATCAGGATCGCGAACACCACGATACCGACCACGTAGTTACCACCGATCACCACTTCACCGAAGGCCTGGATCACCTTACCGGCGGCGGCGTGGCCGTCCTGCCCGTGGAGCATCACCACCCGCGTCGAGGCCACGTTCAACGCCAGCCGCAACAGCGTCGCCACCAGCAGAATCGTCGGGAACACCGCGAAATCCAGCGGCCGCAGCGCGTACACACAGACCAGCAGCACGACAATCGACAGGGCAATGTTGAAGGTGAAGAACACGTCCAGCAGGAACGGCGGCACCGGCAGCATCATCATGGCCAGCATGACCAGCAGCAACAACGGCACGCCCAGATTGCCTCGACTGAGGTCGGCAACATTCGAGCGAGCAGTGTTGAATAACTGAGAGCGATCCACCGGTTTTCCCCGTTCCTTTAAAGCAAACTTTTGACGCCCGAAGCAGGCGCACGGCGGCTATTGCAAGAAGCCTTCCAACTTTTGCCGGGGATTGAAATTGAAGTTTGTTTCGGGGAATTGTCTTGCCTGAAGCCGGGCGCCCTGGAGCCGACCGCAAAACAGACGCAGAACGGCTATCACCATTAGCGCAGGTGAACAAAAATCAGAAAAACCGCGCACTGACGAATTTATCAGGCAATCAAAATTTGCTCTGGCTTAATTTCACCAAGAAGCAAGTCGCGGCCCACCAGATAGCGCGTCCCCTTACGGACGGCCTACCTCCTTCCTCGACATACTCTTGCTCAGGACAGCCAAATGTCACGATTTCCTCAGGCTCATGAAAATGACACATGCCTGACTGACTACGTCGGGAAATACCCCATTACCCGAGAGCGAGTCGCCCCATCGGATAAAAGCACGTTGCGACTGCCCATTCTCCCGTCGCTCTCGAGCAACGAATGTTCGATCGCATACAAGTGCGGGTATGAAAGATTGACCGACACAAATCGCCCGTAATACAAGCCCCGCCCACCATAAATAGGCGTCACGTCAACAAAGTTGGTTTGCAAAATCCCCCATCCCATGGGTTGTCCACTGTTGTCCATGCTGACGGCACCGAATTGCATGAACCAGGCGCCGGCCTGGGCTGCGGTCATGAAGGTATCGTTCAATATCAGCCGGTGGACATTCATCACCCGCACCGGATAGGCCACCTGGTTTCCATCGGCATCCGTCACCGTGATGGTGGTTGATTGATTACTCAGCCCCGACACTTTGCCGTTGGCATCGACCGATGCTATGCCGGCATTGGCTGAACGATAGGTGTAAGGCGGCCGTCCACCCGTTGGCACGCGCACTTGCACGTTGTTGACGACCTCCAGCTCGCGTAATCCATACGCTGCGCCGCCCAACAGTTTCCAGCCATTCAAAAGCATCGGCTGAGTATCAATCGCCAATTTCTGTGTGACTTTGACGGTATACCGCGCCACCGGAAGCACCAGTGCCGTGCCCTCACCATCAGAGCTGCCCAGCGCTATTTTGCAGGTCACCTCACAGCCAGAGAGATCCTTCAGTTCAAAGAACCAGCTTCGCGCCGCCGTGACGCTGATGCCTTGAGTCACTTCTTCGGCAGTCAACGCGGTACCGGGGCGCAATACCAACGGCTCAACGCCCTCGCCGCTGACCATGATCCAGACGCGCTGCCCGACCTCGGCAATCGGCAGCGGCGGCTTGACCACGCATGTGAGGTCAGTCTGGATGATTCTCAGATCGATCAGCGGTACAGCACCGGCTTCGACGATATGCGGCCGAGTCAGGACGGGATCACCGTCACTGATTGTCTTGACCGTCAAATTCAACGGCCTGGACTGGACCGTCTTGCCATTTCTGAGCAGCTCGTAAAGAACTTCAACCCGTTTTCCCAGATTTTCCGCAATGAATGAAGGCCGCAGCACAAAGAATGCAACGTTGTCAGTATTCAACTGCTGAGGAGCAAACGTCGGTGAGCCATCTCCCGGCGCGCCTTTGACCAGCAAGCGCACTTGATCACCCGGGCGCGGGCTGGCCACATGGACACGCGCGCGGGCACCACCATTATTTTCCAGCGGGTCAAGTACGCCATCAGGCGCGCGCCGAACAGTTGGTGGCTGCAACGACTGCGCCGGGTCGCCGATATACAACTCGAGCAACGCGGATGATTGCGGCAGTTCGTCTGGCCGCTCGATCCACCAAAGCAGATTGAAGAACTGCTCCCGATAGAATTCGATAGCCTCGCCGTCCAGCCAGAACTCAAGGTCCTTGCCTGCCTGGGTTTGATCAATCGGCAACTTGTCCCGAAAAACCACCCCGCCCGCATCCCCACGACCTTCCACGTGCACCACATCGCCCAAGCGGGTATAGGCAGCCGCCGCAACTTGAATATCCGTGCCGTACGGCACCTGCGCAGGATTGAGCACACCGTCCACGGCCCCCCCAACCTGCGGCGCTGGCAAGACGGGTTTGAGTTCACCGATGCGCGCATTCGTCGCCTCGGAAACCAGCGCAGGATTCAACGTGGCGTGACTGACTTCAAAAGAGACAACGACCGACCCTCGATTCAATGGGGCGATGTCCTTGCCGGTTACGTTAAAGGCAATAGCCTGGCCGACCAATCGATCACTGACGTCGCGATACGTCTGATACAGGTGCGGACGCCCGGAAGCACTGGTTCCCAGCCACGTCAATGTGACTCTGAAGCCCTTTTTTATCCGGTCATCGGGACCGCACAACACCACAGTCCGGCTTAGCGCAGGATCCAGAGTGCCGCCCACCAGATCCGTTATCAGCGGCGCCGGCAGGCGCAAGGTCTTTCCTTGCAACGTAAAGACATAGATCTCTGAACGATTTTGCTCACCGTCAGCTTTGGTCCGCAGGTAATCCACTTGCACCTGGCCGGAAGCGCTGGCAAGCACAACGGAATTGGGAACTTTAAAAGACTGAATGCCGAGACGACTAATCGATTGCTCTTCACTGTGCTCGACCACTTCACCGCTTTGCGTTGTAGCTGCCCATCGAAGCAGTAGTTTCTCTTTCAGCGCAAAGCCGGGGCGCGTAATGATCTGAACCTCCAGGTCGTCGAATCCAACCTCATCAAGACTGACCCGATCTTCATAGGCGAGAGGAACGAATACCGGATCGAGCCAGTTGTTGTCTGGATCGCTGACGACGGTCGTACGCTCCGAAAAGTCGCTGACGTTCTCTACCTGATCTTCGATCTGATAGACCACCACCGCCGGATTCGCGGGGCCCGCATCCCGGATATTCTCTGGCGAAATGAAAACACTGATCTCTTTTCCGACCTCGCCCTCCAGCACCGTGTAGGGCGTGACAGCAATACCGTGGAAACGGAGTTTCAACTGGTCCCCTTTGGTCATGAAGGGCCAGGGAGGAATGATCGCCGTGACCCCCTCGGCAGCCACTTCCTCGTCAATGACCTGCCCGGGCTTCAACTGAAGTCGAGCCGGTTTGAGTCGTTGATGGCCGGGCAAGTCCGGCTCGGGATCGTTGCCGCCCGGCGGATCGATCTTGAACCAGACCTCGATCTGCGCCCCCTCGGGGGGCTGACCGCTTTTGCGCAGAATCTCGTAGCGCAAGGTATGCACGCCGGCCGGAACCTGATTCGCAGCGATGTGCATCACCACGTCGAGATTACCGTGATCAGCAGGCAACACCGACGTGGCAACCAGATTCTTATCGACGTACAGTCGAATCGTGTCCTCTTGCGCCATATTCAGATAAGCCTGAACCAGTACCCGAAGTCCCTTGGCACTCGTATAAAGCAAGGGGCGGTTGACCCCCACTTGCGCCGGGGGAAAATCGATACCTGTGAACTGCCCGGGGATATTGGGCGGGAACAGCGAAAAGAGCCCCAGACCTCCGCTGGAGTCAAAAGGGACAATGTCATGTTGTGTATCGTCAATTTCATCCGTAATCGGCATCACCATCAAACCAATCATTGCCCTGCTCCTGAAAAAATCTGTGGCGGCTTGCCAAGGATCTGGAGAGGGCATTGAAAACTTCACGACAACGTTCGACCACTGTCAGAACTAACAGATACGTGCAGATTTCAGACAAACGGCACTGACACCGCGCCCACCTCATACCGGCGTCGCAGCGCAGGACGCAACCGGGGATCGCGCAATTGATAATGCTTGGGGAGCTGGCGGTGAATCGGGCGCTGGATAATCTGCAGTTGCCGCAGTAGAACGCTTCTCTGACCTCTGTAAGAACTGCCGAGGGCTCGGGCCGCGACCGGACGATCTTTCGCTTTTCAAAAGCCAGATCAAAAGATCGCAGCCTTCGGCAGCTCCTACACCGATCTTTGTAGGAGCTGCCGAAGGCTGCGATCTTTTGATTTTGTAGCCGTGCGGTGATTCATCGGGGAAATTGCGGCGCCTGGACTGACGCTTTCGCGAGCAGGCTCGCTCCCACAGTGGAAATGCATTCCAAATCCGGGAGTGAAATACATTCCGAATGTGGGAGCGAGCCTGCTCGCGAAGGGGTCAGTGCAGTCAGCGCAAATTGCTCTTTTAAACTCTGGTGTTTAAGACACTTGAAGACACGCCTTTTGGGCTACACATCCTTGCGCCATTGCCTACAGCTAAGCCAGAATCTGCCGGCTTGTGCGCCTTGAGGTCGGGTTCTATTGTGGGTCGGTCGCTGATTGTTCAGTGATCGGGTTTAGCAGCCCGGATTTTTCTCTAGACGCACAAAGTCCGTTGCCGTTATGGCGGCTTTGCGTGGGGCACTTCGGTGCGCCGGGTTCTAGAGTCCTGGTCTGCTAACCCGCGTACAGCCGCCACCTCCTTCGTTAGCAGCGAACGGTGTCGGCCTCACCACTCTAGAGGCTTCACCATGATCAAACCAACACCCAACCCACCCGAAACCGACCCCACCTCCCCCTACGAATCCCTCGATTCAAAAAAACTCCACGAAGCGGCCGACCGCGCCCTCGACCACTACCTCTGCTCGCCCGGCGCCACCCCCATTCAACGCAAAACCCGCTCGATGTACGCCGTGACCGCAGACTTCAAAAACGAGGAGCTGCTGGCCGATGCCTGCGAAACACTCGCGTCAGCCAGAACCATCGCCCACGACTTCGCCCACCTCATACCCGCCTCGCAGCGACGAACGCTGCTGGGCATCGCGCAATTGATCATGCTTGGGGAGCTGGCGGTGAATCGGGCGTTGAATAATCTGCAGTTGGCGGGCTAAGAAGGCAGACAAGAACCTGTGGCGAGGGGATTCATCCCCGATCGGCTGCGCAGCAGCCGCAAATCCTGAATCCTTGATATTTCGGGGATCGTGGCGGTAGGTTTTGGGGCTGCTGCGCAGCCCGTCGGGGATGAATCCCCTCACCACAATGACGGCGACAGGAACCAAAATATCATTGGGTCAGGCATAAAAAAACCGCCGCCTCGTCAAATCGGGGCGGCGGTTTTTTCATCACAGTGACGTCAGGAATCGCGCCGCAGATCCGGCGGAATCGGCAAATCGTCCTTGAGCGGATCCGGGCGTTTGCCCTTGCCGGCGCGGTACTGGCGGATCTGGTAGACGTAGGCCAATACCTGAGCGACCGCCAGGTACAGCCCACCGGGGATTTCCTGCTCCAGTTCGGTGGAGTAATAGATCGAGCGTGCCAGCCCGGGCGATTCGAGGAGCATGACGTTGTTGGCCACGGCGATTTCGCGGATCTTCAGCGCGAGGAAATCGCTGCCCTTGGCCAGCAGGACCGGCGCGCCACCCTTCTCCGAGTCGTACTTGAGCGCCACGGCGTAGTGGGTCGGGTTGGTGATGACCACGTCGGCGTCGGGAATCGCCGCCATCATCCGCCGCTGCGACATCTCGCGCTGGGTCTGGCGGATGCGCTGTTTGACCTCCGGCCGGCCTTCCTGATCCTTGTGCTCGTCGCGCACTTCCTGCTTGGTCATCAGCAGTTTCTTGTGGCTTTCCCACAGCTGCACAGGCACGTCCACCGCAGCGATGATGATCAGCCCGCAGGCCAGCCACAGCGAACTCCAGCCCACCAGCGTCACGCTGTGAATGATTGCCTGCTCAAGCGGTTCATGGGCGATCCGCAGGAAGTCATCGATGTCGGCCGACAACACCATCAGTGCCACGAACAGCGTGATGATGAACTTGGCCAGCGCCTTGACCAGTTCGATCACGGCCTTCATCGAGAACATGCGTTTAAGGCCCGCAGCGGGGTTCATCCGGCTGAATTTCGGCGCCATGGAGCCGGCAGCGAACAGCCAGCCGCCGAGGGAGATCGGCCCGATCAAGGCGGCCAGCAACAAAGTAATCATGACCGGCTGGATCGCAACCAGGGCGATCTTGCCCGAGACCAGCAGGAAGGTGCCCATGGATTTCTCGTCCATGATCACTTCCCGCGAAAGGTTGAAATTGAGGCGCATCAGGTCCATCAACTCCTGCGCCAGCATGCCGCCAAAGATCAGCAGGCCACCAGCGCCAGCAAGCATCACCGCCAGGGTGTTGAGCTCTTTTGAGCGGGCAATCTCACCCTTCTCACGGGAGTCCTTTTTGCGTTTCTCCGTGGGGTCTTCTGTTTTGTCCTGACCGCTTTCGCTCTCAGCCATGCCTCAGCGCGCCCGTGCCAGTTCGCGTAACAACTGCAAGGCCTCGGAGGCCAGCGGTTGATACTGATTGAGGATGTCCGCCAGACCGACCCAGACGATGAACAGGCCCAGTACCAGGGTCAGCGGAAAACCGATGGAAAAAATATTCAGTTGCGGCGCGGCGCGGGTCATCACGCCGAACGCGATGTTGACCACCAGCAGCGCCGTGACCGCCGGCAACACCAGCAACAACGCCGCCCCGAGCACCCAGCCTAGCTTGCCGGCCAGTTCCCAGTACTGCGCCGTCATCAAGCCGCCGCCGACCGGCAGCGTGGTGAAGCTTTCGGTGAGCACTTCGAAGACCACCAGATGGCCGTTCATCGACAGGAACAACAACGTCACCAGCATGGTGAAGAACTGGCCGATGACCGCCACCGAGACGCCGTTGGCCGGGTCGACCATCGAGGCGAAGCCCATACCCATCTGGATCGCGACAATCTGCCCGGCCACGGCAAACGCCTGGAAAAACAGTTGCAGGGAAAACCCCAGCACCGCGCCGACCAGAATCTGCTCGCCAATGAGTAACCAGCCACTGAGCGCCAGCGGATTGACCGCCGGCATCGGCGGCAGCCCCGGGGCAATGCACACGGTAATGGCCACGGCGAAATACAACCGCACGCGGCGTGACACCAGGGTGGTGCCGAACACCGGCATGACCATCAGCATCGAGGCGACACGAAACAGGGGCAACATGAACGACGCCACCCAGGTACTGATCTGGGTGTCGGTCAGCTGAAGCAGCGATTGCATGGCTTAGCCGATGACCATCGGGATGTTTTTGTAGAGCTGGATGATGTATTCCATGAACGTCTGCACGATCCACGGACCGCCCACAATCAGCGTCACTAGCATCACCAACAGACGCGGCAGGAAGCTCAGGGTCTGTTCGTTGATCTGCGTCGCGGCCTGAAACATCGCCACCAACAAGCCGACCAACAGACTCGGCACCACCAGAATCGCGACCATCAAGGTGGTCAGCCACAGCGCTTCACGAAAGATATCGACCGCCACTTCCGGCGTCATGGCGAAACACCTCCGAAGCTACTGGCCAGGGTGCCGATGATCAGCGCCCAGCCATCCACCAGTACAAACAGCATGATCTTGAACGGCAGGGAAATGATCAGCGGCGACAGCATCATCATACCCATCGCCATCAGCACGCTCGCCACCACCAGGTCGATGATCAGGAACGGGATGAAGATCATGAAACCGATCTGGAACGCGGTTTTCAGTTCGGAGGTAACGAACGCCGGCACCAGAATGGTCAGCGGCGCCTGATCCGGGGTGGCAATGTCAGTGCGCTTGGACAGACGCATGAACAGCTCCAGATCGCTGGTGCGAGTCTGGGCGAGCATGAAGTCCTTGATCGGTACCTGGGCCTTTTCCACCGCTTGCTGCGCGGTGAGTTTTTCCGCCAGGTACGGCTGCAGCGCATCGTTGTTCACCCGGTCGAACACCGGAGCCATGATGAACAGCGTGAGGAACAGCGCCATGCCGGTGAGGATCTGGTTCGACGGCGTCTGCTGCAAGCCGAGGGCCTGACGCAGGATCGAGAAGACGATGATGATCCGGGTGAAACTGGTCATCAGAATCACGGCCGCCGGAATGAAGCTCAGGGCGGTCATGATCAGCAGGATCTGCAGGCTGACCGAATACTCCTGCGCGCCGTTGGCGTTGGTGCCCAGCGTGATCGCCGGAATCGACAACGGATCGGCGGCGAACGCCAACGGCGCGGCCAGCATCAGGGCCAGCGTCAAGACGATGCGTAGCGCAGCCATTACTTCTTATCCTTCTGATCCTTGCCGAGAATCTTCAACAGATGCTGGGCAAATTCCGGGGTCGCTTTTTCGCCGCTGCTCGGCACTTGCACCGGCTCCTTGAGCACATGCAGCGCGGTGATGGTGCCAGGACTGAGGCCCAACAGAATCTGCTCGTTGCCGACCTGCACCAGCATCAAGCGGTCACGCGGACCGAGCGCGCGGGAGCCGATCAGTTCGATCACCTGGCCCTTGCCCGCCGGCCCGGCCTGCTGCACCCGGCGCAGCAGCCAGGCGAGGAAGAAGATCAACCCCAGCACCAGCAACAGCCCGAAGACCAGTTGCGTCAGTTGCCCGGCCACGCCGCTGCTGACCATCGGCGCGGTGGCAGCAGGCACGGTGGTCGCCGTCGACGGCTCGGCGGCCAGCACGCTCAATGGCAATGCCAGCAATGCCCAGAGAAACCGTTTCACTCAGCGCAGCTTCTTGATGCGTTCGCTTGGGCTGATCACGTCGGTCAGGCGGATGCCGAACTTCTCGTTGACCACCACCACTTCGCCGTGCGCGATCAGGGTGCCGTTGACCAGCACGTCCAGCGGCTCGCCGGCCAGACGATCGAGCTCGATCACCGAACCCTGGTTCAGTTGCAGCAGGTTGCGGATGTTGATATCGGTGCTGCCCACTTCCATCGAGATCGACACCGGGATGTCGAGGATCACGTCGAGGTTCGGGCCATCCAGCGTCACTGGATCGTTGTTCTTCGGCACGCTGCCGAACTCTTCCATCGGCAGACGGTTTGAGCTTGCCGCGCCAGCGTCGGCGGCCAGCAGCGCGTCGATGTCAGCCTGGCTGCCATCACCGGTCTCTTCCAGGGCTGCAGCCCATTCGTCGGCCAGTGCCTGATCGTCCTGGGCGTTCATTTCGTCGTTCATCATTTGTCCTCGGCGGGCAACAATTCAGTTAAATGCGTGGGGGTGAGAACGGCGCTTCAGCGCCGCTCGATCGGCTCGATCACCTGCAACGCGAGGTTGCCTTTGTGCGAGCCCATCTTGACCTTGAAGGCCGGTACGCCGTTGGCGCGCATGATCATGTCTTCCGGCATCTCCACCGGGATCACATCCCCCGGCTGCATGTGCAGGATGTCGCGCAGTTTCAACTGGCGGCGGGCCACGGTGGCGCCGATCGGCACGTCGACATCGAGCACGTCCTGACGCAGGGCGTTGACCCAGCGCTCGTCCTGATCGTCGAGGTCCGACTGGAAACCGGCATCGAGCATTTCGCGCACCGGCTCGATCATCGAGTACGGCATGGTCACGTGCAGATCGCCGCCACCGCCATCGAGTTCGATGTGGAAGGTGGAGACCACGATCGCTTCGCTCGGGCCGACGATGTTGGCCATGGCCGGGTTCACTTCCGAGTTGATGTACTCGAAATTGACTTCCATGATCGCCTGCCAGGCTTCCTTCAGATCGACGAACGCCTGCTCCAGCACCATGCGCACCACGCGCAGTTCGGTCGGGGTGAATTCCCGCCCTTCGATCTTGGCGTGACGGCCGTCGCCGCCGAAGAAGTTGTCCACCAGCTTGAACACCAGTTTGGCGTCGAGGATGAACAGCGCGGTACCACGCAACGGTTTGATCTTGACCAGGTTGAGGCTGGTCGGCACGTACAGCGAGTGCACGTATTCGCCGAACTTCATCACCTGCACGCCACCGACGGCAACGTCCGCCGAGCGGCGCAGCATGTTGAACATGCTGATGCGGGTGTAACGGGCAAAACGCTCGTTGATCATTTCCAGGGTCGGCATGCGTCCACGGACGATGCGATCCTGGCTGGTCAGGTCGTAGCTTTTGACACTGCCGGGTTCGGCAGCGTTATCGGTCTGTACCAGACCATCGTCGACGCCATGCAACAGCGCGTCGATTTCATCCTGGGACAGCAGATCCTGCACGGCCATGTCGTGTTCCTACTGCAGTACGAAATTAGTGAAAAGCAACTGTTCGATCACCACTTTGCCCAGCTCTTTCTGCGCCACTTCCTGGACGCTGGCTGTGGCCTTCTGGCGCAACATCTCCTGGCCGACCGGGGTCGCCAGTGTGGCGAAATCCTGACCGGAGAAGAGCATCACCAGGTTGTTGCGGATCACCGGCATGTGCACTTTGAGCGCGTCCAGATCGGCCTGGTTACGCGCCAGCATGGTGATGCTCACCTGCATGTAGCGCTGACGGCCGTTCTGGTTGTAGTTGGCGACAAACGCCGGCGCCATCGGCTCGAAAATCGCCGGCTGCTTGCCGACCGGCGCGGTCTCGGCCGCGGCGGCAGGCTTGCTCTGAGCACTGTGCATGAAGTACCAGGTCGCGCCCACGGACACACCGATCGCCAGCAGCAGAGCCACCACGATCAGGATGATCATCTTGAGTTTGCCTTTGGTCGCGGGGTCTTTTACAGCTGCTGCTTCGCTCTTCGCCATGCCAATAATCCGTCACTAATCGGGTTTTCACAGTCGCACGGCAAGGCAAGAGCAAGTGTTATGCCAGAAGTGTCGGAGCGTTGGAGGAGCGGGATGCATGAATCGATACAAGCCCTGTGGGAGCTGGCTTGCCAGCGATAGCGATTGGTCTGACACATTGGTTCTGAATGTGCCGCCGCCATCGCTGGCAAGCCAGCTCCCACAGGTTTTTGTGAACACCTTGAATCAGGCGTAATAGTCGACGGCGCTGCTGCCGATCACGCTGGTGGTTTGTGCAGCGGCTTCGGCCACGCTCACAGGCGCCAATTCTTCTTCCGCCGAATCCAGACGCCCACCTGCAGCGCTGGTACGGCCGCTCTGACCGTGCTGCGCCTGTTCCTGACCCTGCTGACCCTGCCAGCCACGACTCTGGTCAGAGACGTTGACGTCAACCTGGCCCATGCCCTGCTGGGTAAACATGTCACGCAGGCGATGCATCTGGCCGTCCAGCGCTTCACGCACACTTGGATGTGCGCTCATGAAGGTCACTTGAGTCTGTTGGTCGGGCACCATGTTCACGCGGATGTCCAGGCGTCCCAACTCTGCCGGCTGCAATTGAATATCCGCCGCCTTCAGATTGGCGCTGGACAGGTACATGACGCGGTTGACGATTTCTTCGGTCCAGCCGCTCTGGTGCATGGCGATCGGTTGATTCACCGGCACCGCGTTCGCGGTTTTCGGCGTAGCCGCCTGAGTCAGCGCCGCCAGACGGTTGGCGAAATCATCGACACGGGTGTCGCTGGTGGCAGCCTTCAGATCTTTCAGGCCATCGTCGATCAGACCGCTGAAGGCTTTCTCGCCGTTCTGACTGGTGCTGTCCTTGTCGGCCTGCACATCGAGCATGCTGGCCATGCCAGCGGCGAAATTCTGCGCTGAAGTCAATTCACCGTCGGCCTGGGTCTGTGCCGGCGTAGCTTTGGGTTGTGCCTGGCTGCTGGCGGAAATGTGGCCGCCCTGCTCCATCGCCATGCGCACCGCCGGCAGCGAATCGAGTGGATCGGCCGCCGGGTCGAAAGCGCTATCGGTCGATGCCGCCGGGTCTTTGACCACGGCTGGCGCAACGGTTGCGGCCACGACCGGTGTTTCAGCCTTGACCGGCTCCGGCGTTGCAGCGACTGGCGCTGCCACCACTGGCGCGGTCACCAGCGGTTGCACGGTTTGCGCCAGTGCCGGATCCAGCGCCGGATCCACCGGGAGAGTGTCCACCACTGGAGTCTGCATGTTGTCTGCGGCAGCATCGGCGGCGGCCTTGTCGGCGGCAGCCTGATCATCGGATGCAGTCGAAGCGGTCTTGTCGGCAGGCAAGGCATTGCCGCTATCGGCAACGGCCGGTTGTGTGGCGGCAGACTTGTCCTTGCCGAAATCTTTCTTGTCGCTGTTGTCGGCAACCTTGTCGCGCGAAGGTTTCAGCGAACTGTCAGCGCTCGCCAGCGATTTTTTCGGGCCTTGATCGGCGAACACCTGAGCGAAGCTTGAGGCCTTGTCCCCGGTGTCTGCGGCCATGACCGGCGCTTTGGCAGCAGCGGCTTGCGCCTTGGCCTGGGCGGCAGATTGAAGAAGAACATTGGGGGTCGCAGGCATGACACGGTCTCCGCTGCACTGGGATCGTAGGTACAGTTGACGGGGATTATTGCAAGTGTCGGGCCAGTTTTGTCCGGCGCTGGCGAAAAGCGCCGGACGGCAGGATTCAATGCGTGATGGCGTGCTGGCGTTCGTCTTCGTAGACAGGTCGCACATCGGCAAATTCGCTGCTGATGTCCGCCACCAGATCGACGATTTCGGCGGGACTTTTGTTTCTGGCGTCCGCCTCGAGCGCCTGACAGAGCGTCGCCAGTCGCACGGCACCCATGTTGCTGGCGCTGCCCTTGAAACTATGGGCGACCTCGGCCAACACCTTGGCGTCGGCGGTCTTTTGTAATTGATGCAAGCGACTTTCAGAATCGGTCAGGAAGGTATCCAGCAAATCCGGATAGCTGTCTTCCATCACTTCGCGCAACGCATCGAGTACTTCGCGATCCACATGTTGGTCAGTCACTTGTTCACTCCTTGATCAAGAATCGGCGAATTATGCCCTAACCTCCCAGAAAAACTCTACGCAAGCACTGCGACCTTCGTCCGACCAACTGGCGTTATGCCCCAATTGCCGGATCAAGCTGACGCCGCGCCCCGACAGACGGACGCCGTCCAAAGGTCGCTCCATCACGCGCGCCACGTCAAACCCCTTGCCGCTGTCCTCGACGCGGATGACCAGGCAACCACCGGCACCTTGCGGCCTGACTTGCAAATGCACGCGCACATAACCGTCCTGCAACGCCTCGAGTCGTGCATTGCGCTGCTCGTAGTAGCGAGCGAATCCGGCCGCATCACGCTTGAGGCTGGAATCGAGTCCCAGCACGCCATGCTCCAGTGCGTTGGAATACAGCTCGGCAAGCACGCTGTAGATTGCGCCACCCTGGGTGCGCAAGCCATGTACTTCCAGTAACAATTGCAGCAAATATGGCAACGGATTGAAGCGTTTGAGCGTCGCACCGCGAAACTCGAAGCTGACCGACCAGTCCAGCGGACAGGATTGGCCACTGTCGGAATACACCGGCGCCGACGGCACCACCTGCGCCGCCTCCAGCAGACTGATCTCGACCATGCTCACATCGTCGCGGGGCTCGCCACGAAATGCGTGCAAGGCCTGTTCGATCTCGGCGAACAGATTGTCCGGTTCACGATTGGCGGCAAACAGTTGCTGCAAACGCTCGACACCAAACAACCGGTCATCGGCGTCAGTGGTATCGATCACGCCGTCTGACAGCAGGAACACTCGGTCCCCTGCCGCCATGGCCTGCACTTCGGTGCGATCGTCGAATGCCTGCGGGCTGAGCACCCCCAGCGGTAAATGCCGCGCCGGCAGCGGCAGCCGTTCGCCCGTGGCGATCCGGTGCAGATAGCCATCGGGCATGCCGCCGTTCCACACCTCCACAGTACGGCGCTGAAAGCTCAGGCAAAGCATGGTCGCGCAGCAGAACATGTCCACCGGCAGGATGCGCTTGAGCTTGGCGTTCATCTCGCGCAGGGTTTCGGCCAGGCCGTAACCTTTGGCCGTCATGCCGTAAAACACTTCGGCCAACGGCATCGCCCCCACCGCCGCCGGCAGACCGTGGCCGGTGAAATCACCGAGCAGCACATGCATGTCGCCGGCCGGCGTGTAGGCCGCCAGCAGCAGGTCGCCGTTGAACAATGCATAGGGCGATTGCAGGTAGCGAATATTCGGCGCGCTCAGGCAACCCGAATGCGCGACCTTGTCGAACACCGCTTTGGCCACGCGCTGTTCGTTGAGCAGGTAATCGTGATGTTTGGCAATCAGGTCGCGCTGCTGCAGCACCGTGGCCTGCAAACGACGCAAGCGATCCATCGCCTTGATTTTGGCGGCAAGGATTACCTGGTTGTACGGCTTCGCCAGAAAGTCGTCGCCGCCCGCCTCCAGACAGCGCGCCAGCGCTTCGCTTTCGGTCAGCGAGGTCAGGAAGATGATCGGCACCAGGGTTTCCCCCGCCAGCGCCTTGATCTGTCGCGCCGCTTCGAAGCCATCCATCACCGGCATCATTGCGTCCATCAGCACCAGGTGCGGCGGCTGGCGCCGAAACACTTCCAGCGCTTCGGCGCCATTGGCGGCGGTCAGCACTTCATGCCCCTGACGCCGGACGATGGTCGACAACAGTAACCGGTCGGCGGCGCTGTCTTCGGCGATCAGGATCGTCAGCGGCTCTTGTGCCTGCATGACCGTCAACTGATGTCGAACAGTTTGTCGAAGTTGGAGATGGCGAGAATCTTGCGCACGTCGGAGTTGCTGTTGACCACCCGCACGTCCGAGTCGTCGCCGCCGGCGTGATCGCGCAGCAGGAGCAGCATGCCCAGCGCGGAGCTGTCTAGGTAGGTGGCATCCTTCAGATCGACCACGATGGAGTCAGGCTTGTGGTTAAGCCGCTCATAGGCCTCGCGAAATTCCTGATGGCGCCCGAAATCGAACCGCCCCCTGACCGAAATCGTCAGTTTTTGGCCATCCGGAGAGACTTCTGTAACGACTGACATTGACTGGCTTCCTTGTCATTGACGAACGTGTACAAGGTTTAGCACTTGGACAGGGTTGGGGCAAGGCTGGAAGCCAGATCAAAAGATCGCAGCGTTCGGCAGCTCCTACATCAATCACCTGCAGGAGCTGCCGAAGGCTGTGAACTTTTGACATTATTCAAGAGGATCGTGCCGCGGCAAACGCTGCGACAACTCGTCCAGTAATCTCTGCTCGCGCTTGTCTTCGAGGCGTTGCGCCTCTTCGCGGTAGCGCTGCACCAGTTTGCGCAGGCCTTCGACCTTGGCAAACGCCTGCTGCCAGGCGTCTCGCGCCTTGATCAGGTTGTTCTGGTGCCAGACCAGGCTTTGCCGCTGCTGGTCGATCGCAGTGTCCAGTTGCGCGAGAAAGCCGTGATACCCCAGCAGCCATTGTCCGGAAACCCCGTCGCTGCCACGCACGATCCACTGCTCCTGATAATCCAGACGAAAGGCGTCGAGGTCGGCGAGTTTGCTTTCAGCCACCTTGACCTGGCCCTGAAAGTATCCCAGACGCTGGACGGCAGTTTTTTCGGCCTGTTCGGCCATTTCCACCACCGGTGCCAGACGTGCGGCGCGACTCACGGCCATGGCCGGTTACCCGCCCGCCGCAGGCGCGAACAGGGTTTCCAGATAGGCTTGGCTCTCGCCCATGTTGATCTTGTCGTTCAGCCCCTGGCGCTGGTAGCGGGTCAGTTGCGGCTGCAGATTGATCGCCAGATCGGTCTCGCGGTCACCACCGGCGACGTAAGCGCCGACGCTGATCAGATCGCGGCTCTGCTGATAGCGCGACCACAGCTGTTTGAAGTACTGCGCACGCTGCATGTGTTCCGCCGAAACCACCGCCGGCATCACCCGGCTGATCGAGGCTTCGATGTCGATGGCCGGATAATGACCTTCCTCGGCCAGACGCCGGGACAACACGATGTGGCCGTCGAGCACGCCCCGCGCCGAGTCGGCAATCGGGTCCTGCTGGTCATCGCCTTCGGACAACACGGTGTAGAACGCGGTGATCGATCCCCCGCCCTTTTCCGCGTTACCGGCGCGCTCCACCAGTTTCGGCAGTTTGGCGAACACCGAGGGCGGATAACCCTTGGTCGCTGGCGGCTCGCCGATGGCCAGGGCGATTTCCCGCTGGGCCTGGGCGAAACGGGTCAGCGAATCCATCAGCAACAGGACGTTCTTGCCCTTGTCGCGGAAATACTCGGCGATGCGCGTGCAGTACATGGCCGCGCGCAGACGCATCAGCGGCGCATCGTCCGCCGGCGAGGCGACGACCACCGAACGCTTGAGGCCTTCTTCACCGAGGATGTGCTCGATGAACTCTTTCACTTCGCGACCCCGTTCACCGATCAGGCCGACGACGATAATGTCGGCCTCGGTGAAGCGGGTCATCATGCCCAGCAGCACCGATTTACCGACACCGGTACCGGCGAACAGACCCAGACGCTGACCACGCCCGACCGTCAGCAATCCGTTGATGCAACGGATGCCGACGTCCAGCGGTTCGTGGATCGGGTCGCGGTTGAGCGGGTTGATTGTCGGGCCGTCCATCGGCACCCAGTCTTCAGCCTTCATCCCGCCCTTGCCGTCCAGCGCGCGTCCGGCGCCGTCGAGTACGCGACCGAGCATGCTCATGCCCATCGGCAGACGACCGGTTTCCGCCAGCGGTACCACACGGGCGCCCGGGGCAATGCCGGCGACGCTGCCGACCGGCATCAGGAAGACTTTGCTGCCGGAAAACCCCATGACTTCCGCTTCCACCTGGGACGGGTGATAGCTGTCGTCATTGATCACCAGGCAACGTGTGCCCATGGCGGCGCGCAGGCCTTCGGCTTCGAGGGTGAGGCCGACCATGCGCAGCAGACGGCCTTCAAGAATCGGCGCGCCAGCGATGTCAGTGGCGTCGGCATAGGTGCTGAGGCGCTTGGCGAAACTGGTGCGTTCAAGGCGCATCGGGGGTGTCCGCGAGCGGCGCTTGCGGCGCAGCCGCCGATGGGATTTCTTCAGGAATGTCCAGACTCAGATCCGGCGCAGCCGGGTGCAGAGACTGTTCGTGCAACTGGTCAAACAGCTTGCCCATGACCTGGGTGACGCGGGTTTCAATGCTCGCGTCGATGCGGCTGTGCGCGGTTTCAACCCGGCAACCACCGGGCATCAGCGACTCGTCCTCGACGATGCGCCAGGTTTCTTCATGGCGTTCGCGCAAGGCCTTGGCCTGCTCGAAGTCCTGCGGATTGACGTACAGACGCACGTTGTCCACGCCCAACGGCAGCAGCTTGAGCGCGTCGCGCATGACGTGTTCGATCTGGCTGGAATCGATCGCCAGTTCGCGCTTGATCACCTGTCTGGTGATGTGTTGCACGAGGTCAACCAGCGACTTTTCGATCTGGGTGTCTTGCTCGGCAATCGGCTCGAACAGGTGGGTCATCAACTGCTCGAGGCTGGCCAGTTTTGCCGCCAGCGCCACTTCGGCTTCCTGACGCACCTTGAGCGTGGCGCTGTGAAAACCTTCCTTCTCACCGATGCCAAAGCCCTCGTTGTAAGCCTCCTGACGGATGCTTTCGAGTTCTTCCAGAGTCAGTGGCTGGACTTCTTCCAGCGGCACTTCTTCCATTTCCGGCGGTTCGGGCTCCGGCTCCGGCTCGGGTTCCGGTTTCGGCGGATCGAAGCTGGGCAGCGCCCAGGATTCGAAACCACGGACATCGCGGGCGCGGATCAGATCCGTCACTGACTCGTCATGCTTGTCCATGGGCTTAGATCATTTCCTCGCCGCCCTTGCCACCGAGCACGATCTCGCCGGCTTCGGCCATACGACGGGCAATGGTGAGGATTTCTTTCTGCGCGGTTTCCACGTCGCTGACGCGCACCGGGCCTTTGGCTTCGAGGTCGTCGCGCAACAGTTCGGCCGCACGTTTGGACATGTTCTTGAAGATCTTCTCTTTGACGCCTTCGTCCGAGCCCTTGAGGGCCAGTACCAGCACGTCCGAGGACACTTCGCGCAACAGCGCCTGGATGCCGCGGTCGTCGACGTCGGCCAGGTTGTTGAACACGAACATGAGGTCTTCGATCTGACCGGACAGGTCTTCGTCGACTTCGCGGATCGAGTCCATGAGCTGGCCTTCAATCGAACTGTCGAGGAAGTTCATGATGTCCGCCGCACGCTTGATGCCACCCAGGGTGGTGCGCGAAGCGTTCGAGTTGCCGGAGAACTGCTTCTCGAGAATCTGGTTCAGCTCTTTCAGCGCAGCCGGCTGCACGGTGTTCAGCGACGAAACGCGCAGGATGATGTCCAGGCGCACCTTGTGGTCGAAGTTGCCGAGCACTTCACCGGCCTGATCCGGGTCGAGGTAGGCGACGACGATGGCCTGGATCTGCGGGTGTTCGTAACGGATCACATCGGCAACGGCGCGCGGCTCCATCCATTTCAGGCTGTCGAGGCCGCTGGTGTTGCCACCGAGCAGGATGCGGTCGATCAGGCCGTTGGCCTTGTCTTCGCCCAGCGCCTGGGTGAGCATTTTGCGCACGTAGTCGTCGGAGCCGACGCCGAGGCTGGTCTGGTCACCGACGATGTCGACGAACTCGCTCATGACCTGCTCGACCTGCTCGCGATGGACGTTGCCCATCTGAGCCATGGCCACACCCACCCGCTGAACCTCTTTCGGGCCCATGTGGCGCAGCACTTGCGCGGCATCGGTCGAACCCAGGGACAGCAGCAGAATCGCGGCTTTGTCGACCTTGTTCAGTTTGACGGTTGCGGCTCGGTTATCACTCATCTGCGTTAATCCACTCTTTCACGACCTGAGCCACGCGACCCGGATCCTCGGCCACCAAGCTCTTGATTGCATTCAGTTGTGCGTCATAACCCTCACTCGGGCTCGGCAACAGAATGCTCTGCGGACCACCGAGGCTCACGCGGTCGTTGGCCAGGTCGCCGTCCAGGCCGCCCATGCCACCGAGTTCCACGTCGCTGCCCAGACCGGCCAGCTCCTTGCCTTTGCCGCCACCGGTGATGTTGTTCAACACCGGACGCAGCACACCAAACACCAGCACCAGGATGAACAACACACCCAGCACTTGTTTGACGATGTCCCAGAACCATGGCTGGGAGTAGAACGGAATATCGGCAACCACTTCACCGCGTTCGGCGGAGAACGGCATGTTGATCACGCTGACGCTGTCACCACGGCTGGCATCGAAGCCAACGGCGTCCTGCACCAGACGGGTGAAGCGCGCCAGTTCATCGGCGCTCCATGGCGCGCGGGTGGTTTCCCCGTTGGCCGCATTGACCTTGACCTGATCATCGACCACCACCGACACCGACAGACGATTCAGGCGACCCTGCTGCTGCTTGGTGTGGCTGATGGAACGGTCCAGTTCGAAGTTCTTGGTGGATTGTTGACGCTTGTCCGCCGGGTACGGTGCGAGCATTGGCTGGCCGGTGGCCGGGTCCATGATCTGCTGACCGTTGGCATCCACCAGTGGCTGACCGGGTTGAACCATGCCGGTAGAGCCTTGCGCGCCACCGGTGGTTTGCGGTGCCGAGGCCGGCGCCGGCGGCTGGTTGCTCAGCGCCCCCGGGACACCTTGCGGACCATTGCTGGCGGTGCGTTGCTCATTGACCGACTGCTCGCTGCGCAACGCAGGCTGGTCCGGGTTGAACTGCTCGGCGGTCGATTCGACGGCACTGAAATCGATGTCGGCCGAGACTTCAGCCTTGTAGCGATCGTTACCCAGCACCGGCTGCAGAATGTTGTGCACGCGCTGAGTGAGCATGCTTTCCATGCGGCGGCTGTAATCGAACTGCTTGCCGGCCATGGTCATTTCGGAGTTCTCCGCCTGATCGGAGAGCAGATTGCCCTTCTGATCGACGACGGTGATCTGCGATTTGCTCAGTTCAGGCACGGAAGTCGCCACCAGGTTGATGATCGCCACCACCTGACCCGGCTCCAGCGAACGCCCGGAGTACAACTCGACCAGAACCGAAGCGCTTGGCTTGCGCTCATCACGCACGAACACCGAGCTCTTCGGAATCGCCAGGTGCACGCGGGCGCCCTTGACGTTGTTCAGGCTGGAGATGGTGCGTGCCAGTTCGCCTTCGAGGCCACGACGGTAACGGGTCGCTTCCATGAACTGGCTGGTGCCCAGCCCCTGTTCCTTGTCGAGGATTTCGAAACCGATGTTGCCGTCGCTGGGAGTGACACCAGCGGCCGCGAGTTTCATCCGCGCACGGGACAGGTCGTCGGCCTTGACCAGCAAGGCGCCGGAGTTCGGCTCGACGGTGTAGGGGATGTCGGCGGAGGCCAGGGTGTCCATGACCTGCTTGGCGTCCATGCCGGCAAGGCTGCCGTACAACGGACGGTAATCCGGCTGCTGCGACCACAGCACCACGGCAAAGCCAATCGCCACGCTCGCAGCCAGGCCGACCAACAGGCCCACCTGACGCAGCATGGTCATCTCGGAGAGGTTTTCCAGGAAGGACAGGCCGAACAGCGGCGGTTTGCCGTCTATCGGGGTGGCCTTGGCCGGAACGTTATCGGCGACTGCTTCTGCCATGACTCAATCTCGTCCTTAAACCGGCATCTGCATGATGTCTTGATAAGCCTGAACCAGTTTGTTGCGCACCTGGGTCAGAGCCTGGAACGACACGCTGGCTTTTTGCGAGGCGATCATCACGTCGGTCAGATCGACGCCGCTCTTGCCGATTTCAAATGCGTTGGCCAACTGAGTCGATGCCTGCTGGGTATCGCTGACTTTGTTGATGGCCTGACCGAGCATGTCGGAAAAGCTGCTGCCTGCCAGTTCAGGGACGGCGGCAGTCGATTTCGGCGTGGCCATGGCGTCCATTTTCATGGCCTTCATGTCCATCATCAACCGATTAAATTCAATACCTTGGCTCATGGTCTACTCTCTTGGGCGGCCCGCAATTTTTTGACACTCACTCGGCGGGTACACAGGTATTAGCAACAAGGGTGCCAGCTATCGGGCAGCCTTTCAGAAAAGCACTTTCAAACATTCGCTCCCCCGCTCACGTGGCGAACAGATAGCCTTCGACGTCCATCCCGGCATCGCGCATTTGCGCCAGCTTGTAGCGCAGGGTTCGCGGGCTGATACCGAGTTTTTCCGCTGCTTCCTTGCGCCGGCCGCGTTCGGTGCGCAGGGTATCGATGATCATCTGAAACTCCCGGCGCCGCAGGTCATCGCCCAGCGCACCGGCGGATTCAGCCTCGACTTCGATCTCGCGCACCAGCGGCTGCACCGGCGCGACGGACGGCGCAGCACTGAGCGTCACCGCACCCGTCAGGCAGAAATCCTGGGGCTGGATCAAACCGCCCTGCTGCAGAATCAGCGCCCGTTGAATGGCGTTATCCAGCTCACGCACATTGCCCGGCCACGGATAACCAGTGAGGCAAACCTGGGCTTCTGGCGACAGCTTCGCCGGAGCGTGCTTCATTTTATTGACGTGTTTGTTCAGCAACCGCTCGGCCAGCGGCAAGATATCGGCAGTGCGCTCGCGAAGTGGACGCCACGCCAGAGGAAAAACCGACAGACGGTAAAAAAGGTCTTCACGGAAGCGCCCCGCCGCCACTTCGCCAGCCAGATCGCGGTTGGTGGTCGCGACCACGCGAATATCCAGCGCGATCGGCTTGCGCGCACCGACACGCTCGACTTCACGCTCCTGCAGCACCCGCAGCAACTTGGCTTGCAGGCCCAGGGGCATTTCGGAAATCTCGTCGAGCAGAAGGGTGCCGCCATCGGCTTGTTCAAACTTGCCGGGTTGCGCCGCGATGGCGCCGGTGAATGAGCCTTTCTCGTGACCGAACAGCGTGGCTTCAAGCATGTTGTCAGGAATCGCCGCGCAGTTGATCGCGATGAACGGCTGGCTCGCACGGTGAGATTGCTGGTGGATGTAACGCGCCAGTACTTCCTTGCCGGTACCGGACTCGCCGGAGATCAACACTGTGGAATCGCTGCGCGCCACCCGCGCCGCCAGGTCGAGCAACTGCGCACTGGCCGGCTCGACCGCCACCGGCCCGTCGCTATCAGCCACACTGACACAGCCCAGCGCATGCCGCGAAACCAGGTCCAGCAGAGCCTTGGGCTCGAACGGCTTGACCAGATAATCCGCCGCTCCCTGGCGCATCGCATCGACCGCTCGCTCCACCGCGCCATGTGCGGTCATCAGCAGTACCGGTAGTTGCGGCTGCCGGGCGCGCAACAGTCCAAGCAGTTGATGGCCGTCCATGCCGGGCATGTTGACGTCACTGACCACCAGACTGAACGCTTCGCGCTCAACCGCTTGCAACGCCTCTTCGGCGCTGCCGACCGCGTGGTAGTCGTGGCCTGCCAGCAACAGCGTGTCGGCCAGCGCTTCGCGCAACGAGCGGTCATCCTCGACCAGCAAAACCTTGATGCCCATGACGTTTACTCAGCTCCCTGTACAGCGGAAAACAGCGGCAGGATCACCTGCGCGCACGTGCCGCGCCCGACGCGCGAACGCAGCCGCAATTCTCCCTGATGTGCCCGGGCCACAGCCTTGACCACGGTCAGACCAAGCCCGGTGCCGGTGACTTTGGTGGTAAAAAATGGCTCGCCGAGACGTTCGAGCACCACCGGATCTATACCGCTGCCGCTGTCGCTGACGCACAAGCGCAGGCTGTTGTCGCGGGTGTAGCAATGCACTTTCAGGCGTACGTTGCTGTCACTGGCCTGAATCGCGTTTTCGATCAGATTGAGAAGGGCCCCGACCAGCGTGTCGCGGTTGCACAGCAATTCGCCGGCATGACTGTCGCACTGCCAGCGAATGGGCAAGTCCTGCACATGGGTCAACGCTGCTGCTTGCAGCGACTGCATCAAGGCATTGGGGGTGATGCGGTCAGTCAACGGCAACTCGCCCCGGGCGAACACCAGCATGTCGCGCACCTGATGCTCCAGCTCGTGCAAACGCTCTTTGAGGCGGCCAGCGAAACGCTGTTGGGTGGCGACCGGCAATTCCTGCTCAGTCAAATGACTGGCGTAGAGCAAAGCGGCAGACAACGGTGTGCGGATCTGATGAGCCAGCGAGGCGACCATGCGCCCCAGCGATGACAGACGCTCATGACGCGCCAGTTGATCTTGCAGGTGGCGGGTTTCTGTCAGATCGTTGAGCAGCACCAACTGCCCCGGCTCGGCATCCAGCGAGCGGGTGGCAATCGACAGTCGCCGACCGTTTTTCAGAGAGATTTCATGACCATCATCCTCGCGTGGGGCGAAGCATCGGGCGATCACGTGGCGCCACAACTCGCCTTCCAGCGGCAGCCCCAACAACTCAATGGCCGCCGGATTGGCCTCGCGAACCATGCCATGGCCGTCAATGACGATGACGCCACCGGGCAACAGATCAAGGAGGTTCTGCAGGCGGTTGGCCAAACGCTCTTTTTCGGCCAGCTCCTGCATGCGCTGGGCACTGACCACCGCCAGCTCGCCCTTGAGTTCGGTGACCCGGGCTTCAAGCATGCTGTAGGAGTCGGTCAACTGACTGGACATCTGATTGAACAGCGCGAACGCCTGCTCAAGACCCTGACGGCTCGCCTGCTCTACGGACGACGATTGCCCCTCGGCATTGGAGGCAGATGACATCTGGGCGTGGGGCATTGTGTTCTCTCGCTTGGCTGACCGTCAGTTAAACGGAACGTTGCGAGGGACGTAGCAATACCCGTGCCTAAAAAAAACTGCTTACAAATGAAGACGTTAAAAAACAGGCGTCAATCATCCGCCTGTTCATCACCTTCACGCCGACTCATGCCGTACTTGCGCATCTTCTCCACCAGTGTGGTTCGACGAATGCGCAGGCGTTCGGCGGCACGCGCCACAATGCCATTGGCATCGTCCAGTGCCTGCTGGATCAGACCCTGCTCCAGACCACCGAGGTAGTCTTTGAGGTCCAGACCTTCCGGCGGCAGCAGAGCATTGGCGGTGAAGTCCGGGGTATGACCGTTGATCGCCACGCGCTCTTCGAGATCGCTGCGCAGACTGTCGACCATCTGCTCGTCTTCATCATCGACGTAGCGGAACTTCTTCGGCAACTCGACCACACCGATGACCCCGTACGGGTGCATGATCGCCATGCGCTCCACCAGGTTGGCCAGCTCGCGGACGTTGCCCGGCCAGCCGTGACGGCACAGCGACATGATCGCTGCCGAGTTGAAACGGATCGAACCGCGCTTTTCGTGCTCCATGCGCGAGATCAGTTCGTTCATCAGCAGCGGGATGTCTTCAACGCGCTCACGCAACGGCGCCATCTCGATCGGGAACACATTCAAGCGATAGTAGAGGTCTTCGCGGAAGGTGCCGACCTCGATCATGCTTTCGAGGTTCTTGTGGGTCGCGGCAATGATGCGTACATCGACGCTCTGGGTCTTGTTGCTGCCCACACGCTCGAAGGTACGCTCCTGCAGCACGCGCAACAGTTTGACCTGCATCGGCAGCGGCATGTCGCCGATTTCATCGAGGAACAGCGTACCGCCGTTGGCCAGTTCGAAACGTCCGGCACGGCTGGTGATCGCGCCGGTGAAGGCGCCTTTCTCGTGGCCGAACAGTTCGCTTTCCAGCAGCTCGGCCGGGATCGCCCCGCAGTTGACTGGCACGAATGGCGCGTCGCGACGTTTGGAGTGGTAATGCAGGTTGCGCGCAACCACTTCCTTGCCGGTGCCGGACTCGCCGAGGATCAGCACACTGGCGTCGGTATCGGCCACTTGCTGCATCATCTGACGGACATGCTGGATCGCCCTGCTGGTGCCGACGAGGCTGCGGAACAGATTGGGTTCGCGATGACGGCCGCGCTCGCGGGCCTGGTCGTACATCTCGCGATAGACCTGGGCACGGTGCAGGGAGTCGAGCAGCTTGCTGTAGCTGGGTGGCATTTCCAGCGTCGAAAGCACCCGGCGGCGCTGGTCTTCCGGCAGGTCGACGGAAGAATTATCGCCCATCAGCAAAACCGGAAGGAACTCATCCCATGTCGAGAGTGTCTTTAACAAGCCCAACAGTGCACCCGGAGCATTTACCGTCCCGATCAGTACACAGATGACTTCACGACTTGATGACAAAGAGCCGACAGCCTGCTGCCAGTCATGGCTGCCGCAGGGTAAATTTTCTTCGCCGAGAAAATTTAAAATCACCGCCAGGTCGCGGCGGCGGACGCTATCGTCATCGATCAGCAGAATTTTGGTTTCACGCCACATGCAATAGCAACTTCCCTAGTCAACTCAATGCCCGAAAAATGGGGCAAGCGAGACGCTTGCAGGACACCTTGTGCCTGTAGACGCCTGAAATCTGAAAACAGCCACTAGTTAAGTCAAAAAACCGTGCACAGTCAAATTTATGGCGCACATGTCTGGATTAACTGGGGGTTAATTAACCAAACAGATGGTAAACCTTTGCCGCCTTTTGCGCTTGGGTGATCTGCGACATCTCGTTGGCTATCGCCTGCCGCTCACCCATCGCCGCCTCCAGAAGCTCCTTGTAGACGTGGAGCAGCTCCTCAAGGTTATTGCGCAGGGCCTCCTCATCCAGCGAGGCCTCGGCCATGACGTCTTCCATGCAGGATCGGCAAGCCAGATCCAGCTCGCCAATGGCTTCCCAGTTGCGTTCGGCCAGCGCACTGACCAGCGCTTCACGGGTGTCGGCGATTCGCTGCAATACAAGACTCATGGTGCTCTCCTTCAAAACTGCGGAGCAGGCTCGGGGGCGATGGCATCCCAGCCTTCTTTGACCGTGCTCAGCAAGCCGGCAACCTCATCGAGAATGCGCGGATCGCTGTTGATGTTGGCCTCGGCGAGGCGCTTCATCATGTAGATGTACAGCCCGTCCAGATCGGCCAGTTCATCGGCACACTTTTCCAGGTCCAGACCTTCACGCAGCCCGCTGACAATGCCAATGGCCTTGCTGATCGAGGTGCACTTGCCAGGAATGTCCTTGCGCTCGATGGCACCCTTGGCCTGAGCGATGCGGGCCAGCCCGCCTTCCATCAACATTTGTACCAGACGGTGCGGACTCGCCTCGGAGGTCTGGGCGTGCGCGCCGACTTTCTGATATTGCCGAAGGGCTAACATTGGGTTCATGTTCTACCTCATTGCCACAATGACTCGTATAACCAGTGTATCGCCAACGAATCACAGAACTTTAGATCAAAAGACAAAAACCCGGCGCACGCCGATAAAGCGTAGCCGGGTTTTTGTCGTTCTTGCAGGTTACTTCGCGGATTGCTGAGCGTTCAGCGAGCTGAAGAACGACGTGATGTTACTGGCCGTCGCTTTCATCTGCCCTACCAGCAAGTCCATGGCGTTGTACTTGGCCGTCAACGTCTTGGTCAGGTTGGCCACACGCAAATCCAGCGCCAATTGCTGACTGGTCAGGCTCTTGGTGTTGTTGTTCAGGATGGACATGCGCTGATCAAGCAGGCCTACGGCAGTAGGTGCGCTACCGGCAGGTGCCTTCAGATACGGGTCCACCGCCTTGTTCATGCGCGCCAGCAGACCGTTGGTATCGTTAGTCCCGGTGAACATCTGCTGCACCTGGCCAGCCTTCCCGGGCTGAGCCATGGTTTTGGTGAACGCAGCAGTATCAAACGTCAGGTTGCCGGTGTTGCGATCGGTCATCACACCGATCTCCGACAGATAGGACAAAGAACCCTCTGCACCAGCACCAGGAGCAGTCAACTGGCCACGGATGTCGGAGATCAGCGAGCGCGGCAACGAGTCACCGGTGAAAGCGGCCTGCACCGTCAGTTTGCCATCGGCGTCCGGTGTTGCCTTGGACAGGGTGTCGATGGTGGTCTTCAGGGTGTTGTAGGCGTCAACAAACGCCTGAACCGAAGCCTGCAGCCCTTTGGTGTTGGTATCGACGCTGACAACGGTCGGCGTGGCAACGCCACCAACGACAGGGCTGACAGTGGTCAGATTCAGGGTCAGGCCGCTGATTGCACCACTGACCGTGTTACTTTTGCTGGAAACCTGCAGGCCGTCGATGGTCACCTTGGCATCTTGTGCAAGGCCATTGACGTTGCCCGAGGCGCCTGCCGCCGGATTAGTACCCATCGACTGAGTACCGTCGATCTCCAGACCGGCGATCCCGCTGACAGAGAGATCGGTACCCGCGCCAGTCTTGTTGGAGCTGATCACCAGGCGCGAAGCACCACTGCTGTCAGTCACGATGTTGGCAGAAATGCCATTGGCGCCCTGAGCCGTGTTGATCGCATCACGCGTGCTCTGCAAGGTCGCATTGGCCGGGATCGTGACATTGTAATCAGTGCCATTCTGACTGATTTTCAGGGTACCACTCGGAATGGCACTGGCAGCACCGCCGGCGAAAGAAGCGCTGGCAACTTTCGAGCCAGTGGCCAATTGGTTGACAACAACGTTGTAAGTCCCCGACACCGCAGTGTTATCGGAGGTGGCGCCGAGAATCGCTGTGTTGCTCGAGGTCGCCGTGAAGCCGGCAAATGCCGGGTTGGTCTTGCTGCCCAGGTTGGTCATCGCCGTCTGGTACGCGGTCAGCGCACTCTTCAACGTGCCGACACCGGAAATCTTCAGGGTATTGGTCTTGGTCGCGGAATCGATCTGCGTCTGTTTCGGCGACTTGTCGGCGTTGACCAGCGCGGTCACGATCGCGCCGATGTCCAGGCCGGAACCCAGTCCGGAACCCGGTAGAATTGGACTTGCCATGTGCATCTCCCTTCAGATTGTTGCCAGACTTTTGACCCATCCAGGCGTCATTCAAGAAAGACAAACACTATTCATGCCAGCTATCAGACTTTGGCGTCGAACAACACATGGCTTGCGTTGGCGAGGCTGTCTGCGAGCTTGAGTGCTTCTGCGGAGGGGATCTGGCGTACGACCTCACCCGTCTCGCTTGCGATCACCTTGACGATGACCTTGCCAGAGTGCTCGTCGATCGAGAACTCCAGGTTACGCTTGATCGATTGAACGAACTTCTCGATCTCTTGCACGGCCAGTTTCAACTTGGCGTCATCCGTTTGCTGACTTTTCCTGTCAGCGACCGGAGCGTCGGCCGATGCAACTTTTGGCGTCTCCGACGGCTTGTCAGCAACAGGCGTCGCTGGCTTGGGAGCCGGATAAGACACGTTAAGCTTTACGCTCATGTCCATGCTCATCACCTCCTAACGTAAAAAAGCGAGAGAGCGCGACCAGCGCACCCTCCCGCCCAAACTCATTCCGAATTACTGAAGCAGCTTCAGTACAGCGGAAGGCAGTTGGTTGGCTTGAGCCAGAACAGAGGTCGAAGCCTGTTGCAGGGTTTGCTGCTTGGTCAGGTTAGCAGTCTCTGCGGCGAAGTCGGTATCTTGTACGCGACCTTGTGCAGCAGTGGTGTTCTCGGTGATGTTCTGCAAGTTCTGGATGGTGCTGGTCAGACGGTTTTGCGAAGCACCCAGGCTGGCACGAGTTGCACCGATTGCAGCGATAGCGGCGTCGATTGCAGTGATCGCGTTGTCGATGTTCTGCGAAGCAGAACCAGCGCCAGTACCGGTGGTACCGGTCAGAACTACAGTACCGCTACCTACGGACAGGCTGACGGCGTCGAACTTGGAGCTCAGTACCAGGTCGATGTGGTTAGCCGAACCGGTGTTTGCGCCGACTTGCAGGGTCACAGTACCAGCCGAACCGTCCAGCAGGTTTTTGCCGTTCAGGTTGGTAGCAGCCGAGATACGGGTGATTTCGTCAGACATCTGAGCGAATTCAGCGTTGGTTGCGGTCTGGTCAGCAGTGCCGTTGGTGCCGTTACGTGCTTTAACAGCCAGTTCACGCATACGCTGCAGGATGTCGGTCGAAGCTTGCAGAGCGCCTTCAGCGGTCTGAGCAACGGAGATACCGTCGTTGGCGTTCTGGATGGCTTGGGTGTTACCACGGATCTGCGAAGACATACGGTTCGAGATCTGCAGGCCAGCAGCGTCGTCTTTAGCGCTGTTGATTTTCAGGCCGGAAGACAGGCGCTGCATCGAAGTCGACAGAGCGTCGGAAGCACGGTTCAGGTTCTTTTGAACGTTCAGCGACGTGGTGTTGGTGTTTACTGTTAAAGCCATGACGAATTCCTCGTTGGTTGGGTACTGCGGCTTCCGGCCCTGGCAACCGCCTGGAATGGCCTAGAGAACCTTCGTAATAGTTATCGTCGGGTTGGCAGGTTGCTTGAGGGCTTTTTGAAAAAAATTTGCCATCACCCTGCCACCCCCGAGAAAACAAGGGCTTAGCGCCCCCCACCTGCGAAAAAATGACGCCATAAAACCGACCCGCGCGCAAAGCCGCGGGCCAGCGCGGTCGGTCAGTTTGCCGATCGTGCTTTTTGCAACACTTCGATCAACTCGAACTCCATCCAGTCAGCCAGGCCCAACCAGTCCTGACGCTCCTGACAGTCGAGCATCTGCGTGAGTATCAAGGACCAGTCCTGCTGTACCGTCGCCGGTGCGGACATCAGCAACTGCTGCGCACCCTCGAACACCTCGACCATATCCAGCGCCGCCTCAACGTCACGCCCCAGACGAAACAGCCCGGCGCACTGACGGCACTCGTCGACGCACTGCTCAATCGTCGTCATTGCACAAACTCCTGATTGAACTGTGTCCCGGCGATCAGTGCACCTGCCCGACTGCTGTTGAAGAACTGCACCTGCGGATGCGCGGCGATATAACGCTCGAGTACGCACAGATAGCCGCGAAAGTTCAGCTGCGTGCTGACCCGCCGGCCATGGCCGTCCTGCACCCAATGCCGCGCCTGATCGACCCCCGGCCCCAGATCACCGTCATTCCAGCCGGCATGGGTCTTGTTCATCGGGAAGGCGAAGTCGGCGCCGAACAGGGTAATGCGCGATGCACCCATCTTTACTGCCAGATCCACCGCCGGATGAATCACGCTGCCACCGACATGCAGTTGTCCGCGCGGGTATTGCTCGCGCAACGCGGCGTAAACCGGGCTGGCCGAGTAACCGCCGTAGCGTTTGCCCTTCCACGCGGTCAACACCGCAGGATCGCTCATGGGCAGATACACCAGCGGAATGCCAGCAGAGTCCTCGAACGGCAGATGCCGGAAGCTGATGCGCTGATCAATGGTGACCACCAGATCCGGGACGATCCCGTGCTCACGCAATGGCCGGTAAGCGGTATCCACACACATCAACAACGGACGTTCAGCCTGCGCGCGCACCGCCGCCAGACGCTGGAAATGTCCTTCGAGCGTCGGCCCGGTGCCAATCACATAGATTTCCCGGCCACTGGCCGTGCCGAACAACTGCGCCACATCATCATCGCCCAGCAACACCGGCAAACACTCCTGCAGACGCTGCTGAATGAACGGCAAATGTGGATCGAATTCACGATTGTTGAAGCTCAAGTGCACTTCGCTGACCAGCCGATCACGGATCTTCGCGTTGAAGTCATCAGCCAGCAGCATCTCCGCCGGCAACGCGAAAAACGGTGTGCAGATGTCTGACAGATCACCGGCATAGAAAAGCTGCACACGCGGATCTTCCAGCCATTGGCGTTGATCGAGCAGTTGCAGCACCAGGGCGAACAACGCGCCATTGAGGATATGAACGTACAACCGCTCAAGGCCGGCGCGCTCCAGCAGAACCGATGGCAGGTCGCCGAGGCCGGTGCCATAGACGTGCAACTGCGGCTTTTCCGCCAGGCTGGCCGCCTGGATGCGGGCTTCGTGGACGCGGTCGTGGCGACTGGTCAGTTGAATGCCATTGACGCTGAGCGTCGAGCCCAAGCCCTGCACCAGCTCGGCTTGAACGACTGAGGTGTCTTCAGCCTGCAAGCGCTCAAACAACGCCGGCCAGCGTTGCTGGATGACCTGGGCATTGGGTTGGAAAAACTCGCTCATGCCGCCTAGCGCTCCATTCAGGCAAAAAAATAGCGTTCAAGGGTAACCTTGAACGCTATTTTTGTATTCGCCGTTTTTGACCGGATCAAGGACGATAGATGATCGCCGAGCCCCACGACAGACCGACACCGAAACCGCTCAGGGCAATGCGCTGCCAGTCGGAGTCGAGCACGTGTTTTTCCAGCAGCAGCGGAATGCTCGACGACACGGTGTTACCGGTTTCGACCATGTCCTTGATGAACTTCTCCGGCTCGCCTTCGAAACGCCGCGCCACCGCATCGACAATCGCCGCACTGCCCTGGTGAATGCAGAAGGCGTCGATGTCGTCAGCCTTGAGGCCAGAGTCGTCGAGCAATTCGTGCAAGTGCGCCGGGACTTTGAGCAGCGCGAAGTTGAACACCTGACGCCCATTCATGAAGAACACGCCATCGGTGACTTTCAGGTGTGGTGCGCCGGAACCGTCGGTGCCGAACTTGGCCTTGCCCAGCGCCCAGGCCGGGTCTTCGCCCATCCAGGTCGCCGTGGCGGCATCGCCGAAGAGCATGGTGGTGTTGCGGTCTTCCGGGTCGACGATTTTCGAATACGGGTCAGCGGTGATCAGCAGGCCGTTCTTCAAGCCGGCGGCTTCCATGAAGCCCTTGATCGCGTAGATGCCGTAGACGTATCCGGAGCAGCCCAGGGAAATATCGAACGCCGCGACATTAGTCGGCAGACCGAGCTTGTCCTGGACGATCGCAGCGGTGTGCGGCAGACCTTCTTCGTCACCGTTCTGGGTAACGACGATCAGCGCGTCGATCGACTCACGCTTCAGTTCAGGGTTGCTGGCAAACAGCGCATTGGCCGCTTCCACGCACAGATCGGAAGTTTCCTGTTCAGCGTCTTTGCGCGGCAGGAAGGCCGAACCGATTTTACCGAGGATGAATTCTTCATCCTTCTCGAATTTTGCACCTTGTGCGTAATTGTCCACGCCGGCTACAGGAACGTAGCTCGCAATGCTTTTTATGCCAATCATTACGGCTTCCCAATAAAAAACAGCCCAAAACCACCGCTCGCAAGGATTCGAGGGGCGCCGACAAACAGAAAACGGCCACCACAAAGGGCAGCCACGGGGAGCGCAAAGGGCTATCACTGGAACCGATTACACGGCCAGGCGCCATCTCCCCGGTCAATACAATACAGTGAAGATGCGCGTTATGACTCGCAGGTCACGCTATTTTGCCGAATCGGTGGCAGATCGGGTTATTCGACCAACGACCAGTCCAGCGGCGTGCCGCGTTTGATCGCCTGACGAGCGCGGCGACCGAGGACGGCATCGGTGTGCTTGGGCGGCAGACCGAGACCAGGACGAATGGCGCGCAGATTGTCCCCGGAAAAGGCTTCACCGGCGGCCATGTCGGCAGTGACGTACAGCGAACGGCGATAGACCAGCGACTTGCGCTCGGCCTCGGTGACGCCGTAATGCACCTGGCCCATGGCTTGCCAGGCGCGTTCGGTTTCGACCACCAGACTGGCCAGCTCCGCAGGTTCCAGCGAGAAACTGGCGTCGACGCCACCTGCCGAACGGTCGAGGGTAAAGTGCTTTTCCACCACCGTTGCGCCGAGTGCCACGGCGGCCACGGACACACCCACGCCCATGGAGTGATCGGACAGCCCGACTTCACAACCGAACAGTTCGCGCAGATGCGGGATCGTGCGCACGTTGCTGTTGAGCGGCGTTGCCGGGTAAGTGCTGGTGCATTTGAGCAGCACCAGATCCTTGCACCCCGCCTCGCGGGCGGCGCGCACGGTTTCATCGAGTTCGGCGATGCTGGCCATGCCGGTGGAGATGATCAGCGGTTTGCCGGTCGCCGCCACACGGCGGATCAACGGCAGGTCGGTGTTTTCGAAACTGGCGATCTTGTACGCCGGCACGTCGAGGCTTTCGAGAAAGTCCACCGCCGTGTCATCGAACGGCGTCGAGAACGCGAGCATGCCCAGTTCTTTGGCCCGAGCGAAAATCGGCGCGTGCCACTCCCATGGGGTGTGGGCCTTCTCATACAGGTCGTACAGCGAAGTACCCGCCCACAGGCTATTCGGGTCCTTGATGAAAAACTCGCCCTCGGCCAGATCCAGGGTCATGGTCTGCGCGGTGTACGTCTGCAACTTCAAGGCGTGCGCGCCAGCCTTGGCGGCAGCTTCGACAATCTGCAGCGCCAGCTCCAGCGACTGATTATGGTTGCCGCTCATCTCGGCAATGATGAACGGCGGCGCATCGGCACCGATCAGACGCTCGCCAATCTTGAAACTACTCATCGCGGTGATCCTTCAAAACCTTGGTGAACGCGCAGGCACTCTGGGTGAATCCGGCGTCACGAAACACATTCAAAGACGGACGATTGCCCGGCAGCACCTGAGCGGTGATAACGGTCATCTGCGGCCAGTGCTCGCGGACGAACGCCTCGCCTCGCGCCAGCAGCGCCCTGCCCCAACCCAGACCAAAACGCCCGTGCAGCAGATACAGCGACACTTCAGCCTCGAATCCACGCAAGTCATAACGCAGGACGCCGACCGCACCGTCATCGGCCTCGGCAATCAACAGCAGACGCTGCGGGTTGCGCAGGCTCGCCGTCAGCCAGTTCAGGTGCTGCGGCCATTCGATTGCAGCCGTGTCCAATGACCACCGGCGCACAGCCTCGGCATTGCGCCCGTCGAACAGCAATTGCGCATCATCGAGGGTCGCCGGGCGCAGCCTGAGCACGGCACCGGCCAGCGCTGCCGCCACGCGCAACGCACCGCGCCCATCGACCAGTTGCCGTGAACGCTCGGCCAGACTCTGGCGCAGATAGGCATTGTCGACGACAAAACCGATGGCATCGCGCAGCTGTTCGACGCTGACCTGCTCGCGAGCCCCCATGAACACATGCGCCCCCGCCGCCGCCATGACTTCGCCGTTGGCTTGCTGGTTGTTCGATACCGCGATGCAAAGGGTCGGCAGGCCCAGCGCCGCGCGCTCCCAACTGGTGCCGCCACCGGCGCCGATAAACAGATCGGCTGCGGTCATGCGTTGCTGGAAATCACTGACGAAACTGTGCAGGCGCCAGTGTGGCCGTGTTGCGGCCAGTGCCTGCATTTGTGCCCACGCAGGATTGTCCGCACCGGCGACGAAATCCACTTCCAGTTCAGTGAAGTCCTGAAGTGCCAACATCGCGTGATGGGTCTGCATCGCCGCATCGAAGCCACCGAAATTCACCAGCACCCGCCGCGCCTTGGGTTGGATCGCGATGGCCGGGCAGACGAACTCTTCACGCAGCATGGCGTAGCGCGGGCCGAGCAAGGTGCGGCAGCCTTCGGGCAGCAGCGGCGCATAGTTTGCGCTGAGACCGGACAGGTTCTGATTAAGCAGCAGATCGACGCTGTAACGGCGAGTGGCGAGATCGTCTACTGCCGCGATCCGAGGTGCCCAACGGCGCGCTGCGGTTTGCCAGTGATGATCGAGGCCGTAGTGATCGGCGATAATCCAGTCGAATGCGGTGTGACCTGCCAGCAGGGCGTCCAGCGCGTCGATGTCCGCCTGCCACGGCAGCATCGATTCGATGGCTTGCTGCGGGTCTTCGTCGGGGTAGAAGTCCGGCAAGGCGAAGGTCTCGAAACCTTCGGCAGCCAGGGCATCGAGCCGATGCCCCGGTAACCGGCGGCAGGCAAACGCGACATGACTGCCCTGCTGGCGCAGCACCCGCGCCAGCGTCAGGCAGCGGGCGATGTGGCCACTGCCGATGGTCGGCGAAGCGTCAGCGCGGATCAGCACTTTCATTGCAGTTCTCCGCCGGCCTTGAGCGCGGCGTAGAGGTATTCGGCGCGTTTCCAGTCTTGCAGGGTGTCGATGTCCTGCACCAGATGCCGCGGCAGAATGACCGGCAGACTCGCGGACGAATACAACACGTCACCGCGCAACCATGCCTCACTGCGGCCCCAGTAGAACTGGCCGGCGTCCTGAAAGGCTTCGGGCAGATCCTGCGAGCGGGTTTGGCGAAATTCCGGGTACAACGCGGTCAATGCGCCCTGCCCGTCCAGCGTCAGTGCCCGCTGTACGGGGAAACCAAAGCTGCACACCGAAAAAGCAAACGACCTCTGCGGATGCTGCTGCAACAACTCGAATCCCTCGCGCAGAAATCGCGCCTGCAACAACGGCGCCGTGGCGTACACGCAGCAGGCGTAATCGAACGCGGGCAGTTGCTGCAAGGCATGCACGATCACCGCAGCGGTGCCGGTGAAATCATCCGCCAGTTCAGCCGGGCGCAGGAACGGCACTTGCGCACCGTGAGCCAGCGCCAGCTCGGCAATTTCCGCGTCATCGGTACTGACCACGACCTGTTCGAATAGGCCACTGTCGAGCGCCGTTCGGATCGAGCGGACAATCATCGGCACGCCGTCGAACGGCAACAGATTCTTGCGCGGGATGCGCTTGCTGCCGCCACGGGCCGGGATGATTGCGACGCTGTTCAAGGACGTTTTTCCAGCAGAAACCAGGTGATGTCATCCACCGGGAATTGTGGGTCACGGTGATAACCAAAGCCGTAATCGAGCAATTGCAGGTCGGCATAACGATCAAGCATTTCCCCGGCGAAATCGCGCTTGAACAGCTTGCCGCTGTTGCCGCGATAGGATACTTCCACCGGTACCGGATTGTAGTACTCGGCGATCAGGATGTAGCGCTGGCTCAACGCATACAACTGCGCATAGGCGGTCGGCAGCAGCTCCGGCGCCAGATGGATCAGCACGCCTTTGCTCAGGGTCAGGTCGTAGCTGCGCTCGCGCGGAAAGTCGAACAGCGAGCCGTGCCAGATCTGCGCGATGCCCAGTGCCCGCGCTTGAGCACAGGCGCTTTCATTGATCTCGACGCCGAACAGTTCACTGTGCGGCAGCAGTTGACGCAGCGCCTGCAGGTTGTTGCCGGCATTGGTGCCCAGCTCAACCACACTGTCGATGCGCCCGGCGCGGCTCAGGGCCTTGGCGAACAACGCCAGGTTGGCCGCGACCAGCGGCTGACCGACGTTGCGATCGACGTACTGGTTGCCGAAATCGCCCTGCCAGAATTTTTCCTGCTCACTCAGATCACGCATTGCACAGTCTCATTCGCCGCCGCAGCGGGGTTTATTCGGTCAGCCGGCGCAATTGCTCGACCACATGATCCTGCTGCTCGTCAGTGAGCAACGGATACAGCGGCAGGCTGATCGCCTCGGCGTAATAACGCTCGGCTTCGGGGAAGTCGCCTTCGGCAAACCCCAGGTCGCGATAGTACGGCTGCAAATGCACAGGAATATAGTGCAGGTTCACGCCGATGCCGGCGGCACGCAAGCCTTCGAACACCTGACGATGGGTCAGGCCGATGCGTTCGGTCTGCAGGCGCACCACGTACAGGTGCCACGCCGATTCCGCCTCCGGCTGCGCGCTGGGCAAAGTCAGTGGCAGGTAGGCCAACAAACGGTCGTAACGCGCCGCCAGTTCGCGGCGACGGGCGATGAAGCCGTCCAGCCTGGCCAGTTGCGACAGACCCAGCGCCGCCTGCAAATCGGTTATCCGGTAATTGAAGCCCAACTCGATCTGCTGGTAATACCACGGACCGTGGCTGGGTTCGTTCATCTGCTGCGGATCGCGGGTCATGCCGTGGCTGCGCAGGCGTTGCAGACGCTCCGCCAGTTGCGGGCGATTGGTCAGGACCATGCCACCTTCGGCGCTGGTGATGATCTTCACCGGGTGGAAACTGAACACAGTCATCGCCGCAAATTCCCCGCACCCCACGGGGCGCCCGGCGTAGCTGGCGCCCACCGCGTGCGAGGCGTCTTCGATCACGGTGAAGTTGTAGCGCTCGGCCAGTTCGGCAATCTTGCGCAGATCACAACTCTGCCCGGAGAACGCCACCGCCACCAACACTTTCGGCAGTGTGCCGTCTTGCTCGGCCTGATCGAGTTTAGCGGCGAGGGCGAAGGCATCGAGGTTCCAGGTCAGCGGATCGATGTCAACGAAATCCACCTCGGCGCCGCAGTAGCGCCCGCAGTTGGCCGAAGCCAGAAAGGTGTTCGGCGTGGTCCACAAGCGATCACCCGGGCCAAGGCCGGCAGCGAGGCAAGCGATGTGCAGCGCCGCCGTGGCGTTGCACACCGCCACGGCGAAGTCGGCCTGGCAACGTTCGGCCATCGCCTGCTCGAAACGCTCGATGGTCGGGCCTTGAGTCAGCCAGTCCGATTGCAGCACCTCGACCACGGCATCGATGTCCGCCTGATCAACGCTCTGCCGACCGTAGGGAATCATGCCAACAACTTCGCGTGCAGCTCGGCGATCTGCCCGACCGAGAGGTAATGCGGATTGGTGTCGGAGCGGTATTCGAAATCTTCATTCACCGGCCGGCCATGTTCGCCAAGCTTGTCGATGGAGAAATCGACATCGACGCTGGTAAAGCGGATGGAAGGCTGGATGGTGTAGTGATCCTCGAATTCCAGGGTCATCCGCGCATCGTCCAGCGGCACCATCAGTTCATGCAGTTTTTCCCCGGGACGAATACCGACGTTCTTGTGCGGCAGATGTTCGGCCATGCCCCGCGCCAGATCGACGATGCGAATCGACGGGATCTTCGGCACGAACACTTCACCGCCGTGCATCCGCGCAAAGCTGTCGAGGACAAACTGCACGCCGTGATCGAGGGTGATCCAGAAGCGGGTCATGCGCTCGTCGGTGATCGGCAGCTCCTGCGCACCATCGGCAATCAGCTTGCTGAAGAACGGCACCACCGAACCCCGCGAGCCCGCCACGTTGCCGTAGCGCACCACGGCAAAACGCGTTTGTTGCTCACCGGCAATGTTGTTGGCGGCGACGAACAACTTGTCCGACAGCAGCTTGGTCGCGCCGTACAGGTTGATCGGGCTGGCCGCCTTGTCGGTGGACAGCGCCACAACCTTTTTCACGCCGTTATCGATGGCGGCGGCGATGATGTTCTCCGCACCATTGACGTTGGTGCGGATGCACTCGGTGGGGTTGTACTCCGCCGCCGGCACCTGCTTGAGCGCCGCCGCATGCACCACGTAGTCGATGCCGCGCATGGCCTGCCGCAGACGGTCGGCGTCGCGCACGTCACCAAGGAAGTAACGCATGCACGGCGCGTTGAACGTCTGCTGCATTTCGTACTGCTTGAGCTCATCGCGGGAGAACACCACCACGCGCTTGGGCTGGTATTGCTCAAGCAGACGGGCGATGAACTTGCGCCCGAACGAGCCGGTGCCGCCGGAGATGAAGATCGATTTACCGTTGAACATATTTTGTATTCCGTTCCTTGGGCGCGGCTCAGGCGAGTAACTGCGACCAGTCCAGCGACGTACTGTCGTTCAGACCATACCCTTTGCCGCTCAAGCTCAGGTTGGCGTTGTACGCCTGATCCTGAGCGAACGCGGCGGCCCATTTTTCCTGTAGCGCGGCCAGTGCCCGGGGTGCCTGGGCAATCGCGCCTTGATGCAGGACCTGCACCGATGGCGTCCATACCGTGAGGTAACCGGCCTGAGCTGCTTTCAGACACAGATCGACATCGTTGAAAGCGTCGCCGAATGTGCTGTCGTCCAGACCACCCAGCGCTTCAAACAGTTCTTTGCGCACCATCAGGCACACGTTCGATACCGCTGAGCAGTTCTGCTCCACCGACAACCGGTACAGATAGCCGTCGGCATCATGTTTTTCACCGACGAACGCCGACCCCACCCCGCCATGCATACCGAGGATCAGCCCGGCCTGGCTGACTTTGCCATCGCGATCAACCAGCTTCGGCCCGACCACGCCGATTTCCGGACGCAGGGCATGGTTGAGCAGCGAGTCCAGCCAGTTCGGGTTGACCACTTCCGCGTCGGCCGCGAGCAATACCAGATACTCGCCCTGCGCCTGGCGGCTGGCAGCGTTGAGCAATGCCGGTACGCTCAGCGATTGCTCGGCACGCAGCACCTGGACTTTCGGATGCTGGTAAGTACCCAGCCAGTCATTGACCTGGGCCGACTGCGTGGCCGTGGTGGCGATCAGGATCTCGTAATGCTGATAACGGGTGCGCAGCTGCACCCCTTCGAGACAGCGTTGCAAGGCTGGCAGGTCATCGCCGGCCGGAATCACGATCGATACCAGCGGACGATCACTGTGGTGGTAATCGATCTGATAAATGCCCGGCACCGCCGAGGTGACCTTGGCCTTGTAGCCGCGATTGCCCAGGTGGCGCAACAGCGCCAGACGCTCATGCGCGTTTTCTTCCAGCGACGCGGCTTCGGTGATCAGCAGCGGTTCGTCGAGGTGGGCCAGGCTGTTCAAACCGTGCTCTTCGATGATGCGCAGCAGCACGTCAAATTCCAGTGCCTTGTTGAAATCGGCGCGGTAGCCACCCACCTCGACCAACGTGTCACGGCGCACCAGCCAGTGCCGTGCCATCAGCCCCGGCAGGCTCAAGAGCAGATCGAGGTTGAAGCCGGGACGGAACACATCCACCAGCGCGCCCTTCTCCCCGCGCTGGATCTCGTCGGTGGAAACGGCACGGCAATCGCCCGCGGACATCAACTCCAGACTGGCGCGCAACAAACCACTGGCGGTGAACTCATCGCCCGCCTCAGCCAGCAGCACCCAGTCGCACGGCGACTGACTGGCACTCTGATTGAGTTTGTCGACCAGGTTGGCCGGCGTAACCCGGACAAAGTGCAAAGTGTTCTGCGCCGTGGTAGCCGCCGGTGCTTCGCCGGTGGTGAACACGACAATTCTGAAAGCCTTGCATTGACCTTCAAGCAAGCTGTCGAGGCTGACCTGCAACTTGTCGATGTCGTTGTCCAGATCCAGCAGGAAAATGCCGAACTGCGGGCCACCGCCGTTGACCGACAGGTGCTCGGCAATCGATGCCAACTGAGCGCCATCGGCCTGACGCGAATCCAGCCACTTGAGCAGTCGACCCGACTGCGTCTGGTCGAATACCTGATGATGGTCTTCCACCGTCAACGCATCGAGACGAGCATTCCAGTCGCGCATGTTCTGCGCTTCTTCGTCCTCGCCGGCCAGTTCCAGCTGTTGCGCCAGACGCTTGACCACGGTGCGGTTGAACGCATTCAGGTCGTGCGCCTGCCACAAACGATCCAGAACACTTTCCGGGGTATCGTTGTTGCGCGCCTGCAGCAAGTGCGCCTGACGGGTCCACACACCCTCCAGGTCCCGCAGTTGAATGCGCCCGGCGGGCATGGCGTGCAGCATGAATTCGAACTGTTCGAGACGATCAAAAAATGGCTGGTTGTAGAACGGCATCTCGACGTACTGCAAAGGCCCGAACCGCCGATCAGGCCTCTTGAGCGACTGATTCCAGGTGGACTGGATAATCAGCTCCGCCGTGAGTGCCCTGCCGCTTTGCAGACTGTCGACCATCGCCTCGAAGCTCTGCAGGGCAAACGCCTTGCCCTGTTGCGCATCAAGATCCTTGATGCCGGTGGGTAGTGAGGCAAGGAACTCGGCAAAGGCTTCACGCTCGGCGACCGATTTGGCATCAACATAGGTCAGCGAGTGATACACCTCGGTGCTGTGCTCGGAATTGCCATAGTTGATCTCGCGCACCACATAGGGCATCGGCAGAATCCGCGCCTTGGCACTCGCCAGCAGGAAGTACACGTGGCCGATTTCCTGCCACTGGAAATTGGTCCCCGCCGGCAATGCCGAGTGCCAGGTTTTCATCAGATCAGTACGGGTCACCGCATAGAACGGCGGGATGTACTGACTCATGTAGTCGATAACCCGATCCTGAGCCCGCTCGGACGCATAGTCTTCCTGGACTTTCTTGTCGCGGCGGTAATAGCTCACTCCACCCGACAGCGTCAGGTACATCAGGCAATAGCCGTGGCACATGCCATAGTCCGGATTTGCCTGAAGGAAACCGACGGACTCGGCCAGCGAATCATGCAGGATGAAATCGTCGTCAGCCGCCAGCACCATGTACGGCGTGGTCAGTCGCTCTACACCGTACGCCAGTTTGGCCTGCATGCCCCAGTAGGCGAACTGCGGCACGTGATGGTAATCGACGGCGGAAAAGTCCCCTTCCGGCCGCTCGGGTGTGGAGTCGAGCACCATGATCCGGCAGGGCAAGCTGCTGTAATACTTCACCGCCCGACGCAGGAACGCCGGCCGATTGTGAGTAATCAGCACCACGGTCAACAGCTCGTTGAGCGGTAGCGCCAGTTCAGAACTGTACTTGCCTTGCATAACTTCTCTCCACAACCGGCGACTCGCCGAGATAACGCTTTGGTGATGTTGCGAATTAACGAACGCGACGCAGATAGCCGTCCGGCGCCACGGTGATCAGCAGCTTGTTTTGCAGTTGCTGGTCGATTTCGAAGTCCTGGTTTTCTTCCAGGTATTTCCACACCGCGGTTTTCGGGTTGTCGCCCGGGCCCCATGGGCGATCCGGGAAGAAATCGGCGGGCATGTCTTCAACCACGGTGTCCATCACCACGCAGTAGCTGTCGACCGAGACCAGCGGTGCGTACAGCCGCAACTCTTCGAGCACGTGGTCGTGGGTGTGGTTGGAGTCGAGCACCAGAATGACCTTCTTGCCCTTGGCCGCAGCCTGCACCTGAGCGGCGATGGCCGGGTCGATGCTCGAGCCTTCGATCATCTTGATGCGCTTGGCCATCGGGTGGCTTTCGATCGCTTCACGGTTATGCGGGCGGATGTCGAGGTCGATGCCCAGCACTTCACCGTGACCTTGCAGTTCCAGCAGAGAGGCGTAATAGATGATCGAACCGCCGTGGGCGATGCCGCACTCGATGACCAGATCCGGCTTGACCTGCCAGATGATCTCCTGCATTGCCATCATGTCCTGCGGCAGCTGGATGATCGGGCGGCCCATCCACGAGAAGTGATAGCTGTACTTGTGTTTGGCCGATTCGTTGAAGAAATCACGGGCCAGGCCAGTCAGTTTCTGGTCGTCACCCTGCTGGGCGATCTGTTCCCGGCACTCGGCTTCGAAGGCTTTGTTGATACTGTTGTCGGTCATTTTCAAAATCTCAAGGGTCACTGGAACGAAGCGCTGTCAACGGCGTGATAGACGTAACGTCCACCGGTCATCCGCTTGATTTCTTCGAGGTAATTGGAGTTCATCACAAACAGGTTGGCGCCTTCGGGCAAGGCGTCCATGGCCTCTTGCGGCGAGGACACCCGTGCGCCGCTCAGTGGCAGATAACGTCCCTGCTTGGCGGGGTTGATATCCACCACGCGATCCACCGCGACACCCGCGCGCTGCAGGAACAGCGAATAGATCACGCCTTTGGACGACGCGCCCCAGATCGCCGAACCCTGTTCAGGTGCGGACTGGATGATCTGCACTGCACGCTCAAGGCTCGCCGTGAAACCGTCCGGCAGCGTCAGGCGTGGCACCGGTTGTTCCGGGGTCAGGCGCAACGTCGAAAGGTCGGCGACGATGTACAGGTACTGGCCGCCAAACAGGTGGCCGGCCTCGTGCACGGTGCCGAACATCCGGCGCAGGTCATCGAGGCGGAAATAATTGACGTGCTCGTAGAACAGGTCGAACCACGCTTTGTGCTCGAGGATCCAGTCGAAGCACGGCACTTCGATGTAGATCTGCCCGCCCTGGTTGGCTTCGGCGATCACCGACAGGAAGCTGACCGGGTCTTCGATGTGTTCCAGCACATGACGCAGCACGATGGCGTCCGCGGCCAGGCCGAGACCTCGGGTGAACGGCGCCTTGATTACGTCGGCGTTTTCGCCTTCGTAGGCCGGATCAATCCCGGTGATCGAATAACCGAGGCCCTTGAGCAGCTCAAGAAAGTAGCCCTTGCCGCAGCCGACTTCGATCAGCTCCCGGCCCTTGAAGTGTTTGGCGATGATGCCTTCGACGTCGCTCAGGTGCTTCTGGAACTGGCCCGAATGGGCCTGTTCGTTCTGATAGTCGGCGTCATAGCTGAGCTTGTCGGCATCGAACGCGGCGTTGAAGATCAGACCGCTGCGCTCATCCTGCACCAGCAACATGTCGGCGCTGGCCGACGCCTTTGCCGATTCAGGGTCGGCAAAGGTGCGGTTCTGCAACACCGGCAGGTCGGTGACCCGATACAACTCGTGCCTCATTGCGGCTCTCCCAGTAGCTGTTGCAAACGCTCGGTCACGGCCCAGAACGCCATCGGTTCATGGCTCGGATAGGGGTAATGGCCGAGGTTCAGATTCAGTGCCGCACCGCGCTCGCGCAGACGTTGTTCAACCAGTGCGCGCACCGATACCGGCTGGCCGCTGGCGCAATTGATCACGCCATTGAAATCACGTTGGTGCAGGATCGCGGCGAGGTAATCGGCGGCGCTGGCGATCGGCAAAAAGTCCCGCAGCTGCTCGCCGCCAGACATGTTGAATGACGCGTCGCCGCTATCGATCGCCCGATCCAGCGCTGCCAGCAGACTGTTGGGGTTCTGCCCTTCGCCATGCAAATAGAACAGGCGCGCCCACTGCAAAGTGAACGGATGTTCTTGCGCAAGGTTCTGCAAAAACAGGTGCAAGGTGTGCTTGGCCAACCCGTAAGGATTGCTCGGCTGCGGCTCGACGCTTTCGCTGAGCGGGCCGCTTTGCATGCCGTACTCGAAGCAGGTGCCGGTCACCAGCACTTGCTTCACACCCGCTTCGACCGCGTCTTTGATAAAGCGGTAGTCGGCCATCAGGTTGTGCTCGAAATGAGACAGCGCCCGATAGTTCGGCAACCCCGGCCAGGCCAGGTGCGCGAGGACGTCAATACCGTCGGTGAGCGCCGCCATGTCGAGATCCGACGCGTGAATATCCGCCGCAACGAATTCGACGTCGTTGATCCACGGCATGCTCGCCGCGGTCTCGACATTACGCGCCACCGCCCGTAACGCGCAGCCGCGCGCCAGCAACGCCGCGACCAGATGCCGACCGACGAAGCCCGTGGCCCCGGTGACCAGGACTTTCACAGGACTTTCATCTCAGGCACGGCGATCACGAAGCGCCCGTCCCACTGACGCACTTGCCCCAGTTGCTGACTGACTTCGTGCAGCAGGTTCCACGGCAACACCAGCACGTAGTCCGGTTTTTCGATGTCGATCTGCGTCGGCGCGACAATTGGAATACGACTGCCCGGCAAAAACTTGCCCTGCTTGTGCGGGTTGGCATCGGCCACCCACGCCAGCAGATCCGGTTTGACCCCGGCGTAGTTGAGCAAGGTGTTGCCCTTGGCTGCCGCGCCATAACCGACCACACGCTTGCCCTCGGCCTTGGCCTGCAACAGGAAGCGCAGCAGTTCATGTTTGATGCGTTCGGCAGCCGGCGCGAGGGTCGCGTAGTACTCAGGGGTTTTCACCCCGGCAGCGAGTTCAGCCTGCAACTGTTGCTGCACCGCTGGCTGCACCGCACGACGCTCACCGTCCTGGCGCTGCACGAACACCCGCAGCGAACCACCGTGGGTGCTCAACTGACTGACATCGAACACTTCCAGACCATTGCGTTCACACAAAGTCTGCACGGCGGTCAGCGACAGATAGGAATAGTGTTCGTGGTACAGCGTGTCGAACTGCGCGCCGGCCATCAGCGTCAGCAGTTGCGGAAATTCGAAGGTAGCGACGCCGGTCGGCTTGAGCAGCGTGGCAAAACCACCGAGGAAATCATTGATGTCCGGCACATGCGCGAGCACGTTGTTGGCGGCCATCAGGTCGGCGCCCCAGCCTTCGCTGTGCAGTTGCGCAGCGCTGTCGCGACCGAAGAACACTTCACGAATCTGCAGACCCTTTTCCCGCGCCGCTTGCGCGGTGCTGCGGGTCGGCTCGACACCCAGGCACGGGATGCCGCGAGCAGCGACGTACTGCAGCAGATAACCATCGTTGGCGGCGACTTCCACTACGCGGCTTTCGGCGTTCAGGCCAAAGCGCTCGACCATCTCGGCGACATAGCATTCGGCATGGGCCAGCCAGGTGCTGGAGAACGAACTGAAGTAGGCGTACTCGGCGTCGAAGAGGCTGTCGGCGCGGGTGTAATCCTCGGTCTGCACCAGCCAGCATTGCTGGCACACGGCGACCTTCAGCGGCACCCATTGCTCGGCCTGTTCCAGGCGCTCGGCGTGCACGTAGGCGTTGGACGGCGGCGAGGTGCCGAGGTCGATCAGCGGCAGGCTCAGCGGTGCGGCGCACCCACGGCAGTTCATAGACGCACTCCGGCAAAGTGTTGATCAAGCGCGGGATGGCTGGAATCCCGCGCTGACAAATTATTGACAGGCAACGGCCAAGCAATCGCCAGCCGTGGATCGTTCACCGACAAGCCGCCCTCATGCTCCGGCGCGTAATCGGCGCTGTGCAGGTAAAGCAGTTCGGCGTCATCGGTCAGGGTCTGGAAACCGTGGGCGAAGCCCGCCGGAATCAACAGGCTGCGACCGTCGCCAGCCTTGAGATGCTCGGCGTGCCAGTGCAGAAAGGTCTCGGAATCCGGACGCAGATCCACCGCCACATCCCACACTTCACCACGCAGGCAGGTGATCAGCTTGGCTTCCGGGGCATTGGCATTCTGGTAATGCAGACCGCGCACGCTGCCCTTTTCACGGGTGCAGGAATGGTTGATCTGGCGGATGTGAAATTCGCGGCCGAACGCACTCAGGCTACCCTCGCAAAACAGTCGGGCGAAATGCCCGCGCTGATCTTCGAAACGTTTGTGCTGGACGCTGAACAGCCCGGCCAGCGGCAACGCCTTCAGGGAGAATTCGCTCACAGTGCGCCTCGGTACAGGTTCAGTTGGCCGAGGGTCACGGCACGCATGTCATCGCCGTTCTGCCACGCCAGGTGCCAGTCGAGGGTCTGGGTCAGGCATTGCTGCAAGGTCCAGCGTGGCTGCCAGCCCAGCACCTGACGGGCACGACTGCTGTCCAGACGCAACAGACCGGCCTCGTGCAGTTCGCTTTTCTCGATGCGCAAACCGCGTGCCTGTGGCCAGCGACTGGCGAGCAGTTCGACCACTTCGCCAACGCTGCACATGTCCGCCTCGCCCGGGCCGAAGTTCCACGCCCCGGCGTATTCCGGGCCTTGTTCGTAGAGGCCGGCAGCCAGTTGCAGGTAACCGGCCAGCGGTTCCAGCGCGTGCTGCCACGGGCGCACGGCTTGCGGGTAACGCAGGGTGACCGGCTCGTCTGCAGTCCAGGCCTTGAGCACATCGGGAATCAGCCGTTCAGGGGCAAAATCGCCGCCACCCAGTACGTTGCCAGCGCGCGCGGTGGCCAGGGCCAGACCGTGTTCGGCGTACTTGTCGGCCGGGAAAAACGACGCGGCATAAGATTGCGCCAACAGTTCACAGCAGGCCTTGCTGCTGCTGTAAGGATCGTGCCCGCCGAGGGCTTCGTCTTCGCGGTACGGCCACAACCATTCCTTGTTGGCGTAAACCTTGTCGGTGGTCACCAGCACGCAGGCGCGCACGCAACCGACCTGACGGATGGCTTCGAGCAGGTTCAGCGTGCCCATGACATTGCTGGAGTAAGTGCCGAGCGGATCGCGATAACCTTCACGCACCAGTGGCTGCGCAGCCAGGTGCAGGACGATTTCCGGCTCGGTGTCGGCGATGATCTCCAGCAGCGCGCCGAGATCGCGCAGATCACCGCGCTGATCGTTGATCCCTTCGTGAACCCGCGCCAGTTCATACAGGCTCGGTTCGGTCGACGGATCCAGCGAAAAACCGCTGACTTGCGCACCAAGACTTTGTAGCCACAGGGTCAGCCAACTGCCTTTGAAACCGGTGTGGCCGGTAATCAGTACGCGCTTGCCGCGCCAGAAATCCGCGCTCAGGCCCATTGCTTCCATGGGGCCTCCCCGCTCTGCCACAGCGCTTCGAGGTGGTTCTTGTCGCGCAGGGTATCCATCGGATGCCAGAAGCCTTCGTGCTCGAAGGCGTTCAGCTGTTCATCCTCTGCCAGACGCGCCAGCGGCTCGGCCTCCCAGGTGGTTTCATCGCCAGCGATGTAGGACAGGACTTTGGGTGACAGCACGAAGAAGCCGCCGTTGATCCAGCCACCGTCGCCGCGCGGTTTCTCGGTGAAACCCAGAACCTGATCGCCTTGCCGCTCGAGGGCGCCGTAACGTCCCGGCGGCTGCACCGCAGTGACGGTGGCCAGGCGACCGTGGGCTTTGTGGTAATCGACGAGTTGAGCAATGTTGATGTCGGAAACGCCGTCGCCGTAGGTGAAGCAGAACGCCTCTTCATCCTTGAGGTAACGGCCGGCACGCAGCAGTCGACCACCGGTCATGGTTTCCTCGCCGGTGTCGATCAGGGTGACGCTCCACGGCTCGCTGTAGTTCTGGTGCACGTCCATGCGGTTGTTGCGCATGTCGAACGTGACGTCGGAGGTGTGCAGGAAGTAGTTGGCGAAGAAGTCTTTGATCGCATAGCCCTTGTAGCCCAGGCAGATCACGAAGTCGTGGATTCCGTGGGCGGAATACTGCTTCATGATGTGCCAGAGAATTGGCTTGCCGCCGATCTCGATCATGGGCTTGGGCTTGAGGTGCGACTCTTCACTGATGCGCGTGCCGAGGCCACCCGCCAAAATTACTGCCTTCATCGTCTCCCCTCTTGTTCTTCACCGGGCTGCGCATGGCTTTCTTGAGCGATGCGGGCCGTCTGGCTAACCCTTTTGCCGCTTGCGACGCCGCAGCGATGACCGCGAGCGCTCGTTTTATGGCGATTTGAGGGGGACTTGCAGGAAACGCGCCAGCTCCGCGAACGCTACGTCGCGTGCGCCGTGAGGCATGAAAAAAGGGATGAATCCAGCAGCGGATTCATCCCTTTCCTTGCGTTGCATCAACAGATCAGTGATCAGCCGAACATGGCGAACCCATCAACCGTCGCCGGCAGGTCGTAGACCTGGCCGTCGGCAGTCTGCAGGTGCTCGATGTTGTTGAACCCGGCGTACCATCCCGCCAGTTTCACGCCGTTGTCCGGCACACCGGCGCTGCCGTCGTTGGCACCATGCAAATAGACGTCGTCACCGATGCGGGTGACGTTCAACTGGCTGATATTGGCGATGGTGTTCAGGATCAGGGTGTCGTTGAGATCCCAGCCCTCGTCCTGAATCGATACCAGCCCGGTGCTGTTCACAATGTAGGTATCGTCACCCATACCGCCCAGTGCGGTGCCGCCAGTACCGGACTGCCCCTGAAGATTGAGGTTCAGCACATCGTTGCCACTGCCACCTGACAACAGATAACTGTTGCCGGTGCCGGTGAGCACGTCAAAACCGTCATCACCAAAGGCACTGCCGTTGTGGACCGTGATGGTGTCACTGCCTTGTCCACCGTCCGCCACAGTGCCCAGGTCATTCGCAGCACTAACGATGACGTCATCGCCGTTGCCGCCGAACAATTTGTCAGCCTGCGCCGCGTCGCCGTCGAGACCGGACTTCAGCCCGCCATAGAGATGATCGTTGCCATCGTTGCCGTTCAGGGTATCGTCACCACTGCTGCCTTCCAGAATCGTATCTTCCCTGTTGGCACCCAGCTCATCGTTAAAATGGCTGCCACGCAAGCCTTCGACATCGTAATGCGTGTCACCGTCAGCCGTGCCGTTCTGGCCGATTCTCCACAGCGTGGCCACCACACCCGTGTCGCTGTCCTCATAGCTGACGATGTCCGTTCCCGCGCCGCCCACGAAGACATCCCGTCCAGCGCCACCGTAGAACAGGTCATCGCCGCTGCCGCCGAAGATGTAGTTGTCGGAATCATTGCCATAACCGGTGAAATCGGCTGTACCGGTGTAGGTCATTTTCTCGATGAACGGGTCCATCTTCATGACCGACAGGCTGGTGTACAGCTCGTCAAACCCCATGCCTGATTCTGTCTCGACGATGGTCACACCCTCGCTGTTGATCGTGTAGACGTCGCTGCCCCAGCCACCTTCGAAGGTCACGCCGCCCGAGTTGGCAGTGAAGTGATCGTCCAGGTTAGTCCCGACAACCTTTTCCACATTGATCAAGGTGTCGCCCTCGGCGTAACCGCCGGAACCGAAGCCCTTGCCATCACGAAACTCGATGCTGACCGCATCGTTGGAACGGCTGTAATCGACGGCGTCAAAGCCATCGGCACCGTCCATGACCATTGCGCTTGCGCCGGCAAAGATCACATCGTTGAAATTCGAACCCTGCACGGCCTCGATGCTCGAGTAGGTATCGCCGAATGCAATGCCAGTGGCGCCCCAAATGCTCGAGAGCTCGATACTGACGCCTTCAAGGCTGTCGGTGTAGCTGACGGTGTCGAAGCCCTCGCCGCCGATGAACTGATCGCCGCCGTCGCCACCCCACAGCCAGTCATTACCGGCGCCGGCAATGATCACGTTGTGCTCGGCATTGCCGTAGCCCTTGAAGTCGCCGGTTCCGGTGAAGGTCATTTTGTCGAGGAACGGGTCCATCTTCTGGATGTTAACGCTGGTGCGCAACTCGTCGTAGCCGCCGCGCTCGTCTTCGATGATCGTCACGCCCTCACTGCCGATGATGTAAACGTCATCCCCGCCACTGCCTTCCAGCGTGACGCCGGAAACCGAACTGGCAAGGGTGTCATCGAGGAAGCTGCCGACCACTTTTTCGATGGCAACCAGCGTGTCGATGGAACCATCTGCCTTCGTGACGCTGGCAAGCCCTTGGCGGATATCGACGCTGACGCCCGAAGACATGATTCGATAATCCACAGAATCAAAACCCTCGCCACCATCCAACAGATCGGCTCCGGCAGTCCCCCAGATCTGATCATCCGATTCCAGTCCGAAGAGCTCGTCGTTGCCTTCACTGCCGCTCATGACATCGGCTTCACTCGTCCCATAAATCACTGCCATTTGCTTCTTCCTTGCATTGTTGTTGAATCCGGAAACCTGCCTCCCGGTAACAAGCCGATCACGCCAGCAGCAACCGTCCGAGGTCAGCGAATAGAGAAGTATCGACAGGAAAAGCGCTATGCTTGAGGCTCTGCGGTAAAAAAGTGTCGATACTGATACGAACAGGATATTGAAGACGCAAAAAAGGCGACTCGAAAGTCGCCTTTTTCAGCAGTGCCGGTCAATCCGCCAGCCAGCCGTTTTCCCAATAGCGCAGGTTGTCGCCCCGCAGTACGTAGTCGCGCAATACGATTTCTCGCAGTTCATCGCCCATGCGATAGCTCGCATCGGGATCGGCCAGGTGCATGCGGATCGCCTGCAGCCATTCATCGGTGCTGTTGGTCTTGACCCGGGTGCACGGCAGGTAGCCGCGATAGGCCTCGGTATCGGTGCAGATCACCGGGTAACCGCAGGCGCCGTACTCCAGCAGACGCAGGTTGCTCTTGCAGTCGTTGAAGATGTGGAATTCCAGTGGTGCCAGCGCCAGATCGAGATTCAAGCTTGCCAGTTTGGCCGGGTACACTTCCAACGGGATTACCCCGTGGAATTCATGCATGTACGGACGCAGATCATCCGGGCACATGCCGAAGAACACCCAGTCGACTTCGCTGGCCAGCTCACGCACGACATCGGCAATCACCGCCAGGTCGCCGTGGTGACTGGTGCCACCGCCCCAGCCGACCCGTGGTTTTTTCGACGTGCGGCGCTGGCTGCGCAAGTCAGTCCACAAGTTGCGCGCGAGCATATTGGGGACGACGCGAATATCGTGGTGCATGTCCGACAACGCATTGGCCAGTGGCTGGGTCGATACCACCACGCGATCACACAGGTTGATCGCACTGCGCACCATCCGCGCCATTTCCTGTTTATTGGGCATGTTGCGAATATGTGCATTGCGATGGGGAACGTCGATCACATAATCATCGAGTTCAAAAATGCGCCGGGCGTGGCAGAACTTCTTCAGCGGCGGAATTTCATCGATGGCACTTTGCGAATAACGCCCTTGCAGAACAATCACGTCCGGGGACTGACGCTCGATATCAATGATCGACGGCAGGCCATAGCAAATCCGCCCTTCAGCGCGGTTGGCCGCTTCCAGTTCAATCAGCGGCTGGCTCATGCGGTAGTGACCGATGGCCGAGGCGTTGATCGGCACGGCAAGCACGTTCGGCAACTGCGCCCGGGAAAATGCACTCCAGCCCGTACGCAGGCCCGGCTCCAGACTGAAGCTCGTCGCACCGACACCCTGCAACGACAAATTGACGTTGAAGGCCGGATCACGGGCAATGCGCGGCAACCAGCGCTGATAGAAGGTTTCCTGCTCCTGAAGCTGCAGTTGCTCCTCTTCTGCCGTCGCCTGGACACTGGGGCGTGCGCCCAGCGCCAGCAAGGCATAAGGAGTCCACACCACCAGATATCCTTCCTGACCAATCCGCAGGCACAGATCCACGACATTCAGCGCCTGTTTAAGCGCTTGCTCATCAAGACCGGCGACAGACTCGTAAACCGCCTTGCGCACCATCAGGCAATCGCCACCGACGGCACTCAGGTCATGGACCGCTTGCAGCCGGAACATGTAACCATCCGAATGCAACGACTGACCATAGAACGGCAAACCCACTGCACCTTGCAGACCAAGTATCAGACCCGCGTGCAGCACGCACCCATCAGGATTGAACAGCTTGGCGCCGACCACGCCGACTTCCGGGCGCTGCGCATGATTGAGCAGTTCGTCGAGCCAGTCGGCCTGGGTAATTACCGCAAACGAATTGAGCAGCAGCACGTATTCACCACGCGCCTGCCCTACCGCAAAATTATGCAGCGCCGCCGCGTTGCCCTGCTGCGGGTAGTTCAGGACACGAATCCGCTCGCCGCCCAGCTGCGCCATGCCGTCCAGCCAGGCCCGCGCCTCGTGGCTTTCACTGCCGTTGTCGACCAGCAACAACTCGTACTCGGAGTAAGCGGTCTTCTCCAACAGCGTCTCGACGCAGCGCTGCAAGGCAGCCGTCTGATCCTTGGTCACAATAATGATCGACACCAGCGGACGCCGGACATGGTGATAGTCGACACGATTGAGCAGCTCGGAACTGCCACGGCGGATCTCATGGGCAATCCCCAAGCGCTGCAGATGGGCCTCGAGTACACGCGGATTCTGCTCGATGACCGCCGGAGCGGCGAGCCAGGCGGACAGATCGAATGGCGATTGCAGCAGAACTTCGGCGACATGTCCGACCACCTGCGTACCGTCACTTTCGACCATGCGCCACAGCACGTCGTGGGGGGCCAACTCGGCAAACGTCGCCGCGAACCCGCCCAGCGCCAGAAAGCGTTCGCGCTTGAACGCCAGCGCGCGACCGACGTACGGGTAACTGCGCAGCAGGTCGAGGTTGAAATCCGGCTTGAACGCAGGCTCCGCCGATTCGCCGTTGCGCAGGCTGCCTTCATCGCTGTACAGACACGTCAGCGCCGCAGAATGGGCGATGCGCTCGGCCATGATCAACAACGCCGGCACCACCGGACGATCGCCGGCCTGCAACAGGTAGAACCAGTCGGCCCCTTCCAGTTGCGGCAACAACGCGTTGATCTGCTCCAGTCCGTCGTCCTGCAACGGCATGCGGAACACTCGACCATCGAGCTCGGCCTCGGAACAGGCAGTGGACAGCACCAGAATCAGTTCCGGCAGATAATCCTGTGCGGCAAGCGCCTCCAGCGTGCGCTCGACGCCGTCGCGACTGCCGTCGCGATCGATGACGATCGGTACGATGCGCGGCTGATGCGACCAGCCAGCCAGGGTCTCCGGCAGCAACTTGCGCTGCCCCTCGGTGAGCACCCGGCACTCCAGCCATTGCGCGTAAAGCTCGGCAAAACTCCAGCTGTCGATGCCGACACACCACTCCTGCCGACTCTGCTTGGTACCCAGGGTGCGGCTCAGGGGCAACTCCTCCCAGACCCGTGGCGCCTCATCAACCTTGGTCAGTGGGATGTAGCGAACCCAGCCCGGGGCAGGCGCAGATTCGCCGCTGCGCGCCTTGAGCATTTGCAGAATCCACTCGCGCTCGACTTCAACCGCATCTTTCATCGACTGCTGGGCGCTCAGGCGCTCCGGGTACAGACGCTCGGCACTGAGCACATTGTTGGACACCGCCACATTGCCGCGCCGCATCAGACAGACGAACAGCGCGAAATCCAGGGTTGCCACAAAACAGTGGCCTTCCTGAGTCAACGCCGGCAGCAACTCGACAAGATCTTCCCGGCGGAACAGCGCATTGGTGAACCCACCCAGCACATTGACCGGAAATTTTTCAAAGATACCCAGCAGGTCGTCACCCTTGAACAAGCCACTGAGCGGAGACAGCGAAGTGTTTTCCAGACGCGCCGGAAGAATGATGTCGTCAGCGTCCCAGAACAGACGCTGAGCCAGTACCAGTCGGACTTCCTCACGCACCATTTCCTGCGCTTGCTGTTCAACACAGGCGGCGTAGAGATGGTCGTCGTCGCACAGAAATTTGACCAATTGGCCCTGCGCCTGTTCCAGGCAGGCCTTGAGATTGCCGACCATGCCCAGGGTGCGCGGATTGCGTACGTAACGCACGGCGACGCCGGACTGCTCGACTACCGCCGCAACGATGGCTTCAATCTCGCTGCCGCGGCTGTCGTCGCAAACGATGATTTCGAGTTGGCCATAAGTCTGGCTCACCGCACTGTTCAACGTCCGCTCGAAGAAGCGCGGATTGAAGGCGGGAATGACCAGACTGACGAGAGGAAGTGAATTCACGGCGGGCTCACAGGCGGTACGAGCCCGCTCGGTAAAGCGAGCCCATGAAACCGCAAAAAAACATTAACTGAGGGACGAGACAAACGGGCACCGAGGCGCCCGTCCAACGTCAGATCTTGTTGAACAGACCCAACTGACTGATCTTGCTGAACGCCAGTTGCGAGGCTTGCAGCATGGTCTGTTGCAACGTCAGGCGGGTCATCACCTCGGCCGGATCCGAATCACGGATCGAACCCTGAGTCGTGGTGTTGGCCTGGATCAGGCTCTGGTTGGTGGTGTCCTGGTCATCCAGCGACTGACCGCGCGCACCGATCGAGGTCACGGCGGCGCCAATCTGGTTGGAGGCGCTGTCGATGTTGCTCAACGCCGACTCCATGGCCCCCTGGAATTGCTGTTTGACCACCGGATCACCGTCGACCGGCAGGTTCAGCGCCGTGACCATCTGGCCCAGGGTGTCGAGCACGTTCTGGGTCTGGTGGTTGTTGGACTGGATCGAGAACTGATCGCCCGCGCCCGGCGTACCGCCAATGGCGAAGGTCACACCGGCGGCCGTGGCGTTACCGCCGACCATGGTGCCCGACGACACCGGCTTGCTGTCGGCGGTAACAGGTGCCGCGTACAGGTCGAAATCGGTGGCGCTGGTGAACTTCAGCACTGCCCCGCCGCCCGACGGGAAGGCTGCGCTGTAGGCTGCCTGGTTGGTGACGCTGGAGCCGGTGATGACGGCAGTCGACGGGTTGCCCGGGCTGCGCGCGGTGGTGAACGAGTCAGGCGTGGCCGACAGTTGGAAGCTGTGACCGGCGATTACCGCGTCCGGGTTGGTGTCACCGGCCTTGAGGTTGATGTTCAACTTCATGTCGACGCCACGGAAGCTGACCGTCTGGTTGGCACCATTGCTGTTGCTGATCAGGCCGTTCTGGCTGGCCTCGGACGTCACGTCGTTGCCCAGGGCATCGGTGATTTTCAACTGCGTGCTGCTGATGAAATCCACGGTGTATGGCTGGCCCGCCGTGAACTTGGCGTTGTAGGTCGCCGCGGTGCCAACCGTACCGTTGGACAGCACCACACGACCGTCATCCACCGCCGGAGCGGTCATGTTGGTCTGCGTACGGCTGGTGTTGATGGTCTGCTGGAACGCATCCCAACCGGTGGTGTTGGTCGCGACCGACATGCCGTCGCCAATGCCCAGGTTGATCTGGGTCTGGTCACCGTTGTAGGTGTAGGTGCCGTCGACGTTTTGCGAGTACGGCGCGGTATCGGTCTTGGAACCGGAGAACAGATAGTTGCCGTTGGCATCCTTGGAGTTCATCAGGCCCAGCACTTGTTGCTGGATCTGGCTCAGTTCTGCCGCATAGGCCTTGCGGTTGTCGTCGGTGGCGATGCCGTTGTTGGCCGCCAGGCCGATTTCCTTGGCGCGCTGCAAAGCCGTGGTAATGGAGTTCAGAGTGGACTCCTGCACGGTCAGCGCACTCTTGGTGGTGTCGATGTTGCCCTGATACTGATCGAGCATCGCACTTTGCTGACCCAGCTTGAGCAGACGACCGGCGCCGATCGGATCGTCGGCAGCGGTGTTGATGCGCTGCAGGCTGCTCGCTTCGTTGGCGGTCGCGACCGTCTTGCTGTAGTTGCGCTGATATTGAGCAGCTTGCGTCGCGTAATACTGGGCGGTGGAAATGCGCATGAATTACGACTCCTTAAAGACTGTTGATCAGCGTGGCGAAAGTTTCCTGCGCAGCTTTGATGATCTGCGAAGACGCTGTGTAGTACTGCTGATACTTGACCAGGTTACCGGTCTCTTCATCGAGGTTGACCTGAGACAGCGAATCACGCGCGCCCTTGGCCTGATCGAGGATCACCGAGGTGGCGTCGTTGTCGGACTTGCTCTGCGCAGCCTTGGTACCGACGTTGGTCACCAGTTTGTTGTAGGCGTCGGTCAGGCTGATGCCCTTGCTGCCGCTGCCGGTGTCCACGGTCTGTTTGGTCTGCAAGCCAACCAGTGCCTGGGCGTTGCGGTTGTCCGAAGAGGCCGCGCCGGTCAGGTTGATGGTGAAGGTTTCGCCGGATTTTGGCGTCGCCCCCACGGTGGTCTGCACAGTGAAAGTCTTCTGCACGTTCGGCGTGACCGTGGTGTCCATCACCGGAGCACCGGTGGAGTCGACCATGCCGACCTTGAGGTTCAAGGTGTTGGCCTGCCCCGGCACGATGGTGCCCGAACCGATGGTGTTGCCCTTGGCGTCGACCATGTTGTACGACTGGCTGCCACTGGCGACCGCACCGAACACCAGCTTGACCGGCGTTGAATATTTGAGCGCATTTTGCAACTCGGTCTGCGACGCCGGGTTGTAGATGTCGACCGTGTCGGTCAGCGTCGGCTGGGTGTAGGTACCGGAATTGTTGGCACTGGCCACGCCGGTCAAGGGTGCTGCCGCGGCGATTTTCTTCGGATCAGTCAATACGGTCTGGATGGAACTGGCCGCGTTACGGGTCGGGGTCACCTTGAAGGTGTCGCCCGCGCTCAGGGCGCCGCCGTTGAGGGCCAGGGTGAAACCGTCAATCACAGGTGGCGGCGTGGTCGTGGTGCTGAACGAGCCCATGTCAGTGCCATCGGAGCGCTTGACCGAATAGTTGGTGGCGCTGGTGAAGGTCACCTGATAATCGCTGGTGGTCAGCTTGCCGGTGTCCTTGATGGTGACATCGAGGTTGCCCGAGCCGGCGCTATTGCCCGCCTGCGCAATGCTGCGCTGGCTGATCAGCGCGGCACTGTTGATGTTATTGAAGATCGCTGCACCGAAGTCACCGTTCTTGTCGATGCCCTGGGCTTGCTGGCTGTTGACCTGATCGGCCACCACCAGCGCGACACGGCCCAACTCGTTGAGCGACGGATCGAGCACTTCTTTGCGGTAGGTCAGCAGACCACCGATTTCGCCACCGCTCATGGCCGAGGTGATGTCGATGACGCTTGAGCCACGGTCCATTTGAATGGCCATGCGCGTCGGATCGTCCTTGCTCGGCACGGTGCTCAGGGTGTTGGTGGTGTTGCCGATCACCAGCGGTTGGCCGGTACCGATGTACACATCAAAACTGGTACCCCGTTCAACGACCTGCGCACCGGTCAGCTCGGAGAGCTGGCGCACGGCTTCGTTACGGCTGTCGAGCAAATCGTTCGGCTGACCGCCGCTGGTGGAAATCTCGCCGATCTTCTGGTTGAGATTGGCAATCGAGGTGGCCAGTTTGTTCACTTGCGACGTCATGTCCGCAAGGTTGCCGTTGATCGTGGTGTTCTGATCGTTCAGCTGTTTGGCCAGGGCATTGAAACGGCTGGTCAGCGCCTGCGCACCGGTCAGCACCGACTGACGGGAGGTGTCGTCCGTGGCCGAGGTCGCCACGCCCTGCATCGAGGTGAAGAATTTCTGCAGCACACCGGTCAGGCCGGTGTTGGTGTCGGACATCGAGGCATCCAGCGCAGTGGCCTGGGCACCGTACGCAGCCGCTTCGCTATTGAGCGAGGTGGCGGTATGCAGCTGGTTTTCGAGGTAAGAGTTGTAGACCCGGCGCACATCGGCCAGGGTCGTCCCCGTCCCGATGAAGACGTTGCCGAACTGCTGCGAGGACTTGGTGCTCTGCACGGTTTGCTGGCGTGAATACCCGGCGGTGTCGACGTTGGCAATGTTGTTACCTGTGGTCGCGAGAGAGGAAGAACTCGCGGACAACCCCGACATCCCGATATTGAGCAAACTCATGATTCAAACCTTACCGTGTGTTTATAGAGGCGTCGTTGAAACGCCGGCCGCAGCGTAGTTTTCGAAACTGTTCATCTGCTTGGCTATCTGCGAAATCTTCGTCGCGTAGTTCGGGTCGGTCGCGTAACCGGCCTTTTGCAACTCGCGTACAAACTGTTCTGGGTTATCGGCCGACTTCACCACATCTTGATAGCGATTGTTGGTCTGCAGCAAAGTCACCAGATCGTGGAAACTGTCCTTGTACGAGGCATAGGAACGGAACTGCGCCGTCTCCTTGACCATCTGCCCGTTGCGGAACTCGCTGGTGATCGCCCGGGCCGAATCGCCAGTCCAGTTGCTGCTGGCCTTGATGCCGAACAGGTTGTGGCTGCTGCTGCCATCCTGGGCACGCATGACCGATTTGCCCCAGCCGGTTTCCAGTGCGGCCTGCGCCACCAGATAACGCGGATCGACGCCAATACGCGCGGCGGCTTCTTTGGCCATCGGCAGCATGGTATTGACGAATTCATCGGCGGAGCTGAAGGCGCGCTTGGCCGGCGCCAGCGGAATCTGCGCCATCGCTCGGCCGTAAATCTGCATCTGCCCGCCGGACGCCTTGGCGTCTTCGGCACGGGTCAGCCAGTCGCCGTTGTACAGCGGACCGGCGCCGGTAGTGGCCGTCGTTGCGGCACGTTGCGGCAAGGCATTGGCGGCGGTCGGCGTAGCGGAAGGCACCAGACCGGCGAGCAAACGATCGGCCAGTTTCGGCGGCAAGGCCAGACGACGCTTGTTGATCATGGCCATGTCATTGCTGTGCGAGGCTTCGGTCGTGGCGACACGCCCGGAACGCGACGCCCACAACGGACGCTCGCCATTGAGCCGCGATAACGGCCCCTGGGTGGCGGTCGTGCCGGCGGCAATCGGCGTCTGCACCGCAGCCGCTTTCGCCGCCTCTTGCTTGGCGGCGGACGCGGCCGCCGCCTCGCCTGGCGCCAGCGGTTTGTTCCTCGACATCTGCTTCATCAGCACGTCGGCCAGACCGATACCCCCGCCCTCACGGGACAGCGAGACCGCCAGTTGCTGGTCGTACATTTCCTGATATTGCTTGGCCGCCGGGGTGTTCATCGGGTTGTCTTTACCCAACGCCTCGGTGGCCGAACGCATCGACTTGAGCATTTCGCCAAGGAACAGCGATTCGAATTCCTGCGCCACCTTGCGCATGTTCGCATCGCTGTTCTTGTCGCCGACCTTGAGCTGGTTCAGGCGATTGAGGTCGGAGTAAGAACCCGAATCGCCAGTGCCCACCAGACTGCCTTTGCGCATATCCATGGTCGCCGTCCTCAGATCACGATCAGGTCGGCTTGCAACGCGCCGGCCTGCTTCAGAGCTTCGAGAATGGCCATCAGGTCACCCGGTGCCGCGCCCACCTGGTTCACTGCCCGCACGATCTCGTCGAGGGTGGTGCCCGGGCCGAACTTGAACATCGGCTTGGCTTCCTGCTGGGCGTTGACCCGCGAGCGTGGCACCACGGCCGTCTGCCCATTGGACAACGGGCCCGGCTGACTGACGATCGGGTCTTCGGTGATGGTCACGGTCAGGCTGCCGTGGGTCACGGCGGCCGGCGAAACTTTCACGTTCTGACCGATGACGATGGTGCCGGTGCGCGAGTTGATGATGACTTTCGCCACCGCCTGACCCGGGTCGACTTCAAGGTTTTCCAGGATCGACAGATAGTCGACACGCTGGCTCGGGTCGAGCGGCGCGGTCACACGAATCGAGCCACCGTCGATGGCTTGCGCCACGCCAGGGCCGAGCATGTCGTTGATCTTGTCGACGATGCGCTTGGCAGTGGTGAAGTCGGAGCGGTTGAGGTTCAGCGTCAGGCTGTTGCCCTGGTTGAAACCGCTCGGCACCGAACGTTCTACCGAAGCACCGCCCGGAATACGACCGGCCGACGGAACGTTGACGGTGATCTTCGAACCGTCACGCCCTTCGGCATCGAAACCGCCGACCACCAGGTTGCCCTGAGCAATGGCGTAGACGTTGCCGTCGATACCTTTGAGCGGGGTCAGCAACAGGGTACCGCCGCGCAGGCTCTTGGAGTTACCGATCGAAGACACGGTGATGTCGACCTGCTGACCCGGTTTGGCGAACGCCGGCAGATCGGCACTCACCGACACCGCCGCGACGTTTTTCAACTGCACGTTACCCGACCCTGGCGGCACCTTGATGCCGAACTGCGAGAGCATGTTGTTGAAGGTCTGCAGGGTGAACGGGGTCTGCGTCGTCTGGTCGCCAGTGCCGTTAAGCCCGACCACCAGGCCGTAACCGATCAACTGGTTGGAACGCACGCCGGAAATGCTGGCGATATCTTTCAGCCGCTCGGCGTGGGCACCAAAGGCTGCGGACAACAGGGCCGCAGCCAGCATGAGGCTCTTGAAATTCAAAGTCGCCACCTAGAAAGGGAACAGCGGGCTGAGGAAGAAACGGTCGAACCAGCCTGGCTGACTCGCATCGGCAAACGAACCGGTGCCCGAGTAGGTGATGCGCGCATCGGCGACACGGGTCGACGACACGGTGTTGTCGGTGGCGATGTCATCGGCACGCACGAGACCTGCGATCCGCACCAGCTCGTCGCCGGTGTTGAGGGTCATCCACTTCTCGCCGCGCACGGCGATGATGCCGTTGGGCAGCACATCGGCCACGGTCACGGTGATCGAGCCGGTCAGGGTGTTGCCCTGCGCGGCCTTGCTGTCGCCCTTGGTCGCGCGGTCGCCGCTGTAGCCGACGTCGAGGCTCAGGTCATTGCCACCCAACGGGTTGTTGGTGGTGCCACTGCCGCCGAACAGCGAGGTCAGGCCGATGCCGGTCTTGCTGTTCTTGGCCACCTGAGAGTTGGCGTTCTTGCTCGCCTGAGTCTTCTCGTTCAGGGTGATGGTGATGATGTCACCAACGCGGAACGCCTTGCGGTCGCTGTACAGGTTTTGCTCGAAGCCGGCCTGATAGATCGAGCCGTTGTTGGCCGCCGCCGGCAGTGGCGTGCGCGGCAACACCGGAGCGTAGTAAGGGTCATTGGGCTTGGGCGTCGGTGCGACGCAGCCCGCGAGCGAGACGACCCCACCCAATGCCAGAACAGATACGAAGCGTTTCATGACCCTACCTCACGGTGTTGCTGGCGGCCTCAGGCCGCCCCATAGACTTGATTACAGATTCTGCGTTACGAACGAGAGCATCTGATCGGCGGTGGAGATCACCTTGGAGTTCATCTCGTAGGCGCGCTGAGTGGTGATCATGTTGACCATCTCTTCAACCGTGCTGACGTTGGAACCTTCCAGGGTGTTCTGCAGGGTGGTACCGAAACCGTTCAGGCCCGGGGTGCCGATTTGCGGCGCGCCGGAAGCAGCGGTTTCCAGGAACAGGTTGTTGCCCACCGCCTGCAGACCGGCCGGGTTGATGAAGTCGGCGGTTTGCAGGTTGCCGATCACCTGAGCGGCCGGGTTGCCTGGCACCGTGATCGACACGGTGCCGTCGGTGCCGACAGTGAAGCTCTGGGCGTTGTTCGGGATGACGATGGCCGGCTCCAGGGCGAAACCGCTGGCGTTGACGATCTGGCCGTTGGAGTCGAGGTGGAAAGTACCGTCACGGGTGTAGGACGTGGTGCCGTCCGGCTGCAGGATCTGGAAGAAACCGCGACCGTCGATGGCCATGTCCAGCGGCTGCTCGGTGGTTTGCAGGCTGCCGGCGGTGAAGTTTTTCTGGGTGCCGACGATGCGCACACCGGTACCCAGTTGCAGACCCGATGGCAGTTCGCTGTCCTGGGTCGACTGGGCGCCTGGCTGACGCTTGATCTGATACAGCAGGTCCTGGAACTCGGCACGGTCACGTTTGAAACCCGTGGTCGAGACGTTCGCCAGGTTGTTGGAAATGGTGGTCAGGTTGGTGTCCTGCGCGGACAGACCGGTTTTGGCAACCCATAGAGCCGGAAGCATTCGATTCTCCTCGTGCGCCTGTTTTACGGCGCGACGTTCTGATAATTAGCTGATCTGCAAGACCCGAGCCATGGCCTGGTCGTCGTCTTTGGCGGTGTTCATCATCTTGACGTGCAACTCGAACTGCTTGGCCAGAGCCAGCACCGAGGTCATTTCTTCCACGGCGTTGACGTTGCTCGACTCAAGGAAACCCGACACCAGCTTGACGTTGGCATCGGCCGGCGCCGGCTGGCCGTCCTTGGTGTAGATCGAGCCGTCGAGGCCTTTGTTGAGGTTCTTGATGTCCGGGTTGACCAGTTTGATCCGGTCGACTTCCGCCATGACGCGCGGACCTTCGCCCATCGCACGAATACTGATGGTGCCGTCTTCACCGACTTCGACCTGCTGCTCCGGCGGCACGGCGATCGGACCACCGTTGCCGAGTACCGGCATGCCATTGCCGGCGCGCAATACGCCGAGGGCGTCGATGTTGAGGCTGCCGGTGCGCACGTAACTTTCGCCGCCGTTGGGGTTCTGCACGGCGATAAAACCGTTGCCGGTCACGGCCACGTCGAGGTCGCGGCCGGTCTGCACCAGCGAACCGGCGGTGAAATCAGTGGCGGGCCGTTCGCTCATGGCAAACGCACGCGCCGGAAAGCTGTCACCGAACACCGGCATCGAACGCGCCTGCTCCAGGTCGCGCTGAAAACCATTGGTGGAGATGTTCGCCAGGTTGTTGGCATGGGCCTTTTGCGCCAGTGCGTTCTGACTGGCGCCGGTCATTGCCACATAAAGGTACTTGTCCACACTCTTTCCTCTGCATGCCGGACGTTTGCCGCCCACCGCTGTACTGCTGAGCCATAAGCAATTTGCAGACCAACTTTTTTCTGGCGGCTTGCAGCCCGGTAAACAAAGGACTTGAGGGGGTTTGCGGGGAAATTTGAAATGTATCGAAGTCGAAAAACCGGCGGTGTTATGCCGCTTGGCGGCAATCCCGACTTGCGGATGGAAATAAAACCTGTGGTGAGGGAGCTTGCTCCCGCTGGGTTGCGTAGCAACCCCAAACCCATTCAATACGGTGTATCAGATAAACCGTATTGTTCGGGCTTACGACTGCTGCGCAGCCGAGCGGGAGCAAGCTCCCTCGCCACAATAGTTACTCGGCAGGGTCTTTACCAACTTCATACTCGCGCAGCTTATTGGCAATGGTGGTGTGCGAAACCCCCAACCGCTTACCCAGTTGCCGACTGCTCGGGTGCTCGGAATACAGGCGCTCCAGCACCGCTTTTTCAAAACGCCCGACGATTTCGTCCAGCCCGCCTTCCAGCGAGAAATCGCCAAGCGGCTGACGCACGCCGTAGTCCGGCAAGCGAATATGCTCGGCCTTGACCGTGCCGCCGTCACACAGCGAAACCGCCTGAAACAGAACGTTCTCCAGCTGCCGCACGTTGCCCGGCCAGTGATAGTGACTGAGGCGCTCCATCGCCGCCGGCGCCAGTTTCGGCAGCGAGCAACCGATCTGCCGACTGGCCTGATCGAGGAAGTGCTCGACCAGCGGGGTCAAACCGTCGAGGCATTCGCGCAGCGGCGGGATGTGCAGCGACAGCACATTCAAGCGGTGATACAGATCCTGACGAAACTCGCCGCGCGCGCACAGCTCGGACAAGTCGACCTGAGTGGCGCAGATCACTCGCACATCCAGATACACCTCTTCATCACTGCCGACCCGGCGGAAACAGCCGTCCTGCAGAAAGCGCAGCAACTTCACCTGCAAGCGCGGGCTCATTTCGCCTACGCCATCAAGAAACAGCGTACCGCCCGCCGTCAGTTCCAGCAGGCCGAGTTTGCCCTCGGCGCGCGCGCCCTCGAACGCGCCGGGGCCGTAGCCGAACAGCTCGGTCTCGGCCATCGACTCCGGCAGCCCCGCGCAGTTGAGTGCCATCAATGGTGACTGCCCACGCGGACTGGCGAGGTGACAGGCGCGCGCCAGCAATTCTTTGCCGGTGCCGGTTTCGCCTTCGATCAATAGCGGCGCATCCAGTGGCGCCATGCGCCGGGCCTCACGCACCACCGCCGCCATCACCTTCGAACTCTGGAAGATACTGTCGAAGCCACGCAGCTCCTGTTTGCGCACGTTATAGATGCGCTCGCCGACGCGGTCGGCGCGGTGCAGGGTCAGCACCGCACCGGCCATGGCTTCGCTGTCGTCGTGCTCCGATTGCAGCGGCGCGATGTCGGCGAGAAAGATGTCGCCCTTGACCTTGACGCGCATGCCGTTGATTCGCGACTTGTTGGCGCGCACCAGTTCCGGCAGGTCGAAATCCTCGGCATAGCGCGACAGCGGAATCCCCGGCACCTCGTCCACGCGCACCCCGAGCAACTGCGCGGCCGCGCGGTTGGCGGCAACGATCGAGCCGCCCATGTCGATCGACAGCACCGGAAATTCCAGCGCGCCAAGCAACGCGTTCAACTCCATGTGCCGACGCTCACTGGGCATCAACCCGACGCGCTTGACCCCAAATACCCCGGCAATCGCCTCGAACTTCGGCCGCAGCGCCTGGAACTGAATGTTGATCAGGTTCGGGCAGTGCAGGTAGATCGCATTGCCGTGCTCGCCGCCGACCTCACCGCGCGCCACGTTGATCCCGTACTCCACCAACAGGTTGAGGATGTCGCGCAGGATGCCGATGCGGTTCTGGCAGTGGACTTTGATACGCATATGAATGACTCGACAAACCAGCAATAAGGTTGAACACAGACCTGTGGGAGCGAGCCTGCTCGCGAGGACGGCTGCACACTCAGCATAGATGTGTCAGACAGACCGCATTCGCGAGCAGGCTCGCTCCCACAGGGGGTAACGCCTGACTTTTCTGTCGAGGCGCGCAGATAGTTGTCAAGATTATGTGACAGCCACACGCCTTTTCAAACCTGCAAATCAGCGCAAACGCGAGATACCCGCCAAAGCGTAACGATTTATTTACAAAATACAGTGATTTTTCCTACAACGATCGCGTTCAACCTGCTGCATCCCGCCCCACTCTCGGGTAATCCTGACCCCATCGCTGGACATAACAAGAACGAATTCCCCTAGCAGGAGAGCAGTATGAAGCAGACGCAATACGTGGCCCGCGAGCCCGATGCGCAAGGTTTTATCGACTACCCCGCCGAAGAACATGCGGTGTGGAACACGCTGATCACTCGCCAGCTGAAAGTGATCGAGGGTCGGGCGTGCCAGGAATACCTGGACGGTATCGAAAAACTCGGTCTGCCCCACGACCGCATTCCGCAACTGGGCGAGGTCAACAAGGTGCTCGGTGAGACCACCGGTTGGCAGGTTGCCCGCGTCCCGGCACTGATCCCCTTCCAGACCTTCTTCGAACTGCTCGCCAGCAAGCAGTTTCCGGTGGCTACATTCATTCGTACCCGCGAAGAACTGGACTACCTGCAAGAGCCGGACATCTTCCACGAGATCTTCGGTCATTGCCCGCTGCTGACCAATCCATGGTTCGCCGAATTCACCCACACCTACGGCAAGCTCGGCCTGCAGGCCACCAAGGAAGAGCGCGTGTACCTGGCGCGCCTGTACTGGATGACCATCGAGTTCGGCCTGGTCGACACCCCGCAAGGCCAACGCATCTATGGCGGCGGCATCCTGTCCTCGCCGAAGGAAACCGTTTATTCGCTGTCGGACGAGCCCGAACATCAGGCCTTCGACCCGCTGGAAGCCATGCGCACGCCGTATCGCATCGACATCCTGCAGCCGCTTTATTTTGTCCTGCCCAACCTCAAGCGCCTGTTCGACCTGGCCCACGAAGACATCATGGGCATGGTCAAGCAAGGCATGCAGTTGGGGTTGCACGCACCGAAGTTTCCGCCAAAACCGAAAGCCGCGTGATCCGCGACTTTTGCTGACAATTGAGTCTGTCAGTCGCCGCCACTTTGGTTTAGCGTGACGGCATTGACGGGCCGATAGTTTCTATAAAAAAAACACACTCGATTTCAGGAATCAGACCATGTCCACTTTGAACCAAGCCCACTGCGAAGCCTGCCGTGCCGATGCGCCACAAGTCAGCGACGAAGAACTGCCGATCCTGATCAAGCAGATCCCTGACTGGAACATCGAAGTGCGCGACAGCATCATGCAGCTGGAGAAAGTCTTCCTGTTCAAAAACTTCAAGCACGCACTGGCCTTCACCAACGCCGTCGGCGAGATCTCCGAGGCCGAAGGTCACCACCCGGGTCTGCTGACCGAGTGGGGCAAAGTCACCGTGACCTGGTGGAGCCACTCGATCAAAGGCCTGCACCGCAACGACTTCATCATGGCCGCGCGCACTGATGAAGCGGCCAAGACCGCAGAAGGACGCAAGTAATGCACTTTGACGCCATCGGCCGGGTACCCGGCGACCCGATCCTCGGTTTGATGGAGGCCTATGCGCAGGACAGTAACCCGCGCAAGTTCGACCTCGGCGTTGGCGTCTACAAGGATGCCCAGGGCCTGACGCCGATCCCCGAAGCGGTGAAAATCGCCGAAGCGCGACTGGTCGAACGCCAGGACACCAAGACCTACATCGGCGGGCACGGCAACCCATTGTTCGGCAAGGTCATCAATGAGCTGGTGCTTGGCGCCGACTCGAAGCTCATCGCCGAACAGCGCGCTGGCGCCACCCAGACCCCGGGCGGCACTGGCGCCCTGCGTCTGGCCGCCGATTTCATCGCCCAGTGCCTGCCGGGCAAGGGCGTGTGGCTGAGCAACCCGACCTGGCCGATCCACGAGACGATTTTCGCCGCCGCCGGAGTCAAGGTCAGTCATTACCCGTACGTGGGCAGCGACAACCGCCTCGACGTCGACGCGATGCTTGCCGTGCTCAACGAAGTGCCGCAAGGCGACGTGGTGCTGCTGCATGCCTGCTGCCACAACCCGACCGGTTTCGACCTGAACCATGACGACTGGCAACGCGTGCTCGACGTCGTGCGCCGGCGTGACCTGCTGCCACTGATCGACTTCGCCTACCAGGGCTTTGGCGACGGGCTGCAGCAGGACGCATGGTCGACCCGACTGTTCGCTGCCGAAGTGCCCGAGTTGCTGATCACCAGCTCCTGCTCGAAAAACTTCGGCCTGTACCGCGACCGCACCGGGGCGCTGATTGTTTGCGCGAAAACCGCCGACAAGCTGATCGACCTCCGCAGCCAACTGGCCCACATCGCCCGCAACCTGTGGTCAACGCCACCGGATCACGGTGCAGCCGTGGTCGCGACCATCCTCGCCGATCCGGAGCTGAAAGCACGCTGGACCGACGAAGTGGAAGCCATGCGCCTACGCATCGCGCAGTTGCGCAGCGGTCTGGTCGAAGCACTGGAACCGCACGGTCTGCGCGAGCGCTTTGCGCACATTGGCGTGCAACGCGGCATGTTCTCCTACACCGGGCTGTCGCCGGAGCAGGTCAAACAACTGCGTGAGCAGCACAGCGTGTACATGGTCAGCTCGGGACGGGCGAACGTCGCCGGCATAGATGCCACGCGTCTGGCACTGCTGGCCGACGCCATCGCTGACGTCTGCAAATAACCCCGCAATCCCCCCTCTTAGGAGTGAGCCCTGTGGTGAGGGGATTTATCCCCGATGGGCAGCGAAGCGGCCCCAACACTGCAATCGCGAAATGTCTGATATGGCGCGTGCAATTGTTTTACGACTGCTTCGCAGCCGATCGGGGATAAATCCCCTCGCCACAGGTTTATTCACACCCACACTTGGAATACGCCCTCCCCTGCGGCCATCTGTCGCATTAATTTGAATTAAAAGTCTGATTGTCATTTTTCCTGCTGTATCCTGCGCAGGCTTTCAAGAAGCGCGGATCTACCAGATCTATCAACAGACTTAGCGAGGAGCGCAACCATGCACGAGATTCCTAATCTCCCCTTCCCAAGCCTGCACGTACCTGAGCAGACGACCACGCAACAAGCCGGTGCCCAACAGCCCGAGCCGAAAGAAGCCGCTGAACGCCGCCAGGCTGACAACGAAGAGTAAAACCCCGCCGTACAGACCGTGTGGAAAGCGCTAAGATGCGCTTTCCACACTGCCTGAAACCGAGCCCGCCATGACCGACGAATTCTCCGAAAGCCAAGCCGCCGTCCTGATCGGCGCTACCGAGAAAATGATCGAGATCTGGCAGCGCCTTTCTCCGGAAAAACAGGCTGCCTTGCTCGCCCGTTTCGGCAGCGAAGAAAACGCCCTCGCCGCCCTCGTCACCACGCAACTGGTCGCCCCGGCCAAACCCTGATACCCCCTATCCGGCAAATAGTTTTACTTTTCCCCGCCCCAGATGCGTTCGCGCCGGTATCATAAGCAGCCTATCTAATCCTGCTTTGCCGTGGATCGTTCCCCATGTCGTCCTCTATGCCACAACCCCAGCGCCCCCTGGCGGTCACGCTGCAAGTCGTTTCCATCGTTCTCTTCACTTTCATCGGCTACCTGAACATCGGCATTCCGCTCGCGGTGTTGCCCGGTTACGTCCACAGTGATCTGGGCTTTGGCGCGGTGATTGCCGGGCTGGTGATCAGCGTGCAATACCTCGCCACCCTGCTCAGCCGTCCGTACGCCGGCAAGATCATCGACAACCAGGGCAGCAAGCGCGCGGTGATGATTGGTCTGGCCGGTTGCGGCTTGAGCGGCGTGTTCATGCTGATTTCGGCGTGGACACCGAACCTGCCGATGCTCAGCCTGATCAGCCTGTTGATCGGCCGTCTGGTGCTGGGCAGCGCGGAAAGCCTGGTCGGCTCCGGTTCAATCGGCTGGGGCATCGGCCGCGTTGGCGCGGCGAATACCGCCAAAGTCATCTCGTGGAACGGCATCGCCAGTTACGGCGCGCTGGCGGTGGGTGCGCCGTTCGGCGTGTGGCTGGTCGGCCAGTTGGGGCTGTGGAGCATGGGCGTCAGCATCATTCTGCTGGCGGCGCTGGGCTTGCTGCTGGCGTGGCCGAAAACCGCAGCGCCGATTGTCGCCGGCGAGCGTCTGCCGTTCATGCATGTGCTCGGTCGCGTGTTCCCGCACGGCTGCGGTCTGGCACTGGGCTCGATCGGTTTCGGCACCATCGCCACCTTCATCACCCTGTATTACGCCACTCGGCACTGGGATAACGCGGTGTTGTGCCTGAGCCTGTTCGGCGCCAGCTTCATCGGCGCGCGTCTGCTGTTCGGCAACCTGATCAACCGCCTCGGCGGCTTTCGCGTGGCGATCGCCTGCCTGTCGGTGGAAACCCTCGGCCTGTTACTGCTGTGGCTAGCGCCAGACGCACATTGGGCACTGGCCGGGGCGGCGCTGAGCGGTTTCGGCTTCTCGCTGGTCTTCCCGGCGCTGGGCGTGGAAGCGGTGAACCTGGTGCCGGCCTCCAGCCGAGGCGCGGCCGTTGGCGCTTATTCGCTGTTCATCGACTTGTCTTTGGGGATTACCGGGCCGTTGGCCGGGGCCATTGCGTCGGGTTTCGGTTTCGCTTCGATCTTCCTGTTCGCCGCCCTCGCTGCGCTGAGCGGCCTGGCGTTGAGCGTGTACCTTTACAAGCACACGGCGAAGTACCTCGAAGATTAGAAATCCACCTTGCCCCGCCCGGCCTTGATGCTGCCACGCTTGGTCTTGGATTCGAGCCGGCGCTTCTTCGAGCCGAGGGTCGGTTTGGTCGGGCGGCGTTTCTTTTCGACCTTGGTGGCGCTGAGAATCAGCTCGACCAGACGCTGCAGCGCATCGGCGCGGTTGGCTTCCTGCGTGCGGTATTGCTGAGCCTTGATAATCAGCACGCCATCGCTGGTGATGCGGCTGTCACGCAGTGCCAGCAGCCGCTCCTTGTAGAACTCGGGCAAGGACGAGGCCGGAATGTCGAAGCGCAGGTGCACAGCGCTGGAGACCTTGTTGACATTCTGCCCACCGGCGCCTTGCGCGCGAATGGCCGTCAGTTCGATCTCGGCATCCGGCAGATGCACGTTGTTGGAAATCACCAGCATGGAAAAGCGTCCGTATTCAGAAGCAGCAGGATACGCCATCAACCCTGTAGGAGCTGCCGAAGGGGCAATAAAAAACCCGGCGCATTGGCCGGGTTTGTCGTTTTTGCCTCAGCGCTTACTTGGAAGCACTGGCCGCGTGCAGCGCCTGCTGCGCACCGCGTTTGTTCTTGATCACGTAGCAGACCCACATGAACACGACCCACACCGGAATCGCGTACACCGATATCTGGATGCCCGGGATCAGCAACATCACGCCGAGGATGAACGCGACGAACGCCAGGCAGACGTAGTTACCGTACGGGTACCACAGCGCCTTGAACAGCGGCGTCTGCTGTGTCTTGTTCATGTGCTGACGGAACTTGAAGTGCGAGAAGCTGATCATCGCCCAGTTGATCACCAGGGTGGCCACCACCAGCGACATCAACAGTTCCAGCGCCTGTTGCGGCATCAGGTAGTTAAGCAACACCGCCACCAGCGTGACCGCCGCGGACGCGAGGATCGAACGCACCGGCACGCCGCGTTTGTCGATTTTCGCCAGACCTTTCGGCGCATCACCCTGCTCGGCCATACCCAGCAGCATGCGGCTGTTGCAGTAAGTACCGCTGTTGTACACCGACAGCGCCGCGGTCAGTACCACAAAGTTGAGGATGTGCGCGGCGGTGTTGCTGCCGAGCATCGAGAACACCTGCACGAACGGGCTGCCGCTGTACGAATCGCCGGACGCATTGAGCGTTTCCAGCAAGCTGTCCCATGGGGTCAGCGACAGCAGGATCACCAGCGCGCCGATGTAGAAAATCAGGATCCGGTAGATCACCTGGTTGATCGCTTTCGGGATCACGGTTTTCGGCTTGTCGGCCTCGGCTGCAGTGAAACCGAGCATTTCCAGACCGCCGAAGGAGAACATGATGATCGCCATCGCCATCACCAGGCCGCTGACACCGTTGGGGAAGAACCCGCCGTGCGACCACAGGTTACTGACCGAGGCCTGCGGACCGCCATGGCCGCTGACCAGCAGGTAGCTGCCCAGCGCGATCATGCCGACGATCGCCACGACCTTGATGATCGCGAACCAGAATTCAGCTTCACCGAAGACTTTGACGTTGGCCAGGTTGATCGCGTTGATCAGCACGAAGAATGCAGCGGCGGTGACCCAGGTCGGGATGTCCGGCGCCCAGTAGTGGATGTACTTGCCGACCGCTGTCAGCTCCGACATGCCCACCAGAATGTACAGAATCCAGCAGTTCCAGCCCGACAGGAAACCGGCAAAACCGCCCCAGTACTTGTGCGCGAAATGGCTGAAGGAACCGGCCACCGGCTCTTCGACGATCATCTCGCCGAGCTGGCGCATGATCATGAAGGCGATGAAGCCGCAGATGGCGTAGCCGAGGATCATCGACGGGCCCGCGGATTTCAGGACCCCGGCCGAGCCGAGGAACAATCCGGTACCAATCGCACCACCGAGGGCGATCAGTTGAATATGGCGATTTTTCAGGCCGCGTTTCAGCTCGCCTGATTGCGAGTTTTGTCCACTCATGAAAAAGGTCCCACGCAAGGTTTGATGATGTTCAGTAGACGTTGCTGCAAGGTTGCGATTTCAGACAACCCCGATCAAACCCCAGCGCAAGCACCAGGAATTCAGCGTTTTTACAACGGTCATGCGTCACCTGTTTGTTTTTATCTGTGACGAAATCGAACCCGACACGCTTGTGACGTGGCGGAGTGAACAAGGCGGATAGCCTTGAGGTTTGCGCGATTACGCAGAGGGTCACAGTTAAAACGCGGCGCATTGTACACCCCTAACCCCCTGCTGCCAGACCCCGCTGGATCAGCGTGGCGCCTGCCGGGATTGCATGGGGCCGCCTCGAGACACTCGGGCGACTGCAAAAATTGAGTCAGGCCTTTGCAGGCCATCGACGGGGACGAGCGAAAAACCGCCCCACGGAGAGAAGTGAAGATCAATCTCGGCGTTCATTGCGCCTCCTTCTTGTTATGCACCTGCACGACAGGCATGAGGCGCATCTCACCCTGCAAACGAGGCTGAAACAAGCACGCCAGAGCCCTGCGCAAGGCCTTTGCAGGCGGGCGTCGGCAGGTTTTCCTTACAGCGTCGGCAACGGGGTGAATCCACTGGACTTCATCGGCGTTTTCGTAAATTTTTCTTTACAAGGCGTAACGCAGATTTTCCATTTCGGAAAATTCTGTAGGACGTCTGCAAATTGACGGTAGCAAGCTTGCTAATGAAAGTGGCGGCTTAGTTTTTTGTTTTCAAATAAGAAAATCGCCGCCTAAAAACAGAATAAAAAGTTTATTTAAATTTTAAATAAATAATTTTTTGCATTACAAAACACCCTGAACTAGGTTCTTCACGTCTTGCCGGCCACCTCGACCGGCCAGTCATAACCGTGAATGTCATCTAGGAGATCGACCATGCAAGCACTGGAAAAAGACCTGGACACCGAACTGCAACTGGACGAATGGTTTGAAGCGCCAACCCATGAGGCCGCCGTGGAAATGATGCAAGCCGACGCGGTGGTTCCGTTCGGCACGGCGATGTGGCCTCTGTAAGACATCCCCGGGCAGGCACGATCCGGCCGGTCGTGCCTGCCGCTTTCTCACGGTCAGTCAGGGAGGACTCATGGATAAGCCCCGCGCGATCTCGCATTTCCTTTACTACCTCGAACATCACCCTGCCCTTGCCGGTCTCGACTCGGCGAAGGTACTGCTCGGCCACACCGCCGATTACGAAGCCCTGACCGGCGCCATCGCCGAACAGGCCGGCGATCATCCCCGCTTCACCTTCAGCGCCAGACGCCTGGACCTGGAAAGCACCGCAACGCTGACCGCGGCGATTGCCGACAGCGATCTGTACATTTTCTTCTACGACTCTTCCACGCTGCCCAACCCGCGCCCCGACGGCCCGGAGTTCGTGCGCGCCCTGCAAAGCGTGATGGCGGAAAACTGGAAGAAGTCGCTGTTGTTCAAGGATTACGGCGACTATTTTTACGACACCTTCAGCGTGACGCCGCAGCGTATCGCCGGGCTCAACAGTCACTTGATCCAGCGCATGTCCCAAGCGACCACGCTGAGTTTCAAGGACGACCACGGCTCATGGTTTGAAACGCCGCTGAGCAGCATCAAGAAGTGGACCGACATCAACGGCGTCGGCAACTTCGACCTGGCCCCCGGCGAGATCGCCACCCACAGCGAAGCCATCAACGGCCATGTGAAATTCAAGGGCACGTTCCTCAGCACTATCCCGTTTGCGCGCAAGTACGGCGTGCTGGAGTCGCCACTGGAGTTGTGGATCGAAAACTCGACCATCAGCCGCATCGCCACTGATGTGCCGGGGCTGGAGCATGATTTCAACAAGTACCTGGACGCCAATCCGTCAAACCGGCGCATTGAGGAATTGGGGATTGGTACCAATGAAGGCGTGAAGGATCTGTATGCGCGCAACGCCGGTTTCGAGGAGCGCCATTGCGGCCTGCACCTGGGCCTCGGCGGCGGGGCCAAGGGCAGTCATCATCTGGACCTGATTTTCTCCGGCGGGGTGTTGGCGCTGGATGACAAGCCGGTGTTTGACGGACGTTTTGTCTTCTAAGCAGACATTTCCATTCTGAAGCCACTGCCCCCCCCCCTGTAGGAGCTGTCGAGTGAAACGAGGCTGCGATCTTTTGATCTTGTTTTTGCAGATCAAGATCAAAAGATCGCAGCGTGCCGCAGCTCCTACAGGAATAGCGCGCAACCCAGCCAATAATCCAGACGGATGCATTGTGTTTCAGGCGACTGACGCCTTCGCGAGCAGGCTCGCTCCCACAGGGGATTTGTGTGTGTCGCATCTCCAATGTGGGAGCGAGCCTGCTCGCGAAGAGGCCGAATCAGTCGCTGCATAACTTCTGCCAGACAAAAAAAACGCCAACCCTGCGGTTGGCGTTTTTGCTTTAGCTCGAAGCTTGCCGCTCAAAGCTCACAGCTGCCTTATTCCGGCTTCTTGCGACCGAAGCCTGGACGCTGACCGGAACCGGCCGGTGCGCCACGGCGCTTGCCTGATGGCTTGTCGCCGTCGACCAGTTTGATCCCCGGACGCTTCGGTGCAGGCTTGGCCGGACGCTTGTTGGTGGTGTCCGCAGGACGATCCGCCACTGGCGTACCACGACCGGCCGGCGCACGACCTTCGCCACGCTCGGTGCGACCGTTGGCCGGACGCGGTGCGCGCTCGCCGTCACGGGCCACTGGCTTGCGACCCGGACGCTCGCCTTCGATCTGCGGCTCACGGCTCGGACGCGGACCGGTCGGCGCGCCAGCGGCGGGACGCAGAGTTCGCACGCGCTCGGTCTTGGCCATCGGCCGCGACGATTTACGCTGCATACGCTCCAGCTTGTCCTTGCTCTTGGCGTTGAGTTGCGGCATCGCCACCGGCGTCAGGCCGACTTCGGCGCTGAGCACGTCGACTTCGTACTGGTTCATTTCGCGCCAGCGGCCCATCGGCAGGTCGGAGTTGAGGAATACCGGACCGAAACGCACGCGCTTCAGACGGCTGACCACCAGCCCTTGGGATTCCCACAGGCGACGAACCTCACGGTTACGGCCTTCCATCACCACGCAGTGATACCAGTGGTTGAAGCCTTCGCCGCCCGGCGCCTGTTGAATGTCGGTGAAACGCGCCGGGCCGTCTTCCAGCACCACGCCCGCCTTCAGGCGCTCGATCATCTCGTCGTCGACTTCACCGCGGACACGCACGGCGTACTCACGGTCCATCTCGTAGGACGGGTGCATCAGACGGTTGGCCAACTCACCGTCGGTGGTGAACATCAGCAGACCGGTGGTGTTGATGTCGAGACGACCGATGTTGATCCAGCGGCCTTCTTTCGGGCGCGGCAGCTTGTCGAACACGGTCGGACGGCCTTCCGGGTCGTCACGGGTGCAGATTTCGCCATCGGGCTTGTTGTACATGATCACGCGGCGCACCGACTCGGCCGCCTCTTCGCGCTTGATCACCTTGCCATCAATGGTGATGGCATCGTGCATGTCGACGCGCAGGCCGAGGGTGGCGTCTTTGCCATTGACCTTGATCCGGCCCTGGCTGATCCAGGCTTCGACGTCACGGCGTGAGCCGACGCCGATACGGGCGAGGACTTTCTGCAGTTTTTCGCCTGCCGGGCCGATTTCCTGGTCGTCTTTCTGATTGATGTCACTCATCTGGGCACCTCCCGGTGTGGTCTGTTCAGGCGGCGCCTGAAGCATTGAAATCTGGTTTTCGGGCGAAGGGATCGCCGAAGGGTCGCGAATCATACGCGGATGTGCGCCATCGTGCATCAGAGACTAGCTGATCGATCGACAGTTATTTCTTTTTCCGCCGACCGGCGCCACCGAGTTTGATCAGGCGCAGCGCGGCTTCCGCCAGCACTGTGCGCTTGTCGTCCTTGTCGAGTTTCTTCCAGGCGCGGATTTCGCGCTTGCTGCGGCCACAGCCGAGGCAGATGTCATCGCTGAACTTGCAGAGGCTGATGCACGGGTCTTTGGTCGAGCTCATGGGGTCTCCCTTGAAGATCAAAAGATCGCAGCCTGCGGCAGCTCCTACATTGGAATACGGTCCCTGTAGGAGCTGCCGCAGGCTGCGATCTTTTCGGCGCGCCTCAGTCCTCGAACTCGCGGCGTTCGGCTTCGATGGCTTCGGCCAGGGCGCGGGCCTCGGCTTCTTCTTCGCTCAGCTCGGGTTCAGGCTCTGGGGCCGGTTGCTCGAGGGCAGCGACGGCAGCGAGAAGTTTTTCCCGGGCCTCGGCAACGCCAAGAATGTCCTCTTCCGGTTCGGCTTCAGGCTCGGCCTCAAGTTCAACTTCAATCGGCGGCTCGACGGTCTCGGCTTCCGGCTCAGTCGTCGACGTCTCCCCGTCCGCCGCATCGCGCAACAAATCATCGAAGTCGGTCTTGATCCCCTCCTCCATGCTGTCCAGTTCCAGCAGCAAGCTGTGGAAGCTGGTTTCTTCCTTCGGCTCTTCCGGCTCGGCGCTGGCGTCGGCCTGTTCCTGCAGGCCCTGCGGCACCGGTGCGTCGTCGAAATCGAGGACGGGCTCGGTTTCCATCTCGCGCAGTTCGGCCAGCGGTGGCAGGTTTTCAAGGTTTTTCAGATTGAAGTGATCGAGAAACGCCTTGGTGGTGGCGAACATCGCCGGCTTGCCCGGCACGTCGCGGTACCCGACGATGCGAATCCACTCGCGCTCGATCAGCGTTTTGACGATGTTGGTGTTGACCGCCACACCCCGCACGTCTTCGATCTCGCCCCGGGTAATCGGCTGGCGATAGGCGATCAGCGCCATGGTTTCCAGCAGCGCACGGGAATAGCGCTGTGGCCGTTCTTCCCACAAACGCCCGACCCACGGCGAAAACTTCTCGCGGATCTGCAGGCGGTAGCCGGAGGCGACTTCCTTGAGCTCGAACGCGCGGCCCTCGCAGGACTTGGCCAGCAGGCTCAGGGCTTTCTTGAAGACCGGCGGTTCCGGGCGCTCACCTTCTTCGAACAGTTCGTAGAGGCGTTCAAGCGATTGCGGTTTTCCCGAGGCCAACAGAAAGGCTTCAAGCAGGGGCGCCAGCTCGCGGGGTTCAGTCAGGTTCATGTTTCGACTCGTTATTCGGCTCGGGCTCGCACGTGGATCGCGGCGAACGGCTCATTCTGCACCAGCTCGACCAAGGATTCCTTGACCAGTTCAAGGATCGCCATAAAGGTCACGACCACACCGAGGCGACCTTCCTCGGCGGTGAACAGCTCGACAAACGGCACAAAACCGCCGCCCTTGAGCCGTTCCAGCACATCGCTCATGCGCTCGCGGGTCGACAATGCCTCGCGGCTGACCTGATGGCTCTCGAACATGTCGCCCCGGCGCAGCACTTCGGCCATGGACATCAGAATTTCTTCCAGCGCGACATCAGGCAACAGCTTGCGTGCCCGGGCTTCCGGGGCGTCGAGCTTGGGCACCACAACATCGCGTCCGACCCGGCTCAGGCCGTCGATGCCTTCGGCGGCGGCCTTGAAGCGCTCGTATTCCTGCAGGCGGCGGATCAGTTCGGCGCGCGGGTCGTCCTCTTCGTCTTCGACGGTTTCGGCCCGCGGCAGGAGCATCCGCGATTTGATTTCGGCCAGCATCGCGGCCATCACCAGGTACTCGGCGGCCAGTTCCAGGCGCACCGACTGCATCAACTCGACATAGCCCATGTACTGACGGGTGATTTCCGCCACCGGGATGTCGAGAATGTTGATGTTCTGTTTGCGGATCAGGTACAGCAGCAGGTCGAGCGGGCCTTCGAAGGCTTCGAGAAACACTTCCAGCGCATCCGGCGGGATGTACAGGTCCAGCGGCATTTCCGTGACCGCCTGGCCATAGACCATGGCAAACGGCAGTTCCTGCTGGGCGCCGGCTTGGGGATCGACAACGGTTTCCACTGCGGACATTCAGGCCTCGACCATGAACGGCGCGGGGTCGCCGCAACCGACGCGGATCACTTCCGGGTCGTCGCCGGTCAGGTCGATCACGGTGGACGCCTTGATCCCGCCGAAACCGCCGTCGATGATCAGATCCACCTGGTGTTCCAGCAATTGACGCATTTCGTACGGATCGCTCAGCGGATCTTCATCGCCGGGCATGATCAGGGTCACACTCATCAGCGGCTCGCCGAGTTCGGCCAGCAACGCCAAGGCAATCGGATGGCTCGGCACCCGCAGGCCGATGGTGCGTTTCTTCGGATGCAGCAGCAAACGCGGCACTTCGCGGGTGGCATTGAGGATAAAGGTGTAAGGCCCCGGCAGATGCGCCTTGAGAATGCGGAAGGTGCCGGTGTCGATCTTGGCATAGTTGCCCAGTTGCGACAGATCGCTGCAGATCAGCGCAAAGTTGTGCTTTTCGTCGAGCTGACGCAGACGGCGCACGCGCTCGATTGCGGTCTTGTCGCCGATCTGGCAACCGATGGCGTAGGAAGAGTCCGTGGGATAAATCACCACCCCGCCCTTGCGGATGATCTCGACCGCCTGTTTGATCAGGCGCGCTTGCGGGTTTTCCGGATGGATCTGGAAAAATTGACTCACATTCTCTACCTGTTCAGACGGCGGCGATAACTGTGTCATGTTTGAACCGACCCCACAGGGGTGGAAGGTCCTCGGGAACCGGCCGGTACTGGCCAATCTCGGACCAGCCACCAGGGCCATGAAAATCACTGCCGGCACTGACCAGCAGACCGAACTCACGGGCAAGGATCGCCAGGCTGCCGACCTGTTCTGCGGGCTGATGGCCATTGACCACTTCGATTGCATGCCCGCCCGCTTGAATATAGTCGGCAATCAGCTTTCGGCGCTTGCTGCGGGTGAAATCGTAGTGCCACGGATGCGCCAGACTGACCCACGCCCCGGCGGCGCGCAGGGTGCCGACGGTGTCTTCCAGCGTCGGCCAGTGCTGCTTGACGTCACCGAGCTTGCCGGCGCCGAGCCATTTGCGGAATGCCTCGGCGCGATCCTTTACGAAACCTTCACGCACCATCCAGTCGGCAAAATGCGGGCGGGCCGGCGCGTTGCCGCTGTCTCCCAGTTCCTGCTGGATCTGCCGGGCGCCTTCGAGGGCACCGGGCATACCTTTGAGGCCAAGCTTGCGGCTTATTTCTTCCGACCGCAGCCAGCGGCCATCGTGCAATCTGGCGATGGCCTCGACCAAGGGCGCGGCGTTGACGTCGAAACCGTAGCCCAGCACGTGGATGGTCGCGCCGCCCCAGGTGCAGGACAGTTCGACGCCATTGACCAGTTGCATGCCCAGTTCTTCGGCGGCGCTGCGCGCTTCGGCGAGGCCTTCGAGGGTGTCATGATCGGTCAACGCCAGGACTCGCACGCCGTTTTCAAACGCACGCGCAACCAGAACCGCCGGCGCCAGGGCGCCATCGGAGGCCGTGCTGTGGCAGTGCAAATCAACATTCACGGGGAGTTGTAACCTCAAATCAGCTGGCGCTATCGCGCGCCCATATGTTTGTTATTATGCCGCCACATCCAGCTTCTGGCTCTCACTGTGAAACAATTCATCGATTTCATCCCGCTTCTGCTGTTTTTCATCGTTTACAAACTGGATCCACGGGTCGTCGACATCGCCGGCCATGAGGTGACTGTAGGCGGTATTTACAGCGCCACGGCGATGCTGATCATCAGCTCCCTCGTAGTCTACGGCGCGCTGTTCATCAAGCAGCGCAAGCTGGAAAAAAGCCAATGGCTGACCCTGATCGCCTGCCTGGTGTTCGGCAGCCTGACCCTGGCCTTCCACAGCGAGACCTTCCTCAAATGGAAAGCCCCGGTGGTCAACTGGCTGTTCGCCCTGGCCTTCATCGGAAGCCACTTCATCGGTGACCGCCTGCTGATCAAACGCATCATGGGCCACGCGCTGACCCTGCCGGATCCGGTCTGGACCCGCCTGAACATCGCCTGGATCGCCTTCTTCCTGTTCTGCGGCGCTGCCAACCTGTTCGTGGCATTCACCTTCCAGAGCATCTGGGTCGACTTCAAGGTGTTCGGCAGTCTGGGCATGACCGTGCTGTTCCTGGTCGGTCAGGGCATCTACCTGTCCCGCCATCTGCACGACGCCGATACCACAACGCCAAAAACCGAGGACTGACATGCTCTACGCAATCATTGCCACCGACGTCGCCAACTCGCTCGAAGCCCGCCTCGCCGCGCGCCCGGCCCACCTCGAACGCCTGCAAGTGCTCAAGGGCGAAGGCCGCATCGTGCTGGCCGGCCCGCACCCGGCGATCGACAGCAATGATCCGGGCGCGGCGGGTTTCACCGGCAGCCTGATCGTCGCCGAATTCGACTCCCTGAGCGCCGCCCAGGCCTGGGCCGACGCCGATCCGTACATCGCTGCTGGCGTGTACGCCAGCGTGATCGTCAAACCGTTCAAGCAAGTCCTGCCGTAACCAAGGAATATCGAGGGACTCTGTGGCGAGGGGATTTATCCCCGATGGTTGCGCAGCAACCCAAAGCCATTCAATGCGGTGTGCCTGACACACCGCATGCTCCCATTTCAGGTCTGCTTCGCAGCCCATCGGGGATAAATCCCCTCACCACAAAAATCATCAACCGCAATATCTCCTCTACCCGGCACTGAACCTTCCCGCTTCTCACCGCTCTCAATCGCTCATTATTCTCGTTTGCCTGCCGACAACCTGCCCAATATCCATTTGCTAGCAGGAATCGCAATGCGCAAAGGTCCGTTGTGTCTGATGTGGGTCACGTTGACGATCATGGCGCCCGCCCATGGTGAAGAAACCACCGAAAGCGGCAGCTCCACGCCATTGTCATTAAGTGCCGGCAGCCAGATTACCGAGTTGCAGCAGCGCCTGAAGGCCAGCGAGCAGCAGCGGGAAGAATTGAGCAAACAACTGCAAAATGCCGACAACACTCGCGAAAGCGCCGTGCTCGCCAGGTTGCGCCAAGAGAATCAGCGCCTGAAGCTGCAACTCAAGGAAGCCCAGGCCAGTCCCTTGCCGCGTTTGCTGACCGAACAGCAGCAATGGTTCGTTACGGGCGCCGGGGTAGCGCTATTGGCGCTGCTGTGCGGTATCTTTGCCAGTGGAGCAAGCCGAAAACGTCGGCAATGGCTAAATTGAGTGAGTCATGAGCGAGCTGTTACTGATTGATGATGACCAGGAGTTGTGTGAACTCCTGAGTAGCTGGCTGAGCCAGGAAGGCTTTCTGGTGCGTGCCTGCCACGATGGCCAGAGCGCGCGCAAGGCGTTGGCCGAATCGGCTCCGGCGGCGGTGGTGCTGGACGTGATGCTGCCCGATGGCAGCGGTCTGGAATTGCTCAAGCAATTGCGCAGCGAGCACGCAGAACTGCCGGTGCTGATGCTCTCGGCCCGGGGCGAACCGCTGGATCGCATTCTCGGTCTGGAGCTGGGGGCCGACGATTATCTGGCCAAACCCTGTGATCCGCGTGAACTCACCGCGCGCCTGCGCGCCGTGCTGCGCCGCAGCCACCCGGCCGCCGTATCCACCCAACTCGAACTCGGCGACCTGAGCTTCAGCCCGGTGCGCGGCGTGGTCAGCATCGACGAAAAAGAACTGACACTTACCGTTTCCGAAAGCCGCCTGCTCGAAGCCCTGCTCAAGCAGCCCGGCGAACCGCTGGACAAACAGGAACTGGCGCAACTGGCCCTCGGTCGCAAGCTGACCCTGTACGACCGCAGCCTCGACATGCACGTCAGCAACCTGCGCAAGAAGATCGGCCCGCATCCCGACGGCCGCCCACGGATCGTCGCCCTGCGCAGCCGTGGTTACTACTACAGCCTCTGATCCACGTCCGACACAACGACATCCCCCTGTAGGAGCTGCCGAAGGCTGCGATCTTTGCTTTTGAAGATCAAAAGATCGCAGCGTGCCGCAGCTCCTACAGGGGATATGTGTAAGGCTGGGAACAAAGCGTCTTTACCCAAGCTTTACGCAGCGCTGACCGCCGCTGACCTTGATCTCCGTAATCTGTACTCATCCGGAACGTACCGGGAACGAGACAAGGAGATACACCATGCGCAAGACTCTTATCGCTCTGATGTTCGCTGCCGCTCTGCCAACCGTCGCCATGGCCATGCCACAGGATGGTGGCCCGATGGGTGGCCCACTCGACGGCCCACGCCACGGCGGTCAGATGCACGGCGAACACGGCAAAGGCCCGTACAGCCAACTCGACCTGACCCGCGAACAGCGCGATCAGATCCGCAAGATCATGGGCGAGCAGATGCACGAACGTCGCCAGGTGGTCGAGAAGTACCTGGAAAAACTCTCGCCGGCTGACCAGAAAGCCATGAAAGACGAGATGGCGGCCAACCACAAGAAAGCCGAAGCTGACGTACGCAACCTGCTGAAACCGGATCAACAGAAGAAATTCGACGAGATCCAGAAGAAACAGGCTGAACGCCGCGCCGAATGGGCCGAGTTCAAAGCGTGGAAAGCGCAACAGCCGCAAAAGGCGCAATAATGTTCTGATCACAGGCCCGACGGCTGATACCGTCGGGCCTGTTTACATTCGAAACGGTAGGAGCTGCCGAAGGCTGCGATCTTTTGATCTTGATCTTGAAAAACAAAATCAAAAGATCGCAGCCTTCGGCAGCTCCTACAGGGCTTACGCGTTTGTTTGAGGATTTTCTGTGCGTTCACTGTTCTGGCGTATTCTCGCGAGCTTCTGGCTGGCCATCGCCCTGGTGGCAGGGCTGTCGATCCTGCTCGGGCACATGCTCAATCAGGACGCGTGGATCCTCAGCCGCCATCCGGGCCTCAACACGCTGGCCGCCGAATGGACGCAAACCTACGAAGCCCAGGGCGAAGACGCCGCGCAGGACATCCTTCAACAGCGCAAACGCCAGTACCACATTGACGTCCAGGTGCTGAACGAAAGCGGCGACCCGGTGGTGCGTGGCACCTTCCCGCGTCGCGCCGCCGCCTTCGAAGCCAGACAGAACAACGATGACCGACGTCTGCCCTGGCGCCGCCTGACCGACGAATTCACCAGCGAAAAAACCGGCGACACTTACCTGTTCATCTTCCGCATCCCGCACCCGGAACTCGATGCGTGGCACCGTGAAAGCCTGCTCTGGCCGCTGAGTGCGCTGGGTATCGCACTGGTGGTACTGACCCTGTTCAGCCTGCTGGTGACCTTCTCCATCACCCGCCCGCTCAGCCGTTTGCGCGGTGCGGTGCATGATCTGGGGCAGACCACCTACCAACAGAACAGCCTGGCGAAACTGGCCAACCGTCGCGACGAATTCGGTGTGCTGGCCAACGACTTCAACCGCATGGGTGCGCGCCTGCAAAGCCTGATCGGCAGTCAGCGCCAGTTGCTGCGCGACGTGTCCCACGAACTGCGTTCACCTCTGGCGCGACTGCGCATCGCGCTGGCGCTGGCGGAACGGGCCAATCCTGAAGAACGGGAAAAACTCTGGCCACGCCTGACCCGCGAGTGCGATCGGCTGGAAGCGTTGATCAGCGAAATTCTGGTGCTGGCACGGGTCGATGCCGACAACGCCAGTGCCGAAGCGGTGGACCTGAACGCCCTGCTCGGCACCTTGCAGAAAGATGCCCAGCTCGGCTCACCCGAGCAGAGCGTGCGCCTGAACGCCGAGCCACAGCTGAGTCTGACCGGATGGCCGACCATGATCGAGCGCGCCGTCGACAACCTGTTGCGCAACGCCCAGCGTTTCAACCCGGTGGGCCAGGCGATCGAGATGCAGGCTACGCGTCAGGGCGAGCGGATTGTCGTGAGCGTGCGCGACCACGGGCCGGGCGTACAGGCCGAACACCTGAGCCAGTTGGGCGAACCGTTTTACCGGGCGCCGGGGCAAACGGCGGCGGGACATGGCCTGGGCCTGGCAATTGCCAGGCGGGCGGCGGAGCGGCATGGCGGGAGTCTGACCCTGGCCAATCATCCCGAGGGCGGGTTTATTGCCAGCCTGGAATTGCCGCTGGTGCCAGGGGCTGTCGTCCAACCTTAGACTTTCGATGAAAAAAAGATCGTCCGATCGCGGCCCGAGCCTGCGGCAGCTCCTACAGAGCCGAAACACCTGTAGGAGCTGCCGCAGGCTGCGATCTTTTGACTTTAAACCTTGCCCGGCCAGGCGCTGACGAATTCGGCCAGATCAACTTTCTCGGCAACGCGCGGCTCTTTCTGCGGCGTGCCGAGGTACAGGAAGGCAATCACCTGCTCGCCTTCAGCCAGGCCCAGCCCCTTGGCCACATGCGCCGAATAGGCCAGATCACCGGTACGCCACACCGCACCAATCCCCTGCGCATAGGCCGCCAGCAGAATTCCGTGCGCCGCACACCCCGCCGCCAGCAACTGCTCGGCCTTCGGATACTTGACGTGCTCCTGCAGTTTCGCGATCACCACGACCACCAGCGGCGCCCGCAGCGGGCCGTTGCGCGCCTTGTCGATCATCGCTTCAGTGACTTCACCTTCCTGCATCTGCGCCGCTTCGGCCAGCAACTCGCCCATTTGCTCGCGCGCCGCACCTTCGACGGTGAGGAAACGATACGGCTGCAGATGGCCGTGATCCGGCGCACGCAGGGCCGCACCGAACAGCGCTTCGCGCTGCTGCGCGGTGGGGGCCGGTTCGACCAGGCGTGGAACGGAAACACGGTTGAGCAACGCGTCGAGAGCCTGCATCGGCCACCTCCTGAGAAAAATGTGCGGCTATTCTAGCTTCATCTGCCAACGGGATGCCGGTTTACATGCCCTGCCTCACGGGTAGAATGGCGCCCTTCCCACTTCAGCCCGAGCGGACTTCATGGCGTTGCCGACCTTACGGATCATTGGTTTCATCATCGGCATCTTCCTGATCACCCTGGCCGTCGCCATGGTCGTGCCCATGGCCACCCTGGTGATTTTCGAGCGCACCAGTGACCTGCCGTCGTTCCTCTGGGCGAGCATGATCACCTTCCTCGCCGGCCTTGCGCTGGTGATTCCCGGACGCCCGGAACACATCCATCTGCGCCCGCGTGACATGTACCTGTTGACGGTCAGCAGCTGGCTGGTGGTGTGCATTTTCGCCGCGCTGCCATTCCTGCTGACTCAGCACATCAGCTACACCGACTCGTTCTTTGAAAGCATGTCCGGCATCACCGCCACCGGCTCAACCGTGCTCAGCGGGCTGGACAGCATGTCGCCGGGAATCCTGATGTGGCGCTCGCTGCTGCACTGGCTCGGCGGCATCGGCTTCATCGGCATGGCGGTGGCGATTCTGCCGTTGCTGCGCATCGGTGGCATGCGCCTGTTCCAGACCGAATCCTCCGACCGTTCAGAAAAGGTCATGCCGCGCTCGCACATGGTGGCGCGCCTGATCGTGGCCGCCTACGTCGGCATCACCATCCTCGGCAGCCTGGCATTCTGGTGGGCCGGAATGAGCCCGTTCGATGCGATCAACCACGCGATGTCGGCGATCTCCACCGGCGGCTTCTCGACCTCCGACCAGTCATTGGCGAAGTGGACACAACCGGCGGTGCACTGGGTCGCGGTGGTGATCATGATTCTCGGCAGCCTGCCATTCACCCTCTATGTCGCGACCATGCGCGGCAATCGCAAGGCATTGATCAAGGATCAGCAGGTGCAGGGCCTGCTCGGCATGTTGCTGGTGACCTGGCTGGTGCTTGGCACCTGGTATTGGTGGACCACCAAGCTGCATTGGCTGGAGGCCCTGCGGCACGTGGCGCTGAACGTGACCTCGGTGGTCACCACCACCGGTTTCGCCCTCGGCGACTACAGCCTGTGGGGCAACTTCTCGCTGATGCTGTTTTTCTATCTGGGCTTTGTCGGCGGCTGCTCCGGTTCGACCGCGGGCGGGATCAAGATCTTCCGTTTCCAGGTCGCCTACATCCTGCTCAAGGCCAACCTTAACCAGTTGATTCACCCGCGCGCGGTGATCAAGCAGAAGTACAACGGTCACCGTCTCGACGAAGAAATCGTGCGTTCGATTCTGACTTTTTCGTTCTTCTTCGCCATCACCATTTGCGTGATCGCCCTGCTGCTGTCGCTGCTCGGCGTGGACTGGATGACTGCGCTGACAGGCGCTGCCAGCACCGTGTCCGGCGTCGGCCCGGGCCTGGGTGAGACCATCGGCCCGGCGGGCAACTTCGCCACCCTGCCGGATGCCGCGAAGTGGATCCTGTCGTTCGGCATGCTGCTCGGCCGACTGGAGATCATTACGGTGTTTGTGCTGTGTATTCCGGCCTTTTGGCGTCACTGACCGGCGCCTGCAACAGCCGCGCCCGGTAATCGCCGGGCGTGGTGTCAAACCAGCGACGGAAGGCGCGGAAGAAGTTGCTCGGATCGGCAAACCCCAGCAGATACGCAATCTCCAGCAGGGTCATGCTCGGCTGGGCCAGGTATTGCTCGGCGAGTTCGCGGCGGGTGTCGTCGAGCAACTGCTGAAAACTCGTGCCCTCCTCCTGCAACCGCCGCTGCAAGGTGCGCTGCGACAGATGCAGGGTCTGCGCCACCGTATCGCGCTTGGGTTCGCCCTGCGGCAACAAGCGACATAGCACCTGCCGAGCCTTGTGGGTCACGCGGCTTTCAGAGAATCGCGCCAGGTACTCCCCGGCAAACCGGTCGTGCAACAGCGCCATGGCTTCGTTGGCGGTGGGCAGTGGCGCCTCCATGTCGGCCCGTTCGAAAATCAACGCATCGTACGGCGCGTTGAACATCAGCGGCGCATGGAAGGCTTGCCTGTAAGGTTGCAGGTCTGCGGGCTCGTCGCCCTGGAACAGCACTTTGACCGGATGCAGCGTGCGCCCGGTCAACCAGCTGCACAGGCCCAACGCACAGGCCAGCGAGGCTTCGGCACTCTGTCGGGTCGGTGGCAGGTGATCGCCATGCACCGTCAGAATCAGCGCATAGCCTTCTTCGAGCAGGCGAAAACTCAGGTCGGCACTTTCGGCGATGATCCGCTGATAACGCACCAACCGTTGGAAGCCTTCGGCCAAGGTGTTGCTCGACATCAAGGCATAGCCGGCGACATGGAACGAGGCCGGACGCACCACTTTGCCCATGTTCAAGCCGATCGCCGGGTTGCCGGACAGCTCGACCGCCCGTTGCCAGAGCCGGGTCATGGAATCTTGCGGGAAACGCGCATCCGGATCATCCAGGGCGGCGTAATCGAGCCCCAGTTGCTTGAACAGCACCCGGCAATCCAGGCCGTCCATCTCCAATGCTTTGACAATCCCCATCGCCCAGCTTGCAGAAGTCGTTCGTTCGCTCATGGCGTCATTCTTTTACATGATGGATCACATGTTGCGACCCGATTTGCGAAGGATACTAAAGTGGCGCCCATTGTCACTGGCTGATACCAGTGTTCACTCTAGACTCAAATAGGCTACCCGCCGAACAACTTGCCGTCAGAACAATAACCACAGAGATCGCAGTCGTGGAAAACATCAAGCCATTCAATAGCTTCGCCGAGTTCTATCCGTATTACCTCAGCGAACACGCCAACAGTACCTGCCGCCGATTGCATTTTATCGGCACCACGCTGGTGATTTTCATTCTGGCCATGACCCTCGCCAAGGGCGCCTGGCTACTGTTACTGGCCCTACCGCTGGCCGGTTACAGCTTTGCCTGGGTCGGGCACTTCTTCTTTGAGAAGAACCGTCCGGCGACTTTCCAGCATCCGCTGTACAGCCTGCTCGGCGATTTCGTCATGTACCGCGACATGATCCTCGGCCGCGTGGCGTTCTGAAACCCGACACACCTGGAGGCTTGCCGATGAACGCCAATGCCCGCTTCACCCACATGCAGGATGGTACGCCGGAAGACTGGGCGATCATCGCCGCCGACTTCAGCGCCTACGCCCGGCAATTGCCGTCGCGGATCGTCGCGCACCTGAAGTTGCTGGAAGGTGATTTCGGCGGCTTCCCGGTGGATCGCCTGACCCACTCGCTGCAAACCGCGACCCGCGCCTATCGCGATGGCCGTGACGAGGAGTACGTGGTCTGTGCGCTGCTGCATGACATCGGCGACACCCTCGGCTCCTACAATCACCCGGACATCGCGGCGGCGATTCTCAAACCGTTCGTCAGCGCCGAAAATCTGTGGATGGTCGAGAAGCACGGAATCTTTCAGGGTTACTACTTCTTCCATCACCTGGGCATGGATCGGCACCTGCGCGAGCAATTCGCCGCGCATCCGCAGTACCAGGCGACGGCGGAATTCTGCGCCAGGTACGATGCGGCGGCGTTCGACCCGGCCTATGAAACCCTGCCGCTGAGCTTCTTCGAGCCGATGCTGGAACGGCTGTTTGCGCAGCCGAAGCATTCGATCTACAAGGCGGCGATGGAAGAACACGCCCCCGCCTGATGTTGTCTGTACCGGCCTCATCGCTGGCAAGCCAGCTCCCACAGGTATTGCGAGCGCCCCCGATCACTGTGGGAGCTGGCTTGCCAGCGATGAGGCCCTTTTGTATAGCCGAGAAATCAGGCGAGTTCAGCGACCTTGGCCGCCTTGAGCTGCGCCTCCCGTGCCTGGGCATCTGCCAGGCGATACAACTCGATCGTGCCATCCCAATGCTCGATCAACGCCGTGCACGACTCCACCCAGTCGCCGCAATTGAGGTAGTCCACCTCGCCGACCTTGCGGATCTCGGCATGGTGAATATGCCCGCAGACCACGCCGTGCAATTCGCGTTTCACACATTCGTGGGCGATCGCTTCTTCGAAGTCGCTGATGAAGCTCACCGCCGTCTTCACCTTGTGTTTCAGGTACGCCGACAACGACCAGTAGCCGTAGCCATAACGGGCACGCCAGTGATTGAGCCAGCGGTTGAGGGTCAGGGTGAATTCGTAGGCCGAGTCGCCGAGAAAGGCCAGCCAGCGGTGATAGCGGGTGATCACGTCAAATTGATCGCCATGGATCACCAGCAAGTGCCGGCCATCCGCCGTGACGTGCACCGCCTCGTCGACCAACTGGATGTTGCCGAGGATCAGCTTCGAATAACGGCGCAGGAATTCGTCGTGGTTGCCGGTGACGTAGATCACCTCGGTGCCGCGCTTGCTCATGGTCAGCAGGCGGCGGATCACGTTGGTGTGCGCCTGTGGCCAGTACATGCCACCGCGCAGCTTCCAGCCGTCGATGATGTCTCCGACCAGGTAGATCTTGTCGGCGTGGTAGCCCTTGAGAAATTGCGACAAGTGCTCGGCCTGGCAGTCCCGTGTGCCCAGATGCACATCGGAAATCCACAAGGTGCGCACCCGTTGTTTACGGCTGGGTCTGGCGAGCTCGGCGCTGGTCATGGGCAACCCTCTGCGATGTTTTCGCCACTGTGCACGCGCCTAGTGAATCGACCATGACAGACAGGCGTCAGTCGTGTGACAGCGCGCAAGCCCGTTGCCCCGGTGTAGACTGGCGCTCACTTCGGAGACCTCTGCCATGCGCCCGATCCTGACTCTGCGCCAATACACCCACGACCTGATCGTCCACAGCCACGACCACGCGCAACTGGTGTTCGGTCTGTCCGGCGCGCTGGATTTCGAAGTCGAGGGTCAGGGCAGCCAGGTGCGTCAGCAGAGTTTCGTGGTCGTCCCCGGCGGCGCGCATCATGCCTGCGGCAGTCCCGATGGCAGCCGTTGTCTGGTACTGGACGTGCCCGACGGGCCATGGCTGAACGATTCGCTGGGCGAGCACGCCGACGCCAGTCAGCGCTTGCTCGACCAGCCTGCGCGGTTGTCCCTTGATGCCGGGCAAAGCCAATTGGTCAATTGGCTGGCGAACAGCCCGGTCACGGATCCGCTGATCGCCCAGCAAGGCGCGGTGTTGCTGCTCGCCAGCCTGAATCACGGCAGACCTGCCGAACACTCGGCGCGGCGTCTGCCCTACGCGGCGCTGGATGCGCACATCGAACAATACGCCGCCTACCCGCTGCAAGTGGCCGATCTGGCGCAGATCGCCGGATTGTCCAGCGCCCGCCTGCACGCACGGTTCATGGCGGAATGCGGGCAGACGCCGATGGACTACATTCGCAGCCGGCGGCTGCACAAGGCGGTTTGCCTGCTGCGCGACACGGCGCTGCCCATCGGCGAAATCGCCTGCCGGGTCGGCTACAGTTCGCAAAGTGCGTTCGCGGCGGCAGTATTGCGGGAGTTTGGCGCGTCCCCGGGCCAATTGCGCCGCGATTCCTGCGACAAAAAACGCTAGTTCGCCGACAGACTTCTGCGCCGCAACACGTTTCAATGTTTGCCCATGCTCCCTGTAGGAGCTGCCGAAGGCTGCGATCTTTTGACTTTGACTTTTCACGATCAAAAGCAAGATCAAAAGATCGCAGACTGCGGCAGCTCCTGCATTTGAAACCGTGTTCGGATTAAGGATTGCAATGACTCCGCGTACTGCCCTCGGCGCCCTGCATATCGGCGCTCTGATGTTCGGCCTGACCGGTGTGTTCGGCAAACTCGCGGCCGCCTCACCGGCGGTTATCGTCTTCGGACGTGCGGCGTTTGCCGTGCTCGCCCTGGCCTTTTTCGCCCGCTTCGCCAGCCAGCACGGCTGGCAGAAACTGCAGGCGGTCGACTGGCGCCGCCTGGCACTCAGCGGCGTGTTGCTGGCCGGGCACTGGGTGAGTTTTTTCATCGCAGTGAAAGTCGCCGGGGTGGCGATTGCGACCTTGGGCTTCGCGAGTTTCCCGGCGTTCACGGTGATTCTTGAAGGGCTGATTTTCCGCGAACGCATCCGCGCCAATGAGATCGTGCTGGTGGTGCTGGTCAGCGTGGGTCTTGTGCTTGTAACTCCGGCGTTCGATCTGGCCAGCGGCGCCACCACCGGATTGCTCTGGGCGGTGCTGTCGGGCTTGCTGTTCGCCCTGCTGTCGCTGACCAACCGCGCCAGCTCCGGGCGTATCCCGGCGGTGCAGGCGGCGCTGTGTCAAAACGTGGTGGTGGCGCTGTGTCTGCTGCCGGTCGCGGCCCCGCAACTGAGCGAAGTACGCGCGATGGACTGGCTGTGGATCGGCCTGCTCGGGGTGTTCTGCACCGGCGTTGCGCACAGCCTGTTTGTCGCCAGCCTCGCGGTGATCAAGGCGCGCACCGCCGCCGTGGTGTTCGCCATGGAGCCGGTCTACGGCATCACCGTCGCCTGGCTGCTGTTCGATGAAAACCCGAGCGTGCGCATGCTGATCGGCGGCGCGCTGATCATCGTCGCCATCGTGGTCTCGGCGCGAATGTCAGGCAGCGCCGACAAGAAAACCGTCGCCGCCGAAGCTGCGTCTCACTGAGTGCGGTCGCTGTGGCCGAGGTCGCGCTCAGGGTCGATCTGATCGCGGACTCGCTGCTTGAGCACCTTGGCCTCGGGAAAGCCGCCATCGGCCTTGCGCTCCCAGATCTGCACATCGTCGCAGCTGATGTGAAATACCCCGCCGGTGCCGGGCACCAGAGACACCTTGCCGAGGTCGTCGCCGAAAGTGCTGAGCAGTTCCTGCGCCAGCCACGCGGCGCGCAGCAGCCACTGGCATTGGGTGCAATACGTGATGACGATTTCCGGTTTTGCAGCAGACATGTTCGCTGAAACTCCTGAGACAGGGGGCGCCGCTATAATAGCCGGCTTTATCGCTTGCCCCGAGACTCACCATGCGCCGTTTGCTGTTCTGCCTGCTGCTTGGCTTGCTGCCGTTGTTTGTAAATGCCACCGAAGCCCCCCGCCCGAAAGTCGGCCTGGTGCTGTCCGGCGGTGCTGCCCGTGGTCTGGCGCACATTGGCGTGCTCAAGGCCCTTGAGGAGCAAGGCATCAAAATCGATGCAATTGCCGGCACCAGCATGGGCGCGGTGGTCGGTGGCCTGTATGCCTCGGGCTACAAGATCGATGAGCTGGAAAAACTCGCGTTGAACATCGACTGGCAACAGGCGCTGTCCGACGCCCCGCCCCGGGAAGACGTGCCGTTTCGCCGCAAACAGGACGACCGCGACTTTCTGGTGAAACAGCAACTGAGTTTTCGTGATGACGGCAGCCTCGGCCTGCCGCTGGGGGTGATTCAGGGCCAGAACCTGGCGCTGATGCTGGAAAGCCTGCTGGCGCATACCAGCGACACCCGCGACTTCGACAAGCTGCCAATCCCGTTCCGCGCGGTCGCCACCGACATCGCCAACGGCGAAAAAGTGGTGTTCCGCAAAGGTCACTTGCCGCAGGTGATCCGCGCCAGCATGTCGATCCCGGCGGTGTTCGCCCCGGTCGAACTGGACGGCCGGCTGCTGGTGGACGGCGGCATGACCGATAACATCCCGCTCGACGTCGCGCGGGAAATGGGCGTCGACGTGGCAATCGTGGTCGACATCGGCACGCCACTGCGCAACCGCAAGCAACTCGCCACCGTGGTTGATGTGCTGAACCAGTCGATCACCCTGATGACCCGGCGCAACTCCGAAGAACAGCTGGCCGCCCTCAAACCCGGCGACGTGCTGATCCAGCCAGCGCTGGCGGCGTTCGGCGTCACCGACTTCGGCAAGGCCCAGGAGATGATCGATGCCGGTTACCGCGCCACGCGGATTCTCGACGCCCGCCTCGCTCAGCTCAAACCTCACGAATCTCAAGACGCCGAACTCAATGCGGCCCGCGCCCCGGGCCAGCGCACGCCGATCATTACCGCGATCAAGGTCGAGAACAATTCGAAAGTCGGTGACGACGTGATCCGCTACTACATCCGCCAGCCCATCGGTGAGCCATTGGATCTGGGTCGACTGCATTCGGACATGGGCACGCTGTACGGCCTCGATTACTTCGAACAGGTGCAGTACCGCGTGGTGCACAAAGGCCAGGATCACACGCTGGTGATCAGCGCCCGAGGCAAACGCAGCGGTACCGATTACCTGCGGGTCGGCCTGAACTTGTCGGACGACATGCGCGGCGCCAGCGCTTTCAACCTCGGCGCCAGCTATCGGATCAACGGCATCAACCGTCTCGGCGCGGAATGGCTGACCCGGGCGCAGATCGGCGACAAACAGGAGCTGTACACCGAGTTCTATCAACCGCTGGATGTCGGCTCGCGCTACTTCATCGCGCCCTCTCTGGTGTTCCAGGCGCAGAACGTCGACGCCGTGCTCGACAACGATCCGATCGCCCAATACCGGGTCGAACGCTACGGTATGGCCCTGAATGTCGGACGGCAGATCGGCAACAACGGCGAAGTGCGTTTCGGCGTCGGCGAAGCCTGGGGCAAGGCCGACGTGCGCATTGGAGATCAGGACCTGCCGAGCGAACACTTCAACGAGGGCTTCTACTCGCTGAAGTATTCGTTCGACTCGCTGGACAACGTTTACTACCCCCACGACGGCAAAGACATCAGCCTGACCTTGCTGCAATTCGAACCAAGCCTGGGTTCGGACACCCGTTACCGCCAGTGGGAGTTCAAGCTGGACAAGGCCATGAGTCGCGGTCCGGATACGCTGATTCTCGGTGGACGCTATGGACGTACGCTGGATGACACCAACGTGGTGACCTCAAGCTTCCTGCTTGGCGGCGCACGGCAGTTGTCGGGTTTTCGCGAGGACTCGATCTCCGGGCAAAACGTCAGCCTGATGCGCGCGGTGTATTACCGCCGGTTGACCCCGCGTTCGTACCTGCCACTGGACTTCCCGTTGTATGCCGGCGCCTCGCTGGAACGCGGCCGGGCGTGGAACAACGACAACGAATTCGACAGTGGCTACATCAATGCCGCCAGTGTGTTCATCGGTTTCGATACGCCGTTGGGACCGTTGAATTTCACCTATGGCTTGAATGATGCGAATGAACAGGCGGTTTATCTGAATCTGGGGCAGACGTTCTGATCATTCAGGTGGATTGATGTTGCCAGCCCTGAGGCCTTCGCGAGCAAGCTCGCTCCCACAATGGAGCGCATTCCAACTGTGGGAGCGAGCTTGCTCGCGAAGGTGAAAGTCCAGTCACTGCACAATTGCGGTGACTCAACATCAGCGAATACCCGCGAGTAACGTCCGCGCCGTTTGCTTGAGAGGCTCGTCCCCTTCCTTGAGCAACTCATTGAGCAGCGCAATGGCGCTGTCGATATCCCCGTCATCAATACAGGTTTGCGCCTGTTCAAGCTTCACCGAAGCGACAGCAGGTTCCGGCTCCTGCGGTGTCAGTGGCTCCAGCGCCAGTGATGGCGGCGGGTCACCAAATTCATTGAGAAAGTCATCATCCAGTGGCTGCGCGTCGGGTTCGGGAATCCACTCCAGCTCCGCCTCGTCACTCGCGGCGACCTCGGGCAACTCGAAGTCCACCGGCAGCACTTCAAGGCTTGAGTCCGACGCGGGGGCGCCCGCGGATGGCTGATCTGCGGCCGTCCGACTGTCTTCAAGATCCCAACTTGAAGCCATCGACAGCTCCCCCAGGTTCAATTCGAAATCGTCCTCAGGCGCCGGTGGTGCTGGCGCAATCGGTGCTGCAGCGATGACAGGCAACACCGGTGTGATCGCTGCAACACGGGTGAGCTTTGGATGACGCGCCCGGATCGCCTCCAGTTGCAGAGGATCGACTCCTGCCCCGCGCAATTGGTTTTCCTGTTGCTCAAAAGCGGCACTGTCGCCCTGACGCCCCAACACTTCAAGCAATTGCACGCCCAGATCGGTGCGTTCCGGCTCTTTGTCCAAGGCATCGCGCAACAGCCCGACGGCCTCGTTCAGGCGTCCGTAGGCCAGGTAAATTCCCACCGCCTCCAGCACATCTCCCGCCGCCGGCTCTTCACGATGCTCGGGTGTTGCACCGAGGCCTATCGAGGGCGCAGTGGATCTGTCGTCCAGATCCGGCTCGTGACCGGTCGGGGCAAGCGCCAGCGGCGCTGCATTTTCGGCCAGTTGCCGGCGACGGCGCACGACCAGCCCCCCCACCAGCAAGCCCAACAACAGCAGCAAGCCGCCGAACAGCGGCCAGTTGAGATCATTGTCCTCGACTGGCAGCGCGGCGGGTGCTGGCGCTGGGGTTGGCGGCGTAATCACCGGTGCCGGAGGCTTTTGCAATTCAGTCAAACGCGTTTGCAGATCACTGACCTGTTTTTTACCGTCGGCAATCTGCACATCCTGCGCCTGCAGTTTGACGTTGAGTTCGTCCACCGTCTTTTGCAGTTGCTGATTGAGCAATACGCTGGTCGCCAATTGCTCCGCGAGGGCATCGCTGGCGGGCGAAGCCGCCGCTGGAGATGTCGGCGCCGAGGACGGTGCATCGCGTTTGCCCTGGGCTGCCTGAGGCGCCGCGGTGGCAGGCTCGACGGCGGGAAATTCAGAGGATTGCGGATGGGGATCGGGTTCATCCGTGGCCGGTACGATACTGGGCGATCCAGGCGGATCGATCAGCACCGTATACTCGCGCAGCAGGCGGCCATTGGGCTGATCGAGCTGCAGCAGAAAATTCAGAAAGGGTTCCTTGACCGGCTTGCGCGAGGTTACCCGGATCATCTGACGATTGCCATGCAGGATCGGGGTGAACTTGAGGTCATTGAGGAAGAACACCCGTTCCACCCCGGCCCGGCCGAATTCATCTGCCGAAGCCAGGCTGGCCGAGAGATCGCTGGCACTCAAGCCAGCGGCATCCACCAGCGCAATGTCGGCCTTGAATGGCTGATTGAGACCCGAGTGAACCGTGATGTCTCCCAGGCCCAGTGCCATCGACCAGGCCGAATAGCTGAAAACGCCAGCGACCAGCAGCCATTTGGCGCCACTGCGCAGTACCACGTGCCGACTTGCGTGCATGAGCATCCCTTAGATAAGCAAAACCGGTTTCTATGCGTTCGCACATCCGGTACGAACACGATATTGCCCAGTAGTTCTTATAGTCTGCTCAGCGCGATCTCTCAAAAAACCGGCACGCGGTTATGCCTCAAGATTTTTCCAGGTTGCCCAGAATGTGCCCGTGAACCCGCATGCACACCTTCAAATCCGCCTCGTCGACGCCTTCGAACAATTCGTGGCGCAGTTGCGTGGCAATGGTTTCGATTTGTTCGATCAGCGGCAGCGCAGGTGCGCAGAGCACGATTTTTTTCGCCCGGCGGTCTTCCATCACCGACTGGCGTTGCACCAGGCCCTGGCTTTCCAGACTGTCGAGCAAACGCGCGAGGGTCGGCCCCTCGACGCCGACACTTTGCGCCAGCTCGCGTTGGGTCGGCGCCTCTTCGAAACGCGCCAGATGCAGCAGCACCAGCCAGCGCGCCTGGGACAATCCCAGCCCCGCCAGTCGGCGATCCAGTTCGGCGCGCCAGCCACGGGACATCTGGGCCAATTGCATGCCAAAGCGGTGTTGATCGGTTAACGGCATAAAACACTCATGAGTAGACTGACAAATAGAGAAAAACTAATTATTAGTCAGCTAAGCATGACATTTGGCTATAGGCAAGAGCCGACCTGTACTGAATCGTTACAACTGCCTGACGGTTGGCGCAAACGCCCTCTTACATTTCAAACTCAGATTGCAACGCAGCCCTGACGCAGTAAAGAACGCCTTCCGGAACCCGACCGGCGAACAGCTCGGCCACTTCGGCGACCGACGGCAACTCGCCTTCGCCGTCGAGGAACGCATCCTGCACCTCGCCCATCAGTTCTTCAGGCAGGTCGAGCGCCTGCTCCAGCGACAATTGCTGCTTGCCAATGGCCTCGGCGAGCATGGTGTAGACGTTCTTTTCCGAGCACTGCAACTGCCCGGCGATCTGCATCGGGGTCATGCCGGCGCGGGCCAGGGTGATCAGTTCGTGGCGCACGTCGGCCACCGCTTTCGGCGCTTCGGCTTCGCCGCCAAGCACTTCGAGGAAGGCCTCGCCGTAACGCTCCAGCTTGCGCGCACCCACGCCGCTGACCCGCGCCATGTCGGCCAGCGAGGTTGGCTGGCTGCGAAGCATTTCCAGCAGCGTCGAGTCGGGGAAGATGACGTACGGTGGCACACCATGCTCTTCGGCGAGTTTGCGCCGCAGCGCACGCAGGGCTTCCCACTGTTCGCGCTCTTCGCCGCGCACCAGTTGGCTGGCCGGGCTCTTGCTGGCGGTCTTGGCGGTGACCTGCGGCTTGAGGTCGCGGCGCAGTTCCAGCGTCACCTCGCCCTTGAGCAATGGCCGACAGGTGTCGCTCAGGCGCAAACCGCCATAGCCCTCGTGATCGACGTCGGCCAGACCACGCGCCACCAACTGACGAAACAGCGAGCGCCATTCGCTTTCGCTCAGCGCCTTGCCGACGCCATACACCGACAGATGCTGATGACCGAAGCTGCGGACCTTTTCGTTATCCTTGCCCAGCAACACGTCCACCAGATGGCCGACGCCATAGCGCTGGCCGGTGCGATAGATCGCCGACAGCGCCTGACGCGCCGGCTCGGTGGCGTCCCAGGTCTGCACGCCGTCGACGCAGTTGTCGCAGTGGCCGCACGGCTCGGGCATGTCTTCGTCGAAATAGGCCAGCAACGTCTGCCGGCGGCAGCGGGTTTCTTCGCAGAGCGAAAGCATGGCGTCGAGCTTGTGCTGCTCCAGGCGCTTGTGGCGCTCGTCGCCTTCGGAGTTCTGCAGCATCTGCTTGAGCATCACCACATCTTGCAGACCGTAGGCCATCCACGCATCCGCCGGCAGGCCATCACGACCGCCGCGCCCGGTTTCCTGATAGTAGGCCTCAAGGGATTTGGGCAGGTCGAGGTGCGCGACGAAGCGCACGTTGGGCTTGTCGATGCCCATGCCGAACGCCACGGTGGCGACCATGATCAGGCCCTCCTCGTTGAGGAAGCGTTTCTGGTGGTAGGCGCGCAAATCGTTGGGCAGACCGGCGTGATACGGCAGCGCCGGGAAGCCCTGCTCGGTGAGGAACGCGGCGACTTCCTCGACCTTTTTGCGCGACAGGCAGTAGACGATGCCGGCATCGCTGCGGCGCTCGGCAAGGAACGCCAGCAACTGCTTGCGCGGCTGCTCCTTGGGCACGATGCGGTAGAAGATGTTCGGCCGGTCGAAACTCGACAGAAAGCGCTCGGCGTTCTGCAGGTGCAGGCGGGTGACGATTTCTTCGCGGGTGCGCTTGTCGGCCGTGGCGGTCAGGGCGATGCGCGGCACATCGGGGAACATTTCCGCCAACTGGCCCAGTTGCAGGTATTCCGGGCGGAAGTCATGACCCCATTGCGATACGCAATGCGCCTCGTCGATGGCAAACAGCGCAATGTTCAGCCCTTGCAGGAACGACAGCATGCGCGGCTGTACCAGACGTTCCGGCGCCAGATAGAGCATCTTCACTTCGCCACGCTTGATTCGCGCCGCCAGATCGCGCTGCTGTTCGGCGCTCAGCGTGGAGTTCAGTGCAGCAGCGGCCACGCCCAGCTCTTCGAGGGTGGCGACCTGATCGTCCATCAGGGCGATCAACGGCGACACCACCACCGCCAGGCCTTCGCGCAGCAGCGCCGGTACCTGGAAGCACAGGGATTTGCCGCCACCGGTAGGCATCAGCACCAGCGCATCACCGCCGCTGGCCACGCGCTCAATGATCGCACCCTGGCGGCCACGGAAACTGTCGTAGCCGAAGATGTCCTTGAGGACGCGTTGAGCCTGTTCGAGCATAAAAACTCCAAAAATCTACCGAAACATCCCTGCACAGGCTGGTTCAGGACAGCCAGGGCTGCTTAAACAAAACGTAAGAGCGCATTGCAATGACAGCCGCGCGACAAGCAGGGAGCGCAAAACGCGGCAGTATACCCGAGCCCTTCCCGACGAGGGGTGCCGCTGAGTAGAGTCATTCCTGCACCCCTCTGCAGGAGCTGCCGAAGGCTGCGATCCTTTGATCTTGATCTTGATCTTGAAAAACAAAATCAAAGGATCGCAGCCTTCGGCAGCTCCTACAGGGATCCTCGGTGGATCTGCGGGCCGTGGCGGGGCAAATCTGCCATGCGGCTGGCTTGAGCGCGCAAGAAGGCCTAGAATTCCCGCATTGTTTATTCCCCAAGGTAGCCCCGTAATGTCCTTCGCTGAGCAACTGACCCGCCTGCAAGTCTTCCTCGACGCCGACGAGCTGCACGAAGAGGCGCTGGATTACGTGGCCGCCCACGGTTACCTGACCGCCCTGTCGATCTGTGCAGAAGATGTACCGGAGCGTGAGTGGATCGACGCCCTGTTCGCCGAAGAGCCGCATTACAGCAGCGACGCGCAGCGCGAAGAGATCGAAGCCACGCTGATCGGCCTCAAGGCACACATCGCCCGCCAACTGGCGTCCGACGAAGAATTCGAGCTGCCGTGCGATCTGGATCTGGGCGACGAGCCGGACGACTCCGAACTGCGCGGCTGGTGCATCGGTTTCATGGAAGGTGTGTTCCTGCGCGAAGCGGCCTGGTTCGAAACCGCTGAAGAAGAAGTCAGCGAAATGCTCCTGCCGATCATGGTCGGTTCGGGTCTGTTCGACGAGCAGCCAGAGTTCGAAGACATCGCCAAGGACGCCAACCTGATGGACGACATGATCGTGCAGATCCCGGAAGCCCTGACCGCGCTGTATCTGCTGTGCCAGGCCCCGGACGAAAAACCGGCGATCCTCAAGCCACGCCATCACTAAGATCCGGCCTATGGACAACCCCATAGGCAACCGCCCCCTGATGTTGCGCTACTTGCTGCTGGCCATCGGCTGGATCAGCGTGGTATTGGGGGTGATCGGGATTTTCCTGCCCGTGCTGCCCACCACTCCCTTCCTTCTGCTCGCAGCGGCCTGCTTCGCGCGCAGCTCTCCACGTTTCTATCAATGGCTGGTCGAGCATCCAAAGCTTGGGCCATGGATCCGCGACTACCTCGATGGCAATGGCATTCCGCTCAAGGGCAAGGTCTACGCGATCGGCCTGATGTGGCCGAGCATTCTGTTCTCGTGCTATCTGGTGCCACTGCCATGGGCGCGGGGGTTCATGCTGACCAGTGCGGTGCTGGTGACGGTCTATATCCTGCGGCAGAAAACCCTGCACAAACCTTGATTCCCACTGTAGGAGCTGCCGAAGGCTGCGATCTTTTGATCTTGTTGTTTAAAAATCAAAGATCGCAGCCTTCGGCAGCTTCTACAGGGGGACGACGTTCGCGCAGGATTTTGTTGTTTAGCCCGAAGCTCTGTGACCGCTCGTCTTAAACCTGCCCGCACCTGTCAGGTCTGACAGTAGGCAGCCGCCTCCACCTGATGTGAGATGAGTCAGGTCCGTCTGGACAGACTTCTTTCACTCAAGGTACGCGCCATGGATATCCAGTCATCAACTCTGAATCAGTTATTCGTGTTGTACCCGTTGATCATCCAAGGCTCGATAACACCGGTCAAACCCGATGGCATCGCTGACGTGGGAGTGTCCAGAGCGCTTGTAACCGCCGATCCAAGTGGGCTTGAAGTATTGATTGACCCTTGGGTCGAACTGCAAATGCTTGCCTCGACCAAGGCCGCCCATGATCGAGTCGACGTCTACGTTGACGGCGAAAAAACCCCCGCGGGCAAGACCATTGCTCCAGGTGAAGAAAATCAACGCCTCTCGCTGTACATACCATCCGATTTTTTCAACCAAGGGGTCAATACGGTTAACTACGTCGTCACGCGCGTGGGTGGGAATGTTGAAGAATCAAGAAAATTAATCGTGCTGTACAACCTGCGTCCTTCGACGAGTCTGGTATTGACGATTCCACCCGACGTCGTCACCCATGGCGTGAGTGCCGATCGGGCTGCGCAGGGCGTTGTGTTCACGTTCACTTACACTAACCGCCGGTCATTTGATCGTATCGAGTTTAAGTTGGGCGATACCATTTTCAGATTCAACGTCCCGGATGCCCCGGCTCCGATCACCCTGACGCTGTTCACGGCAGACTTCGAAAAGGCAGGCGACGGCCCCGATGCGGTCGCCGAGTTCTACGTCATCGATCAGTTGGGCAATCGCGCACGATCTTCTGAACAAATCATAGACATACACCTCAGCCGCCTTGATCTGCGCGCCCCGACCGTCATCGGTCAGTCCGGCAACAACTTCAGCCCGACCCAGCCGCAAATCCGCGTGATGATCCCCACAGGCTTGTTGCCCAGCGACTTGGTTTTCGTGAATTGGACCGGTTCGACAGCCGCCGCAGACGGCTCCTACACCAGCCCGCAACGACTGGTCAGTGCCGGCCTGGAATTTGCGGTGCCGCGCTCAGTGCTGGCCTTCTCCCTGAACAGCCCCATCACCGTGGACTACACCGTTACCCGCAACGGCGTATCCACCACATCACCGCCGCTGAAACTGAACATTCTTCCGCTACCCGCATCGGCCCTGATCCCTCCAAAAATCATCGACGCCGACGCAAACAACGTACTCGACGTCAACGCACTCGGCACTAAAGACGCGACCATCCACGGCTTGCTCTGGACGCTGATCGAAGCCGGGCAGCAAGTGTGGCTGTGGCTGGAAGGCAAGAAAGCCGATGGCAGCGCGCACAACCTGACGATCTGGAATGGCGGCGGCAATTACGTCAACGCGACGTGGCTGAACCAAGGGTTCTGGCCACGGACATTCGCCAACAGCTTCCTCAAGCAACTTGGCCACAATACCCCCCTGACCCTCCACTTCCTGGTAGCACTGGATAAGAGCAACATCAAAGACAACGCGGTGGTGTTTCCACTTCGCACCTACACCATCCGATCGGTCGCCCTGGTGGCACCGACGATCACTTCGGTGAAGGACTTGAGCCGCTGGGAAATTCCCGACAACGGCTACACCGTGCATAAGGAAGTGACCGTCAGCGGCACGGCGCCCGCCGGTCAGGAGGTGGAGGTTTTCGTCGGCAGCCTTGCCAAAGGCAAGGCCAAGGCCGTAACGAACGGCGCATGGAGCCTCCCGCTCACCGGCCTCACGCAGGACGTGCCGCTCAGCATCAAAGCCGTCGGCCAATATGCAACCAATCCGTCATCGAACGTGAGAAAACTCACCGTCGTGTACGGCCAAAGACCGGCCATTACCGCCGCGCATGACGCCAGCGGCGTTGTGATTGCCAATGGCGGCACGACCTCCGATACCAGCGTCACACTGTCGGGCACGGCCAATGCATTTCTTGAAGTCGAAATCTTCGATGGCACCACGTCCAAAGGCAAGGTCAAGGCAGACGGCAGTGGTAAATGGAGATTCACACTCACGGGTCTGACCCGAGCCAGTCACGGATTCACGGCAAAAGCGCTGTACGGGTCGAGTACTGTTTCGCCAGTGTGGACGGTGATCGTAGGGCAGGAGGTGGCGCCGACGATTACTTCGGTAAAAGGCACGATCAATACCAGCGAGATTGCCAACGGTGCGTCTACCTATGAGAAAAAAATCGTCTTGACCGGTGCAGCGAGCCCCAATGCGTTGGTCGAGATTTACGACGGCAGTGTCCGCAAGGGACAGATCAAGGTGAACGCTTCGGGAGTGTGGACGCAGACAGTTTCCGAACTCATCGCCGGCCTGCACAGTTTCACCGTAAAAGCCGTGTATGGCTCGGGCGCCGTTTCGGCGCAGAGGAAACTGACGGTGCAAGTCGTGCTTTCGGAGAACTTCGATAGTTATCCATCCCGAACCATAACGGCTGGCGGACAGATTACTTTGCCCAGCATGACAATTGCATTTTCCGGAGGAAGTGGAAGCCTCGGGATCACCGCTCTTTCGAGTATCAAGCCAACTCACGGAGGACCATTCAGCGCCATAGCCAACAGAAGTTCGGGGCAGATTCTTGAAATGCACGTGGACGCTTCGGGTACCTCGCAAGACATGCGCATAAACTTCAACTGGGGTTATTCCGCTGTCAGTTGCTATTGCAGGTTCGCCCAGTTCAGCGACATTTCAGTCTATTTTTACAACCAGACAAATCAGCAAATACAGCATGAATATCTTTTGAACCAGGCCGAGCCGCAATTGGTGTCATGCACGTCCAGTGAAAACAACATCTGGAGCATGCGGATCGTCACAAAAAGAATGGACCTGATCGCCTTTGACTTTTTCACCATGCAGCGACGGTAAAGATGGAGTGCGACCACGGGAGCAAGACGACTACCGCTCCTTGCCACTCGTCCAGAATGTTCACGGGTGGACAATCTGGCGGTGCAATTGCCCGATATCCAGGCTGTGATGTTTCAAACAGAAAAAACCCGCCGTCCCGATCAACCGGGGCGGCGGGTTTTGTCGTTTCAGACCCTGATCACACCGTGTCCACCTTCAGCGAATGATCATTGAGCATGCCGCTGATGATCGTCGCCGTGTCGTGCCCACCCGCAACCACCCCGCCCGCCCCCGGTGTCACGCCGTAGTGGCTGGCAAGGTTGACGCCGGCCAGGTCGATGGTCTGGTTCGGCGTGGCGCCAGCCAGGGCGCTGACATCGATGCTGGTAAGCACCGACGCGCCGCTGCCGGTGACGGTGAAGTGCAGGTAGTCGTCCAGCGACGCCGTGGTACCGTTTTCACCTTGCAGCAGTTGCGACAGGTCGAGCTTGTCGGTGCCGGGGGTGAAGTCGGTGATGGTGTCGTGGCCAGTGTTGCCCTTGAGGTACTGAAAAGTGTCCGCTCCCGCTCCACCGGTCAGGGTGTTGTTGCCCATGCCGCCGATCAGCAGGTCATCGCCACCACCACCGTTGAGGATGTCGTTGCCCAGCCCGCCGTTGATCACGTTGTTATTGTTGTCGCCGGTCAGGGTGTCGTTGAAGTTCGAGCCGACCAGGTTTTCGATGTTGCTGATCGTGTCAGTGCCGGCGCCGATGGTGTTTTGCGCACCGAGCAGGCCGAGGTTGACCGTAACCCCGGCGGTGGCGTGGGCATAGCTGACTGTGTCGATGCCGGTGCCGCCGTCGAGAATGTCGTTGCCCGGGCCGCTGTAGAGCAGGTCGTTGCCCGCACCGCCGTGCATCTCGTTGTTGCCGGACCCGGCGGTCAGTACGTCGTTGCCGTCACCGCCATTGAGGAGGTTGTTGCCGCTGCCCGCCACCAGAATGTCATCCCCGGCAGTGCCGGTGAGGGTGTGGCCATCCTGATAAGTGATGCTGACGCTGGCCGTGTCGCTGCCGCCATGGTTGTCGTTGGCGGTGTAGGTGCCGTTGAAGTCCGGCGTCACGTCGTGGGCGCCGGCGTAATTGACTGTCATGGTCAGTTGATAGTTTTCCGCTGCATTGGGGTTGCCGCCGCTGGTGTTGCTGATGTTGGTCACGTGGATCTGGTAGGTACCATCGGCGTTGGCGGTGATGGTGTCGCCGTCGGCGATGCTGACGAACGCGCCGCCGTTGACCGAGTACTCCATGGTGACGTGGCCAGCCGCGAGGTTGTGATCCAGGTTGAGGGTTTCGCCCTGCTTCAGTTTGACGGTGATCAGGTCTTCATCGTTGGCATTGGCGTTGGTCACCGCACCGAGGTAACCACTGACCACCAGCACCGCGGTCATCGCGGCGGTGTTCGCCGCGAACGCGTTACGCACGTCGGCCAGGTTCTGGTTGGCCGCCGTGTTGCTGGTGCCGTTGAACGTGATCGCGCCGGTACCGGTGAAGTCCGCGCCCTTGGCCACCCAACCGGTGTTGAAGCTGGTTGGCGAGGCGTTGAGCGTGTCGCCATCCGGGTCGGTGTCGTTGGCCAGCAACAGTTCGCCCGGCACCGTGACGCTGCTCGACAGCACGTTGGTGATGAAGTGGTCGTCCACCGCCACCGGTGGCGAATTGGGGATCACTTTCACGGTCAGCGTCGAGCTGGCGAGGTCGCCGTCATTGTCGCTGAGGGTGAAACCGATGTTCTCGGTGATCACCGTGGTCGTGGTTTTCTGCGAGGTGTAGCTGTAGTCGCCGGTATCGAGGTTGATCACCAGCGTGCCGCTGTTGTTGGTAGCAATGCTGATCGTGTTGTTCACGGTGTTGAACGTGCCGTGGTTGGTGCCGCCGCTTGCGGTCAGCGAACCCTGACCGCTGTTGGCGCGCGGGTCATAGGTGTAGGTGGTGCCGTCGACCACGATGGACTTGATGAAGCCGCCATCGGCGCCGAACGTACCGCCCTCGCCTAGCAGCGAGCCAGTGACCGGCGCGCCTTCGACAGTGCCCGACAGCACCGAGTTGAGCTGATTGAGATCGGTGACCACCACCGCGTTGGTGTTGGTGTGGCTGATGCCGTCATAGGCCAGCGGATCGAGGTTGGCGTTGCTCACGCCGCTGCCCAGGCCGATCGCATAGTTCTTGATGTTGTTGGCATCGAGGAAGTTTTTCAGCGCGGTCTCGTCGGCGGTGCCGATTTCCTGGCCGGTGGTCGGTTTGCCGTCGGAGAAGAAGTAACCGACGTTCTGCGCCCCGGTGAGTTTGCCGGAGGTATTGAAAGCGGTTTGCATCATCGCCACCGCCGCATCGTAGTTGGTGCCGCCGCCCGCCGTGAGGCCGGCGAGAATCGATTTGGCGGTCGCAACGTCAACCCATACCGAGGTCCTGTCGGTGGCGCTGCTGCTGAAGGTGACGAGTTGCACCTTGACGTCGCCGAGGTCGTCATATTTGTCGAGCAAGGCACTGATCGCCTGTTTCGCCAGGTCCAGCCGCGACAGGCCCGGCACGCCGGACGGGTCGACCATGCTGCCGGAAATATCGAGGACGATCAGCAGATTGGAATCGATCTCCACCGCCGCCACCGAGCGGTCCGACGCCACGGCTTTGGGCACGTCATCGACGATGTTGACCACGATTGTGCTGGTGGTGCTGTTGCCCAGCGCATCGGTGGCTTTGTAGGTGAAACTTTCGCTCAGGGTGTTGGCGCCGTCGTTGGCGTTTGGCGTGGTTTTCGGTGCCGAGGTCAGGGTGTAGGTGTAAGTGCCGTCGGCGTTGAGCTGGATCTGCCCGTAGGTGCCGGTGGCGCTGCCGACCAGGCTGTAGGTGAGCGCCCCGCTGCCGCCGGTGACCGCACCGACCAGCGTACCGGTGGCGGTTTCGCCGGTGTTGCTCGGGTCGCTGCCGGTGACCGTGCCGGGGGCCAGGTCCTGGCCGTCCTTGGTCAGGTCGAGGGCTTTTTCATAGACCGTCACGTCCTGATCGACCGAGGCCACCAGTTTGCTGTCAGCGACGTTAATGGTGAGGGTGGTGGTGCTTTCGTCGCCGTCACCGTCGCGGATGGTGTAGGTGAACGTGTCGGTGGCGCCCGGTGGGCTGACCGAGTTCGGGTTGCTGTGGTAAATGGCGTTGCCCGCCGCGTCCAGCGTCAGGTAGCCGTAAGTGCCGATGATGTTGCTGTTGAGGCCGCCGATCGCCGAGCTTGAAGTGTCGCCGCCGGCGCGCACGCCAACCACAGCACCACCCGCCGCTGCGCCGTCCGCACCGGTGACATCATTGCCCAACACGCTGACATTCACCGTACCGCCCTCCACCACCGAGCCGGTGTCGGCCTTGGCGGTCGGCAGGTCATCGATGATGTTGACGTTGATCTGGCCGCTGGCGGTGCTGCCGTCGGTGTCAGTCGCGACCACGTTGAAGTTTTCGGTGAGGCTGTTGGCGCCGTTGCCGGTCGGGTGATTTTCGTTATCCACCAGGGTGTAGCTGTAACTGACCACGCCGGTCGCCGGGTTGTAACCGGTGACGGTGAACGTACTGCCCAGCGGCGACACCACCGATTGCGGGAAGCCTGCGGCGACCCCGTTGGTCACGACGGCAATGCCACCGACAGTGAGGGTTTGCAGGCCATCCAGGGCCGTGACGGTGAACGTACCGCTCTGTGTCAGCGCCGGGGTTTCAGGGCTGGTGCCGTCACTGAGGTTTTTCTCGTAGACGGTGAGTTCGCCGCCATTGACGTCGAGGCCGTTGAGCACCACCGGATCGTCGTTGTTGTGGATGTTCAGCACCAGGTTGGCGGTGCTGGTATCGCCGTCGGCATCGGTGAGCGTGTAGGTGAATGTCTCGGTGCCGTTTCCACCGCCGTGCAGCGCCTTGAAAGCGGCGTCAGCCGGGTTAAGCGTGTAGGTGTAAGTGCCGTTGGCATTGAGCACCAGCGTGCCGTAAGTCCCGGTGAACGTACCGGCAGTGATCGGCCCGGCATTCGGTCCGATGGCGACCACGTCCGCGCCTTGCACGTCGTTAGTCAGCACGTTGCCGGTCAGGGTCAGCTGGGTTTCCGAGGCACTGGTGGCGTTGCTGTCGTTGAGGGCTTTGGGCACGTCATCGACGATGCTGACGACGATGGTGCTGGTGACCACATTGCCCAGCGAATCGGTGGCCTGATAGGTGAAGGTTTCAGTCAGGGTATTGGCCCCGTCGTCGGCATGCGGTGTGGTGGTCGCGGGCGAGGTCAGGGTGTAGGTGTAAGTGCCGTTGGGGTTGAGCACGATCTGCCCGTAGTTGCCGGTGGCACTGCCGACCAGCGCATAGCTGATGGCGCCGACCGCACCGGTGACCGAACCGACCAGTGTGCCGGAGGCGGTTTCGCCCGTATTGGTCGGGTCGCTGCCGGTGACCGTACCCGGGGCCAGATCGGCGCCGTCCTTGGTCAGGTCGAGGGCTTTTTCGTAGACGGTGACGTCGGTGTCGCTGGTCGCATACAGCTTGCTGTTGGCGACATCGATGGTGATGGTGGTGGTGCTTTCATCGCCATCGGAATCGCGCACGGTGTAGGTGAACACATCCACCGCACCGGGGCCGTTCACGGCATTGGGGTTGCTGTGATAGACCGCGTTGCCGTTGGCGTCCAGCGTCAGGTAACCGTAGGTGCCATTGATGTTGCTGTTGAGGCCGCCAATGGCCGAGGTCGAGGTGTCGGAGCCGGCGCGCACACCGACCACCGCGCCGGTCACCGCCGGGCCGTCGGCGCCGCCGATGTCATTGTCGAGCACGTTGCCGCTGACGGTGCCGCCCTCCGCCACCGAGGCGGAATCGGCGTGCGCGCTCGGCAGATCATCAATGATGTTGACGTTGATCTGGCCGCTGGCGGTGCTGCCGTCAGTGTCAGTCGCCACCACGTTGAAGTTCTCGGTGATGCTGTTGGCGCCATTGCCGTTCGGATGGGTTTCGTTATCGACCAGGGTGTAGCTGTAGCTGACCACGCCGGTCGCCGGGTTGTAGCCGGTGATGGTCAGCGTGCTGCCCAACGGCGTGACGGTTGATTGCGGGAAACCTGCGGCCACACCACCGGTGACGACGTTGATGCCGCCCACGGTCAGGGTTTGCAGACCGTCGAGCGCGGTCACGGTGAAGGTACCGCTCTGAGTCAGCGCCGATGCATCGGGACTGGTGCCGTCGCTGAGGTTTTTCTCATAGACCGTGAGTTCGCCACCATTCACGTCGAGACCGTTGAGGATCACCGGATCGTCGTTGTTGTGGATCTGCAGGACGAGGTTGGCGGTGCTGGTATCGCCGTCGGAATCAGTGAGGGTGTAGGAGAAATTTTCGGTGCCGTTGCCGCCACCGTGCAGGTTTTTGAAGTCGGCGTCGTTGGTGTTCAGTGTGTAGGTGTAAGTGCCGTCAGTGTGCAGTTCCAGCGTGCCGTAGGTACCGGTAAAAGTCCCGGCAGTCACTGGGCCGGTCGGCACGCGGTCGGCGCCCTGGACGTCGTTGGTCAGGACATTGCCGGTCAGGATCAACTGGCTTTCCGAGGCGGTGCCGGTGTTGCTGTCATCCACGGCTTTAGGCAGATCGTCGACCACATTGACGTCGAGGGTCGCGTTGGCGGTGGTGCCGTTGTCATCCACCACCGTTACGGCAAATTGCTCAGGCAAGGTATTGGCACCGTTGCCGGTTGGATGCGCATCGTTGTGATCGAGGGTGTAGCTGTAGCTGACGACACCGGTTGCTGCGTTGAAACCGGTGATGGTCAACGTGCTGCCCAACGGTGTAGTCACCGATTGCGGGAAGCCAGCAGCCACACCATTAGTCACCACAGCAATGCCGCCGACGGTCAGCGTGGTGACGCCATCCAGAGCGGTGATGGTGAACGTGCCGCTTTGGGTCAGTGCCGAGGAATCCGGCGCGCTGCCGTCGCTGAGGTTTTTCTCGTAGACCGTCAGTTCGCCGCCGTTCACGTCCAGGCCGCTGATGACCACCGGATCGTCGTTGTTGTGGATCTGTAACACCAGATTCGCGGTGCTGGTATCGCCGTCAGAATCGGTGATGGTGTAGGTGAAATTCTCGGTGCCATTGCCACCGCCGTGCAGGTTTTTGAAGTCGGCATCGGTTGGGTTGAGCGTGTAGGTGTAGGTACCGTCGGTGTGCAGTTCCAGGGTGCCGTAGGTGCCGGTGAAGGTACCGGCGGTGACGGGGCCGGTCGGTACGCGGTCAGCGCCTTGAACGTCGTTGGTAAGCACGTTGCCGGTCAGGGTCAGCAGGGTTTCCGAAGCGGTATTGGCGTTGCTGTCATTCACCGCTTTTGGCAGGTCATCGATGATGTTCACATCGAGGGTTGCATTGGCAGTCGTACCGTTGTCGTCCACGACGGTGACGGCGAATTGCTCAGGCAGGTTGTTGGCGCCGTTGGCGGTTGGGTGTGCTTCGTTATCGACCAGCGTGTAGCTGTAACTCACTACACCGGTCGTTGCGTTGAACCCGGTGATGGTCAACGTGCTGCCGAGCGGTGTCGTCACCGATTGCGGGAAGCCAGCAGCCACACCATTAGTCACCACAGCAATACCGCCCACAGTCAGGGTGGTGACGCCGTCCAAAGCGGTAATCGTGAACGTGCCGCTTTGAGTCAGTGCATTGGCGTCCGGCGCGCTGCCGGTGCTGAGGTTTTTCTCGTAAACCGTCAGCTCGCCGCCGTTTACATCCAGGCCGCTGATGACCACCGGATCGTCGTTGTTGTGGATCTGCAGCACCAGATTCGCCGTGCTGGTGTCGCCGTCCGAGTCAGTGATGGTGTAGGTGAAATTCTCGGTGCCATTGCCGCCACCGTGCAGATTCTTGAAGTCGGCATCGGTTGGGTTGAGCGTGTAGGTGTAAGTGCCGTCGGTGTGCAGTTCCAGGGTGCCGTAAGTGCCGGTGAAGGTACCAGCAATGACCGGGCCGGTCGGTACGCGGTCGGCGCCTTGTACGTCGTTGGTGAGGACGTTGCCGGTCAGCGTGAGCGTGGTTTCCGACGCCGTGCCCGTGTTGCTGTCATCGAGCGCTTTGGGCAGGTCGTCGATCACGTTCACATCGAGGGTTGCATTGGCAGTCGTACCGTTGTCGTCCACGACGGTGACGGCGAATTGCTCGGGCAGGTTGTTGGCGCCGTTGGCGGTTGGGTGGGCATCGTTGTGATCCAGCGTGTAGCTGTAACTCACTACACCGGTAGCTGCGTTGAAACCAGTGACGGTCAGCGTGCTGCCGAGCGGTGTGGTGACCGATTGCGGGAAGCCGGCTGCCACGCCGTTGGTGACCACGGCGATACCACCGACAGTCAGCGTGGTGACGCCGTCCATAGCGGTGATGGTGAACGTGCCGCTCTGAGTCAGTGCATTGGCGTCCGGTGCGCTGCCGGTGCTGAGGTTTTTCTCGTAAACCGTCAGCTCGCCGCCCTCGGCGTTCAAACCATTGATCAGCACCGGATCGTCGTTGTTGTGAATCTGCAAAACCAGATTCGCCGTACTGGTATCGCCGTCCGAGTCGGTGATGGTGTAGGTAAACGTCTCTGTGCCGTTGCCGCCACCGTGCAGCGCTTTGAAATCTGCGTCGCCGGTGTTCAGGGTGTAGGTGTATGTGCCATTGGCATTCAACACCAGCGTACCGAAAGTGCCGGTGAAGGTGCCGGCAGTCACCGGCCCGGTGGGCACGCGATCGGCACCTTGCACGTCGTTGCTCAGCACGTTGCCGGTCAGGGTCAGCAGGGTTTCCGAGGCGGTATTGGCGTTGCTGTCGCTCACCGCTCTGGGTACGTCGTCGATGATGTTGACGTCGAGCGAGCCGGTAGCGCTGTCGCCATTGCTGTCACCGGCGGTCACGGTGAAATGTTCGCTGAGGCTGTTGGCGCCGTCACCGGCCGGATGGGCGTCATTGCCGTTGAGGGTGTAGCTGTAACTGACGACCCCGGTCGCAGCGTTGTAACCGGTGATGGTCAGGGTGTTGCCCAGTTGCGTGGTGATCGACTGCGGGAAACCCGCCGCCACGCCGCCACTGATCACGCTGATGCCGCCAATGTTCAGACTGCTCAAGCCGTCCGGCGCCGACACCGTGAAGCTGCCGCTCTGAGTCAGCGCGCCGGGGTTGGCCGAGGAGCCGTCGGGCAGGTTGGCTTCGTTGAGGGTCAGCTCGCCCCCCGGCACCGCGAGGCCACTGAGGGTCACCAGATTGTTGACCGGCGGCGGCACGATCGGCGTGTTGTCGCCATTGTCGATCACCGCGTTATGCCGCTCTTCGGGAAACTCGGGAATGCCATTGAAACCGGCGGTCGGGAAGCCGATGACCGGATCCACTCGTCCACCGACTTCAGTCAGCAACACAAAGCTGTGACCACCGCCCGCCTCGCCCGGCACGCCAGTCGGCGCATTCGGGCCCGCAGCGGTGGCTTCAGCGGCTTTGGTCGGGTCTTCGCCGGCAGCGATGGCTTTCTGAATCTGCTCGACATCGGTCAGTTGCGCTTCGCTCGGCGTCAGCGCTTCAGGGGAATCAATGTGCACCGCCTGATTGGCCAGCAGTTGCCCGGACAGGGTCATGCTGCTGTCGCGACCCAGAGTCAGTTCGTGGCCATTTTGCAAATGAATGGCGACAGCGCCTTCTGCGCCGGTGATCACTTGATCGCCGGCAAACAAGCGGTCGCCCTCGACCAAAGCGCGGCGAGTACCGTCGGTGCCTTGAGCAAACACCTGACCAATGACTTTAGTGACGATCCCGATGAGCGTTGCCATGTGAAACTCCTCCGCTGCCGAACACCGTCGGCACTGGTTCGCGAAGCACGCCCATGGCTCAAGCGGGTTGCCGGGGTGACGCTCGCACCTCGACAGTTCGTTTCGCAGGTAGCGCAAACAAGGAAAGGTCGGTGCTTTCAAGCACTGCGCAATCCTGATCGATGCCGCAAACCCGCTAGCGCTACGTAACGGTGGTGAATCACCCCAGTGACAAAAAACCGTCACCCATCTGCCGCTACGCGTCCCTCCCCTTCAGCATTACTTCGCCGTATGTCGCAAAGTGAATGGAACTTTCCTCAAGCCTTTCCGTGCTCCCTGAAGCGCATAAACAAAGGCTTTCGTCCTGAACAATGTGCCGTTTTTGGCCAAGCGCATAAGTTTTTTTCGGCATAAGCCTTATGAAAATTTTTTCTTAGCTACGCTTCAGGATGTTCTTAGCTCTGTTGTTACAAGAGTGAAACGCTTACACCTTAAATTATCGTCAAATATTTGGCGACAGTAACACACCATCAGGACCAGGGAGATGCACCCCATGCGCGTTTTAACCCCCCTCTGCAGCGCGGTTTTGCTGGCCATGGCTTGCACTTCTCAAGCCCAGGCCATGAACCTGACCGAGGCAATCCAGAGCACCATTGCCACCCACCCGGATCTCGCCTCGCGTGTGGACGCCAAACTGTCGGCCGATGAACAAGTGAAAGTGGCCAAGGGTGGCTTCTATCCGTCCGTCGACTTGAATGCCGCGTATGGCCGTGGTTACAGCGACAACACCAATACCCGGGCTTTCGGTAATCACCACACCGAAATTCTCAATTACACCCAGTCGGAACTGCGCCTGCGGCAAATGATCTTCGACGGCTTCAACACGGCCAACGAAGTCGAGCGCACCAAGGGCGTGTCCAACTCGCGCGCCTACTACGCGCAAGGCACCGCCCAGGATCTGGCGCTGCGCACCATCGAGGTCTACCTCGAAGTGCTCAAGCGGCGTGAATTGGTGACCCTGGCCAAGAACAACCTGCAAGCGCACCTGCGCGTGAATGATCAGATCGGTCTGCGCACCCAGCGCGGCATCGGCAGTACCGCCGACTCCGATCAATCGGTCGCCCGTAAGGCGCTGGCGCAAAACAACCTCGACACCGCCGAAGTCGATCTGGCCGACGCCGAATCGAACTTCTACGCCGTGGTCGGACGCATGCCCGATGAACTCGAAGCGCCACCGTCGACCCGCGGCGAAATCCCCACCAGCCTGCCGGAAGCCCAGCAGAGCATGGTCGAGAACAACCCGTACCTGAAATCCGCGCAGGCGGACGTGCAGTCAGCCGAGAGCCAGTACGAAGTTGCCAAGTCGCCGTTCTATCCTCGTTTCGATGCCGAAGCGGCGGTGGGTGCGAACAACAACGTGCAAGGCGATGAGGGCCACGACAACGAATGGCGCGTGGGCGTGATCATGAACTACAACCTGTTCCGTGGCGGCAGCGACAAGGCCCGTCTGGCGTCCGATGCGCACCAGATCAACCAGGCGATGGACATCCGCAACAACGCCCTGCGCCAGTTGAACGAGAACATTCACCTGGCGTGGAACGCCATGGTCAACGCGAACAAACAGACCCCGACCGCCCGTGAATACGCCGAGACCACCAAACGCGTGCGCGCGGCGTATCAGGATCAGTTCGGCCTCGGCCAACGCACCCTGCTCGACTTGCTCGACAGTGAAAACGAGCTCTACAACGCCAACCGCCGCTACACCGAAATCCGCTACACCGAGGAATATTCGATGTACCGCGTGTTGGCGAACATGGGCCAGTTGCTGAGCAAGCAACGGGTGGTGCTGCCGGCGGATGCGATTGCGGCGACCGAAGTCAAAAACGAAGCGCGCCTGCCTGAGCTGAAATGAAGTAACCCCTGTAGGAGCTGCCGAAGGCTGCGATCTTTTGATCTTGATCTGCAACAGCAAAATCAAACGATCGCAGCCTGCGGCAGCTCCTACAGGGGAGATGTGTCGATAGCCGAGTCCGTTCAACAGGGGCGATCAATATGACCAGCATGGCCGAAGGCGGACACACCGGAATCGATCCGCGGCTGAGCTTCGATGACCCGTTACTCGACGGTCTGTTGATCCTCTGCAAGCTCCACGGCGCGACGGTCAGTCGCGCCAGCCTGAGTGCCGGGCTGCCCCTGGACAAGCAACGCCTGAGCCTTGACCTGCTGCCCCGTGCAGCCGCCCGGGCCGGTTTGCAGGCGCGCCTGTTGCGGCGTGAACTGAAGGATATTTCTGCACTGAATCTGCCGATCCTGTTGCTGCTCAAGGATGGGCGCACCGCCGTCCTGCGGCGTTTTGGCGATGACGGCAAGGCGCTGATCCTGCCCAGCGAAGCCGATGGCGGCGAGCAATGGGTCGAGCGCGAAGAACTCGCCGAACACTACAGCGGCCAGGCCTTGTTCGCCCGTCCGCGCCACGAACTCGAAGACTTGCGTTCACCGCTGGTGCCACGGGTGCATGCCTGGTTTCGCGACACGCTGAAGCTGTCGAAATGGCTGTACAGCGATGCAATTCTCGCCAGTTTCCTGATCAATTTGCTGGGCCTGATGGTGCCGCTGTTCGTCATGCAGACCTACGACCGCGTGGTGCCGAATCAGGCCACCTCGACCTTGTGGGTGTTGGCGATCGGCCTGCTGATCGGCACCGGTTTCGAACTGGTGCTGCGGGTGGTGCGCGCGCATCTGCTCGATACCGCCGGCAAGAAAACCGATGTGATCCTTTCCGCGACGTTATTCGAGCGCATCACCGGCATGTCGATGAAAGCGCGGCCGGCGACCATCGGCGGTTTCGCCCAGAGCATTCATGACTTTCAGGGCCTGCGCGAATTCCTCACCGCCGTGACCCTGACCAGCCTGATTGATCTGCCCTTTGTGGTGTTGATGCTGGTGGTGATCGGCCTGCTCGGCGGCTGGCTGGTGGTGATTCCGCTGCTGGCGTTTCCAATCACGATCATTTTTGCCCTGGCAATTCAGGTGCGTCTGCGCGACACCGTGCAAAAGAGCCTGAGCCTGGGTGCCGAGCGGCAGGCGCTGCTGATCGAAACCCTCGGCGGCCTGGAAACCCTCAAGGCCTGCAGCGCCGAAAGCGAGCGCCAGCACAAATGGGAAAGCACCCACGGCGCCCTCACCCGCCTCGACAGCCATGCGCGCAACCTCTCGGCGCTGGCGACCAACGGCACACTGTTCATCCAACAGTTCTCGGGGATGGCGACGATTGTTGCCGGGGTCTACAGCATCATCGCCGGCAACCTCAGCGTCGGTGCGCTGGTGGCCAGCTACATGCTCGGCAGCCGTGTGCTCGCGCCACTGGGACAGATCGCCGGGCTGATCACCCGCTATCAGCAAGCGCAACTGACCATGAAAAGCACCGACGCGCTGATGGGTCTGCCGCAGGAGCGTGACGGCAAGCAGCGGCCACTGGAACGCACACAGCTACAAGGTGCGCTGGACGTCAGTGGCGTGACCTTTCACTACAACGGTCAGAATGCACCGGCGCTGGGCAACGTCAGCTTCAGCATGAAACCCGGCGAGCGGATCGGCATCATCGGTCGCAGCGGCTCGGGCAAAAGCACATTGGCGCGGCTGTTGATGGGCTTCTATGAACCCGAGGAAGGCCAGTTGCTGCTCGACGGCCTCGACCTGCGGCAACTGGATGTCGCCGACCTGCGCCAGCAGATCGGTTACGTCGCCCATGACCTGCCGCTGCTGGCCGGCAGCCTGCGCGACAACCTGACCCTCGGCGCCCGCTACATCAGCGACTCGCGCATGCTCGAAGTCGCTGAACTGACCGGCGTTACCGAACTGGCGCGGCAGCATCCGCAAGGTTTCGACCGGCCGGTGGGCGAGCGCGGACAACTGCTCTCCGGTGGCCAGCGCCAGGCAGTGTTGCTGGCCCGGGCGCTGCTGCTCGACCCGCCGATCATGCTGCTCGACGAACCCACCAGCGCCATGGACAACAGCAGCGAAGACCTGCTGCGCCAGAAGCTGCACGGCTGGGTGCAAGGCAAGACCCTGCTGCTGGTCACCCACCGCACCTCGATGCTGAGCCTGGTGGACCGGTTGCTGGTCCTGGACAACGGCCGGGTCGTCGCCGACGGCCCGAAAGAAGCGGTCATCGATGCACTGCGCAAGGGCCGCGTCGGTTCAGCGGCGGTCTAGATGCGCGCACATAATTTTATGGCTCTCACAAAACCTGTGGCGAGGGGATTTATCCCCGATGGGCTGCGCAGCGGCCCCAAAGGCTCTGAGGGCGCTTCGCACCCTATCGGGGATGAATCCCCTCACCACAAGTAAGTGTTACGGGCGACACATGGGTAGTGCGGTTTGATGTTTTATTAACTGAGGGGTATCGCCCCATGTCTGCATCTTCAGGTAGCAAATCACGCGGTTACTTCGACAGTTTCGGCAAAAGCGCCGAAGCCGAGTTCATGCCGGAAACCGCTGGTGCTTCATTACAGGATTCGCCGCGCTGGTCGCGGATCACCGTATGGCTGGCGGCAGCGCTGTTGATCAGCGCGCTGGTCTGGGCCAAGTTCGCGGTGCTTGAAGAAGTGACCATGGGCGAAGGCAAGGCGATTCCGTCGAGCAAGGTCCAGGTGATCCAGAACCTTGAGGGCGGGATCGTCACCGAGATTTTCGTACGTGAAGGGCAAATGGTGAACAAGGGCGACAAGTTGCTGCGCCTGGATGACACGCGGTTTCTGTCGAACAAGGGCGAGAGCGAGGCCGACCGTTATGCGTTGATGGCGCAGGTCGAACGTTTGTCGGCTGAAGCCGAAGGGCGGCCGATGAAACTCTCGGACGAAGTCGTCAGCAAGGCGCCACAAGTGGCCGAAGACGAACGTGCGTTGTACGACCAGCGCCAGCGTCGACTGGCCAGCGAACAACGCACCCTCACTGAACAGCTGCGGCAGAAAACCCAGGAACTGGCGGAGTTTCGTTCCAAGCAAGGTCAGTACAGTTCCAGCCTGGCGCTGTTGCAACAAGAGATGAACATGTCGTCGCCCCTGGTCGGCACCGGCGCCGTATCGCCAGTGGAAATCCTGCGACTCAAACGCAGCGCGGTGGAGATTCGCGGCTCGTTGAACGCGACAACGTTGGCGATCCCACGGGCGGAATCGGCAATCAACGAGATCAAGAGCAAGATCGACGAATCGGAACAGACCTTCCGCTCCGACGCGGCCAAAGACCTCAATCAGAAACGCACCGACCTGTCGAAAATCACCGCCTCGAGCATCGCCATCGACGACCGCGTCAGCCGCACCACCGTGACCTCGCCGGTGCATGGGGTCATCAAGCAGCTCAAGGTCAACACCATCGGTGGCGTGGTGCAGCCGGGCAGCGACATGGTCGAAATCGTGCCGCTGGAGGACAACCTGCTGATCGAAGCCAAGGTGCGTCCGCAAGACGTCGCGTTCCTGCATCCGGGCCAGAAAGCCATGGTCAAGTTCAGTGCCTATGACTACACGATCTACGGCGGGCTGAGCGCAAAACTGGAGCTGATCGGCGCCGACACGATTACCGATGACAAGGGCAACAGCTTCTACCTGATTCAGGTGCGCACCGATAAAAACCACTTGGGCGGCGATGTGAAACCGCTGCTGATCATCCCGGGGATGGTGGCGACGGTAGACATTATTACCGGGGAGAAAAGTGTGCTGGATTACCTGCTGAAACCGGTGCTCAAAGCCCGGACTGAGGCGATGCGCGAGCGGTAGAAGCTTCTGGATCTGGTGGTGAATTGACTGGCCTCATCGCTGGCAAGCCAGCTCCCACAGGTTCTGAGGTGCTCACAGACTTTGTGTTCGACACGGACACTGTGGGAGCTGGCTTGCCAGCGATGGGGCCAGCCCAGACATCAACTATCTGTCGCCATGATTGCGCTGAAAAACCTCCTCCCCCATCGCCGCAATCTGCCCCTCGATCAACGCTTCGAACGGCTTGAGCAACGGCGCAAACGTCGTCGGCGCTTCGAGGGTTTCCAGCGCCTGCACGATCGCCTCAATCGTCGACAACGCCCCCGGCCCCGGCGCTTTGCGCAACCGGTAGCGCGATACCCCGCCCGCCGCCAGCGTCACCCGCGGCAACGCCGCCAGCAACGGATCGAGATGAAGCATCTTGCGCGCCTTGCGCCAGGTGCCGTCCGGCACCACCAGCAACAACGGTTCTTCGGACTCACGGTAAGCCTGCAGCGGTTGCGCATCGTCGGCGGGAAACAGCAATCGTGCCTGATACCCCGGCCGGTTCAACAGCGCGGGCAAGTCCTCGAACACCTCGCCGACAATCAGCTCGGCATTGGTCAACCCCAGTGCCGCCAGTCGCGCCGTGTTGAGCGCGTGATTGACCTCGCTCGGATGCTGCAACAGCAGAATGCGGGTGCGGCTGTCGAGGCGTGGGATCAGCGAGCACAGGCAGTGAGTTTGTGGGCGCAGGCAGCGCGGGCATTGGGGTCTGGACATGTTCTTCAGGCCTGATTGAGCTGTGCTTTGAGCAAATCACGGAAGGTCTGGATCAGCGGTTCGCGGCTGCGGCCCCGGCGCATGATCATCGAAAACGGCGCCTGATAACCGAAGGTCGCCGGCAGCAACACGCGCAAGTCTCCTTTGTCGGCCCAGGCCTGAGCGTAGTGTTCCGGCAGGTAACCGATGTAGGCGCCGGACAGCACCAGAATCAGCTGTGCCTCCATACTTTCCACAGTCGCCGCGCTGTGTTTGAAACCGTGGCGCGCCAGTTCCGCCTGACTCCAATAACCACGGCCGACCATGCGTTGCTGGGTGATGACCTGTTCGGGAATCCGCCGCTCGTTGAACAACGGATGGCGGCTGCTGCAGTACAGCCAGTGCTGCTCGCGGTACAGCGGCATGTACACCAGGCCGCTCATGCGCGTGGAAAACGCGCCGATGGCCAGATCGAGGCGGTTGTCCTGCACACCGAGTTGCAGTTCGTAGGGGCTCATCACCGACAAGTGCAAATGCACCGCCGGGTGCTCCTGGCTATAAGCGCCGATGGCTTCGGCGAACGGCAAGGCCTTGTCGCTGACGGTGGAGTCGATCACCCCGAGATTGAGCGTACCGCGCAGTTCGCCCTTGAGCGCAGCAGCGTATTGCTCGAAACCTTCAAGTTCGGCCAGCAGGCGCAGGGTTTCCTGATGGAACAGCTCACCCTTGCTGGTCAGGCTGAACCCGCCCCGCCCGCGATGACACAACACCAGACCAAGCGCGGCTTCGAGCTGGCTCATGTAGGTGCTGATCGCCGAGGTCGACAGGTTGAGTTCCTGCTGCGCGTTGGCAAAACCTTGATGCCGGACCACGCTGACGAAGATGCGCAATAGTTTCAGGTCGGGTAAAGCGTTGGCCATCAGGTACTCCAAAAACCATTTGAACTCGCCGATCCCTGTAGGAGCTGCCGCAGGCTGCGATCTTTTGATCTTGATTTCTGGCAGCCTCGAAGGCGCCGAAAATCAAAAGATCGCAGCCTTCGGCAGCTCCTACAGGGTGATTCGGCGGCGGGAGAAGTCTAGCTCGGGCATCGCCATTAGTTTAGAAAAATCTGAACTAAGTTTTTGCCCGTAGCGATTCTTCCGCCGCACTACATTTCGCAGAATCGGCCCCACAACGGCGTCCGAACCTGTGCTCGACAGTGCGCCGATATAAATAAAACAAAGACGATGAGGCCCTACCCGTGGACAAGATTCTTCACCAACCACTGGGCGGCAACGAAATGCCGCGCTTCGGCGGCATCGCCACCATGCTCCGACTCCCCCATGTACCGACCGCTGCCGGCCTGGACGCTGCCTTCGTTGGCGTGCCACTGGACATCGGTACTTCGCTGCGCCCCGGCACCCGCTTCGGGCCGCGCGACATCCGCACCGAATCGGTGATGATCCGTCCGTACAACATGGCCACCGGCGCCGCGCCGTTCGACTCGCTGTCGGTCGCCGACATCGGTGACGTGGCGATCAACACCTTCAACCTGCTCGACGCCGTGCGCATCATCGAAGAAGCCTACGACAACATCCTCGAGCACAACGTGATCCCGATGACCCTGGGTGGCGACCACACCATCACCCTGCCGATCCTGCGCGCCATCCATAAAAAGCACGGTAAGGTCGGTCTGGTGCACATCGATGCCCATGCTGACGTCAACGATCACATGTTCGGCGAGAAGATTGCCCACGGCACGACCTTCCGTCGCGCTGTCGAAGAAGGTCTGCTGGACTGCGACCGCGTGGTGCAGATTGGTCTGCGCGCGCAGGGCTACACCGCTGACGACTTCAACTGGAGCCGCGATCAGGGTTTCCGCGTGGTGCAGGCCGAAGAGTGCTGGCACAAATCGCTGGCGCCGCTGATGGCCGAAGTGCGCGAGAAAGTCGGCGGCGGCCCGGTGTACCTGAGCTTCGACATCGACGGTATCGACCCGGCCTGGGCACCAGGCACCGGCACCCCGGAAATCGGTGGTCTGACGACCATTCAGGCGATTGAAATCGTGCGCGGCTGTCAGGGCCTCGACCTGATCGGCTGTGATCTGGTAGAAGTCTCGCCGGCTTACGACACCACCGGCAACACCTCGCTGCTGGCCGCCAACCTGCTGTACGAAATGCTCTGCGTACTGCCTGGCGTGGTCCACCGCTGAGGGTTCGGCCATGAACGAACGTGATCAGGTGTTGAAAGCGGCGGCCGATCTGGTGTCCGCCTTCGCGCGTAACGATCGCGAAGCTTACTTCGGCGCGTTCAGCGCCGATGCAAGTTTCGTGTTTTACACCCTCGAACAGCCGCTGCTGTCGCGCGATGCCTATCAGGCGTTGTGGGACAGCTGGCGCGCCGAGGATGGCTTTGAAGTGCTGTCGTGCACTTCAAGCAACGCTTTCGTCAGCCTGCAAGGTGACGTGGCGGTGTTTATCCATGACGTGGCCACCGAGCTGCGCATGCAAGGGGAGCAACACTTCAGCCAGGAGCGCGAGACGATTGTTTTCAAGAAACAAGCGTCGAGCCTAGAACAACAAGGCCATTGGCTGGCCTGCCACGAACATTTGTCCGCAATGCCGGAAGGGCTGCCATCCCCTTAGCCAAGACAGGTGACGCTCACGCACGATGAGCGCGCCTTTATGATCGGAGCAGATCATGAATAACAACAACAACGACCAAAGCCTTACGCAAATTGAAACCCACGGGGTCGAACAGATCCCGGACCACGAACGCACCGCAGGCCCGACGGACTTGTTCCGGATGATCTTCGGTGGTTCCAATACCTTTGCCACCGCCGTGCTCGGCAGTTTCCCGGTACTGTTCGGCCTGTCGTTTCAGGCCGGCGTCTGGGCAATCGTGCTGGGCGTGCTGCTCGGCTCGCTGATCCTCGCACCGATGGGCCTGTTCGGCCCGCTCAACGGCACCAACAATGCCGTGTCCTCCGGCGCGCACTTCGGCGTGCACGGGCGGATCGTCGGCTCGTTCCTGTCGCTGTTGACCGCCATCGCGTTTTTCTCGCTCTCGGTGTGGAGTTCGGGGGATGCGTTGATCGGCGGGGCGAAACGCCTGATCGGTCTGCCGGAAACCGACCTGACCCTGGGCCTGGCCTACGGTCTGTTCGCGATTCTGGTGCTGACCGTGTGCATCTACGGCTTCCGCTTTCTGCTGTGGGTGAACAAGATCGCGGTGTGGAGCGCCAGCCTGTTGTTCCTGCTGGGCATCTTCGCCTTCGCCGGTCCTTTCGACGTCAACTACGCCGGCACGGTGAACCTCGGTCAACCGGGCTTCTGGGCGGCGTTCATCGGCGCGGCGCTGGTGGCGATGAGTAACCCGATCTCGTTCGGTGCGTTCCTCGGCGACTGGTCGCGCTACATCCCGCGTGACACCTCCAAGCAGCGAATCATGGCCGCCGTGGTGCTGTCGCAGATCGCCACGTTCATCCCGTTCATGTTCGGCCTGAGCACCGCGACCATCGTCGCGATCAAGGCGCCGGACTACATCGCGGCGAACAACTACGTGGGCGGCCTGCTGGCGGTATCGCCGAGCTGGTTCTTCCTGCCGGTGTGCCTGATTGCGGTGATCGGCGGCATGTCCACCGGCACCACCTCGCTGTATGGCACCGGGCTGGACATGTCCAGCGTATTTCCACGGGTGCTGTCGCGGGTCAAGGCGACGCTGCTGATCGGCGTGCTGTCGATTGCCTTCATCTTCATCGGGCGCTTTGCGGCGAACCTGGTGCAGAGCGTGTCGACCTTCGCCGTGCTGATCATCACCTGCACCACCCCGTGGATGGTGATCATGATCATCGGCCTGCTGGTGCGTCGCGGCTTCTACTGCCCGGATGACCTGCAGGTGTTCACCCGTGGCGAGCAAGGCGGACGCTACTGGTTCAATCACGGCTGGAACTGGCGTGGCCTGGGTGCATGGATCCCGAGCGCGGCGGTCGGCCTGTGCTTCGTCAATCTGCCGGGGCAGTTCGTCGGCCCGCTGGGCGAGCTGGCCGGCGGCATCGACATCAGCCTGCCGGTAACGCTGGGTCTGGCGTCGGTGGTGTATCTGACGTTGCTGAGCCTGTTCCCGGAACCGCGCGAGGTGTTTGGACCGCAGGATGCGCGCAGTCAAGTGGTAGCGAAACCTCAACTGCGTCAGGCCGCCTGACGCAAATCCCCTGTGGGAGCGAGCCTGCTCGCGAAAGCAATCTGTCAGTCACTTCTTTATTGAATGTGCCGACGCCTTCGCGAGCAGGCTCGCTCCCACAGTGAGCAGCAACCCGAACCAAATTTGTTTCACCATAAAAAAGACAATCGGAGACACGCCATCATGGCTTTGGATTTATTCGTCGTCCTCATCTACGCCGCCGGCATGCTGTTGCTCGGCTACTACGGTATGCGCAAGGCCAAGACCAACGAGGACTTTCTGGTTGCCGGGCGTAACCTGGGCCCGAGCCTGTACATGGGCACCATGGCCGCGACCGTGCTCGGTGGTGCGTCCACCGTCGGCACCGTGCGTCTGGGCTATGTGCATGGCATTTCCGGCTTCTGGCTGTGCGCCGCGCTGGGTTGCGGCATCGTTGCGCTGAACCTGTTCCTCGCCAAACCGTTGCTGAAACTGAAGATCTACACCGTTACCCAGGTCCTGGAAAAACGCTACAACCCGATGGCCCGCTCGGCGAGCGCGGCGATCATGCTGGCCTACGCACTGATGATCGGCGTGACCTCGATCCTGGCGATCGGCACCGTGCTGCAAGTGCTGTTCGGCCTGCCCTTCTGGATCTCGGTATTGCTCGGCGGTGGCGTGGTGGTGATCTACTCGGCCATCGGCGGCATGTGGTCGCTGACCCTCACCGACATCGTCCAGTTCATCATCAAGACCGTGGGCCTGATGTTCATCCTGTTGCCGATCTGCCTGTATCGCGTCGGCGGCTGGGACGAACTGGTGCTGAAGCTGCCGGCAGCGGCGTTCAACTTCACCACCATCGGCTGGGACACGATCATCACCTACTTCATGATCTACTTCTTCGGCATCCTGATCGGTCAGGACATCTGGCAACGGGTGTTCACCGTCAAGACCGCCAAAGTCGCGCAGTACGCCGGCAGCATCGCCGGTATCTACTGCATCCTCTACGGGCTGGCCTGCGCGCTGATCGGCATGGCTGCACACGTGCTGATCCCGGATCTGGACAACGTCAACAACGCCTTCGCCGCCATCGTCAAACTGTCGCTGCCGGACGGCATCCGTGGTCTGGTGATCGCTGCTGCTCTGGCGGCGATGATGTCCACCGCCAGCGCCGGCCTGCTCGCCGCGGCTACCACCCTGACCGAAGACCTGCTGCCGAAATTGCGCGGCGGCAAACAGTCGAGCTTAGGCGTCAACCGCCTGTTCACGTTGCTGACCGGTGTCGTGGTGCTGGGTATTGCGCTGGTGGTGAATGACGTGATCAGCGCCCTGACCCTGGCCTATAACCTGTTGGTCGGCGGCATGCTGATTCCGCTGATCGGCGCGATCTTCTGGAAACGTGCGACCACCGCCGGCGCCATCGCCAGCATGGGCCTGGGTTTCGCCACCGCGCTGCTGTTCATGTTCAAGGACGGTCTGGATGCGAACACGCCGATCTACTACAGCCTGGCTGTGGGCCTGGTGAGTTTTGTGGTGGTCAGCCTGGTCTCCCCTCGCCCGGCGACGGTGGCGAGCGCGATCTAAGCTTTGATGTAACGACTTGATGCTTTCTTCGACGGGTGTGGCACGGGCGTGTCCTCCCTTATTTCCTGCACCGCGTTGCGCCTAAAAGCGAGCCAGGCAAGACGCAGTCCGTAGGTAAGGGTTGTTTCCTTGCCAAGGACTGCAACGCAGCCTGGCTCGCTTTTAGGCACAACCCGGAGGGCCGGAGCTGATGTCGTGCAGGGCTGCGTTGCTCGGAGCTTATTTGGAAAAACCAAACTACGCTCCTCGCGCCTTGCCCTGCACGACATCAGATCCGGCGCGGTGCAGGAAATAAGGGAGGACACGCCCACTTGCCACACCCGTTTTTTTACGTCTGGAGAAATGGTTTATGAAGATCGTTTCGCGCGATCAGTGGTTCGAAGTTCTGAATTTGAGCGATGGCATTCGCCTGATTCACGAGCCGTATATTCGCCCGTTCTACCGCTGCAACCTCTGGCACATCCAGGGCCGCGACAGGGATCTGCTGCTCGACAGCGGTTCGGGACTGGTCAGCCTGCGCGAACAGTTGCCCTGGCTGACTGAACGGCCGCTGGTGGCCGTCGCCAGCCACTGCCACTTCGACCACATCGCCGGGCATCACGAATTCGCCGAGCGCCTGGTGCATCGCGCCGAGGCCGACATCCTCGCCGCGCCGGACGGCGAGAACGATTTGAGCCGGGCCTTTGTCGGCGACGACATGTTCGAAGCACATCCGGACTGTCCGCTGTGCTACGCCGAATACCGGGTGAAGGCCGCGCCGGCCACCGGGTTTGTCGAGGATGGCGATGTGCTGGATCTGGGCAATCGCACCTTGCAGGTGCTGCACACGCCGGGGCATTCACCGGGCGGCATCAGCCTGTATGAAGCGGCGACCGAAACCTTGTTCAGCGGCGACATCATCTACGACGGGCCGCTGATCGAAGACGCCTACCACTCCAATCTGCAGGATTACGCCGCCAGCCTGCGGCGCTTGCAGGCGCTGCCGATCCACACCGTGCATGGCGGGCATTTCGGCAGTTTTTCCGGTGGGCATTTGCGTTCGATGATTGACGCATGGCTGCGCGGGCACGCTTGAGTTCACCACAAAAGCAAAAGATCGCAGCCTTCGGCAGCTCCTACAGGAAACACATTCCCGTGTAGGAGCTGCCGAAGGCTGCGATCTTTTGATCTTTTATTTGAGCACTACCGCCGGCGAGGCTGACGCCGGCGCTGTTCGTCATCGGTGCGGATCGGTACGGGTTGCAGAGGCGGTTCGATCAAGCCGAGGGCAACACCCAAATCGTGCAGCCAGTTCTGAATTTTCTCTTTCATCGTCATGCCCCCTTCAGGGTAGTGCTGAGCGGCCGGAATTCTGAGGCCGCTTCGCACTGATAATAGTCCGAAGTCCTACGCAATGCTCGGCCAAATCCGCAATGATCTGTTACTGAATTGAACAGAATTACGATGGGTTGGTTCACGCCGTCTGCCGGGTTTCACTCGATGCCACGGGATAGAGCGCTTGCTGCTGTTCAATCCAGGCATTGAGGTTGGCCCCGACCATGCCCTTGCGCCACATGAGCCACGTTGTCGCACTGGCGAACGGCTCGACCAACGGGTGCACCGCGACGCTTTCACGCCCCGGCAGACTGGCGAGCATCGACTCCGACATCAAAGCCACCCCGCTGCCGGCAATCACGCAGGCAAGCATGCCTTGATAGGACTCGATCTCCATCGCCCGGCCCATTGCCGCCTGATAATGGACGAACCACGCTTCCAGCCGGGCGCGGTAGGCGCAGCCATGGCGGAAGGTGAACACCGCCCTGCCCTCGACGTCCTTGGCGCTGTGGATCGGCGGGTGATCGGCCTCGCTGATCAGCACCAGACGCTCGTCGCACAGCGGCACTCCGTCGATCCCAGCCAGTTGCGGCGGGCCGTCCACCAGCGCCGCATCGAGTCGTCCGGAGACCAGACCCTCAAGCAATTCGCCACTGGGCCCGGACTGCACCTGCAGATTCACCGCCGGGTATTGCTTGTGATAGCGCGCGAGCAACGCCGGTAAATGGATTGCCGCGGTGCTGTACAGCGTGCCGAGGACAAAATCCCCGGCCGGTTGCCCGCCCATCACTGCCGCACTGGCCTGATCGCGCAGGGCAAACAGCTTGCCGGTGTAGTCCAGCAGGACTTTTCCTGCAGGGGACAACTGCAAACGCTGACGCTCACGGACGAACAGTTCGACACCCAATTGCTCTTCCAGCTGTTTGAGCCGGGTCGACAGATTGGACGGCACTCGGTGCAGACGCTCGGCGGCGCGGGTGATCGAACCCTCCTCGGCCACCGCCTGAAAGATCCGCAATTGGCTGAATTCCACGCTCATTCTCCACAACAGAACAAGTTGCTAACTATTATTCAATTTTAAAGAAAGTCAATCGGTTCTAGCCTGACGGTCATTGCTCCTCTGAAGGAATCCCGACCATGTCGCCACTGATTCGCTTATCCGCCTGTTTCGTCGCCCTGATGATGGCCATGGGCATCGGGCGTTTCGCCCTCACCCCGCAACTGCCGCACCTGCTCAGCGAAGGTCAGGTCGACCTGACGGCCGCCGGTCTGATTGCTGCGGCCAACTACCTCGGTTACCTGCTGGGCGCGGTGGACGCGATGTTCGCCCACCGTTCGCAGCAAGTGCAGCGCCGGTTACATGGCGGTTTGTGGCTGTGTGTGCTGCTGACCCTGGCATCGTTCTGGGCCAACGGCTTCTGGGCGCATTTGCTGCTGCGCTTCGGCACCGGAGTGGCGAGTGCCTGGGTGCTGGTGATGATCACGGCGCTGAGTCAGCCCTTGGCAGCGGCGGCAGGTCGGCCACGGCTGGGGGCGCTGGTATTTGCCGGCCCCGGACTGGGAATTTTTCTGACCGGGTTGCTGGCACTGTTCTCACATCTGCTGAACCAGACATCTGCCACCTTGTGGCTGATCTATGCCGCCGTGGCGCTGGTGATGTTGCTGGGGATCGTGCGGATCCTGCCGCAACCGGGCGTGCACACGCCGGTCGCCACCCTCAACGTCAACCATTCGAATCGCGGTATCCCGCGACTGGCGGCGGTGTATGCGTTATATGGCGTGGGTTACATCATCCCGGCCACATTCCTTTCACAAATGGCCAACGCGCAGTTTCACGGGCAATGGCAGGCCGATCTGTTCTGGCCGTGCTTCGGCCTTGGCGCGGCGATTGGCGTGTTGCTGGTGAGCCTGCGACGCCACGACCCGAACACCACACGGCACTGGCTGACCGCCACCCTGTGGTTGCAAGCGCTCGGGGTCTTTGCCTGTCTGTTGGGCAGCGGTTATGGCCTGGCGCTGGGGGTGGTGTTGTGCGGCATGCCGTTCCTCGCTTGCATGCAACTGGTGATGCAACGCTCGCGGGAACTGGCGCCGCACACAACTCAGCGCAACGCCGGACTGCTGACCGCATGCTTCGCCGTTGGCCAGCTCAGCGGGCCGTTGCTGGCGGCGCTCAGCAGCCATTTCAGCGGTGGTCTGCAACCGGCGCTGGTGATCGCCGGCAGCGGTTTGCTGATTGCCGGCGGGCTGGCCTTGCAGTCAGTCAGCGCTGGCCGAGGGCTTGGCGCAAACGCCGACGCACCCACTGCTCAGCGCTGACAAAGGTGATGCCAAGCAACACCAGCACCGCGCCGATGACGAAGTTCACGCTCAATTCTTCACCGAGCAGCAGCACGCCGAAGGTGACGCCGAACAGCGGCGTCATGAACGAAAACACCGCCAGATTGGCCGCCAGATAGCGCCGCAGCAGCCAGAACCAGGTCAGGTAACTGAAGAACGACACCACCAGGCCCTGGAACAGCACGCTGGCCACCGCCACGCTGGTCAGACTGACGTGGCTGATCTGGCCGCTGAACAGTGCGATCAACAGCAGGCCGACGAAGCCGACGATCAGTTGATAGAACAGAGTCAACGTCACCGGTGCTTCCGACAGCCGGGACGCACGCACCACCACGGTGGTCGCGCCCCAGCAGGCGCCGGCAATGACACCGAACGCATCGCCCAGCAGCATGCGCCGGTCGAGGTTGTCCCACGACACGCCGCCGGCGAAGGCGATGGCGATACCGACGAACGCGAGCAGAATTCCCAGCCATTGCAGCGGCCGCAGGCGCTCGCTCGCCAGCAGGAAATGCACGCCCAGCGCGGTGAAAATCGGCGCGGTGTAAAGGAACACCGACATGTGCGCGGCGGTGGTCAGTTGCAGGCCTTCGGCGATGAAGAAGAACTCCAGACCGAACAACGCACCGGCCAGCAGTCCCCCACGCCAGGTGTTGCTCACCTGATCCCAGCCGCCCTTCCAGCACAGCAGCAAGCCCACTAGCAGCGCAGAAATCCCCGAGCGCCCGGCCGCCTGCATCACCGGCGCGATGTCGGGCGCGGCCCACTTGATCATCACTTGCTGCACGCCCCAGATCAGGCAGAGGCCGATCATCACCTGCAAGGCAAACCCGTCGGCATTGCGCCGCTCGACACTCACCGCAACACCTCAAACACACACAACATGGCAGCCGTCCACTGGTCGAAAATCTGTGCCGGGGATTATCAATCACTCGGGCAGAAAAAGCCGTCTGAAAAAGACTTTGTCTGAGTCAGTAACGTCAGCGGTGAATGGCTGTCGGCTGCGCCGCCATTCGCTGGCAAGCCAGCTCCCACAATGACCGGGTTGCTCACTGATTCTTTGTTCGCCACAAAACGCTGTGGGAGTCTGGCTTGCCAGCGATGACGTCAGTTTGATCAACGCAGATCAGGGAGCTGAACTCAGTAGTCGTTTCGTCACCAAAAATCCAACCGAGCAGGCAACAGCCGTGGCAAACGTCCCCCAAGCCCAATCCATCAAACTCACCTGCACCGACCACCCGCGCAATGTCGCCCAGTTAGTCAGGTCATACGTGCCGTACGCCACCAGCCCCAGCAGCGCGCCCATCTTTGCCGCCCGTTGCCAGCTCAGCGCCGGCAACACCACAAATTGCACGCAACCAACAACGTACAGGCAATAAAAAACCGCTGCCGGAACCAGCAGCGGTTTTTCGAGCATCAGCGAACCGAGCAGCTCGCGGTAGGTTGGCGCCATCAGCACGCCGAGCCAGATACCGTCGAGCAATAGAAACGCCACCAGTGTGGCGAGGTAAGCAATCAGCGCTTTCTTCATCTGCAAACCCTCATGTAGGAGCTGCCGCAGGCTGCGATCTTTTGCCTTTGAAGATCGAAAGATCGTAGCCTGCGGCAGCTCCTACATGGGGCCGGCGGTCACTCAGGTTAGTTCAATGCGATCGGCATGAATGACGATCTTGCCTTCCTTGTACAGCGAACCGATGGCCTTCTTGAAGTTACCCTTGCTGACGCCGAACAGACTGCTGATCAGCGCCGGATCGCTCTTGTCGCTGACGGCCAGCGTGCCATTGTTTTCGCGCAACTTGGCGAGGATCTTCGAACTCAGGCTGCTGGCCGCTTCCTGACCTACCGGTTGCAGGCTGAGGCTGATCTTGCCGTCGGCGCGCACTTCCTTGATGAAACCCTTCTCGCGCATGCCGGAGCGCATGAACTTGAAGATTTCATTCTTGTGGATCAAGCCCCAATGCTTGTTGTTGATGATCGCCTTGAAGCCCATGTCGGTGGCTTCAGCCACCAGCAGATCAACTTCCTGCCCGGCGCTGTAGTTGGCCGGGGTCTTGTCGAGGTAGCGATCCAGACGTGCGGTCGCGGTGATGCGGCGCGTGTGTTTATCGAGGTACACGTGCACCACGCAGTACTCGCCAGCGGTCATCTGCCGCTTTTCTTCGGAATACGGCAGCAACAGATCCTTCGGCAAGCCCCAATCGAGAAACACGCCAATGCTGTTGACTTCAACCACTTTCAGGCTGGCAAATTCACCGACCTGAACTTTTGGTTTTTCAGTGGTAGCGAGAAGTTTGTCTTCGCTGTCCAGATAAATAAATACGTTGAGCCAGTCTTCATCTTCGCTGGGAATATCTTTAGGAATATAACGGTTGGGCAAAAGAATTTCGCCGTCGGCACCGCCGTCCAGATATAAACCGAAGTTAGTGTGTTTAACCACTTGCAAACTGTTGTAACGCCCGACTAAAGCCATTTTCCAAAACCCTCATTGCGTGGCGGCATTCTACCCGGTTTTGCCGGTCTCGTTCGCCGAGCGACCAGCCGGGAGAAGAAAATTCGCGGGGCGCCTTGATTTTCCCGGGTTTGGCGCAAGCGACTCGCCATTCGTCAGGCCAGTGCGGCACCTGACGCAGCGTTTCACGGCTTACCTTTTGCGTAATGAGCAATAAATGTTGTTATTTAAAACAGTGGCTTAGGCGGATATTTCGAATAATTAAGCGAGAATAATCCACCCGCACACTCAGTTATTCCAGGGGATATTTATCAAGCAATTGTCAAGTTATTCCTGTACGATGCCTGGCCGAGTTACTTTTCTACAGGTTAATGGCCGCCATGCGTGTAAAAGCATCCACCAGCAAAGCAAAGCCAGCTCCAGCCGTTGAAACCAGCGAATCGATCAACGATCAGATCGCGGCGTTTCTCAAGTCCGGCGGTGAAATCCAGCAAATTGCCAAAGGCGTCAGCGGCCAGACGTTCGGCCCGTCCAAGCAGATCAGCCTGGGCAAGAAGTAACACCCGGTAATACACCCGTCCTGAGACGCTTTGAGCTTCGAAGCGTCTGGACAGGCACCCGCGCAACACCCTCACTTCTGTTTAATCAATCTTTTGAAAATCGACGAACGGCCATCATTGCCGAGCATTCGCCGGTATCCTTGCACGCGTCTGGATCAAGCGTTTCAGCAGGCTCAGCCCTGCCCTCGCTGTTCATGGAGTGACGCATGCTCAAATCAAATTCCTGTTTATTGCTTGTGGGCCTACTGGCCTGCTCGTCGGTGCACGCGCAGATTTTCCAGCGCGAGCTTGGCGACTTCGACCTCAAACTCGGCACCACGCCCAGTCGCAGCATGGCCCAAGGCCTGGTCAAGCCGGCGGCAGTCGGCTCGTTCCACGGCGGCCTCGATCTCAGCCACGACAGCGGCCTGTATGTCGGCCAGTACGCACCGAGCATGGGCCTGACCCCGGGCAAGAACCTCGAAATCGACTCCTACATCGGCTTTAAACAACCTTTCGATCAGACCCTCGGCTACGAAGTCGGGATGATCCACTACAGCTATCCCAAGGTCGATACCCTCGACAGCCAGGAGCTGTTCGGCGGCCTGACCCTGCTCGGCAGCCGTTTCGGTATAGCCGTCAGCAACGACCCGGACAAACAGAACAACACGCTGTTCGCCGATCTGGGTGGCAATCAGCCGTTCGGCATCGGGATCAGCATGAAATACACCACCCATCAATTGAACACGCCGGTGTCAGTGGACGGTGGTTATGTCAGCAGTTTTACCGATTGGTCAGTGAAATTTTCCCGGCCATTCATGGGCGTCGATCTCGACCTGATCTACAGCAATTCCAACCTCAGTGGCAGCGATTGCTCGGCGTATTCCGGGCACAACAGTCAGTGCGACGGACTGGTGACGCTCAAGGCAGAGCGCGCATTCTATTGATCGGCTGAACTGCCGGGAGCATCCTGCGTTCACATGAGAATCAGACGTCAGGCCTCGCAAGGATTCGCCCATGTCTCGCTGGTTCAAACACCTCGCCACCCTGCTGTTCTTCACCCTCGCCCTCGGCGCCTGCAGCCGCGTCGGCCTGGCCTACCGCAATCTCGACGTGATCATTCCATGGACGCTTGGCGACTACCTGGACATGAACGGCGAGCAGAAGGACTGGTTCAACGAACGGCTCAAGGAGCACCTGAACTGGCACTGCACCACGCAATTGCCGGGCTACCTCGATTGGCTGGACCGTTTGCAGAACATGGTTGAAACCAATCAGGTGACCGACGCGGCACTGCAAGCGCGAACCGCAGAGGCCAAACAGGCCATCGCCGAAACCGCACGCCAGATCACACCGTCGGCCATCGAGTTACTGCAAGGGCTGGACGACAAACAAGTGGCGGAAATGAACGACGCGTTCGCCAAGGATCTGCGCAAACGTGAGAAGGAATACGTCAAACCGCCGCTGGCGCAACAGATTGCCGAACGCGGCGCACGCATGGACAAACGCCTGACTGATTGGCTGGGTCCATTGAGCGTGACTCAGGAACAACGGGTAATGGCCTGGTCGACTGCCCTGGGCGATCAGAACACTCAATGGATCGCCAACCGCGCCCACTGGCAGCAGCAGTTCAGTAACGCCGTTGCCCAGCGCAAAAGTCCGGAATTCCCACAGCGAATCGAGACACTTCTGGTCAACCGCGAGCGTTTATGGACAGCGGATTACCAAAAAGCCTACGCCAACACCGAAGCGCAGGCGCGTTCGCTGGCGGTGGATCTGATGGCCGAGAGTACGCCGCAGCAGCGTCAGCGGTTGCTCAAGAAAATCGAGGGTGTGCGTAAGGACTTCAATGATTTGAAGTGTCTGAAGGCAGTAAAGCAGGAATAGAAGATCAAAAGATCGCAGCCTCCGGCATCTCCTACAGGGTTATGTGTAGGAGCTGCCGGAGGCTGCGATCTTTTGTTTTCAGGCAATTTGCGCTTTAGAAGCCACCTCATCAAACGTCGCCTCATCCAGCGCATCCTCCTGCTCATCCAGTACTTGCCGAGGATGATCATTGCCGGGAATGCTGCTGTCGATCAGGCTCAGCAGGCTTGATCCGCGTGGCGTCAGAATGAAATTGTTACCGGTACTGCCTGCGTGATCCGGACGCGGTTCAATAAATCCACGATCAAGCAACAAGCCTTCGTAATCGCAGGCCACCGTTTTCAGGTGATCCAGATTCTCTATCGGCTCGCCTGCACTGGCTTTCTGCGCCGCATAATCCTCTGCGTATTTACGCGGCGCGAAACTTTCGCCTGCACTGTTCTGCACTTCATGCAGCAGGCGTTCAATCAAATCCCAGTTATAAGTCGTCATCCTGATTCAACCTCCGGTGCGCGTGATTGGGGGCGCTGTCATAGGTTGTGACCCGGACGCATCGCAGCCGTTCACCCGCATTTTCCGCGGCGACCGACATGCTGTTTGCCACAACTCTGAACTTTTCGTCGCATCCAGGCCTCCACCCAATAACCCGCCTTAACCGGAACGGAGGCCTGCCCCCATGAAAACCCTGCTCAAGCTCACCCTCGCCGTCACCCTCGCCTGCGCCCTGCCGGTCTGGGCCTGCACACCAGAAGAGGCCACCGCCAAACGCGAACAACTGGCCAAGGAAGTGACCAGGCTCACCGAACAGAATCCGGCCAAGGCAAAGGAGATCAACGCCGAGTTGCAGAAGATGGACTTGGGCACGGCCAGTGCAGATTTGCCGGACAAGTGCCAGTTGATTGATCAGCGCTTGAAGGAACTGGACTCGGCTGAGAAAAAAGCCGACAGCTAAAAGCAAGATCAAAAGATCGCAGCCTGCGGCAGCTCCTACACCGAACCCTGTAGGAGCTGCCGCAGGCTGCGATCTTTTGACCCTAAAAATGCATTAATGCATTTATATACTTGCACATATGCATAGGCAGGCTAAGGTTACATCGAGCAAGGAGATCGGCACCGTTCATCGCAGATGAAACCCGTTAACCACCGATCGCTCGGCAATACCGCAACACCACCACAAGCTGGACGCTTGTTTTCATTCATGGAGGACTGAAAAAATGTTAACCACTCAAGCCACATCATTCACCGGCGAGAGCCTGCCAAGGTGCCTTGTCGGCCGCCTGCTCGACCCGCAACTGGTAGAGGTTCAAGCCACTGCGCAAACCGCTGCACTGGCCGCTGCCAGCCTCAACTTCAGCATGCAGAAACAGACTCAGACCAACTGGTGCTGGGCCGCTGTTTCCGCTTCGGTCGGCAACTATTACGGCACTGGAAACTGGACCCAATGCGGCGTCGCCAGTACCCAACTGGATCGCAATTGCTGCAGCCAGCCAGGACCGTGCAACGTCTACGGCTATCTGGATTCAGCCCTGCAAACCACCCGCAGCTATAACGGGATGAATCAGGGTTCGCTGCAGATGTCGGCCATTCAGAACCAGATCAACATGGGCCGCCCGGTCGGCCTGCGCTGTGCCTGGTACGGTGGCGGTGCGCACTTCCTGGCGATCTACGGCACCAACGGCAACTACGTGCTGGTCGCCGACTCGATCTACGGTTATTCGACCCGCGCGCTGAACTCATTCCCGGGTTCGTACAACGGCGGCGGCAACTGGACTCACACTTACTTCACCGCGAAAAACTAGGAGGGCGACATCATGCAACTGACTTATCCAAAGGCGCCTTCCAACGGCGTACAGACTTTGCGTCCGGTGCTGCAAGCCGCGCTGCAAACACAGGGTTTCGGCATTAATCGCCAGTTCGCCGCCGCTACACCGGCCAAAGTCAGCCTCAGCGAAGCCTATCGCGGCTACTCGCTGACACTCGACGACTTGAGCCAAGGCAAGGGTCTGAAAGACGCACGTATCGGCGACTGGCATTACCTGGTGTTTGCCGACGGCGTCAGCATTGCCGATGCGCAACTGGCCGAGGTGCGTGGCCATGTCGAGTTCGCTTCGCTGAACCACGGCACCCGGGCCGCCGACACCGTGGGCGCGTTGAAACTGGCGGAACAGGCGCCGCAATTGCAGGGCAAAACCGTTGAACTGCGCGTGCTGTTTGTCTCGGCGCTGCACGTCGTGGCGATCTGGCTGCATGCGGACGGTGAGGATGTGCTGATCCCGATTGAGCCGACGCCAAAAGAGCTGGGCGACTCGCGGCTGTACAGCGAAGCCGCGCTGCTCGCGCTGCTCAAACCGGCGGCAGATCGCGCCAAACAGCGCTTTGACGCGGACAGCAGCGGACAGTTGGGGAACTGACAAACCCCGCGCATAAAAAAACCCGGACACTGTCCGGGTTTTTTATTGGCCATTTGTGGCGACTTATTCAGCCGCAGGCTCGGCCGGCTTGCGGCGCTTGAGCGGGGCCATGCCATCGCTGCTCACCAGCGAATCCGGCTTCGGCCGATTGGCGCTCTTGCGCTTGGTCGGGGTCTTGGCGGCGGTTTTCTTCTTGTCGCCCTTGGCGTCGGTCTTTTTCTTCTTCACGCCGACAGCTTTGCCCGAGGCCTTGACCTTTTTCGGCCCGCCGTAGGTGCCTTTGACTTCCTTGATGGTGCGGCGCTCGAAGCTCTGCTTCAGGTAGCGCTCGATGCTCGACATCAGGTTCCAGTCGCCATGGCAGATCAGCGAGATCGCCAGACCGTCGTTGCCGGCACGGCCGGTACGACCGATGCGGTGCACGTATTCGTCGCCGCTGCGTGGCATGTCGAAGTTGATCACCAGATCCAGGCCATCCACGTCCAGACCACGGGCCGCGACGTCGGTGGCAACCAGAATCTTCACGCCACCTTGCTTCAGGCGATCGATCGCCAGTTTACGATCCTTCTGGTCTTTCTCGCCGTGCAGCACGAACGCCTTGTATTCCTGAGCCACGAGGCGGCCGTAGATGCGGTCGGCCATGGCGCGGGTGTTGGTGAAGACGATGGCCTTCTGATAGGTCTCGTTGGCCAGCAGCCAGTTCACAATCTGCTCTTTGTGCTGGTTGTGGTCGGCGGTGATGATCTGCTGACGGGTGGTCGAGTTCAGCTGGCTGACCGCGTTGAGCTGCAGGTGCTCAGGGTTGTTCAGCACCTTGGCGATCATCTCGCGCAGGCCGGAACCGCCGGTGGTGGCGGAGAACAGCATGGTCTGCTGTCGGTTCGGGCATTCGTCGACCAGACGCTGCACATCTTCGGCAAAACCCATGTCGAGCATGCGGTCGGCTTCGTCGAGCACCAGCACTTCGACTTCTTTCAAATCCAGGTTGCCGGCGTTAAGTTGCTCGATCATCCGGCCCGGGGTACCGATCAGGATGTCCGGCACCTTGCGCAGCATCGCCGCTTGCACCTTGAAGTCTTCACCGCCAGTGATCAGGCCGGACTTGATGAAGGTGAACTGCGAGAAGCGTTCAACTTCTTTCAGAGTCTGCTGGGCCAGCTCGCGGGTCGGCAGCAGGATCAGGGTCTTGATGCTGACGCGAATCTTCGCCGGGCCGATCAGGCGGTTGAGGATCGGCAGGACAAAAGCGGCGGTCTTGCCACTACCGGTTTGCGCCGTCACCCGCAGGTCACGCCCCTGGAGCGCCAGCGGAATGGCCGCTGCTTGCACAGGCGTTGGCTCGACAAATTTCAGTTCGGCCACGGCTTTGAGCAGGCGTTCGTGCAGGGCGAATTGGGAAAACACGGGTGCTACCTCGAAGATATGCAAAAAAACAGCTGCATAGGTTACCGGTTTCGAGCGCTCAGGCCGAGTTTCTTTATACAAACGGGCGTAATCAGTGGCTTTTTTGTTGCTCGATTTGTCTCCAACGGTAATACACAGCGTCTTAAATGCTCTAATCGCCCATCGCGCCTTACAGAAGAATCGTTGCTCACATGGATTTCAAACAGCTCTGGCTCAACGCCCAAGACCTCTGGGGTGCCCTCGAACAGCACCCGTTCCTGCAATCCGGCCTGGCGCTGATGTTGCTATTGGTGATCGCGCTGATCCTCGGACGAGTGGCACGCTATCTGATCCTGCACGCCAGCCGCATGCTCGGGCGCCAGCCGGCGCTGCACTGGATCAACGACTTTCGCCACAACAAGGTGTTTCAGCGTCTGGCGCAGATGACGCCATCGCTGGTGATCCAGTTCGGTCTGCACCTGGTGCCGGAACTGAGCAAAACCGCGATGACCTTCCTCGGCAACGTGGCGCTGTCCTTCACCATCCTGTTCCTGCTGCTGTCGGTCAGTGCCCTGCTCAATGCGTTGCTGGACATCTACGCGCGCACCGAACACGCGCGCACCCGCTCGATCAAGGGCTACGTGCAACTGGCGAAAATGGTCTTGTACGTGTTTGGCGCGATCATCATCGTCGCCACCCTGATCGACCGTTCGCCGTTGTTGCTGCTGTCCGGTTTGGGTGCGATGTCGGCGGTGATTCTGTTGGTCTACAAGGACACCCTGCTGTCGTTCGTCGCCAGCGTACAGCTGACCAGCAACGACATGCTGCGGGTCGGCGACTGGATCGAAATGCCGCAAGTCGGCGCCGATGGCGACGTGGTCGACATCACCTTGCACACGGTCAAGGTGCAGAACTTCGACAAGACCATCGTCTCGATCCCGACCTGGCGCCTGATGTCCGAATCGTTCCGCAACTGGCGCGGCATGCAACAGTCCGGTGGACGACGGATCAAGCGCAGCCTGTTCATCGACGCCAGCGGCGTGCGCTTCATCCGCGACGATGAAGAAGAAAAGCTCTCTCAGGTGCACCTGCTGACCGCCTACATGGGCCGCAAGAAAGCCGAACTCAAAGCGTGGAACGAGGCGCAGGGTAATGTAGCGGCGATGGCGGCCAACCGTCGGCGCATGACCAACATCGGTACCTTCCGCGCTTATGCGCTGGCGTATCTGAAAAGCCATCCCGAGATCCAGCCGAACATGACCTGCATGGTGCGCCAGATGCAGACCACGGCGCAGGGCATTCCGCTGGAAATCTACTGCTTCACGACTACCACGGTGTGGGCCGATTACGAGCGGATTCAGGGGGATATTTTCGATTATCTGCTGGCGGTGCTGCCAGAGTTTGGCTTGAGTCTGTATCAGCAGCCGAGCGGCGGGGATTTGCGTTCGGGGTTGTTGCCGGCGGTGCTGGGTTCGGCGCACATTGCGGAACCACAAAAACACCTCATGTAACCCACAATTACCGTGTAGGAGCTGCCGCAGGCTGCGATCTTTTGATTTTAAAGATTAAAAGATCGCAGCCTTCGGCAGCTCCTACACCGGGTCATGCGGTGCGGCGGATACCCAACCGGCTGATCCATACGGCCGCCAGAATGACACTCCCGCCAAGCAAAAGCCTTCCCAGTTCCTCATGCTGATTCCAGATCAGCAGATTCAGCAGCAGCCCCACCGGCACATGCAGGTTGTTCATCACCGCCAGCGTGCCACCGTTGACCATGCACGCGCCCTTGTTCCACCAGTACATGCCCAGCGCGGTGGAGACCAGGCCGAGGAACACCAGCACGCCCCATTGCAGCGGCGCTTCGGGCAGGAAGTTGGCTTTACCGAACAGCAGAAACGCCGGCAACACCACCGCCAGAGCCCCGAGGTAGAAGAAGCCGAAACGCCGGTAATGCGGCAGGTCGCTCGGGTGTTTCGCCACCAGATGCTTGTACAGCACCTGGCCGGCGGCGTAGGTGAAGTTGGCCAGTTGCAGCAACAGGAAACCCATGAAGAAATCCGGGTTGATCCGATCAAAACGAATCACTGCCGCACCGCCCACCGCTACCAATGCAGCGACCAGCGCCCATGGATTGAAGCGGCGGTTCAACGCATCTTCGATCAACGTCACATGCAACGGTGTGAGGATGGTGAACAGCAGCACCTCCGGCACCGTCAGCACGCGGAAGCTCAGGTACAGGCAGACATAGGTGATGCCGAACTGCAACGCGCCGATCAGCAGCATGCCGCGCATGAACGCCGGTTCCACCGAACGCCAGCGGGTCAACGGAATGAACACCAGCCCGGCCAGCACCACGCGCACCAGCACCGCGAAGTAGCTGTCGACATGCCCGGCGAGGTACTCGCCGATCAGACTGAAGGAAAACGCCTGGATCAGCGTGACAAAAAGTAGATAGCCCATGGTCGCCTCTGTTTCGAATGGCGGCGACGATAGCCGGTTTTACATTCCGCAACCAACACAAAATCCCCTGTAGGAGCTGCCGCAGGCTGCGATCTTTTGATTGTAAAAAACAACATCAAAAGATCGCAGCCTGCGGCAGCTCCTACAGGGAGAGCAGTGAATCAGAGAAATCCCAGACAAAAAAAAGCCCGATCTCGCTAAAGCGTTCAATCGGGCTACAGCACTCAGGAGCAACAAGTGCAAAGGGAGGTTCGATGCGCGTAGAGCCTTGAAGGAGTTGCGCCAGGTCACTTAAACAAGCGGCGATTATCTGGCGATTAACCCATCAAGCGACTTGGGACAGTTTGGCGTTGGCCTGATTCAAGCCCTTCTCCTGGAAGTCGCCGCCCAGATTCATGCCTTCGGCGTGAATGAAGGTCACGTCGTGGATGCCGATGAAGCCCATGACTTGGCGCAGGTACGGTTCCTGATGGTCGGCCGGGCCGCCGGCGTAGATCCCGCCGCGAGCGGTAAGTACGTAGGCACGTTTGCCGCTGAGCAGGCCTTGCGGGCCGGTTTCGGTGTACTTGAAGGTCACACCGGCACGCAGCACGTGGTCGAGCCAGGCTTTCAGAGTGCTCGGGATCGCGAAGTTGTACATCGGCGCTGCCATCACCAATACGTCGGCGGCCAGCAACTCCTCGGTCAATTCGTTGGAGCGGTCCAGCGACGATTGTTCGTCGGCGTTGCGCTGCTCGGCAGACTTCATCCAGCCGCCCAGCAGATTGGCGTCCAGGTGGGGTACCGGGTTCACGGCGAGGTCACGCACGGTGATCTGATCGTTGGGGTGCGCGGACTTCCACTGGCTGATGAAGGTCTGGGTCAGTTGACGGGAAACCGAGTCTTGCTGGCGGGCGCTGCTTTCGATGATCAGAACGCGGGACATGGTGTGTAGTCTCCATCCGAGAATGTTGTAGGTCGATGGAGTGAAGGTTAAACAGGGTTGTATCGATGAAAAAGCGCAAATAATTGCTGCAAAGCATCGAATAATTCGTTTAGATGCAGTTTGTACCCTGTGGGAGCGAGCTTGCTCGCGAAGGCGGCGGGTCAGCCTGAGAAGGTGTCGACTGACACTACGCCTTCGCGAGCAGGCTCGCTCCCACAGGGCTCGGTGTTATTTCGGGCTGCAGCTCAAATCGATGCGCAGCCTGATGATCTCGCGAGAGAACTTGGCCGTGGCGTTCGTATGCTTGCGGGCCGGGACTTCGATGTTGCGCGTACGTGGCGCTTCCGGGCCATTGTTGAAAACGGCTTTGCAGACGGCATCGACATCACCGAAGTTGACCACTTTTATGGAGCCGATGTCCTTGTCGGTGTCATAGGTTTCGTAGTCGATCTTCAAGCCATTGAGATTTTTCTGCACATCGATCGGGTAAGCAAACGCTGGCAGCGGCAGCAGCGCCAGCAACACACAACAGAATTTTTTCATTCGCCAGTCTCCATGAGGGATGGCCAGCTTAGGACAAGAGGAGCTATTGATGAAAGCGCCCCGCGTGACCCTTGATCAATGGCGAACATTGCAGGCCGTGGTCGATCACGGCGGCTTCGCCCAAGCCGCCGAGGCACTGCACCGTTCGCAATCGTCGGTGAGTTACACCGTCGCCCGCATGCAGGACCAGCTCGGCGTGCCCTTGCTGCGCATTGACGGGCGTAAGGCGGTACTCACCGAAGCCGGTGGCGTATTGTTGCGCCGCTCGCGGCAACTGGTGAAACAGGCCAGCCAACTGGAAGACCTCGCCCACCACATGGAGCAAGGTTGGGAGGCCGAGGTGCGGCTGGTGGTCGATGCGGCCTACCCGAGCGCACGCATCGTCCGGGCGCTGACCGCGTTCATGCCGCAAAGTCGTGGCTGCCGCGTGCGCCTGCGCGAGGAGGTGTTGTCGGGGGTCGAAGAAGTGCTGCTGGAAGGCGTGGCCGATCTGGCGATCACCGGTCTGAGCATTCCCGGCTATCTCGGTGCGGAATTGAGCGATGTCGAGTTTGTTGCCGTCGCCCACCCGGACCACGCCTTGCATCGGCTCAATCGCGAACTGAGCTTCCAGGATCTGGAAACCCAGATGCAAGTGGTGATTCGCGACTCCGGGCGCCAGCAGCCACGCGACGTCGGCTGGCTGGGTGCCGAACAGCGCTGGACGGTCGGCAGCCTTGCCACTGCCGCAACGTTCGTCAGCAGCGGCCTGGGTTTCGCCTGGTTGCCCCGACACATGATCGAACGTGAATTGAAGGAAGGCACGCTCAAGCTGCTACCGTTGGTTCAGGGCGGCAGCCGCAACCCGAGTTTCTATCTCTACTCGAACAAGGACAAACCGCTGGGCCCGGCGACACAAATCCTCATCGAACTGCTGCGCACCTTCGACACCTTGCCGCTGGACGCACCGTTCGCCGCCCCCGAACAAGCCTGACACGGAGTTCACCGATGGCGTATTTCGAGCACGAAGGTTGCAACCTGCACTACGAGGCATATGGCCACGGTACGCCGTTGCTGCTGGTTCACGGGCTCGGCTCGAGCACCCTGGACTGGGAAATGCAGATTCCGGCGCTGTCGGCGCATTACCGGGTGATCGTCCCGGATATACGCGGTCACGGTCGCTCGGACAAACCCCGCGAGCGCTACAGCATCGCCGGTTTCAGCGCTGACCTGCTGGCGTTGATCGAGCACCTGAACCTCGGTCCGGTGCATTACGTCGGGCTGTCGATGGGCGGGATGATCGGTTTCCAGTTCGGTGTCGATCACCCTCACCTGCTCAAAAGCCTGACCATCGTCAACAGCGCCCCCGAAGTTAAACTCCGCAGCCGCGACGATTACTGGCAGTGGTTCAAACGCTGGAGCCTGATGCGTGTGCTGAGCCTGGCAACCATCGGCAAGTCGCTGGGCGGCAAACTTTTTCCAAAACCGGAACAGGCTGATTTGCGGCAGAAAATGGCCGAGCGCTGGGCAAAAAACGACAAACGTGCTTATCTCGCCAGCTTCGATGCGATTGTTGGCTGGGGCGTTCAGGAACGACTTTCCCGGGTGACCTGTCCAACCCTCATCGTCACTGCCGACCGTGACTACACACCGGTGGCGCTGAAAGAAACCTATGTAAAACTGCTGCCCGATGCGCGGCTGGTGGTCATCGCCGATTCGCGCCACGCCACCCCGCTCGATCAACCCGAACGTTTCAATCAAACGCTGCTGGAGTTTCTCGCCGCAGCCGACATTCAATCTCAGGATCACTGACCCATGCTGAAAAAACTCGCCCTCGCCGCCGGCACTGTGCTGTTCGCTGCCAACCTGATGGCTGCCACGCCGGCAAAAGCGCCGCACGTGCTGCTGGACACCACCAACGGCCAGATCGAAATCGAACTGGACCCGGTCAAGGCGCCGATCAGTACCAAAAACTTTCTGGATTACGTCAACAGCGGCTTTTACACCAACACCATTTTCCACCGCGTGATCCCGGGCTTCATGGCCCAGGGCGGCGGTTTCACGCCACAGATGCAGCAGAAAGAAACCAAGGCGCCGATCAAGAACGAAGCCAGCAACGGTCTGCATAACGTTCGCGGCACGCTGTCGATGGCACGCACCTCCAACCCTGATTCGGCCACCAGCCAGTTCTTCATCAACGTGGCCGACAACGCCTTCCTCGATCCGGGCCGTGACGCCGGTTACGCGGTATTCGCCAAAGTGGTCAAAGGCATGGACGTGGTCGACATCATCGTCAACTCGCAAACCACCACCAAACAGGGCATGCAGAACGTGCCTTCCGACCCTGTGATCATCAAGTCGGCCAAAGTCATCGACTAAGCTGTACAGGGCGTTTCGAGCGGCGCAGGCCTGACGCCACGCCGCTCACACCGATAAAAGGAGAGCCCGGCCTCCGGGCGGTTATCTGATGCTCTATCGCCGTTTCGAACAACTGATCGACATATTCCGCGATGCTCCGACGGCGGCTCCGCCCAATCGCGTGCTGCCCTTCTATACCTATTACCTGAAACAGGTCTGGCCGAGCTTTGCCGCTCTGTTGGTGGTCGGTCTGTTTGCTGCGTTGATCGAAGTGGCGCTGTTCAGTTACCTGAGCCGCATCATCGACTTGGCCCAAGGCACGCCCAACCCGAATTTCTTCAGCGACCACGCCCTCGAACTGACGTGGATGGTGGTGGTGGCGCTGGTACTGCGGCCGATCTTTTTCGGCCTGCACGACCTGCTGGTGCACCAGACCCTGAGCCCGGGGATGACCAGCATGATCCGCTGGCAGAATCACAGCTATGTGCTCAAACAGAGCCTGAATTTCTTCCAGAACGACTTCGCCGGGCGCATCGCCCAACGCATCATGCAGACCGGCAACTCGCTCCGTGACTCCGCCGTGCAAGCGGTCGACGCGCTGTGGCATGTGGTGATCTACGCGATCAGTTCGCTGGTGCTGTTCGCCGAAGCCGACTGGCGCCTGATGATCCCGTTGCTGACCTGGATCGCCGCCTACATCGGCGCCCTGTATTACTTCGTGCCACGGGTCAAGGACCGCTCGGTGGAGGCCTCCGATGCGCGCTCGAAACTGATGGGGCGGATCGTCGACGGCTACACCAACATCGCCACGCTGAAGCTGTTTGCCCACACCAATTTCGAACAGCATTACGCCAGGGAAGCCATCGAGGAACAGACGGTCAAGGCGCAGATGGCCGGCCGCGTGGTGACCAGCATGGACGTGGCAATCACCGCCATGAACGGTCTGCTGATCGTCGGCACCACCGCGCTGGCGCTGTGGCTGTGGACGCAGTCGTTGATCACGGTCGGCGCTATCGCGCTGGCTACGGGTCTGGTGATTCGCATCGTCAACATGTCCGGCTGGATCATGTGGGTGGTCACCGGCATCTTCGAAAACATCGGCATGGTGCAGGACGGTCTGCAGACCATCTCACAACCGGTCAGCGTGACTGATCGCGAACAGGCCAAACCACTGGCGGTGGCCCGTGGCGAAGTGCGTTTCGAGCATGTGGATTTTCACTACGGAAAGAAGAAAGGCATCATCGGCGACCTCAACCTGACCATCAAACCCGGCGAGAAAATCGGTTTGATCGGGCCGTCCGGCGCCGGCAAATCGACGTTGGTCAACCTGCTGCTGCGCCTGTACGACGTCGAGGGTGGACGGATCCTGATCGATGGGCAGAACATCGCCGAAGTCGGCCAGGAAAGCCTGCGCGCACGGATCGGCATGATCACGCAGGACACCTCCCTGCTGCACCGCTCGATCCGCGACAACTTGCTGTACGGCAAGCCTGACGCCACCGACGCCGAACTCTGGGATGCGGTGCACAAGGCTCGCGCCGACGAGTTCATTCCGTTGCTGTCGGACGCCGAGGGCCGCACCGGTTTCGATGCGCACGTCGGCGAGCGCGGGGTGAAGCTGTCCGGCGGCCAGCGCCAGCGCATCGCGATTGCCCGGGTGCTGCTCAAGGACGCGCCGATCCTGATCATGGACGAAGCAACCTCGGCACTGGATTCGGAAGTCGAAGCAGCAATCCAGGAAAGCCTCGAAACCCTGATGCAAGGCAAAACCGTGATCGCCATCGCTCACCGCCTCTCGACCATCGCTCGCATGGATCGGCTGGTGGTGCTGGAAAACGGCAAGATCGCCGAGAGCGGCACCCACGCCGAATTGCTCGCCCATCGCGGGTTGTATGCGCGGTTGTGGGCGCACCAGACCGGAGGATTTGTCGGCATCGATTGATCACAAAAAATCTGACTTTGTGAACTTTTTTGGCGAGGGAGCTTGCTCCCGCTCGACTGCGCAGCAGGCGCAAAGCCCGCCAACTGTGCGAGTCTGACACTACCGGTGCAGATAGTTTTGGGACAGCTTCGCTGTCCAGCGGGAGCAAGCTCCCTCGCCACGCAATGTTTGTCCGCCAAAAAACCGCCCCAGCCCGCCAACCATGGGCTCTGGCGGTTTTTTCATGTCTGCTGGCAATCCATCCAAAGCCTGCTGTACTCAGCCAAGGTTCCAGCACGGAACCTGTCGTAAATCTGCAAGGAAGCACAACTCGATACAGTCTCGATAGCACGCCTATCAAGGACTCTCTCATGTCTCTGTTCAAACGTTCAGTTACTGAGTTGTTGGGTACGTTCTGGCTGGTTCTGGGTGGATGCGGCAGTGCAGTGCTCGCTGCGTCTTCGCCCTTGGGCATTGGAGTGCTGGGGGTGGCCCTGGCGTTTGGTCTGACGGTGCTGACCATGGCGTTCGCCATTGGCCACATCAGCGGATGTCATCTCAACCCGGCCGTCTCGGTCGGTCTGTTCGTTGGCGGCCGGTTTCCGGCCAAAGAGTTGCCCGCCTATATCATCGCGCAGGTGCTCGGCGCGATTCTCGCCGCGGCGCTGATTGCGCACATTGCCAGCGGCAAGGAGGGTTTCGATATTGCCGCAGGTCTGGCCTCCAACGGGTATGGCGAACACTCACCGGGCAAATACTCGATGGCCGCAGGCTTTGTCACCGAGTTGGTGATGACCGCCATGTTCGTGATCATCATCCTCGGCGCTACCGACAAACGCGCTCCGGCGGGCCTTGCACCGATCGCCATCGGCCTGGGTCTGACGTTGATTCACCTGATCTCGATCCCGGTCACCAACACCTCGGTCAACCCGGCGCGCAGCACCGGGCCGGCGCTGATGGTCGGCGGCTGGGCGATCGCACAGTTGTGGATGTTCTGGGTCGCGCCGCTGCTGGGCGCGGTGGTGGGCGGCGGAATCTATCGCTGGCTGGGTAAAGAAGAAACCTGAAGGATGCCTGAGCTCCCTTTGTAGGAGCTGCCGAAGGCTGCGATCTTTTGACTTTTAAAGAGCAAAAGATCGCAGCCTCCGGCAGCTCCTACAGGGATCTAGGTTTGACGGTAGGGCAAGGCAGTTTTTGCTTCTTCGGCATAGGCGAGGATGCCGGCACGTTCCTGTTTCAGAAAATCCTTCACCGCCGCTTTCAACCCGGGATGGCGCAAGTAGTGCCACGAATGCGTGATCACCGGTTCAAAGCCGCGAATCAGTTTATGTTCACCCTGGGCACCCGCATCAAAGCGCTGGTAGCCGTGGGCGATCGCGTAATCCATGCCCTGATAGAAACACGTCTCGAAATGCAGCCGGTCAAACTCGGCCAGACATCCCCAATAGCGTCCATAGAAGCTGTCGCCCCCGACCAGACTGAAGGCCATCGCCACCGGCCGTGAACCCTGTCTGGCGAAGACCACCCGAATCGCCTGCGGCATCCGCGCAGCCAACAGACTGAAGAACTCGCGCGTCAGGTACGGCGCCTGTCGGCGCACGGCATAGGTGTTGGCATAGCAGGCGTAGACAAAATCCCATTGCGCCTCGTCCAGCTCACGCCCTTCCAGCCATTCGAACTCGAAGCCCTGCCCCGCCACTTGCTCGCGTTCCTTGCGCATCTGCTTGCGCTTGCGCGAGCTGAGCACGTCGAGAAAGTCCTGAAAGTCCCGGTAACCGCGATTCTGCCAGTGGTACTGACAGCCGATGCGTTGCAACCAGCCCGGTTGCTCGGCCATGGCGGCATCGGTGAACGGGTCGGTGAAATTGATGTGGGCGCTGGAAAGTTCTTCGATTTCCAGATAACCCGGCAGGCTTTTGAGCAGTTCGAAGCCGTCCTCGACATTCGCCGCCAGCAGGCGCGGGCCACTGACTGGACTGAACGGCACCGCGGTCAGCAGCTTGGGGTAGTAATCGATCCCGGCGCGAGCGCAGGCATCAGCCCAACCGTGATCAAAGACGTACTCACCGTAGGAATGCCATTTGCGATAACCGGGCAGCGCGGCGATCAACCGATCGCCTTCAACATGCAGCAGATGCTCGGGTTGCCAGCCGGTGTGCGGGCCGACGCTGCCACTGTCTTCCAGTGCGCCGAGGAACGCATGGCGCAGAAACGGCTGGTTCTCGGGCACCAGCGCATCCCAGGTCGCGGGGGCGATTTCTGACAGGTTTTGCAGACGTTGCAACGGCATCAACTGGCTCTCCACATCTTGGCGTCAAAGCCCCGCGAGTATCGCTGATCAGCTTCCATTGCACACGCTCATTCGGGCGACAGTGCTCTGGCTCGATAGTTCACGAGGACTTTGCATCGTCATCGACATGACATCACTTAGCCACTGCTCTGTCATAAACCATCGCGATACTCGCTCCTGTTTTTAGAGCGCCGGGTTCTACCCGGACACTGTTTTCCGACGTGCGCGTCGGTGTGCCCAGGATGGTTCAGCCATCCCTCTCATCTTCGGAGATTGCTATGCGTCTTGCTTCCACGAAAACTGCGGCGGCCCTGTGCGGTGGCCTGTTGCTGGCCATGAGCGTTCCGGCCAGTGCTGCAGTCGACGCCAAACTGCTCGACATGCTCAAGGCTAACGGTTCCATTTCCCAGGCGCAGTACATTGAACTGCAAACTGAACTGGCCAAGGATCAGAAGGCTCAGCAAATCGCGCAGCAGGCGCAGCAAGAGACCAACGAGCAAATCGCGGCAACCGCGAAGAAAACCAATGAGCTGAGCTCCTTCGACCAAAAGCTTGCCTGGGCCGCCAAGACCCAGTTCAAGGGTGATGTGCGTATCCGTCAGGAGACCGTCAAGATCGACGGTGAATCCAACAACGGTGGTCGCGACAAGGATCGCCAGCGTATCCGTGCCCGCCTCGGCGCCTACACCGAGATCAACCCGCAAGTCGACACCGGTATCCGTATTGCCACCGGCGGCGGTGACGATGCCCGTTCGACCAACCAGGACATGGACAACTACTTCGACAAGAAGCAGATCTGGCTCGACCTGGGTTACATCGACTACCACCCCGACGCCATCAAGAACCTGCACGTGATCGGCGGCAAGATGCTGCAACCCTGGGTCAGCATGGGCGATGTGATCTGGGACAGCGACATCAACCCGGAAGGTCTGGCCGTGACCTACAAATACCCGCTGGGCAGCAGCGCCGAACTGTTCGGCAGCCTGGGTAACTACACTCTCAAGGACAACGTCGACGGCGAAGGCGTGCAATTTCGCCACGATCTGCGCCTGACCGCTGGCCAGTTGGGCAGCCGCTTCGCGATCACCGACAACCTGAAACTGACCCTGGGCGGCAGCGTCTACGCCTACCAGAACGACGAGGACAGCCGTTGCACCGGGACGTCCACACCGTGCGCACTGTCGGTCAACGGCAACTCGGCCAACAACGAATTCCGTCTGTACGAGGGCTTCAGCCAGATCGATATCGGTGGTTTGCCAATGCCGCTGTCGTTCTACGGCCAGTACGTGAAGAACAACGATGCGGTGACCGATGCCGACACTGCGTGGCTGGTCGGCGCCAAGTCGAAAGTCTTCGGCCTGAACCTGGACTACAACTATCGTGACGTACAGCGTGACGCCGTGGTCGGCGCATTCACCGACTCCGACTTCGCCAACGGCACCACCGGTTCCCGTGGCCACAAGTTCAAGGTCGGTTACGACATCGACAAGAACTTCGCCATCGGCGCCACCTACTTCCTGACCAAGGCCGACTTCTCCAGCCGTACCCAGCGTGACGCAGACACCAACACCCTGCAGCTGGATGCGGAAGCGAAGTTCTAAAAAGCGTCACCTGTAGCCTGACGCGGGCGGGACGATCCCCATCATCCGTTCGTTTCATCCGCGTCGGGCTATTTCTGCAAGATGCAAGAACACTGTAGGAGCTGCCGGAGGCTGCGATCTTTTGATCTTGTTTTTGAGGATCAAAAGATCGCAGCCTCCGGCAGCTCCTACAGGGGGCTCTATTTTTCTTTGCGGCGTTGCTCGGCCAGGCGTTCGGCCAAAGCGTCAATACCCGCCTCGGTTTTCTCCGGCATCGCCTTCAATGTGGCCTGCATCAAACGCATCTGGCGAATGAAACGCCGACAGTTGGGGCAGAACATCAGGTGATGGCGCACCAACAGTCTCTCGCGAAAGCTCAACTGGCCATCGAGATAATCGCTGGAGCGCGCTACTTGTTCCTTGCAGGTCAGCATTCGCCGGTCTCCTCAAAATGCTCCACCGTGGCGAAGACTTTCAGCCGCGCACGATGCAGCAGCACACGGACATTGGAGAGCGAGATCTCCAGAAGATTACAGATCTCCTCCAGCTCCAGGCCCTGACGCTCGCGCAGCAGCAAAACACTGCTTTGCAGTTCCGACAGGCTGAGCAAGGTGTGCTCCAGGCAGTCGCGCAATTCGCTTTCCGTCAGCAAGGCTTCCGGCGTGTCCTGATGCCAGGCGAACGGCGCCACCAGCCAATGACCGTCACCGGGAGAAAAGCGATCATCGTCGATGGTGCCGTGGGGTGACGGCAGGTCATCCATCAAGACTTCGCGACGATTTTGTTTGTAGCGGCTCTTGGCCGAGTTGGCAGTGATGGTCAGCAGCCAGGTCTTGAGACTGGAACGGCCCTCGAAGCTACCGATGTGGCGCACCACCGAAAGCCAGGCGTCCTGCACCACTTCCTCGACATGGCGCTGGCCGACAATCGCGTAAGCCACAGCACGCATGGCGCTCTGGTAGGTGCTGACCAGTTCCTTGAAAGCTTTTTGCTCACCGGCCAACAGGCGTTCGAGCAGTTGGGTGTCGTCCGTTGCGGCCATGCGCGCCTCGTTTTCAGATGGTCGAAAGCAAAAGATCGCAGCCTGCGGCAGCTCCTACAGAGATCAGTGTAGGAGCTGCCGCAGGCTGCGATCTTTTCAGGCGCACTCAGCGCTTGCGCAGAATCACGCTGCCGATCGAGTAACCGGCGCCGAACGAGCTCAGCACGGCCAGCGAACCGGCGGCCAGATCGTCCTGATATTTATGGAAGGCAATGACCGAGCCCGCCGAACTGGTGTTGGCGTAGGTGTCGAGAATCACCGGGGCTTCTTCTTCAGTGGCTTCACGGCCCAGCAGCTTGCGCACGATCAGGTGGTTCATGCTCAGGTTGGCCTGGTGCAGCCAGAAGCGCTTGACGTCGCCGACGTTGAGTTTGTTCTCTTCCAGATGCTCACCGATCAGCTCGGCAACCATCGGGCAGACATCCTTGAACACCTTGCGGCCTTCCTGCACGAACAGCTTGTCGCGGGCACCGATGCCCTCCTCCGCCGCACGGTTGAGGAAGCCGAAGTTGTTGCGAATGTTGTTGGAGAACTTGGTCAGCAGTTTGGTGCTGACCACATCGAACTGGTACTTGGAGGTCGCCAGGTCGGCGCGTTCGATGATGACTGCCGTCGCCGCGTCGCCGAAGATGAAGTGGCTGTCACGGTCGCGGAAGTTCAGGTGACCGGTGCAGACTTCAGGGTTGACCATCAGGATCGCCCGGGCCTGACCCAGTTGCACGCTGTTGGCCGCCGCCTGAATGCCGAAGGTCGCCGAGGAGCAGGCGACGTTCATGTCGAAACCGAAGCCCTGAATGCCCAGTGCTTCCTGGACTTCGATGGCGATGGCCGGGTAGGCGCGCTGAAGATTGGAGCAGGCGACGATCACGCCGTCGATGTCGGCGGCGGTCTTGCCGGCACGTTGCAGCGCCTGTTCAGCGGCGCCGATGGCCATCTGGCAGAGGACCGACCATTCGTCGTTGGAACGCTCCGGCAGACGCGGGGCCATGCGTTGCGGATCGAGAATGCCGTCCTTGTCCATGACAAAGCGGCTCTTGATGCCGGAGGCCTTTTCGATGAACGCGGCGCTGGATTCGGTCAGCGCCTGGACTTCACCACGGGCGATGGCATCGGCGTTGTCGGCGTTGAATTGCGCGACATAGGTATTGAAAGACTGCACCAGCTCTTCGTTGGAAATGCTGTTGGCCGGGGTGTACAGGCCGGTGCCGCTGATGACGACGTTATGCATGGTCGTTTCTCTAATCTGTTCAGGCAGAAAGCGCTGGCACCGACGTACCAACACACAAAGGGTCTGTTCCCGTCCGCAGGACGCTGACCTGGCATCGCTTTATTCCGCCACGTGACCCGACCGAAGGCTCTGGGTCACGAAACCGGCGTTTATGGTCGCGAAGTTTGCCATAAACCTTGGCTTTTGGCGCCTTTCTCATGCCAAACCCAATCACTGTAGGAGCTGCCGAAGGCTGCGATCTTTTGATTCTGTTCCTGTAAAAAGCAAAATCAAAAGATCGCAGCCTGCGGCAGCTCCTACAGGGGTGATGCAGGGTTGGGGATCAAGCCTCGACCTGACTCCATTGCTTGCTCAGCCGCTTGTCCGAGATCGGCACTTTCGTTCCCAACTGCTGGGCGAACAGCGACACCCGGTATTCCTCCAGCCACCAGCGGTACAACTCCAGCTGCGGATCGCGTTTGCCTTCCTGGGCATGTTTCGCCGCGCGGACCTGGTATTGCGCCCAGAGGCCGGCCAGTTCACCGCTCCAGACGCGATCCTTCTGTACTTGCGCACCGAGTTTCTCGAAACGCTGCTCGACCGCCTTCAGATAGCGCGGCAACTCCTTGAGCCATTGCATCGGTGTTTCCCGGACGAACCCCGGATACACCAGATGGCTGATTTGCTGCTTGATGTCATTCAGCGCCACCGCCTGAGCCAGATCGATCTTGCCCTTGAAGCGCTTTTGCAGGCCGTGCCACAGCTTGAGAATCTCCAGGGTCAGCCGCGCCACGCGCTCGGCGTGTTCGGTCCAGCTGCCGCGTTTGCGTTCGGCCAATGCCGCCAGCCCGGCACCGTCACGCGGCAACGGGTCTTCGCCCTCCAGAATGCAGCTGTCGAGACTGGCCAGCAGAATGTCTTCCACCAGCGCGTCCACTCGGCCCAACTCACGATACAGCAGGCCCAGCTCGGTGATGCCCGGGAGTTTGCTGCGCAGGAACTTCGCCGGTTCCGTCAGTTGCTGCATCAGCAGCCGCTGCAAGGCGCGGCGATGCTGGAATTCGGCTTCGGCCGGGGTCGAAAACCGCCCTTCCTTGACCGTGCCGCCTTCTTCCACCAGTGCCGGATAGACCGTCATCGACAGGCCGGCAATCTTCTGCTGAGTCTTTTCCGCCACCGGAGCGAAGACCTTGGCCTCCACCGGTTGCTGACTTTTCGCACTTTGCGGCACGGCCAAAGCCGCTTGACTGGCTTCGGCGAAGCGCGCGGTGAGCTCGGCCAGATCGCGTCCCTCACCAAGAAACTTGCCTTGGCCGTCGACGATTTCCAGGTTCATCCGCAGATGGCTTTCGACCTGCTGCGCCGCTTCCGCCCACGCCTCATCGCTGACTCGGGCGCCGGTCATGCGCAGCAGTTCGCGACCCAGCGATTGCGGCAACGAGCCCTCAGCGAAGGTCATGCGCTGCAACGCCGCTTTGATGAAATCCGGCACCGGCACGAAGTTTTTGCGCAGGGCTTTCGGCAGATTGCGCACCAGCGCAATGCACTTGGCCTCGATCAGCCCCGGCACCAGCCATTCCAGACGCTCCGGCGGCAGCATCGGCAGCAGCGGTGCCGGCACACGCAGGGTCACGCCGTCGCGCGGGTGATTGGGTTCGAAGTGGTAGCTGAGCGCCAGCTCCAGATCGCCGATGTGCAACGTGTCCGGGTAGTCGCGCGCGGTGACTTCGCTGGCCTCGCGGGCCAGCACGTCCTCTTCGCGCATGATCAACAGCTGCGGGTTCTTCTGGCTGTTGACCCGATACCAACTGTCGAAGGTCGCGGTCTGGTGAATCTCCGCCGGCAACCGCGCATCGTAGAACGCATACAGGGTTTCTTCGTCAGCGAGAATGTCGCGGCGCCGGGCCTTGGCTTCCAGTTCGTCGAGCTGCTCAAGCAATTGTTTGTTGGCGCTCAGGCACTTGGCTTTCGACTGAATCTCGCCGCGCACCAGACCCTCGCGGATAAACAGCTCACGCGACACCACCGGATCCACCGGGCCGTAATGCACCGGGCGGCGACCGACCACGATCAGCCCGAACAGGGTGATCTGCTCGTAGGCCACGACCTGGCCGCGCTTCTTCTCCCAGTGCGGTTCGAAGTGGTTTTTCTTGATCAGGTGCCCGGCCAGCGGCTCGATCCAGTCGGCGTCGATCTTGGCGACCATGCGCGCGTAAAGCTTGGTGGTTTCCACCAGTTCGGCGGTCATCAGCCACTGCGGGCGTTTCTTGCCGATGCCCGACGACGGATGAATCCAGAAGCGCCGCTGACGGGCGCCAAGGTAATCGCCGTCTTCGGTTTTCTGACCGATCTGGCTGAGCAAACCGACCAGCACCGCTTTGTGCAGTTTCGGGTAATCCGCCGGTTCCTTGTTGAGGCTCAGTTGCATGTCGCGACAGATCAGGCTCAACTGGCGATGGGAATCGCGCCACTCGCGCAGGCGCAGGTAATTGAGGAAATTCTTCCGGCACCAGTTACGCAGTGGGCTGGCGGTCAGCGCTTGGCGCTGTTCTTCAAAACCACGCCACAGATTGACCAGACCGGCGAAGTCCGAATCGCTGTCCTTCCACTGCGCGTGGGCCTGATCCGCCGCTTGCTGACGCTCCGGCGGACGCTCGCGCGGGTCTTGAATCGACATCGCACTGGCGACGATCAGCACTTCCTGCAAGCTGCCGAGCCTGGCCGCTTCGAGCAGCATGCGGCCCATGCGCGGGTCCACCGGCAGGCGCGCCAACTGGCGCCCGAGCGGGGTCAGCTGACTGTTGCGATCCACCGCCGAGAGTTCTTGCAGCAGGTTGAAACCGTCGCTGATCGCCTTGCCGTCCGGCGGCTCGATGAACGGAAACGCAGTGATCTCACCGAGGCGCAGGTGCAGCATCTGCAAGATCACGGCGGCAAGGTTGGTGCGCAGAATTTCCGGGTCAGTGAATTCCGGGCGACCGAGGAAATCTTCCTCGCTGTACAGCCGCACGCAAATCCCCGGTTCGACCCGGCCGCAACGACCTTTACGCTGATTGGCAC
>Ga0209426_1000071_pt1 | contig 186053 bp, 168 predicted proteins | sample Deesub1362B_J571_FD_187697 | JGI IMG/M metagenome (GOLD analysis project Ga0209426, IMG submission 187697) | Deep oceanic, basalt-hosted subsurface ecosystem from Juan de Fuca Ridge flank, Pacific Ocean, CORK Borehole 1362B_J2.571 (SPAdes)... ...
TTTGATTCGGGGCAATCGGGCTTTGGTCAAGACCCGTATCCTCAGCAAGGGCACGGAGATCCACATCGATTACAAAATGATGAAGAAGCCCAATGGTTGGAAGATTTACGATGTGATCATCGAGGGGGTCAGCCTCGTCAACAACTATCGAAACCAGTTCCACCGCATCGTCACGTCGAAAGGATATGAGGAGCTGATCAAGAGGATGCGGACGAAGTGGGAAGAACTCATCAAGGAGACGGAGATCGAGGCCAAAAAGAAGACGTGACGTCCCCGCCTCTCACCGTACGGTCCTCGTTTCGACCCCCCTGGTTTGGAAGATCGGTTATGCGCCTTTCCTTCTGGGAGGGGGTCGCGGGGCCATCAATCCAAACGATACATACCTGGGAGGAAGCGATGGAGAAGAAATTCGTCTACACCTTCGGAGGCGGCTCAGCTGAGGGAGGAGAGTCCCTGCGGAACCTGCTCGGAGGAAAAGGAGCGGGGCTGGCTGAGATGTCCAATCTGGGGATTCCTGTCCCTGCTGGGTTTACCATTACCACGGAGGTCTGCACCTATTACTACAAACACCAAGCCAGCTATCCTGAGGGGCTCAGAGAACAAGTGGATCAAGCCCTGAAGAGGATCGAGCAGATCATGGACGCCCGATTCGGGGACGCAGAGAGGCCCCTTCTGGTCTCGGTTCGGTCGGGGGCCAGGATGTCCATGCCCGGCATGATGGAGACCGTCCTCAACATAGGGCTGACGTCCAGGACATTGCCGGGCCTCATCTCCTGGACCAACAACGAGCGGTTCGCCTACGATGCCTATCGGCGCCTCATCATGATGTATGCCGATGTGGTTATGGAGAAGGCGGAGGGCATCGAACCTCCGGAGGACCAGGGGATCCGACTTGTCCTGGAACGCGAGATGGATCGCATGAAGGAACAGCGCGGGGTGAGCCTGGATACGGATCTTACTGCGGAGGACCTCAAAGCCCTTGTAGATATCTTCCTCCGAAAGGTGGAGGAAGTCCTGGGAAGGCCGTTTCCCGATGATCCTTACGAACAGCTCTGGGGAGGGATAGGCGCCGTTTTTCGCTCGTGGAACGGGAAACGAGCTGTGGCCTACCGCCGCATCGAGGGGATCCCCGACGATTGGGGGACTGCGGTTAACGTTCAGGCCATGGTCTTCGGCAACACGGGAGAGCGTTCCGCTACTGGGGTGGCCTTCACGCGAAATCCCGCCACAGGGGAGCCCGTCTTTTATGGAGAGTGGCTCCCCAACGCCCAAGGGGAGGATGTTGTGGCCGGGATTCGGACCCCCCTCCCTCTGAACAAGGCAGGCAAAGTGGGGGAAGCCGCCTCCCTCCCCTCACTCGAGGAGATGATGCCGGAGGTCTACGCACAACTGGAGGAGATCCGCCAGAAACTGGAACGCTACTACAAGGATATGCAAGACATCGAGTTCACCATACAGGAGGGCACCCTTTGGATGCTCCAGACCCGAACGGGAAAGCGTAACGGCACGGCCGCCGTCCGCATGGCCGTGGACATGTGCAAGGAGGGACTGATCTCCCGAGAGGAGGCCCTTCTGAGGGTGAAGCCCGAGCAGTTGGACGAGCTTCTGCATCCCATGCTTGACCCCAAGGCCGAGTCGGCCACCACTCCTCTGGCCAAAGGTCTACCTGCAGGGCCTGGTGGGGCGGTGGGCCGCATCGTCTTTACTGCCGATGATGCCGAGGCTTGGGCCAAACGAGGAGAAAGGGTCGTCTTGGTAAGGGCCGAGACCTCCCCCGAGGACGTCCACGGGATGCATGCGGCCGAGGCCATCCTTACCTCCAAAGGCGGGATGACGAGCCACGCGGCGCTGGTGGCGCGGGGGTGGGGAAAATGCTGCATCGTGGGCTGCGGTGAGCTGGAGATCGACTCGCAGGGCAAGACCCTCCGGGTGCGCGACGTTGTGCTCAGGGAAGGGGACTGGATCACCCTCAATGGGACCAAAGGGGTCGTATATCAAGGGCAACTGGCCCTTCTGCCCGCGGACCCCCAAGGAAATCCATGGTATAACGACCTTATGGAGTGGGCCGATCAAATCCGGAAACTCGGGGTCCGGACCAATGCGGATACGCCCGATGACGCGGCCTTGGCTCGCTCCTTCGGTGCCGAAGGGATCGGCCTTTGCCGCACGGAACACATGTTCTTCGATCCTCAGCGCATCATGGCCATGCGTGAGATGATCGTGGCCGAGACCCCCGAGGAGAGACGGAAGGCCATCATGAAGCTGCTGCCTTTCCAGCGGGAGGACTTCTTGGGGATCCTCCGGGCCATGGAAGGGCTCCCTGTGACTATTCGACTTCTGGATCCTCCCCTTCATGAGTTCGTCAACTTGAGTCCGGATCAGGTCCAACAGCTCGCTAAGGAGATGGGAATCCCCCTGGAGAGGCTCCAGGCCAGGATCGACCAGCTCCACGAGGCCAACCCCATGCTGGGCCATCGCGGCTGCCGTTTGGGGATCACCTACCCGGAGATTTCTGAGATGCAGGCCCGGGCCATCTTTGAGGCTGCGGCTCAGCTCACTAAAGAAGGCAAATCGGTCTTCCCAGAGGTCATGATCCCCTTGGTGGGCAGCGTCAAGGAGTTCGAAGACCAGAAGCGCATTGTCGAGGACGTGGCTCGAGAGATTCAACAGCGCGAAGGAGTCTCCTTCCCCTATCTGATCGGCACCATGATCGAGATCCCTCGTGCTTGCGTGGTGGCGGATCAGATCGCCACACAGGCCCAGTTCTTCTCCTTCGGGACCAATGACCTGACCCAGACCACCTTCGGATTCTCGCGGGACGATGCAGGATCTTTTCTGCCTGTCTATCTGGAAAAGCGAATCCTCGCCGCGGATCCTTTCCAGACCCTCGATCAGGAAGGAGTAGGCGAATTGATGGCCATGGGCGTCCGAAAGGGGAAAGGGGCCAGAAAGGACCTCAAGGTGGGCATCTGTGGGGAACACGGAGGGGACCCGGCCTCCATCGCCTTCTGCCATAAGCTGGAGATGGACTACGTGAGTTGTTCGCCCTACCGGGTGCCCATCGCCCGGCTGGCCGCGGCCCAAGCCGCCCTCAGCGAATAGACCGCAGGCTCCCACGCCCCTCGGGCTCCCCGTCCGAAGCCCGAGGGGCTCTTTATCTGAAATACAATTTGTGGAGGGACGCAGGTTTTCCTCCTTTCAAGAAAAGGGATCCAAGGATAGAATGGAAAAGAAGGGAGGGAAGTTTTCTTCCAAATGTCGGTCACTCTCCTCTATTTCCCTTTGAGGGAGGGGAGATTTCACGGCTCAGCCGTCGGTTAGCGGCCTTTCGTGAGCCCGAGTCCTGTTTATTAGATGAAACAAGGGGAGCCATGACGAAGCGGCGACTTTACCTTCGTCCCGGAGACCTGGTCATCCACTGCCGTTATCCTCAGTGGGGGATCGGAGAGGTCCTGGAAGTCTGTACTTCTCGGCTCCCGGGCGGATTCAGCTATGTGCGGATCCTCTTTCAGGATGGCCGAAAGCGCATCTTCGACAATGACTTTGAAAGCCACAACTGCTGCTATCACAGCGGCATCCGGCTGGCTCCCATCTCGGATTATCACCGCTGAAACTTACCAGTCTCGCAACTAGCTCCGCCAGCATGGCCTCGCCTGACTTGGATGATCCATCTTGGGGCCCACCTGACGGATGGCCCGCCTCCTCAATGGCTTGAGGTTCATTCCCAATATGTTGTAGATTCTTTTTTTGACACCACATTTTATGGTATTTTACACTTTACAACCTCCATATTTGTTCCTATAATGGGGGCGCCGTATGGATTATTCTGTGAAGGTGCTCCGCTCATCATAGGGTCGTCGGCATGAGATTGAAGAGAGTGGAGATCACGGGTTTTAAATCTTTCATGGAGAAGACCTGCATCGTCTTCGAGCGGGGGATCACCGCCGTGGTCGGACCCAACGGATGCGGCAAGAGCAACGTGGTAGATGCTATCCGTTGGGCCATGGGAGAGCACAGCGCCAAGTCCCTTCGGGGCCGCGTGATGGAGGACGTCATCTTCAACGGAAGCGAAGCATACAAGCCGGTGGGGATGGCCGAGGTGAAGTTGATTTTCGAAAACACCAATGGACATACCCCTCCATCCCTGGCTGGATGTTCTGAGATCGAAGTGAGCCGAAGGCTCTTCCGGTCCGGCGAGAGCGAGTACTCCATCAACCGTGTACCTTGCCGCAGGAGGGACGTCCGGGAACTCTTCATGGACACGGGTCTGGGAAATCGTTCCTTCACCATCGTCGAGCAGGGAAAGGTGACCCAGATCGTTCACGCCAAGCCCGAGGAAAGAAGGGTCCTGATCGAGGAGCTTGCGGGCATCAGCAAGTACAAGAGCCGAAGAGAGGCCGCCCAACGGAAGATGGAGGCCACCCGACAGAACCTCATTCGACTCCAGGATATTCGAAGGGAGGTGGCCCAGCAGATCCGATCCCTGGAGCGTCAGGCCCAACAGGCAAGGCGTTACAAGCGGCTGCGCTCCGAGATCCTGGAGGTGGAACGAGGGCTCCTCTTGAGGGAGTGGCTGAGCTTTCACCGAAGGCTTCGTTCCCTGGAAGAGGAGCGTGAGGGGCTGGAAGGGCGACTTCAAAGTGTTGTCCATGAGCTTCAACTCCAGGAAGGCACCTTGGAAGAGAGGAAACTGAGCTGCCTCCAAAAAGAGAGACTCCTATCCGACGGCCGGGAGGAACTCTACCAGGTCGAGAGCCGGATCCGGGAACTGGAGAGCCGGATCCATGCCGGAAAGGAAGAACTTCAGGGGCTGGAAGAGCTCCGGGATATGCTCGAAGAGGAGATACGGAACCTTCAGGAAAGGGTCGATGAGGCCCGAACCCAAGAAGACCGCCTCCGAAGGGAGAGGAGCTCCCTTGAGATGGAGACCCGTGCGGTGGAGGAGCGGGTGCGGAAATGCACGGAAGATGTCTCCGAGATCTCGCGAAAGCTCGGTCTTCAGGAGAGGGCCCTTCAAGAGGCCAAAGACGCCCTGGTGGAGTGGATGAGTGAGAGGGCCACCCTCCGGAACTCTCTGGAACATCATCGAAGACGCATGCAGGAACTGGATCGGGCCCTCATTCGTTACCGAATGGAAGAGGAGGGGCAAAGGGACCGACAAAAGGAGCTTCAGAAAGAGCTTTGTCGGCTGGAACAGAGGCTTCAAGAAGAGCAATATCGGCTGGAACAGATCAAGGAGAGGCGGCTGCTGCTAGAAGATCGTCTGAGTCGCCTCCGTGAGGAACGACAGAAGGTAGTCGAGGTCGAGGGTGAGCTTCGCAAGAACCTTCGGGATCACGAGAGCCGTCGGGCAGCTCTTCAGGAGCTCCAGGATGGATTGGCCGGCTTCACAGAAGGGGTCAAGTTTCTTCGGGAACTCCATCGGCGGGGAGATCTGTGGGAGGGGCGTCCTCTTCGAGTGGTGGCTGAGGTTTTGGAGATCTCGGAGCAATATGAGGCCGCCTTGGCCGGATGCCTCGGAGACCGGCTCCAGTATTTGGTGGTCCGAGAGCCGGAAGAGGTCCTTGAGGTCTTGCCCGTGCTGCGGAGAGAGGGATGCGGAAGGGTGGGTTTTGTGCCTTTGGAGGCGAAATCGAGCACGAGGAAGGAGGGCTCTGCAGCGAAGGAGAGTCCTCGCGTCCAGTGGTCTTCGGGTTACGAGGCCCTCCATGGACCGCTTGTTGAGGACGTGGTGGTGGTGAATGACCTTCAAGAAGGGATCCGAAGGTGGCGTTCAGACGGGAAGTGTCTCTATGTCACGCGGGAGGGGGACGTTATCCATCCCACGGGCATTGTGGAGATCGGCGGCACATCTCATGCAGCCGCCCAGTACATCAAGCGCAGGCGCGAAATTCGGGATCTCTCCGCCCAGATTGATACCCTTTCGCGTCAGCTCGGAGAGTGGGAGGAGAAAGAGGAGGAGATCATCCGCGATCTGGAAGTCGGGCAACGCGATCTTGAGGAACTCGGAGAGGAGATTCATCGAACGGAAATCCAACTCGCCGAGGACCGTCAGGATCGCCGCCGTCTGGAGGGAGAAGCCCAAGCCCTCCTTCGTCGTCTGGAGGTCTTGGAGGTGGAGACGAAGGAGGCCCAAGAGGAACGACAAGAGGAGGCTGAGGCCCTCGAGCGCGATGCAGGCCGCCTTTCTCAAGTGGAGGAGAGGATCCGAGCCGGTGAAGAGGGATTGCAACGTCTGCAGAAAGGGGTTCTGAGCCTGAAGGAGGAGTTGAAGACCGCTGAAGAGAAACGAACTCAGGCCAAGATGGATCTAGTCTCCATGAGAGAGCGGTTGAATGCACTGGAGCGAGAGCATCTCCGTTGGAAGGAGGATCTTCAGACTCTACAGGAACAGATCCACAGAAAGACAGAACAACTTCAACAGGGGATTCGGCGGAGCGAGGAGTTGGGGAGCCGAATCCGTCGTGATCAAGACGAGCTTCAGAGAAACCTCGTCTACCACGACCGGTTGCGACAGAAGGTGGAGGGCCTTCGAAGGGACTTGGAGGAAGGACAATCTGCTCTCCGGGGACTCGAAGAGATCTGTCACTCCCGGCGCAAGGCGGTGCGTGAGTTGGAACGAGGCATCAGTGAGCTCGACCTTAAGATTCAGGATATAGAGATCCGGATGGAGCACTTGGAGGCAGAGCTGACAGGACGTCTTGAGCTTTCCCGTCAAGAGATCGAAGAGCGCTCCCGCTCATTATCTGCGGGGGACGTGGAGAAGGAACGGGAAGAGCTCCAGCGCCTTCGATCCGCCCTAGAACGGCTCGGAGAGGTGAATCTGATGGCCGTGGAGCAATATGAGGAGCTCCGACAGCGCTACGACTACCTCACCGGGCAACAGGAAGACCTGGAGGAGTCCATCCGGTCCTTACAGAAGGCCATCCAGAGGATCAACCGGGTCTCACGCAGGCGGTTCCGCGAAGCCTTCCAGGCCCTGAATCGGGAGTTTCAGAAGGTCTTTCCCCTCCTCTTCGAAGGGGGAGAAGCACAACTCCTCCTGACGGAGTCTCCCGATCTCCTGGAGGCCGGAGTGGATATTGTGGCTCGACCTCCTGGCAAACGCCTCCAAAACATCTCCCTCCTTTCAGGAGGTGAGAAGGCCCTTACGGCTGTGGCTCTCATCTTCGCCATGATCCGGGTCAAGCCTACCCCGTTCTGCCTCTTCGACGAGGTGGACGCTCCCCTCGACGATGCCAACATCGATCGATTCAATCAGATGATCAAGGAGCTGGCCAAGGACTCTCAATTCATCTTAGTCACTCATAACAAACGGACCATGGAGATGGCCGACGCACTCTACGGCATAACCATGGAGTCGCCGGGTGTCTCCAAGCTCATATCAGTACGTCTCCACTAGCCCTCTTCCAGCCGTCATCTCCCTTTTCCCGCTGTTTACTGGGTCCTCACAGGTGTGGGCAAAGGGGATGGAGGGCCCCCTACGGATGACGGGCTTGGCCGAGCCTAGCTTGGCTGTCTGTCCCCGCAGGTTTTCCGGAGAGGACGGTCTATAGTACAATGCCAGCTACTTTTCCTTATTGGGATGGAGGAGGTTCGATGAAGTTGGGGTTTTTTCGATCGCTTCGGAAAGGACTGAGCAAGACTCGGGAAGGATTTGTCCGGAAAATCGACCGTCTCCTATCGGGAAAGGCCCGAATTGATCCTCAGACCCTGGAGGAGGTGGAGGAACTTCTCCTTACGGCGGATCTGGGGGTTTCGACCACAATGAGGTTGGTACAGGCCTTGGAGAGAAAGGCGGGTAGGGAGGCGGAAGGGGATCCCCAACGTTTGAGAGAAATCCTCAGAGAGGAGATCCTTCAGATCCTTAAACCGAGGGAGGCCCCTCTTGAGCTGGGCCCCCAGAGACCCCAGGTCATCATGGTGATTGGGGTCAATGGGGTGGGCAAGACTACGACCATCGCCAAGCTGGGAAAGCAATTCAAGGATCGAGACCTCAAGGTCTTCTTCGTCGCAGCGGACACTTTCCGGGCCGCGGCCATCGAGCAGTTGGAGCAGTGGGGCAAGAGGGTGGGAGTAGAGGTCCTTCGACAGCAGCAAGGAGCAGACCCCTCGGCCGTGGTCTTTGATGCTTTGAAGGCGGCCGAAGCAAGGGGGGCCGACGTGGTGATCTTGGATACGGCGGGGCGGCTTCATACTAAAGTGAACCTTATGGATGAACTCAAAAAGATCCAGCGTGTTGCCGGCAAAGTCCTCTCTGGAGCACCCCATGAGGTCCTCCTCGTCCTGGATGCCACCATCGGGCAAAATGCCCTCTCGCAGGCGAGGCTGTTTCATGAAGCGGTGGGGGTGACCGGTATGGCTATGACCAAGTTGGATGGGACGGCCAAAGGGGGAGTGCTGGTGGCCCTTGCCTCGGAGATGGCGATCCCCATTCGTTACGTGGGGGTGGGAGAGGGCCTGGAGGATCTCCAGGTATTTCGCGCCCGGGAGTTCGTAGACGCCCTCTTTGGAGAGGAAACCCAATAAAGTAGCCCGAGGAGGCTCAACTGCGAGGGGTTGCGCTTCTCTCCTCCCTTGAACCTCCGAGGATCTCCCAGGTCTCGGCCCACCGCCACCGCCAGAGGGAGCCCTGTCTTTCCACCCGAAGGAGTCCTTCCTTTACCCAACTGCGGAGGACATCCTCGACCCAATCTCCAGGGCAAGGAAGATGAGAATTCAGACCGTCAAAGAGCCCTCGAAACGCTATCTCCCGTGATGGTCCTGCAATCCTGGGGGCGTGCTTCTCTATCAAATCCTCCTTGAGGATCTTCCACGCAATCTCTCGGTGGGCCCGCAGACGCACCTCCTCCTCATCCTCCGCTGAGCCTTCTCCCCGCTCGACCCTCTTACGTTGGCTCCTGCAATAGTCGTCCAGCTCCTGTTCGTAACGGCGGGTTACGGCGAGGATGTCCTCCACTTCGATCCCCTCCGGAAGGGCGACGGGGCGATTGGCATCATAAAGGTCCCATCTATCTGTGAGTATGCGAAGACTATAGGCCTTTGCCTGCTGCCTGACGCGGGTTCCCGGAAAGGGGGCCAGGATGTGGAATCCGAAACGACATCCAAGAGATCGGGCGAAAGCGGCCGTCTGCCGCAGGGTTTCCTTTGTCTCGCCTGGAAGCCCCAGAATGAAGGAAGCCAGGATCCGGATGCCAGCCCTCTTACCCATATCCACGGCCCTATGGACCTGTTCCAAGGTGATCCCCTTGCCGATACGGTCCAGGATCTCCTGGGAGCCGCTTTCCACGCCGTAGCAGATATCCGTGCAGCCGGAACGTGCCATCTTTTCCAGAAGCTCCGGTGTGACCGTATCCACCCGCGCGAAGGCATGCCACGATGCGGGTAAGCGCCGAGCAAGGATCTCTTCGCAGACCTCCATGGCGTGGGGATGATGAAGGGTAAATAGGTCGTCGTCGACGCCTATCTCCTTAAACCCCACTCCTGCCAGCCAAGCCATTTCGTCTACGACTCGATCCGGGCTTCTCAATCGGGGCCTTCGCCCGACCATGCGATGCCCCACGCAGAAGATGCACCCGTAAGGGCAGCCGCGACTGGAAAGGACCCCTACCTTGGCACCAAGCGCCCGATACCGGGCCAGAGGAAGGAGATCCCAAGCAGGCTGAGGGAGGGCGTCTAGGTCCTCGATGAGGGGACGGTTCGGGGTGGAGATTATCTCTTTTCCATTTCGGAACGTGATCCCGTCCACCTGAGCAAGGTCGCCTCCTATATCAAGGACATGGAGAAGCTCGAGAAGGGTGCTCTCGGCCTCTCCGCGAACCACGATGTCAGCCGCTGGGCATTCCCGAAGGCTCCGCTCCGGGGCAAAGGTCACATGGGGGCCACCCATAAGCGTGGGAAGATGCGGCTCCAACTCGTGCACCCACTTTAGAATCCTGCACGCCATAGGGAAGGTCATGGTCACGGAGGTGATCCCGACCACATGGGGCGATGCGGATTTCACGGCGTCATGGACTTTTCGTCGAGTCGCCTCGGAGAGAAGGAGGTCGAGGATCTCCACGCGATGCCCTTCTTCACGGAGGACTGCCGCAAGATAGACCGTTCCGGTGGACAGGGCAGGGTACTCCTCGATGGGGTAGGGGGGGATAATGAGAAGGATGTTCACGATCTGTCTCTCCTTGCCGAAAGAGATCTCAGCCAGTGGACGGCCCTGGAGCGGATTCCCTCCATGTAAGGGAAAAACGCCCCCCTGTCAACCTCTCTGTCAGGGACTACTCGGAAGAGTTAGAATCCGATTTCTTCCTAGGGAAGCAGGAAGAAGATGAAGGGTCTGATCCCCTTCACAGAACCCAGGAGGAGCTCTCAATGGTCCGGTCTCCCCGTGGGTTCCGAAAGGGGGGACAGATCGCCAAGATAGAGGACGAAATCCGGGTTGAATTCTGGCAAATAGTATGTCAGCTAGATCCTTCTGGCAGCCCGTTGCTGGTCCCTCAGTTTTTTGATGGCCAAAGCCAAACTCCTCTGCATCCGTTTGATGGAGGCGATGAGCACTCCGATCTCATCCCGGCTGCTGATCTCGATCTTTGTCCCCAGCTTCCCTGTGCTGATCTGATCCGCCACTCTGGCCAAGTAGAGGATGGGACGGGTGATGGCACGGGCCAGCATGAAGCTGACGAGAAGGACCGCGGCCGCTGTGAAGGCGATGATGCCGTAGAATACTCTGAGTTTTTCTTGGATGAGTCCCTTGACCTTGTTTTCCAACTGAATCATGGGTTGGGAAAACTCGTCGAGATATGTGGTAGCCGCCAGGCCCATCTGCACCCCATCGGCTGTTTTGGCCCGGACAGTGGTGATGTACATGAACTTCTTTCTGACCTTTCCGTCTGGATCCTTCCAGTCGTAATATCCCCAAGCGTCCTTGCCTCCAAGGCTTCTTTCCATAATCTTCCAAAAGTTCGGGAACTTCTTCTTCAGTTTATGGAGATCCAAACCGACGATTTTGGGGTTTTTGTGGAAGAGATTCACAGCTGTTTGGGCATCCTGGACCGCCGTATATCCCGTCTTGCCGACCGGCTGGACGGCAAGAGCCTGGAATGTCTGGTCCTTCTGGAGGTCGGCTACAGTCATGTCCGGATGGGCCTTGATGTAGATCTCCAATTGCTTGGCCGTGCTAACGGCCTTGTTTCTAATGAGCTGGGAGCCGAGCGACTCGAGACTCTTTTGACCTTCAGCGAGCACAAATTTCCCGATTCCCGTCATGTCTACGAAAGCTACGTAAACGATGACCCCGAGTGGAATCAGAGAGAGAAACAAGGAGGCGATCAGCAGTTTCGGAAAGATCCCGAAGCGCACTTTTTCGACCATGGTCCCACTCCTTCCGCATACGGTGAATCGATGGGAGACCTCGACTCTTTTCAGGCCTCCTCCTTTTCCTCAGGAATTTTTTGGATCAAAGCCAACATCCGGCTCTGAAACTGAACTCTTTCCCTCTCATCGTCGACATTTTCGCTGACCCGTTCTACAAGGAGGGGAAGGTCGTTGCGAGTGATGAATTCGCGGCTCTTGCCCATCTCGCCAAGGGTGTCCTCAATGACCACGGTGGCGATGGGGCCGATAAATTCGGCCAGATGATTCTCCAGTTCCTGGAAGAGATGATCGCGGGTGCTTGGAGGAAGCGTCTTCTCGCTTGCAGCAAGTCGAATCACTTTCCGCTTGAGCAGAAAATCCAGCACCCTCAGAACGGAAAACTCATTGGCCTTCAAGGCGACGCAGATATCTTTGACCGTATTCCTTCCGTTGAGGAGAGAAAGGACCTTCCAGATCTTTTGATGAAAGACGATCTTTTCTTCCGGGCTTTCCGGGGAAAGAACGAAGATGGCCTGAGGTCCGGGTATGGAACGCCTCAGCCTGCCGATCTCTCTATCCCGCTCTTCGAGGGAGACAAGAAGGCTCTCTGTGTTGTGTTCCATGTCCACGCTGAGGTTTTCCACATTTTCATAAAAGCCCAGTGATATGCTTACCCAGTTCTTTAGGATGTTGAAAGCCTTTTCACCTCGGAGCGTGTGATATTGACAGTGGACCACCTGGCCCCCGTTGATTCCGACAATGCCCTCCTTCCCATCCCAGTGGTACACGTGGAGCCTCCCGGTAAGACCTTTTGCATGGATCTCATAAAGGGCTTGATACAAGGATCGTCCTTCCAGATCGAGGGTCATTGATTCCCTCCTCAAGAACCTCCCCTTCTCTTCCTCAGGAATCTTCGCCAGCCGCTCGAGGTCTTTCCAGGAAAGACCTTTTGGATTCCTATCTCTCTCCATTTGTGATGGGCCACATCCACGCTCATACGAAGCAGGGAGGCCTCGGCTTTGGCATCCCCTTCCAGGAGGATGACCCGCTCTTCTAGTCTCCTGAAATAGAGTAAGCCTCGGGGAAACAAGATGACGCACTCAGAGACGTCACGGCCCTCCTGGGCGAGGTATCCCACGAAGGAATGGATCATTCCCGTGTCCAGATGGGGGGGAAGGGATTGGCGGCCTCCGCTGGCGAGAAGCTCTCCTGCAGGATCGAACACATAGGCCCCGACAACGGAGTCCGTCTCCAGCAACTCTCTCAAAGGTTCGGCCACCTCGGCGCTCCCTCAGTGCACCTCATTCTAGCGAGTCCATCAATTTTCGATGGATCGCACGAAGGTCCACCCCTTTTCTCGTCTCCAGGGCGATGAGATACCTTTCCCGGGACAGGACCACCCAGGGTCTTTTCTCTACGACTAGGGAAAGTATCAGAGGGGGGCTCTCATCACCCAAGCGGAGGGCATTGGATCGTTGGAGGAGGTCCTCGAAGATTTGCGCCCACTGCTGGAATTTGGAAGGCACCACGGCGGGGCGAATGACCTTCCTTTCATCCTGGGAGAAGATGAAACCATTTAGGATTTCGGACCAGCCCCGTATTTCCGAATAAATATGATAGATTCGAAGCGTCTCCGAGGCCTGATAGGCCTTTTGCTCTGGAGGAGGCGGTGTAAACTCCTCCCTGTCTCTGAGCTCGTCAAGTTTGGCCATGGCCCCGAGCAAGAGGGCATGCCAAGGGATCTCGATGCTGACCTCGGGAGGGGGGACATCCGGGTCCAATTGCACCCTCCCCCCCTTCCAGCTCAGGATCGTCTGAAAACTTTCGAAGCCGACCACTCCACCACAGACAGAGTGGACAATCTCTCCCTTTTGAAAATAGACCTCTCCGGCCTCCTTATCGCTTTGGATGCGGAGCCTTCCGGAGATCCCATTCATGGCACACATCTGGATCAAGTTGGGCAGATCGATACCCTGCAGGAGCCCTACAAATCCCTGAGCTCCTTCCTGGAGTTCCACAGGGGGGGAACTCAGACTCGCATTGGGTTTGTCCTCATCTTTCCCCATGTATGAGCTTTCCTTATGAAAACGGATAATTCCCCTCAAGCACTACCCGACAAATAGCCTGTTGTCAATGGGGCCGGAAACTCCTTCAGAAGAAAGTCTGTTTCATCATGTTTTGGCGTAACGCGCATCGGAACTCGGAGCGCTTCCGGCGATTCTATGCAAATTTTTTAGAAATGTCACGAAAAAAGAAAACAGAGAGAACCCGCCATCCTGCTTGACTTCCCCTTTGAACGAAGACGATAATACTACTCGACGAGTGGGATGCTGTTTTGGATCCAAAGGAGGTTGAATGGAACCTCGGGAGCTTCGAGAGCGCATACGGGAAGGGCTTTGGAAGGGGCCCACTGCAGGCTATTGTCCGGGATACACTCAAGTCAATGTGGTCATTGTGGAGGCTCGATACGCCTTCCATTTCCTTCTCTTTTGCCAGCGCAACCCTAAACCCTGCCCGGTCCTCGAGGTCATGGAGGAAGGGGTCTTCGAGCCACGTTTTTTGGCCTCGGGTGCGGATATCCGGACGGATTGTCCCAAGTACCGGGTCTTCCGGGGCGGGGAAGTGGAGGAACGGGAGGAGATTGTCGATCTGTGGAGAGAGGACTTTGTCACATTCCTCCTCGGATGCAGTTTTACTTTTGAACGGGCACTATTGGCAGAGGGGATCCCTGTGCGGCATATCGAGGAAGGAAAAAATGTGCCCATGTACATCACCGACAAGCCTTGTGAGCCCGCTGGATCTTTTCAGGGAAACCTCGTCGTCACTATGAGGCCCATTCCTGGAGACCTCGTCCCCAAAGCGGTTCAAGTGACAGCTCGTTATCCGGGCGTCCACGGGGCACCGGTGCACGTAGGAGATCCTTCTGAGCTGGGGATTCGAGACCTCAACGCGCCGGATTTCGGCGATGCAGTTACTGTGAAAGAGGGGGAGATCCCTGTCTTTTGGGCCTGCGGGGTCACACCTCAAGTGGCCCTGATGGCCCTCCGACCCCAGATCGCCGTCACCCATGCCCCTGGACACATGTTCGTCACGGACCGAAGGGACGAGGAGTTTGCCGCGTGGTGAGCATCGTCCGAGACGCGATGCGGACGAGGCGGCTTCAATAAAATCCCGCAAAGGAGAGGCACAGATGAAGATCGATCTCAACTGCGACATGGGGGAGAGTTTCGGGGCTTACACCATCGGGTTGGATGAGGAGGTCTTGGAGTATATCACCTCCGCCAACATTGCATGCGGTTGGCATGCAGGTGATCCTCTGGTTATGAACAAGACCGTCCGGATGGCCGCCGAGAAGGGGGTGGGAGTCGGAGCCCATCCCGGCTATCCGGACTTGATGGGCTTTGGAAGGCGGAACCTCGATTGCACTCCCGAAGAAATTCGTAACTACATGGTCTATCAAATCGGTGCCCTGCAGGCCTTCTGTCGGGTCCATGGAGTCTCCCTTCAGCATGTCAAGCCGCACGGCAATCTCTACCTTACGGCAGTGGAAAAGGAGGACGTGGCACGAGCGGTTGCGGAGGCCATCGTCAGTGTTGATTCCGAGCTTCTCTTCGTGGCCCTGGCCGGTGCCAAGGGAGAGCTCATGAGGCGGATTGGAAAGGAGCTGGGCCTCAGAGTGGTCTACGAGGCCTTTCCGGATCGGGCCTACACCCCCGAGGGGACGCTTGTTTCCCGACGGCAACCCGGAGCCGTGATCAAAGACCCTGAGGTGGTTTCGGAGAGGGCCCTCATGATGGCCAAGGAGGGCAGAGTGAAGGCCGTCGACGGCTCCATAATCCCCCTCGAGGTACAAACTCTTTGCGTGCATGGGGACACACCCGGGGCGGTAGCCTTGGTCCGGACCATTCGAGAGCGTCTGGAGTCTGAAGGGGTCGAGGTCTGTCCCATGAATCAGGTCGTCTCACCGGCTCCATGAGGAGATCGGAAACACGCTCCATTAATGAAGAGGGAGGAGGTTCATGGGGTTGTTTCAAAGACCCGTGGTAAGGCTAGTGGGGGATCGAGGGATCCTGGTGGAGTACGGGGACGCCATCAACCCGGAGATCAATCGGAAGGTCCGTGCCATGGGGATGGCGCTTCGTGAACGTCCATTGGATGGGGTCGTGGAGGTTATTCCCACCTATCGGTCGCTTCTGATCCTCTACCATCCTGGCCAGACTGATCCTGGGCGGCTCCAGGGGGAGCTTCTAGAGCTGGAAAAGGAGCTGGATCGGATTCGGATCCCGGAACCCAAGATCGTGGAGATCCCCGTTTGCTACGGCGGAGAGTTGGGTCCGGACATCGATTTTGTGGCCCAAACTCATGGCCTGACCGTGGACGAGGTGATCCGGATCCACTCCGAACCCCTGTATCAGATCTATATGATCGGTTTTACACCAGGATTTCCATTCCTTGGCGGATTGCCCGACATTCTGGCCACCCCCCGCTTGGAGACCCCGCGCACCCGGGTCCCGGCGGGCAGTGTCGGCATCGCTAACAATCAGACCGGGGTTTACCCCATCGAAAGCCCTGGTGGATGGCGGCTAATTGGGCGCACCCCGTTGACTCTCTTCGACCCCCAACGGAAGGCCCCCTTTCTCTATGAAGCCGGGGATCTCATTCAATTCAAGCCCATCTCCAGAGAGGAGTATGACCGAATCCGCGTCGATCAGGAGGTTTCTTAATGGAGATCTTCGAGGTTCTGGATCCTGGACCCTTCACTACGATTCAAGACCTGGGGCGTTATGGATATCAGTCATTCGGCGTGCCCGTCTCTGGGGCTCTTGACACCTATTCCGCGAGGGTGGCCAATATCCTGCTCGGAAATGCGGAGGACCTCGCCGTCCTGGAACTCACTTTCATGGGGCCTCGTCTCAAGGCCTTGTCCGAGGCCGAGGTGGTCGTCACTGGTGCCGAAGTTCCCCTCCTGCTCAACGGAGAGCCCCGAAAGACCTGGGAGGTCTTTCGGGTTCAGACAGGGGACATCCTCTCCATGAAGCCTGCAGTCGCTGGGCTTCGTGCCTATCTGGGGGTCACTGGGGGGATCGATGTCCCCTTGGTGATGGGCAGCCGCTCTACTTATGCCGGGGCGAAGCTGGGTGGTCTGAACGGGAGACCACTGGCCCGGGGAGATGTGCTTCGACGGGGACAGGGCGAATTGGGTCGGGAAGGTACATCCCTTCCCGAGACCTACCGACCCGCCTTGGAGAAAACCTGGATCCTGAGGGCTATTCCCGGCCCCCAGGATGACCTTTTTGAAGAAGGACTGGAGGTCTTTTTTGGATCCGCCTACAAAGTGACCTCCAAGGCCGATCGAATGGGATGCCGGCTTTCGGGGCCCCCTGTGTCACTTCGGGAAGGGGCCCCCAAGAGCATCATCTCTGAGCCGAGCCTGGCGGGCGCGGTCCAAATCCCACCTGACGGACAGCCTATCATCCTCCTGGTGGAGCAGACAGTAGGGGGATATGCCAAAATAGCCACGGTCATCTCCGCGGATCTCCCCAAAGTGGCCCAAGCCCGTCCGGACCATGAAATCCGCTTCCGGAGAGTGGATATCTCCGAGGGTCATGCGGCCTATAAGGAGATGGAAAACCGCCTGGCCGCACTGAGGGTCGAGATCAAAGGAAAAGAGTAGTTTTTAGCTCCGAAGGGATTCCAGGACTCCCACAAGGCGCCCAACCAAGTGTTCGTGATAGCGCCTGCCCGCTTCGGCCGAAGCCCTTGTGGGATGCCCTCCTATGGCGTCACCTGTGGTCTCGTATACGGCCCTTAGATCCTTTTTCGTGGACGGAACATAGCAGAGCGTATCGCGCGTGTCGCACGGATCGATGTAGTAAAGGGATCGTTCGTGGTGAGGGTGATCCTTGGCCTTTTTCAGATCCACCATTTCTGGGAAGCGATACAACATATGGGAGATCTCGATCTCCTCTGCGTGCCCGAGGGGCCCCCAACCCAGGGACCGTACGATCTCTTTGCTCATGTAAGCAGGATCGAAGAGGACGACCCGGACCGACAGCTCTCTCTGGGCCCTTTCCGCGGTGATCTGCATCCAAGGGACATTAACGATTCGGTGGCCATTGAGGAGAACGAAATTTCGAAACCCGTGCTCCGCAAGGGAGCGGATCACGTCGAAGAGGAACTCCATAAGGACCTCCGCGCGGATAGTGACGGTGCCGGGAAGGACCATATGGTGAGGGCTCCAACCGAACCAGATGGGCGGGGCCACAAGGACGCCTGTGTGCTGAGCTGCATCCTCGGCCAGAGTCTGGGCCAGGAAGGAGTCAGTCCCTAGTGGAGCGAAAGCCCCGTGCTGCTCAGTGCTTCCCACGGGAAGCACGATGCGGTCGTCGTTCCGAAGATATTCAGCCACCTCATCCCAGGACTTCTCCTGTAACCAAACACCTCCCATGGATCTCCTCCGAGCCTGGATCTCTCCCCGGCCGAAAAACCCTGTCTCCAGATCCGCCTATCCCATGATCCGAAACGGTGTTGGCGGCTGTGAGGGCTCTTTTTTGGGGGTCCCCCGGATTCTAAGCGATCCCCCTTCTATCTCCTCTGATCCATGCAGAAGTCCCCTGCATGAGAAAGGATATAGATGGCAGCGGGCTTCTCCTCCTTCGGTCAGGGGTTTCATCCTCCCATCACTTGGCGATCATGTACTTGGGAAGGATGAGCGCGATTTCCGGAAAAGCGGTCAGAATGACCGTGGTCAGAAGCATCAGGAAGAAGAACGGCATTGCATACCGGGCCACGTTCATGATGGGCTCCCCGGTCAATCCCTGGATCACAAAGAGATTGAACCCTACGGGAGGAGTGATCTGACTTACCTCCACCATGAGGATCAGGAAGATGCCGAACCAGATAGGATCGAAACCCGCAGCAGTAACCATGGGCAGGGCGATGGGAAGGGTCATCACTACGATGGAGAACCCGTCGAGGAGGCATCCCAGCACGAGATAGACCATGCCCAAGAGGATCATGAGGAGATAGGGAGAGAGGTTAAGATTGACGATGAAGGTGGTGAGGGCTGCGGGGATCCCGAGGAATCCCATCACTCGTGACAGAAATCCAGCTCCCACTACTATGAGCATGATCATGGAGTTCGTCTTGACCGCGCCCACCAGGGCCTCGAAGAAGCCTTTGAAATCCAGTTGTCGATTGAGCACGGCGAAGATGGTCGCTCCCAGCACCCCCAATGCTGCCGCTTCGGTGGGGGTGGCCACTCCCGCATAGATGCTGCCCAACACCATCAGGATGAGCATGACCGTAGGGGCCAAATCTCTCAGAGAGAAGAGCCGTTCCTTCCAGGAGTAGCGTTCCTTCATCCTGGGGGCGATCTCGGGGTGGAGCAAGCCCTGGATAAGGATGTAGGTGATGTATATGCCGGATAAGAGGATACCGGGGAGGATCCCAGCGATGAACATCTTTCCGATAGAGACCTCCGCCAGGATGGCGTAAACGATCATGATGAGGCTGGGGGGAATGAGGAACCCGAGTGTTCCCGCGCCAGCCAGGGAGCCCATGGCCATCCGTTTATCGTACCCGAGCTTTTGAAACTCGGTGAGGGTGATCTTGCCCACGGTGGCGGTGGTGGCGGCGCTGGATCCGGAGACGGCGGCGAACAGGGTACAGGCCACGATGTTCATGAGGAGAAGGCCTCCGGGGAGGCGATAGAGCCACGGAACCAAGGAGCGGAAGAGGCGTTCCGAGATTCCCGAGCGGAATAGGATCTCTCCCATAAGGATGAAGAGGGGCAGGGCCACGTATTCCCACTTTTCTGTATTGGCCCAGATAGAGGAAGCCAAGTTGTTACCTGCAGGAAGGGGAGAGAAGAGGCTCATCCCCACGAACCCCACGATCATGAGGCTGAAGCCGACCCAGATGCCAGAGCCCAAGGTCACGAAGAGGACACCGAAGACGATCAGGGACATGGTGAGGAGATGTGCGTCCATTCCATCATACCTCGCCGGGATCCTTTGGAAGACGACGATGCGACGTCTCCTCCCCAGCCACCTGCCAAAAGCATCGGATGCTTGTGGCGAAGAGCTGCAGGAGGAAGGATGCAGCTCCCACCAGCATGACGCTCTGAGGAATCCACAAAGGGGTCTCCGTCAGGGTCCCCGAGGTGGATCCGTAGCGAAGCGTCGATGCCGTCATCTTGTAGAGATACCAAAAGACATAGGCCATAAAGATGGTGGTGACGGAGGTGGCCAACGCTGTAACGACCCGCGATACCTTTGATGGGAGAAAGTTCAAGATTAGAGTGATACGGATATGACCGTTTTCTTTTAGGGTGTAGCCTGCTGCCAGAAAGACGATGGCCGCCATGCCGTACGCAGAGTACTCGTCTGCGATGAGAGTGCTTACCTCAAAGGCGTTCCACAGAAAGATCTCCACCAGGATGAGCAGGGTCATCAGGCCCAGGAGGACGGCCGAGGTCCGAGCCAGATAGTCGCTCCATTTCTCGATGATGTGAACCAGACGCCTCATATTTTATCGCTCTAAAGGGGTCGTCCGATCCATGGGAGGTGTTAAGCAGTGAGGGCTGGCCACCCCGCCGGATGGCCAGCCCTTTCATGGTGTTCTAAGTAAGGGAGGACCGGCGGCACTCCCGCAAAAGGAGCAAGGGAGCTATTTCCGGCCCGTGATCTTGTAGTAGAGGTCCAAGATGGCCTGAGCCTCGGCGCCGGCCTTCTTGGCCCATTCGGCGCGAAGCTTCCGTCCCACTTCGTCCAGTTCTGCCCGGAACTTGCTGTCCACTTCCAGGACGATCATCCCATGGTCCTTGAGGATCTGGACGCATTTGCGGTCCATATCCCCAGCCAGGTTCCACATCTCGTCCTCCATCTGTTTGGCGATCTCAAGGACCTTTTGGCGGATATCCTGGGGAAGCTTGTTCCAGGCGTCGAAGTTCACATTAACCAAGTTAACGGGGCCCACGATATTGATGCGGGTGAAGTATTTGAAGACCTCCCAGGCTTTGGCATCGACACCCGAGACAGAGGAAGTGTACATTGAGTCAAGCAGACCTGCCTTGATGGCGGGATAGACCTCGGAGAAGGGCATCTTACGAGCCGCAATCCCAGTGGCCTTGCCAAAGGCCAGTCCGGTGCCGTCATAGACCCGCATCTTAAGGCCTTTGAGATCGGCCACCGAGCGGATGGGTCTTTGGGTATAGATCCCCGAGAAAGGCCACACCGAGCTGTAGAGGGTGAATTGGTTAAATTTCTTGAGCACCTTCGAATAAGTGGGTTTGGCCAAGACATAGAGGAGTCTTTGCTCAAAGCTGTTGGTGGAGATAAAAGGTTGCGCTGTGAGGGCCAAAATGGGAGCATCGCCCTCTACCATTCCTGTGGGCACCTCGGCGATGGCCAACTGGCCCTCGGCCAGTGCCCGAAGGAGTTCGGGCCCTTTAAACCCCAAAGCCGCCCCAGGATGAAGTACGATCTCCAGCTCCCCGTTGGTAGCCTCCTTGACTCGGTCGGCAAATCTCTGGGCACCCTTGCTGTGGAAGTTGCCTGCAGGATAATTCAGGTGCATATCCCACTTGATCTTTGCCTCCGAGGAAGCACAAAATACCGCTACCAGACCAAATGCCAAAAGAATTGCAAAGAACTTCCTCATCCTATCCCTCCTGCAAATAGGTTTTTGAGTCCCTTGTTGATACAGAGACTCAAACGGGGCCCTTCCTCACTTTCACGCGCCATTCGAAGCGGCCAGTATAGCCGATGAAAACCTCCAGTGTCAATGCCATCCACCTCAGGGAGGTGTCGTATTTCTTTCTGCCCCTTTGAGTTTAGCTTGACAAATAGTAGGCCTAATGTTACTACCATCTCCCATATCCGTTTCGATCCAAAGCGCTGGCGTCGAGTCGGGGAGAAAAAGACTTCTTTCTGGTAAGCCATCCGTGGGATAGTTTGCTCTCTCGGGGGCGGGATCTTTTTCGATCAGGAAGGGGGTGATAATCGACCAGAAGAGGGAGGGGGAGGGCGGATCTTTCGCCTTACGTGATCCATGAAACCCAGGGGAGGTCTCTTTCCGAAAGGAGGGAGAGAAATGAACCGTAAGGCTCAGATCTTTGTAAGTTTGGGAATTCTCGCTGTATTCAGTCTTCTGACTCCATATCAAGCCTTTGCCGTAAAAGAGATAAAGATAGGGGTGATCTATCCCCTTACTGGAGGAGCCGCGGCGGCGGGTCGAGAGCTGAGGGCCGGTGCGGAGCTGGCCGCTGAGATCGCCAATAAGATCATGGCCGGTGTGGACATGGATATGGCCAAGAAGGCTGGAATCCAAAGCCTGGGTGGGGCCAAGATCAAACTCATTTTCAAGGATCATGAGGGGAATCCCACTTTGGGTGCGGATCTGGCCAAAAAGCTGATTCTAGATGACAAGGTCCATGGAATCCTGGGATGCTACCACAGCTCCGTCACCAAGACCGTCAGTGCCGTTTGCGAACAATACGGGATTCCTATGATCAATGGCTCCTCCACTTCGCCCGCTCTGACCAAACGAGGATTCAAATGGTTCTGGAGGACCACTCCTCACGACAAGTGGTTCACCAAGGACCTCTTCGAATTTCTGACGGGACTAACCAAAGGAAAGGTCCGGGGCGTCAAGGCCGTCCCGAAGGAAGAAATCCTCAACCTCGCATCGGCTTGCGAGAAGACCGAATGGGGTTCTCATGTCTCTCAGCTCATCCAGGAATTCGCCAAGAAGTATGACTTCCGCTTGAAGAAATCCCTTCTTTACGCATCCAAGTCCGCGGACCTCTCCAGTGAGGTGCGATCCCTCAAAGCCGCTCGTCCGGACGTCATGCTGTTTGCTTCTTACACCTCGGACGCAATCCTGATGGTCAAGACGCTGAAGGCCCAGAAAGCCCGTCCCAAGATCATCTGGGGGATGGACGCGGGGTTTGAGAAGCCAGAGTTTCGTAAGACCTTGGGAGACGACATCGTAGGAATCCTCACTCGAACTGTCTTTCTGCCGAAGGTGGCCCAACTCAAGAAAGTTGCCGGCCAAGTCAACGCCCTTTACAAGGAGCGGACAGGGAACGATCTGGGGGGAGCATCCGCACGGGCCTTTACGGGGCTGCAGACTTGGGTCCATGTGCTGGAAAAGGCCGGGTCCACGAAGCCTGAGGCGATCCAGAGGGCGGCCAATAGCATCGAAATCCCCGGAGATCAACTGGTCGTTCCCTGGGCAGGAGTCAAATTTTCCACAACAGGAGACGAGATCGGCCAGAACGTCCTGGGCTCCGGGCTGATAGGGCAATACCAAAAAGACGCCAGCGGCAGTCTCGTCCTGGAGATCGTCTATCCCTTCGAGTTGGCCTCAGCGGATATGATCTATCCGTTTAAGGGGTTCTGATCCAAAAAGGCCTCCTCTCCCTTTCAACGGCCACACCGGAAGGCCCTGCGGAGAGGGGGCCTCATTTCTCACCTTTTCTTCGAGCAGGAATGCCTCCATGGACATCATCCTGAGTTCCTTGATGGCTGCCATGCTCATTGGAATGGTCCTTTCTTTGGTAGCCTTGGGCCTGAACATCATTTTCGGAGTGATGGACATCGTCAATTTCGCCCACGGCGAATTTCTCATGATCGGTATGTACACAGGACTCCTTACGGCTCAGGCCACTGGAATGGATCCCCTCCTGACCCTCCCTGTGGCAGGATGCGTGGGTTTCCTCCTTGGCCTTCTGTGCTATGGGGCCTTCGTCCGCTTCCTTCTCCGAGGCCCTATGCTGGCCCAGCTCCTAGGGACTTTCGGGTTGATGGTCTTCCTCAGAAACCTGGCCCTTCTCCTTTTCGGTTCAGAGGACCGTGCTATCCATCATGGCCTGCTGGTGGGAAAGAGTTTCGAACTGGGGTTCGGGGTCATCGTCCCGGCCACAAAGTTGGCCGCAGCCCTGCTGTCGGTATTCGCCTTCGGCTCCGTCTGGCTTTTAATGAACCGAACCAGGACGGGCAAAGGCCTTCTTGCCACCGCTCTCAATGCCCAGGGGGCTCGTTATATGGGGATCCCCACCGAACGGATGAACGCTCTGGCCTGGGGGATCGGAGTGGGTTCCGTCACGGTGGCGGGGGCGCTTCTAGTCAATTTCTGGTCTGTGAATCCCTACGTAGGGCTCCTTTTCACCATGATCGCCTTCACCATCGTGGCCCTTGGCGGCTTTGGCAGTGTACCCGGGGCCTTTTTCGCCGGACTGATTGTGGGCTTGATCACCGAGATCCCGGGCTTCTGGGATTTTCTTACCTTCACTTTGAATCTGGATTGGATGTCCCGAGTGCCCATGACCTCTTTCAAATATACGTGGGTCTATCTGGCTTACTTTGTAATCATGGTCGTGCGCCCGAGGGGGTTGTTCGGATGGAAGCTCTGAGAAACGCTCTGGACTTCTCCGACTTCCCCAGGACCGATTTGTATGTCGTCGCAGTGGCGGCCTTGTTCCTCCTTGTCTTTCCCCTCTTCCCCCATTCCTCCTTCGCTATGGCTACGATGATCCAATTTCTCATGTTCTCCATTTACGGTATGGGCTGGAACACCATCGGGGGCTACGGCGGGCAGGTAGACCTGGGAAAGGCTCAATACGTCGGCATCGGGGCATATACCACAGCAGTGATGTTGGTGCGATGGGATATCCCGTTTTGGATCTCCATGCCCATCGGGATGGCCGTTGCGGTCTGTTGGTCGTTCGTACTCGGATATCCTCTCTTTCGGCTCAGGGGACACTACTTTGCCATAGCCACCATTGCTACTTCCTTAGTCCTCAAGGACCTCTTCGAGGTGTGGGACTTTGTGGGGGCTGCAAGGGGGCTGGAGATCTCCCCTATCCATTACGATCCTCCTGATTTCTTAAGATTGATCTTTAAGGAAGACATTTATTACTACTATATTATTTTAGGTTTTTTCTTCCTAGGAATTCTGTTCGTTAACGGATTCCGAAAGTCCCGCCTGGGGTACCAACTGCGGGCCATCAAGGACAACGAGGATGTGGCCGCCTCACTGGGGATCAATGTGCATTGGGCTAAGATCAAGACTTATGCTATTGCTACGGCCTTCGTGAGCCTCGTGGGATCCTTTCACGCCTGCTATATCAAGAACATCGAACCCGAAGACACCATGAGTCTGCACATTTCCATCCTCATCGCTCTGATGGCTATGCTCGGGGGTGCTGGCTCCCTCTGGGGCCCCATTATCGGGGCGGCGGTGTTGATTCCCCTCAAGAGTTACCTGAAGGAATGGCTGGGGGCTCATGCAGGCCTGATCGGGATCGACCTGGTTATGTATGGCACCATCATCATGCTCGTATCAGCGGTAGAGCCCCGTGGGATATGGGGCCTTATGGAGCGAATTCGGGGCAGGAGAAGAGGGTAAGATGGCCCTGTTGAAAGTTGAGAGACTTGTGAAGGACTTCGACGGTCTTCGAGCCAATGACCACATCTCCTTCCAGGTGGAGACCGGAGAGCTGGTGGGCATCATCGGCCCCAACGGCGCTGGAAAGACTACACTCTTTAATTGCATTTCAGGTCATTATCCGGTCACTTCCGGAAGGATCATCTTCGACGGCAAGGATATTACCGGCCTGAAGGCCTTCGAAGTGGCCAGAATGGGGCTCGCTCGGACCTTTCAGGTCTATGCAGCCTCCGGGGACCTCACTGTGTTGGAGAACATCATGGTAGGATGCTTCCTGAGGACGCGATCACCGAGAAGTGCTCGGATTCGGGCTAAGGAGATCGCAAGGCTCCTTTATTTGGAAGAGGTTTCCGATTCTTTGGTCAGCGAACTCCCTGTGGCCCTCCAGAAGCGCGTGAGCTTAGGTACGGCTTTGGGCACAGAGCCCAAATTGTTGCTCCTGGATGAAGTGGCTGCGGGGCTGAACCCCGCCGAAATCGATGAGATGATGACCCTGATCCAACGCATCCATCACAACTTCGATATCACTGTCCTGTTGATCGAACACGTTATGAAACTGGTCATGAACATCAGTCAGCGGGTCATCGTCCTGGACTCCGGGAGAAAGATCGCCGAGGGGGATCCTCGGAGCATTGCTCATGACCCCAACGTCATCCGTGCTTACCTGGGAGAACGCTACGCCCGTTTCCTTCCGAAAGGAGAGAGCTCCGGCCCATGAATTCCCCTCTTCTTCTTTTGGAGGAGATCTCGGTCCGCTATGGCGCCCTGACCGTGGTCCATGACGTCTCATTGAATGTGAAACTGGGGGAGGTGGTCTGTGTTCTCGGGGCCAATGGGGCGGGAAAGACGACCTTATTGAAGGCCATTATGGGAGCTCAACCCGTCAGCCGTGGGAGGGTCCTCTTCGACAATGAGGAGATTCATCATTTGAAGACCGAGCGTATCGTGCGCCTTGGACTGGTCTATGTCCCAGAAGAACGGATGCTCTTCCATCCCCTTTCAGTGGAAGAGAACCTCCGGTTGGGGGCTTACACCCTTCGAAATGGAGAGCGGATCTCGGCCAACCTCGATTTTGTTTACGGACTTTTTCCCCGACTTCGAGAGAGACGAACCCAGGCAGCATCCACTCTCTCTGGAGGGGAGCAACAGATGCTGGCCATCGGACGCGGCCTCATGTCCAACCCCCGTATGCTGATGTTGGATGAGCCCTCTCTTGGCCTCGCTCCTCTGTTGGTGGAAGAGGTCATGGCAACCGTCCGGAAGCTTAAGGAGGAGGGAATGACGATCCTCTTGGTAGAGCAGAGTGTGAGGGAGGCCCTGGAGATCGCCGATCGGGGTTACGTTCTTCAGACAGGGAGGATCGTCCTGGAGGGGACGTGTGCCGAACTCATGGAAAGCGAGACGATCCGGCAGACCTTTCTCGGTCTATGATATTAGGAGGCCCGCCCTTTTTATCACAACGCTCCTGTCAGGTATCTCCCCTTCTGCCAGAAAGGGGCGATAACATCCGATAGAGAAGGGATCCCCGCAACTCGACGATCCTCTTGGGGCAGGTCTCGTGGCAGCAGTAGCACCGGATACATCGGGCATCGTCGATCCACGTTCGTTCTTCAGAGACCTCAATGGCTCCCGCAGGACAGCTTCGGGCACAGGTTCCGCACCTCTCGCACAATTCAGAGGGGATCCAGGGCCTCAGAGAGCAGGCTTTGGCCAGGAGTCTCCCGACCAAGCCAGCAAAGGGGAGGGCACCGAGTCCACTGAGAGGATCGAGGGTCTTGGGGAGACGAAAGTCTATGATTCGAGGACATGAGCCAGCCCCAATGGATTCGAAGGCAGATAAGTGAGGCGTGATCCATCCCCGGCTCTGGGCGGCCTTAAGGACCGGAATCCTCTCGGGGGCGACTCCCACCATGCGGCTGAATCCCCAATCCACATGAACCGGAGAACGTCCCATGAGAAGGAATCCCAAGGGACGGACTCTTCCTGCGGAGGGCCCGTCTCCATCCATCCCAACAATCCCGTCCATGATGGTCAGATTGGGCCGTATCAGGGAGACGAGATCCAAGAGCATCTCCGCGAATCTCACCGGCTCCATGAGATTTCCGTGGAATCCTACCTTTTTCAAACCCGGTATGAACCCGAAAAGGTTCTTGACCGCTCCGGTCAGACCCATGAAGGTGTGAGTCTTGGCCTTGGGAAGGTTGATTATCCCATCCACTTCACGGACGGGCCTAATGAGCTCCACCGCCCGCATCTGCACCCCCTCCTCGTGGGGAGTCCACACGGTTTCGGGGGAAAGATTGACCTCGAGGAGCCCATCTTCGGCCAGCTCTTGTATACCACAACGGCTGTACACACGTTGAAGATGCCGGCGGGTGTAAGGGCCCGCAGGGCTCTCTGCCACAAGAGGATGTCCTCCCAGATCCCTCACCATCCGGGCCACTGCCTCGAGTAAGGCCGGATGTGTGGTTACCGCCTCCTGAGGAGGTGCAGCCCGAAGGAGATTCGGCTTAAGGAGTATGGTGTCACCAGGACGAATCCAATCCCACGCCCCCTCGATTCTCTCCCCCATCGTCCGCAAGGCCTTAAGGAGATCTTGGACGGCATATTGATTGAGGGGGAAGGTCTCCAGTTGGGAATGAAGGGAGTAGGGTGGAGTGGGAGGGGTCATGGGCGTGGCTTCTCCTTGCTGAGATCGTCTCCCGCCAGTTGCCCGCATGCTGCGAGGATGTCCGTCCCCCGACTCCATCGGATGGTGGCGGTATAGTTGAAGGAGATGAGGATCCGCTGGAAACGAAGCACGTCACCTTCCTGGGGGCGTTGATGGGTGGATCCTGGAAAAGGGTTGTAGGGGATCAGATTGACCTTGCACCGGATCCCCCGAAGGAGGGAGGCCAACATCCGGGCATGAATGGGAGCGTCGTTGAGGCCACCAAAGAGGACATACTCGAAGGTAATCCTCTCCCGATTGGGAAGGCCCAGTCCCCTACATGCCGAAAGGAGCGCTTTCAAGGGATAACGTCTATTGATGGGCATCAGGCGGTTTCGGATCTCGTCTGTAGGGGCGTTCAACGAGACGGCGAGCTTGATCCCCAACCCCTCTTCGACCAAACGTTTCATCTCCGGGATCAGCCCGCAAGTAGACAGGGTGATCCTCCTCCTGGAGAGACTAAGCCCTTCGGGCAAAAGCATAAGTCGTAGGGCACGAACCACGCTCTCGTAGTTGGCCAATGGCTCACCCATCCCCATGAGGACCACGTTTCGGATCCGGCCTTCTCGGAAGGTTCTTCGGGCTAGTGAGACCTGCTCCAGGATCTCCCACGTCGAAAGGGAGCGTTTGAACCCCATCCGGGCCGTCCGGCAGAAGGTGCATCCCATGGCACAGCCCACCTGGGTGGAGATGCACTGGGTCCAGTGATCCTCCTCGGGGATAAGGACTGTCTCTATCCGAAGCCCGTCCTCCATCTCCAACAGCCATTTGCGGGTTCCATCCATGGAACGCTCCTCCTCTACGAGGCGGAGCCTTCCGATACGTGCGGATCGCTCAAGGAAAGAGCGATCTTCCCTTGAAAGATTGGTCATCGCCTGAAAGGAATCGACCTGATGCCGATAGATCCATTCCAAGACTTGGCGGCTTCGATACGGAAGGAGTCCCCATTCCTGAAATCGTTCCCGCATCTCCTCGGGGAGGAGATCGTTCAGGATCAAGCGCTGGTCTCTCTCAATCTGTCGTCGATCCACTCGTTCGTTCTGTGGATGCGTCTCGCTCATGGCTTGAATTTTATGGAGAATGGACTTGCCAGGACCCTTCTCCGCACGGAAAACCTATGGAAACTCCTCGACATTCAATAATGATAAAACATCCAAAAAGAAAAGGGAACGCCGCCCTTCCCGATAGAAGGGCGGCGTTCCCGTGGATGCTAGTCAAGGACCGGCGGGGATTCTATTCCAAGACGGCCAGGACTTGGTCGGCCTCCACCGCTTGGCCCGCCTCAACCTTTATCTCCTTGACGGTCCCGGAGCCGGGTGCAACGATGGGCATCTCCATCTTCATGGCCTCGAGGATGAACATCTCGTCATCCTCTTGGACCTCCTCCCCGACGCCTACCTTGACCTCGATGATCTTTCCCGCCATTGGTGCCGTAACCTCGGTACTCACGAGTCCTTCCTCCTTTTCTTCCTCTCTGGAATCTGGTTTGCTAACTCCATGACCTTTTGATTTCATTCCGGGAGCCTCGAGTCCCCCCATTGCCCTCTATCATCCCTTGATGATCCTCGGGAGCATCAGATGGTTATGTGGACAGATGGACTTGGGATTCTGATAAGCAGCTCCCGCAAAGGCCACCATATACTTCCGCAGGGCCGGTAGCGGGACGACTTCGTCCACAAAGCCCATCTTGGCGCAGTAAGCGGGCCTCGATTTCTCGTAGTACTGCTTGGCCATGGCGTTCATCCGCTCGATGACGGGCTCCAGGGGCCTTCCGGCTTCCTTCTCCTTGACGAGCCTCCTTGAAAAGGCGGCCACGGCAGCCGTCTCCCCATGCATCACGTAGATCTCCGTGGTGGCGGTCCCCAAAGTGAAGGCGTTGTGATTGTTGGCCGTGGGTCCTCCCATGATATAGTGAGCCGCGGCCGTCCCTTTTCGAAGAACTACGAGCATCATGGGAACGTCCGTCTGCTCGATGGAGTAGATGAGGGACTGTCCCAAACCCAAAAGCTCGGCCTTTTCGGCCAGATCCCCCACGTCGATCCCTGTGGTGTCCTGGAACCAGATAATGGGAAGACGGTCCCGGCCGCACAGGGTGACGAATTCGTTCATCTTGATCAGGCCCTGACGGTAAAGCTTGCCCCCGATTCCCGGATATGGAGCATACTCGGGGTATCCCTTGGGCATGAACCCCTGCCGGTTCCCGATGATACCGACCAGGAATCCATCGATCTTGGCCAGACCTGTGTAGACCTCAGGGCCGTAATCGGGTTTGAACTCCATATGCTCACTGTTATCAGTGAGGCGGGCCAACACTTCCTCAAAACGATAGGAGGCCTTTTGATTGAAGGGGATCAGGTGGTAGAGATCCTCAGGGGAGTAACGAGGCTCCTTGGGTTCTGCCACCCTGAAGAACCTCGGGTTATAAGCAGGCAGATCCTTCATCCATTCCTTGAGGGAATCCAGGACCCCTTCCTCGGTCTCGTGGACTTCCTTGAAGAAACCGGTCTCATTGAAATGGATCTCGACCCGACCTGGAGGGACGGCCTTGTACTTCTGGGTGGCCTCGATGATCTGCTCCGCCCCCTCCAAGTCGAAATAGCCTTTGGGACTCATACCGCTTACAATACCGCCTCCACCCACGGCGATATTGCAGTTCTTGTGGGCTATGAGCAAGGTTGGACTGATCCCCTGATAGCCGCCCCCCGCAGGATTCGTCCCCCAGATCCCCGCCAGCACAGGAACTCCCAGCTTCTCCAGTTCTGCATGTCGGAAGAAGGTGGTCCCATTTCCCCTGCGGTTGGCGTAGACCTTTTCCTGTTCGGTCAACTTGACCCCGCTACAATTGACGAGCCAGACCAGAGGCACATGGAGTCTCTTGGCAAGGTCCGTCACACGGAGGATATTTTCGGCTTGACCTGCGATCCAGGCCCCGGCCAGGACCTTGTTGTCGAAACCAATGATAACGGCCCATCTTCCACTGATCTTCCCGAGACCATCGACCACTCCGGTGGTTCCGGATTCCTCGTCCATGGGGTCAAAGAGGGTGTGCAAAGGACACCACGTCCCAGGATCCACCAGGTATTCCAAACGCTGGTAGACTGTCCACTCTCCTCTGGCGTTGATGGTCTCGGTGGGAAGCCCCGCGTTTCTCACCTTCTCTGCGGCTTCCTCTATGGACCGTTCCACCTCCTTGATCTTCTTGGCGCTCTCCTCGGAGGCGCGGATCTGCTTTTCGGTTAAAGGTTTTCCAAATTCTGCCATCTTCTCGAAGTACGGCCGCATGGATACCCTCCTCGGCAGAGAGACTCCCCAATTCTATCGATTGGCCTTTCGAATGCCCAAACGATCCATGGCGATGATCATCTTTTGGATATTGGCCGTCCCCTCAACGATTTGATAGAGGACCGCATCGCGGTAGAATCGGGCCACTGGATACTCGGTGGAATATCCATAGGCCCCCAGGATCTTCATGGCGCAGTGGGCTGCGCGGGCCACCACCTCTCCGGCGAAGTACTTGGCGTACGAGGTCTCAAGAGTGTTCCCCAATTGTCCCTGGTCCTTCTGCCAAGCGGCCCGATAGGTCAGCAACCTGGCGGCCTCGATCTCCACGGCCATATTGGCGATCATCTCCTGATTCATCTGGAAGTGTCCTACCGGTTTCCCGAACTGAGTCCTCTCCTGACAATATTGAACCGCTGTATCCAGACAGGCCTGAGCGAGCCCAACGCCCCCGGCGGCGCAAGACAGCCGAGTCTGATTCAGGGAGGAGAATACGATCTTGACGCCGTCACCCAACTGCCCCAAGAGGTTCTCTTTGGGAATCTTGGCGTCCTCAAAGAAGATCTCTCCGGTAGGAGACGAGCGGGTCCCCATCTTGTCCAGAGGTCGTGTGGTCACCCCGGGAGTGTTCTTGAGTTCCACGAGAAAGGCGGACATTCCCTTACTGCCCGCATCTCGATCGTGATATGCATAAAGAACGCAGAGATCGGCCACTTGGGCGTTGGTGATCCAGGTTTTGGATCCGTTGATGAGAAAATGATCCCCTCGATCCAAGGCAGTGGTCTTCATGGAAAGGACATCGGATCCCGCGTTGGGCTCGGTGATCCCGAAGCATCCGAACCATTCCGCGGAGATGAGCTTGGAAATATACCGTTCCTTGAGAAGGTCGCTTCCATATCTATAGATGGTGAAGGCAGTCCCGCAGCTCTGCATATTGAAGATGACCCGAATGGAACTGCTTGCCCTGGCGATCTCCTCGGTGATGATGGTCTGGGCCAGATGGCCCATGTTGGTGCCCCCATACTCCTCCGGAAGGATGCACCCGAAGAACCCCAACTCACCCATTTTCCGAATTACTTCTTCAGGGAAAACGTGTTCTTCGTCCCATTGGTCCGCATAGGGAGCGATCTCCGTCTCTGCGAACTTCCGGGCCATATCTTGCACCGCTTTCAATTCGTCGCTCAGTTCGAAGTCCATTGAAATCCCTCCGCTAGTGAGAAATTAGTCTCCTGGGTCTCGCAGATCCCCCCGATTCTCTCCGTTTCCTGTATTTGGTCCGCAGAAAAGGGGGGAGGCCTCGGATGCCGAACGGAGCCCCGCTCAAAGAGCGGGTAGGATCATTATCCTGGACACATGATGCCAATTCCAGAGGGGGGACCGTAGGGAACGGGTCTGCCCTGGAAAAGTTTCGCAACCATTGAGCAGAAAAGAAAAAAACACCTCCCTTCCCCAAAACCTGCTGCTCAAAGTCTGAACCCGGTTTATATCCAACCCCGCGTGAGCTGTCAATCCCTGTAGAGCTACTCAGTTTTCCTTCGGACTCCCTCCCATGGATTGCATCCGGAGGGGCTTCCGTTTAGCATAGAGAAATCCGGAAAGAGGTCTAAGATCCGCTTGGAGGTGCCCCATGATTCGAGAGACGCAACTTATCGCATTTCTCAAAGATGCTCCCGGAGAGTTGGCCAAGATGTGCGGGGTGCTGAAGGCCAAGAGGATCAACATCCTGGCCATGAGCATTCAGAATGCCGAGGACTACTTGCGTGGGCTCTTCAAGGCTCGAGAGATTACAGGAAGACGCATTGCCCCTGCGGCCAATTATGGCTCCGTCATCCGAGATTCGGAGGACTATTCGGTCATCCGTTTCGTGGTGGAGCGGGATCAAACCGATCAAGCTGTCCGGGTCCTCCGGGAGGCTGGTTATGTTATCGAGACCACACCTGTACTTATGATAGTACTAGACAATAAACCCGGGATGCTCGGGACCATGGCCGAGACATTTGCCAAGGCCTCCATCAACATCAACTATGTCTATGGCTCCGCCTTAAGCGGAGCGGAGAAGTCCCTCTTTGTGGTCCATATCAAGGAGGAGGACCTGGAGAGGGCGGCTGGGCTATTTTCAATGAAATAGCACAACCTTATTCCCTTGGTGTTTATAAATTTCTTTAGACCGGCTCGAAGGCCTTAATGGTCTCCAGATGTCGAAGCATCTGTAGATAGAGCCGGTCACGTTTTCGCAGAATCTCCTGTTCGCTTCGTCCTCCGTAGTCGTAAATCCCTCTGGATGTGGACGCCCCCAGGTGTCCTTGGCTGACCTTGGTCTCCAAGAATGCGGATTTCCGTCCAGCCGCCAGTTCGATGTCCCTGACGAGACGAAGGCCGGTAAAGTCCAGACTTTGCACGACCCCCACCACCGGGAGCCGGACCCCCAGACTGGTCTTGACGGCCAAATCGATCTCCTCCGGGGTGGCCCAGCCCTTCTCCAACATCTCCAGGACCGCCTGAATAATGGCGAACTGGATGCGATTGACGATGAAGCCAGGGACGAACTGACTCATGACCACGGGACGCTTGCCCAACCGGGAGAGTAGACTGGCGGTGAATTTCACGGCATCGGGTGATGTAAGGGGTCCGGGGACGACCTCCACCAGCGGAATGATCTGGGGCGGAGCAAACCAGTGGGCCACCACCAGACGCCGAGGGTCTTTGAGGCGGACGATCCCGAATATATCCAGAGAGGAGGTATTGCTCGCCAGGATGGTATCCGCAGGAGTGAGGGACTCCAGCTTCTCGAAGATCTCGCGCTTAAGATCAGGGACCTCGAAGACGGCCTCGATGACGAAATCCGCCCCAGGTCGGAGGGCCTCTTCCAGGTTTGTGGTGGGGTGGATTCTCTGGAGGACCAGATCCACTTCCTCCTCAGGGAGCATCCCATGCTCTGCAAGGAGCTCCAAGCTCGAGGCCGCCTTGCGGAGAGCATGATCCAGGATCTCGGGGTCCGTATCCACCAATCCCACCTCGAGACCTCCTTGAGCAAAGACCTGAGCAATTCCGTGACCCATGGTCCCCGCCCCGACGACCACTACCCGCTTTGCATCCTTCATCTCCATGACCGCCTCCTCTGTCACCAATGTTCCCTCAATCTTCCAAGACGTGCAATAGCCTCTTTCAAGGTCTTCTCCTTCTTGCAAAAACAGAAGCGGACTTGGGATTCCCCCAACTCGGGACGAGAGTAAAAGCTGCTCCCGGGCACTGCGGCAACCCCCACCTCTTTGACCAGCATCTCGCAGAACTCCACATCGTTGCGGAATCCCAAGGGAGTGATGTCCGTCATGATATAGTAAGCCCCAAACGGTCGGAAGACCCGGAAGCCCGCCGATTCCAGACCTTCCAGGAGAAGATCTCGCTTTCGTGCATAGTCCTCCCTGAGCGTGCGGTAATAGTCCTCGCCCAAACCCATGGCGAGCACCCCCGCCTCCTGCAATGGGGCCGCAGCGCCCACTGTCAGGAAATCGTGGACTTTCCGGACAGCTCCGGTGAGGTCTTTAGGTGCCAGAATATAGCCAATTCGCCACCCAGTGACGCTATAGGTCTTGGAGAGGCCGTTGATGACCATGGTCCGCTCCCGCATACCGGGGATGGAGGCGATGGAGATGTGCTTGGCCCCATCGTAGAGGATATGTTCATAGATCTCATCGGTGATGGCCACCACATCCCAGCGCCGGCAGAGCTCGGCGATCCTCTCGAGCTCCTCCTGGGTGAAGACCTTTCCCGTTGGGTTGTGAGGGCTATTCAGCACGAATGCCCGGGTACGGGGTCCGAAAGCAGCCTCCAGCTCCGCTGGTTCTATATGCCAATCCGGTGGATGAAGGGTGACATATCGGGGCAACGCGTCGCAAAGGATGGCGTCGGGGCCGTAGTTTTCATAAAAAGGTTCGAAAATAATGACTTCATCGCCGGGATCCACCACAGCCAGCAAGCAGGCAATCATGGCCTCGGTGGATCCGCAGGTCACAGTGATCTCCTCCTCAGGGTCGTAGTCGACCCCGAGATACCTGGAGACCTTACGGGCAATGGCTTGTCGGAAACGAGGAGACCCCCACGTGATGGCATACTGGTTGTAGTCGGCGTCGATGGCGGCCTTGGCAGCCTCCTTCAAGGCTTGTGGAGCGGGAAAGTCAGGAAACCCTTGGGCCAGATTAACCCCTCCATATTTCACGCACAGCCTGGTCATATCCCGAATGACGGATTCTGTAAATCTGGAAGCCTTTCGAGATCCTCTGGGCTTTTGCATTGCCTTCTCCATTGCGGTGTTGGGAGTGTGCTTTGAAGACTTCTTTCTCAAGAACCGGCGTCTTAAATGAGGGAAATTACCATTCCCGACCGTTAAGATCAAGGCGGCTATGATCTTTCGCCCTTGTACGATTCTTGGACTTCATCCTGGTTTGCCTTTCTCCTGAGGCCATTGGATCCTTTTCCTCCGATACCTTTCAAAAGACTCCTTACACAGGGCGTGCTGTCCCTGAAGACTTCAGGTCCAAGAAACATGTGGGCATTAAATTCGGTGAGAGGGTCAGACGGACCGGGAAAGCCTTTGAATAGCTTGGTCGAGGCCGTCCAGGGTTAGGGGATACATGGGGAAGATCCTTCCAATGGCGGAGAGGGTGGGGTGGTGCCATCGGACACGCCAATTGGGATTGAGCCAGACGCAGCTTTTGAAATGGTCGGCGATGCGCTTCAGCCACACGATCCCTGGAGTCTCCGAGGAGGCCCCGTAGGAAATGGCCCCGTAGGGCGAGAAGAGCTCCTCAGGAGCCATCAAGGCGTCTCCTACAAGAATCACTTTGTAGTCCCCGTCTAGATTTTGAAGGAGGGAGCGAGTGGAGACGGCCTCCATTCGGGCCATATCTCGATAAACGGATTCATAGATGCAGTTGTGGAAGTAGTAGTACTGAAAGTCCCTGAAATGGGTGGAGGAGTTGGCTGCGGAAAAAAGGCGGCTGCAGAGTCGAGCGAAAGGGTCCATGGAGCCACCCACATCCATCAAAAGGAGCACTTTGACAGTATTCTTGCGGCTCTTCCTCCAGACGAGATCGATTTCGCCAGCATTGCGGCACGTCCGGTCGATGGTGGACTTCAGGTCCAGTTCGTCCTCCGGTCCCACCCTTGCCAGCTGACGGAGCTTTCGGAGGGCCACCTTGAACTGTCTTACATCAAGGGTGAGGTCGCTTCTGTAGTTTCGAAATCGGCGTTCCGCCGCCACCTTCAATGCAGATCGCCCGCCGCCTTGGCCTCCAATCCGGATCCCGGAGGGATGGGATCCGGAGTGACCGAATGGTGATGTGCCTCCCGTTCCGATCCAGTAGTGGCCGCCATCGTGTCGCTCGGTCTGCTCTCGAAGCCGACGCTCGAACTCCTCCAGGAGTTCATCGAGGCTCATCCGACGGAGTTCATCCAGTTCCTCCGGCGTCAGCCTCAATTCATTGCGGGGGTCTTGAAGCCACTCCAAAATCTCTTCGGTGACCTCTGGAGGGGTTTCGATCCCATGGAAATAGTCCTGAAATGCCTGGTCATACTGGTCGAAATGAGCCTCGCTCTTAACCAGCACGGCCCTCGCCAAGTAGTAAAAGTCCGTCAGGCTGGAATGGGCGAAATCCTTCTCCAGCGCCTCCATCAGGCAAAGCCATTCGGTGATGGAAACAGGGACTTTATATTTCCGAAGGGTGAAAAAGAAACCGATGAACACGTTCTCCCTCCGGGCCTTCGATCCCAAGTGGCGGAATGACCGAGTCCACGAGGCTACTACGAAGACCAGGAGCGACGCGGAAAGAGGGCCCGCTTGCCCTGGACGATCTCCTGGAGAAGAGCATAATCCTGCTCCTTCTTGATTAGGACGCCTGCGAAGGGTAGTTCCTTCTCCAGCTGCTCCGGGGAGACACCGCCAAGCTTCAGGGCCTGAACCCAGTCGATGAGTTCGCTGGTGGAAGGCTTTTTCCGGAACTCGTCGACCTCCCTCAGCCAATAAAACTTCTTCAAGACCGCTCGCAGAAGACGTCGATCCAGATCCGGATGATGAACTCGGACGATCCGTTCCATAAGAGGGGGATCGGGAAACTCAATATAGTGAAAGATGCATCTTCTGAGGAAGGCATCCGGCAGCTCCTTTTCTGAATTGCTGGTAATAACCACGATGGGACGATGTTTTGCCACAATGGTCTCATTCGTCTCCACGATATGGAAGCTCATCTCATCGAGCTCATGGAGGAGGTCGTTGGGGAACTCCAGATCGGCCTTGTCGATCTCGTCGATGAGCAAAACCACCTGCTCGTCGGATACGAAGGCCTCTCCTATCTTCCCCAGCTTGATGTATTGGGAGATGTCCGAGATGTCCCGATCACCAAACCGGGCGTCGTTAAGGCGCTGAACGGTGTCGTAGACATAGAGGCCTTCCTGAGCCTTGGTCGTGGATTTGATGTTCCAAACGATGAGGGGTTTGTTCAATCCTAGGGCGATGTTGTGTGCCAGAAGCGTCTTCCCCGTGCCCGGCTCCCCCTTGACCAGGAGTGGACGCCCTAAGGCAATACTCACATTGACGGCATTGCGGAGGGCCTCTGAGACGATGTACTTATGCGTACCCACAAAACGATCGAAGGAACCCAACGCATCCACGATTCGATCTCCAAACTCGGGGTTCTAATATTGACTTGGCCAAGGATATCCTACACGACAAGGATGTGTCAACGAGCCCTGTTTTGCCAGCATCCCAATGACTAGAGGCGGGATTTGCCTCTTGGTGTCGGTTTCTCTATGATGAGATCTCTATGATGAAAAAAGATGCGAGTATGTCCGAAGAGAAGATTCCCATAAAGGAGGGCCCGCCATGATTCTCCATAGGCGCTTCGTACGGCTCCGCCGGGGGATCTTTGTCGGGGCGTTGAGTTTCCTGGCCGTTGGGTATGCGACTGGTCAGGGCTGGGGAGAGAATCTAGAACGCTTCGTCAATTCCTTAGGGATGGAGTTCGTCTTGGTGAAACCGGGGAGCTTTCTTATGGGCAGCCCGGAGAACGAGCCGTATCGGGACTCGGATGAGACTCTCCATCGGGTGATCCTGACCCGGCCTTTCTATCTCCAGACCACGGAGGTTACTCAAGCTCAATGGCGGTCTCTCATGGGATCTAATCCTTCCCATGCCAAGAAGTGCGGCGGTGACTGTCCAGTGGAGCGGGTCTCTTGGTACGATTGCCAAAAGTTTCTCAAGAGGCTCAACTCCTTGGGGGACGGCCGTTACCGACTCCCCACCGAGGCGGAATGGGAATATGCCTGTCGTGCGGGGAAATCCACCGCCTACCCTTGGGGAGATCGAATCGACTGCACCCGCGCCATGTTTCGGAACAACACCCGACGGGGGACAGACAGCTGTGTGCCCTATGTCCGCTCCAAGGGCTTGCGACCCGACTCTCCGGCTCCTGTGAAGTCTTATCCGCCGAATCCTTGGGGAATCTTCGATATGACCGGAAACGTCTGGGAGTGGGTGGAGGATTGGTACGGCCCCTATCCGAGGAGCACTGTTAGAGATCCCAAAGGCCCTCCAAGCGGGAGCCAGAAGGTTCGGAGAGGGGGCAGCTGGTTCAAATTTGGATTCTATCTTCGCTGCGCCAACCGAAACCGATCCCATCCTGCGGTTCGATATCGGACCACCGGCTTCAGAGTGGTCCGTGAGTATCCCTGAATCCTTCTCCAGGATGGCGAAGCAGGTGAAAAGACCCGAAAACTTGGGTTTCAGGAAGACCTATCCCTCCGCTCCAACAACTGGTGTATGTTACGCACCCGTTGACTTAGGATTCGACACACATTGATGGGGATATCGGGAAACTGTTCCATGAGCCACCGAAAGGTCTTTCCGTGGATCTCCATCAGTTCGATATCCGTCTGGGAGACCACGGAAGCAGAACGAGGTTGGCGATCGAAGAGGGCCATCTCTCCGAAAAATCCCCCCGCTTCGATGGTATCGAGTAGAGTCTCCTCGGGTGTGTCTAGCCCTTTAAGCACTCTAAGGCTTCCCTTCATGACAAGATAGAGGACATCTCCACGCTCACCCTCCCGGACGATTACCACACCGGGACCATAGCGTCTTCGAGAGGCGATCCGTGCGATGGAGAGAAAATCCCTCACCTGAAGCTTCTCGAAGATGGGGACCTTTCGAAGGAGAAGGAGCGGCCAGAGAGGAGAGTGCTCCTCATCGAAAGGTCCTCCTTTCAATCTTCCCTTTGCCCACCTGTAGGCCTCTTTCACTTGGGGGTCTTCATGGTTGATGAGAGAGGAAAAAGGCCCCAAATCGGCCACCATATCGGGCTTCTCCCCTATAGCGAGGAGGACAAGCACTTGGGTCACCGTATCCTCCTGGTGAGCCAGGCGAAGAAGGACCTCGGGTGGTTCCTGGAAGGCGGGAAAAGCAAGCCCCAGTCTCTTTCGACCCAGGGCCACCTTCTCGCTTATGGGAATCTCCTCTAACAGCGGGATCAAACTCCTTCTGAGACCCGAGTGAAGGGAAGACTCTAGGGCCTCGATGGCGTTGTCCAGATCGCGGCGGTTTTTTGTTCGAAGGGCCCGGATGATGACAGGCATCCGCTCTTCAGTCTCCCCGAAGGCAAGGACGCGCAGAACCGTCTCGAGGATCTCCTGGTTGCGCTCTCGAAGGTGGTCTCGAAGGAGGGAGAGGGATTCCAGGTTTCCCGCTTTCTCCAACCCCATGAGAGAGGAAAGATTCTCATAGACCTTACGGAGTTCATGGTTGACGAACTGGGAGAAATCCAGAGGACGGGCTTCCTGATCCTCCAAGATTCGGATCACGGCCTCCCGGACAACCCGGGAGGGAGAAGCCAAGGCGGCGATCAGAGTCGACTTTGCCTCCTCACCCATCTCTCCAAGAAGTTCGGCAGCCCGTTCCCGAATCCGGGGGTCCTCATCGGCGAGACATGGGGTAAGGGTCTGAGGGGAGAGTCTTTCATCGACTTCCGCTACAAGCTCCAAGGAGGCCAGGCGAACCTCTGGATCCGGATGCCGAAGCAACCGATGGGCCAGCCCTATGGCATGGGAATCCCGAGCTTTTGCCAAGCCCCTCAACGCGGCAGCGAGGGTCTTAGGATCTCCCTTTTCGATCCACTCTTCCAAAAGGGAATGGAAGAATGGGTCTCCAGTCTCAGCAAGGATCTCCACCACGATCCTATGTTCCCGTGGTTCTTTTTCCTGCAAGATGGATTGAATCCCGGAGCGGAATCGCTCCACCGCTTTCTGGTCGCCTGACCGATAAAGGCCAATCAGGGATCGAGCTTTGACCAAAGGGTCGGGGTGGTCCATGAACCCTTCCAGGTACTCGAGCTCCTGAGAGGGTCTTAACCGAGCGAGCACATCCAAAATGTCGGCTAACACTTTGGGCGAAGCTTCCGGGGCAGCGGCCTTAAGGATCGGGACCACTTCCTTGGACACCCCCTCATCCAAGAGTCCGAAGACCCTGCTCCGCACGGAATCGGGGGCTCTGAGTGCGGCGTCCGCCAGAGAACCCCCCCAGCCTTGGGGACGAATTTGCGCCAGCAATTCTGCACATAGGATCACCACCTCGGGATCTTTCTCTTGGAGTCCCTTTCGAAGGGTCTCCAACGTCCGTGCATCGTTGAGGAGCTCCCGAAAGTGGATCTCCTCCAGCTTCTGCCAGTCGATCTGCCTCTCCATGAGGGCTTGGACAACCAAGGAGGGGTATCGGCGCTTGATCATGACATTGGCGCTGACCCATAAAATCACAAAAGGTGCGGCTACCAGTGAGAGGAGGTGCGGATCCATCGTCCCCTTGAGGAGAACGAGGAGCCCGGATCCCGAAAGCTTAGAGGCGCGGACGACCGTGCCTCGAAGGAAGACACGGATGGTCTGTCGAATCCTGGGTGGAAAAAAGTGATAGAGCACGGCGCGTGCCGGATTATTCAAGGTAAGCTTGAGAGTCTCGGTGCTGAAACGGGCATACATGGCAGAAAGAAGGTCAAAACGGAGGAAGAGGACCGAAAAAGCCAGAAAATAGTTGATAGGATGCAGAAGAAGACTCCTTCCCACCCCCAGCCGTGTAAGGATCCGTCCCGAGAAGAGGAGGGCGAAAAATATCCACGTGTTGTATGCGGAGCGGAACAAGCCGAAGAAATGGAGGGTCTCCTTTTCGCTGGCGTAGGTATGGTCCACCACCACGTTGAACTGGAAGGTCAAAAAAGGAAGGATCAGATTGGGAACCGCCATGATGATGATCATATATCGTAGAAAAGGTGAAGTCTTGGCGTATTGGATCACTTCTCCAATCATGCGGGCGAGCCCCCGTTTTTCGGCCTTTCTGCCCCAAGCGGTCTTAGGTTGGATAGGGGCCTTTACGACCCATTCAAGACGCTCGTTTAGAGCGGTCACCAGGACCATCCCGCCCACGAAGATCCACAGAAGATTGTCCGCTCCCACCCATCGCGCTACTTTTCCTGTGAACAGACTGCCCAGCACCGTCCCCAAGATTCCGCCAGCGCTGATCAACGTGAAGAGCCGTTTGGACTGTCGACTTGTGAAGAGATCGTTAAGGATATCCACGAACAGAAGGGGGAGGATGCTGACCGCTGAAGCCTTGAGCATGTAAAGGAGGGGGTAGAGGAGCGGCCAGTGAAGCCCCATAAGCCATCGAACCAGGCTCACCGCCGAGGCGAAGAAGAGCAAGACCCCGCTAAAGACCCGGGTAGTGGGAAGCCGGCCCATAACCACCCCGAGGCCGTTCATGAGGAGGAAGACGACCATGGTATTGAGAAAGATCACCATGGGGAGATACTCTACTCCGTATCGTTTGAGGAAAGCGGCCTCGGAGAAATTTGTCAGCAGAATTGTGCTGACTTTCATGAGGAATTGCATAGAGATTACCCACAGGAGGAGTTTCACTTCCTGCGGGTAGACATTGAAGGTCCGCAACAGGACATGTCGCATGGAGAAAGGCCTCTTGGGGCGAGGCATCGTCTTGGCCCCACACCGTAGCGGGAAGCCACTCAACAGTCGGCAGGCGCATCCATTTCCGCATAAAACCGCTCGATGGTCAAGGATCAAAGCGGAGGAGGATTTACATCCCAGGAAGGCTCGCGGTAAAATTGACATTGGATTGAAGGGACTCCAGTTTACCTTGCTCAGATGCAAGAGCCTTGCAAAGACTTTCTTTTTTTGCCGTAGGAGGATCCTTGAAGAATCGCGCGAGGGGGAAGGGGAGAGTCCTCTCCGCCCGTGAGCGGGTTCGGACCTTTCTCGATCTCTTTGGATATACGGACAATGTCCTGATCCTGATCAATCCCGATCCGGACTCCATGGCCAGTGCCTTCGCCCTGAAGAGACTCCTCTGGAATCAAGTTCAAAAGGCGCTTATTGCCTATATCGGAGAGATCCAGAGGCTGGAAAACCAGGCCATGATGGAGCTCCTTCGGATTCCCATGATTCGGATCAATCAGGTGGACCTGGAATATTTTAATCGGAGGGTGCTCGTCGACTCTCAACCGGACCACCACGAGACCTTCACCCGTTTCAACTACGACGCCATCATCGATCACCATCCCCTGCTTAAAGACTGGGATGCATCGTATGTGGACATCCGACCGGCCTATGGGGCTACGGCGACTCTCCTCATCGAGTACCTTCGAGGTGCGGGGATCAAACCGTCCATGAAACTGGCCACGGCTCTGCTCTATGCCATCAAGGTGGATACAGACAATTTCGAGAGGGGAGCTACCGAGGAGGATGTCAAGCAGTTTCGATATGTCTTCCAGTACGCGAACCTTAATCTGTTGAGAAAGATCGAGCGGTCGGAGTTGCGATTGAGCGATCTTCATTATTTTCGGACGGCCTTGGAAGGAATGTTCTTGATGAAAAAGGGCATTTACGCCCACCTGGGAGACGTGGAGACTCCGGACATCTGCGTTCAGATCGCCGACTTCTTCATGAAGGTTCACGGGATGGGATGGAGCTTCGTCTCGGGAATCTATCGAGGAAAACTTGTCATCATCCTTCGTAGCGACGGCCTACGCAAAGACGCGGGAAAATTGGCTGCACGGGCCTTCGGCAACCTGGGTCCTGCTGGCGGACACAAAGGAGCGGCCCGTGCGGAGATCCCCTTGGAAGTCCTTCGCGAGCGAGGGATAGGCCAGCAAGACGGAGCCCTGGCTGCTTTTGTGCGCTCAAGGATTCGCTCCTAACCCCGTCAAGGCCGCTCTCTCTCTCTCCAAGCCACGCTGCCATATGCTTGAAGGTCTCATTACCCTTGTGTGTCTTGAGGACCGAGGGGGTGGAGGACCTCCTTGTCGTCCATATTTCCAAAAAAATGCCTACCCCCCCTTGCAACCTATCAACGGCGACTTATATTTTTAGCAAAACAGGTCAGAGTTCGGGAACTGGACGCTGGATGGAAAGGCCTTTGCGGAAAGCAGATCCCTGGGGAGCGAAGAACATTTTCCTCAAAGGTGGTTGGGATCCTGTTCCTCTCATGTCCCCCTCTTTGCATCTTCCCGGCTGTCCAACCTTTTTGAGAGACGGCCTTCACTATCCCTAGTAAGGAGGTGCGTAACGATGAAGGTGAAACCCCTGCATGACCGAGTGCTCATCAAAAGGATCGAGGAGGAGGAGAAGACCAAGGGTGGCATCATCATTCCGGACACGGCCAAGGAGAAGCCCATTCAGGGCAAGGTCATTGCTGTGGGCAAGGGGAAGGTGGCCGATGACGGCAAGGTGATCCCCTTGGAGGTCAAGGAGGGCGACACGGTCCTCTTCGGGAAGTATGCGGGCACCGAGGTGAAGATCGACGGAGAGGAACACCTCATCATGAGAGAGGAGGACATCCTCGCCATTGTTACCTAAACTGAATCCAATCCTGAAGATTCTTGGGATTTGAAAGGAGGGTTTTTCCATGGCAGCGAAGGAGATACGTTTTCAGGAGGCTGCGAGGGCAGAGGTATTGAGGGGGGTTAATTTATTGGCGGATGTGGTGAAGTTGACGTTGGGGCCGCGTGGTCGCAACGTGGTATTGGAGAAGACGTTTGGTTCTCCGACGGTGACGAAGGATGGTGTTACGGTAGCGAAGGAGATTGAGTTGGAGGACAAGTTTGAGAATATTGGTGCGCAGATGATCAAGGAGGTGGCGAGCAAGACGTCGGATGTAGCTGGGGATGGGACGACCACGGCGACGGTATTGGCTCAGGCGATATATCGTGAGGGTTTCAAGTTAGTGGCGGCTGGCAGTGATCCTATGGAGTTGAAGCGTGGTATAGACAGGGCTGTGGAGGTAGTGGTTGAGGAGTTGAAGGGGATGTCGAAGCCCACGCGTGATCAGAAGGAGATTGCGCAGGTGGGGACGATTTCTGCGAACAATGATTCTACCATTGGCAACATTATAGCTGAGGCGATGAGCAAGGTAGGGAAGGAGGGTGTGATCACGGTAGAGGAAGCCAAGGGTATGGAGACGACGTTGGACATAGTGGAGGGTATGCAGTTTGATCGTGGTTATTTATCTCCGTATTTTGTGACGGATCCTGAGCGGATGGAGGCGGTATTGGAGGATCCGTATGTTTTATTGCATGAGAAGAAGATATCGAACATGAAGGATTTGTTGCCGATATTGGAGCAGATAGCTCGTCAGGGCAAGCCGTTGTTGGTGGTAGCGGAGGATGTAGAGGGTGAGGCGTTGGCGACGTTGGTGGTAAACAAGATACGGGGGACGTTGCAGTGTGTGGCTGTGAAGGCGCCTGGTTTTGGTGATCGTCGCAAGGCGATGTTGGAGGACATAGCGATTTTGACGGGTGGTCAGGTAGTGAGTGAGGATTTGGGTATCAAGTTGGAGAATGTGACGTTATCGGATTTAGGTCGAGCGCGTCGGGTGACGGTGACGAAGGATGACACCACTATTGTGGAGGGTATGGGTGAGAAGAGTGCGTTGGAGGGTCGAGTGAAGCAGATTCGTGCGCAGATTGAGGAGACCACCAGTGATTATGATCGTGAGAAGTTGCAGGAGCGTTTGGCGAAGTTGGTGGGTGGAGTTGCGGTGATCAATGTGGGTGCTGCGACTGAGACGGAGATGAAGGAGAAGAAGGCGCGGGTTGAGGATGCTCTCAATGCGACTCGAGCGGCTGTGGAGGAGGGGATAGTTCCTGGTGGTGGAGTGGCTTACATTCGTGCGTTGTCTGCGTTGGAGAAGTTGGATTTAGGTGGTGATCGGCAGTTTGGGGTGAACATAGTGAAGCGTGCATTGGAGGAGCCGATTCGTCAGATAGCGGAGAATGCTGGTGTGGAGGGTTCTGTGGTTGTGGAGAAGGTCAAGTCTGGGAAGGGCTCGTTTGGGTTCAATGCGGCCACGGACACCTATGAGGATCTGATGAAGGCGGGCATCATTGACCCGACCAAGGTGGCCCGTCTGGCCCTGCAGAACGCAGCCAGCGTGGCAGGACTGCTGCTCACCACCGGCGCCGTCGTCACCGAAAAACCTAAAGAGGAGAAGGGAGGCGGCATGCCCGGCGGAGGCGGCATGGGCGGTATGTACTGATCTCGACTCCCTCCTCGGCCCGCCCCGAATGGGGCGGGCCTTTCCTTTTCCTCCCTTGGAACTTTTTCCGCCCAGCTCTTGACACCCGATCCGGGTCTGATAACTTTAATGTTCTCATTTTCCGACTCCGGAGGCATCTCAAAATGGACTACAAGTCCACCCTGAACCTTCCCAAGACCTCGTTTCCCATGAAGGCCAACCTGGCCCAGCGTGAGCCTGAAATTCTCCGCAAATGGGAGTCCATGGCCATCTACGAGCGGATCAAAGAGGCCTCCAAGGGCCGGGAAAAATTCATCCTCCACGACGGTCCGCCCTATGCCAACGGCCACATCCATATCGGGACGGCCATGAACAAGATACTCAAGGATCTCATCATCAAGAGCAAGTTCATGGCCGGATACAACAGCCATTACGTCCCTGGATGGGATTGCCACGGCCTGCCCATCGAACATCAGGTCGACCTCATGCTCGGAGAGAGGAAGGCCGCGTTCCGCAAGGTGGAGCTCCGGCAGGAATGCCGGAAGTACGCCGAAAGATTCATCGCGATCCAACGGGAAGAGTTCAAACGCCTGGGAGTCTTCGGAGACTGGGAGACTCCGTATCTGACCATGGCCTTCCCCTACGTGGCCACCATAGTCAGGGAGTTCGGGAAGTTCTTTACCAGCGGGAGCGTGTACCGGGGGAAGAAACCAGTATACTGGTGCGCCTCCTGCAAGACGGCCTTAGCCGAGGCCGAAGTGGAGTACCAGAGCCATCGAACTCCATCCATCTACGTGAGCTTCCCTGTGGTCTCGGACCTCTCGGAGCGAGTGCCGGAGCTGGAGGGAAAGCCCTGCTTCGTTATCATCTGGACCACCACCCCATGGACCATCCCGGCCAACTTGGCCATCGCCCTTCACCCTCATTACCCTTACGTGGCCGTGAAACGGCAGGATGAAGTCTATATCTTGGCGGAGTCCCTCCTCTTTTCCGTGGTCTCCCTCCTCCAATGGGATCCCCCGGAGATCGTTGCCCGGTTTTCGGGAAGCGACCTGGAGGGGATCCGTTGCCGCCATCCTTACCTGGACCGCGACTCCCAACTCATCTTGGCGGACTTCGTCACCTTGGATGCAGGAACTGGCTGCGTTCACGTGGCCCCGGGCCACGGTAAAGAGGACTATGAGGTCGGGCTCAAATACGACATCCCTCCCTATACCCCTGTGGACGACGACGGACGTTTCACTCCGGATGTGGAGTTTTTTGCAGGGCAGTTCGTCTTCGACGCGAATCCCGCTGTTTGCGAGAAGCTCCGTGAGGTCAACCGCCTCCTTTACGAGGAGGAGATGACCCACGAATACCCCCATTGCTGGCGCTGCAAACAACCCATCATCTTCCGCGCCACCGAGCAGTGGTTCATCTCCATGGAGACCAACGACTTTCGAAAGCGCACCCTTGAAGCCATTGACCAAGTGGAGTGGATCCCTCCACAAGGCAGGGACCGGATCCATGACATGATCGAACACCGGCCCGACTGGTGCATCTCCCGGCAGAGGGCCTGGGGTGTTCCCATTACGGTCTTCTACTGTGATTCCTGCGGGGAAGTCCTGGCCAACGAGAAGACGTTCGAATACGTGGCCTCCATCTTCGAGAAGGAAGGGGCCGATGTCTGGTTCGACCGGCCAGCCGGAGAGCTGCTTCCTCCGGGCTCCCGATGCGGCCGTTGCGGGGGAGAACGGTTTCGAAAGGAGACCGACATCCTCGATGTCTGGTTCGACTCTGGAGTCAGCTGGGCGGCCGTGCTGGAGCCCAATCCCCAGCTGGCCTATCCAGCCCATATGTATCTGGAGGGAAGCGATCAGCACCGGGGATGGTTCCACAGCGCTCTGCTCACCTCGGTGGGGACCCGCAAACGCCCCCCTTACAGGAGTGTCCTGACCCATGGCTTTGTGGTGGACGGTGAAGGGAAGAAGATGTCCAAGAGTCGGGGCAATGTGGTGGTGCCCGATGAGGTGATCCAGCGCTACGGGGCCGAAATCCTCCGCTTGTGGGTCTCGGCCGAGGACTACCGGGACGACATGAGGATCTCCCAGGAGATCCTTCAGCGTCTAAGCGAGGCCTACCGACGGATCCGCAACACGGCCCGCTTTATTCTGGGCAATCTATACGACTATGACCCCCAGCGCCACGGGGTTCCCTATGAACGGATGCGAGAGCTGGATCGCTTCTTCCTTCATCGCACCCAGAGAGTCATCGAACGAGTATTGAAGGCCTACGAAAGATACTCCTTCCACACGGTCTTTCACACCCTCCATCAGTTCTGCGTGGTGGATTTGAGCGCCCTCTATTTGGACATCCTCAAGGACACACTCTATATCCTTTCTCCGGAGGATCCGGCTCGACGTTCCGCCCAGACGGCCCTCTTCGAGATCCTCCGGGACCTCACCCGCTTGATGGCCCCCATCCTCTCCTTCACATCCGAGGAGATCTGGGACCACCTTCCCTCCTGGGAGGGCAAGGAGGTCAGCGTCCATCTCAGCCGATTCCCGGAGCCCCGACCGGAGTGGATGGACGAGAGATTGGCCGAGGGATGGGAGGCCCTCCTGCCGGTTCGCAGCGAGGTGACCAGGGCACTGGAGGGGGCCCGAAGGGCCAAGCTCATCGGCCTGGGCCTCGACGCGCGGGTCCTGATCTCCCCTCCACCGTCTCTGGTCCCGCTTCTTGAGGCCCATCGGCCTTGGCTGGAGGACCTCTTCATCGTCTCGCAGGTCCAAATAGTGAGGGGCGAGCTGGAGGGGGATGCCTTCGAGAGCGATGAGATCCCGGGGCTGCGCATCCGCGTTGAGCCTGCCCGCGGCTCCAAGTGCGCCCGATGCTGGAAGTGGGACCTCACGGTGGGAGATCATGCCCACCATCCTCAGGTCTGCTCGCGCTGCGCCGGCGTGCTCAAACAGCTGGGGGCCTGATCTCATGCAAAGGAGCGACCAGTTGGGAATCCTGCTCGTCGGGGCGGTGGTGGGAGCGGATCAGTTGACCAAGGCTCTGGTGCAACGGAGCCTCTCCCTCCACGAGTCCATCCCGGTGATCCCGTCCATCTTCGACATCACCTATGTGCGCAACACAGGGGTGGCCTTCGGCTTGCTCGCTTCACCCCGTTCACCCCTCACCATAGGACTCCTGATCCTCTTCTCCTCGGTGGCCGTGGCCGTCCTCATCGGCCTCTGGATTCGGGGCAGAAAAGAAGGTAGACTCTACACCATGGCTCTGGCCCTTATCCTCGGAGGGGCCGTGGGCAACCTCATCGACCGGATCCGCCTCGGAGAAGTCATCGACTTTTTGGATCTCCATTGGAGGGATCTCCACTGGCCCGCCTTCAATGTGGCCGACTCCTCCATCACGGTTGGAGTCGGCCTCCTCCTCTTCCACCTTTTCTTCCATGGAGACGGAAGGCGAAAAGGAAAGCCTAAAGAAATGGAATACCCCTCCAGAGAGATCTGAGACGAGAGCTTCCTTTAGGGAGAGAGTGTCTGGGGAGCAAAGGGAAGGTCTTTCCTTGTGCCCCGTTGGGACGGAGGAGAGATGTTTTCGGGGTACTCCGAAATCACCAGCACGTCCATACCCTTCTCCGCCAAGTTGCGGGCGAGGGTCTGTGCCTCTTCTCTTCGCGTGAAACGGCCCACCAGAACCCGATAGATCCTTGTGCCCCCCACCTCGGTCTCCACTACCCGAGCCATCTTTGCACCCAACATCTCCTCAATTCTTCGCTGAAGGTCCTCGGCGTTGGTCCGCTCGGAGAACGAGCCTACCTGAAGGGCATACGAGGGCCGCACCGAGAAATCGACCTTGTGGAACCCGGGAGGCCGTTCCAGGATCTCCAACCGCACCCGACACGTCCCCTGCTCCACCATACCCAGCACCCGGGCTGCGGCGTAGGAGAGGTCAATGACACGACCTTTTACGAAGGGGCCACGGTCGTTGATGCGTACGACCACGGTCCTATGATTCTCCAGATTCGTCACACGCACCAGGGTTCCCAGGGGGAGGGTAGGATGCGCGGCCGTCAGCCGTTGCATGTCGTAAGGCTCTCCGCTGGAGGTCTTCCTGCCGTGAAACTCCACCCCGTACCAAGAGGCTACCCCCTCCTGCACCTGAGTCTGACCAAGGGGAGGAGGGGGCCCTTCCCCTCTTTTGGAAGGAGGGAGCGGGGTCCTCGCGCACCCCAAGGCCAAGATGGCCATGCTCAGAAGGATCCCCCAGAGCCGTCCCTGAAAGATATATTGAAGCCCGCGACCTTTGCGATGCCCGAAGCGTTGTATACGGGACGCAGGCCCGAACCCTATGAGGGGGGTCCATCCATCCCCTCTTTGGCACCAGGAAGAGGTGTCCAAAGAAGGGTTGGGGAGACCGCCTCTTTGACCCGAGTCAGAGACGGAGCGAATTGCATTCATGGGGAGGCAAAACAGCAAGGATCAGCCCACGGCGCCCTTGGATGGGGTCGATCGGTCGGATCGGGGCTTCTTGGTCAGGGCTTCCTCCATGGCCAGATGGAGTTGATCAAGATAGAAAGGCTTGGGAATGGCAACCTTGACCCATCCCTCTTTCAGGGCCTGCCTAGCATAACGGCTTTCGGCGTGACTCGTAACAAGGACGATACAAGCATTAGGGTCCTTCTCCGCGATGGCCCGACTCGCCTCGTACCCGTTCATCCGAGGCATATCCAGATCCATCAGGACTAAATCGGGACGGAAGGCCTCGTACTTCTTCACCCCTTCCTCCCCGTCCATAGCTGCTTCCACCTCCTCGCAGCTCCAGAATCGGAGGAGATCCAAAAGCAGCCTGTGAATGGTAAGGTCATCGTCCACAATCAACACCCTCAAACCACGAAGGCCCATGGGAACCCTCCCGTCAAAGGCCGAACCCCATGCTGTCACTCTATCCACCTTTTTTTACACTGTCAAGGAAAAACCCAATATATTGCCCCATTCTTTCTTTGGAGCCCTACATCTAGAATTTTGCCCTACCCGTCTCCAATTTTCGAACAGTCCCCTCCCCCTGAGAGACAACCTCTCAACGTCGACCCCGCCATCACCACCGGGGTAAAAGAGGGTCAATCTCCACATTTTTTCCTGGAGTGAATTCCGGAAAGCGCTTATTCACTTAGCTCCGTATTTACTGGTCACGAGGATGTTCCTGGAGCCAACATTCGAGATTTTCCGAAGTTGCCCCCCGCCTTGGCGAATCCCGCCCTTGGACGGGACCAAAGGGCGGATTTCCGGGCTTTGCGGCCGTCATCCCGCCGCAAAGGCGGGACAGCCTAGAGCGAGCCGAAAAATATCGCCAGTGAGCGCAAGGAACATCCTCCTGAACTAAACGTCAAATGAACTCCTGCAGAACTAAGTGAATAAGCAGATTCCGGAAAATCAAGGACCAAATCGGAGGGCACTATAGGAAAGGGAGTCCCTTCCTGTCAAGGGTCGAGGTCATTCACCGCCTCCGTTGGTCTGTGCCGCCCGAAGTCGAGCCTCGTCCAAGCCGAAATGGTGGCCTATCTCATGGAAGATCACATCCCGGATGCAGGTCACCAACTCCCTGTGAGTTCGGCACCGCGCCTCAATGGAACAGCGGAAGAGGGTAATCTTGTCTGGAAGGACGTTTCCGTACGTGGTCCCCCTGCGGTCCAAGGGGACTCCTTGATAAAGCCCGAGAAGTCCCAGAGGTTCCCGGATCCCCATCTCTTGGAGGAGCTGGGGGGAGGGACGATCTTCCACCACCAATGAGACGTTCTCCAAGCGTCGCCTTATCCATTGGGGAAAGGCGTCCAGGGCCTCTTCAACCCCCCTGAGGAATTCTTTTTCACTCATCGCACCCCCCATGAAGGCGACATCTGACCCTCTTGCCGCAAAGACCCCCTTATCGCCGGGAAGGGGACAGGTCGGATTCCCCCTCCTCTCCAGCCTCAAGTTGGGGGGCGATCACCTCCTCGAGGAACCGAAGGGCTTCTTCGCGGTCTCGATCCAGGAGGATGGCCTCGATCTGCTGGATTTCTTTTTCTGTCAGTCGAAGGGTCCTCTTCTCCATCCCCAATACCTCCGGACGGCCGGAGGGAGGGAAATGGCTTGAGGCCGCTCACTCGACCCTAACGAAGGCCGTATGCCGCGCCCCACATACAGGACAGGTCTGGGGGGCTTCCCTCTCAGCCGTGTAACCGCAGACGCGGCAGACAAAATAGGGGAACTCCTCAGAGATGCCCTCCAGGGACTCCAGGGCCTTCTGGTAGAGGGAGGCATGGATCTTCTCCACCTCGTTGGCGAAGTGGAAGGTCCTCTCTGCGGTCTTGTTCCCCTCAGCCTTGGCCGCATCGATCATCTTGGGATACATCTCCTTGAATTCGTGGGTCTCTCCGGCGACGGCCTGTTGGAGATTTTCGCTGGTGGTGCCAATCCCCTTAAGTGCCTTGAGATGGTTGTTGGCATGAACGGTCTCGGCCTCTGCAGCGGCGCGGAAGAGCCGCGCCACCTGTGGATAGCCCTCCTGATCCGCCTTGACCGCAAAGGCCAAATACTTGCGGTTGGCTTGAGACTCACCGGCAAAGGCCTCCTTCAGGTAATGTTCGGATTTTGACATGGAGCTCCCTCCTTCTTATTGAACCATCCTTCGCCGGGTCCGGCTCCTCCGAAGCCTTGAGGGAAGCTTAACACGGCGGCGGTCTACATCTCAACCCATCATCTCCCCCCGATCAACGCCAAGGACACCAAAAGAAGGGTCTCCATGGTCTCGCCAAGGGCCCCCAGCATGTCTCCCGTGATGCACCCCATCCTCTTCCCATACATGCGAAGGAGAAAGATAAGTCCCACCACGAAGGCAGTGTTGACCACCGTCGCCTCCGCCCATTCCAGAAGAAGAGATCCTCCCAAAACCACGGCGGCACCGGGTAGGCAGGTCCACGGGCGCATCCTCGAGAAGAAGCTGTGGGCAAGCCCATCCTCCCCTCGTCCGTAAGGAAGAGAGAGGATCCCGGCCACCATGGCCAGCCTTCCGTAGGCAGGAACCAGGACCAGACCGACCCAACGGGGAGAGGAGAGGGGGGAGCTGAGGGCCGTAACCTTGAGACCCAGCACGAAGATCAGGGCCAAAACACCCCAGGTTCCGATGCGGGAGTCCCTCATGATCCGGAGGGCCTCCTCCCTACCCCGATGGCTGAAGAGACCGTCTGCGGCATCGGCCAAACCGTCCAAGTGAAGCCCTCCGGTGAGGAGGACCAGAACTAACGCATCCAATGCCCCCCGCAGGACGGGGGTAACCCCCGGACCCAACAGTGCATCCCAAAGGGCCCACATCCCCCCCAAGGCCAGCCCCACCACGGGAAACCATGGGAGCATCATCGATCCTTTCCATACCTGGGTCCCGGGCAATGGGAGGATCGTAAGGAAGCCCAAGGCCCCTAACAAGCCGGACAAGGGCAGTCGATCGTGGTCCTTCGTCAAATTCAAGGAACTTGCTCCACGCTTCCCCCTTTGATAGGGACCGGGATCCCGGCTACCATTAGAACCACCCGATGTGCTGTTCGGGCCATGATCTGGTTGGCTCCTCCGGCCAGATCCCGAAAACGCCGTCCCAGGGGATTTTCGGGGACAATCCCCCATCCCACCTCATTGGTCACCACGGCGGCAGATGCGGAAATGCCCTGCAAGACCTCAGCCAGACGGCTCACCCTTCCCAGAATTTCGGAATCCTCCATTCCCTCCAAGAGAAGGTTGCTCAACCACAACGTCAGACAATCCACTACAACGACATCGGCGTGCGGCCCCTCCCTCTCGACGGCCTCGGGGACGCGCAAGGGCTCCTCTACGGTCCTCCACCCCGCACCCCGTTCCTTTTTGTGAGCGCGGATGCGCGCCTCCATCTCCTCGTCGCCCGCAACTGCAGTGGCCACAAAGACCCGGAAGACCCCCTTATCCTCGGCCCACCGTCGAGCCCACTTGCTCTTTCCGCTTCGGCAGGCTCCTGTAACCAAAAGGATCTCTCGATCCAGAGGGCTCATAGCGCCAACTCCGCAACCCTTTTCAGACTCCTCTCCAGGTCCTTCAGGGAGAAGACCTCCAGGGAGACACCATCTCCATATCGCCGAAGGAAATCTTTGAGAATCCCCCACCTTCGGTGGTCCAAAGCTTCCAGTCCACGATGATCTTCCCCGTCAGAGACGCCATGGAGGTGGATCATGACGGTTCGATCCAGATATGTGTCTAAGGTCTCCTGCAGGCCAAATCCGTAGCGGATTAGATGGCCCACATCCAGGCAGAAGTGCATCCCCAACGCCTCCACCAGGGACTCGATCCACTGAAGCGGATATCCCAGATTCTCCACAGCCAGCCGTCCGGGATCGACACCCTGTCCCAGGAGCCACTCCAGAGAGTTCTCAAGCCTTCTCAGCCATCCCTTGTGGCCCCCATCCTGCCCCTCTCCGCCTCCCGGTCGCCTCCAGTCCAGGTGAAGAATATAGACCTCGGGCCCCAGCGGCAGGGTCCTTCGATAGAACCGCAGGACCGTCTCACACCCCCGCGTCCGAACTCTGGAGTCGGGGTCCCCGAGGTAGAGATCCACGGGAAGATGGACATTGTAGGTCACCTCAAAGGAGGATTTCAAACAGATCAACTCCCTCACCTCGACCCGCGTGGGGAGGTTGTCGGACCTTCCGCTCTCGAAGAGGACCAGCTCGATCTCATCCACGTAGGGGGCAAGGAAGTGGATGTTGGGGAGGATCTCGTCGGGGATGATGTAGGAAGTGGTCCCCAAACGAAATGGCATCCTGCCCTTCAGCCTCGGAAGATGAATTCCCGATTTGATCTTCGATCGCAGAGTTGGAGCTCCTCTTGTGTTTGGCAAGACTTTGAGGGAGGGGACTCGGTCACCTCATCCCGGGCCCCAGAGGGCGGATCCTGGCCACCTCGGCCTTCCAACTTTCTCCGCTGCCCCGAAACAGCTCCAACTCCAGCCAATAGAGATCGGCCCGGTCCCCCACCTCCTCTACCCACTCTCGGGGATCGTCCAGGAGTTGCTTGAGGCCAGGGATGGATACCTCCTTCCGCACGATGACGAAGGGAAGTGCCACTCGGGCACGTTTCTCTCTTTCCTTGAATTGAATGCGGGGCTTGGGATAAAGGATCCGAAACGAGCCGTAGTGCCGGAAGACGAAAAGGAGTGCTTTTCGGACCTCATGCCGGTCCATTCCCTGGGGCTCTAAACTAAAGCCCTCTGTGGTAAGCTCCATCAAGGCCTTGACGTCATGTTCCTCCGCCATGCGGGAACCCCGCGAGAGGAAATCCCGTACAGCCTCCGTGGGGTCCTCCTTCCCTCCACAGGCGGCGAAAAGGACAAGGCACCCCAAAGCCACCATCATCCGTCCCAACTGAAAGAAAGTCTTGAGATTTAGATTTAGACTAATTCTACCCCTCCCAGACCTCTTCCCGGTAGAAATCCCTAACGGGTCTTCCCTCCGCCCGCTCCATGGTGGCGATCCAGCGTTCCACCCGCTCGGCTCCGTAGGTCGCCCTCCATGCAGCCAGGATCCGATCCAGGGGGACATCATGATGGGTGCCCAGATCCTCCACATATTCCATGAACCGCTTGTTTTCGTTGTTGTACGGATGAAAGAGGGAGTCCTCTCTCCCGTTGAACTCCAGGGGTGGGACATTGTGCCTGCGGCAGAGCTCGATGTTGAAGGCCGGAGTCGCCTTGACCCATCTCCCTTCCAGAAAGAATTCGGTATACCCATGGTAGACGAAGATATCGGTCCCCATGTATTCCAAGAGCTGGCGGGTGGCGAGGTGGTTTCTCACCGTGGCGAAGCCAAGGCGCGAGGGGATCCCCCGCGCGCGCCCCAGGGCACACAGCAACGACGCCTTGCTCACACAGTACCCCCGCCCCCTCTTGAGGACATTACTCGCCCGGTAGTGTTCGGGACGATAGAAGGGCGAGTACGGATCATACCAGATGCCGTCCCGCACCGCATAGTAGAGCTTCACGGCTTGTTCAACGGGGTCCCGACTTCCCCCTGTGGTCCGGCTCGCAAGCTCCACGATCTCCGGGTGGTCGCTGTCGATTATGGCCGTAGGTCTCAGGTACCGCTCATCCACGTCCTTTCTCCTCATTCCATCCTCCAGAAAGACAGAAACTTCCTTCTCCACCCTCCACTCACACCCCACACTTCTTCTTCGCCATCCAATTGATACTCCAATTGCCCCGATGTTACAATCCTGTTGTTGGAGGATCCCTTTAGAGATCCCCTTGGGAAGGAGACCTCGGAAACCATGAGAGAGGCGAGAGACCCCTTCGGCGTCTCCTCTGTCCATTGGGAAGAGCTTGAGGCCATGGATCCACAGGAGACCACGGAGAGAAGCCTGTGTCCATGGGACCCGCTTTCGGGCTATATGGTGCCCTTTCTCCTGGAGACCTATTGTGTCCACCCGAAAAACCGGTCTGTCCTCGGAAAGGACGGCTCTCCACCGAATCAGCCCCACCTTCCGTTGGTGCTGGTCCACTACCTGATCAATGCCCGGGACCTTCCGTTGGAGGGGACGTGGGTCACCGAACGGCAGATCCCTGGAGGAGACCTCTTCTTCCAGCGCACCCATACCCTGCCTACGGACCGCTTGGTATCGGGGCTCGGCCATTGTCCCGAGGCCCTGATCGAAGCAGCCAAAATCCATGGAGGAATGCGGGTCCAGGAGTCCCCCTTTTCGGTCCAACTAAGGCCCCTACCTCGCATCCCCCTGAGGATACACCTCTGGCCTGGGGACGAAGAGTTCTCCCCGCGGTGCCTCTTCACCTTTGACGCTTCGGTCCCCAGACATCTTCCCCTGGATATCCTTTGGGCCCTCACCCACGCTGTGGCCGACTGCATCCTCCGCACCGCTTCAGATCCTCCCGCACCTTCCCCCGGATCCGGGCCAGACGCCTCCAAGGTAACTGCCATGCCCCTCCCCTAGGCAGGGCACCCTAGAGTCATGAAAATGACCGCTATTTCGTCTATTTGGTTCGTCTCGTCCATTTCGTCCTTTTGCTCTGGGTCGTCTATTTGATTTTTGGCCCTCGGCGGAGAGTTCGTCACGCCAGATGCGTCGTTCCCCCTGTGAGGGAAATCTACCTTCGTAAGGATTCCTCGGCTTGACATTGGTCCTTGACGGACGAATCTTTTTGTTGAGGCCACAACTGGGAGGAGGTTGGGGGCCTTGGCCCGCAAGAGCATTTGGACCCGGCGCAAAAAAACGCGTTCCTATGTCTGTCACTGCTGCAGGAAGGAGCAGCCCTTCTGTTGGAGCTGTAAGTGCGGTTTCCAGATCTGCCTCTCCTGCATGCAGGAAAACCAATGGGGAATGAGCGGCAACTCCATAACTTGGATCTGCCCGGACTGCGGGGATCTTCGGGGCATCTGATCCCATTGGGGCCAATCCCTGAATTTCCAGCCCTTCACCACCACCGAACGGCTGCGGGCCGGCGCTCCACCAATTTCCGATAGGTCACCGCTGGGAACCCCACTGTCATAGCCCCGTAACATCGATGGTCCCGTGGGATGCCCAGCCATTGACGGATTCCCCGGCTGTGATTGACCGCACCCTCCACAAAGCCGTTGAAGCAGCACCCCAGGCCCAGGCTGTGGGCCAGGAGGGAGGCACTGTAGAGGGCTGCCGCGCAGTTAAACGCCGAGCAGGGGTCCCATGCCTCGGCGTGAGCCAGGATCAGGGCGGGGGCATGATGGAGGATGGGATCGAGGGAGTCGTTCCCCGAGGTCTCCGCATGCCGAACCATGGGAAGATACCCCCTGAGAAAGTCGCGCATTCGGGAGCCGGAGGCCAAAGAGATGAGAAGCCCGCCCCACCAGGTCCCTGCCATGCGGAAGAGCCTCCTGTAGAATGACTCGGTCCGTCTTCGGAGCTCGTTCAATATCTCCGCGGATGTCACTACCAGGTAGCGCACGTTTTGGCTGTTGGTCCCTGTGGGTGTATACCGAGCCCCATCCAGAATATGTTCCAGGAGGTGGGAAGGGACAGGCTCCGGGCGGTAGAGCCTGACGGAGCGCCTCTGCCTCAAGAGGAGCTTGAGGGCCTCGGGGGTCACAGTCGGCCCCTCGGGGGCTGAAATATCGGTATAGGTCTCTCTCTGGAATACCGCGCCGGTGGGACATAGGGCGCTGCAATGGCCGCATCCGATACACCAATCTCCCCGGACCACTTGAGCCTTTCCCTCTCGCAGATCGAAGACAAAGGAAGGGCAGGCCTCCCGGCAAAGCCCGCAGCCGGTACAGGCCTCCGGATTCACCCGGGGAGGATCGTGGGTCCCTGGCATGGCCCTCCTCCTGATGTAGACCGAATTGAACCTTCAGCATATGCCCTTTCGAGCTTTCGTACTCTATCACGAGTCCTCGGAGTCGAGCTATCCTCCTTCAACCTGAATCCCGATCGCCGTGAGCGGGGGATGGAATGGCCGATCGCCATACACAGGAGCACCCGCTGCTGCAGAAAAAATGTCTTGAGAGTCCTCGATGTTTGGTATATAGGGGGTACCCACGTAAGGGTTCGAGAGGCCCTGGAGATCTCCCCCTTTCGATGAACAATTCCTGTTGAAAGTAAGGGGGCCGCCATGCGTGTCCTTTACGAGAAACGCGATCGAGTGGTCACCGTGGTCATCAACAGACCCGAGGTGCGAAACGCCGTGGATGGTCCCACGGCCAGGGAGCTGGCCGAGGCATTTCGACGATTCGAGGCCGACAACGAGGCCCGCGTCGCTGTCTTGACGGGGGCGGGGGGATGTTTTTGCGCCGGGGCCGATCTCAAGGCCATCTCCCAAGGACGGGGAAACCGTCTGGATCCGGAAGGGGACGGGCCCATGGGCCCCACGCGCATGCGGCTTGCTAAACCCGTCATAGCCGCCATCGCCGGTTACGCCGTGGCCGGAGGGCTAGAGCTGGCCCTGTGGTGCGATCTGCGGGTGATGGAACGGGACGCCGTCCTCGGGGTCTTCTGCCGGCGATGGGGTGTTCCACTCATCGACGGCGGCACTGTTCGGCTCCCCAGGCTGATCGGATTGTCCCGGGCACTGGATCTGATCCTGACAGGAAGGCCTGTCTCCGCCGAGGAGGCCCTGGCCATGGGGCTGGCCAACCGGGTCGTGGAGCCCGGTCGATCGAGGGAGGAAGCCGAGGCCTTGGCCCATCGCCTCGCCCGATTCCCCCAGCGATGCCTCCTGAGCGACCGTCGATCCGCCTACGAAGGAATGGACCTCCCCATGGAGGAGGCCATGCGGGAGGAATTTCGGATCGGCCTGAAGACCATCCAAAGCGGCGAGAGTCTGGAAGGAGCCCAACGGTTTGCTGGAGGCGAGGGGCGGCACGGTGCCTTCGACTGAATCCCTTGGGCCTCCCGGAAGCCCGTCCCGTCGATGGTGGTGGGCAAAGAGGAGGAGGTGAATCATGGCCTATGACCAAAGGCCTTGGCTGAAGTCATATGATCCAGGGGTGGATCCCGACCTCACTATTCCCGATGTATCGTATGTGGATCTTCTGGAGCAGAGCTTTGACAGGTTTGCAGAGTGCCCCGCCTTCCACTTCCTGGGTGCTTCCCGCACGTTCGCAGATCTGGAGCGCGACTCGGCCCGCTTCGCCCGCTTTCTCGGGGAGATCGGCTGTGAGTCCGGGGCCGTGGTGGGGATCCACCTACCCAACATTCCCCAGTACATGATCGCCCACGCTGGAACATTGAGGGCTGGCTGCATCGCCACGGGGATCTCCCCTCTGCTGGCCCCCAAAGAGATCGCTTACCAGATCAACGACTCGGGCGCCAAGGTCCTGGTGACCCTGGATGCGGCCTTCGAGCAGAGGTTTCTCAAGATTCAGGATCGGGTTGCCGGACTCGCCCATGTGGTCGTGACCAACGTGGGGGACTTCCTCCCCGGCCCCAAGCGCATTCTGGGAAGGTTGCTCAAGAAGATCCCCAGGGGAAAGGTGGTCCCTGTTCCAGGCAAGACCGTCCATTCCTTTATGGAGGTCCTCAGGCGGTACCCTCCGAGGCCGCCCCATGCCTGTCCCAAGCCTCAAGACATCTGCCTCATCCAGTACACCGGAGGGACCACTGGGCTCCCCAAGGGAACGGAGCTGACTCATAGGAACATCGTGGCCAACATCCACCAGGCCCGTCAGTGGTTCGAGGCTGAACCCGGGAGCGAGGTCTACTGCTCAGGCTTTCCCTTCTTTCATATGGCGGGGTTGATCCTCTGCATGACCGCCATGGGAATAGGAGGAAGCCAAGTCCTGATCCCAGACCCACGCAACACCGACCATATCTGCAAGGAGATCGAACAGCACCGGCCCACCATCCTGGCCAATGTCCCCTCCCTCTACCAGATGCTCCTGGATCACCCCAACTTCTCATCCCTGGACTTCTCCTCTGTAAAGCTGTGCCTTTCGGGAGCAGCCCCCTTCGCCGTGGAGGCCATTCGGGCCCTGGAGGCCGTGGTGGGAGAAGGCAAGGTGGTAGAGGTCTACGGGATGACCGAGACGAGCCCGCTTCTCACCATGAATCCCTATCGGGGGAGAAAGAAGATCGGATCGGTGGGGGTCCCCATCCAGAGCACATGGGTCCGCCTCATGGACCTGGACACAGGCACCCGCCAGTTACCCCTGGGCGAGGAGGGGGAGGTGGTGGCCCGCGGGCCTCAAGTCATGAAGGGCTACCTGAACAAACCCGAGGAGACGGCCCATGTCCTGCGGGAGAGGGAAGGACAGCGATGGCTCTTTACGGGGGATGTGGGGCGCATGGATGCTGACGGATTCCTCTACATTGTGGATCGGGCCAAGGACATGCTCAATGTAAGCGGCTTCAAGGTCTTCTCTCGGGAAGTGGAGGAGACCCTTTACGAACACCCTGCTGTAGAGTTCTGCGCCATCGTGGGAATCCCCGATCCCAAGCGGCCGGGAAGCGAGCGCGTCAAGGCCGTCATCCAACCCACCAGCGCACACCGAGGCATGGATCCAGCGGAGCTTCAGGAGGAGATCCTCCGATACTGCCGGGAGAATATGGCCCCCTACAAGGTCCCCAAGATAGTGGAGATCGTCGAGGAAATCCCACTGACGCCCGTGGGCAAAGTGGATAAGAAGGCCCTCAAGTAGAGGAAAGGCCCTCTTCCAACTCCCGAACCACGGCCTCCGCAAACCCCGAACAGGTCACCTCTCGAGCCGAGGAGATCTGCCGGGCCAGGTCGTAGGTCATGATGCCTTTGGAAATGGTCCTCTTGAGGGCTTCTTCCACTGCGGAGGCGGCTTCCATCCATCCCAGGTGTTCGAGCATCATGGCTCCCGAGAGGATGAGGGAGCTGGGATTCACCTTGTCCAGGCCCGCATACTTGGGCGCCGAGCCGTGGGTGGCCTCGAAGAGGGCCGCTTGATCCCCCACATTGGCCCCCGGAGCCATCCCCAGCCCCCCCACCTGGGCGGCGAGGGCGTCCGAGAGGTAATCCCCGTTGAGATTGGGGGTGGCGATGACATGGTAATCTTCGGGCCGAAGGAGGACCTGCTGGAACATCTGATCCGCGAGTCGATCCTTGAGGACCACACAGCCAGGAGGAACGGGCCCTTCTCCCAACCTCGACTCCGGAATCACCCGGTCTCCGAACTCCTCTCGGGCCAGATCGTAGCCCCACTGCCGGAACCCGCCCTCGGTGTACTTCATGATGTTCCCCTTATGCATTAGAGTCAGCGAAGGGTAGTTCCTCTCCAAAGCGAAACGGATGGCCCTTCGGATGAGCTTCCGGGATCCCTCGGGGCTCATGGGCTTGATCCCAATGGCGGACCCGGAGCGAATCTCCATCCCGTGTCGCTCGCGTAAGAACCGCCTCAACTCCTCGGCCTCGGGACTGCCGGAGGGGAATTCAATGCCCACATAGACGTCCTCGGTGTTCTCGCGGAAGACCACCATATCGACCCGCTCCGGGTGTTTCATGGGGCTCGGAACACCGGGGATATACCGGACGGGACGGATGCAGGCGTAAAGGTCCAGCACTTGTCTAAGGGCTACGTTGATGGATCGAATCCCGAACCCCACAGGGGTCGTCAGGGGGCCCTTGATGGCCACCCCCAGCTCACGGATGGCCTCCACCGTCTCCGAGGGAAGCCACTGCCCCGTCTCCCGAAAGGCCTTCTCCCCGGCCAGAAGTTCCCTCCATCGAATCCGCCTTTGACTCCCGTAGGCTAGCTCCACTGCCGCATCCAGGACGGCCTTGGTGGCACGCCAGATCTCAGGTCCGATCCCGTCCCCCTCGATGAACCCCACAGTTCGAACGTATGGCTCGTCCACCGCTTTCTCTCCGGTCCTTTCTCCAGGAATTCAGAGCATCCTCCACACCTGATCCTTGTTCCATCCTTCGGAATGTGGTAAAAGATCGTGCGACCCCGATGTCGGAATCTTCTGCTCCGGACCAGAAGGAACCGAATTTCCCCAGGGAGGATCCAATGAGGTCCGCTTCCTGAGGACCCTTTTGGACTCATGAATATGAACGATTCGGTGACCAAATTCAAGAGCGTTAAGTTGGACCGGGTGCACTTGACCTTCGAGGAGGCGGGAAAAGGACCTCCGCTCCTTCTCCTCCACGGCCTTCCAGGCCCACATATCTGGAAGAAGGTCCTTCCCCTCATGTCCCCTCGCGTCCATTGCATCGCTGTGCATGCCTTAGGCTTCGGGAAGTCCCGATCTTCAAGGCAAGAGGACTACGCTCCCGAGGTCCAGGCCGAGTGGATCCGAAGGTTCTTGGATCGGGCCAAAGTGGATCGGATCCATCTGATGGGTCACGACCTGGGAGCCGCCTGCGCCCTCGCCTTGGCCGTGCGGCATCCCCACAGGATCGGAAGGCTTATCCTGTCTCATTGCCCACCCAGGGCCGACTGGATTCACCCCCTGGTTCGGCGGATCGATCGTTGGTTCGGTCTCCCTGGTGGAAGGTCTCTCCTCCGGCGTTTTACCTCCTTGGCAGGGAGCCGTCGACTCTGGGGTGGTGTTTTTCAGGACCCTTCGATCATGAAGGGAAAGGAATGGAGGAACTGGAACGCCCCTCTTCTGGATGTGCCCTTGACGGAGATCCGTCGCCTCCTTCGACAATCCGGAAGGCCGTTGAGCCCTCAGACCCAGGAGGCCATGGCGAACTATCGACGTCCCACCATGTTGTTATGGGGCTGCGATGCTCCCTTTTTGAGCCCTTCCTGGGCCGTCCAGCTCTACCACGATATCCCAGGGGCCAAGAGGTTCGAACTCATCCCTTTTGCTGGCCATTTCCCCCAGTGGGAACGGCCGGAGCCCTTTGTGCGAGCCGTCCTGGACTTCCTTTTGGCGACCACCAAGAAGAGGCGATCCTCCTTACCGGTCACCGAGAAATCAGGACCTCCGGCTTCCTGATGCACTCCACACGGCGCAGACCCCAGGACAGGAAGACTCCGGTTAGACCGACCCCTTGCCAATCCCCCGAAACCCTTTGAGAAAGGCGACGAGGAGTCTGACTCCGAAGCCGGTGGCCCCCTTGGGCGCGTAAGGCCGATCCTTTTCGGTCCAGACGGGCCCGGCTACATCCAGATGGACCCATGGTTTGCCCCCCACGAACTTCTGCAGGAAGAGACCCCCCTGGATGGTTCCGGCATCGCGGCCTCCTGAGTTCTTCATATCAGCGACTTCGCTCTTGATATATTCCTCGTAATCCTCAGGGAGGGGCAGGGGCCAGACCATCTCACCGGTTGACTCACCCGCTCGCCTCAAGGCCTCGAGCACCTCGGACGCATTGCCCATCATCCCGGCGATCCGGTCTCCCAGAGCCACGATGCAAGCCCCGGTCAGGGTGGCTAGATCGATGAGGAGGTCGGGCTCGAACCGCAGGGCATAAGAGAGGGCATCGGCCAAGATCACCCGTCCTTCTGCATCCGTGTTGGTCACCTCAATGGTCCGTCCGGAGAGAGTGGTCAGCACATCCCCGGGTTTATATGCCTTCCCCGAGGGAAGATTCTCGGTGGCAGGGACCACTCCCACGAGGTTTACAGGAAGGCGCAGGCGTGCCGCAGCCTGAATCACTCCCAATACCGCGGCCCCTCCGGCCATGTCCGTCTTCATTTGGTCCATCTTCTGCGCGGGCTTCAAACTGATGCCTCCGCTGTCGAAGGTGATCCCCTTTCCCACCAAGGCCACTTTGGGAGCGCGGGGATCGTCGGCTTCGTGTTCCAATACGATGAGACGGGGCGGCTCCTTGCTGCCCGATGCGACCCCCAACAATCCTCCCATCCCCAAGGAGGCAATATCGTCTTCATCCAGGACACGATGTTTGATCCCCCATTGCCGGGCCATCTCCTCCGCTCGTTCGGCCAGAAGGGTCGGGGTCATCCGATTGGCGGGTTCGGAGACCAGGTCTCTCACCCATCGCACCGTCTCGGAGACTAAACGGGCTTCCCTCACCGCCAGATCGATGCGTGTCCTCCCCTTTTGGGTCCCGGGAAGGAGAGTCACCTCATGGGGGTCCGGATCTTTCTCCGGGTCCTCGCTCCGGATCCCCTCGAAACGGTACAGACCCAATTCCATTCCCTCCACGGCTGCACCGGCCAATTCCTCCAAGGAAGCCGATGGAGGGGGACTGGCCTTCAGGCTCACTCCAAAACGCCGGACTCCAAGCCTTCGTGCAGCTTGAGCCGCACGGGCCAAGGCTCCACGCCAACGATCCAGACTCCACTTGTCGATCTCACCCAGCCCCAAGAACATCACCCTCTTGCTGGGAAGGGCTCCGAAGGTATGTTGTACTAAGGTCTCTCCCCACTTTCCCCGGAAATCCCCGGAGGCAAGCACCCGGGAGATCCAACCTTCGGAGACATCGTCCAAAGACTTGAGATCCCCCTCCGGTCTTCGGGTCCCCTGGAAGGCAGGCAGGACAAGAAGTGGGGAACGAAAGGTCCAAAGTCGTTGTCCGGTTATGCGAATCTCCATTACCACGCCTCCTCCGTGTTGATTCCAGGCATGCATTCGGCCTTAAGAAGGGCAAATGGGAGGCCGTCACGCATTGCTCGAAGCCTCTCAAAGGCAAGAAGAAACTGCGCGCCCTATCTATTCCTCTCCTCCAAAGTCCCTCATCCCCTCCGCCAGTTCCTCCAACCGTCGGTCCACCAGGGCGTTGACCGTCCCCTCCGGGAACCTCCCGTCCGGGCCCCTCTGGCCTGCCTCGACGCCAGTGAGGATCTCTATTCCTTCGTCTACATGGTGGATAGGGATGATGTGGAACTTCCCTTGGGCAACCGCTTCAACCACGTCTTTGCGGAGCATGAGTTCCTGGACGTTCTGAGCGGGTATCATGACTCCCTGCGTGCCCGTCAGGCCTTTTATGCGGCATACATCGTAGAAGCCCTCGATCTTTTGATTCACGCCACCGATGGATTGGATCTCTCCTTTCTGATTGACGGATCCGGTGACCGCAATGTCCTGGCGCAGGGGTAGATCCGCTAGACTGGAGAGGATGGCATAGAGTTCCGCCGAGGAAGCACTGTCACCCTCCACACCCGAATAGGACTGCTCGAAACAGATGCTGGCACTCATGCTCAGTGGCTTGTCCTGGGCGTATTTCCCCCTTAGATATCCCGCCAGGATCTGCACCCCCTTGTTGTGAATAGGGCCCCCCAGTTCAGACTCCCGTTCGATGTTGATCACCCCGGCCTTGCCCATGGAGGTCTGTGCGGTGATGCGGGACGGCCTGCCGAAGACCAAATCCCCCAAGTCATGGATGGAAAGGCCGTTAACCTGCCCAACCTTCCATCCCTCCGTATCAATCAGGATCGTCCCTTCAGCGATCATCTCTCGGATCTTTTCCTCCACCAGGTTCAGCCTCCAATGGCGGTGGGCCACGGCCCGATCCACGTGGCCGGAACCGACCAGATCGGCCCCCTCCTTGCGGGCCCAATATGCGGCCTCCCGTATCAGGTCGGCTATCTGGTGGAATCGTGTGCTGATCTTACCCTTGTGACCGGCCATCCTGACCCCTTCCTCCACCACTGTCATCACAGCTTCTCGGTGGAAAGGTAGAAGCCCCTCCTCCCTCGTGATCTTCCGGATGAATCGTGCGTATTGGCGGACGGCCTCATCTCCGTTTTCCATGACCGTGTCGAAGTCGGCCTTGATCTTGAAGACCTTCTTGAAGTCGTCGTCCCGGTCGTAAAGGATCTGATAGATCTCCGAGTCTCCGATCATGATCACCTTGACGCGAGCCTTTACGGGCTCGGGTTTGACACCCCCGGCTGTGATGAACATCATGGGATCGTAGCTTTGGATCTCCACCTCTCCCCGCTTGATGCTCTTTTTCAAGGCGGGCCAGACCCCCGGCTCCATGAGGGCGTCTCGGGCATCGAGGATGAGGTAGCCCCCATTGGCCCGAAGGTAAGACCCAGCGTGGATCTTGGTGAAGTCCGTTTTCCATACGCCTCGAGGATCGAAGGTCCTCTCGATGGTGCCGAAGAGGTTACGATAAGTGGGATACGATTCCACGATCACCGGGGCGCCCTGGGTTTCGGAGTTGTCCACCAGCAGATTCACTTGGAAGGACAAAAAGGGATCCTTGGTCTCGGAGGACGCCCCTCCGGCTGCTGCAGGCATTTGCTCAAGGGGGGGTTTGGATCTCAGGATGTCCAGGTTCTCCATCAAGTGATCCTCCACATCCCGGAGATAGTCCTGGACCTTGGGCTGATCGAATCGGGTGCGAAGGGGTTCCAGGGCCTCGGAGATCACAGGTCCGATCATCTCTCGATCGAAGCGCTCCAAACGCTCCGATAGGGTCTTCTCCAGATCTCGGACCCGCTTGATCCGTTCGTTCATCTCCTTCATCAACTCCTCGTATCGTCCCCGCATCCTTTGGAGCTCATCCGCGGGAAGCTTTCCCCGCTCCATCTCCTCTTCCATCTGATCCCAGGGAACGGGCTTTCCTTCTTTGAGGGGGAAGAGCTCCGTGCGGCTGACCGTCCCCATAGGGAGGGTGACCATAGCGTAGCCCTCCTGTTGGATCTTTCGCTCGAACTCCTTAAAAAGGGCCTTTTCCTCATTGCGAATCCTCTCAACGATCCGTTTCCTCCCCTCTTGATAGACCTCGGATTCAAAAACCTTGGGAACCTTCTCTCGGAGGGTCTCCACGAACCTCTCCATCTCCTTCTGAAAGATCCTCCCATAACCTGGCGGAAGGTAGAGGACCTTGGGGGCCTCCGGGTCCTTGAAGTTGTTTACGTAGCAGATGTCGTCCGGAGTCCTTCGGGTCCGTTTGATCTCGTCCAGACACAGGCGAACCGAGGTGCTTCTGCCCGTTCCTGCCACACCGCACACGTAGATGTTGTAGCCGTCGGAGTCCATCTCCAGGCCCATACGAAGTGACTCCAGGCCCCTGCGCTGACCCACGACTTCATTGGTGGACTCCAACTCCTCCGTGGAAAGAAACTCGACACAAGACGGATCGCAGCTCCACCGCAGCTCGGAAATCGGGACTTGCGGAAACCACTGGCTCCTTTGAAGCTCCATCGGCTGATCCTCCGGGGTTCCAGAACTGGTCTGGGACACAGATCTCCCCCGCTGGCACGGCTTTAGAGGGACTCACCCACCCTTGCCAAGAGGGATCCGCCCCCCAGATTCTTCCCTACCAAGAGGGCACTGACTTGTCAAACAAAAGAAAGGCAGGAAGGGTTGCCACCCCTGAAGAGAAATCGAGCTTTCCTGCTCTCGTTCATTCCAAACGAGGCTTCTTGAAGGAAGAAAGAGAGGCGAGGCTTGGTACGGTCAATGGACAGTCTCGTCCGAGTCCGCTGTGGCCATCAGAATATCCATCTCATCGATGAAGTGCTCGGCCAGTTTGTCCGCCACGTAGATGGGCGCACCGGCACGAAGACAGAGGGCGATGCCGTCGCTAGGCCGTGTATCCACTCGAATCTCTTGGCCGTCCTTGACCAACCGGATCTCGCCGTAGTAGGTATTGTCCACCAAGTCATGTATGAGGAGACATTTCACTTGAGCCCCCAGGTCTTCGATGAGCCGGATCATCAGATCGTGGCTCAGAGGACGTTTCATGCTCACCTTGTTCATCCCATAGAGGATGGCGCTTCCCTCGAAAACGCCAACTTGAATGACGAGGACCCGGTCCTTCTCCGGATCCTTGAGAAAGATGCTCATGGCGCCGCTATCTGGGATGAGGCCGACGCGGTCCACATGCACTTCGATCATTGGAGACTCCTTCCGTCCCCGGTCTTCGAGGACCTCTAGTCTTGGCGACGCAGGGACCCTCCCCTCCCGACGTCACCCCTCCAATCCAGTATAACGGATCAGACGCGTCTCCTCCTACCCTGAGGAGGGTTCAGCTCTCCCGTTCCATGGCAGAGACTTTTGGGAGATCCCCGCTACTCCTCAGGGAAGGAGGAAATGAACCCCGTCCACTGGATCGCCGTTATTCCCGTGGGAAGAAGGTCGATGTCGAAGACCTCCACCCCTTCGATGGTCACTTCCCTCCCCTTCCATGGGAAGACAACCTGAAGCTCCCCCTCGCCCGGGGTCAGCCCCAGAAGTCTCGCCCGGGTTTGGCTGGAGGCATAAACCGACATCTGACCCTCCCCTGTGAAGCTCATCTCCAGCCTCACGTCTTCGAGGGGGAATTGACGGTCCCCCTGGATCATCCTGGCCCGGGGGATCTTCAGGGAACGTGCCTTCATGACCCCCAGCCTCCGCCGCCAGAAACGACCCCTTCTGGCTTCCTCCGAGGTCCGCCATCCAATACCGAGGTCTCTTTGGGCTCATCGGACCCGAGCGGTAATTTCCCGGAGAGCGGATGCCCGACGCAGACCTAAAGCGTTTCACCGCTTAGATGCAGACCCAGGCCGTCCCCAACAGGCCTCGGTGCTCCTTCCAAAAGACGAGAGAGAGGACCAAAGACGTTTCGAGGCGGGGGGGTCTTCCACACGGAGAGACCGAACTGGCCTTTCTTCCAGCGCAGCATCTCACGAAACGCAGGAATGCCCCGAAGGGGTCCCACCACAGCGTGGATCACTTCCCCCTCATGGAAGTAGATCTTCCCGGTCCGAGGCTCATCCCATACATCGATAAGATAGTTTTTCCCGCTCACGCCCACGGCCCGACTCAGGTAGACAAGAGGCACAATGGAGAGGTCCCCGATCGTCTTCCTCCCAGGTTCCTGAAGGGCAAAAGGCTTTGTCTTGGAACGGGGGAGGGAATGTAAGAAGTCCTCCAAACCGCGCTCCTGGTCCGAGTTTAACCCCTCGAATTCCAATCCTAGTTGGGAAAGGGGCTGAACCCTCCTCACCCGACAGGCCACGTCCAAGAAAAGGACACCATTAGGGAGAACACCCCATAGGACTAACGTTTCCCCCAGCTCCGGGGAGACCTCAGGGCTCTCGATGAGACATCCCTTGCGACTGAGGTCCATCACCGTGGCCGGAGCCCCCTTGCCAGAGGCATCCGTGATCCAGACCGAAAAGAACGTTCGGGCCCTGAGTTCGCTCCGGAGACGTTGAGTTTGAATCTCCTCGGGATAGGCGAGGCAGATCAACGAGGCTTCGCCGCTGATGAGCTGGACCACCTGCGAACGGAAGCTGCAGATCTCCTTGTTTTCAACCCACCTAGCAGTGCAGGGCATACCCTTCTGGATCAGGCCCTTACGCCCCGCTGGTTCCGGAAGATCAACCAGAAGCGCCCGATGCGGGACCCAGCCCCTAAGGGTAGTCCAACACTTGAGCTCCTGAAAATCAAGCTCCAGCCTCTGGCCGACCCGAAACGCCATGTTGTTGAACCTTTTGAATCATTAAGTTTGGGGAACCCGAAACCTCCTTTATCCTTTCTTATCAGAGTCCTCGACGCTTTGCAATCCTTCTAAACGGAAAAAACCTCTTGCTCACGGGCCTCCCTGGACATAAAGGTGGAGCCCCTTTTTTCTATTATGATGAGATCTCTTCGATCAGCTTGGGCATCTGATTGGCCTTCTGGATCCTCTTTTCTTGCTTCTTGAGAAAACGAGACCGCTTCTCGAGGACGTAGAGATAGGCGGAAAGTCCAACCAAAGCCCCGATCTCGAAAGGGAGCAGGATATCCCACAGGCTCATGGCAGACCTTCTTTAGGTCCATTTTGTAACAAATCTTACGATTTCGTTTCTATCTTCGGGTTCAAGGCCCCTTTATTCGGAGGCCATGCCCTTCCTAGAGGGACATCACACTGGAGGCCCTCCTCCTCCGGTAGATAAGGCAGCAATTTGTGTACCATCTCCTCCGATGCCTTGGAGCCCTAGGCTGAAGGGCCCTGTTCCAGCAGGTTCCGTAAACGACGAGACAACACGGAGCAGATCTTTACGGAGATGGACGGAATCTCCAGGAGCAGGTCCATCAGGGCAGGACGATCGATGACCAACAGGCGGGTAGTCTGCATACTCTTGGCGGTGGCTGCACGGGGTTGGCGGTCGAAGACCGACATGCAGCCGAAGTGATCCACAGGAGTAATGCGGCGGAAGACGAACTCTTTGTGTCCACCGTAATCCTTGATGGCGACGACCTCACCTTGGATCACGATGAAGAAGGAGTTCGCAGGATCCCCCTCCCGGAAGAGGATCGTCCCCGGGGGATGTTCCTCCTCCCTGGCCACCTCGGCCACCGCGGCCAGTTCTTCCACCGTGAGGTCTTCGAAGAGGTAGACCTCCCGAAGATAGACCATCTTTTCTACTGTAGACATCATGCCCCTCTCCCTCCAGACATCCCCTCCAGATCTTCTCTTGGGCTCGGAGGTCTTGGAAAGCGACGGACTCTCACCTTCAGGAGAAATCACGGAGAGTGCGGTCAGAAGGGCCCTCCCCAGAGTATCTCTTGCCAGCCATTCCCCGCCCTCTGCCAGCACCCGCCGGCCCACTTCCGTCACCTGTCGCTTCAGACTCGAGAGAATCCTGAGGGCCGGATCCTCGCCGCGCAAATGGACGCCCCACACCTCTCGAGCCAAGGCCTCTCTTTGATGATGCTGGGATTCATCCAACAACGAAATCCAGTGTGCGCGTCTTCTGCGCGGAAGGAGGTATTCGGCCGCCTCCACCGCATTGGACCGCATCCTGATGTCCGCGGACTGGAGCTCGTCCACCACCGTCCACATCCTTCTTTCAGGATCTCGAAGTCCGCAGACCAGAAGGCCCGCCTCCACCTCGATCCATCTGCGTTCCATAAGGTAACGGACAACCAATGCCTGAATCGGATCTCCATCCTCCATTTGGTCAGAAATCCGAACCAGTCGATCCCATCCAAAAGCGCGTCTCAAGCAGACTTCCGAGGCGAGCCTCAGATCCCCGATGGAGAGAGAAAGCCGTTCAGCGGCCCGAAGGACCCCTCTCCGAACCTGGGGGTTGGGATGGGAGACCCAGTGAAGAAAACGGCGCAGCGGAATCCGACCCATCTCGGATAATCTTTGAAAGGCGGCCCGGCGCACCCGAAAGTGGGGGTCTTCCAAGAAACCCCAAATGGTAGAGGGAAGGACCTCCGAGGGGAGATGAAGTACCAGGGCCTCTCGAACGCGCCATCGAGTATCCTCCCGTATCCTGTCTATAATCTCCGCCAACTGACCCGCGGCAGCACACCGGCAAAGCCCCTCCAGAGCAGCGACAACAACCTCCTCTTCTATGTCGCGGCGGACCCATGTCCGGATCCAAGGAATCCATGCGGGATCTCCTGTTCGTCCAATGGCCCGAATAAGCTCCGGGGAGGGAAGACTCTGGGCCTCTAAGGCCTTCTCGACCCGCCTCCGTAGTTCGGCCCAACCGCTCGGCCCCTCGCACCCGTAGAGAGCCAGAAGGGAGGCCATCCTCACCTCGGCCCGGGAATGCTCACCTAAAGCCTGCAAGAAGGCCCGATGACGCGCACAATCGGTCTCTCCGACACGCTGAATCAACACGGGAAGCGCCACTTCCGAGACTCGGGGGGCCACGGCGACCAATCGGTCCACCACCTCGGAATCCAGGGGCGGGGGGATCATCTCAAGGAGGGCCTTTTGACACTGCGGGTCCTTGTGGGGAAGGATCTCCAGGACAAGTTTATTGAGGAAGGGATGCCCGATCCGTGCCAGGAAGGCCGCATACCATGAACAACGACCCCCTTCCTCCGATCGGATCCGATCCATGAGGATCCGCATGGCCCTCGCATCCTGGAGCAAGGTGCGGAGCTCTTCCTCATCCAGGCTTTTCACATCCAGATGGGCGCGATCAAAGGACTGCAGCAGATAGTCGCCATAGCGTCGCTTGAGTACAAAGGCGGCCCCGACCCAACATCCCACCACTACCAATCCCACCCAGCAGAGCTCCTTGGGCGACCAAAACCGCTGGGTGAAAAGCAACACCAAGGACCCCATCAGGGCCCCGGTCCGGGCCACGGTGCCCCGGAGAAAAGGTCGGATCCGACCTCGAAGTGCGGGTGGGAGCAGGCCCACCAAGACCCCCCTCGCCGGGTTGTTGAGGGCCGTCCGGAGGATAGATGTACTGACCCGGGCATAGATGGCGGCGGGTAAGGTAAACGAGAGCCCTAGGATCACAAATACTACGATGTAGTTGAGAGGATGGAAGATTAGGGACGTAGGGATACCCAGGCGTCGGTAGATCCTCGGAGTCAGAAGCAACAGGCCGAACGTCAGGATACGGAAGGTCCCTCGGAACCAAGCGTAGAAGTTCAATAGAGCTGATTCGGCCACGAAATGACGGTCCAGGATATAGCTGAATTGGAAGTTCAGTAGGGGGAGGGCCAAGTTGGGAAGGAGGGTGATCAAGATGAGGATGCGTGCCAGAGGCTGACCCTGTACTTCCTTCAGAAATCGAATGAGTCCTTTGGGGGGGGCTTCCCCCACAGGTTCCGCTGACGACTCCACTTGTCCGACCACATTGCCCCTCGGCCATGTCACCCGCAGGGACAGGCCAAGGACCACCATGAGTCCTCCGTAGAGGCTTAAGAGGGCATCCGTCCCCATCAACCTCCCCACAGGGGCCGTCAGATAGCTCCCCGCCACGGTCCCCAGTGTCCCGCCAGCGGAGATAAGAGGAAAGAGCCTCTTGGCCTGACGTGTATGGAAGAGCTCGTTGCAGAGGTTCCAAAATAACATCAAGTAGACGGCCGGGAATTGGACCTTCATCACATAGAGGAGGGGATAGACCAGGGGTGGCCCCGAAAGAAGGACCACCCTCATCCCAGCGGTCAACACTCCAATGATTAAGATGATCCAGCTGAGGGAACGCCTCAGTGGAAAGGACCCCAGGAGCATGCCCAGATAGGTAACGACGAAGAAGGAAATGATCCCGTTGGCGAAGAATACGACGGGGAGGTGCTCCACCCCATAACGTTTCAGAAAGGCGGTCTCGGAGAAGTTGGTGAGAAAGATCTCGCCGAAGCGAAGAGTAAAAAAGAGGAGTGTCACTCCCCAGAAGGCCGGGAGGTCCTCCCTTTGAAGTCCCAAGAACCGTTGCATCCTGGGAAAGGAAAGCCTCATTGTCTCATTCTATCCCAAAAGACTATGGGATCAACCTCCTCTGCTCTCTCTTATCAGGGGGCATGTCAAAACCAAAGAAGCCGTCCAGGTTCGTTTGAGGTGGCTTTGCGTTCCTCTTGTCACGACGAAGAATACGCTCTATAAATGGCGTTGAGAAGCCTTTATCCTCCACCCCACCAGGAGGAGAGGTTACATGTTCTCCTCTCCCCCCGAGAGCCACAGTCAATGGGTTTCCGCGACCTCAGTCTAAGATGGAAGCTGCTGATCCCTTTTCTCCTCTTATCCTTTGCGGGGACCACCTCTCTGGTCTGGATCGCCTTTCATTCCCAGCACAAGCTCATTTATCTCAACGAGCGGCGCATCCTGGAGGGGCTTTATAAACAATTCCTCCAGGGAATCGAGGAGAAGACCCGCCAGGCGTTAAGTCTGGCCGTGGCCATTGCCAACGACCCTCAAGTGGAGCGGTCCTTCGCAAAAAGAGACCGCGAGGCTCTCCTTTCCCATCTCCTGCCCATCTACGATAGGCTTAGGAAGGAGTTTGGAATCCGCCAGATCCATTTTCACACTCCGGGGGCCGTCTCCTTCCTCCGGGTGCACCTTCCCTCCCAATTCGGCGAGGAGATGGCCTCCTATCGACCCACGATCCTCAAGGCCATAGAAAAAGGGGGGGGCGTGGGAGGTCTGGAATGGGGCAACACAGGCTACAGCATCCGGGGGGTCACCCCCGTAGCCTTCCAGGGGAAGGTCGTGGGCACCGTGGAAGTGGGTTATTCCTTTGGGAATCCCTTCATCAGGGCCTTCAAATCGCGTTACGGTTGCGATCTCACCCTCTATGTTAAAGATCCGAAGGACGAGAGGCGCATTCTCGCTCTGGCCTCCACCCTATCAGAGCCCCCCTCGCGTTCACTCCGGGACTTCGATCGATTTCAGGGACAACGGACTCCCCTCCTCTGGATGCCTTATCCCGATGAGGATGAGGTCTCGGGGCTCCTGGGTCCGGTCTCCGACTTTTCAGGCCGCGTGGTGGCCCTCGTGGAGCTCCGGATCAGTCGGGCCCCTGTCCTCCCCTTGATCCGACGGAGCCGCCGTGCCATGGCTCTGGTGGAGATCATCGCTCTGATCCTGGCCACGGGGGTGGTCTGGTTGGTGGTCCAACGGTTCCTCACCCCCATCCGAGAGATGGCACGGGGAGCCGCGGAGATAGTCTCCGGAGATCGGCTGCACATGCCCGTGCGGGGGAGGGACGAGATCGGTCAGCTCGCCAGGGCCCTCAACAATATGGTGGGATATCTAGAGGCTTCCCGGCAGCGTATGAGGGATTATGCCCAGGACCTGGAGAAGGAAGTCCAAAAACGGCTCCAGGAACTTAGGCAATCCGAAGAGAAGTATCGTATCCTCGTGGATCGTGTCCCTCTGGTGGTCTATCAGATGACGCCGCAACGAAGGATCACCTTCGTCAACCAGTTCGTGAAAGAACTGTTGGGAGTGGAGCCCCAGGAACTGATCTCGCGCATCGGAGAGTTGGACCCTTACATCCATCCCGAGGATCGGGACCGAGTGAAGGAGGGGTTCCTCCAGTCCCTGGCTCAAGCCCGGGAATGGATGGCGGAATACCGAATGGAACACACCCAAGGCCGTATTGTCTACGTCCGGGAACACGCCTTGCCTCGCACCGATGAGAAAGGCACGATCGTCCAGGTGGATGGAATCCTGGTCGATATCACGAGCGAGAAGAGCCTTCAGGAAAAGACCCTCCTGGCTGAGGAACTCCGGACGCTGGGGGAGATCTCCGCCCGGCTGGCTCACGAGATCCGAAACCCTCTCACCTCCATCGGAGGCCTTACCAGACGGCTCCAGAAGGAACTCCCCAAGGATCATCCAGCACAGAAATGGGTGCGGGTGGTGGTGGGTCAAGTGCAACGGCTTGAGCAGATTCTCCAGATGATCCTGGCCTATATCCAGCCTCTTGAGATCCGGACTGTTCCAGGGGATCCGGGCGCCATGTTGGAGGCCCTCCTCGAGGACCTACGTCCTGAATTCAGGCAGAGGGGGTTGGACCTTTCATGGAGGATCCAGGATGGGTTGCCTCCCGTGCTCATGGACCCCTCCATGCTCCGAAGGGCCCTGGAGACTCTTTGCAGGCACACCCTCTTCTACATGGACCGAGGGCAGACCCTGTGGGTCCAGGCTCGACGGGAAAACGAGTGGGTACGGATCCGGCTCGAGTACCCCAGCTCCACCTTGACCTCCGAAGACCTGGAGCATTATTTTTATCCCTTCCTCTCGCAAGGGGTCCCGGATCCTTCTCTCCTGGATCTCCCCATCTCCAAGATCATCCTTTACAAACATGGGGGATTGGTCCACGTCCGACGGCTGGAACCGAACCGCATCCGCTTGGATCTAGCCCTCCCACCCGCCCCAGCGGATGAGTCCCCTCGCCCCCCCGAGGCCCTTTGACCATATCCTTGGAACAGGTTCCTCTCATCCCCTTGGAAGAGCTGGACGGCCACCTCGTCCAAAGGCTCGAAGGCATTCCCTCAATCTGGATGGGAGGATCTGTGGGGACAATCTCAAAAAAAGAGGGGGGCGACAGCCCCCCTTGCGTCCGAGTAAAGTCTATTTCTCAAAAGAGCCCTTTGACCCTTCCCGTGTTGACATCTACGTCCACTCTCCGGAAGGCGGGATCCGAGCTCGTCCCCGGCATGAGGCTGATGTTGCCGGCCACCGGGCAGATGAACCGCGCTCCACCATAGGTGAGGAAGTCCCGGATATGGAGGGTCCACCCTTTGGGAACCCCTTTGAGGGTGGGATCATGAGAGAGGGACAAATGGGTCTTGACCATCATGGTGGCATAGTCCCTGAATTTGGGGTCTCTCTCGAAACGCTCGGCCTTGGCCTCGGCCTCCGCCGAATAGCTCACTCCGTCGGCGCCATAGACCTCCTTAGCGATCAGCTCGATACGTTTGCGTAGCGGAGTGTCCAAATCATAGAGGAACCGGAAGTTCACCTCCTCCTCGCAGGCGTCCAACACCGCATCAGCGAACTCCAAGGCCCCTTCGCCCCCGTAGCGCCAGTGACGGGAGACGGCCACCCGTGCACCGGCCTCCTCGCTCATCCGTTTGACGAGTTTAATCTCCTCGTCCGTGTCCGTATGGAAGGCGTTGATGCACACCACGGGGTTGATGCCGGCCTTCTTGACGGTCTGGATGTGATGGAGGAGGTTGCACATACCGTCCTCCAGCCATGCCAGGTTCTCCTCGAAGTATTCTTTGGGGATGGGCCTTCCGGGCACCACAGGAGGGGCCCCCGCATTGACTCCATGATGCTTCAGGGCCCGAATGGTGGCCGTGATCACGGAGACATTGGGGATATTCCCTGAATAGCGGCACTTGACGTTCCAGAACTTCTCGAAGCCGATATCCGCCCCGAATCCGGACTCGGTAATGTGGTAGTCGGCCAACTTCAAGCACATCTTATCCGCCACCACGGAAGACTGCCCCACGGCGATGTTGGCAAATGGGCCAGCGTGAACGAAGCAGGGTTGCCCCTCAATGGACTGGAGCATGTTCGGGTTGACGGCCTCGCGGAGCCAGGCCGTCATGGCGCCCGCTACCTCCAGGTCCTCGGTGGTAACCGGGTTGCCCTGTTTATCGTAGGCCACCACGATCCCGCCCATGCGCTTCCGCAGGTCGGCCAGGTCGCTGAAAATGGAGAGGATGGCCATCACTTCGGATGAAACAGCAATGCCGAACCAGGAGCGCATCATAAATCCATCCATCTTCCCGCCGATTCCGATGATGATGTTGCGGAGGGCCTGAGCGCAGAAGTCTATCACCCACCCCATCTCCACATTTCGAGGATCGATGTTGAGGCGTTTCAGATTGCGCTGGGCCAACTGCTCATCGGAGTAGTTGAACTCGTGTTGCAGGCGGGCCGTGAGGGCCACCATGGCCAAGTTGTGGGCGTTCATCACAGCGTTGATGTCCCCGGTCAGCCCCAGGGAAAATTCCGTTAAGGGTATGCACTGAGACAGCCCGCCCCCCGCCGCGGACCCCTTGATGTTCATGGTGGGGCCACCGGAGGGCTGTCGTATGGCCGCCGTAACTTTCTTTCCCCGCTTTCCCAACCCCTGAAGGAGGCCCAGGGTGGTGGTGGACTTCCCTTCCCCGAAAGGGGTCGGGGTGATAGCCGTCACCTCGATGAACTTCCCGTCGGGTTTGTCCTTCAGGCGGTCCAAGACCCGAGCGTAATCCACCTTGGCGATGTAATGGCCGTGGGGAAGGAGCTCATCTTTGGTGATCCCCAGCTCCTCGGCCAGCTGCTCGGATCGCTTCATGTGCTTTTCCGCCTCCTCCGCGATCTGCCAGTCCGCATACTTGGTCGGGTCCAACGGCATCTTCTACCTCCTCCCTAGCTATTCTTTCCTTCTTGTTCCCGGCGAGATCCCACTCCGGGCACCTTCCCTCCTAGATGAAGCGGGGCGGATTATAGTGGAAAGTGTGAAATATGTCAATGCCACGGCTCCCCCCCATGGCATAAATACGCGATAAACTCTTGGAAAAATCATCCCTTCCAGGGAAGAAGGGACTGCATGGTACTGCCGATCTGCTGAAGCCAGGTCCTGGAGTAGACGTAGTTCACCATCAGACCGCAAGAGTCCTGAAGGCCTCTAGGAGAACGGTTGGCCCCGAAGTTGACGTTTCGGATACTGACGCTGGCCCCATTGCCCAGGTGGAAGTTGGCCACAGGATTCAAGGGTTTCCCCTTCCGATTCTTCTCCTGGGTGATGTAATGGTAAGCGATCTCTTGAAGGGGCTTTTTCAACAACCGGGTGTAGACGGGATCGTCGATCCATTGGGAATCGGAAAGGATCTCCACCAGCAGGTCCGAAAGATCCTCCGGGGCACTCCCCTGCACCTCGGAGAAGTGTGCCTTCAGGGCCTGTTTGGCCTTTTCGGAGAAGTAGGACCCCAAAGAGTCCCGCTTGAGCACAAAGGAGGCATCGTCCCCCTGTAGGATTCGCTTGAGATAACGCTCCCAGAAACCGGTGAGAGGGCTCAGGGTGGAAAAGGTCTTGATGTTGGGCCGGTCCCTCTTGATGGCGTCTACTACTTGAAAGATGAGGACTTTGCCCAGTCCCAGACCGGCCAGGCCGTTCTGGGTGTTGTTGATGGAGTAGAAAATGGCCGTATCCGGCTCTCCTTTGGTGGAACCCTCGCTCTGCTTCTCTCCAATTATATCATGAATGGAACGAGCGATACCCCGGGTGAGGGCCACTTCGATGAATACCACCGGTTCCTCGGGCATGGTCCGGTGATAGAGGGCGAAGCACCTCCGATCCTCACCGAGCCGGTCCCCCATCTCCTCGATACGGGCCATGGGATGGACCATATCATGTTCCTTCAGAAAGAGGATCTGCCGGTAGGGAGAGTCCTGGGTGATCTCTTGCAGGAAAAGAAACCCCTGCTGGAACCAGGAATTGAATAGGTGAGCGATATCTTCGTCGAGCGGTTCCAAGTCCATGGCTGATTGCCGGTGAGCTGCGAGCAGATCGGCACGGAAGTCCAGGAGGAATTTGAGACCCCCGGACCGATTGACGAACCGACGAAATCCTTTCACCCTGGGGGATTCCAACCTTTTTCGGAGGCGGCTTAGCCGTCGGCTCCAGGAGAAAGGATCCTCGTCCGTGACCGAAAGGAGGCCCTCCAGCTCCTCTTGAAGCTCCTCCCGGCCTATCTCAAAACGATGGATGAACCCCTCGAAGAGACGGAGCTTGCCCTCCCTCGGAAGCCGCACGTAGTTGCCCTCAAAGCTGGTTAGGGCATCCTCGGGCACTTCCTCGCTGGATTGGATTTCCTCGAACAGATCGAGCAACTCCTCCACCCGCTTCTGGAGGGCCTTGTCCGACTCTTTCGCCTCCGCACCCCTCTTGAGCATATTGCCAACCCCCCTCTCCTTGGGAAATCAAAACGGTGTCCACCCTCCCGCCTCCATCCAGGGCATGGACGGGTCCTCCCACCTCTCCATTGTAACTGCCATGTCCCGCCCAGGCGTGACACCCTGGAGTCATGAAAATGATCGCACACCTATTACCAATGCAGCCTCTATAATACGCAGGCTGAAGCCTGCGGCTACCCCGCCTATGGTGGAGCTCCACACTCCGTGCTCCATGTTCGGTGGGTGTCCCTCGCCTCGAGCCTTGCGCCGCTTCGCCGGTGAGGGAAAGCTATTTTCTATGTATCTCATTGTATCCGGCAGCCGCACCCATGGACAATCCCCTTCCTCGGTCCCTCCGGGTCAAACCACCAGCGTGTCGATAAATCGAGACAGTTGCTTTAGGTTTCGACACTCTTCCACCATATGACACATGGGGGCGTACTCATGCATCACGCTGTCGCCGGAGCCCCAAGTGGATCGAGACTCTGGGTTCAGCCAAATGAGGCGTTTGGCCCTATGGCGGATCCGTTCCAGCACCCAGGCTTGGGAAGGAAGGTGATTGTTGCGGCCATCCCCAATAATGATCACCACGGTGCGGCCGTTGACCTCTCCCAAATATTCCTCATGGAATTTCAGGAAGACCTCCCCATAGTCCGTATAGCTGAAAAGGCGGACACCCGACTCCTTCAACGCCCGCCCGAGGGCCTCCTGAACAGGGTAGTCTTGGAAGAATCTAGTCACCTCTCCCAGCTCGCTGACAAAGATGAAACTCCTCACCGAGGAGAATTGCTCTTGAATGGCATAGAGGAGGTGCAGCATGAAGCGGGACGCCGTCCAGACAGAGGAGGAAACGTCGCACAACGCCATCACTTGAACCCTCTTTTTCCTGCGTCTTTTGAACTTCAGTTGCAGGGGGAGACCTTCATATCGAAGGTTCCACCGCAGGGTCCTTCTCAGGTCCAATCGACCCCGGGGACGTCTCCGTTCACGACGGGCGATCTTGCTGCGGAGTTTGTCCACAAGACGTGCCACTTCCTTCTGCATCTGGAGGATCTCCAGATCCGTCAAAGCGCCGAAGGACTTGGTCAAGATGGACTCCGTGTGCACCTGCCGCTGCAGGGCCCGTCGATGCCGAGCCACTTCTCTCTCCACCAGCCCTTTCACCAGCCTACGAAGAGCCTCGAGGTTCCATAAGGCAACCGCTTCCATCTCTTTCCATGCGTCATCGGGGGTGGATCCCCTCCGCAAGACCTCCAGAATCCTATGGATCTCCTCCTTTAAGACCTCTATCCCAAGCCGTTCCAGGGTCCTGTGGGTAAAGTAGCCCACCTGGAGCGGGGTCCGGGCCGTCCCCACCCCGGCACTCCACGCGGCTGCTGCAGCCTTCTGCTCAAGGGCCATTCCCCTGCCCATCAGCACTGCCTCAGCCAAGGCAGAGGCTTCGACCCCGGCCTCCTTCAGGCGTTGAGCCAGAACCGGATCATAGACGAAGCGCCCTGGATCTTCTTCTGACCCGGAACTCGGGGGAACGGAAGGCTGGCTCAGGGCGGAGAAATGGAGGTGAAAGAGCCGTTCGAACTCCTCTTCATGACGCGGGTCCTTTATCAGGGTAGCCCGCAAGGCCTCACGAACGTGCTCTCGGGATTGAAGAGATATCTCATCGAGGGCATGAAAGGCGTCCAAAACCTCCGAGAGGCTCACCGCAGCCCCACCTTGACGCAGGGCATCCACGAACCGAAGGATCTGTTCTTCCATGGAGTCCGACTTTACCCGCCACCAAGTCCCTTGATCTCCTCCTCGACCCGGGCGATATCCTGTTCGTGCTTCAACAGCACGTTGAGGGTTTCGCGGAGGAGAGGGGGGTCCAGGTGTTGGGCGTTGAGCAGGACGAGGGCTCGGGCCCAATCCAACGTCTCGCCGATGCTCGGCCGTTTCTTCATCTCCAGGGTACGGATCCTCTGAACAAAGGAGACCACCTGCTCGGCCAGTCTTCCGGAGATGCCGGGGACCTTCCGATGGACGATCTCTCGCTCCAGCTCCGGATCCGGATAATCCAGATACAGATAGAGGCACCTCCGTTTGAGCGTCTCGGTCATCTCCCTGGCGTTGTTGCTGGTCAAGATCACATGGGGAACCCATCGCGCCCGGAGGGTGCCCAGCTCGGGGACGCTGACTTGGAAATCGCTGAGCAGTTCCAGCAAGAAGGCCTCGAATTCCGGATCTGTCTTGTCCACCTCATCGATGAGCAAGACGATGGGCTCTTCGGCCACCACCGCCCGCAACAAGGGTCGGGGCACCAGAAACTCCTGCGAGAAGAAGACATCGTCTTGTTCGGCAATCCTCCGTACGGCCTCCGTGAGAGTGGAACACCCCTCCAACGCCTCGCCGATTTTGTCCCTCAGGATCTGGGTATAGAGGAGCTGCTTGGCGTACTCCCACTCATAGAGGGCCTTGGCTTCATCGAGCCCCTCATAGCACTGCAGACGTATGAGCTCGCGTCCTAGGGCGGCGGCAAGCGCCTTGGCCAATTCGGTCTTCCCCACCCCGGCAGGCCCCTCCACCAGGATCGGTTTGCCCATCTTGTCGGCCAGGAAGACGGTGGTGGCCAGCCGAACGGAGCACACATAGTCCTGTTGCTCCAGTCGGCGTTGCACCTCCTCGATGGAGGAGAAGGCACTCCGGATTCTGGTATCGGAGATCATGTAAGCCCTCTCGGTACGAGCGCCGTCCGGCACGTTCTGTCAGGCCCGGAGCGTGCGCAGAATCTCCTCCTGAGCGGCCAGATCGTCCCATTCCTCGGGGAACCAGCCGCGGAGGGTGCGGACCACTTCGTCCCGAATCTCCTCCGCAGTCCTGAAGGTGAACAGCCGCTGCGTAAGCTCAAAGGAGTCCCGAAGCGTCACGGAACGGACCAGCTTTTTCACCACGGGGATGGCCAAGGTGTTCATACTCAGCTCATCGAATCCCATCCCAAGCAAGATGGGGATGTAGAGGGGCTCTCCAGCCATCTCCCCACACATTCCCACAGAGATTCCCGCCTGGTGACCTGCCTCCACAACAGCACGGAGCATACGAATCACAGCCGGGTGAAGAGGCTCATAGAGATAGACGACGTGCTCGTTGACCCGGTCGATGGCGAGCGTGTACTGGATCAGATCGTTGGTGCCGATGCTGAAAAAGTCCACCTCTTTGGCCAGGAGGTCCGCGATGGAGGCCGCCGAGGGCACCTCGATCATCACCCCGAGGGGAATCTCCGGGTCGAAGGCTACCCGCCGCTGCCGAAGCTCCTCTTGCACCTCCCCCAAGACCTCCTTGACCTGTTTGATTTCCGCCACCCCGGAGATCATGGGGAGGATGATGCGCACCTTGCCATGAGCGCTGGCCCTCAGGATGCCTCGGAGTTGGTCTTTGAAAACGTCCAGCTCCTTTAGGGAGTATCGGATAGCCCGCAGCCCCAAGGCCGGATTGCTCTCTTCGGGGGCCTGGGCGGCCTGCGGGAGCTTATCCCCACCGATATCCAGGGTACGGATCGTGACGGACCGTGGGGCCATCTCCTCCACCACTCTCCTGTAGGTGAGATAGTGTTCCTCTTCGGAGGGAAAGTCCGTTCGGTTGAGGTAAAGGAACTCCGTCCGGTAGAGACCGATCCCCTCCCCGCCATGTCTCTTGACCGATTCTACCTCGTCGGGGATCTCGATATTAGCCCGGACGACGACGCGGTACCCGTCCCGCGTCTCCGCCATCAGGCGGGCGTAAGTCAGCAGTTCCTCACGAACGACCCGATACTGGGTCTGCCGTCGCAGATACTCCTCGAGAACGGACGAGGAAGGGTTGACCCAAACCACCCCTCGCACCCCGTCCACGATCAGGGTGTCGCCGGTTCGAACGCGCTCGGTGATGCGTTCCAGACCGACCACCGCGGGAATCTCCAGAGATCGGGCCACGATAGCCGTGTGAGAGGTCCGCCCCCCCATATCCGTGACAAAGGCCTGAATGACGGATTTGTCCATCTGAGCCGTATCGGCCGGGGATAGGTCATGGGCCACCACGATGACCTGTTTGCGGATCGTAGAGATGCTCTCCTGCACCTCCCCCTTGAGGTTTCTCAGAAGGCGCTGGCCCACGAAGTCCAGATCGGCCACCCGGCTCCTCAAGTAGTCGTCCTCGGCCCCCAACAGGATCTTCCGGAATTTTTCCAGGACCTTGGAAAGGGCCCATTCAGCGTTGATCCGCTCTTGTTCGATGGCCCGGACGGTCTCGTGATGGAGCGACCGATCCTGAAGCATGCGTATATGGGCATCCAGGATGTGCAGATGCTCCTCCAGCAATGAGGCTCGAACCCGCTCGCGGATCTCCCTCAATTCCTCCTGGGAACGCCGCACGGCTTCCCGGAACCGTTCGATCTCCTCCGGAATTCTGTGATCCTCCAGCAGGGAGAACCGGGGGATCTCCACCTTCTTCCGATCCACCAGGTAGGCCTTCCCGATGGCGATTCCCGGAGAGGCACCGACTCCGATCAAAGGACCCTCCTCCACAGGACGCACGTTTATTCCTCCTGTTCCTCAAATTTGGATTCAATTAGGGCCCCGATGGCCTCTACTGCCTCCGCTGCGTCGTCCCCTCTGGCCTTGACGGTCACGCGGCTTCCGAACGCTGCGCCCAAGAGAGTGATTCCCATGATACTCTTGGCGTCCACATCGAGGCCGTCTTTGGACAGCCATATGTCCGATCGGAACCGGCTGGCCACCCGGACCAGCTTGTTGGCCGCCCGAAGATGGAGCCCAAGGCGATTCTTAATGATGTAGGTTTTCTCAATCGATTCCATGGCATCTAAGATTGGGAAAAGATCACCCGTGAAGGGTCGGGGCCTTTCCCAATGCCTCCGAATAGGACCTTTGTTCTACTTAACAGACCCATCCTTTGAGGTCAACGAGGACCGCCTCACGGCGGACCCTCGTCTCTTCCTCTCCTCGGTCAAAAGCCTGTAAACCTCCTTCTTGGGCAGGCCCGTCTCCTCGTGAATCACCCGGATCACCTCCCGGTCTCCCAATCCACATCGTTCCTTCAAAAAGGCGATTCGTTCCCTGACATTCTCCGACAGGGTAAGGCTCTCTCTAAACCCCTCCACGGCCAGACAGACCTCCCCCCGCGGCGACTCGCGACTAGCCCACTGCAGCAGTTCCTCCACAGTGCCCCGAAGAAGCTGCTCGAACCGCTTGGTGAGCTCTCTGCCCACCACACATCGCCGGTTCCCCATCACCGAAAGTAACGCCTCCAAGGTGGCGGCCAGACGCCTCGGTGACTCGAAGAAGATCAGAGTTCTCGGATCGAACCGAAGTTCTTCCAGTCTTCGCCTCCTTCGCGAGGCGCTCTTGGGGAGAAAACCCTCGAAGACGAACCGATGGGTGGGCAGCCCACAGACTGAGAGAAAAGCCGCCACCACCGAGGGTCCCGGAACCGGGATCGGATCGATCCCCTCTTTCAGGCACCCCTGGATCAATTCATAGCCCGGATCGGAGATCCCTGGTGTGCCGGCCTCGCTCACCAAAGCCACCCGTCTCCCTTCCAGGAGGTGGCGGACGATGCGCTCCGACTTTCCCTTGGGTCCCTGTTCGTGGTAACTCACAAGAGGGGTCTGAATTCTGTAGGAATGAAGCAACTTCTGGGTCCTTCGCGTATCTTCCGCTGCGATGAGATCCACCGACTTCAACACTTCCAACGCCCGAAGGGTGATATCCTGGAGATTCCCGATGGGAGTCGCAACCACATAGAGTTCGCCCCGTTTCCCCTGCTTCATGTCGCCCTCCCGAAGGGATGAGGCCTTGTATCCTTCATGCCAACATCCTCCATCCTATCACGAAAAGGAACCAGCTCTCCAATCCATGCACGCGGTCTCCTCACCCCCAGTATTGAGGGGAAGACAAGCAAGAGCATCTGCATCCCCCATCGAAGGTGGCATTGACAGCCCACGGTCCTTCTGTTACCTAAGAGAATCAGCTCGGTCGCATATCCCACAGGAGGTGGAGGTGGAGATTCGAAGAATCGGACTTATCACCAGCGGCGGCGATGCCTCCGGTATGAACGCGGTCATCCGGGCAGTAGTTCGAACCGCCCTTCACAAAGGGGTGGAGGTCGTGGGATTCTATCAAGGCTACCGTGGAATCATCCTCAAGCGATATGAGACGCTCGACTCCCGCTTCGTCAGCGGGATGCTCCATCGAGGGGGAACGGTCCTGCAGTCAGCCCGATGCGAAGAGTTCAAGACCCCCGAGGGGCAGCAACAGGCCATGGAAAATCTCAACCAGCTTGGGATCCAGGGGATGATAGTGGTGGGGGGTGATGGATCCCTCACCGGTGCCTTGGCTCTTCAACGAATGGGGATACCCACAATCGGGATCCCGGCCACCATCGACAACGACGTGTACGGAACCGACATGGCGGTGGGGGTGGACACATCCCTGACGGCCATCGTCCACGCCGTGGACATGATTAAGGACACTGCCTCTTCCCACCAAAGGGCCTTTATCATCGAGGTGATGGGGAGACATTCCGGATATCTGGCCCTCATGTCGGCCATCGCCAGCGGTGCCGAGGCCGCCATCATACCCGAGTGCCCAACGGACATGGACGCCTTGGCAGAGCGCCTTCTTCGGAGATACCACGATGGACACACCAATTGCATCGTCATCGTGGCAGAAGGGGCCTCCACCGCTTATCAGGTGGCCGATCAACTCAAGGACCGCATCGGCTTCGAGACACGGGTGACGGTCCTGGGGCATCTGCAACGGGGAGGGACTCCCTCGGTCTTCGACCGGCTGTTGGGGAGCCGGCTGGGCATGAACGCCACCGAGAGGCTGCTTATCGGCGACTCAGGAAAGATGGTGGGTCTCGTAGGCAATAGGACTCTGGCCACCCCGCTGGAGGAGGTCCTCTCCAAGAAGAAAACCCTGGATCTCAGCCTCCTGGAAGTGGCGGACATCCTCAGTTGATTCCGGATCCTCCGGAAGGTCACTCGGCCTCGATCTCAAAGGCATTGGGGAGGATCTCCACCACGGGGCGTTCTCCTTCCTCCAGACGCACCTCCACCACATCGAACCGTGCGCTTATCCCTTCCAGACGTCTCTCCTTTAGGAAATAGCGAGCCACATCGCGAAGCTTACGCTGTTTCCGGCGATCCACCCGGCACTTGGGAGGTATGTCCCCTCGCCCTTCCTCGCTTTTCACCTCCACGAAGACGAGTTGCCGACCTGTGCGCGCCACGATGTCGACCTCCCCGAGAGGGCACCGGTAATTGGCGGCCAGGATACGGTACCCCCTTGCCTCCAGGGCCTTTCGGGCGACGGCCTCACCCCGATCTCCCAACGACTTGGAGCGTCTCCTCACGCTGATCCATCCTCGGGTGCTGTCACCCCCGATAACAAGGTATTTTCCGGCATCCCCCGAACCCCCCGAAAGCTCCTTCGGTGGATGGGGCAGAAGCCGTGCTTTCGAAGCGCCTCCAAGTGGTAACGGGTAGCGTAACCCATGTGCCGATCAAAGCCGTATTGAGGATAAAGTTCATGGTAACGCCGCATCATTCGGTCCCGGGTAACCTTGGCGATCACCGATGCGGCGGCGATGGATTGACTCCGGGCATCCCCCTTTACCACCGGGATCTGGGGAAGGTCTAGTCCGATCCCTCGAGGACCGTCCACCAAAACCACGGCCGGCCGGGGATGCAACTTGTGGACGGCTTCCCGCATGGCCCGCAAGGCGGCCTGAAGGATGTTGATCCTGTCGATCTCATCGGGTTCGACCACCCCAACCCCGATGGCCACGGCCCGGCATCGGATCCTTTCGAAGACCTCCTCCCGCATCCGGGCCGAAAGGGATTTGGAATCCCTCACTCCCTCGATCCGACATCCCTCAGGAAGGATCACCGCAGCGGCCACCACAGGCCCCGCTAGGGGTCCCCTCCCAGCCTCATCCACCCCTGCGAGGAGCCCCCCCACAGCGCACCGGAACCCCTCATCGAAGGCGACTGGATCCCGCTCCGAGGGAATCCCGGGGAAGAGAGGCATTTGCAGGAACCCCGATCCTCCAGGACCCATGGCCTAGGCCTCCATCTGGAGGGCTCAGGACGGCCACCTTGAGGGCGCCCTTCACGGAGAATCAGACACGCCGCTCGCGGATCCGGGCGGCCTTACCCTTTCGCTGCCGGATATAATAGATGCGGGACTGACGGACCTTACCCCGCTGAACCACCTCAATATACTCGATCATGGGGGAATGGAGGGGAAAGGTACGTTCAACACCGACCCCATAGGAGACCTTCCGCACTGTGAAAGTGGCCGTAGAGTTACCTTTACGTTTGCGGATGACGACCCCCTCGAAGACCTGAATGCGCTCTTTCCCGCCTTCCCGAATCTTAACGTGCACCTTGACCGTATCCCCGGGACGGAACTCGGGGATATCCACACGCATGTGCTCCTTCTCGATCATCTCCAGCACCGACATTGCCTCATCCCTCCTAGGCGGACGTCGATCCCGTGCCAGGCGCCCCAGAGAGGCCTTGGGCCCCTTCGAGGGCGACTGGCAGGGGGACGTCCGCGGAGACTTCTCGTTCCAGTCTATCCCCGAAGAGCCGATCCAGGATGATGGCAGCAGCAGATCTCACGGAGAGATGGTTGTATTCGGCTCCCTCCAGGATCGGCCTCAGGATGTAGTCAGCCCCTTGGATCACCTCTCGTGTCAGCCCCCACCCTGTGCCAAAGAGGATCATGACCGGTCCTTCGTGGCGGACCAGCAGGCTTCGCATTGCCCCATATCCCATCGCCTCTGGGAAAGAACGGGCCGTGGTGGCCAAAACAAGAGGATGGACTCCACATCGATCCCTCACCCAGTGTCGGGCTTCCTCCAATGTCCCCACAGGGTGGACGCGGCTCAGTGCCTCCCTACGATTGGGATGGGCATCAGCTCCGTGTCCGCTCCTCCAATGCTCCACAATGCGCCTCAGAAGCCACTGCTGCCGCTGCAAGGGGTTGACCACCAGCAGGGCCTCTGCCCCGAACGTCCTCCCCGCCCTGGCCAGATCATGGATGTCCAGGTTGGTGATGGCCGTGGCCACCACCCGGTCCTTTCGGTCGTAGACCGGGTAATGGACCAAGGTAAGGAAGAGACGCAGTCCCCCCTTCGCCATCGGGTCGCTCACCCCTCGGCCTCGGACCGAAGCCTCTCCAGGAAGCGTAGGTCCTCCGAATCGAGCTCGGCCTTGGAAAGAAGATCCGGCCGCCTCTCCAAGGTGCGCTTCAAGGCCTGCCTTCTTCGCCATCGGGCAATGGCCCCGTGGTCCCCCGACAGGAGTACTTCCGGGACCCTCATCCCCCGAAATACGGCCGGCCTTGTATACTGGGGATACTTGAGAAGACCACCTTCGAAGCTGTCCTTTAGGGCAGAATCCTCATTGCCCAGGACTCCGGGAACCAACCTGGCCACCGCATCGACGATCACCATGGCGGCCAGTTCACCCCCGGTAAGGATGTAATCCCCGATGGAGACCTCTTGGTCCACCCAGCCCTGTCGAACGCGCTCGTCCACCCCCTCGTAGCGTCCACAGACGAGGGTCAGATCCGAAAGTGATGCCAGCTCCTTGGCCATCTGCTGGTGAAAGACTTCCCCTTGAGGGGTCAAGAGGATCACCGGCCCCTTAGCACCCCGAGCCCGTATCTCCTCGATGGCTGCAACCAGAGGATCGGGCTTCATAACCATCCCCTCTCCCCCACCGTAAGGATAGTCGTCCGTGGCACGGTGAGGCCCTACTCCATACTCGCGAAGGTCATGGGTCTCCACTCGAATCTTCCCTTCTTGGATAGCCTTGGCCAGGATTCCCCACCGGAACGGAGACTCGAACATCCCGGGGAAGAGGGTCAGGATATGGAACACCAGACTCACAGCAACCCCTCTACCAACCGGATCCGTATCCATCCCTCCTTGAGATCCACTTCCTGAACCACCTCCCGGATGAACGGAATCAAGACCTCTTTATCTCCCTTGTAGCAGACAAGCACCTCGTTGCTTCCCGTCTCCAGGAGATGTTCCACGACTCCCATATCCTCACCCTCTTCGGTCAGAACGCGAAGGCCGATAAGGTCCACCCAGTAAAATTCATCGCTCTCCAGTGGAGGAAGTTGGTCTCTACGCACCCAAAGGCACTGCCCCACTGCACCCTTGGCCTTCTCATAGTCGAAGCCTTCCAAAGTGAGGATAAAGGGACCCCTCTGAAGGGGCTGGATCCGAAGGATTCGATGAACGCTAAGGGCTTGAGGATGGGGTCCTAGCCGGACGTGGTTCAGGGAGAGGAGGTGCTGGGGATCATCACCTTCGAATCGAATGCGAATCTTCCCATGCACCCCATGCGGCGCGAGCACCCTGCCGATGACGAGAAACTCCTCATGGCACATCGGTCCCTGGAGTTACTCGATGATCTCCAGCACCGCCCTCTTTTTAATCTTGGTCGAGGCCGCACTCAGGATGGTCCGCATTGCTCGGGCCGTCCTTCCCTGCTTCCCGATGACCTTTCCCAGGTCCTCCTTAGCCACCTTCAGTTCGATCACCGAGGTCGTGGACCCTTCGATCTCCGAGACCTGCACCTCATCCGGATAATCCACGAGGGCCTGTGCGATGTATTTGATGAGCTCTTTGAGGTTCACGTCCATGGCCACCTCCGCGCCATCATGGGCTGATGATCCTCATCCTGAGAGACCCCACGAGTTCTCATTCCGAGGAGGCAGACGAGGACTCCTTACGACGGGCCTTGCGAATCAACTGTGAGACGATCTGTGTGGGTTGTGCCCCCCGTTGAAGCCAAAGATCGACCTTCTGTGCATCCAGATGGATGACGGCTGGTTCCTTGGTGGGATCGTAATAGCCCACCTGCTCGATAAATCTTCCGTCCCTCGGGGCCTCTGAATCCGCCACAACAATCCGGTAAAACGGTCTCTTCTTCGCCCCCATCCTCGCCAGTCTAATCCGAACACCCATCTCCCTTTATCACCCCCTCTTGTCCCCTCCAAGCTCCGGCTCAACTCGACTCCGTTGGGTCCGCATGGAAGGTCAACCGTTGGCCTTCCTTCTCAAGAAGGCCCCGATATCGACTCAAGATGGCCTCGATTCGGTCCTTTCCGGCGAGCTTGATCTTCTGGAGCCGCTTCTTCTCCATGGCCTCCTCAGGACTCAAGTAGCGGCCTTGATAACTCTCCAATTTCTCTTCCAGAAGCTCATGCTCCCTCATCAGGGCCCGAAGCTCCGGATGATGGGGTATAATGCGTTCGATCAGTTCGAGATCTTGAGGCTCCATAATCAAAATCCATCCGGAAACAGGATCGAAAAGTCCAAACGGATCTTATATCTATACAGGAAACCTTATTGATTGTCAATCAATCAAATCGGATTCCCTTCCAACTATATTGCTCCTACGTTACCCGCAGCTTCCTCTCCGCCTCGGACCTCCGAAGATACTGAGGTGTCAAGGCGTCCAGATCATCGGCATCGCCTCGCTGGAGTCGATGGAGCCCCAGGCGGGCGATGACCGAGGCCCTCGGATGAAGGAGTTCTGGGGGGGCGAATCGAGCACGGCCCCCCAAGATCCTTTCGATGGACCCGGTGTAGGCATGGACCCCGTTTCCCACGAAGAGGACCGTATCGGAGAACCCCTCCAGCCAAAGCTCCAGCCTGCGCACCGCGGGGGGCTCCAAAGGCCGCACAGAGCCCTCTTCGGATCGATACCGGGCCCCATATACATATCCTTTTCGAGCATCCACCAAGGCACAGATTTCCCCCTCCCAGAGGGAAGCGTTGTGGGCCAAGGCCTCCAGGGTGGAGATCCCGGCCAAGGGAATGCCAAGGGCCAAGGATAGCCCTTTTGCCGTGGAAAGGGCCACACGAACCCCTGTGAAGGATCCGGGACCCAGGCCCACACAGATCCCTTCCAGTTCCTCCAGTGAAACCCTCGTCTCCTTCAAAAGACGATCCACGGCCGGAAGGATCCTCTGGGAGTGAGTTTGGGGGCTGTGGATCCAGATCTCTCCTCTCAGGAGAGAGCCCTCCAAAAGAGCCACACTTCCAGCCTCAGTGGAGGCATCCAGACCCAAGACGACCCTCATCGATCCCCCTGTGAGCCATCCTGCGGCGGTTCGAGGGTGCGTTCCACCCCCGCTCTTCCGTCACCTCCTCCCTTGATCTTCCAATGGTAGATGCGGTCCAAGTCCCGGTAGATGGCCCATGCCATGATGCATGCCAGGATGACTATCCCCACGTATTGAGCCAGACCACGAAGGCGGCGGCTTGGGGGTCTCCGGGTGATCGCCTCCAAGGCGAAAAAGGCCAGATGCCCTCCGTCCAACACGGGGATGGGGAGAAGATTCATTACAGCGAGGATCACGCTGATGAAAGCGATGAAGCTGAAGTAGTTTGCGGCCCCCATTTGGGCCTGCTTGCCCGCCTCCATTCCTATCAGCAAGGGGCTGCCGATATTCTTGAGGGATTCCTTCCCCTCCACCAGTCGGATGAGGGTGCGGAGGGTGAAGAGGGACTTGTTCCACGTCCACTGGGCAGCTTCCACCAAGGCCTCGCCAGGCCCGTAATGCCGCACAGCCACCTCCCCCGCCGATGTAACTCCGATCTGCCAGAGGCGGATCTCATCTCCGTAGCGGCTTACCACCGTCCGAGGGCTCGGCTTCAGAATGAATGACAGCACCTGCCCTTCCCTCTCCACTCGGAACACCATCTTCTTGCCCTCGCTTCGGATCACCTTATCCACGAGCTGTTGCCAGCGCTCCACGGGGGTCCCGTCGATGGCCAAGATCCGGTCTCCTCCCCGCAACCCGGCGGCTTCGGCAGGAGATCCTTCCAGCACCTGGTCGATACGGGTGGTCAAGTATGGGACCTCCCCCCAGAAGAGGACCCACACGATGCCGACCGCCAGCACCAAGTTAAAGACGGGCCCTGCCAACACTATGAGGAAGCGCCTCCCCACCGACTGGCCCGAAAAGGAGCGGTGACGATCTTCGGGGGCCACCTCCTCATCGGGCTCCTCTCCCATCATCTTGACGTAACCGCCCAGAGGAAAAGCGCAAACCGCATATTGGGTGCCTCTCCATGTGAACTTGATCAATTTTTTCCCGAAGCCCAACGCGAAGGTCAGAACCCGGACACCCAGGGCCTTGGCCAGCAGGAAGTGACCTAACTCATGGAAGAAAATAAGGATACCGAAGGCCACCAGAGCGTAGAGGAAGGATATCATCCCATCAGCCCCCTCTCGATGAGGCCTTCGGCCGTCTGGCGAGCTCGTCGGTCCGCTGCCAAGACGGACTCCAGGTCGTCCTCCCGGACATCATCCCGATGAATGTGCATCACCTGTCTTACTACCTCCACAATGCGGGTAAATCGGATACGTCCTTGGAGAAAGGCGTCCACAGCTACCTCATTGGCCCCGTTGAGCACCGCTGGCATGGCCCCTCCGACCCTCAGGGCCTCATAGGCGAGATCCAGAGCGGGAAATTGATCGCGTTGGGGTTCCTGAAAAGTCAACGGACCGGCCTCCACCAAATTGAGGGGGGGCAGCCCTGTCTTGATCCGTTCGGGATAGGCCAAGGCATAGGCAATAGGGATCTGCATGTCGGGGATGCCCAGTTGGGCCATGACGGATCCGTCGATGTATTCCACCATGGAGTGGACGATGCTCTGCGGGTGGATCTGAACGTGAATCTTGGAGGGGGGGAGGTCGAAGAGCCATCGGGCCTCGATGATCTCCAAGGCCTTGTTCATGAGAGAGGCGGAATCCACCGTCACTTTCTGCCCCATCTTCCAGGTAGGATGGGCCAGGGCATCTTTGGGAGTGATATATTCCAGGGATTCCCTGGGGAGACCCAAGAAGGCCCCTCCGGAGGCGGTCAGGATGATCCTGCGCACATCCTCCTTTCGAAACCCCTGAAGTGCCTGAAAGACGGCACTGTGCTCGCTATCAACCGGAAGGATCCGGACACCCCGATCCCGCGCTTCCTGGGTCACCACACGGCCAGCCATAACCAGGGTCTCTTTGTTGGCCAAGGCCACATCCTTTCCTGACCGAATCGCCTCCAGGGTGGGCATCAGCCCCACGGATCCCACCAAAGCCGACACCACCATCTGCGCCTCGGGATGAGTGGCCACGGCTCGTAGTCCTTCATCTCCATGTAGGACCTTCAGGTGGATCTTGCCTCGAACACGCTCCCGTAAAATCCTGGCTCCTTCTTCATGAGCTGTACTCACCAGCAGAGGCCGAAACTGGAGGACCTGTTCCGCAAGCAGGTCGATGTTTCGTCCCGCCGCCAGCGCTACCACTTGAAAGCGGTCTGTATAGCGTTCGATGACACGGAGGGTGTTTCTTCCGATAGAGCCCGTAGACCCCAGGATCGCGATTCCCTTGTGCCTCTTTCGAGCCATGAACTACACTTTTCCTCCCTTTTTTCCTCTTTCAGAGCGCGGCCCAATAATAGACCACGGGAATGGAAAAGAGGAGGCTGTCGAGCCGATCCAGGATCCCGCCATGACCCGGAAGCATCCCCCCCGAGTCCTTTACCCTCCCGGAGCGCTTGAGCATGGACTCACAGAGGTCACCCAACTGTCCCATGACACCCACCACCAGGGCCAGCCCGATCCCCGACCCCCCAAAAAGCGGAGGGAAGAGGATCGCCGCATACACTCCTCCCCCCACCAGGTTTCCTGCCAGACCGGCCAGGGCCCCCTCCACGGTCTTATTGGGACTGATACGCGGGATCAGCCTGCGCCTCCCCCAAAAGCTGCCCACATAGAAGGCTGCGGTGTCTCCCACGGCGGTGACGGTCATGGTCCACAGGATCCAGTGCACCCCCTCGGGCAGACCTCGGACCAGGAGAAAGTAGGAAGGCAGCACAGCCGCATAGAGATAACCCAACAGCCTTATGCCCAGGTCCCTGGAGACGCCCTCGGGATCGGGCCTCAGACACATCTCCAAGGTCATCCAAAGGAGGAGGCATGCGACGGAGGCCATCAGAAGGCCGCGTTCTCCGCTCCAGAATGCCCCCGCCGGAATCAGCAGCGCCGAGATCCAACCCAGGAGCTTCCACCCCCATTCCCGGTCGACCTCCAAAAGTCTCTCTAACTCCCGCTGCCCGAGGAGGACCACCACGGCCACCAAGGCCGCCATGACCCCCTTTCCCCCAAAGACGATGCATGGGACCAGGCCCGCCAGGAGGACGAGGGCCGTCATCCATCGTTGAGCTTGAACGGAACGAGAGACACCCTTGGATTTCCCTCTCATGGGAGGAATTCCCGAAGCTGCTCGCTAGTCCTCCCGAAGCGCCTCTCCCTGCGTTGGTAGTCCAGAAGGGCCTCCCGGAGGTCTTCCTCAGAGAAGTCAGGCCAGAGGGTCTCCGTGAAGTAGATCTCGGTATAGGCCGTCTGCCAAAGAAGGAAATTGCTGATGCGCTGTTCGCCGCTGGTCCGAATCAGGAGGTCTGGATCCGGCAGGCCCGCCGTGTCGAGATATCTCTCGAAGATCTCCTCGGTCAGCGATTCTGGGGCGAGTCGACCCTTCAGGAGGTCAGCAGCAAGTCTTCTGGCCGCGCCCAGGATCTCGGACCGTCCGCTGTAGCTGAGGGCCAGGTTGAGGATCATGTCCGTACCCGCTGAGGTGGCCTCCATGGTCTCGTGGAGGACCTTCTGAATCTCTGGATCCAGGTCCTCCATCCTCCCGATGACTCGAAGTCGGATTCCGTTGCGGATCATCTCCTCCCGTTCCGAGCGGAGGTAGTCCTTCAGGAGCTCCATGAGGGCTCGAACCTCCTCGGGAGGCCTGTTCCAGTTCTCCAGGGAAAAGGCGTAGAGAGTCAATACCGAGATGCCCCATCGACGGCAGGAGCGGACCACAGCGCGAACCGTATCCGCCCCCTTGCGGTGCCCTTCGATCCTCGGCAGCCCTCGGCGTTTGGCCCACCGTCCATTGCCATCCATGATGATGGCTACATGTCTCGGCAGCTTCTGAAACGGGAGTTCTTCCATGGACGTTCCCCAGGCGTGGCCCCGCCAGTATAGCACCCGCTCCAGGGCGCACGCAAGGACGGAGGCCACACCGGTTGGAGGGCTTCGAAAATAACAAGAGGCGTGTGCAAGACACACGCCTCCCCCTTCCGCAGCGGCCGGAATCCTTCCCCACGGCCTTCAGATCTCCATGATCTCCTCCTCCTTCTCCCTGAGCAGTTCGTCCACTCTCTGAACGAAGCGGTCGGTGATCTTCTGGACCTCTTCTTGGTAACGAAATAATTCGTCCTCGGTGATCTCTTTCTCCTTCTTCATCTCCTTGAGGGTCTCGTTGGTCTCCCTCCGGCGGTTCCTCAAATCGACCTTCCTCTCCTCGGCCATCCTCCGCACTAATTTTACCAACTCTTTTCGCCGTTCTTCGGTCAGCGGGGGGATGGCGATGCGGATGATCTTTCCGTCGTTCATGGGGGTCAGGCCCAGCTCCGATTTCTGAATCGCTTTCTCGATCTCGCCCAGAACCCCTTTGTCCCATGGCTGGATGGTTATGAGACGGGGCTCCGGGACGCTGAGGGTGGCCACCTGATTGAGTGGGGTCAGCGTGCCGTAGTAATCCACCCGGATCCCGTCCAAGAGGGAGAGAGAGGCCCGACCCGTTCGGACCCGATCATAGTCCTTCCTAAGCTGCTTCAAGACCTTTTCCATGTCCGCACTGAGCTCGTCGAGCAGATCCTTCACCATGATCTCACCCCCGAATGAGCGTTCCCACTCGCTCTCCCATGATGACCCGTTTGATGTTGCCTCGAACCTTTAGATTGAAGATGATGATGGGGATGCGGGCGTCCCTGGTGAGGGAGACGGCCGTAGCATCGAGGACGCGAAGGTCCCTTCTGAGGACCTCCATATACTCCACCTCATCCAGCTTATGGGCGTCGGGGTGACGTGCGGGGTCCTTATCGAAGACCCCGTCCACCTTGGTGGCCTTGAGGATCGCCTCCGCACCGATCTCCATGGCCCGCAAGGATGCAGCCGTATCCGTGGTGAAATAGGGATTCCCGGTGCCGGCGGCGAAGATGACAACCCTGCCCTTCTCGAGATGGCGGGTGGCTCTTCGTCGGATGTAGGGTTCGGCGATCTCGCGCATCTCGATGGCGCTGAGAACGCGGGTCTCCACACCTCGCTTCTCCAATGCGTCCTGCATGGCCAGGCTGTTGATCACCGTGGCGAGCATCCCCATGTAGTCGGCCGTGGCCCGATCCATACCTTGACTGCTCGCCGTCAGCCCCCGGAAGATGTTCCCCCCACCGATGACGAGACCTATCTGGACCCCCAGCTCGGTCACCTCCTTGATCTCGTCACCGATCTCCTCCAACACCCGCGGCTCGATGCCAAAGCCCTGATCCCCCATCAGGGCCTCACCGCTGATCTTCAGAAGGACGCGACGATATCTCGGTCTCACATCTCCTCCTCAACCGGGCTCAGGAGGCCTCGCCCTCGCCCACCTGGTAGCGGACGAACCGGCGCACCACAATGTTCTCCCCCAGCTTGGCGACGGCCCTCTGAATCCTCTCGGCCACAGTGATCTCATCCTCCTTTATGAAGGGCTGCTCGAGGAGACAAAACTGTTGATAGAACTTCTTCAGCTTCCCCTCAACGATGCGATCGATGACCTTCTCGGGCTTCCCCTCACCAATGGCCTGCTCCCGGTAGATCTCCCGCTCCTTGGAGAGGACCTCCTCAGGCACATCCTCTTTGGAGACATAGAGGGGTCGGGCAGAGGCCACCTGCATAGCCAAGTCCTTGGCCAGGGATTGAAACTCCTCTGTACTGGCCACGAAGTCCGTCTCGCAATTGAGCTCTACCAGGACTCCGATCTTGCCCCCGAAGTGAATGTAGGAACCGATGAGGCCCTCTTTGGCAGCCCGGCCCGCCTTCTTCTCTGCCGTGGCGGCCCCGCGTTTTCGCAGGATCTCTACGGCCTTCTGGAAATCCCCATGGGCCTCGGTCAGTGCCTTCTTACAGTCCATAACGCCGGCACCGGTCTGTTCTCTCAAGGCCTTGACGCTCTTCGCATCCACTGCCACGGTTCACCTCCCTATCCACAAGCTGCAGGACTCAATCCTCGCGTTTTCCTTGGTCGGTCTCTGGCCGGGTCTCCACTTCCTCGGCGGGAGAGGTCCTCATCTCCGGTGGAAGCTCCGGCTCGGCAAGGTCGTTCTGTGCGGTCTCTCCGGCGGCCTCCTCGGCCTCCGTGGATGAAGGAGGCTCAGCCGTCTCCGAGGTCTCTTCAGGGGGTGGCACCTCGGCACCCTCAGACGCCCCCTCCGCCTCCCGGATCCGCTCTTCGCGAAGGGCCAAGCCCTCCAGACAGGCATCGGCCATCAAGGAGGAAAAAAGCCGGATGGCTCGAATGGCGTCGTCGTTGCCCGGGATCACATAGTCGATCTCGTCCGGATCGCAGTTTGTATCCACGATGGCGACCACGGGAATCCCCAGCTTCCGCGCTTCCCGCACTGCGATATATTCCTTTTTGCAGTCCACGATGAAGACGGCCCCGGGCAGCTCGTTCATCTCTTTGATCCCCCCAAGGTTCCGCTCCAGTTTTGCGCGTTCCTTCTCGAGGCGGAGGATCTCCTTTTTAGGGTACTCCTGGAGACGGCCGTCCTCGGCCATGGCTTCCAGCTCCTTGAGGCGGTCGATTCCCTTACGGATTGTCTGGAAATTGGTCAGCATCCCACCGAGCCAGCGGTGGTTCACGTAAGGCATCCCGCAGCGGGTCGCCTCTTCCCGGATGGATTCCTGTGCTTGGCGTTTGGTCCCTACAAAAAGGACATCCTTCCCCTCCGCCACCGTCTCCCTCACGAACTCATAGGCCTTCTTGAAGAGCTTGACTGTCTTCTGCAGGTCCACGATGTAGATGCCGTTTTTGGCTGCAAAGATATAAGGCTTCATCTTGGGATTCCATCGGCGGGTCTGATGACCGAAGTGGACCCCGGCCTCGAGCAGTCTCTTCATGGTTACTGTGGCCACCCTGACACCTCCTCCTTTCGGTTCGTCCGTCTTTGGGTCGAAGGAAAAAAGGAAGACCCTCACTGGGCCTGATCATAGATTCAGCAACAAAGTACTAAACCTCTTTTTTATCAGATTTTCGGAATCTTGGCAAGGCGATACCTGCTGTCTTGCATGCTCGGAGAGAGAAGTCTCAAGCGCCAAGTGGGTCCCTCACAACACACCATCCACGTGGAATGCGGTCTTGGCCTTCCTCCTCCGCATCTTTCTAACTAACTGCCCATGCCCCTGCGGGGCACCCTAGACCCTAGAGTCGTAAAAATAGCAGCCCAGAACTCAGAGGCTGGACAGGAGGTGCCCTGAACGAAATTGAAGGTCTTTTCGCAAATCCCGCCTCTGGCGGGATCGAAAAGAACTTCTCAAAGTGAAGGGCACCTCCTGAACGCCAGCTATTTTCTACGTAAGCCCGCCTGGGAGATAGATGATAGAGTCACGTGCGGTACGAAGCATTGATTGAGACGTAGTCGTGGGAGAGATCGCAGGTATGTAGGACGGCCGATCCCTTTCCCTCGCCCAGGGAGATTCGGATGTCGAACCGCTCTTTCTTTACGATCTCCTCCGCTGCCCTCTCCGCCTCCTCTCCCAGACCTCTTCCCGATCGCACCAGCTGTACCGGGCCGTACCAAAGATCCACCCTCTCCGGGTCTACTTCAACTCCGCTGTATCCCACGGCCGCAAGGATCCGACCCCAGTTGACGTCCCCCCCATAGAGGGCCGTCTTCACAAGGAGAGAGTGGGCCACGGTCCGCGCCACCCGGTCGGCACAGTAGTCATCGAGGGCCCCTTCCACCACCAGGCGAACCACTTTGGTTCTCCCCTCTGCGTCGTCGACGATGGCCAGTGCCATCTCCTGAAGCACCTCACATAGGGAAGCCCGAAACGCCTCCAGATGCTGTCTCTCCTCCTCAAGAGGCGCCCCTCCAGCCGCTCCGTTGGCCAGAATCAGGACTGTATCGTTGGTGCTTGTATCGCCATCCACGGTGATCCGATGGAAGGAGGTCTCCACAGCCTCCTCAAGAGCACTCTGGAGCGTAGAGGAGGATACCGAAGCGTCGGTCACAACAAAGCAAAGCATGGTGGCCATTCGGGGGTGGATCATCCCCGCCCCCTTGGCCACAGCAGCCAAGGTTATGGTCCGCCCTTCCACCTCTATCCGTCTCACGGTCCACTTGGGACGGGTGTCGGTGGTCATGATGGCCCGCGCCACGCGGGGAAGCCCTTCACAAGACCGTTCCCTCACCAGGGCCTGGATACCCTTTCGGATCCGCTCCATGGGGAGGTAGGTCCCGATCACCCCTGTGGAGGCCACCAAGACCTCTTCCTCTGGCACCTCCAAGGCCCGGGCCAGCCAGCGGGCGCTCTCCACTGCGTCCTGATATCCACGCTCACCGGTGCAGGCGTTGGCACAACCCGAATTGACCAGAACGGCTCTGGCCCTTCCCGCTTTGAGCCTCTGACGGCCCAGGAGCACGGGGGCCGCGGCGAACCGGTTGGTAGTGAATACCCCAGCACAAGCCGCCGAAGCCCTGGAAAGGATCAGGGCCATATCCAGTTCCCCATCCTCCTTGAGCCCGCACGAGGCGGCCGCAAACTCGAATCCCTCCACACCCGCTTTCATCTCCACCGTGGACACCCCCAACCGAGTACGAAATCCGGCTCAACCCCTCCCCCCCGCCCGAGTATGGGTCTCCTCCTCGGCTTCAAATTACCTTGAGGGGGTCGCCGTGGGCGAGCCCCATCTCTACCGACCGCAGCACTTCTTGTATTTCTTTCCGCTCCCGCAGGGACAGGGGTCGTTCCGCCCCACCTTCTTCCCCTCCCTCCTGACGGTCTTGGGCCTCTGTTGTTCTTCCGACTGGCCCGGGGCCGCTCCTCGCCCATAGACGAGACCGCCCGGAGCCCATTGGCGTCTCTCCACGGGCTCCTCCACCAGCTCCACCCGGAAGATGTGTTCCACGGTCTCCGAGCGGAGCTTGGCGTTCATCTCCAGGAACAACTCGTAGCCCTCTTTCTGGTACTCGCGAAGAGGGTCCCTCTGGGCATATCCGCGGAGGCCGATCCCCTCTTTCAGGTGGTCCATGGCCAAGAGGTGTTCCTTCCAGAAGGTATCCAGGTTCTGAAGAAGGATCATCCGCTCCAGCGTGCGCATCACCTCAGGACCGTAGTCCTCGGACTTGGCGCGGTATCGATCCAGGAGGATCTGAGCCACCTCATCACGAAGCAGCTCCGGATCGTCCAGTTGGGAGAACTCCTCCTCGCGAAGGGAGACGCCGAGCCGCATCCTCAACTCCCGCAGGAGGGCCTGCAGATCCCATTCCTCTCGGGGGGTCTTGGGGGGGATGAGACGATCCACCACTTCCTCAGCCCACTCGCGGATCATCTCCTGGACATCCTCCTCCAGGTGGTCGCCTAGGAGAATCCGCTGCCGCTGAGCATAGATCACCTCCCGCTGTCGGTTCATCACATCGTCGTATTCCAGAAGGTGTTTCCGGATGTCGAAATTGTGCTGCTCCACCCGCTTCTGTGCGTTCTCGATGGCTCGGGAGACTAGGGGATGCTCGATGGGCTCTCCCTCCTGCATCCCGATCTTGTCCATGATAGAGGCGATGCGCTCCGAGCCGAAGATCCGAAGCAGGTCGTCTTCTAGAGAAAGATAAAACCGGGAAGAGCCCGGATCCCCCTGTCGTCCGGCCCGGCCTCTGAGCTGTCGGTCGATGCGTCGGGCCTCGTGTCTCTCCGTCCCGATGATATGGAGCCCCCCCTTCTCCACCACACCGGGCCCCAGCTTGATGTCTGTGCCCCGGCCTGCCATGTTGGTGGCGATGGTGACGGCCCGTTCCATCCCGGCCTTGGCCACGATTTCGGCTTCCTCCTTGTGCCGTTTGGCGTTGAGGACCGAGTGACGGATCCTCTTGGGAAGCATCCTGCTGAGCAGCTCCGAGACCTCCACCGAGACCGTGCCCACCAGCACCGGCTGGCCCCTGTCGTAACACTCCTCGATTTCTTTGATGATAGCCCGATACTTCTCCCGCTTGGTACGGAAGATCACATCGGGATGATCCACCCGGATACAGGGCTTATGGGTCGGAACCACTACGACGTCCAGATGATAGATCTTGTGGAACTCGGTGGCTTCGGTCTCGGCCGTGCCTGTCATTCCCGCCAACTTCTCGTACATGCGGAAGTAGTTCTGGATGGTGATGGTGGCCAGAGTCTGGGTCTCTCCCTCGATTTTGACCCCTTCCTTGGCCTCTAGGGCCTGGTGAAGGCCGTCGCTGTAGCGCCGGCCGGGCATGAGCCTTCCGGTGAACTCGTCCACGATGATCACCCGACCGTCCTGGACCACATAGTTGACGTCTTTCTCGAAGAGGGAATAAGCCCGCAGTAACTGGGAGATGTTCTGGAGGATCTCGCTCTTCTCCATGAACTCTCTCTCCGCCCTTCGCCTCTCCTTCGGGGTGACGTTGGGGTCGCTCTCCAACTCGGCCAAATCGGGAAGGACGAAGAGGTTGGGGTCCTTGGGGGAAAGGGCCGTCCGGCCCTTCTCTGTCAGGTCCACGACGTTGGATTTCTCGTCCAGGCTGAAGTAGAGCTCTTCATCAATCTTCCACATCATCTTGTCGCGGATGTGGTCCAGTTCCACCCGCTCCACCAGTTTTTTGTTGGCCCCCTCTTTGAGGAGTTTCAGGAGTCGTTTGTTCTTGGGGGCCCCTCGTTTGGCCTGAAGCAGACGGATCCCCGCCTCGTATTCCTTTCCCTCTTCCAGGAACTTCTCCGCCTCGGCCAGGAGCCGATTCACCAAGAAGGTCTGGCTCTGCACTAGCCTCTGGACCATGGGTTTGAGTTCCTCGAATCGGTGGGTGGAGCGCTCCACGGGTCCAGAGATGATCAGAGGAGTGCGGGCTTCGTCGATGAGGATACTGTCCACCTCGTCCACGATGGCGTAGTGGAACCCTCGCTGCACCTGATCCTCAAGACGGATGGCCATGTTGTCTCGAAGGTAATCGAAACCGAACTCGCTGTTGGTCCCGTAGGTGATATCCGCATCGTAGGCCCGCTTTCTCTCATCGGGGGGGATGTCGTGATAGATGACTCCTACGGTCAGACCCAGCAACTCGTAGATCTGCCCCATCCAATCCCGGTCTCTTCGGGCGAGGTAGTCGTTGACTGTCACGACGTGCACGCCGCGCCCGGTCAGAGCATTGAGATAGACCGGGAGGGTGGCCACCAGGGTCTTCCCTTCCCCTGTGGCCATCTCAGCGATCTTTCCTTGATGGAGGACAATCCCACCTGCCAGCTGCACATCGAAATGGCGTTCTCCCAGAGTCCTCCTTGCCGCCTCCCGCACCACGGCGAAGGCCTCGGGGAGCAGTTCGTCCAGGACCTCCCGGAGGGTTTCCCGAAGCCGATCCTTCAGGGAGTCCATGGCCCGGTCTCGGGCCTCCCGATCCAGATCCTCCCCCTCCCGTCCCAAGATATCCTCTTCCTTCACTAGCTTGTGAAGGGAGAGGTCTCGGATCACCCTTCGAAGATCCTGGGTGCCCAACTCCGTCTCCTGGGAGAATACTTCCAAGAGGCGTTCTCGGATCCTGGAGCGGAAGGCACGGGTCTTCGCCCGGAGCTGCGCATCACTGAGAGAACGCATCTGGGGCTCAAGCTCATTGATCTCTTCGATGAGGGGTGCAAGGCGCTTGAGTTCCCTCTCGTTGGCACTGCCAAAGACCTTCTGGAGCACCTGAACCAGCATCGCTCCCATCCTTTCCCACAAAAGGGGTAAAACTCCTCTCCCCTTTTCCACCTGATTCAGAGAGAGGGGAATGATAATTTTCCCTTTCGCCTCCCGTAAAACCTCCCTGAAGGGAGGTCTTCCACCGGGGGCCCTACGGCCCGATTGATTATTCTATCGCGGATATCCTCGGCGGTCCAATGAAAAGGAGGGCGACTCAGTTAAGAACGTATCGAAGGGGATTGACCGCAAGGCCATTGAGATGGACCTCGTAGTGGAGGTGGGGACCAGTGCTCCGGCCCGTGTTGCCTACCGTGGCGATTACCTGCCCCCGGTGGACTTTCTGCCCGGGCTTGACCTTGATCTCCTGGAGGTGGGCGTAGAAGGTCCGGTAGCCGAATCCATGGTCCAGGCGGACGAAATTCCCGAAACCCCGGTCCTTCCCCGTCTTGACCACCACTCCATCCGCAGGGGCCAACACCGGGGTGCCCTTTCTGGTGGCGATGTCCAGTCCCCTGTGAAATTCCCTCAGACCTGTGAAGGGAGATCTCCTATATCCGAAACCGCAGGTAAGCCAACCTCTGGTCGGCCAGATGGAAGGGGTATGGACGAGAAGATCCCTCTTTTCCTTGAGCATCTCCTCGAGGGCGCGGAAGCTCTTCTCTTGACGATGGGCCAAGGCCTGGATGCTCCCCAACTCCTTCCGCAACCTGTTCGTCCAGGCCTCCTGACGCTCCCTCTCCAGGGATGCGAGGACACTCTCTTCTGGATTTACTCCTCCTATGCCCTCCACGCCTTCGACTGTGGGCCCCCCTTCCTCCAGGTTGGCGATAATGCGGATCCTTCGGTCTAACTGATGGAGCTTCACCAACTGGGCCTTCAGTCCCTCCATTCGGCTGGCCAGCTCCTGCATCTCCTCTCGTTGCTTCTGTGTGAGACGCTTGAGACGGGCCAACTCTTGAGCCTGTTTGGAGTGGGTTAATTTCAGATAGAGTCCGTATCCTCCTATTGCCAATGAACCCACAAAGAGGAGGATCCCCACTCCCAACCCGAAGCGAGAGATTCGAAATTGACGCATCCTTCCCCGAACGGGAGAAACGAGGATGATGGTGAGACGCCCCGCGGACATCCGGGCCTCCACAGAGCGGAAAGGGAACACCGGCTTACGGACCGGCCACAATCAGGAAGGCGACGAAGGTCGTCAACAGATGCGAACCCGGAAAATTTACCGATGACAACCTTCAATCCATCGCACAAGATCCTCTTTATGCATCCAAAATCTGTTGCTCTATAACATATACTTCCGACATCTGTCAAGGTTGAAATCGTCCAGCCGCCGTATCCTTGCCGTACAATGGCCCCTAGAATCTCCCGGTTTTCTCTATATTAATGAACTTTACAAAAAAATTAAGATATTACCAAAAACAATTTGAAGTTTTTTCTAAGAAAAGAAGAGTTCAAATTACATTTAATTATACTTCATTATTTTTCCTCATCTGGTTTGTCTTTATTCCAAGTCCAGGATGAGGGCTACTTCATCGCATTCCGGAAACTTCACGCAGTGAATACAGTCGGCCCAGACCTTCTGTGGGAGTTCGGATTTATCCACGCGCCGGAATCCCAGTCCTTTGAAGTACTCGGGAAGATAGGTCAGGACGAAGACACGGCGCACCCCCAGGGCCCTCCCTTCTTCCAGGGCCGAAGCGGCCAGCCGGGCCCCTAGGCCCTGTCCTTGGTAGCTGTCCATCACGCAGAAGGACCGCAGTTCGGCCAAGTCCTCCCAGATTACATGGAGGGCACATACCCCCACGATCCCCTCTCCCTCCTCTTCCCATACGGTAAACTCACGGATATGGGAGTAGATGTCCCATAAAGGCCTGGGCAGGATAAGCCCCCGTGATGCAAAGGTCTCAAGTAGCCTATGGATGGCCTTGGCGTCCCTGACCCCCGCCTTCCGAAGCCCCCTCATTGCCCCATCCTCCGCATGAGCAGCTCCCGGGCATGGGCCCTGGTCTTGTCCGTGATACGCCGTCCGCCGAGCATTCTCGAGATCTCCTCCACACGCTGTTCCTCCTCCAACGGCTCCACCCTCGTAACCGTACGCCCTTGTGTTACCACCTTGGCCACGCGGTAGTGGTACGAAGCACATCCGGCGATCTGGGGCAGATGTGTGATGCACAACACCTGATGCGACCGGGCGATGTGGGCCAATTTCTCCCCCACGGCCTGGGCCACTGCCCCGCCGATTCCGGCGTCGATCTCGTCGAAGATGAGGGTCGGCACCCGCTCCGCTTCTGCCAGGACCTTCTTCAATGCGAGCATAATGCGCGAGAGTTCCCCGCCGGAAGCAATCCGGGCCAACGGCCTGGGAGACTCTCCCACGTTGGTGGACAGAAGAAACCGGACGCGGTCCATTCCGCGGGGACCGGCAGGCCTTCCCCCCTCCCCATCCAGACTTTCTCCCTCATCCAAGGCCCCGATCTCCACCTTAAAAACGGGTCGTTCGATCCCGAGATCCCTAAGCTCCCTCTCCACCTCCCGCGACAGAGTCAAACCCGCCTCCCTTCGAGCCTGTGTGAGCTCCTCTCCGGCCTTCAACATCTCCCTTACGATCCGCTGTTCCCTCTCCTGCATGGCCTCCAGGTCCTCCTCGTGCCGCTCCAGGGCGGCCAAGCGACCCCGAAGCTCGGCAGCGAGAGCCCGGATCTCCTCCACACTGCCCCCGTACTTCCTCCGCAGGCGGCGGATCTCGGCGAGCCGTTCCTCCACTGCCCAGAGTCGATCGGGATCCAGCTCCGTCCGACCTTGAAGTGCCCGAATCCGATGAACCGCCTCCTCCAGGTCCACGGCGACCCCTTCCAGAATCTCCAGCAGGGAACCCAGCTCCTGATCGTAGCGCGCCAGGGTCTGCATCTGGCGGATCGTCTCTTGAAGTCGCTCCAAAGCCGACCCCTTATCCGTGTAGAGGACCTGCTCAGCAAGGGCTAGTCCCTCCTGGATTCGTTGCCCATGAATCAGACGCTGGCGCTCCAGCTCTAGCTCCTCCTCCTCACCGGGCTTCAGATCAGCCCCCTCGATCTCCTTTTGCTGGAATTCCCAAAGGTCCCGATCTCTTTCGGCCTCCTCCCTCCGTCGCCGGGCCTCCTCGATCTGTTGCCGCAGGGATCGCCAAGAAGACCAAAGATCCTCCCACCGCTTCCGCAAGGGTGCAAACCCCCCGAATTCGTCCAGGAGATCCAGATGTCGGTCGGGCGCTAGCAGGGACTGGTGTTCATGTTGGCCGTAAATGTTCATGCATCGACGGGCCACCTCTGAGAGGGTCTGCAGCGTGCACAACTGCCCGTTCACATAAACCCGGCTCCTCCCTGCTCGGGAGACAATACGACGCAGGAGCAACGCGTCGGATGGGGAGATCCCCTGGAGGCGCAAGACGTTATGCAATGCTACCTCTTCCTCGGGTGCAAGGAGGATCAGGCCCTCCACCAAGGCCTCCTGGGCCCCCTCGCGGACCTGGTCAGTACGGGCGCGGGCTCCCATAAGCCACTGGATGGCCCCAATCAGGATGGACTTGCCAGCCCCGGTCTCTCCTGTCAGGACATTAAGTCCAGGCCCGAACCGTACGGTCAGTTCGTCGATGATGGCGAAGTCCCGGATATGGAGTTCTTCAAGCATGATCGAGTCCGCGCAGGCTGTTTGCGCTCAGCGCGTCCCCCAGTGGAGTTTGTTCCGGAGGATCTCGAAGTAGTTTCTATGAGGGGACTGGACCACCAAGAGGGGCTCCGGAGAGATGCGGATCACAGTCCGGTCCCCCTCTTCCACCTTGTATCCCACCTGACCGTCGAAGGTGAGGTATACGTCTCCGTGCACTTTTCCCACACAGATGGTGATGATGACCTCATCGGGCAAGATAATGGGCCGGTTCGTCAGGGTATGGGGGCAGATGGGAGTCAGGATGATGGAGCCCAAGGAGGGGTAGACGATGGGCCCGCCAGCCGACAAGTTATAGGCCGTGGACCCCGTTGGGGTGCTGACGATGAGGCCGTCGGCTTTGAAAGTGGTCAGATATGCCTCATCGATAAAGGTCTCCAAGTCGATGATCCGGGCTAGGGCTCCTTTGGTGATCACCACGTCGTTGAGCACCCGATGGTGCGCCATCTCCCGATGATCTCGGAAGACAGTGGCCTCGAGCATACTCCGAGTGCCGATGCTCACCTCACCCCGGAGAACCCGCTCCATCACAGGGAAGAGCTCCTCCAGGGTGATCTCCGTTAAAAAGCCCAATCCACCGGCGTTCACGCCAAGCAGCGGCACGTTTGACCCCGCGAGGAGGCGGGCTGCACTCAGGAAAGTCCCATCTCCTCCCATCACCACGAGGAGGTCCACGCGGGAGGGGATCTCAGGGGCCGGGCACCCCTCCAGTCCCCTGGACAGCTCGGCCATTTCTTCCTCCACCAAGCAACGGACTCCCCTAACGCCGAGCCATTCAGCGAACTCCTCCACCCTCGCCACCAAAGCTTGAAGCCTCTTCTTCCCCAGCACGCCGACCGTCTTGACCCTCAAGGTTCGACCTCTCGAGATTCGGTCTTGTTGGTACTAACATACCCCCAAGGGGGTGTCAAAAGATTTGCGCCCCTCCGATTGATGGACCCCCTGGATGATGATAAGGTACATCTCGAAGTATGGACTAGGGGAGGAGGCTGTGGATCTCTTCGACCGCGCTTCCGGTGCTGCCAGGGCAAGAGACGCCCCCTTGGCGGACAGAATGCGTCCCCGATCCTGGCAGGAGTTCGTGGGTCAAGAACATCTTCTGGGAGAAGGAGGGCCCCTTCTCAAGGCAGTGAGGGCGGCGGTCCCCTTTTCCATGATCCTCTGGGGTCCACCGGGGACAGGAAAGACCACCCTGGCCAGACTGGTGGCCGGGGACCTGGGAGGGCACTTCGTCACCTTCTCCGCGGTCCTCTCAGGGGTCAAGGAGGTCAAGCAGATCCTGGAGGAGGCCCGCCAGATCCGTTCCCTTCACGGCAGACGGACCATCCTCTTCGTGGATGAGCTCCATCGCTTCAACAAGGCCCAACAGGACGCTTTTCTACCCCACGTGGAGCGCGGGGACATCCTGCTTTTCGGGGCCACCACCGAGAACCCCTCTTTCGAGATCAACAGTCCGCTTTTGTCCCGTTGTTTGGTCTTCGTCCTCTATCCCCTTGCCGACGAGGATATCGTCCGTATCCTGCGACGAGCCTTGGAGGACCAGGACCGCGGGTTAGGTCACCTGAGCGTGGAGTTGGAGACCGGCGTTCTGGAGTTGCTGGCCCGCAGTGCCAGGGGTGACGCCAGAACCGCCCTCAACCTCCTGGAGGCCTTGGTCCTATCGGCCCCCGAGGGGAACAGAGGACTCCGCCGAATCCCTTTGGAGGAGGCCCGCCGGTCGATTCAAGAGCATCCCCTCCTCTACGACAAGGCGGGGGAAGAGCACTTCAACCTTATCAGTGCCTTCCACAAAAGCCTCCGGGGGGGCGACCCCGACGCCTCTCTCTATTGGCTGACTCGGATGCTCGAGTCGGGTGAGGATCCCCTTTACGTGGCTCGACGCATGATCCGGTTCGCCTCCGAAGACGTGGGACTGGCGGATCCCCAAGCCCTCCAGATGGCGCTCGCCGCCAAGGATGCCTTCCACTTCCTGGGCCCGCCTGAAGGACACCTGGCCCTGGCGCAGGCCGCCGTGTACCTGGCCCTAGCCCCCAAGAGCAATGCCCTGTACGCGGCCCACAACAGGGCCCGGGAGGTCATCCGCCGGACCGGCCCGCTTCCAGTTCCTCTGGCCATCCGGAACGCCCCCACCCCCCTTATGCGTCGGATGGGCTATGGCAGGGGGTATCTCTACCCTCATGACGACCCGGACCGGGTAGTTGACCAGGAGTACCTGCCCGAAGCCCTTCGCGAAGAACGCCTCTACCGTCCCACCCGTGAAGGGATGGAAGAGGAGTTCGGCCGAAGGCTTCGCAGATGGCGCCTCTTGAGGAGGATCAAGAGGGGAGGCGGAGGGCCATGACCAGGGACGAATCGCCCTCCCTTTGGATCCTTGTGCTGGCGGGAGGGCTCCTTTGGTCCATGATGCTGCTGTTCGCGTATTGCCCGGCAGCGGCCCAGCCCCTTGTTCGGGAGGACCCGGACCGTGTCCTCCAATTCGCCCATCATCTTCTGGACGAAGGAGATGCGTATCGAGCCGCCACCGAATATAAGGCCTTTCTCTTCCTTTTTCCGGACCACCCCCGGGCCAACGAGGCCCGCTTCCATCTCGGGAAGGCCCTTTTGGCAGACGGCCGTTGGGACGAGGCCTTCGAGGTCTTCCGAAGGCTCGCCCATGCCCCTGAACCCGATCCCGTCTGGTCTCCTCGAGCCGCTCTGCAAATGGGAGAGACCCTTCTTCGGTCCGGCCGGCCGTCCTCTGCGGCCCGGATACTGGAGGAAGCGGCCCAGAGACCTGGGTGGGAGGATATCCGTCCTCGGGCCCTCTATGGAGCGGCCTGGGCGTGGCTGAAGGCCCGACGCTGGGACGAGGCCGTCCGGACCCTGGATGCCGTGGATCCCCACAGCGACCTGAGAGGCGTGGCCTCCGGCCTCAGAGAGGAAGTGGTCACAGCAGTCCCGAGGTTACCCCGGAGGAATCCCTGGGTGGCCGGGACCTTGGCCGCCCTCCTGCCGGGAAGCGGACATCTCTATGCGGGTCGACCCAAGGAGGCTTTGACTTCCTTCCTTCTCAACGGGACCTTCATTGCAGGAGCGGCCTGGGCCGTCAGCGAGGGCTATCTGTTCACAGGGGGGATCCTGTCCTTTTTCGAGCTGGGATGGTACCTGGGAGGGATCTCCACGGCCGCCCGAAGCGCTGTCCGGTTCAATGACGAGCATGAGGGACGCTGGCTGGAGCTCCTGGAGCGACGCTGGAGGCCTCCCATGGATGCCGGACTGCGACAAGTGCCCGGCATGATGGCCTTGCGCTTTCGGTTCTGAGCCCCCGCCCAATCTTTCAAGACCCCGCCTCCTTCTTCGGCCCTCCTCCAGGCCCACGGGTGGACAGGAGGATCCCCATGGCGCAGAAGACAGCGATGGAAAGAAACAGCCCCCCAACGGCACTCCTGCCCAGCAGAAGATTGCCGACACCGAAGCAGATCCCCATCAATACTCCAATCCCGAGGAGCCAGCGCAGGACGGCACGTCCGAATCCTTTATCCCACCCCAGTTCCGGATGGGCGCGTCGGATGGGACCCCACAGAAGAGGATAAGGGCGGACCCGACGACAAAAGCGGACTAGGGTCTCCTCATCGGTGGGAGGCGTGATCAGGGTGGTCACTACCCAGATCACCGTGGTCCCGGAAAAGACGATCAGAAATCGGTTTCCGAAATCCTCCATAGCCCCCCAACCTGCGGCGCGAAGGATCTCGCATCCCTGGGACAAGACGAAGGAAGCCCACAAAGCAGAGATCTCGCCCCAGGCGTTGATGCGCCACCAGAACCATCGAGCCACGATCACTGTCCCGTAACCCGCGGTCATGGTGGCCAGGAACTCCCAGGCCCATCGCACCGACTCCAACACGCGCGCAACGTAGAGGGTCAGGGCCAGCATCGCTACCGTGGCGGCCCTGGAGACCCAAACGTAGTGTCTGTCCGAACCCCCTTTCACCAAGAAACGGCGATAGATGTCGTTGACTAAGTAGGAGGCCCCCAGATGCAGGTGGGTGTCCATCGTGGACATGAAGGCGGCCGTCAAGGAGGCCAGAAGGAGTCCTAAAAGACCCGAAGGGAGCAGATCCACGATGAGCCTGGCATAACCTGCCTCGGCCCGAGCCACGGGAAGGTCGGGATAGAGGATCAGAGAAGCCAGGGCAGCCAAGATCATGGGCCAATAGTTCAGGGCAAAGTGGACTAGGGCGAAGATCTGGGTGGCCCAGGAGGCGTGTCGTTCATCCCGGCAGGAGACGATTCGCTGCGCGATGGGTCCCGGGGGGTTTCCCCACCACTTCAAGAGGATGAAGATCAAGAAGATGTGAAAGAAGCCGGAATCCAGCCGAGGAAGGAGGCGGAGATGCTCCGCCGCATCCTGAGCTCCGTATCGGTGGATCAGCCCGGCACAGAGGCCTTCCACGCCTCCTACCCTCTCTAGGGCCAGGATGGCCAATAATACAGACCCCACAGTGGTCACCAAAAACTGGAGGACATCGGTGGCCGCGATCCCCCAAAGGCCCGCAAGGGAGGTGTAGAGGAGGGTCAATGCCAGGACCAAGACCATGATCCACCAAGGATCCGACTGTCCCAGGATCTCTTGTCCCACGGTGGATACGGCCTTGAGGACCCAGGCCATGATGACCACGTTCTGCAGGACCCCAAAATAGATCCCCTTGAAAAGCCTCAGGGCCGCGGCGGGTCTCCCCGAGTAACGCAGCTCAATGAGCTCCGCCGTGGTTATGATGCGCGATCGACGGAGCAACGAGGCGAAGATAAAGGCCCCCAGGGCTCCGGCCCCTCCGATCATGAAGGACCACGCGAACCATACCCCTTGCACCCCATATCGAGCCACAAGCCCCGTGATCCCCAAGGGCGTGTCGATGGCCAAGGCGGAGGCGATCATGGAGGCGCCGGCCAACCACCATGGAAGTCCTCGCCCCCCTACCAGAAACTCATCGAGGTTCCGGCCACCCCTTCGGGAGAAGTAGACGCCAGCCCCCAAGGAGAGGGCCAGGTAGAACAGAACGATCCCAAGGTCCAAGGCCGGCAGGGTCATGGTTCTTCATGCAGATGAGACTTGGCTCATGGCGGAGGGGCTCCTCCTTGACACCCTCGCTCCGGCCACCTTATACAATGGGGAGTCGTTTCATGACAAGGAGGGCTCCGGGCCCTTCACCAATAGAAGCTGGAGGAAGGCGATATGCGTCTCCGTTTTGATCGCAAACGCCGATGGGATGCCGCGGCCCAACGCTCGGTGGTCATGGGACGAAGGGAGATGGTGGCTTCCAGTCACCACTTAGCCACTCTGGCCGGTTATCGGACCTTGGCTCAGGGTGGAAACGCGGTGGATGCCGCAATGACCATGGTTAGCGTCCTGAGCGTCGTGGAACCACATTCCGTGGGATTGGGAGGTGATGCTTTCGCCCTTATCTATCTCTCCCATGAGGACCGTCTTGTCGGCATGAACGCGAGCGGACGGGCGCCGAGGGCCGCCACCATCGACTGGTTCCATCAGAAGGGCTTCCGGCGGATGCCAGAGCGGGGCATCCTGTCGGTGACCGTGCCCGGAGCCCTGCACGGCTGGGCCGAGGCCGTAAGGCGCTTCGGCCGACGCACTCTTGCGGAGAACCTGCAGGACGCCATCCGCTACGCCGAGGAGGGTTTCCCGGTCACGGAGGTGATCGCCGGCGAGTGGCGCCATATGGAGACCTTTCTGCGGACCCAGAAGGAGGCCTCGAAGGTCTACCTGATGGGAGGAAAGGCTCCCGAGCCCGGCCAGGTCTTCCGCAACCCCGATCTGGCCGAGGCCCTAAAGACCCTCGCCAGGGATGGAATCGAGGGCTTTTATGGGGGGACCATCGGTGAGGCCATCTGCCGGAGCTCGGATGACCTGGGGGGGCTGCTCTCTATGGAAGACCTCAGGGCCCACACCACAACCTGGGTGGAACCCGTCAGCACCGATTACAGGGGATATACTGTGGTGGAGCTCCCACCCAATGGCCAGGGGATCACAGCCCTTCAGATGCTCAATATCCTCGAGGGGGAGGACCTTTCGAGGCTGGGTCCCCATCATCCCGACTACCTCCACCTGCTCATCGAGGCCAAAAAACAGGCATTTGCCGACCGGGACCGCCATATCGCCGACCCCCGATTCGAGGATGTGCCGGTGGGGACGCTAATCTCCAAGGACTACGCCCGCCGATGTCTCCAGCGGATCGATCGCCGCCGGGCCCAGCACCCTCCTGCCCCTCTCTTTCCCGGATCTGGCTCGGAGACCGTCTATGTGGCGGCCGTGGACCGCCAACGAAACGCCTGTTCATTCATCAGCAGCCTCTTTATGCCTTTCGGCTCCGGAGTTGTGGCTGAGGGGACCGGCATCCTCCTTCAGAATCGAGGAAGCGCCTTTTCCCTCGATCCCTCTCATCCTAACCGTCTGGAGCCTGGGAAACGACCCCTCCATACCATCATCCCCGGCATGCTCTTCCGGGAAGGAGGGTTTCTCATGGCCTTCGGAGTCATGGGGGGCGACATGCAACCGCAGGGACACGTCCAGTTTCTGGTCAACCTCATCGACTTTGGGATGAATCCTCAAGAGGCCATGGACTTCCCGAGAGTCCGGCATATGAACGGTATGGAGGTCTACCTGGAGGAGGGAATCCCTGAAGAGACGGTCGAGGAATTGGCCCGAAGGGGCCACCGAATCCTTCGGGAACCGACGCCGGTCAACCAGGTAGGCGGGGGCCAGGCTATTCTCTGGGATCCGGCACGAGACGTCCTTTTGGGGGCTTCGGATCGAAGAAAGGATGGCTGCGCGCTGGGGGAATGAACTTCTACTGCGTTGAGAATAGCCGACCCCAAAGGATATGTCCTCTGGACGGCTCATGGCGCGAGGTGTAATAGCATGGAGTCCGCCAAGGGCGGAAAAAAGACGAAACGACGAGATAAACGAAATAGTGGACCCATCCGGAGAGACCGAGGAGTCCTTTCCCATGGGTGAACTTCATGGCGAATGGTTGTCCCTTCGCAGAAAGCATGTCCCTCGGGGGGCTTTTAATATCTTCCCCCTCTTCATCCAGCGGGCTCAAGGGGCCCTTCTGGTGGACGTAGAGGGCAGGACATACATCGACTTCACAGGCGGCATCGGGTCGGCCAATGTAGGTCACGGTGTTTCGGAAGTGGTCTCCGCCGTCCAGGAGCAGGCGGGCAAATTCCTCCACGCCTGTTTCCATGTGGCAATGTACGAGCCCTATGTGGAGCTGGCCAGGCGGCTCAACGAGATCACACCGGGAGACTTCTCCAAGAAGACCTTCTTCGTTAACAGCGGGGCCGAGGCTGTGGAAAACGCCGTGAAGATCGCCAGGGCAGCAACCCACCGCCATGCCATGATCGCCTTCGAGAACGCCTTCCACGGCAGGACCTACATGGCCCTGACCCTCACCGGCCGAACTCGTCCCTATAAGCGGGGGTTCGGGCCCTTTTGTCCTGAGGTGTACCGCATGCCCTTCGCCTACTGCTATCGGTGTGCCTTCGACCTGGAGTACCCATCTTGCAGGATACACTGCGTCGAGGCCCTAGAGGATTTCTTCGTGGCCCACGTGTCAGCCGACGATGTGGCGGCCCTGATCGTCGAGCCCGTCCAGGGCGAGGGGGGATTCGTGGTTCCGCCCAAGGAATATCTCCTGAAGCTCCAGGAGGTCTGTCGGAGGCATGGGATGCTCCTCATTTTGGACGAAATCCAGACAGGCATGGGCCGGACTGGACGTCTCTATGCCGCTGAACACTTCGGGATCGAGCCAGATCTGATTCTCACCGGGAAGGCCCTTGCCGCAGGACTTCCCTTGGCGGCCGTCACTGGCCGCGCCGAGGTCATGGATGCCCCTCCCTCGGGAGGTCTGGGGGGGACCTTCGGAGGAAACCCTGTGGCCTGCGCCGCTGCTCTGGCCGTCCTGGACCTGCTGGACGAGGCCTTTTTGGAACGGGCCCGCCGACTGGGGGAGATCATACGAAGCCGTTTTGAGGACTTTCAAAAGCACTACGAGATGGTCGGGGATGTCCGGGGCCTTGGCGCCATGGTGGGGATGGAGCTCGTGCGGGACCATGATACCAAAGAACCCGCTGGCAAGGAGACCGTAGAGCTTCGGCGTCGCTGTATGGAAAAGGGCCTCCTGATCCTCTCCTGCGGGGCCCACAACAACGTGATCCGAACCCTTATGCCTCTGACCATCACCGATGACCAACTGGAGGAGGGACTGGCTCTCCTGGAGGAGGCCCTCTGGGAAATCTCCGAGGGGAGACGGTGACCACTCAAATTAAGGAGGAAGCCCATGCCGTATGAAGACCTGCGAGTCAATGGAGACCGTCTCCGGGACAGTTTGGAGACCTTGGCCCGGATTGGAGGCACCCCCGGAGGGGGTATGCACAGGCTGGCCTTGTCCGATGATGACAAGAAGGCTAGGGATCTTTTCGTTTCGTGGCTCCAGGAGCTGGACCTGGAGGTCACCGTGGATAGTATGGGCAATATCTTCGGGCGCATGTCGGGCCGCCGCCCCGGCCTCTCGCCGGTCATGGCTGGATCCCATCTAGACACCCAACCCAAGGGAGGACGCTTTGATGGAGTCCTGGGGGTCATGGGGGCCTTGGAGGTTTTACGCACCCTCAGAGAGAAAGGCATCGAGACCGAACGCCCCATTGTGATTGTGGACTGGACCAATGAGGAAGGATCACGATTCTCCCCTGCCATGGTGGGATCGGGGGTTTGGACTGGGAAATTGGATCTGCAATGGGTCCATGGTCGCAAGGACGTCCACGGCAGGGCCTTAGGCCAGGAGCTGGAGCGCATCGGATACAAGGGGAGCACCCCTTGTAAGAGTTGGCCTGTCCATGCTTATTACGAGCTTCACATCGAACAGGGGCCAGTGTTGGAACGGGAGGGAAAGAGGATCGGCGTTCCGCGGGGGATCGTCTGCCTCCACTGGTACGACGTGGTGGTTGAGGGGACAGCCAATCAAGTGGGGCCCACCCCCATGGAGGGGCGAAACGACGCCCTCTGCGCTGCCGCCGAGATGATCCTCAAAGTCAATGCGCTGCCCGCCGAGATGGGAGGGAACATGGTGGCCACTGTGGGCGAGATCCACAATCATCCCAACTCTCGCAACATCATCCCGGACCGAGTGCATTTTACCGTTGACATCCGTTCCTGGGACGACCAACTGGCACTACAGGCATGGGAAAGACTAAAGAAGGACTTTCAGGAGATCGCGTCCCGACGGGGCTGCGGTCTTAAAACCGACGTGACCTGGCGGGTGGAGCACGTCCCCTTCGACGAGCGTCTGGTCCAGCGGGTGAGGGAGACCTCCCGGAGACTGGGCTACCCCACCCACGAGATGGTCAGCGGGGCGGGGCACGACGCCTCGTACATGGCCATGGTCGCCCCCACAGCCATGATCTTCGTCCCCAGCATAGGCGGCCGCAGCCACGTGGAGGTGGAGAGGACCTCCTGGGAGGACTGCGAGGCCGGGGCCAATGTCCTGCTCCAGTGCGTCCTACAGTCGGCCATGGAGGGCTAACCGATTCTTCTTGACACCGTTGAGTCCAGTTGACAGCTTTCCATCAAACGCAACAGAGGGCACATCACCCGGGAGCCAACTTGACCAAACCTTCATCCTGTCCAGGAGGTCGTTCCCATGAAGAGGATCCGTAATTGTAGGGGTCTCTCTCCTCGGTCTCGTTTTCTGTCTCTCTTCCATGGCATGGGCAGGCCCAAAGCCACCCAATAAGCTGTGTTTCGGTTTGGACGGTGAACAATTTGCTGGAGCATTTGTAGCCAAAAGGGAGGGCGGTGCGATTCCCATGAAGGGAGGTCCCTTGAAGTTCTATGGAGTCCACGGATTTTTCAGCAATCCCACTGAATCAGGGCCCCTGACCGGCACCGGGTACATGGAGGGGGACCAGTTTCACTTCATCCTGGTGGGCACGTACGGAATAGAGGGAATCCGCCCACCATGGAACAGATCTTCATTGAGGGATTCTACAACGTGAAGACCGACACGGGAACCGCCTATCTCAATTACACGGAGTCTGACTCCACTAAGAGCCTTGAGATCGTCCCCTCGAGGTGCAAAGACATTCCTCGTCCGGAGTAGCGGAAACAACAAGACATCCCCTTCGGGCTCTGAACGTGCCCGAAGGGGACCCCCAAGATCTTCCTTTGGTTCTCACCTCCTTTCAATCTTGTAAAAATACTCCCGGTAGGTCTGAAGGTCGATTTCATCGAAGAGCTGTTCGTATACGGACATGCGCACTTTGGCGGGCTTCCACTCCCCCCCGGTCAGGCCCTTCTGCTCGAGCCTGATGCCGAGACTCACCAGCGTACGCCCCCTGCCCAAGGGCTTGACCTCGACCCGGGCCTTGGTTCGATTATACTTCCCCTCAAGCCACCGGGTCTCGATGAGTCCCGCCTCAGGATCCTCCAGAGAGATCTCGTAACCCCTCGCCGAGAGGACATGGAGCACGGCACTGTAAACCAGCTTGAAATCGTGGTCCAGTTCGCGGACCTCCGTCTCTCGCTTGCTCTTCGGCTCAACTCCGGCCAGGCAGCAGCCTCCGAGCAGGATCAAGATCACCCATTGGATCGCCCTCCTACCCCGCTTGTCTCTTCCCATCACCCCCTCCTCCACCTCCTTACTCAAAGGAAATCGCAGTTACGACCATGGCCCCTTGCAGCCGTCCATTTAATCCGACTCCAGGGCTCAGCCGCCTTCGACCCCCCGCAGGATCCGATCCAGATCCCAGTCCACTGGGAGACGTACCACCTTCCCATCTCGAGTTTCATAGAGGAGGAACCCCTTCTCCAGCCCGTACTCGAAAAGCCTCCGGGTGAGCTCCACATCCTTTCTACAATATTCCTCCAACTCCCGCATCCGTCCTTCCTTGAACCAGGCCACGGCCTGCAACCCGTCGGCCAGTTTGTGTTCCCCCAAGGTGCGTGCCGTCAAGTGATCCAGGCTCAGACGAAATCCCAACCGACGTTGGATGTCTTCCAGCAGATCGAAAGTGGGGATCCTCTCTAGGTCCTCGGCCGTATAGGCCGAAAGGACCCGATAGTCGAACCTCCTCACATTGAACCCCACCACCAGATCGGCCTCCCGAAGGGTCCGGATCAACTCCTGCACTCGGTCCTCCCCGAAGGTAAGGAACCGACCCTCCCGAGCATCGTACAGGACCCCTATGGAGAGACGCATGAGGTGTTTGTTGGCCCAACCTCCCACCTCCTCGGCCGTCTTCTGGGTCTCCAGATCGAAAAAAAGGACCCTCGGTTCCTTAGTGAAAGGGCTCTGCGGTCCTTCCTCGACCTCCGTGATCTCCTCCTCATCATCCAGAGGGGATCGGATCCCCAACTCCCGGGGACCCACCCTGCCCAGAAGGGCCTTGAGGATGAGAACGGCAGCGGCCTTGTCCAAAGGCTTGTTCCCGGAGCCACACTTGGGAGAATGGATGCATCCAGGACAGCCCTCCTCGCAATCACATCCCTCTACGGCCTCCAGTGCGGCCTTGAGCAGTTCCTCGATCACCTCGTAGGCCCGCTCGGCCAGACCCACACCTTCTGGATAGCCGTCGTAGATGAAGACGGCCGCCTTTCCCACCTGGGGGTGATGGGGGATGCTGATCCCCCCTACATCGTCCCTATCGCACAGAGCGAAGAGGGGGAAGAGGGCGATCAAGGCATGCTCCACCGCGTGGATTCCTCCCATGAAATGACGACCTTCTCGTGCTATGCCCAGACGGATGAAGTCCTCGATCTCCAGCCATATCCCTACGGTCTCAAAGACTTGAGGGGGGAGATCCAGCGGATGGGTGCTGAGGAGGTCCTGGCCGGTGATGCGGCGCTTCTCGTACGCTATGACCCGCTCGGTCACGCGGAGTCTCCCCTGCCGGAGAAGGAAGTTGCCCACCGGCCTGGATCGGTGCCGCTGCAGGATGGTCGTCTCTTTCTCTGAAAGGGCACGGGTGTAATAGGAGACCCGAGCTGGCCGCACGTAGACGTTCTTCCTCTTCAGGTCAAGCCGTGTGACCAAGTAATGATCCCCCCGATGAAGATAGACAGCCCCCTCATGGCACTCCGAGAAGGTCCTCATCCCCGCGGTCTGTCCCACAACTCGTTCGGTGCCGTCCTCCAAGATGGTAAAGCCCTCCCCCGCCGAGCGGATGTCCACTTCCCGATGGGGCCGCCTCCTGGCCGAGTACCATTCCATCCCGTCGGCGCTTCTAAGGAGGGCACCCTCGCGTTCCATCTCTTTCACCACCGAGCATTCGCGCCCGGATGGATCGAACAGATCCCCCTCGATCCTGATGGGAAGCTCGGCCGCCGCGCATGCCAAGTGTGCCTTGAGCACCTTGGAGTTGGAGGGGTCCACCACCGCCTTCTCGAACCGGCTCTCGAAGAAACGTCTCGGGTGCCGCATGAAGTACTGGTCCAAGGCATCGGGCTGTGCCACTAGAACGATGAGGGACTCACGATCCCCTCGACCCACGCGCCCTCCCCGCTGCCATGTGGTGATGATGGTCCCCGGATATCCCACCAGGATACAGACATCCAGACCACCGATGTCGATGCCCATCTCCAGGGCGCTGGTGGAGATGACCCCGTCCATCTCCCCGGACAACAGACCCCGCTCGATGCGGCGCCGCTCTTCGGGAAGGAAGCCCGCCCGGTATGAGCTCACCCGAGTCTGCCACCCGGGTCTGTCTTGGATCAACCAGGTGTAAATGAGCTCCGTGATCTTGCGGGCCTGGGTGAAGGCGATGGTCTTGAGGCCTGCCTCCACCGCCTCTTGAAAGAGATGGGTGGAGAGGGTGTACGGGCTCTCCACCGGGTTCATGAAGAGGAAATGCCGTCCGGCCCTGGGCGCACCGTTGTCCTCGATTACGGAGAAGGGAAGCCCGGTGAGGGTCTCAGCGAACTCTCCGGGGTTGGCGATGGTGGCCGACAACACCACGAACTGAGGGCAGCTCCCGTATCGACCGCAGATCCGGCGCAACCTCCGGAGGATCTGGACGATATGGGAGCCGAAGATCCCTCGGTACGTGTGAAGTTCATCGATTACCACGAACCGGAGGTTCTCAAAAAAAGATTCCCACTGATCGTGATAGGCCAGCAAGGACAGATGCAGCATGTCGGGATTGGAGATGAGGATCTGGGGAGGGTCCTGACGGATCTTCCTTCGGCGGTGGTCCGGGGTGTCGCCGTCGTAGATCTCGGCTCGAATCCGATGTTCTGCCCCCAGCAATCGGATCCAGGTGCGCACTACCTGGAGTTGATCCTGCTCTAGGGCCTTGAGGGGGAAGAGGTAGAGGGCGCGGCAACGAGGCTCCTTCAGGAGGGCGCGGAAGACCGGGAGGGTGTAGGTAAGGGTCTTTCCGCTGGCCGTGGGAGTGGCTACGGCCACATGTTCTCCTCGGTGGATGCGCTCCAGGGCGTCGGCCTGATGGATATAGAGGCGCTGAATGCCCATGCGCTCCAGCACCCGAGTCAGCCGGGGCTCCAAGGGGGGATCAGGGCTGCGGTATCGGGCGAATCGGGGCGGGAGGATCTCGTGATGGACGATCTGGGGACCGAAGCGTGGATGGGCCTTCAGATAGGCCAGGAACCGCTTCAGTTCTTCGGACACTTAGGTCTCCCTCCTGATCCTTGCATAACGCCACATCCGGGCCAAGGTCTCCACAGCGGCCTCCGGGAAGAGCGTGGAGGGTACACGATGACGCTCCAGGAAGGCCCGGCAGGACTCCACGTCCTCCTTGGTCCCTAAGAGGGCAAAGAAGACAGGCTTGGGCCTCTCCCCGTCCAGGAGCTCCACCACGGGTTGGTAAGGGGCGGCACCCTGCAGAGCGAAAGAAATGAAGACCACACTGTCGACCTCCTCGCCATCCAGCAGGGCGCGGAGGATCTCCGTGGAGGTCTTCTCGAAGCCGTGAACCATCATGTCCGGGAAAAGATCCACAGGATTACGGCTCTTAGACGGGCTGGTGATGACCGTAGAGATCCGCTTCTGGGTCTCCTCGGAAAAGCGGGCCAACTTCAGCCCCACTTCCTCGGCCCGGTCGATGCTCAGGATAGCCTGAGCCCCGCTGTAGGTAACGAGGGCCACCCTTGGGCCCCGGGGCAAGGGCATCCACTGAAACCCCAGCAAGGTGTTGACCAGTTCATCGATGCTTCGGACCCTCAGAACCCCGCATTGGCGCAGGGCGCCGTCCAAGACCCGCTCGTCCACGGCCAAGCTGGCCGTGTGGGAGGCCACAGCCCGAGCCCCCGCTGAAGAGCGACCTCCCTTGAGGAGAATGACCGGCTTGCGCCTCACCGCACGGCGGGCCGCTTCCAGAAAACGGCGCCCGTCTCGCACGTCTTCCAAATAAAGGCCAATGATCCCAGTCTGTTCGTCCTCGGCTAGATAGTCCAGAGCCTCCGCTTCGTCCACATCCACCTTGTTACCCAAGCCCAGGCCTTTGGAGAGTTGGAGCCCTTCGAACGAACTCAGGTAGCGGAGCAGTGCCCCCACAAAGATCCCTGACTGGGCCGCCAAGCCGATGGAGCCCGGCCGCAGCATCCGCTCGTTGGCGAAGTATGAGGTGGTGAGACCTGTTGAGGTGTTGACCAGACCCAAAGTATTGGGCCCGAAACCCCGCATCCCCGTGGCCCGCAGGATCTCTCGCACCTCTTCCTGGATCCGCCTCCCCTCCTCCCCGGCCTCGGCGAAGCCTTCGGAGGAGATGACCACCCCCTTGACACCCTTGCGGGCGCAGGCCCGCAGAGCCTGCGGAACAGCGGGAGGGGGAATGAGCAACACGGCAAGCCCTACGGAGAAGGGAACATCCTCAATTTTGGGGAAGAGGGGCACGCCGTAGACCTCCCCCCCCTGGGGATTCACCCCGGCCACGCGTCCCCGAAAGCCCGTCTCCTGAAGGACCTTAAGGAGGAGGGCCCCCGGCTTTCCGGGGTTGCGCGAAGCCCCGATGACCACCACGTCCCTAGCATCCAAAACCTCGGAGATGGACCTCATCGACAACCTCACGGGCGACTCATTGATCCCCCATTATGGGAAAACCTCGGGCCAAGTCAATGGAGGGTGGGGGTCGGAATCCCCCGGAAAGAGGCCTCCCCCACATGGAGAGCTGAAACATAGATTTGGAGGGAAGGAGAGGATTGAGCCCAATACTGTCCCTGGATCTCCTTGGATGCCCGGGCTCGCTTTGGGGGCACAATGAACTCATGACTTCCAAAGGGCCGGAGCCAGAACCTTCACCGAGAAAGGGCCTGCACGTCTTCGGGACGTCCAGCCACCAGCATGACTTGACCTGGCTCGATGCGGTGGTCGGGATTGGGCACCTTGGTCCCCTCTTTCCCCACACGTCTGGGCTCCCGGATAAGGATCACCTCCACCCCGTAGTTGGCCCGCAGGTTCAGCTCTCGAAGGGTCTTTCCGGCGAAGTGGGGGGGGGCCTCCATCTCAGCCAAGACATAACCCTCTCCCAGATCCACGGTCTTGGCCCTTTGTACCCAGGCCAGCGCCCCTTGAAAGCCTCCTGAGAGGTCTCGTTTCAAGACCTCCCGGTTGTACACGTCCAACACGTCGGATTTCCGTACAGAGCCCACCAGCTTCCCCTCCGAGACCACGGGGAGTTCCTCCATGTTCTCCTTGGAGAAGAGCTTCATGGCCAAGTCTAGATTGTCCTCGGGGCCCAGGGTGGGATATCCTCGGTCAGCCATATCCCGCGCGATGATCAGAGGATCCAGCCAGTCCCCATCCATGAGGAAACGGCGCATCTGATGGATGGAAATGGTCCCCACATAGTCCCGCCCATTGCGAACCACAAAGAATTCGGATCTGGGGCTGTTCACGACCAAGTCCACCAGTTTGCGGAAGGGAGTCTCCTCCGGGACCGTCACGGGCTCCCGTATGAGGACGTGGGAGATGGGGAATTTGCGAAGGACATTGATCTCCAGGGGTTGCCGCAGATCCACACCTCGACGCAGAAGCTTCTCCGTGTAGATGGAGGCCTGTTTGAGCCGCATGGCCAGGACGCTGGCCAGGACGCACGCGGCCATAAGGGGGGGAATGATCTTATAGTCTCCGGTCATCTCGAAGATGATGATCATGGCCGTCAGAGGTGCGTGGGTGGCGGCGGCTACCACTGCACCCATTCCCACCATGGCGTAGGCCCCCGATCCCGCTGTGATCCCTGGGAGGACGAGATGGACAACCTTCCCCCAGAATCCTCCGGTCATGGCCCCCAGGAACAGGGATGGCGCGAAGATCCCCCCGGAGCCCCCCGCCCCCAGGGTCACAGTGGTGGCCGTCAGTTTGGCAAAGACCAGAAGCAATAGCACGAACCAAGCCAGCCTTCCAGCCAGGGCCATATCGATGGTCTCGTATCCCACTCCCAGGATGTGAGGAAATACGAGGCCGATGACCCCTATGAGGAGGCCGCCCAACAAGGGTTTGAGAAGAGGCGGGATCCGCAACGCCTCGAAGCCGTCCTCCACCCTGTAGAGAAGGGTGGAGAACCCCACACCCACGCAGGCGGCCAGCACGCCCAGGACAGCGTAAGGGATCAGCTCGAATGCGCTGACCAGCTCGTACGTGGGCACTAAAAAGGCCGGCATGTCTCCCAGGAAGTAACGAGAAACCACCGTGGCCACCACCGAGGAGATGACGATGGGGCTGAACTGGAGCACCCCAAAATCCCCGAGGATCACCTCCACCGCGAAGAGGGCCCCGGCGATGGGGGCGTTGAAGGTGGCCGCTATCCCTGCAGCGGCACCACACCCCACCATGGTGCGCAGCCTTCTCGCTGGGACCTTGAGGTACTGGCCAATACTCGACCCAAAGGCCGATCCGATCTGCACGATGGGTCCCTCACGGCCCACGGATCCGCCGCAACCAATGCACACGGCCGAAGCAAAGGCCTTGACCAAGACGATACGGGCCCGGATAACACCCCCTCGAAGGCCCACGGCTTCCATGACCTCGGGCACCCCATGTCCCTTGGCCTCCTTGGCCACACGGTTCACCAGGGGGGCGATGGCCAAAAGTCCCACGGCAGGGATAAAGAGGCGCAGGTACCAGGGCAAGGCCCGAACCGCATCCAAGCCGTATTCCCAGGAACCATAGGCCACCCACTGGACGATCCGGATGAGGTATCGAAAACCAACGGCCACAAACCCCCCGCCGAGTCCAATGACTACGGCGATGAGGATCATGAAGAGGTACTCGGAAGATCTCAGTCCCGCCCACATGAAACGGGCCTTGTCCAAAATCCTCATGGTCATCTTGGCTCCAAACCAAGTTGGCTTACGACGGAGGAAGGTTCGGGGCTCCTCCGTCCTTCATCTCAGGGTCTCTGTACGAAAGCGGCCGGATCGAAGCTCCGCAACCAACTCCTCCACACTGTCCACCTCTTTTTGGAGGATCGTGATGCACCGACCCACCTCCTCGGTTCGATGAGCGTCGCTGCCGGCAAGGCCGGGCAGGCCGAGACGACCGGCCACCTTCCGGGCCATCTCGTTTTCCTCGAGGGTGAGCCTGCAGTTTAAGACCTCCACAGCGTCCACATGTCGGAAGATGGGTCTCCTGCAGGCCTGTTCCACATCCACACGGAGTTGGGAGACCCCGAAGAGGAGAAACCCTCGGAAGGGGTGGGCGGCGATCATAAACCCCCCGGCCTCCTGAACCCTCGCCCGCAGTTCCTCCACGGGGACCACATGGAGCAACTCCTCGTCCAAACCGAAGACCAACACGTCCCCCTGGTCCGTGGTGATCTCCACCCCCTGAAAAACCCGCACCCCCCCTTCCCGGGCCAAGCCCTCGACCTCGCGAGGATCCCAGAGGCGGTGGTGCTCGGTCAAGCAGACCCCGTCAAGGCCGATTCTGCGTGCCTCTCGGATCATCTCCTCGGGCTCCATGTTGCTGCAGGGGGACAGCGGCCGAGTATGAACGTGAAGGTCGATCTTCATTCCGGGCACATCACCTCCTCGCTGCGCACCGGCCCCGTGCCTCGGGGTGCTCCCTCAGCCACCGAGCAAGCCGCTCCTGTGCGTCTTGGAGGGATCCTTCGGAAGGGGCTGTCTTCTGTAAGAATCGGGCCATCCTGGCCACATCCAGACATCGTCCGCACTCGATAAGAATCTCGGCCAAGTGTTGGCAGCCCCTCCGTCCCATATCCCGGTAAATCCGGGAGATCCATCCCTCCTCTCTTAGGGAGAGTCCCACCGCCTCTTTCAGGACCTCCTCCGCCCGAGGGCACACCGGAGTCGTGTACCGTTTCATGCGCCCCTCGACATCCTGGATCACCCCGTCGGAGACCCGCACATCCATGCGGACCTCCATGGCGTAGAGGATATCCTCCAAGATCCCGTAGAAACGCACCAAATCCTCCCCCACGAACTCCGCCCCCACCATCACGGTTCGGCTGAAGGTCCTCACAGGTCGCCTCCTTGCAGCTCGACACTCTCCATGAGGGGGCTATCTTGGGCAAATGCGATGCAGCTTCCCACCAGCCTAGGGTTGGAACGCAACAGGGCTTGGAGCTTCTCCCTGCGCTCTCGCTCGGTCCCCGTCTCCACGGCCCGAAGTTGGGGAACGGTGAAATGCAGGATCACGGCGTTGCAGCACTCCAGCACGCCCTGAGCCAGTTCCTCGCAGCCTTTCTCACCTCCCAAAAGCCCCCCAACGATCTTCCGAAGCCCCGGCCCGATCCGGATCCCCACCACTCTGTCCGCCAGGGCCGAACTTTCGATGCAGGCGCTGTGAGGACCTCGTGGGATCTCGACATGGATCTCCGAGATCTCCAGATCGGGAAGGCGGACCCTCATCCAAATGGACGCCTCCAGAAGGGTGTCCGTTATGCGCCACTGGACATCCAGTTCCCGGTCTCCCCGGGGTTCCACATTCACGGTTTTGGTCCGCTGAAACACCAAACTCATACTGCCCCCCGCTCGCTTGAGGGATGTCTTCTCTCCTTCGCCATCCTCCTTCAAGGGCATCCTCTGCGATGCCGGGCCTCACGGACGGGCGATGCGGCGTCCCAACTCGAAGGCTTCCCGGAGGAATTGGGGATGCCGAAGGATCTCCCCCTTTTGGTCTACCCCCCGGACCAGAAGTTCTTCCGCGTAGACCATCTCAATGGCATCGAAGAAATATCGGACAGTAAGGCGGGCCCCTTCGAAAAGCTGGCTTCCCTTGGTGGCCCCCACCGCGATGAAGCCTCCTCGCCTCTCCACAGGGCTGTCAATGCTGCGCTTCAGTAGGTAGCGTCTGCACCACCTCGCTTGAGCCCGGTCAATGAAGGCCTTGGCAGTGGCGCTCACGCTGTAAAAGAAGACGGGGGAAGCGAGAATCATGCGGGGGCAAAGGTCCATGGCATCATAGAGAGGTGTCATATCGTCCCGAATGGCGCAGATCCCCTCTTTCCTGCAGGCGTAAAGCTCAAGACACGGGCTGATCTGAAGGTCCACCAGCACCACCTTCTGCACTGAGGCACCTTCCTCGCGGGCCCCGCGGATGGCCTCCTCCAGCAGAAGGTCCGTATTGCCTCCCTTGCGAGGGCTCCCTTGGATGGCCAGCACCCGAATCTCCATGACACCTCGCCCCATGAGCTCATGTGAATCCATCCGATTCTATGGGGGAACTCCAAGACCTGTCAACGTACCCCCAACCGGGCGTGCTCCATGGCGAACCAGGATGAAGATCTTCCATTCCATTGCCCGGAAATGGATGAAAACAACTATGCGACTATCCCCAATGCAGCCCTCGGATGCACAAGCTGAAGACTGCAGCTACCCCGCCCTTGGCGGGGCTCCATGCTCCGTGCTATTTAGCGTCAAGCCGAACATCCCGAGGAAGCCCCGAGAGTTCGGGGCCGATCAGGAGACCGGGAGTCAGGCCCAGAGAGCGGAAGGCCTCCATGGAGCGACGCCAGATGGTCTCCGGATCCGCTGCGTGGAAGAGGTGGCCTCGGCAGCCGCAGTCCGTGGAGCCGAATCGGGGGATCCCCCACAGGTGAAGGGAGAGCCTTCTGGCCAAGGGGCACTCGGAACGGCGATCCGTCTCTCCGTAGACCGCCCCCAGCGGCCGGGCCAGTGCCAAGAGGCCATCGATGTGCCAGTGCGGACGTCGCGGCCGACCGCGCAGATGGCGGCCCAAGCGTCCAGCCAGCCCTCCCGTTGCAGAGCCCACATAGCCATATCCCCCTGCAGGGAAGTCCACCCACCCCAAGCTGCCGATCATGGCCCTGCTCGTTCTTTCCAGTGACAAGACCAGGATGTAGGCTCCCCGCTTTCCGGCGAGCCCTCGCAGGGCCTCATCCCATCCCCACCCGCCCTTCTCCCTCACCCCATATCTCCCTCCCCCGGCTGGTCCATTACCCGGCTATGGATGCCGGGGGCCCTTTCGTGGAACATTGTGGTGAAAAGACCCCTGCCCGCGCCGCACCCAAGCCATCCACTGCGCAAAGGCCCTATGGCCGCCTGAGCCGGAGGGGTATCACCCTCCCTAGAGAGGCCTTTTGGCCAAAAAAATCCCCCGTCGCGAAGCGGGGGATCTCACCATATGGTGGCGGTGCAGGGCTTCGAACCCCGGACACTGCGGATATGAGCCGCATGCTCTAACCAACTGAGCTACACCGCCTTCAGATCTCAAAGATTACCCAATTTCCATTGCAAGGTCAAGGGCCTTGTTCCTTGGAGCATGGGGTGTCGAGCTCCAGGGCCCCGTAGCGGACGAGGGCCTCCTTCACCCGTTTCCTCTCACTCTCGGCAAGGGGCCGAAGGGGTCTCCTCGGGCTCCCTCCCCGGTAGCCCAAAAGGTCCATGGCGTACTTGAGCGCTGGGACCCCAAGGCCCGATGTAACCAGAAAGTTGATCTCCAGCATCCGCAGCTGGAGCCTCTGAGCTTCCTCCAACCTTCCCTCTCGAACCCATCCATAGAGTCGACAGCAATCCTCTGGCAGCAGGTTGGCCAGGGCCAAAGTCGCTCCTTTGGCCCCAAGGGCCAGAGCAGGGAGGAGATATCCCGCGTTTCCGGCGAAGACCGCGAAGTCGTCGGCAGTGTCTCTGACCACCTCGGCCAAGTGGACGATATTGCCCGAGGTGTCCTTGATTCCAACGATGTTCGGGTGTCGGGACAATCTGGCGACCAGGGAGGCGCTGAGATGGATCCCGGTGTTAGCGGGCATATTATAGAGAAAGAGGGGAATGGATGAGGCCTCGGCCACCTCCGTGAAGTGGCGGTACAGGATCTCATCGGTCATTCTTCCACGGTAGTAATGGGGGGGAAGCACCAAGACGGCGTCCACTCCGAGTCGTGCCATCCTACGGGTCAATTCGATGGTGGCCTGGGTCGACTCGCAACCGGTCCCCGCCATCACCTTTTTCCTCCCGGAGACGCGCTCCACGACCCATCCCACCAGTTCCTCCTTCTCTGCCTCGGAGAGGAATACGAACTCGCCGTTGGACCCCAGCACGACGAGCCCCTCCAGATCGGTTTTCATCCACCGCTCCAGATTATGTCGCATCCCCTCGTAGTCGATCCCCTCGTCGTCGGAAAACGGGGTCGCTATGGGTGTGAAGATACCCTCGAACATGTCTCTTCCTCCGTGGTTCGGGGCCCCTTTGAAGGCGAAAGACCCCGAAGCTTCTATCTCAGCTCCCATCACGGGGAAAGGGGAGCAGCCGATTCTCGCGGTCGAATTCCAAAGGCAGTGGAGGTTCCTCGATTCGAATCCCCTCTCTTGCCCTGAGTTCGGGCAAAAGGGCCTCGGTGACCCAGAAGGTCTCCAGAGAGAGTGTGTTGACGATCCGTGCCATGCGCACCCGGTTTGGGTGGGGGACGCAGGAAAGGGCCGCCTCCAGGACCCGACGGTCATCATCCAGGACCATGGGCAACCGGGCGCTGCGGAGCACCCCGGATGTAAGGGCGTTGGTGTAGGTGGCGTGAAGATCGATCTTGTCCCTCAGCCTTCGGGGGATGAGGTCCGCCATGCCCACCCCTGTGGCGTTGCCGTGTGATGGTTCCGTCAAGTCCAACACCACCACGATCCGATAATCAGGCTGACGAGGGCCCCCTTCCCGTCTCCAGAAACCGATCACATTGGGGTCGATCCCCGCCCCGCTGATCTCCTTCCCCATCTCGTCGACAATGAGGATGTCCAGGTCATCCATGGGGAGACGCGGAAAGTGCTCACGAGCCTTTAGCAGCAGCTCCGCATCGACGCGGACGAACTCCTCTGGAAATGCGAGCCTTACCTCTTGGATCTGTTTGCGGGCGTTCTCCACCACAGCGACCCCGCACAATATGGACACCTTCTCCAGAATGAGCCGGGATGCGGGCAGGAGGGTCTTGGCGATGTCAAATCGATGGGCACTCATGGCTCCTCGGTGCTTCCCGCAGCCGATGACGAGCATCTTGCAGAGGCCGGATTCCACCTCTCCACGAAAGGCAGTATGGGGCTTGACCCGATTGATCACCACCACATGGTCTGCCTCAAGGGCGTCCTTGGAGAAAAAGACCTCCATCTCCTCCTCGATACGCCCTAGGGAGACGACCTCCATAGAGGAGATCACCGGGACCCCTATGCTCTCCTCCGAGACGCCCAGATCCCGGAGCACACCACGTTGACCCTCCGCAGTGGCCCCACCGTGGGATCCCATGGCCGGAAACAGGAAAGGCCGGAGTCCCAGCTCTTTCAGGCAATCCACCGTGGTTCGGACCAGGGAGGGCAGATCCCGGATCCCCCGCGATCCAACCCCCACGGCCACGGATTGTCCCACTTTGGTCCGTCTCCGCAACTCGGATCGTGCAAATTGCTCCCGCAGGGCCCCTTCCGGATCTTTCAGGGGACTTTCCGGGAAGAGCTGATGCACCCGATACATCTCCATGCGGTTCATTTTCCCTCCCCGTCCTTCACACCTTGGAGCCTTCATCCCCGGCTCCGCGAGCCGAACACCCTGGAGGGTACAGGGAAAAGGGCACTGGGAATTCGGGTTCCTTCCCCTCCAACACGGCCAAGATGTCCTTGGCCACCATGCTCATGCGGACCATGGCCTCCTCGCTGTGAGCCGCCATGTGGGGGGTCCCAATGAAGTTCTCCAGACGCAACAAGGGATTGTCAACCGAAGGGGGTTCCTCTTCGAAGACATCGGCCGCTGCCCCTGCGATCCATCCTTCCCGCAGGGCGCGAACCACATCGACCTCCCTCCATATAGGACCCCGGGCCATGTTGATCAGGAGTCCGGAGGGCTTCATGGTCCGAATCAGCTCAGCGTTGACCAGACCACGGGTTTCGGGCAGAAGGGGCAGATTGATGGAGATCACATCGGCCTCCCGGAATAGGGCGGATAACTCCACGCGCTGGACCCCCAGCTCCTCTTCCAACTCCGGGTACTGGACCACATCGTAATAGAGGACCTCCATGCCGAAGCCCCTTTTGCAGATCCGCGCCGTGGCCTGTCCGATCCGCCCGAAGCCCAATACACCCAGTATCTTTCCTTGAAGCTCAACGGTCCGGACCTCGTACCGATATTGGAAGCGGCCCGAACAAAGGGCCCGGTGGGCGGGAAAGAGCCGCTTGGCCAGTGCCAGTACGAGGGCCGTGAAATGCTCGGCCACGCTCTGGGCGTTGGCCTGGGGCGTATAGACCACCCGGATTCCCATCTCGGCGGCCGCCTTCAAATCCACATTGTCCAGGCCCACTCCGTGGCGGCCCACGACTTTGAGTCGAGGAGCGGCCTCCATGATCCGCCGAGTGACGGCTCCCTTGGCCCGGATGATGATCCCGTCGATCTCTCCAACGCGCTCCAGAAGCCGAGGTTCTTCCACGGAATCGGCCAGGATCACCCGGCACCGCTCCTGCAGGATACGCATTCCCTCCTCATGGATGGGCTCATAGAGAAGGACGTTGAACTTCATCTCCTTTCTCCTTCCTCGGGACCCTTCCTCTCGCTCCGACCTTGGGCCAGACCCGCCAAGGCGTGGAGGAGGGTCCAGGCAGCCAGATGAGAGGAACGTCCATGTGGGTCCTGGAGGGGGTAGACTTCCACAAAGTCCAAGCCATCGAGTCCCTTCATCGCTACCTTATGGACCAGTTTGAAGAGCTCGTGGGGCCACAACCCGTCGAAATCAGGAGGGCCTCCGGGGTTGCATGCCGCATCCAGAATGTCGCTGCAAATGGTCAGATAGACGGCTGAGGTGCCCTCGTGGGCCCACTCCAGGGCTTCCTTCAGGGCCTCGTCGAGCCCTCGTGATCGGATCTCCCGCATGGTCAAGACGCGGCATCCGGCCTCCCTGGCCAGATCCCTCTGCAGGAGAGCGTTTCGGGGGCCCCGAATCCCCATGTGGACCACGGACCGGCCCCTAACGCCCGGAGTCCTCAGGATACGCCAAAGCGGCCCGCAACGTGCGTAGGGGTCTCCGCCGTAATCCGGGAGGTTGTCCAAGTGGGCATCCAGGTGGATCACTCCCACCTCCCCTTCCACCGCGTCCGCCAGCGCAGCCACCGCCTCCGGGGTATATGAATGGTCTCCGCCGAAGAGGACCGGAATGGCACCTGCAGAATATACGGCCCCCGCGGCACGCCGCACCTCTGCCATGGTCTCTTGGGGCCGACCCTGAGAGACCCGGACATCCCCCGCATCGCCCAGACGCAGGAGATCCAGGACATTCAGGTCGTACTCCGGAAAGTAGCCTCCATAGCGCACCGAAGCCTCTCGGATGGTCTTGGTGGCCAGCTCACATCCGGAAAATCCTCCCCAGGTGACGGTGCCCTCCCATGGGACCCCAAGGAAGATGACGTCGAATCCACCCTCCGTAGTGGGCAACTCCACGTGAGGGACCCCCAGAAACGTGGGGGTATCACCGAACAGCAGCGGCACGGATCGTCTCCTCTCCGGGATCATGGGCTCCGCCCTTCTGTGCTGCTCCGACATCCGCACCTCCACGCTTTTGCCGAGATTGACCTGCGACGGATCCGATCTTACCCCACAGGCACCATAGGGTCAAAGCCTCTGGCCACTTCCGGCTTTGGTTGTCTCCGGCAAGGTGTGCTACAGTGGTAAAAGCTAACAAGGAAGGGTAGAGCATGAACCGGAAGGAGCTTCAGCGCTTCGCTAAGATCCTAGGCTACGTGCTGGGGGTAAGCCCCGACGAGTTCGGTCTGGTCCTCGATGAAGAGGGCTTCGTCACGATCAAGGAACTCCTTCAAGCCCTCAAAGAGGAACCTGAATGGTCCTTCCTGCGGCAGGGGCACCTCCAGGAACTCATGCACAGCCCGGCGAGGGAGCGCTTCGAGCTTCACGATGACCGGATCCGATCCAGATCCTTCCAGGCCGCCGTCCACCTGTCCCCCCTGAACCCTCCGCCCGCCCTCCTTTACTGTGCAGTGCGCAGACGGGCCCATCCTGTAATCCTCAAGCGAGGGCTGACCCCCAACAAAGGACCTTGGGTGATCTTGGCGCTCAAAGAGGAGATGGCGCTTCGTATGGGAAGGCGCAGGGACCCCGACCCCGTGCTGGTGAAAGTTCGTGCTCGGGAGGCGGCACACCATGGAATCCGCTTTTTGGCGACCGCGGGCGGGCATCTAGCCCTGACCGAATCCGTCCCCCCGGCCCATCTCCTCTGCCCTCCTCTACCCCCAGAGGCGCCCAAACCTTCCCCCAGGAGACCCCCATCGGAGCCAGCAGGGTCGTTCTACCTGGAGGTGGACCATCTGTTCCCCTCCAAGCCCGGACCTCTCCGAGATCGGAAGGCCTGGAAAAGAAGCAAGCCCAAACGCAAGGGGAGCAAAAGGCGGGGCAGATAAGCGGGAGGGATGCGGCTGCTAGGGCGCTGTGATCATCTCCATGGCCATCTTCAAGACCATCGGATCGCCTTGGGTGAGGCGGAGAGACCATTCCTAATTCCTCAGACCCAAAAAAAACCCCGGGGCAAAGCACCCGGGGTCCGTCCAAAATCGGGCAAGCCGATTTCTGCTCGATCAGTCAATGCCTCCTGGGACCGCCGTTGAGGAGCCGCTCCTTGAGGAAGTTGGGCAGGCAGAAGGCGCTGCGGTGTACCTCCGGATTGTAGTACCGGCAAAGCTTGGAGATCCTCTCCGCATAGGCTGGATCGAACGCGTCCGGTCGAAGGGGCCTTTGACTCCCCAAAGCGAACGTCCAGAGGGCGCCGGGATAGGTCGGAACAGTGACCAGGTAGGGGAGGACATGATTCCAGACCTCCCTCAGGTTGTGGAACATGGCCTCCTGTTCTCGCTGTTGAATCCAAGCCGATAGGGCTTGTGCCCCGAAGAGTCCCCCTTCCCGCAACGCCCCCCTGCAGTGGCGATAAAAATCACTCTGGTAGAGGACCTTTCCGGGGCCCATGGGGTCTGTGGAGTCCACCAAGATGACGTCGTAAAGACCGGTAATGTTGCGCACGAATTGGAAACCGTCTTGGATATGGATCCGGACTCGGGCATCCTGGAAGGCCTTACCATTTCCCGGAAGGTGGTCTTGGGCCACCTTGAGAACCTCTTCGTCGATCTCCACCAGATCCACCTGCTCTACTGTGGGATGTCGGAGCACCTCTCGCAACAACCCGCCGTCTCCTCCACCTACAATCAGGACACGGCGAGCAGAGCCGTGAAGGGTGAGGGGCACATGGGATAACATCTCATGATAGGCGAACTCGTCCTTCTCCGCGGTATTCAGAATACCGTCCAGAAAGAGCATCCGGCCGTAGACCGGATTGTCCAAAACCAGGATCTCCTGATGAGCGCTCCGGGTTCGCACGATCTCCCGATCCACCGCATACTGGAACCCGAGGAGAAGGCGTTCCGGTTTCTCCCCATCCCAATGGTACTCCGTAAACCAAGGTGAAGGGCGTTTGGCATCCTGCTGAGAAGGCCCGGCCCAAGGCTTTCCCTTGAGGTCCCCTCCTCGATCATGGCGACTCTTCACCACCTTCTTCGGCGATAGTTGCTCCACAAAGTAATCGATGGCCGCATCGATGTCGATGTGCCCACCGCAAGTAAAATAATCCATGGCGATGTAGGAGAACTCGGGCCAGGTGTGGAGAGAGAGATGGCTCTCCGCGATGATGATGATGCCGCTGACGCCCTGAGGGTGGAATTGCTTGAAGTGATCCCCGACGATGGTCGCCCCTGACCTCTGCACTCCCTCCATGGACATGCGTCGGAGGAACTCCAGGTCGTCCAACCGCCCGGGATCACATCCGTAGAGGTCGAGTAAGATGTGGGTTCCCAAGCCGTTCATTTCCCACGCCCCCTCTATGGAATCTTACCTGTCCTTGATAATCACGCTCCTTCCTTTCGGGGTCCCGAGAACCCTTTCTGGAATCAAGAGTTGGTTATCATAATTCATTTTCCATGAGGCGTCAAGAAAATTTGAAGTTTCTCGGCTTGTCCAAGGCTCTCCCCTCGTGATGGAAACTCAAACCCGGAGAACGAAATTGAAATCCCTTAGGGGAAGGCCTTCCCAATAGCTCGTCCTCTTGGTGAAAAGCCTCAAGGAGTGTCTTCGAAGACGATGGCCGCCTTGATGAAGCCTTCCGGGGGCTCTGCGGTCTGCTCCAAGGCCTTGGCGAGCTCCTCTAGGTGGAAGTGAACGTTGTTGATCTTCTCAAAGGGATACTTTCCCGAGTGGATAAGGCTCAGGGCATCGTCTACGTTGCCTGCTTGTCCTAGACCTCCGATGACGGTCAGGTTTTTCCAGACCAGGTCGTCGAATCGGATTGGTGTCTCCTTGCCCCCGGAGAGTCCGATGGTGATCATCCTCCCTGCTGGGGCGACCATTTCCAGGGCGGCGGTGATCCCCTCTGAAGTCCCCGATGTCTCGATCACCACGTCCGGGCCTTTCGGTATAAGGCGAGCCACGGCCTCTCTTGGATCCTCTTCCTCCACGTCCACCACATGATCCGCCCCGAACTCCAGGGCGAGTTCCAACCGGGCTCGGTCCCTGTGGAGCCCCAACACCACGATGGGCCGGGCGCCAGCCTCCTTTGCCGCAGCCAAGGCGGCCAACCCCTGTGAGCCGGGCCCTGAGATCACCACCGAATCGTTGAAGGAGACCCGACCCAAGGTCTTGACCCATCGGACGCCGTTTCCCACCACCGAGGAGAGGCTGGCAGCCAAGTCCGGAACTCCCTCCTTCAGCCGGTGGACCAGAGATCCGGGAACTACGTAGAAATATTGAGCATATCCCCCGAACAGATGAGGGGGACGCTCGCAACTCAGGCTCACTCCGTAGAGTCCTCCATGGGGACAGAGGTGATAGAAGTGCTCGCTTCGGGACCAGCGACAGCGTCCACAGGGGATGTAGGGCTCCACCGTAATTCTGTCCCCCACCCGGACCCCGAAGAGTTCCTCGGCTCCGTCACCGGCCGCCATCACCTCGCCGGATAACTCATGGCCCATGATCAAGGGATAGCGTCCCATGGGAGTTCGGCCGTGGAAGATCTTGATGTCGCTCGAGCAGACCGATGTGACCCGGGTCTTGACCAACAGATGACCTTCCGGAGGCTCCACGACCTCGAACTCCCGCATCTCCATGCGCCCCGGTTGGGTGACCACCATGGCCTTAGCTTTCATCCTTCCCCTCCTCGAACATCCGGATTCCCTATCCCTTATTTTCCCTTGGTCTTCGCACCCCGCTGCAGGCAGGCCCTTCTCCCTCCCGCCTCCGTCCAGTCAGACCATCAAGGATCCGCCGTTGGAGTCAATGGCCGCACCAATGATATTGGCCGAGGCGTCGCTGACAAGAAAGGCTATGACCTCGGCCTGTTCCTCCGGGGTAGCCAACCTCCCTCGGGGGATTCGCGATGCCAGCTCCTCCATCTCCTCCCTTGAGGCGGCGTTTTCAAGAAGAGGGGTCAGGGTGGCTCCGGGGCAGAAGGCATTGACTCGGATCCCATAGGAGACCAGTTCCTGCGCCAAATGACGCGAAAGGCCCACAAGGCCGTGTTTGGATGTCGTGTAGTGGGCGCCCCCCATCAAACTCACGGTCTTTCCGGCCAGGGAGGAGACATTGACGATGGCCCCCTTCCCCTGCCTCACCATGAGGGGCACCACCTCCCTGCAGAAGAGAAACGGACCCCGGAGATTGACCCTCAGGACTTGGTCCCACTCTTCGGGATCCAGTTCCAAAAAGGGCGTCCGCCGCAGGATCCCCGCCGCGTTGACCAGAAAGTCCACCCCTCCGAAGGAGGAGACCGTCTCCGAGACCACCCTTTGGACCATCTCCTCGTCTGCAGCATCTCCCACAAAGATTCGGACTTCTGCACCGCCACGTCGCCGGATGCTCTTCTCGGTCTCCCTCAGTCCCTCCTCGTTCAGATCCACCAAGGCGAGGCGTGCCCCGTTTTCACCAAGCAACAAAGCGGCCGCCCTTCCGATCCCGCTGGCCGCGCCAGTGAGGATACCTGATCGACCCTCCAGACCCCATCGGTTCTCCATGGTCTCCTCCTTCCACTGCTGGGCTGGATAAAAGGACCCTTGACAGGAGGTGTGGTGTTATACTACCTAATACCCGTTCGCAAGGGAATGGAGGGACTGGCGCAGACCTCCGGTGTCCGCCTTTGGCCTACAGGAAATCCATGGGAAAAAAAAACGGGGACTTGATTCGTACCTTCATCTCCGTGTTGTCCTGTCCGCGCTTTCTGCCCTTCCACGATCCTGATGCGCCGCAGCCATGGAGTCCTGGCAGGCAAGATGTCCCCCGCTCTGGGCTCTCCTACATAAGGAGCTCTGCCTTGCACCAAGAAAGGGGGTGAGAAAAGGCCGACAACGGTAAAAGTGCGGATCTTGATCCCAGAGACTCCTCAATCACACTAACAAAAAATAAGGAGGCATTAATATGAACACCCATAGGAGATCCCTTTCACGGATCTTTGTAGGCTTTTCTGTACTCCTGATCCTGGTAATGATCGCCCTTCCTTCCTCCGCGGCACAGAAGCCCATCAAGTGGAAGGGCCAAAGCTGTTTCGGGCTGGCCTCCCCTTTGGGCAAGTACACCATCATCCTGTGGAAAGAGAACGTGGAAAAGATGAGCGGGGGGAGGCTGGTCATTGAGCTTCACGACGCCGGGGAGATTGTCCCTCCCACCAAGGTATACGATGCAGTGAGGGACGGTCTTTTGGATTTCGGACTCAATACGCCCGCTTGGCAGAAGGGGAAGTACCCTGCAGGTGACCTCTTCTATACGCTCCCGGCCGGAATTCTGGAGTTCAATGACCTCATCATCTGGCTCTACGGCGGTGGAGGAAAGGAGCTGGAGCAAGAGATGTACGGGGATGAGGTCGTTGTATTTCCCCTAGGGCTGACCCCTCCCGAGGAGATCTGGTCCAAGAAGCCGATCCGGACGTTGGACGACATCAAGGGTCTGAAGATCCGGGCCGCAGGCCTCAGCATGGAACTCTGGGAAAAGTTGGGGGCCTCGGTGGTGCTCTTGCCCGGAGGCGAAGTGCTCCCCTCCCTCCAGAGGGGGCTGATCGACGCTACGGAGTTCCTGGAGGCCTCGGTGGACTATACCCTGGGCCTCCATGAGGTGTGCAAGTATCGATTCGGGCCCCCGGTGCATATGTCCAACAATATCTTCCAGCTTCTCATCAAGCCGGCCTCGTGGAAGAAACTCCCCGACGACCTCAAGGCCATCGTGGAAAACGCAGCCATGGCGGCGACCTTCCAAGGATATTCCCGGTTCTGGATGGACACCATCAAATACAACAAGAAGATCGAGGAGTACGGTATACAAACCACAAAACTCTCCAAGGAGGATCAAGCCCGTTGCCGGGAGTTGGGCTTCCAGATCATCAACGAGAAAGCCGCCAAAGACCCCTTCTTCAAGAAGGTCTGGGAATCCCAGAAGGCCTTCATCGAGAAGTATAAGCCCTACTACAACTTGACCAAATTCGACTGAGACCCGTCTGCATCCCCCTTCGATCGAATCGCCCCCCAATGGGGCGATTCGATCTCTCTTACAGGAGAACTCCATGAGACTCGTCAGGGTAATAGATCGGATCAGCCAGTGGAGCGGGGCCTTTTCTGCATGGCTGGTCATTCCCCTGATGCTTGTGGTGATGCACGAGGTGGTGCGACGACACTTCCTTAACGCCCCCACGGGGTGGGGGTACGACACCTGCTGGATGCTCTACAGCGCACAGTTCATGCTCGGGGGGGCATATACCCTCCTGAAAAAGGGCCATATCCGCATCGACATCGTCTACAATATCCTTTCCCCCCGCGGGAAATTGATCTTCGACACCCTTATATACACCATCTTCGTGGTGGTAGTAGCGGGCTTCTTCACCTGGGCCGGGATAAAATTCGCTGCTGATGCTTGGCTCTCCGGGGAGAGGCTCTCCACCACCAACTGGTTTTTCCCCTCAGGGCCGAGCAAGACCTTGATTCCCCTGGGTTTCCTCCTTCTGGGACTTCAAGGCCTTGCGGAGATTCTCAGAAACCTCGCCATACTGAAGGGAGGAAGGGAAGGATGAGCCCCGAGCAGCTCTCGGCCGTGGCCATGCTCGCCTTGCTCCTCCTGATGGTCATCGGGGGCATCCACTTGGCGTTCGCCTTGATGTTTCTGGCCCTGATCTTCGGACTCATCTATCAGGGTCTGGCCCTCTTTCCCCTTGCCATGCTTAAGATCTATGGGGTCATGGAGAGCGAGATCCTCATTGCCGTCCCGCTTTTCGTGTTCATGGGGACGGTCCTGGAGAAGAGCGGGGTCGCTGAGGGAGTCTACCAGAGTCTGTACGAATTGTTCGGTCCCGTGCGGGGGGGGCTTGCCTTCGCCACAGTGGTCACCTGTACTATTTTCGCCTCCTGCACGGGGGTCATCGCCGCCACCGTGACCACCATGACCCTCTTGGCGGTCCCCTCCATGCTCCGGCGCAATTATGACAAGGGCTTGGCCACAGGTGTGGTGTGCGCCGGAGGAAGCCTCGGGATCCTCATCCCTCCCAGCGTCATGCTCGTGATGTACGGGCCCATGGCCAATCTCTCGGTGGCGAGGCTCTTCGCCGCCGCGCTCTTTCCTGGGCTCCTCCTCTCTTTCCTCTATCTACTTTATATCGGGGTGTGGTGCTGGATCCGACCTTCCGCTGCCCCAGCCATCGCCCCGGAGGACCGAAAGGCAACCGGAAGGCGTCTCCTCCTCCGGGTGGCCCTCCACATGCTCCCTTCCTTCTTCCTTATCCTGGCGGTGCTGGGATCCATCATCGGCGGGATCGCCTCCCCCACCGAGGCCTCGGGAGTGGGGGCCTTCTGCGCCCTCATCATCGCCGCCCTATATCGACGTCTCACCTTGGAGAATATCCGAGAGGCCGCCTATACCACACTGATCGTCACGACCATGGTCTTCTTCATCATCATCGGGGCCGGAGTCTTCAACGCGGTCTTCCTCTATCTGGGCGGGGGCACCCTGATCAAGAACATGCTGATCGCCCTGCCTTTAGGCAAATGGTTCATCTTGGCCGTCATGATGTTCATCCTTTTCATCATGGGTTTCTTCATATCTTGGCAGGGCCTCCTCTATGTCATCGTCCCCATCTTCCTTCCGGTGGTCACCTCTTTGGGCTTCGATCCCTTATGGTTCGCGCTTCTGGTCTGTCTGAATCTCCAGATGTCCTTCTTGACCCCTCCATTCGCCTACGCCATCTTCTTCGTCAAGGGAGCCGCCCCGCAAGAGGTAACCACATGGGACATCTACCGAGGAGTGGTCCCTTTCGTGGTCATGCAGGCCTTGGGCTTGTCCCTCTGTATCCTCTTTCCGGAGATCATCCTCTGGCTCCCCCGGGTGACCCTGGGTGGAGGCTAGGCGCAGAGATCCCAAGGCTCCAGCAGACAGGCCCACGAGGAGCAGATCATGAAGGATCCAAAGAAGGAGGGGCCAGGGAGGATGGCCCAGGAGGAAGAGACCTTTCAGGGGGGCTTTTGGAAGCCCCATGTGGGGGAGCTGCGGTTTGGCGGCGCGCTGGGACGGCCGGGACGGCTCCTCTCCGGGAGACTCCTTCCGGGCACGGACCTAGTGGAGGGTATCCTGGAGATGGCCCGCTCCTTCGGAATAAGGGAAGGGGTCGTCTCCTGCTTCGGCAGCTTGGCCCGGGCCCGCTTCTCCACTGGAGTTCGGCCGGTCGCCTCCTCCCCTGAAATGGTGGAACGCATTCCCCCCAAGACCCTTGAGGGCCCTGTGGAGTTTCTGTGCGGACAGGGCAAACTGGGCCTTCCTCTCGAGGGCGACCCCGTGGTTCATCTCCACGGGGTGGTCGTGACCCCGGAGGGCCTGGTCACGGGTGGCCATTTCTTCGCGGGGGGAAACCCGGTCTTCGCCACTTTCGAGGTCGTCATCCAGGAAATCCTGGGGATCCAACACCGATGGAAGGACGACGACGAAACAGGGGTTGCCCTGATCGAGAGCATCCCAAAGCCGCCGTGAGGAGTGGGTTATGAGCGTGGAGCTGACCATCCCCAAACTCGGCATGACCATGAAGGAGGCCAAGATCACTCAATGGGCCAAGGCTGAGGGAGAGTGGGTCCAAAAGGGCGAGGTGATACTGGTCATCGAGACGGAAAAGATCACCTTCGAGGTTGAGGCCCCGGCGGATGGATATCTCCATATCTTAGCCTCTCCCGGAAAGACGTTGCCGGTGGGGGCCCGCGTTGGGCTCCTACTGGAGGAGAGGGAGGCATATGAGGCGGCGGCCGGTGCCGGAAAGGGTCCCTCGCAGCCGTCCCCTCCTGTGGAGCCCCCTCCCCCTCCGGCTCCCGGCGGGGAGCTGGCAGTGAAGGCCTCGGAGAGAACCGAGCGCAGACGGGTCCGGGCCTCTCCCTTGGCGCGGAAGATAGCCAGGGACCATGGGATCGAGCTGGGGTCCATTCAGGGAACGGGACCGGGAGGACGCATCGTGAGGGCCGATGTCCTTCGGGCCTTGGAGGAGATCCAAGCCGCCCCTCAGGTCCCTGCTTCCGAGATGGAGCCCCCTCCTGCCGAGATGCCCGCCAGGGAGGGCGTCCGATCAGTAATCCCCCTGGAGGGGATGCGCAAGCGTATCTTCACCCACATGCACCAGAGCCTTCAGGAGACGGCCCAGATGACCCTCACCTGCGAGGTGGACGCTACCCAACTGGTGCGGCTCAGGGAGAGTCTCCTCCGTCGATATGAGAAAGAGGATCTGCGTATTACCTACAACGACATCCTCGTGCGCATTCTCGCCCGCTCCCTTCTTGTGCACCCGGAGATCAATGCCAGCGTGGAGGGGGACCAGATAGTCCAGTGGGAGGGGATCCATATCGGTGTGGCCATGGAGTTGGAGGACGGACTGATCGTCCCTGTAGTGCGGGACGCAGACCGCCTCTCCATCGTCCAGATCCACCACAGACTCCAGGATCTCTTTCAGAGGGCCCGACAAAAGAGGCTTCTCCTGGACGAGATCAAAGGGGGGACCTTTACTCTGACCAACCTGGGTCACTTGGGGATCGACGCCTTCACCCCCATCCTCAACCGGCCGGAGAGCGGCATCCTCGGGGTGGGTCGCATCGTGAAGCGACCGGTGGTGATCCCGGGACCAGAAGACCGGGTGGAGATCCGCTCTTGCATGACATTGAGCCTCACGGTGGACCATCGGATCATCGATGGAGCACCTGCAGCCCGCTTCCTCCGGACCGTGGCCGCCTGCATCGAAGAGCCGCTGCTGCTGGTGGAGTAAGGAGTAAGGCATGCTGTCGGAGCAATGGGATTTGGGCGTGATCGGGGGTGGAGCCGGCGGAGTGGCCGCGGCGGTGCGCGCCCGTCAACTGGGGGCCCGGGTGATCCTCTTCGAGGCGGAGTATCTAGGAGGAGTCTGCATGAACCGAGGCTGTATCCCTACTCAGAGCCTCATGGAGACAGCCCGCCTCTATCGTACCCTCAGTCGGGCGGAACAGTTGGGTTTGAAGGTCTCGGGCCTGGCCGTGGACTGGTCCGCCCTGATGGCCAAAAAGGACGATCTCGTCCAGTATCTCAGGATGGGGACCGAGGCCCTGCTTCGGTCCAACGGCGTGGAGTGGGTGCACGCCAGTGCAACACTGGAGGGGCCTCATCGGATCCGGGCACAAGGGAGGGAGTATCAGGTGCGGCGCGTGGTGCTGGCAACCGGCTCCCGCTGGGCGCCACCCGCTGTCGAGGGGATTGAATCCGAGGAGATCCTCACCAGCGACCACCTACTGGAGATGACGGAGATGCCCGCGCGCGCGGCCGTCCTGGGAAGCGGCCCGGTGGAGCTGGAGATGGCCCAATACCTCCTCTTTATGGGATGCCGGGTCACCCTTCTGGAGGAGGGTGGGCGGATCCTCCAGGAGGAGGACCGAGAGGTGGCCCGAAGGCTGGCTGGAGCCCTCAAGGAGCAGGGAATGGAGGTCCTCACACGGGTCCGTGTGATGGAAGTCCGTAAGAGCGAAGACGGTTTGGAGGTCCACCTGGAAAGCCCGGGAGGGTCGATCCAGCGCAAGGTGGACCGGATCTTCCATGCCCGAAGGGCTCCACAGCTCCACGGACTTGACCTGCGCGGGCTCAAGGTGACGGAGCCAAACCGGGGAATCCCTGTGGACGAACGGCTCCAGACGCCCATGGAGGGGGTCTTCGCAGTGGGCGACGCCACGGGGGGTGCCATGTACTCCCATCGGGCTTCGGCCATGGGCCTTCGAGCCGCCGAAAACGCCCTGGGAGGGAACCGCACCCTGGACGAATCCAAGATCCCCAGGGCCTACTTCACTTGGCCCGAGGTGGCCTCGGTGGGCCTCAATGAACGGCAGGCCAAGCAAAAGGGACACCGTCTCCGGGTCGCCACCATCCCCTACAGCATCAACGCCAGGGCCATGATGCAACTGGAGACCGATGGGGCCGTCAAGGTGGTGGCCGATGAGCAGTACGGGGAGCTTCTGGGGGTACATATCGTGGGCCCCTATGCCACCGAGCTCATCTCCGAGGCGGTGCTGGCCATGGAGTTGGAGGCCACGGTGGAGGAGCTGGCCGAGGCCGTCCGGCTCCACCCCACACTGTCCGAATCCCAGGTGGAGGCAGCCAGAGAGGCCTTGGGAAGGGGGATCTATGTCCTTCGATAACCCATCTTAGAGAGGCCTTTGTCACTGAAAGACGGGCCCGTGCAGCGCCCCCCAACCGTAACGTACCTGGGCTATTAGGGAGGAGAATAACCCATGGCACCTGCACCCTCGTCGGAAGAACCGCTGAGCCTTTATCGGACCATGTGGAGGATCCGGGCCTTCGAGACCAAAGTGGGGGAGTTGTTCGCCTCCAACCGGATCCCCGGTTTCGTCCACCTGAGCATCGGCCAAGAGGCCATCCCCACGGGGGTCAGCTCGGTGCTGGGCCCCGAGGACTATATCACCAGCACCCATCGCGGCCACGGACACATGCTGGCCAAAGGGGCTGACCCCCGCAGGATGATGGCCGAACTCTTTGGAAAGTCCACCGGCTACTGCAAGGGCAAGGGAGGCTCCATGCACATCGCGGACTTCGGCCTGGGCGTGCTGGGCGCCAACGGAGTGGTGGCTGGCGGATTTCCCATAGCCGTAGGCGCGGGGCTGTCCTGCAAACTGAGGGGGACTCGACAGGTGGTGGTCTGTTACTTCGGCGACGGGGCATCCAACCGGGGACCCTTCCACGAGGCGCTCAACATGGCCTCCATTTGGAAGCTCCCGGTCATCTTCGTCTGCGAGAACAACCGATTCGCCTCCACCACGCCCGTGGGATATTCCACTTCGGTGGGCCGCATCGCTGTGCGCGCCAAGGGATATGGGATGCCCGGCAAGAGTATCGACGGCAACCAGGTCCTGGAGGTCCGGGAGGCGGCCCGAGAGGCCGTGGAGCGCGCACGGGAAGGTGAAGGCCCCAGCCTCATCGAGGCCCGAACCTATCGTTTCCGAGGCCACTTCGAGGGTGACCCTCAGCGCTACAGGACCAAGGAGGAGGTGGAAAAGGCCATAAAACGGGACCCCATCCTTCTCTTCCGACGCGAGCTGATGAAACGGGGGCTTCTCGATCCCGAGAGAGACCGCGAGATTCAAGAAGCGGCTCAAAAGGAGATGGAGGAGGCGGTCCGCTTCGCGGAGGAGAGTCCTTTGCCTGCCCCCGAGGAGGCCCTTGAAGACCTCTATGCGGGTGACGTGGGTCAAGCTGCGGGGAAAGGAGGCCTTCGATGAGCAGCCGGGAACTGACCAATACGGAGGCCATGGCCGAGGCCCTGAAGGAGGAGATGGAGCGTGATCCCTCGGTCTTCATCATCGGCGAAGACCTCACGGCCCACGGGGGGATCTTCGGTCAGTTCATCGGTCTTCCCGAGGCCTTCCCGGGCCGCATTATCGACACCCCCATCTCGGAGACGGCCATCGTGGGGGCCGGGCTGGGGGCTGCGCTCACCGGGATGCGCCCCTTCGTGGATCTGCACTTCGCCGACTTCGTCACCACCGCCATGGACGAAATCGCCAACCAGGCAGCCAAGATCCGGTACATGTTCGGTGGTCAAACCAAGATCCCCATGGTCATCTGGGCCCCGGATGGTGCAGGATTGTCGGCGGCCGCGCACCACTCCCAATCCCTGGAGGCCTGGTTCGTCCACACCCCCGGACTCAAGGTCGTCTCCCCTTGTCTGCCCTACGATGTCAAGGGCCTGATCAAGACGGCCATCCGGGACGACGACCCCGTTGTCTTCTTCATGCACAAGAAGATCTTCGCCAAGAAGGGTCCCGTCCCTGATGAGGAATATCTGATCCCTCTCGGCTCGGCCGACCTCAAGACCGAGGGCTCCGATGTGACGGTGATCACCTATTCCATCATGGTCCTTCACGCCATGGAGGCCGCCCAAGAACTGGCGAGAGAAGGAATCCGGGTGGAGGTCCTGGACCTTCGAACCCTCTGGCCCTTGGACTGGGAGGCCGTGGCCCGAAGCGTCTCCAAGACTCATCGGGTGGTGGTGGCCCATGAGGCCTGCATCACTGGCGGAGTCGGGGCCGAAGTGGCCGCAAGGATCCAGGAGGAACTCTTCGATGAGCTGGACGCCCCTATCTTGAGGGTCGGGGCACCTAGGGTCCCCCATCCCTTCAGCCCACCCCTGGAGAGTTTCATCCTGCCCGGCCCTCAAAACATCATGGAGGCTGTGCATAGAATCATGGAGACGGAGATCTGATACGATCCGTTGAAGAGCTAGGAGAAACTGTAGGATGGTGAGCCGAAGACTGGCCGAGCCCCCCAGGATGCTCTTCGCCGACGATAAGGGGAGGATCTACGACCATCCCCGGCTTCTCATGATCGGTCGTTCGGGGCCGAGAGAGATCCTCCCCGAGTCGGGCCGTTGTATCCCCATGCCGGCCATGAGCCGCCTCTTCTACCTTCCAGGCTGCCCCCCTCGGGGGATGGATCCTGAAACCGGCAAGATCATCACACTGAAGAGGGAGAAGGTCGGCAAAAGGACCATTCGATGTCATGCAGTGGCCGCATTCCTCGAACCCGGATACGTCCGCACCCTTTTGCCCGCGGCTGACACCTCGAGAAAGGGTTACGTGTTGCCCCTGTGGGCCTATACGGCTGTGGGATTCTGTGACGGCCGATACATGGTGCCGGCGTTCCAGGTGGAATACAACCCCCACTGGGACCCCCGCAACTTCGACGATCGGGAGATGCTGCCCCTCTTGAGGGAGAGGGTAAAGGCATCTCCTCGCAACTCGCTGATCCGGCACCTGGCCCACTGTGCTGTCCGAAACCACTGCTTTGCCGCAAAGAACCTCTTCCTCCGGCGCTGGGAGGCCCCCCTCCCTACCAGCCGCCGATGCAACGCCCGATGCCTGGGCTGTCTATCGCGTCAACCCAGGGACTCCTGCCCGGCAGCCCACCGCAGGATCGTATTTCGGCCCACCGTGGAGGAGATCCTGGAGGTGGCCCTCCCCCACCTGGAACATGCCCCCGAGGCCATCGTCAGCTTCGGCCAGGGCTGTGAAGGCGAGCCCTTGACCGAAACTGCCCTCATAGCCGAGGCGATCCGGGCCATCCGGACTCGAACCGGAGGGGGGACATTAAACCTCAATACCAATGGAAGTCTGCCCGAGGCCCTCCGGGTCCTGATCGATGCAGGGCTCGACTCGGTCCGAATAAGTCTCAACAGCGTTCGCCCCGAGCTCTACAGGGCCTATGTAAGACCGAAAGGCTTCACCTTCGAGGACGTGAAACGCTCCATCGCCCTGTGCAGGGAGTCTGGCATCTTCACCATGATCAACTACCTGGTCTTCCCCGGCATCACCGACCAAGAGGAGGAATGGGAAGCCCTCTGCAGGCTGATCCGGGAAACCGGGATCAATTTCATCCACCTGAAAAACCTCTGCATCGACCCCGACCTCTACCTCCAGACCATGCCCTCCGGGGACTCCCCGCCCATGGGCTTGGAGACCCTGGCCGGACGTCTTCGCGAGACCTTCCCCGGAATTCAACTGGGGTACTTCAACCAACCCGCCCGTCCACGGAAGGCAGTCTTGCAGGGGAACCAATCCTGACCCCTCACGCGGCTAGCAATATCCGTCATCCGATGAGACGGGCGGCTTGTTGACAGCCACCTTGCCTTTCGCTTTAATGACCTTGTCCCATCCCCCACCTCTGGAGTCGTCCATGGAAGCCCTGAAGCTGAAATTCGCCGTCCAGAGCCCCGATGACACCCTCTCCGGCGCCACCGACACCACCATCGAACAGATCACTCCACAGTGGGTGCGCTTCTCGGCCCCCGCCGGGGTGCTGGTCCAGGCGGGCCTCGATCCCGAAGCCACGCTCTCTATGGAGAACCGAATCGTGATGTTTATCTACCTGGATCCCACCCAACCGCCCATCCGAGCCATCGGCAGGATCTCCTGGTATGAGAAGGCCCCCATGGAGACCCAAGATTCCTACAGTGTGGTGGTGGAATTCCAGGAGATCACGGAGGAGGACAGAAAAAAGATACAGAAGCACATCAACCAGAAGCAACTGCGGGACACCAAGGAGCATGAACGAAGGATTCGGACCCGACGGCAAAGCGATCTCTTCGTCCAAGAGATGGCCAGGATGTTGGAAGTCCTGGCCAACATGTCAGAGGGCCGAAAAGAGGAGTTTGGCGAGCAGTTCGCCAACTTGGTTGGGATGAAGAACGCCCTGGGAAGGCGTCTAGAGGACAAGAAGCTGGGCGACGAGATATGTTTCCATGTGGAGAGGCTGGCTTCCAATCTCGCCAACATGGTGGGTCGACGTGCGGGCCTGCGTCGGGTACAGATTCGAAAGGTGTTGGGAAAGATGGACGCGGCTGTGGAAAAGGATCGGATCTTCGTAGGGTGGGAGGAGTCCCCTCCCCAGGTGGGAAAGAGTTACATCCTCTACCTGGAAGGTGGGGGAATCTTTCGCTCTGCCGTTGTCACCCAGGTCCTTAAGGATCACTTTCGCACCCGAAATTCCCTCTACGAGATCCAGCCCATGGAACCATAACCGGTCTCTCTACGGAATTTCCCCCTCCCCAATCCCACCTTTCCTCTCGTCGAGGGCATACAAAACGGCCTTCAGATCTCATCCGAATTTGACATCCCCAAGGAGTTCCGAAGCCCCTCGGAGACCTGCACTGTGTAGTCCATGGCCCGAATGGCGTCTTCCTCGGAGAGGCCTCCGAGACCGCAACTTGGAGTCAGGAAACTGCGCTCCAGGATATCCCCAGGGCTGTAGCGGGCAGCTCCCAACTCCCGCACTTGGCCCCACCATCGATCCATGAGAGACTCCGGTCCGTTTTCCCGAAGCGCCTCCACGTCCGTAGGCACAATCCCCCAGGCGAGCAGACCGCCCTTGTCCAGGTAATCCAGGACGGCCTCCCGATAGAGGACAAAGCGGTCGAAGAAGGAGAAGGCATCAAAGCTGACAATATCCGGGGAGGCCTCCACGAGCGCTCCCCAATCGGTATTGGCACACACGTGGACCCCCGGCCAAGCCCCCGCCTCCCGGATGGAGGAGAACAGGACCTTGAGACCCTCCAGGGCTTCCTGAGTGGAGATACTGATGTAGGCGGAGCTTCCAAGACCGCCGAGGGCCGGCTCATCCACAAACAGGAGGATACGGCCACCCAAGGGGGCCAAGAACTCGGCCTGCCACCTCGCCTTGAGGGCCAGCAGTTTGACCACGGCGTCTCGAACCTGCTCATCATAATAGGCCGATCGGCCGTCCTGGTCGTGCACCCCCAGGAGGACCGTCAGGGGGCCACTGATCTGGCCTTTCACGAAGGGGCGAGGCCCGGAGAGGAGTTCTCGAAGGAGGTAGAGACCGGGAGCCCGATGAGGACCGACCACGAACCGGGACTCGTTCAAGGATCTCCGGCCTTCGCTCACCTCCAGGTACTCCTCGTAGAAGCCCAAAAGTTCCTCCTCCCAAGTGGGAGATTGGCGAAACAGCCGATGCTCTACACCGCTTCCAAATCCCGGAGCACCGTCGAGAAACTGAACCAAAAACCCCTCCTCCGGACGCACGGGGAGCTGGACCCAGTGGGGGCTCTGTGGAGTCCGGCGGAGGACTTCATGGAGAGCGCGTTTATGATCGGAAAAGGGAAGACTGCCGATAAAAAGTGGCATCCCTCGGGGAAGCGGATCAGGTCTCATGAGACTGCGGCTCCTCAACAGATTTCTATTCAGTCTGCCACAAAACCGGGAAGAATACCAAGAATCTCTGAGACCTTCCCCTCCTTTCGGAGAGGCCGGACCCCCTCCGCCCGGGGGCTTTAGGTCCCTGAAGGGAGTGGGAGATGGGGTCGGAAAGCGCGACGAGGCAAAGATGCCGGATCAATCCGAAACCCTGGTCGAAGGCGCGGAGAAAAAGTATCGCCGAAAGAAGGAGAGACGGGCTTCGAGCACGTCCCTGCCCGAGCCGTCCCCCAGAGGCCTTGGAGAGCCTGTGCGGCTTGACCCTCCCTCGGGTTCCGTCAACGACTCCAAGGATTGTGCTTTGCCCGATAGATATGATGGCTGGCCACGTCCTGGCGCCACTCCAGACGGACCCTCTCCGCAGGAGTCAGGACTCCGTCCGCCCATGCTCTGCGTTTCATGGCCTGGATCCGACGCTGCTCCCGCTCGAGGCGAACGAACTCCCAAGCCGTAAGCTGACCGCTTCGCACCCCCTGCCAGATCCTTCGCTGCTGGATCTTCTGTCGATGGGTGATCCGGCCGCCCGCCCAAGAGGCGCTTGTGATAAGAAAGACTCCCATCAGGATGCCCGCAACCGCCGTCATCACCTTTTTCCCTCTCATGGTATTCTCCTCCATTTCCCTTGGTGTTTGTCCCATTAGACGTCCGCCCTAGGTGAAGGTTTACGGACTGGTCTTTGCCATACACTCCGCTTGTCAGAGGGAAGGGCCTGTGGTATGAAAGGTCTCGGATCGAGCGGATCGTACACATCCAGAATTCCGATTCCATCAGACGATTACAGATGCCGCCTCCTAAAGGCTGAGGGGTGAAGGGCGGCAGCGTACCCGGGGGCCCTCCTGCAGCCGCGTTTTACCATCTCATACCCATGATGCGGCCTCCGGAAGGTTCGGTATGGATCAAACCAGAAGGAGGCCGGATCATGGAAAAAAATTTCTCCCATTGGCCCGGGGGATGGCCCAAAAGCCTGAACTACCCCCGCATCCCCATCCACGAACTCCTTCGTCAAACCGCTCAGCGTGCCCCCAACCGCATCGCCATGATCTTCAGTGGGCTGGAACTGACCTTTGCCGAGCTTTTGAATCTCTCTCAACGCTTTGCCTCCGCTCTGGCAAACCTGGGGGTGCGCAAGGGAGATCGAGTGGCCATTCATTTGCCCAACTGTCCCCAGTTCGCCGTGGCCTATTATGGGACCCTCATGGCCGGTGGGATTTTCACTCCCCTGAGCCCCCTCCTCTCCCCACGTGAAGCGCGGCATCAGCTGGAAGATTCCGGAGCCGAGACCCTCCTCTCCCTCGACCTACTCTTTCCGGGGATCCGGGAGGCAGTAGATGGGACGGCGGTGAAGCGAGTCATCACCACGAGCCTGGCCGACTGCTTCGCAGCGGTCAACGCCCCTTTGAAACCCATCGGCAAGATCCCGGTTCCCGACACCATCGACATGGCTCCCCTCCTCAAGGACAATGATCCCTCTCCTCCGCAGGTCGACATCGATCCCGAGGAGGACCTGGCCCACCTGGCCTACACAGGAGGAACAACGGGGCTGCCCAAAGGAGTGATGCTCACCCACTTCAATGTGGTGAGCAATGTCCTCCAGGTGTCACACTGGTTTGCGGGCTCGGAGGTCCAGATGGTGGACGGTCGGCTCGTGGATCGCTATCCTGAGGGCGTCGACCCAGCACGGGACCGGATCACTCAGAGGGACAGAGAGGTGGCCTTGGTGGTGGTCCCCTGGTTCCATGCCATGGGGACGGTGGGCTATCTGAACAACATGATCTACTCAGGAAACACCATGGTGGTCTTCCCTCGGTTCGATCCCACGGAGTATTTGGAGGCCGTGGGGAAATACCGGGCCACCCTCCTCGGCGGGGCACCCCAACTCTACATCCCCCTGGTCAACCATCCGGAGTTTCATCGCTACGACCTCTCGGGGATCAAACTGGCGGCCTCTGGCGCCGCCCCCCTCGCTATGTCGATTCTCGAGACCATGCTGAAGTCCTTCCCCGGCGTGGTCTGCGAGGCCTACGGACTGACCGAATGCACCATGTGCGCTACGGCCAACCCCCCAAGTCGGGAAGGGCTCAGACCCGGCAGTGTGGGACTGCCCATCTTCGACACGGAGATCCGGATCCTGGATCTAGTCTCGGGGGATTCCCTCCCTCCGGGCCAGGAGGGGGAGGTCTGCATTCGAGGCCCCCAGGTCATGCGGGGTTACTGGAGGCGACCCAGCGAGACCGAGGAGGTCCTGGTGGACGGCTGGCTTCGCACGGGCGACATCGGCCGAATGGACCAAGACGGATATCTCTACATCACGGACCGAAAGAAGGACATGATCATCTACAAAGGCTATAATGTCTATCCCCGGGAGTTGGAGGAGATCCTCTTTCAGCATCCCGGGATCCAGCAGTGCGCTGTGGTGGGCAGGCCCGATCTATCGGTGGGGGAGGCACCGGTTGCCTTTGTCCAGTGCCGGCCCCATGTCGATCTCGATGCCGAGGAGGTCATGGAATTCATCAATCGACAGGTCGCCCCTTACAAGAAGATCCGTGAGGTGATCTTCGTGGACGAAATCCCCGTGAGTCCTGCAGGGAAGGTCCTCAAAAAGGTACTCAAAGAGAGGCTTATGCAGGCAGCGGAGGCCCGCCTATGAAGACCCGAAGGACGGGTTGGGGGGCTTTCATCCTCCTGCTCGCTGTAGTGGTGGCCGCGGGGGTCCTCCTCTGGTGGCAATGGGATCGGATCCTGCCATCCCTCTGTCGCCCTGCCCTGCAGAAAGAGCGGGCCGATTGCGTCAAACGTCTGGAGAAACTACGGCGGATCCGCGGCTTCCCCTCGGCCGTCCCTCCAGCCCCGGAAGAGGAGGTTGCACCTAGCAAGGCCGCCGCCCTGGAAAAAGCCTGGGCCTCCTGGATTGGCGCTCCTTTGCGGTGGCCCCAACGGTTTCCACAGGTGGACTGCGAGAGGGCCCGCAGCCAGCTGCAAGCCCTCTGCCGGCAGCTGGATCAGCGAGATTACCTCAGAGGACGCCTTCCCCAAGGGGGGACGTTCGCTCTCCTTCGGGAGACGGTGGAGGCCCTGTTGGAACGTCCACCTGTGGGCTCAGGCGAGCTCCTCTATTACGACACGCTCCTGGGTAACATCTTCCATTTCTTCCGCACTTTGGGCAGAAAGCGGACCGAGCTGATCCGTGACATCCTCCAGAGGGAAGGCAGCTTGGTCGAACCTGCAGCACTCCTTCTATTTCAGTGGATATCGGCTGAAGAGAAATGCCCCACCCAGGACCTCCGCGTCTCCCTGGAGACCCTCTATACCTACGCAGCCTACCTGTTGGAGACCATCGGCGGAAGGAGCTATCTGAGTAGACGATCCCCCAAGACCGCCGCACTGGCCGGATTCTACGCCTTGGTCATTGTGGATCGGGCCATGCAAAGGGGGCTCAATCCCCACGGCATCGATCCCAGACCCCACATTCGGCGCATCCGCGAGAGGCTAGCCCGTCAGGATCTGATCTTCGCGCAACAATACTTTCAATATCTGCAACAAATGGAGGAGCGTTGGGGCTCTCCTCCTTAGCCCTTAGAGGACGGCTCGCCCCGATCCAAACTCAAGGCAGGCCCCAAGGCTCCTCCCCTTGACTCTTTTTCCCCCATTGGATGGAATAGCTTTGGAAGCCTTCACATTCACCCGGGGAACACGGGCCATGCGACATCCCTGAGCGAGAAGAGGGTGTGGGATGTATGCGAATCTCATAGCGTTTCTTGCGGTCATCCTCCTGTACGAACTCTACGCGCCTTCCCCCGCGGCTGCGGCTCCGCCCTGGGGGGAGACCCTCCTTGGACTCTCCACATCAGCGTTTCTCTTTTATGTGATGTGCAGGGCAGCCTTCCGGCGTTGGGAAAGAGGAGATCCTCTCCGCCCCCATTGGGAGACGGACACCCTTTCCATCCTCCATGCCTCGTTGATCCAACGTCTGACCATCTTCGCCGTAGGGGGCTACGCCCTGATTCTCTATCTGCTTCGCTGGAAGACCAGCGTCTGGGGGCTCCTGGGAGGAGAAAGGCTCGGTGCCCTCTCTGGTCTTTTGGGAATTCTTCCTTTTATCCTCCTCCTTGTTTCCTTATGGAGTGCCTCCTATCCCTCCCGCCGGGCATTGATGGGGGGAGATACCATCTCCCTCCCCGTCCATCTGCTCGGCCGGCTCAAACTCCACCTCCCCATCCTCTTTCCCTGGCTGGGGGTTCTGCTGGTCATGGACCTGCTGGGGCTCGTGGCCCCCGAGTTGGCCGCCCGAATCGAGGGGGATCCCCTCCTTGCAGTGCTTGCCTTTTTTGGGCTGCTTGTGGTGTTGGCCTGGTCGTTTCCTTGGCTGGTGGTCAAAGTGTGGCGATGTCCCCCCCTCCCTCCCGGCCCTGCCCGGAGGAGATTGGAGCAGTTCTTCGCTCGAAACGGATTCCGATATGCCGGTATGGTCCAGTGGACCCTACTGGAAGGCTCCCTGTCCACGGCCGGCATCCTGGGGATCTTCCCCAGGACCCGCTATATACTGGTGACACCTTCCCTTCTGAACCTGTTGGACGAGGAGGAGTTGGAGGCAGTCATGGCCCATGAGATGGGCCACGCCCGTCATCGCCACATGCTCTTCTATCTGCTGTTCATGCTCGGGCTCACCGTGATCTTCGAGCTGAGCCTGGAGTTCCTCGCCGTGGCCTTCACCTCGGCGGCGGCCGCCCTGGAGGTCTGGGGCAAGGACCTGGGCTCCCTGCTCCAGCGGCCCGAGACCGCTTCCACCCTGATCTCTCTGGGGATTACAGTGCCTGCCCTGGGGTTGGTCCTCGCCTATTTCCGGTTCGGATTCGGTCTCTTCTCCCGCCACTTCGAGAGGCAGTCGGATCTCCATGCCCTGGAAGTCCAAGGGACCAGCGTCCCCCTCATTCGGGCCTTCCAGAAGATCTCCGGATTCAACCCCTTCATCCGTAGGCTGCCCAGTTGGCACCACTTCAGCATCCAGCAACGGATGGACTTCCTGCGGGACTGCGAAATTCATCCCGAGCTCATCGCGAGGCATCACCGCAGGGTGCGTAGGATGGTCTTGAGTTATTTAGTGCTCTTCCTCTTAAGCGTGGTCCTGCTGACGGGAATGAAGGCCTGGAGATGGGGAGACGGATGGACCCTGGCCCTGCTTCAGGGTATGTTGGAGAGGCGCTTGGAGCATCGTCCTCAGGATCCAACTCTGTGGCTGGCCTTGGGCAACGTGGCCATGGAGCGGTCCGATACAGCCGCGGCGGAGGAGGCTTATCTGCGGGTCCTTTCCTTGCGCCCCGAGGATGCAGAGGCCCTCAACAACCTCGCCTGGCTCTACGCCACCTCCAAGGAGCCCTCCTTTCGGAGGCCTCAAGAGGCCCTGCGTCTCGCCGAGATGGCCGCACGTCTGGCACCCTCTTCTCCCCATATCCTGGATACTCTGGCCGAGGCCTATTTCCTCAACGGCCGTCACCTCGAGGCCGTTGAGGTGGAACGAAAGGCCTTGAGGCTTGCCCGCGAAAATCGGGACTATTATCGTCGTCAACTGGAGCGCTTTCTCCGCGCTCTGTCCTCTTCCTCGTGAGCGGACCGGAGACATATCCGGCCATATGGTATCCGGAGGGACCTTTGCAGAAGGAAAAGCGGAGGTATCGCCGTTATCGACTCTCGCTTCCCATGCGTTTCGTGGTGATCAGCGGAGAGAACCGACGACGGTGCACCCGGTTCTTCCGGACGCGCACCTGGGACATCGGCTTGGGGGGAATTTCTTTCATCACTCCGAGGCTTCGCCTGGACGGACTGCACCTCTTCTACGATCTGATCCCTACGGTTCGCAACCAGATCCTCATCCAGATCCATCTGCCGGACGGTGGGACGCCCCTCACCGCACTGGGATACGCCATCCGAGGACAGATCGTGAGGGTGCGCCAACGAAGGGCCTACCTCGTGGGGATCCACTTCCTGCAGGTGAGTCAGGCACATGGACATCGACTTCGAAAATTCCTGGAGGCCGTGGACCGCAGGCTCGTAGGATCAGCAGGAGGACCCCGGTCTGTCCGGGAGAGAGCTGCATCAGCCGATCCGCTCGTCAAGGAGGGCATAAGGTCATGAAAGGGATTTGGCTCATCCTGATCCTCATTGCCTTGCTCGTTGGGGGCTATCTGGTCTACCGGAACCTATCGGCCCACACTGGCGGGCCAGAGGACTCCACACGGATTCGAGCCATAGAGAAGGCCAGGGAGGGAGCCGAGCTTCTGAGAGAGCTCCAGCAGAGGCATCTGCGGGCCGCGGAGGGGGACAACACCGGCCCCTGATGTCATCGACTCGCCTTTACGGGGAGGATGTCCCGCTCCTTCTCCTTTCCCACCATTTCATCCATCCCCGAAGGGCCTCGAGAGCCCTTTCCATGCTCGGAAATACCGGGATTCTCGCAGCCGCGAACTTCTTCTCGAACTCCTTTTGCCGAGGATCTTCCTGGACCTGCGGCATCACCACGCAGAAGGGCAACTTGCAATCCCTCCCGGCCTCCAGGAAGGCCTGTACCAGCGCGCGGGATATCCCGGGATATCGCGACTCCGGGAGATAGAAATACTCCAGGGCCAAAATCAGGATGATGAAATCCATCTCCCCCGACTCCCCCAGGGTTCGGAAGAGCTGACCATAGGCGGGGTACTGGAAGTAGCCCGCAGCCAGATCCAGGGGGTTGTTCAGGCTCGTACCAGGAAGATCCATCACCTCTCGAAGCCGTGCTACCAACCTGGGGCTCAAGCGGGGGACCTCAAAGCCGCTCTGGACCGCCAGATCCGTATAGTTGACGCTCAACCCGCCGCTGACGCAGACCATCCCTGCCCGTCTCCCTCTGCATGGAGGAAGCCACAGCAAGGCAAGGCTGGTATCCACCATCTGTTCCAGGGTCCGGACCGAAAGCCCACCAGCCTTTCGGATAACCCCCTCCCATATCTGCGGGGCCCCCGCCATGGAGCCCGTGTGGGAGGCTGCGGCCCTACCCCCACTTTCCGTCTTCCCCCCCTTGAGGACAAGGAGGGGTTTGGTCCTAGCCGCCGCTTCCATAGCTCGAACCAAGGCTCGACCATGTGGAGCCCCCTCCAAGTAGGCCCAGATCAGCCTGGTCTTTGGGTCCTGAGCTAGGTAGTCCAGAAGCTCCACACTGTTCACATCGGCCTCGTTGCCGTAGGAGATTACCTTGGAGAACCGAAGGCCTCTTGCTGCGGCCATGAGGACCCCGGTGATGGTCATTCCCCCGCTCTGGCTGACGAACCCGATGGGTCCGGGCTCCTTGGGGAAATCGGGACGAAACCCCAACCCCGACTCTGGACAGTAGATCCCCATGCAGTTGGGACCGATCAGGCGAAGCGCTCGTCCCCGCAGCCATCGCCGAACCTCCTGCTCCAGGGCCCTGCCTCGGCTCTCTCCAGTCTCACCGAAGCCAGACGAGAAGACCGTCACGGACCGGACCCCTTTGCGGGCGCAGTCCTCGAGCACCTCCAAGATGGCCCCAGCCGGAATCGCCACGATGACGTGATCCACCTCGTGGGGGATTTCCGAAACCCTCCGAAACCCAGGCCATTCCCCGACGGCCTCTCCGCGGGCATTGACCGCGAAAAGCATCCCCGAAAAACCCAAGGCCTGAAGCGACTCCAAGAAGAATCGATTCCGATTGTCCCTCTGGGAAGAGGCTCCGACCACGGCTATGGATCGGGGCCGAAACAGCCACTCCAACCCCCTTTCGGAGGAATCTTGGACCGCTTCCTCAGCTTCGCCTCTGGCACAAGCCGCGCACTTCGCCTTGTCTCCCATGGCCATCCTCGCTTCGTCTTCTACACCGTATTGACGGCCGCCCACACGCCAAAGATCATTCCCCTGTGACACTCTTCATCACCCCCACGAGTCCCCACAAGACACACCCCTCTCCGGGCTCAAGGGTGGTATGCCAGGATACTCTAAGCGTCTCGTCTTGACAATTCTTTGGCCCAGGGAGGGCCCTCTCTCTCAGGCTTGGAGGTAGGAGCCGAAAGCGATAGAATAACTTGTCCTTTCATCCGGTTAGAATCTCTCTTCGAGGGTCCGTTCGAAGTCATGAAGCAAATCGACCTCCTTTTACTTCACCCCCCGGTTGTGCGTCCCTCTTCTCCCCCGTTAGGTCTCCTCTCCCTTGCTGGTTACTTGCGGCGGCAGGGGCTTCGGGTGGAGTGGCTGGATCTCAATGCAGCGGCCTTTAGGGATCTCCTCACCTCGGCGGGGCTCCCCCCGCCTCAAGACCGCTTCTCCAAAAGGGCTGTACGGGGGCTGCACCAGGCCCTCTCGGACCTCCGTTCGCCCGCTATCCTTCGAGACTTCCCTGGATATAAGAGGGCCGTTCGTATCCTGGGGCAGGTACTTCGCCTTCGGTCCGAAGGTCCTTTGCACACGCCCTCTCTTACACTTACAGACTACAGGCATCCCCTCTGGAGCCCCCGCCGAAGCGTCGATTTGAGGGCCGCGGCCGCTGGTGAAACGGTCTTTCCCCTTTCAGGGGTTATGGAAGGACCAGCGCTGGAGGCTATAGGGACCCTTCGACCCCGATGGGTGGGCCTTTCGGTCAACTATCTCAGCCAGGCGCTCCCCGCCATGGCCTTGGCAGGGAGGATCCGCTCCCGATTTCCAGAGACCCGCATAGTCGTGGGAGGAAGCCTCATCACCCTATGGGGCTCGCGCGTCGCCCGCATCGACCCCTCACGGCGCTTTGTGGACCAATGGATCCAAGGACCTGGGGAACTCCCCCTCGCACGGATCCTAGGGCGCCCACACACACAAGGGGAGCCCCGTCGCGAACCCCCGGACTACTCCCATGTGGACTGGTCCCTCTACCTCTCCCCGGAGCCCATCCTCCCCCTCTCCCTTTCCAGGGGATGTTACTGGGGCCGCTGTCGATTCTGCATGGAGCCCCTGGCATGGGCATCCTACGATGGGACACGGTTGGATTTCCTCCCCACGGCCGAAAGGGAAGCCGAAAAGAGGGGAATCCCTTGGATCCACTTCACTGACAGCGCTCTTTCCCCGGCCGCCCTGAGGGGTCTGGCCGGTTGGCGTGCGGGACTGAATTGGTTTGGGTTCGCCAGGTTCGAGCGGGAGCTGAATGACGCCCAACTAGTCAGGGATCTCTGGGCTTCGGGTTGTCGCATGCTCCAACTGGGACTGGAAAGCGGCTCCCAACACCTCCTGGATCGGATGGGGAAGGGGATTCGGCTGGAGGATGTCTCGCAAATCCTTCGGATCCTCCACGAAGAGGGCATCGGGACCTACGTTTACCTCATGGTCGGCCACCCCGGAGAACAATGGGACGACGCTCGCCGAAGCTTGGAGTTCGTGGAGCGCCACAGCCCCTGGATCGATTTCTTGAGCTGCTCCATCACGAATCTCCCTCAATGGGCCGCCCCCCCACAGGGCGTCCATTTGGTCCCCTTCCGGGGGGACGGAGAAGATCTCGGTCTCTACACGGACTTCCTGGCGGGGTCGGGTTTGGACAGACGACGGGCACGTTGGTTCCTTGACCGCTGTATTAAACGAAACCAGGCCGTCCGCCCTCTCCTCAAGAGGGACCCCCCAGCCTTCACATCGGTCCACGCCCCTCTCTTCTTCCGGGCTACAGGCTCCCCCCCGCCGGTTCCCTCATGAGGGATTCGGGCCCTATACAGCGGGCTGCCGAGATGTCCCCGGTCACGGACCTGCCACCTGTCCAGACCATCTTCTCCTCCTGAGTGCCTCGGTCGGGGTTCAGAACCGAAGGGATACGGACCCGAAGATCTCCCGGACGGGCCTTCCTTTCTCCGGAACCAGATCCCGGGTCCGAAGCCGGAAGGGAAGGTTCAGGAGGTTGCGCCCCTCGAGTCGGATCCTGAGTCTTCTCCCCCACAGGTAGCGCTCCACCAGGAGGTCGGTCCAGGTGGCCTCCTGCCGGTCTCCCAGTCGGCCGAGTTCGCCCATCTGGAGCACACCGGTCTGCCTGACATGCACCCTCCACCCCGAGGAATGGATCCATCGGAGATCCAGGGTGGCTCGATGCTCTGACCAGGCTTCTTCGGGCCAAACCCCCGGAGGGCATTCCACCTCCTCCACTCGATCCCATCGATATCCATAACGGGCCGATAGGGCCAAGCCGGGCAGAATCAGCCATTCGAGCGAGGCTCCGGCATCCCACCCTTGAACGTCCAAGGCCTGGAAGCCCACAGCTCCCATGGTCTGTTCCCAACTGCGTCGTATCTTCCACCCCATCTGGATGCAGGTATGGAGATCGCGGCTCCAGGACCGATCCCAAGCTGCCCGCACCTCCCGATTCCAGGTGCCCGCTGCTGTATCCTCCCCCAGGGGGAAGCCCGCCACCTCAGCAGGCTGAAGCCCCTCCAGGACGGTGAATGGAGGCTCCATGTACTGGAAGACGCCCACTCGAAGCGTATCCCGAGAGGAAAGAGACCAGATCCACCCCAGACCGCCGCCCACCCGGAACAACCGCATGGTCCGCGAGGAGTAGACCGGAGGGACAGCCCCCCACCGATGCCAATGGAGGAATAACGACCCCTCCAGGAAAAAGCGGGGACGGACCTTCCAGGTGTCCCCGACATGGAGATTCGCATAGGCGGGCCGAACCCGGAGGCGTTTGGTCCAAGGGACGGAAAGGAGCCTCCGACCCCCATAGACCAGGGAGAGGAGTTCTCGACGACGAAGGGTTTCCTCGCCTGAACCCCAATGCAAACCCCACTCCCAGTGATGCTGGCCACTCCGGCCCATGTGGACCCCTCCCACCTGCAGGAGGCGCCCTGAGGTACGCCACCGAAGATCCTGCCGAAGCTCCCATCCTCCCCAAAGGGGTTCCTGGACCCGATCTTTCAGGAGCCCCTCCGACCGGTTCCAGAGCCCGTAAATGAGCACCTCCTCCCGGGGCCTTCGCCTCCACCGGTAGCCCAATCCTATCTGCCCCAGCGTCCCCTCCTGGTGGAGGAACGGATCCGGGACCCAGTGGGCCTCTCCATCTCCACGCCGGTCTCCCTGAGCCCAGAAAAGGGCCTCTCCATGAACCAGGAGTTCGTGTCCGCGCAGAAGAATCCACTTCCCGTCCAGGTAGGCCTGACGATTCCTCTCTCCATGATTCTCCGAGTGGTAGCCCCGGGTCTCGTCTTGATGGAGCAGGAGGGCCCCTGCCACAGGACCGGTGCCCCCATGGAGAAAGAGATCCACCTTCCAGGTGTCATGTTCCCCCACTCCAGCCTCCACCTCACCTTGGACCCGGGCCCCCTCGAACATCAGGGTATAGTCACGAAACGTATTAAAGGTATTGACGTTGACGGGCATAAGGAGTCGGGCGCGAAGCAGTTCTCGAAGCCCCGCACGTGTCCTACCTTGGGAAAGATATGCGGACGAGAGAAAGAGATGGGAGCCGCCGTTGGTGGGGTCGCTGCGCACGGACTGGAGGGCTCGGTCTTGGGCTCGTCGGAGCAGACCCAGCTCCCTAAAGGCCTCGGCCAGGTTTACGTTGCTCACGGCCCGATCCTGATCCAGTAGGAAGCGGGATCGATGGACGCAGCGGCCTCCATTGAGCTCTAGGGCCTTCTCCAGGGCCCGGACCGCCTCTCCAGGCCGGTGGAGATCTCGGAGGATCAGGGCCCTGTAGAGATGGGGCGTGGGATCCTTGGGATCCAACTGCGCGGCCCGATCCAGGACCTTGAGGGCCTCCTCCCATCGACCCATCTGGTAGAGTGCCTTGGCCAGATAACTACGATTCAGAGAGATCTGAGGCTCCAGGAGGACGGCGCTCAGAAACGCCATCAGGGCCTCGGCCTCCTCGCCACGCCTCATGTTAAGGATCCCAAGCCCCACCATGACCTCACCGAGGAGGGGATCACGCTCGAGGGCCTTCGTGAAACAACTCTCGGCCGTCTTCTCCTCCCCCCGCGCCAGACGAATGAATCCCTCCACCATGAAGGCCTGCGCACACCCCGGAGCCACGCTCCGGGCGCGGCTCAAGTATGCAAGGGCCTCCTCCTCTCGCTCCAGGCCGAAGGCGACCTCCGCTGCCTGAAGCAGAGCGGGCAAATAGAGGGGATCGCTCCTTAGGCAGGCCTTTGCCTCCCGGTATGCGCCCCCCAGGTCCCCTGAGCCGCGGAGGGCCCTGGACAGGGCGAGACGGGCCGCGGGAAGGCGAGGGGATCGGGCCACGGCATCCTCGGCCAGCTTTCTGGCCTCCGCGACTTCGTTCCAGGTCAAACGGATCAGAGAACGCTGGGCCAAGGCCAGGGAATAGACCCCAGTGGGAGAACCCTCCACGCTTCGGAGGAGCCTCAGTGCCTTCTCGACTTCTCCTTTGCCGAGGCGAGCCTGGGCTTCGAGCACTGCGAGGAGGGAGGGAGGACGAACGCTCCTGCGGGCCTCTTGGATAGAGGCAAGGGCCTCCTCCCATCTCCCCTCTTGGATCAATCCCACGACAGAATGAAGGATGGTGGGAATCCGGCCAGCCCTTTCCGGGAGTGAAAGGTCCAGATCCTTGAGGCCGGACCATGCCGGGTATCGGAGGATCCATTGGACGGTCTCCATGGGTCGCAAAAGGAGTGCCCGCTTGCGGGGAGGGTGAGTGGGGCTCATCCAGGCCACCTCCATGGACGACAGGGTCAACCTCCCCAAGGGATGCCGGATCTCCGCCTCTCCTGAAAGGACCCACACCCATCCCCTCCCTGAAGGTCTGAGACGGATCCCCAGCTCCGTACCCCTCACCCCCACCCAGGCATAGTTGACGTCCCACTCCATGGGTCGATGTGCTCGAACCCAGACCTCGCCAACCAGCAGTCGGTAGAGGCTCGCGGCACCCCGCGTCAAGACGGAATTGCAAAACTTCAGAGAAAACGTCTGGGAAGGAACCACATCCTTGAGGATAAGGCGAGTCCGACTCCGCATCCAAATCAGGCTCTCGTCCCGAAGAAGGATGGCGGCTCTCGATTCCTCTCCGGTCCGAAGGACATCGCCCCGGCCGAGAGGACGCCCCCTCCGGCATGGCGTCCAGCTCCTTCCGCCGTCGTGTGAAACGGAGAGGGTTCCTTGAACCGATACCACCTTGCCAACTGTCTCACCCGACAGGGCTGTCTTTTCGGAAGCGATGACCACCAAGGCCCAAAGCAGCACCGAGATCCAGCCGCGAAAAGGAGACATACCTCTCCACGCATCAAAGAACGGAGATGGGATTATAGGGAAATCTCGGGGGAAGAAGCCCCCTCTCAGTGGGCAGCCATGACCCGGTGGGTGCCGATCGTGAGCACGTATGTGCCTACGTACCCAACGGCCGGCCTCTTGTCAAGGGAAAGTTGAATCCCGGAAGTTCCCCCAAGAGGTAAGGGGATGAACGCAAGGACCCTTTGCCTTCTGAATAGATCCTATGCTTGTTGCTCCCCGGATGACCCAGAATTCTTGAGGAACTGCCATCCCCGCCTAGACGGGGCATCCTGGAGCCATCAAGATAGCAACCCGGAACTCCAAGGTCAGCACAGGAGGTGCACTGAACCGAGTAATCCTCGTCCCCGACACTCTGGTTGACGTCCAAGTTGGCCTGAGTATACCCTAATCCGTGCCATTTTGCTTGCGCTGGGAGGCCTTCCATGAAGCTCATCAAGGTGGCACCTATCCTCGCGATCCTCCTTTTCTGTCCCATGCAGGGAGTAGCCCAGCCCCCTCCATCGGGGCAGCTCTCCACTATACTCCCCCTCTCTCAAATACCCCTGATTCAGACATTGGGAGTCGATCAACAACAGCTCCTCCTTCAGGACCGACGCAGGGAAGAGATGGGACTCCCCCCCCGGTTCGCCACTTCCATCCCGCTGAGTCTATCTCCCCAGTTGAACGGAATCTGGCGGGTGCTTCCCAGCGGGAACCTCCTCTGGAGCCTTCGAGTCCGATCCCCCGGGGCCCTCTCCCTCAACTTCGTCTTCAACCCCTACCACATGCCCTCCGGGGGCAGACTCTTCATCTCCACCCCGGATGGATCCCATCGGATGGGGCCCTTCACGGATGGAGACAACGAGAGCCACGGGCAGCTCTGGACGCCGGTGTTGCCCGGCGAGGAAGCCGTCCTCCAACTGGAGATCCCCCCCTCCATGCTCCCCTTCCTTCGCCTTCGTCTGGCAGCGGTCAACCATGGATACCGAGAATTTCCCCTTCTTACGGATACCAAATCGGGAGACTGCAACGTGGATGTGGCCTGCCCTGAGGCAGCCGAGTGGACAGATGAGGTTCGTTCTGTTGCACGCGTGACCATCGGTGGGACGACCCTCTGCACGGGGACCCTCCTCAACAACACCTCCGAGGATCTGCGGCCCCTCTTCTTAACAGCGGATCATTGCGGGGTCGATGACCAGACCGCCCCCTCCATGGTCTTTTACTGGAATTTCCAAAAGAGCAGCTGCGGGGGACCCGCCGACGGGACCCTCCAGGACTTTCAGACCGGTGCAATATTCCGGGCTGGATGGGACCTGGACCAGGGCACGGACTTCGCCCTGGTGGAGTTGGACGACCCTCCGGATCCGCTCTTCTCTCTCTATTGGGCCGGATGGGATCGGACCGAGGCCGATCCCCCCGCTGCGGTGACCATTCACCATCCCTCCGGAGACGAGAAGAGCATCAGCTTCGAGAACGACCCCCTCACCACGACCTCCCTCTTCGAGGACACTAGCCCGGGCGACGGACTTTATCTTCGAGTCGGCGATTGGGACCTGGGGACCACTGAGCCCGGTTCCTCAGGGGCCGGGCTCTGGAACCCCGATCATCGGCTCGTAGGACAGTTGACCGGAGGAACGGCTGCCTGCGGCAACGACGAACCCGACTGGTTCGGCAGGCTCTCCGCCTCGTGGGAGGGGGGAGGGACTCCCCAAACCCGCCTGAAGGACTGGCTGGATCCCGCAGGGACCGAAGTCCTGACACTCGATGGTCGTGATTCTTGCACGCCCCCCTCCGTAGATTTCACCGTGGACCCCAATCCGGCTCTGGTCGGCGAACCCGTATCATTCCAGAGCTCGGTGGCCGGGGGTGCGCCGCCATACACCTACTCGTGGGATCTGGACGGAGACGGCGAGATAGACTGCACGACCCAGGACTGCATCCACACCTACGACGCCCCCTTCAACGGCAATGCCACGCTCTGGGTGACCGACAGCCAGCCCTGTCCCACCGAGGCCACACACGCCGTCGCTGTCCTTCCCCCCGAGGGGGAGCTGACCCTCCTCGATCCCAATGGCGGAGAGGTCCTTCCTTCGGGCACCTCATTCACCATCCGTTGGAGGGCCCCCTCCGAGGCCCGTCTCTTTACACTAAAGTATTCCCTCAACAACGGACGCTCGTGGAAGACCCTGGTGCGGGACATCGCCGGAGATCACTACGAGTGGATGGTCCCTACACCCCGGAGGAACAGCCCCAAGTCCTTGGTGAAGATCCTGGCATTCGACGAAGCGGGCAAGCGAATAGGGACCGATCGTTCGGACGGACGCTTCACCATAGAGGTGGTCAGGGTATTGTCCCCCAATGGCGGGGAGACCTTGGTGGCTGGTACAGCCCATCAGATCTCTTGGACCACCCACGCCACCAAGGAGGATGTAGTCCAGGTCAAGCTCCTCTATTCCCTGAACGGAAAGCAATGGCACCGGATCGCCGTGGTGGAGGGGGACCCCGGAAGCTTCCTATGGACCGTCCCCCAGGTCCCCGCACCCAAGGACCGGTGTCGAGTAAAGGTCAAACTCTATGGAGCGAGTGGACGAAGCGTCGGAAAGGACTTGAGCGACGCCCCATTTACTATCCTCCCTTCCTCGGGGCTCGACAAAGGAGGGTTGCCTCCCCTCAAACGCGGCGGGTCGTGATCCCTTCCCGGGTTATCTACGAAACTGCCATGCCCCGCCCCTCTACGTAGCACCCTCCCCATTCAGTGTCGCTGCGCGTTTGGTGCGGATCAGTCCCTGAAAGCGGTCAGGGGCTCGTGGAGGGGCTCCCTCTCTCGAAATCGGGTGGGACGCAATGGATGGATATCCAGGGTCCGGGCCCTACCCTCCAGGATGAGTTCCGCCACCACCATCCCCGCAGCAGGGCTGTGTTGGAAGCCGTGGCCGCTGAACCCATTGACACACACAAACCCACGAAGTTCCGGAAATTCCCCGATAATGGCATGATGATCCGGGGAGATCTCATAGAGACCCGCCCACCCACGGGCAATGCGGGCACGTTCCAGGACAGGGACGCGGTGGAGGGATCGCTCTGCGGTCCATTCCTGGGCGGCGAAATCCACTGTCTCGTTGAAGGAGCTCTCTCGGTCCTGAGGTCCGGCCAAAAGGAGCCCCTCCCCCTCCCTCCGCATGTACCACCCGGGGGCCAGATCGATGGTGAGGGGAAACTGCGGCGGCAGATCCTTAAAGGGCTCGGTAAAAAAGAGCTGTCTCCTCAAAGGACGCACAGGGAGATCCAGGCCGGCCAGCTCCGCCACCTTGGCTGCATAGGGGCCAGCGGCATTGACGACCACCGAGGTCTCCACTATGTCGCCCGTGGATGTCTCCACGGCCCGTACCGCCCCGTCCCCAACACGGATCCCCGTGACCTCCACCCCCTCCCGCAGGACCGCCCCGAGCCTGCGGGCGCCCCGAACGAAGCCCTGCAGCACCTCGTATGGCCCTGCATAGCCGTCGCCCGGGCTGTATGAACCTCCCACCAGATCGTCCACCCGAAGGAAGGGCCATCGCATTTGGATCTCCTCCGGGGCCAAAAGATCCACCTCCACCCCGAAGCCCCGGAGCATCTCGGCGTTCTGCAGGAGGACCTTCCAATGCCCTGAGCCAGAGGCCAGAAAGAGGTAGCCCACCTGATGGAACTCCGGATCCACGCCGAACTCCTCCCGGAATCCGTCGAAGACCTTCCGGCTGACCAGAGAGAAGCGCACGTTGATCTCAGTGGAAAACTGGACCCGAACTCCACCCGCGCATTTGCCTGTGGATCCTTCCCCCAAGAGGCCCCGTTCCAAGAGGAGGACCTCCGGAGTGCCCATTTTTCTGAGATAATAGGCCACGCTGACCCCGATGATCCCCCCGCCAATGATGACCACATCCGCCCCAGATGGAAGCGGCCGTCTCATGCCCCATCCTCCTGCGCCTCGAGGCGTCCGCCACCGTCCGCCCCCCGGATCCTCTCCCACCCCACGGACCACAGAAGGGCCGCTGCTGCCAGGACCAACCCCACCACCACCAGCGAGCGGGTGGGAAAGACCAGCAGGCCCGCCGCCGCCAACAGCATTCCGCGCTGGAGGGCATTGAGGGAGGTAGTGAAGTGACCGATGACCCCCGCGGCCAAGCATACGACCCCCACGACCGTCAGGCCCACGCTCAGGGCCACCTGCCAGACAGCGCCGTTGAGGAGCAGCGCCGGTTGCAGGACAAAGGCAAAGGGTACGAGGAATCCGGCGATGCCGAGCCGGAAGCCCTCGATCCCCGTGGCCATGGGCTCGGATCCCGCCAGATTGGCCGCCGCAAAGGACGTCACTGCATCTGGAGGCGTCAGATCCGCCAGGACCGAGTAGTAGAATACGAAGAGATGGGCGGCCAGGATGCTCACCCCGAACTTCCCCAGGGCCTGAGCTCCCACCGTCACCCCGATGATATAGGCAGCCGTGGTGGGGACCCCCGTCCCCAACACACTGACGATGACGAAGATCAGCAACATGGCGATGACCAAGATCCCCTGGGAGGCCTGCACCAGGATGCTCCCGAAGGCCAAGGCCACGCCCGTGCGGGTCAGGATGCCCACGATCATCCCCGCCCCGGCCAATACCGATGCAATGAGCCCCGCGTTGACCGCGGCCCGCACCAGCACATCCAAAGCCTTTCTCGGGGTCATCCAGTCTTTCCGGTTCAGGAAGCTAAGCAGGACGGTCACCCAGATGGTGTGGAAGGCGGCCTTGCTGGGGCTGTAGCCTTTGGCCAGGAGGGTCACAATGAGCAAGAAGGGCAAAAAGAAATAGGCCCGCCGCAGCAGAGGTCGAATACGCGGGCGCTGATCCTTCGGTACCGCCTGGATTCCCCGCTTCCGCGCGATGAAGTGAACCATGCAGAAGACCCCGAGGTAGTAGAGGAGGGCGGGGATCACGGCGACCTTGATGATCTCGAAATAGGGGATGCCCGTCACCTCGGACATGATGAAGGAGCCCGCCCCCATAATCGGGGGCATGATCTGCCCCCCCACTCCGGAGATGGCCTCCACGGCTGCGGCCTGCTTGGGGGTATAGCCGCTCCTCTTCATCAGGGGGATGGTGAAACTGCCCGTAGCGTAGACATTGGCCACGGTGCTTCCACTGACCGTGCCGTACATGGCGCTGGAGACCACCGAGATCTTGGCTGCTCCGCCTCGGGCCCATCCCGCAAGCCACGTGGCGAAGTCGATGAGGAAATCGCCGGCACCCGTGGCCGTCAGCACCCCCGCGAAGAGGATGTAAATGTAGAGGATCTGGGCCGAGATCCCGGTCAGGAAACCGAAGATTCCATCATCGCCGGAAAGATAGAGGATCTCCACGGCACGATCCAGGGTGAAGCGCTTGAAGTGGAACATGCCGGGCCACAGGTGACAGGTCATCAGGTAGACGATGACGATTCCCACCGTCAGGGCGAACCACTTGGACAGTGCCCTTCGGCATGCCTCGATGACCGCCAATGCCAGAAGGGCACCCAGGACCACCTCTTCGGTGCGTACGGGGTGGAATCCCAGAAACCGCTCGTTGAGCCGATCCGCATGATAGACCGTGTAGTAGCTGGCCACCGCGCAGAGGAGCGCGATCAGGACGTCTGGGATGCTGGGACGATGTCGGGGAGAGCGTCGCCACGCGGGAAACAGGAGGAAGACCACGGGCAGGAGCATCATGAGGTGGAGGCCCCTGAAGACCCTCGGCTCAGGGGATCCGAATCCGCACGCATGGTAATGAAAGACCCCGGCAACCACGGCGATAACAACTACCGGGGCCTTCCACCACCCCTTCAACTGGCGCATGGAATTTCCGTCCCTTGCGGAGCTTCTACTGCCCAAAAATCCGTGGCGCCTCATCCAGTGCAGGAGGCGCCACGGAAAAATGGGCCGCTTACTGAGCTCCGGAAGTGCGTCCTCGTGAGAATCCTATTTCAGCACCCCCTTCTCCCGGTAATACCTCTCGGCACCGGGGTGAAGAGGGACCCCGCATCCTGTGGGGCCGTCGGCGACCTTGTATGGCTTCAGGCTGGCATGGATCTTATGGACCTTGTCCAGGTTCTCGTTGATGGCCCTCGTGATCCTATAGGCCAGATCCTCAGGCATGTCCTTGTGCACGGTGATGACGCTTCCCGAGCGGGCGGTGATCACGTCCCGTGTGTTGGCGGCCTTGGGATATGTCCCCACAGGGATCTTGCCGGGAAGGATCCCGAATTGGCCCAAATAGTCGAGCAATCCCTTGGGGAAGTCGATGAGGCGCAGTTTCCGGCCCACCGAGGCCTCGGTCACAGCGGCGCCCGGAAGGGCCAAAAAGGTAAAGACCGCATCCACGTTCCCGTCCTTGAATTGGTTGGCCTGATGGGCGTAGTTGCCCCGGCTGAAGACAAAGCCGGCCTTTTCCAGATCCTTATAGTTGGTCTTGTAATACTCGAGGACCTTCCGGAAGACCCATTCGTCCGAGGTCCCAGCAGGGCTGACCGCGATGCGAAGCTTTTTCTTCTGGCCAAAGACCTCGTCCATGGTGCGGATGGGGGAGTCGGCGGCCACGAAGAAATGGAAGAAATTCATGCTCATCCCGCCAGCCAAGGCCCTCAACTCCGTCATCGGGCGGTCATAAGGGGGAAGACCCCTGTAGGCCGCGGCGTTCACAAAGGGGAGCCCCCAGCCGATCTCCACGGCCTTGCTGGCTATGAGGGGGGGGTTTTTGGTGCCGCCTCCGGGGACCACCTTGATGATGATGTCGGGCTCAGCCTCATGGATGATCTCGGCGAACCCACCGGCCATCCCATACCAGCCTCCGCCGACGCCCCCGGCCGTCCATGTGAGATGGATGGTCTTGCCTTGCGCCCAAGCGGTCGGGGTCCATCCACAAACGGCCAGGACCAAAGCCAATATCCACCACTTTCGCATCATACCCCACCTCCTTGGCCAAGAATGGAATAAAAACGGATGTTGAAATTTCCTGCAGGGACCTTCCGAAGCGCGGCAACCCGGGCCCTAAGGCTGGGCCATCACGTTACCAGGGCTCGAACGAGGTGTCAAGGAAAAGGCACCCTGAATCTAGGCGGCCTGACAGCGCGGAAGACAAGATGGATCAGGGTGTTGATGTCGAAGACCGGAAGCCTCAGGGCATCCCTGATCGTGGAGGCGTAGGGGCCCAGATTGGTGCACTCGAGCAGCACGGCTCCAAGCTCAGGAGTCCCTTTGGCCAGTCTCAGGGCACGTTCTTTGACCTCCTGTTCCACCAGGTGTCTCTCCAGGGGTCCCTCTTCCCTCAGCACGGCACGACAGAAGGCCTCGGCGTCTTCCATGCCTACAACCCTCACCCTCGCCAGGTCCTCCACCCCGGCGAGTCGGAGGTGTTCGTCGCGGAGCGAGGCTCCATCCGCTGTAATCACCCCCACGACCTTGGATGGTCCTATCAGGGGTAAAATCCAGGGGATCTGCAGGAGGGAGGAAAGGAAGACGGGAACGGGGAGGACTCGGGCCAAGGCCTCCTGGAAGAGGATCATGAACCCGCAGCTCCCTGTGATGGCCCAGGCCCCTTCTCGGACCAGACTCCATGCTGCATCCAGGAAGGCCTCCTCCAATCGGGTATCGCCGAGGCGGATCAGTCGCTTCAGGGTGGCCCCCGGCACCATGCGGTACTGGACGGGAAAGGGGTAGGTCCTGGGATCCCCGATATCCCCCGGCACCCGGGGGATCCTTGCATCAGTCAGGAGGATACCCAAGAACCCTGGCGAGGGAGGGACCACGGCGTCCATCCTCATCACGCCTTCCCGAGAGGGAGCGGGTCTTTCCCTCGAATCAGCACCTCCTCCAGCGACAACTCCCGAAGCTCGTTTCGGTATCGCGGGGGGAGGGTCTGATAGAGGGCTGTCCCTCGCCGCTTCTTCCCGAGAAGGTCCTGCGAGGCCTCCCCCACGATGCGGGCCGGAACCCCCGCCACCACGGTCCTTGGGGGCACCACAAACCCCTCGGGAAGGAGACTTCCCGCCCCCACAATGGCCCCGGCTCCCACCTTCACCCCATCGAAAAGGATCGCCCCCATACCGATGAGCGCATTCTCCCCCACCTCAGCCCCGTGGAGGATGGCCCCGTGACCCACATGGGCGTCCCTTTCCAGACGCACTTCCTCCCCGGGCCGGGCATGAAACACGCAGTTTTCCTGCACGTTGGACCCCGGCCCAATGCGGATCCTTCCCCAGTCGCCCCGCAGGACTGCACCAGGCCCGATATAGCACCCCTCGAGGATGATGACATCGCCGAGAACCACGGCCAGAGGATGGACATAGGCCTCGGGGTGAACTCGGGGAACCCTCTCCTCCATGGCGTAAAACGGCATCTCGCCCCCCTCTCTGGTATTGTCCAGGGCGATCTTACCCGACCAGAAGAGGGGGTTCAAGGGAGGGGATGAGCTGGCCTCTTGTGTTGTCAATCGGTGGAGGTTGCGTTACTCTACTGACCGGATTCGGGTTTCAGGCGGCAACATCAGAGCGGGTGGGTAGAGTATGGCCAAAAAAATGCTCATCAATGCGACCACGGAGGAGGAGATCCGTGTGGCCATCGTGGAGGACGGACTCCTGCAAGAGATCGGCGTGGAGGCAGTGGGCCGGGGGCAGATCGCGGGGAATATCTACAAAGGTATAGTCTCCAGGATCGAGCCCAGCCTTAACGCCGCCTTCGTAGACTTCGGGGAGGAAAAGAACGGATTTCTCCCTGCAGACGAAGTCCACCCCCGCTTCTACAAGGGAAAGATCAAACGAGGCAACGGCCCCTCTCCCCCCATTCAGAAGATCCTCGATCGAAACCAGCAGATCCTGATCCAAGTGGTCCAGGATCCGAGAGGAGAGAAAGGGGCACTGCTGACCACCTACATCTCCCTTCCCGGGCGCTACCTCGTCCTCATGCCCTATCGGGCCAAAAATGGAGTCTCCCGAAAGATCGTCGACGAGGCGGAACGGGAACGCTTAAAGAAGCTCCTGGACGATCTGAACGCTTCCGAGGAGATGGGGTTGATCGCGCGCACTGCCGCTGAGAACCAAACCAAAAACGCCTTGGCCCGTGAGGCCAAGTCCCTGAGACGGCTGTGGAACGCCATCTCCAAGAAGGCCAAGTCGGCCTCTGCTCCGGCTCTGATCTATCAGGAGACCAACCTCGCCCTTCGCACTGTTCGGGATTACCTCACCAGCGATGTGGACGAGATCTTGGTGGACAGCCCGGACCTATTCGTGGAGGTCCAGGACTTTCTCAAGGCCACCATGCCTCGACTTCGCAAACTGGTGAAGCTCCACAAGGAGAAGCGTCCCCTCTTCAACAAGTATCAGATCGAGGAACAGATCCAATCCGTCTACGACGCCACGGTCAGGCTCCCGTCGGGGGGGACTATCGTGATCCATCCCACCGAGGCCTTGGTGGCCATCGACGTCAACACGGCCAAGACCTCGCTGCGGGAGGACGCAGAGACCACGGCGTTCCGAACCAACCTGGAGGCTGCCCAGGAGATCGCCCGACAGCTCCGACTGCGGGACCTTGGGGGGCTCATCGTCATCGACTTCATCGACATGGAGAACCGGGCCCACCGCACTGAGGTGGAAAAGGCCCTCAAGGAGGCCTTCAAAGGCGACAAGGCCAAGGTGCGCATCTCCAAGATCTCCTCCTTCGGCCTCCTGGAGATGTCCAGGCAGAGGCTCCGTCCGGCACTGGACTCAAGCCTCTTCGATATCTGCCCCCAGTGCAAGGGGACAGGCAAGGTCAAGGCAGCCGCGGCTCAGGCCCTGCAGATCTACCGCAAGATCCAATCCGCAGCCGTCCGGAAGAACCTCCTCCGGGTGGAGGGCGAACTACCTCCCAACACTGCCCGCTACCTTCTCAACGAGATGCGAGGTCAGTTGGCCGCCCTTGAGAGGGAATACGGCATCCAGATCGACTTGACAGCCCATCCCCTCCCTCTGACCCAGGAGGCGAGACTTCGCCTGCTGAGATCCAAGAGGGGCGAGGGGGAGACGCTGGTGGAGGAGGTGACCCTTTGAAGCCGTCTGAAGTCCGCCCTGTGGAGATCGCGGTGGATGGTACCGTCCTTCGCGGACTCCTCCACCGGGCAGCGGGCGGCGGAGGGAAAGATGCACCCTGTATCGTCTTATGCCACGGCCTTTTGAGCAGCATGGAGAGCCCCAAATTCTCGCTGTTGGCTGATACCTTTTCCAGGGAAGGGTTTCACACGGTTCGGTTCGACTTTCGGGGATGCGGCTCCAGCGGAGGAAACCTCCGCGAGACCACGGTTTCCGGAAGAGTCCGGGACCTGAATGCAGTGTTGGATTACCTGAGGCAATCCGAGGGATTCCACGGCCCCACAGGGCTTCTGGGTAGTTCCATGGGGGGGTTCGTCGCCTTGCTCACGTTTCTGGCCCGCGGGGACGTCCAAGCCCTATGTGTGTGGGCCACCCCTTTCCGCCTCGATCTTCTCTCCTCCCGGAGGGGGCATCCGGATCTGGATCGCCTGGGGCCGGACTTCTTCGAGGACCTTGCGGTCCACGACCTCCGCCCTCGCTGTGGGGAACTCCACCACCTGCTCCTCCTCCACGGAGGCCAGGATGAGGTGGTCCCTGTAAACCATGGCTTTCTCCTCTATCGATACGCCTCCCCGCCCAAGGCCCTGGAAATCATCCCTCAGGCGGATCACCGCTTCTCGGACCCCGAGCATCGCCGACAAGCGACGGAGCGGAGCTTGGCTTGGTTCCGGGCCCACCTGATCGAGGCCGAGGCCGGCACAGGCCCCCTCAAGAATCCTCTTCGACCTTCCCTCTGACGAGTCGCCGGTAGAGAAACTCGGAATCCGACGGGGAGAGATTGAACTTCAGGCAGGCCTCCTCGACGAGGAGGGACAAGGGAGGCGGAGGAATCTCTCTGCGCCTCTCGCTGATCCAACGAACCGCCTTGCGAAGGGCCTCCCCTTCGGGAAGGATCTCATCCATGTGGGGCCTCCTCTAAAAAACTAACCCGAATTACTTTGAAAACAGCCTCTCGCTTATCTCGTCGATTTCGTCGATCTCGTCTATTTGGTCTTAGCGGGGTAGGGGGGCTTTAGCCTCCCAAAGGAGGGCACTGAAGTCGCCCCTCCCCGAATAGAGGCATTGACCCTCGCATCTGAGAAGGACCCTTGTAAAAAAAACGCCACATGATGGCAATATTCCAAAGAGATACTCCCCATTATCCCCCATTAGAGGGATAATGTGGGCTAAAAGCACATTCAGAGACCTCATCCCCACGGTCTCCACCAGCCAGCGTAACACAACTTCCCCCTGGGCGCCAAAGCCTTAAAAAGGGCGGGGTTGTCCGCTGCACTCAGAGCCCGTAAGATGGGGAAAGGGAGCGCTGAGGTGACACGGATGTACCGGATTTTGGCCATTATGGCCCACCCCGACGACGCTGAGGTATGGGCAGGAGGCACCCTGGCAAAATACACATCTCAGGGCCACGAGGCCCACATCTTGGTCTTCACCTACAATGAGCAGCACATCAGGGGTCAGGAGGCAAAAGCAGGAGCTGAGAAGCTCGGGTGCGGCCTCCGAATGTTCGGCTATCGCGACACGGCCCTGCAGGAGACCGAGGAGGCTACGGAACGGGTGTTGGAGGAGCTCGAGCGCATAAGCCCCCATGCCCTCATCGTCCATAATCCGGAAGACACCCACCCCGACCACGAAGCCGCCTTCCGTATCGCCCGACGCGCACTGATCCGCTGGTATGCGGGGCATGGCAGGCCAAACGAGATCCCGTCCGTATTCGCCGCAAGCTCCTATTTGGGGATGGGTATCCACGGACCTCTCCCATTGGACACCTTTGTGGACATCTCATCGGTATGGGAACGGAAGGTGGAGGCCCTCAAGGCCCACCGATCCCAGGGGGCCCATCAATGGATCGCCCGCTTGAGACATGCGGCCGAACTTCTCGGGGCTGCGGCGGGCTGCCCACTGGCGGAGGGTTTTCGAAGGCTGATCCTGTTCGGAGAGACGGGCTGTCTTCGGATCCTGGATCCCGAGGCCACATCCCGGGCGAGGTGAGACAGAGACAAGGCAAACCCTCACCGCCCTTTCCCCCAACCTGATCCCCAAGACCTCTGTTTACAGAAAAATCAGGGTCAGAAAAGGACAGCGTAGAAAAAGATACCCACCATGGAAAAGGCCAGAAGGATCTTGACGGCGGTTCCACCTAGGAACCCCAGCAGAGACGCAAATCCCACCTTTGCAGCCCCCGATATCTCACGGTGCCCCAGGGTCCATTCTGCCAGAAAAGAGAGGGCGAAGATCCCCACCAGGAGCCCTGGGATCCCCCCTACCACAACCCCCACTATCCCTCCCACCAATCCCCCGGCCACGGCCCAACGACTGGCCTGCTGTCTCTTGGCCCCGTATGCCGAGGCAAGCCAGTCCACCACGAAGGTGAGGACCGCGATACCAGTCAGGCCTCCCAACACCAGGGCATCGACCTCCTCAAAGTGGGTGAAGAATCCGTAGAGAAAGGCGCCAGCGAGGATGAGCGGAGGGCCTGGAAGGACCGGGAGGGCGGCCCCCAGCACCCCTAAGCCCATCAAGCACAAGACCCCGGCCCAAAGGAGGACTTCCGTCATGGCTGCCTCCCTTCGGAGAAGACCTCTCCTCGTCCCCCTTCCAGACACTCGGTACCCCCTGCGGCCGAACCTCCCACGAGTCTCATGGGGATCAACATCACGAAGAATGGCACCATGTAGAAGGCGGCAACGAGGGTTGCTTCAGGGCCAAAGAACCTCCCGGCGAAGACGACCATCAGCACATTGTTGATAAAGGTCAGGCAGACCGCGCCTGTATAGCCGTCCCATCGCCCACGGGAAATCCTCCCCAAGGCCAGGCCGGTCCCCATGAAGAGCCCTGCAAGAGAGAAGGCCAACCCCACGCCGTATAGGACATCCCCTGCGTGGGCGCGGAGGAACGCGGAATAAGGGGCAAAGATCCCTGCATTAATGCTGAAGAAGAGGAGCAGGGAGAGAGCGAACTGGCGGCGCCCTACCTCCTCCATCAAACGGGGAGCGAATCTCCGTCCAAGGATAACGGCCCCCATGGGGACAAAGATCACCATCAGGAGCATTCTGGCCATATGGGAGAAGGGTATGGCGATTCGGGCCCCCATCAACACCTTGACCCAGGCCGGAAGGGTCAAGGGGACGAGTAGGGAGGTCACCACCACCATATGAAGGACCCGCGAGGTGTTGGCTCCAAGAAGATTGGACATAAAGGGGGCCACCACCCCTGTTGAGACGCCGGAGAGGAGAAGGATAGCCACACTGTAGCGGGGAATCAGGAGCTCGGCCAGGCCCCAGAACAGAAGAGGCATAATAGCTAGCTTTATCAGACACCAGAACCCCACTTCGACCAAGTCCCGGGGACCCACGTCCATCAGAGACGAGAAATCGATCCGTAAGAAGCTTAGAAAGAGGATGGTCATCATGAAGTAGAAGGCCCAAGGCGTGAGATATCGGGAAATTTGGGGAAGGAAGACCCCGAAGATCAAGCCCGCGAATACCACAGCCACAAGAAGCAGATCCCTGCCTCGAAGCATAACTCACCAGGCTCCGGAACTTATCCCCTCAGCGCATCTCCAGGTGTAAGACCCCTATGGTGCCCCCACCTCTCCTTCCTGTCAATCTCCCCACCCCCCGATTGATGGTGGGAGTGGGGTTGCCAACAAGATCCCAAGCCCGACATCCGGGCAGGGGTCTCCTCGCCCTGCCCTTCTGCTCGCCCGCGATCCGCTACCCTTATTCAGCTCCCCGGCAAAGCCCATCATCCCTGCAGGAAAGGGGATCCCCAAATCCACCCCGGGAAAAGGCCGTTTTACATCCCATGGCGGTGGCCTTAGAATATCCTGGGGTTCGGGGGGCACAGCCCACGACTTTGCCGGCCTCTTTGGAAATAATCCGGAAGACGGAGGCTCAATATGGATATGGAGCTCAAGGAACAATTCGAGGACCTTTGGAGAAAGTACTTCAATGGGGCAGATCTACCCATGATCTTCTATTATTCAGACCATGACATGGGGGCCAAGCGAATGAAGGCCCCCTCCGGGCACCAATGCGTCATCGCCTTGCTGGCCCAGGTGAGAAAGGGCACATCCATCTGTCTGGACAGGGACTCAATTGGATGTCCTGGTGGGAGACGCTACCTCGGCTTCAGCATGGAGATCATGCCCAATTTTGAGTATTTCCTCTCCTATGGCATACCCGGAAAGCTGGAGGGGGAGCGCTACAAGAAGGACCCGGAGCTGGTAAACCGCTACATGGCCCAGGTCCCCCGGATGCAAGCCCCGGCGAAATTCATCATATTCAAGAGATGGGATGCCCTTGAGGAGTCTGACGAGCCTGCCGTGGTCATATTCTTCGCAAAGCCTGATGTGCTCTCCGGGCTGTTCACCCTGGCCAACTTCGACGAGCCAGAGCAGCACATGGTCGTGGCCCCGTTCGGTGCTGGATGCGCCACAATTGTGCAGTACCCCTTCCTGGAGGCGGGCTCAGAACGGCCCCGGTGCTTCATCGGGATGTTCGATGTGTCAGCCCGGCCATACGTCCCCGCAGACACCCTCAGTTTTGCTGCTCCCATGAGCAAATTCCGTCGAATGGTGGAAAACATGGAGGAGAGCTTCCTCATCACATCCTCATGGAATCGCGTGTATAACAGGATCCGTAAGTCCTCAACTCCTTTTGGATGATTGTCAAACGAAAAATTCATTCAGAACCAACTGTACATACACGAGGGCTCTTAAAGCGTTGGATCTCCGATCCAATGAGCCATGAAAATATCTTGTAACGGCTATGGGATACGGTATGGGGGTAACCGGAATGTAACCGTGCATGGGATTGAAATGCCAGCCGGGATAAGAGACTGCCCCAACGGTCATGGGGCGATGGAACCGCGGGGGCGCCTGCAGTGCGTTGTTATACGTCGTCACTGTTGTCTGCCGAGTACTTTTTCGTGTGCCTCTTTTGAAGTCATGACGGGAACAATTTCGAACTCAACCAGATCTTCCCATTTATTCATCCATTCTCGCAATAATGCTTCGTCATCGCAGCGCATCAATTGGTAGCACTTATCCAGACCAACGGAGACCCAGCTATCGATATACTCGACACCACTCGGCAGCATCCGACCGCGTTCATTGGCGCGCCTATAGATCTCTTCCACCCGCCCTTCCTTGAAGTGTTCTACTACCATGAATAGCATTTCAGCCTCTTCCTTCTAGATGTATAACGTCGCAAATCAGCAGCGTGGATTCCGGCTCCTGCTGTTTTATGAACGAATCGTTAAGGCTTCCCTAAAGAAGAGCTATGTTTAGCCATATGAGTATCAATGTCATTATACAGTAAATCCAAGGCCTCTTTTACTTGCAGAGATAACTTGGTCTCTCTTGGACTTAGGACAAATGCGTCTGAGGCCAAAAATAACTACTGATATGAAGTGTGATTATACTCCTTCATTGCTTTTTTTTGAAGATGAAAATTGGTTAATAGCTTCTAATATTTTTTCAGAAGGCCCAAGCATAAAAAGAATATCGTTGGCCTGAAGCAGCATATCTGCTCCAGGGTTGGACAATACCTGTGAACCCCGTCCTATTGCCACTACGGAAATACCATAACGCTTCCTTAACTCTATCTGGGCAAGGGTTTTTCCAACTAACGGTGAGCCCTGCGATATCCGAAATGTACTGATGTCAATATCAGAAAGATGAAGTTTCAAGTCAGAAAAAGATGTCGACGCTTTAGAAAGGCTTCGAAACATTTCGTAGCCATCTGCTCGGACCTTAGCGACCAGCTTTTCGATTTCGTCTCTGGGTATGAGATATTTCGTCAAAACCCGAGTAAAGATCTCCACTGATGTCTCAAATTCTTCCGGGATGACTTCGTTGGCTCCCAATTCGTACAGAGGTTCCACCTCTTGGAGATAACGGGTTCGTACGATCAAATGAGCTTTCGGATTAAGTCTCCGAATGACTTCAGTAATCCTGCGGGTTGCCGTTGGGTCGTTGATTGCAACCACAACAATTCTCGCTGCTTGGATGTTTGCGTGCTTAAGTGTGGTCTCCCTGGTTGCATCGCCATAATCAATTGATTCACCCTTTGCTTGTTCGCTCCTTACTGTTTCCGGATTCATCTCAATGATTGTATAGGGGATACCAGCTGCCTTGGCGGCTCGTGCTACATTTCTCCCGTTCACTCCAAAGCCGATGATAATGAGGTGGTCTTTCCTGTCCATAACCTTTGTCTCAGAAACCGGATAAATGCCTGATACCAACCTTTTAGGCAGAGGCACTCGCAGGATTATATCCACTACTCGGGGTGCCAAGGGTATAATGAATGGTGTAGCCGCCATGCTGAGGATAGCGACGGATAGAAACTCCTGATAGATGTCTCCGGAGAGTAAACCGTTTTCTACACCGACTCTGGATAGAATGAAAGAAAATTCACCAATCTGGCAGAGTGCAAAACCAACTAAAATTCCGGTACGGAGTGGGAATCCCAGCAAAATGGGAACAGACCCGGCGATGATGGTTTTCAAAACCAGGACGCATAATGTAGTCAGCATGATGATTCCTAATTGCCGGTAGAGAAAACCGACATCAAGCATCATGCCAATGGATATAAAAAAGAAAGTTGTAAAAACATCTCGAAAGGGCAAAATATTCCCCAGTGCATGATGGCTGTATTCAGACTCGGAGATAATTAATCCCGCCAGGAACGCACCCAGGGCAAGGGATAGTCCTGCCTTGGAAGTTAGCCACGCAACACCAAAGCATATTACAACCACGCTTAATAGAAAAAGTTCATGATTACGTGTTCTTGTGATTTGCCACAATAAATGTGGCACAACCCATTTGGCGCTGATTATCACCAACAGGATGATTCCAATTCCTTTGGCCAGAAGAACGAGGAGGGATTCGCCCAAATTCCCCGTTGCTCCAGCCAGTAGTGGTGTGACCAATATCATTGGAACAACAACAATATCCTGGAAGATCAGGATGCCAAGAGTTGTACGTCCGTGTGGAGCATCAATTTCGGCCCTTTCCTGGATTAGCTTGAGTACAATCGCCGTGCTATTCAGGGCTACGAGAAATCCGATAAAGACCGCCTCGCCAAAAGTCCGGCCAAACTCAAACTGCGTGGCTATGAACAAGGTAGCCAGAGATGTTAGCAGCACCTGAAACGAGCCGCCTATCAGGACGGACTTCTTGATTTGCAACAGCCTTTCTATTGAGAACTCAATTCCTATGGTAAAAAGCAATAGTACAACACCTACTTCAGCAAAAATTTCCACTTCATGAATTGCTTCTATCAGTCCTAGTCCGTAAGGCCCTACGAATATCCCTGTGAGGAGAAATCCTACAATTGCTGGCACGCCAAGTCGATGGAATATAAAAAGAACAGCAATGGACAGCCCAAATATGATAACAATGTCTTTTAGTAGTGGAATCTCCATGCTAAATTTTACCTTTTTATCTTGTAGCTCCGCCAAGAAGGTCAAAGATTAGGCTCACGGCATGTATCAGGGTATTTGTATGAAGCACCTAACAATTTAAACTCAGAGGCTGCGGTTTATCTTCCGGCAGCTGGAGAGATTTGTAATTTGAGACTGTTCAATAATTCAACCGAGCTAATCTTACCATATTGTTTGAACATAGATACCCCCGGCTAAAGCCGGGATCCTTAAAACCCTTTACAGCTTCATGCGAAGCTGACCTGAATTCTGGCGGCCTTGAGACTCAAGGTATCGCTTTACCGTCTCTTCATCCACGCCTACGCTGCTGACGAAGTAGCCCGAGGACCATACAATATTCTCGTTCCAATACACCTTGGCCACCCATGGAAATGCCTTCCTCAAACTGTGAAGCCGATTGGCTTTTCAGCTTTCCCATCACCGAAGATATGCTGTAATTCGGCGCAATGCACATCACCATGTGCACGTGATCCCTAAGCTACCCCAGACATACTTCGCAGCAGCTTCGGCATCGGCTCTCGAATGTAACCACACACGCCAGGATTCAGGATCCGGCGGCAGTACTTACATGTGTCCAGGGACACGAACTTTTACGAAGTTAGGGGACGTCAAGTTTTACTATTCCTGTTGATGGGTTGTTTGTTAATTGGGGGCTCCGGTTCCTGGAGAAATGCCCCTTTCGAGCGAATGTCTAGGACCCGTCTGTCTGTTCAAGAATCGATCCTCATTTCAAAACGACCGTCAAAATTCATCTTTTTTATGATGGCCTTCGCCTGCTCTATTTCCCCTTTATCCACCTTTCTCAAATCCAACTCGAATTGATGATGATCCGTGATGATCCCTGCGAAGTCGTCACCGAGGTCGATCTTCTTTAGCATCTCATGTTCGTCCTTCGGCCAAGCTTCATCATTAACTTTTACCCCGCGCTCGAATTCATCCAGGAAGATCTCGAATTCCGGAGTCCGCACAAGAATTAGGCTTCTGATATCTTCCAATTCTGGCTGCCAGATCGCAAATGACAGGATCAAATCCGGCGGATTATCTTCAGCCGCTATAAAGGAAACAGGTTCCATAATTCCCTCTCTCGTTTAACGCCAAGTCTCAGCAGCGGCTATGAAGCGCAGCGGAATGGCGGTCGGATTGTTAACGGAAACCTGATATTTCTAATGCCCTTATTACTCTCCGTTTTGGAGCATCAATAGGAAATCTTGACTTTTAACTTTCTACTCCGGCTTCAAGTACAAAAGCCTCAAAGATTGGTGGGTCTATACTTCATCTCCAAATGTTTCTATATGAAATTTTATGCAGATTTAACATCAGCAAGCGCTTCCTCGTAAGTGTCTCCTTGCCCCACAATCACGCCCTTGATACCAAGGAGGTAGGCAACATATCCATCTGGATGTTTCTCCACAATTATTTTGTATTGTCTTATCATGTGGCTTCTCTCTCATCATAGGGCTTTAACATTATTCAAGAATTATTTAGCACGAGCGAAGATTTATATAGATATCCTCTGATACTGAGACCGGGACAGGGTTCTCCACCAACACAAAATTGGGGCATAGCGGTCGCCCTTACGGGCAACTTTTCCAAACCCTAGGGCCTTCCCCGGTTCAAAGCAGGCCTCTCCCGCTCCTCCACCTACCACTGGCTCCGGGCAGCCTCGCTGAGGCTGCCAATTTGGAGAAAGGGACAGTCATGCGAATCAAACTTTGAGAGTATTGCCTGTCACAGGAACCCCCACCTCCCCGCCCGGCGATTTTCGCACGACGTTGTACAATTACAATGTAACACCTTGCTAATAGACTCACTGTCTAACGTTAAAGCTGAGCTGCCGCCAAACGAACGCAGCGAGTTTAGCGGTCAGCTTCAGCGGTTTGTTCGGCCACAGTATTTTCTAAAGGAGAAACCATTTCTTGATATGAAAATTCACGCAACCCCGCTTTAGCCTTTGCATGTTCAATTGTCATACTTACAAGATTACCATCTTGATCTAAATCAATATAAATGTCCTCACTGATCTCCTTTGTCTCATAGACTTCTTTGTCAGTAAATTCTATCAAAGCTGTATCGGTATCTGGAAAATATTTAACTCTCATCTTTTAGATCCTCCTTAAAAAACCTATCAAAAAATGCATTGTGCACAGTCTGTCCATCTTCCAATAAAATTACTCTGAGATATTTATCTACTTCTGAAATCTTTGCCCATTTTCTAATCCTTCCGTCAGACTGAACAACTACCTTTTGAGGATTTTCAATTACGTACTTAATCCATTCTTCTCTGATTTGGGCTCTATCGGGTCTCTTCCTTGTATATTTGAAATAGTGAGTCGTTTTCATCACAATAATTTCTCATAAAATCTATGCGATTTACATAAACTGTATGATTAGCACCTTCCCTTAAAAATTCACATCCATGGGTTTCAAGATGGCGGATTAAATCTCTTCTTTTCAAACCAATACTTCTCCAATTTCCTCTTTCCTAAAATCAGTTCCTTTAAGTTCTTCCTCCATAGTTTGACGATTGGCTTCTAAGACAAGGTTTATGGCTTCTGTTAAATTTTTTCCTTGTCTCTTCAAGAGCTTTTCCGTGAGTATTGGCTCTTGGTAATTTTTCAACATATCCAATATATCCATAAAGTGGTTTCTGAAAACACTGCGGTAAGTTTTAACTGCATAACTGTTCACCTGCCTTTCACGGTTTTTATTATTTTACCATAACGTGCGAGCTAAGCGGCTTCAGCATAACGTAGCGAACGGATGTTTGCAGATGTCATGCGGAGGTCCGCTTCAGCGATTGGTTGCCGCCAGCGAATCAGTGCGCAAGGCATATTTCGGGCAAGCAGCTTCGTTTCAACGTCAGCCCTCAAACAAAGAAGCGACAGCCAATTGCTGAAAATTGGATAGCTTCTTTTATTTCCATAAAAAATCTGATCGAGTTGTTGAACCAGCCATTGAGAGTTCGAAAAGGCGGGTATGATTCGCTAAGGCGTTAAAAATAAGCATGTTGTAGAAAATCCTATTCAATCCGAAATATATGGAAAGGGCTGACCAGCCACGAGCCCTCGCCTGGAATTTAGATAGAAGCCTTCGAGGATGTCAAGGAAAAAAGTCAGTAGGGATGGATTCCGCCTTTACTGCCTTTCCCCACCCATGGAACCCTCCACATAGGTGCTCATCAAAGACCCTAAGAGACCCGAGGCAGGAATGCGGAGATCAGGACGTGGCTCTCGATTAACATAAAACTAGGTCATACAGGTCTACCTCTGAAATTGTGTCCTCAGATCAACATCTTACACCCCCATGTCTCTGGCTCTGGAGAGACGTCCCTTTCTTAATAGACGGAAAGCCGATTCAGAACGAACGTCGCGCAAACCAAACACTGACACAAAAAATGATACGCTGCCGAAACCAGAACGCGAGGTTGACTTGGAGCAGCTCCGGTGCTACACTGATATCGTGGAGCACGGAGGAAAAACTCATGGCGAATCTGACGATTACGGTAGACGAGGAGGTCTTGAAGCGGGCGAGGATCCGGGCCTTGGAGCTCGGCACATCGGTGAATAGGTTGCTTCGGGATGCGCTGGAGGCGTTTGCCGGGGTCCATCGGGCTCGGGAGGCCGCTCTGCAGGACCTTCTGAACCTTTCACGAGCCTCGGGGGCACGGCGGGGGACGCGCACGTGGACCCGGGACGAACTCCACCAACGGTGAGCATCCGTGCGTTCCTTCTTTGACACCAACGTCTTGGTGTATCTCTTCGATGCCGACTCGCCGGAGAAGCAGGCCAGGTCCCGGCAGCTACTGGCCGAGGAGGTGATGCTCGGGCGAGCAGGGCTCAGTACCCAGGTCCTCCAAGAATTTTACGTGGCGGTCACCCGCAAGCTTGCGGTTCCCCTAGACCCCGACACGGCAAGCCGCGCTGTGCACGATCTGGCAGAACTCCCGCTGGTACAGGTGGACCGGGAACTGATCTTCCGCGCCATGTCGAGATGCCGGGACGGCACCTTTTCGTTCTGGGACGCCCTGATCGTCGAAGCGGCCCTGGTGTGGGGAGCCGAGGTGCTCTACTCCGAGGACTTGCAGCATGGCCGCCAGGTGGAACACCTTCGCATCGAGAATCCATTTGGGTGACGTCTCTGAGCTTGGACCAGCTCTGATCAGCTTTCGAGGCCCCACGGCACAAGGCTTCCTCGCTTCGCTGATGCAGGACGGGCCTGATGTCGAGGTGGCGGGAATACGTTGTACGGAGTGATGGAGACCCGAAGCTCGGGGGTTCCGACTGATATTTCTACAACAACAGCTCCCCTCCACTGATGGGCTATCTCTCCCCCCACCGGGTTCTCTGCTCGGCCCTCCCCTTTGCTCCGCTCACTCGTCAGTACTTAGCCTCATTTTGGATAGAAGCCAGCATTTTTTGGGGTGGAGAGGATAAACAGAAGGACACTTTGTAAAGGAAAGGGCATCTTCTTGACATGATCCTGATAGTGATATATAGTAGTGTATATCATAATTCAGGAGAGGGGGATATATTGTGGGAAGCCAAAGGACGATCATCACGATTTCCGATGAAGACAAATCATGGCTTGAAGGCTATAGTAGGGCTAGTGGAATATCCATGGCAGAGGCAGTGAGGAGGGCCATTAAGCGGCTGAAGGAGCAGGAACGAAGATCAGTTTATCAAAGCCTTATTGCCCAGACCAAGGGAATCTGGAAACAGGGCGATGGACTGGCGTATCAAGAGAAGCTGCGATCTGAGTGGAGATGAAAGGGGTGGTGGAAAGGCTTTTAGACTCGGTCATTCTCATTGATCATTTTAATGGCATTCCTGAAGCGACTCGATTCCTCTCTGGATTGGATCCATTGAGGACGGCGATTTCAGTGATCACCCGTGCAGAAGTCCTGGCCGGTTTTGATGAAGAAACTGTTCAAAAGCCTAAAGCCCTCCTGGACCAATACCTACTCCTTGGTATTGGAAAAGAAGCTGCCGATAGAGCTGCTGCCTTAAGAAGGGAACATGGCTGGAAGTTGCCAGATGCATTTCAGGCTGCTTTGGCTATGAATGCCGGTATAAAACTATCCACTCGAAATACTAAAGATTTTGATCCTGCAAAACATCCTTTTATAGAAGTGCCTTATTCCATTTAATTGGGGAGACCGGGACGTGGTTCCCAATCAAGAACCGGGTCATAGCCGTTGCCCCTACGGACAACCTTTCCAACCCCTGGGGCTTTTCCCAGTCGATCACACCTCCCGTTGGAGTGGGCCTCCAGAGCATCACCATCCTTTTTGCCACTCTTTCCCCCCCATGAGAGACCGTGAGAGACCGGGACGTTGGTTCTCAGTCAACATAAAACTGCATCATCGCAGCCACACCGGTGCTCTCCACATTCAGGCCTGGCTCCCCTGAAATCCTGCTCTTTCTTTATTCCTCCATCCCTCGGTCCCGGAGATACACTCCTTTCCCACTAGACCAAAAGTTGATTCAGAACGAACGTCGTCACACCCAGCACAGGGATTCGGAGGTCGAGACGGGTTCTCAATCCGTGGCCCCTGCTTCTGGCCCTGGAGAGACACTCCCTTCGCACAGACGAAAAGTTGATTCGGAAACAATGTCCCCAAACACGTTGCTCGGAGGCTTTTAAAGCTTGTTGGATCTTGAGTCCAATGGCTCATGAAAAAATGTTGTAACGGCCCTGGGTTACGGAACGGGTGTAACCGCAATGTAACCGTGTTGGGGTTGAAAATGCAAGCCGGGATAAGAGACTGCCCTAACAGTCATGGGGCCATGGAACTGAAGAGGTTTACCGATACGAAGAGTTTCCGAGGTGAAGAGATAATCTTTGCGGGGGAATATTACGTGTGCCCCGTGTGTGGGCTGGAGGCCGGCACCATTGAGCTGACTATGGCGATTCAGAGGGCTACCTATCACGCCTACCTGAGAAAGATCGGTGTGCTTCAGGATTGATTTTGGGGAGAGAGAGGGAAAGGTATTGGTGAAAAGAGATCGTCGATTCTGGGGCGGATTAGAGGCTTTTTGGGGGTAAAATGCACAAGGCAGTTATGCCCCGAGGGACAGGGACTTTTGGGCGGTGTGGGGCTTTTCGAATATCATGTAGTGGAGTGGCGATGGTAAAGCACGTTGCTGATAGGCTTACTGCCTAGCGCTCCGCATAACCGGCCAGCAAGAGAGTGCAGAGGATTGCCAGTCCATCTTCAACCGACTGTTCGGACGCTTTTACTTTTCAGAGTCCTGGTCAGCCGCTTTAGACATTTTGGTCAATGCTATAGTTGTATTGATTGCGAATTGAAACATGTCGTCCTTAATTGCGACAACAGTTGAAACGAGGATGCACACCAGGAAGAAGAGGCCAAGTTGATAGTTGTAAGACAGCGCGATTCGACCAATAATATATGAAAGGACCCAAAAAAATAAGTTCAGTACTGTCAAAACAAAAACCTGAGACAAAGCCCGAGGGGGTTTAAGAGCTATGATTGCGTAAGTCCTTGTCACTAGCTGAATATAAGATGTGCTGAAAATACCACCCGCAGCGAATAAAAGAATAATATTGATAAAGTACCAGTACCATGGCTTTCCAAGGGAACCCCAGATTCCAAACATTATATCAATGACTATTGAAAATAGATAAACCACTTTGAATATTAGTCTCTTTTTTGGTTATTTCAGGCATCAATTGTAGCTATTTCAGGAATTAACTGCCAAGTCAAACTTAGAATCCAGGCTATGCTGCCAAGAAGGATCAATAAGATTTCTTTCCCAGAAAATTGGGACCTCATCTCAAGACCAGGCTGCACTTTTTGCCAAAAACGATTGAGGGTTTCCTGCACTACTACCAGCATCCACACTGCTAGTAGGTAGATGAACAAACCTAAGACAATACTTGCCAAAAACTCTCTAGGGTCATTCACGCTCCATATATACTTATTACACATACGAGATATAAAAGAAAAAAATATATAACCAAAGGTCAGCCATCCCGGTGAAGAAAAAGTCTCGCAGCCTGCTTCTTTGGCATAATTTCGAATAGCTCTGAATTGTGTGTATCTCAACTTTGACACTTCTAGGGATTGCTATTCGTCCAACTGATTGATTTTTTTGGTTATAGAGTCTAAAATCCCCGACAAAATGTAGGACGAACTGCTGTCTTTTATCTCTTGACAACAATCTCCAT